>Ga0101941_1000025_pt1 | contig 460424 bp, 441 predicted proteins | sample DewCreD2012metaG_3_FD_75242 | JGI IMG/M metagenome (GOLD analysis project Ga0101941, IMG submission 75242) | Hot spring sediment bacterial and archeal communities from British Columbia, Canada, to study Microbial Dark Matter (Phase II) - Dewar... ... | reverse complement strand
CTGCGCGAAGTCCAGGAGGCCCTCGGCTGCTACACCATCGACCTTTCCGATGCCGAGATGCAGCAGCGCTTCACTGCCAGACGGGGGCACGTGAGCGTCGAGGTCCTGCCCGCTGCCTTCCGCGAGGAGGCCTACGCCTTCAGGGAGGAGGGAGAGGGATGGCGCCTGTCGGAGCTGCTGGTGCCCGTCCCGGTCTACTGGCTCAGGCAGAGCGGCGCCTTTTCGCCCTTGCGGGACCTGGGGTGTCTCCAGACCACGCTGCCCTATGACCAGGAGCTGGGCCTGCTCCAGACCGCAAGAGAGGGCACCGCGGCATACGCGCTACTGGACTGAGGGCACGCCGGGAGGGAGCCGTGACCGCCTCGTCGCCGGTGCTGACGCCCGAAGAATTCGAGGCCCTGCGCACCAACGGCATCAAGGTGAACTATTGGGCGGTGTGCCCCCGCAAGCTATGGCTCTTCGCCAAAGGCATGCGCATGGAGCAGTCGTCCGACCGGGTGCTGCTCGGCCGTCTCCTGCACGAGGGCGCTTACCCCTCGCTGCCACGCCGCGAGGTCATGCTCGACGAGCTGGTGCGCGTGGACGTGGTGGAGGGCCAGGGGCGAGTGCTGGAGGTCAAGCATTCCCGCCGGCTCGTCCATGCCGCCCGCCTGCAGGTAGCCTACTACCTGCTGTACCTGCGGCACCTGGGCGCCGGGGACATGGTGGGCGAGCTTCGATTCCCCAAAGAACGGCGGCGGGAAGAGGTGCGCCTGACCCCTGACTTGGAAGAGCAGGTGGCCGACGCCTTGCGCGAGATAGCGCGGGTGGAGGCCATGCCCAGCCCGCCCCACGTGGACTACATGTCCATCTGCCGTCCCTGCGCCTACGCTGAGCTCTGCTGGGGCTAGGACAGTGGGCCGCAGTTATTACCTTTTCCGCAGCGGGCGCCTCCGCCGCCACCAGAACACTATCTACCTGGAGCAGGGCGGAGAGGACGGCCGCCGGCCTATCCCCATCGAAGATGTCCGGGAGCTCTACCTGTTCGGCGAGGTGGACCTGAACACCAAGGTGCTGAACTTCCTTGGCAGGCACGGGGTCGTGGTCCACTGCTTCAACTACTACGGCTTCTATACCGGCAGTTTCTACCCGCGCGAGAGCAACGTTAGCGGGCACCTGCTGGTCCGGCAGGTGGAGCACTATCTGGACCCCGCCAAGCGGCTCTATCTGGCCCGGCAGTTCGTGGAGGGCTCCCTGTTCCACGTGCGGCGCAACCTCGCCTACTACCAGCGCCGTGGCCGCGACCTGGAGGGTGTGCTCGCTGCGGTCGAGCGGTGCCTGTCCGAAGTCGGCACTTGCGCCGACGTTCCCGGCCTCATGGGCATCGAGGGTCGCGCCCGCGACGCGTACTACGCCGCCTTCAACCTCATCATGGACCTGGAGGAGCCCTTCCAGCAGCGCGTGCGTCGCCCGCCAGACAACCTGGTCAACGCCCTGCTCTCCTTCGGCAACACGCTGCTTTACACGGCTACCCTGGCCGAGGTATATGTCACCCAGCTCAACCCCACCATAAGCTACCTGCACGAGCCGTCGCAGCGGCGGTTCTCCCTGGCCCTGGACATCGCCGAGGTGTTCCGGCCCCTCATCGTGGACAGGGCCATCTTCCGCGCGGTGAACCGCGACATGCTGGGCGAGGACGACCTGGAGCCCCTGGGCGAGTCCCAGGGGGTGTACCTGAGCGAACGGGGCCGCAAGACCTTCATCCGTGTCCTGGAGGAGACGCTGGCCAGCACTGTGCACCACCGCACCCTCAAACGCAACGTGTCCTACCGGCAGCTCTTGCGCCTGGAGGCGTACAAGTTGGTGCGCCACCTGATCGGCATGGAGGAGTACCGCGCCCTCAGGGCCTGGTGGTGAGGGGGTATGCCATGCGCCTGAAAGTCACCCTAGAAACACCGGCACCCTTTTTCCTGCCCTGGCGTTACCCGGAGCTGTTGCGTGGGGCCGTCTACAGCGCCCTGAGGCGGTGGGACCCCGAACTGGCCGAGGCCATGCACTCGCAGGGACTGATGGCAGCAGGGCGGCGCTACAAGCCCTTCACCTACTCCTGGCTACGGCCCCGGGCGGCGCAGCGCCACCCCGGCGGCCTGCTCATGGAGCCCCCCGTGTGGTGGTGGATAGCGTCTCCTCTGCCCCAGGTGCTGGAGGCCGTGGCTGGCCCCTTCCTCACCGGGGGCATGGTCAATCTGGGCGGGGTCGTCCTCAGGGTGGCCCTGGTAGAGGTGGAAGCGGTGCCCGAGCTCGCACCGCCCCTGACGCTGGAGACCCTGGCTCCCATCGTCGCCTCTACCGGCGAAGAGCGGGATAGCCGGCTGCAGAAGGTCTTTCTCTCGCCCTGGCAGGAGGACTTCCACCGCGTCATCAGCCAGAACCTCATCAACAAGGCCCGGGCCCTCGGGCACCAGGTGCCGGAACATGCCGCGGTCCGCCTGGAGCCGCTGGGCGGCGTCCGTTCCCGACTGGTCAGGATCAACGGGGCGGCGATCCGCGGCTTCGAAGGGCGCTTTCGCGCATTGGGGCACCCGCTCCTCCTGTGCATCGGCTACGAGATGGGCTTCGGCGAACGGAACGCCCAGGGCTTCGGCATGGTCAGGCTAGCCAGGAGGTGAAACATGTACGTCGTGCTCGTGTACGACGTCGAACAGAAGCGGGTCAATAAGGTGTGCCAGTACTTGAGGCGGCACCTGTTCTGGGTGCAGCGCTCGGTGTTCGAAGGAGACCTGAGCGAGGGCCGGCTGGAGAAAGTGAAGGCCGGGCTGCGGCGGATCATCAACCCGCGCTACGATTCGGTCTACATCTACAAGGTGCGGGAGCGGCGCTGGGTAGACCGGGAAGTGCTGGGAGTCGAGGCGGCGCCGATAGACCAGGTGATCTGACGTGCCGTCGACCTAAGGCTGATTGACAGGTGTCCCAATCGCACCAAACTGGGATTGAAAGGGCGTCGGCGGGGTGCCGGGTCAGGCGGAGGACCTTGTCCCAATCGCACCAAACTGGGATTGAAAGTGCTTCATCAGGCCTCGGACGGGGCAGCCCGGAGGCGAGTCCCAATCGCTCCAAACCGGGATTGAAAGGGGCAGCCTTTTAGCCCTGCTGCTGTACTCAGAGGCGCTCCAAACGCACCTCACTCGGACTGGTACATGCAGGTCGCCCCGCGAGGTCCGGGGCTCGGTGACCGTACGCGCCGGGCCATGCTCCGGGCCCGCCGACGGGGGCCAGTTCCACACGCTCGCCGGGCGGGTCGTGAGTATCCAGGGCCAGGGCTCCTCCAGCCCCTCAGGTCGGGAGAGTGGGCCTGCTGGCCGTCCCCTTTTCCCGGACGTGTTGATCGATCGACTGGACATCGATTCCGAATCGCGCGCGAGGCATGATGGTGGGAGTGCCGGGACGTGGCTAGGTCCCTAACCGCTCTGGCGCCGCTGCCGGCCCTGTTCGTCGCCCTCGCTCTTCTGCTAGGGCTCGAGGCGAGCCTGCCCATGCTCGGCGTCGGGGCGGGCGGCTGGTGTATCGCCCTGGCTGTTCGAGTGCCGGCCATCTTTGCGCTGGGCAGGATCGGGCGTGCCGCGCTGGGCGTGTGGCTCTCGGGGCCCGCCGAGGAGTTGGTCAGGCTGGCTGTGGTCTTGGGCTTCGCCAACAGCGCCGACGAGGCCTACTGGTTGGGGCTGGGCTGGGGCCTCGCCGAGGTGCCCTACCACGTGCTCGAGTCCGCCGTGCTGTGGCGACTGCAGCAGGGCGCTCCGGCCCAGGGGCAGGCGTCGCTGGTGGATGGCGCCGTCGCCGAACTTGTTGCTAGCCCCTGGTCCTCGTGGCAGTTGCTGGAGCGTTACTCGGCCACCGCCGTACACGTGGGGTTCACTCTGGTGATGGAGTGGAGCGCCTGGGCGGTGCTGGTCCTGGTGCCTGCCCACAGCCTCCTGAACCAGGCCTTTTTGTGGGGGGCCGGCAGGTCTGTGGCGGCGGCTGAGTGGGGGGCTCTGGCCGTCAGCCTGGCCACGCTGGCCGCGGGGCTGGCCCTAGCCCTATGATGGCCCTCCCGCCGACCGGCAGGAAGCGGCGATGGGCCTACAGTTCGCCCCGGGCTGCGGCGACCGCCTTCTGGGCGGCCTCGCCCAGGTCCTTGGCCCGCACCACTGGCAGGCCCGACTCGGCCAGGATGCGCTCCCCCGCTTCTACGTTAGTGCCGGCCAGCCGCACTACGACCGGCACGCGGACATCCATCTCCTGAAATGCGCGCACTACCCCTTCGGCGATGACGTCCACTCGGGCCATCCCGCCGAAGATGTTGATGAGAATGGCGCGCACCTGCTCATCGGAGGTGAGGATGCGGAACGAGTTGACTACCCGCTCGACGTTGTTCACGGTGCCGATGTCCAAGAAGTTGGCCGGGTCGCCCCCTGCCAGCTTGATGGCGTCCATGGTGGCCATGGCCAGTCCGGCGCCGTTCACTACACAGCCGATGTTGCCGGTGAGGCGCACGTAGTTGTTGATGCCCATCTGCTGGGCCTGGACCTCCAGGGGGTCCTCCTCGTGGGGGTCGCGCAGGGCCTGCACCTCGGGGTGGCGGAACAGGGCATTGTCGTCGAAGTTCACCTTGGCATCGGCCGCCAACAGCCGGCCGTCCTCGGTGACCACCAGGGGGTTGATCTCAGCCAGGGAGCAGTCCTTCTCGACGAACAGGCGGTAAAGACCGGCCATGGCCTGCACGCCCTGCCTGAGCAGCTCGCCGCCGAGGCCGATAGCCAGGCCCAGTTCCCTGCCCATGAAAGGCTGGAAGCCGATGGCCGGGTCCACGGGCAGGCGATGGATGCGCTCCGGTGTGGCCGCGGCCACCTCCTCGATATCGACTCCCCCGGCGTCGGAGGCCATCATCACTGGCAGGCCGAGGGCGTTCTCCACCACCACCGCCAGGTACAGCTCACGTGCCGGGCGCACCGCTTCCTCAACCAGCACCGAGCGGACAAGTCTCCCTTCGGGGCCTGTCTGGTGAGTGACCAGCCGACGGCCCAGGATCTGGGCCGCGGCGTCGCGTGCCTCCTCCGGACTCGAGGCGAGCCTGATGCCGCCAGCCTTGCCACGGCCACCGGCGTGGATCTGGGCCTTGACGGCCACAGGCACACCCAGCTCGCGGGCGATGGCCTCCGCTTCGGCGGGGGACTGGGCCACTCGACCATTGGGGACGGGCACACCGTACTCTTGCAGGAGTTGCTTGGCCTGGAACTCGTGGACTTTCACCGCTTACCTCCGAGGCGATGGTGCGGGCAGGGTGCCGCGCACCAATACCATAACATACGGCTGTCCGTGACAGAACCGCGGGGCAGGCGGCTCCGTGCTAGCGGGACGAAGGTGGCATTCCTGTTTGCGAGCGGCGCGTACGAGGCCGGAGGCGACAGTCGGGGGACATCATCTCTATCTCGTTGTCATGCCGTTGGCGGTATGCGCCTGCAGCGGCGGGGGCGCATGAGTCCGCGCGCTGCTGCCTGCCCGTCCTTTCCGCCTATGGGCATTGAGCTGCGCTGGCGGACGGGCTGGCCTGGCGTGGCGGCGAGTTCTGGTCCTATCTGCTGGCGGAGGGGGTGGGATTCGAACCCACGCGGGCCCGGCGCGGGGCCCTAGCGGTTTTCAAGACCGCCCCGTTCAGCCGCTCCGGCACCCCTCCGCATGGTCGCACCGGACGCCCGGACCCTGACCGTTATCAACACCTCACCGTCACACCGGCCGCCAGCCCCGCTGGGCAACCCGTGGGCCCTTCTCTCGTCGCTGGCACGGGCAGGATTTTCCGTTCCCTCCGACCGTCATCTGCAGCGGTCGACATCTCCGGCTCCGGTGTCGGCCAGGCCTGGCCCGGCATCCTGCATCCCCAGGCCAGTGTCCCGTTTCGGGCCCTATCCTATTTTAGCGACCTCCCCGCCGTCTGCACCGTTGGCTGGCGGCCGACAGGCCGCGGCTTCGGTGGGGCTGGTCCCTGCCCGGCCGGTGCGCGTCCGTCCCGCCGCATAGTCGGGACCAGCCATCGGCCAATGGGTGGGAAAGAACACGGATAGCATCGGACCACCGTACGTCGGCGCCGCTGACGTTGGCGCGACCGGTTAGACCTGCAGTTTTTCCGACAACAGCGCGCGGCGGCGAGGGCGGCCCACGGTCGGCTGGTGTTAGTGCCGGATATGGGGTTAACATGGGTGAAGAGGCAACGATGGGGGCCGCCCGAGCGGACGGCATCCCGCGGGGAAAGGGGTAGAACGGGATGAGGTTCGGGATCGTCGGACTCGGGCGGATGGGCGCCAACCTGGCCAGGCAAGCCGTGGCCAAGGGCCATCAGGTCGTGGCCCACGACCGCGATCCTCAGGCGCTCGCGGCGGCCTCCCGGGAGCGGATAGAGCCCGCGAGCTCGCTGGCCGACCTCGTCGCGGCGCTGCCTTCGCCCCGCTGCGTCCTCCTGTACGTGCCCCACGGCCCGCCCACGGAGCGTGTCTGTCGCTCCCTCTGCCGCCTCCTGTCGCCGGGCGACATCGTGGCCGACGGCGGCAACTCGCACTGGCAGGACTCTATCCGCCGTCACGACCTGCTGGGCCGCGCTGGGGTGCGCTTTCTCGACGTAGGTACTAGCGGCGGCGTCCCTGGCGCCCGTGGGGGCGCATGCTTCATGGTAGGCGGTGACCCGGACGCCTTCCAGGCGCTGGCGCCATTACTCCGCGACCTGGCCGTGGACGAGGAGGCCGTCTTCTACGCTGGCCCGCCGGGGGCGGGCCACTTCGTCAAGCTGGTACACAACGCCATCGAGTTCGGTATGGTGCAGGCCATCGCCGAGGGGGTGGAGCTGCTCATGCGCTCGGGATACGCCCTCGACATCGCGGCGCTCCTCGATAGCTGGCAACATGGCTCGGTCATACGCGGCTGGCTGGTGGAGCTGATGGCCGAGGCCCTCAGGCAGTGGGACGGCTTGGAGCGCCTGTCCTCCTATGTGGAGGACACCGGGGAGGTCAAGTGGGTGCTGGGATGGGCCCTGGGACAGGACATTCCCACCCCGGTGACCAGTGCCGCCCAGTTGGCCCTCATGCAGTACCGCGACCAGGACTCGGCGTCGGCCAAGGCTGTAGCCATTCTGCGCCATGCCTATGGCGGCCACCCTGTGCATCTGGCATCTCGCCCGGCCGAACCTGAAGGCCGCGAAGCCCGGGCGAGGGGAGAGCGATGAAGGCGGTAGCGGTGTCGCCAGGGAAGGCGGGGAACGTGCGCCTAGTGGATATGCCCCTGCCCAGCGATGGCCCGGTGCTGGTGGGTGTCCGCATCGTCGGTCTGGACGGGACCGACGACGAGCTGGTCTCGGGACGGTACGGCGAGGCGCCGCGGGGAGAAGACAGCCTGGTCATCGGCCACGAGAGCCTGGGGCAGGTCCACCACGCGACGGCCGGCGGCACCGGCGACCTCTCGCCTGGGGACTGGGTGGTGGCGACGGTGCGCCGCCCCGACCCTCTGCCCTGCCCCAACTGCGCCGCTGGCCAGCCGGACATGTGCCTGAGCGGGCTCTACACCGAACGCGGCATCAAAGGCCGCCACGGTTTCCTGGCCGAGTTCTACGCCGAGCAGCCCCAGTTCCTAGTCAAGGTGCCGCGAGAGCTGGTCCCGGCGGCCGTCCTCCTTGAGCCGCTTGCAGTAGTGGAAAAGGCCATGGAACAGGTGTGGCGCCTGGAGAGCCGTATGGCCGCCCGGCCGGAAAAGGCCTTGGTACTTGGGGCGGGCCCAGTGGGGCTCCTCAGCACCCTGTTGCTGCGGCTACGCGGGCTGGAGGTCTACGTTTACGACTTGGTGGAGAAAGGTGTCAAGCGCGAACTGGCCGAGGCCGTTGGGGCCCGCTATATCTGGGCCCGGGAGCACCCTCTCGAGTCTCGGCTGGTGGCTGACGTGGGCCCCGTCGACATCGTGGTCGAGGCTACGGGCCAGAGTCCTCTGGCCTTCGCGGCCATCGGCCTGGCGGGAGCGAGTGGCATCGTGTGCCTCCTCGGTATCTCGGCCGGAGACCGCACGCTACAGATCGAGGCCGACCGCCTTAGCCTGGATATGGTGCTGCAGAACAAGGCGGTCTTCGGCAGCGTCAGCGCGAACAGGCGCCACTTCCAGGCGGGCGTGTCGCGCATGCGCGAGATCGAGGCGCGCTGGCCGGGCGTGCTGCCCGCCATGATTACCCGCCGCCTCACCATGGAGCAGGTGGCGAGCGGCTGGCAGCGGTCGCCGGACGACCTGAAGACGGTGGTCGAGGTATCCCAGGCGCGGGAGGAGATGTGAAAGCGGTAATCCGCCCCTACCCGCCCATCGCCGACTACGGGGTGGCCGGGGACGGCAACACGGCCGCCCTCATTGCCCGCGACGGTTCGCTGGACTGGCTGTGCTGGCCCAGGTTCGACTCGCCCAGCATCTTCGCCGCGCTGCTGGACGAGCACGTCGGCGGCCGTTTCCGCATCGCCCCGCAGGGGCCGTTCGCATCGGCCCAACGCTACCTGGACGACACCAACGTCCTGGTTACGACGTTCGACGCTCCTGGCGGCTGCCTCGAGGTGACGGACTTCGTGGCCTGCACGTGCGGGGAGAACGGACTCATCGAGGGGCGGTCTGTGCTCTACCGGGTGGCGCGCTGTCTGGCCGGCGAAGTGACGGTGGAGACCCTCTACTGGCCGCGTCCGGACTACGGACGCTCCCGCGCCCGCCTGCAAGGCGGCCCGCACAGCCTGTCCTTCGCGGCCGGTAGCTCCACAGTTACCCTCGAGAGCACAGCGCCGCTGTCCGTGCGGGGCGGGGCCGCAGAGGGCCAGTTGCGGCTGCGAGAAGGCGATGTGCTGGCCCTCGCCCTGCAGTCTGGCAACGCCGAGGCGGTGTCCGACTGGGAACGCTCCCTGAGGGAGACAGCCAGTAGCTGGCGCCGGTGGGCCAGTCGCTGCTCGTACCGGGGGCCGTGGCGCGAGGCGGTCGTCCGATCGGCCCTGGCGCTGCGCCTGCTCTTTCACGCGCCCAGCGGGGCGGTAGTGGCTGCCCCCACTACCTCCTTGCCCGAAGACGTGGGCGGTGTCCGGAACTGGGACTACCGATATTCGTGGCTGCGCGACGCTGCCATGACCGTGAGCGCCCTGTATTCCCTGGGCTACCGCCACGAGGCCGACTGCTACGCGGACTGGGTGCTGAAGGCCCTCGACGGATGCCACTGCGCCGATGGCCTGCAGGTGATGTACGGCCTGGACGGGGACTGCGTGCCGCCCGAACGGGAACTGGCCCACCTGGCGGGATACCGCGCCTCCCGGCCGGTGAGAGTGGGAAACGCAGCCCACGCGCAGAGGCAACTGGACGTGTACGGCGAAGTGCTGGACTTCTTCGGGCTGTGTCGCGAGTTCGGGAGGGCACGCGAGTCCGAGGCCTGGATACCCCTGTCCCGCCTGGCCCAGGAAGTCGTGGAGCGGTGGCGAGAACCGGACCGGGGCATCTGGGAGGTGCGCAGCGAGGCCAAGCATTTCGTGTACTCCAAGGTCATGGCCTGGGTGGCCCTGGGACGGGTGGTCCAAGCGGCCCACCGGCTCCATCTCCCGGGCGACGTCCGGCGGTGGAGCCGAGAGCAGGAGCGGATAAAGTCCGATGTGCTGGCCAGGGGAACGGCAGGTTCGCCGCCCTACCTCGCGCGGGCCTACGACGATCCGTCGCCCGACGCCTCTAACCTGCTCGTCCTGGTCAAGGACTTCCTCCCCAGAGATCATCCGCTAGTCGCCGGCACGCTGGAGGTGGTCATGGGCAGGCTCGGCCATGGGCCTCTGGTTTACCGCTACCTAGCTGAGGACGGGTTGCCCGGCCACGAGGGCGCTTTCCTGCCCTGCAGCTTCTGGCTAGTGGAGGCGCTGGCCAAGGTAGGGAGGCAAGAGGAGGCAGTGTCCCGCTTCGAGGAGCTGGTGGCGCGCGCCAGCGCCCTGGGCCTCCTGCCCGAGGAGATGGACCCCGATACGGGCGAATATCTCGGCAACTATCCTCAGGGGCTGAGCCACCTCGCCCTCGTCAACGCCGCCGTTGCCCTCGAGGAGGCATCTGGCGCCCGGCGCGAGAGGCCCTGGCGCGATCGGTAGCCACCGGCCGCAGCCCGGGTGGCCGCAGATGGGCTCGCCGCAGGAGAGCGGGAGCAGGGACGCTAGACACGGCCGCTCCGCGCTATTGACATATCGCTTCCTCGCCCTAAAATCAGGGTGAGCGACCGAAGAAAGGGGGCTGAGAGGGACTCCCGCTCTGACAGAGGGGGCGACGCGCGCCCGCGGCCGGTCGAGACGGGCACGAGAGCTGCACTTATCATATATAGTCCGGTTTCTCCCCGTCCGCCTCCCCGGGCGCAGCCGCAGTCCCCGGAAGGAAGGGTGGCCATCGCCATTCCGCGCCCAGGGGAGGTGCTAGCCCATTTGTTAGCCCACGCCCAGGCCAAGACCTACAGCCTGGAAGAGGCCGTAGACTACTGCCGCCGGCTGGCGCTGGCGCACTACGAGAACTTTACCGTCGCCTCTTGGTTCCTGCCCAGGCGCCTTCGGCCCCATATGTACGTGGTCTATGCCTACTGCCGCGGCGTGGACGATCTGGGGGACGAGGCCGAAGGCGACCGCCTGGCCCTGCTGGACGAGTGGGAGGCCGAACTGCGGCGTGCCTACGAGGGGAACGCCCGCCACCCTGTCTTCGTCGCCCTGGCCCACACTGTGCGCCAGTTCGACATACCCCCCGAGCCCTTCCTCAAGCTCATCGAGGCCAACCGTATGGACCAGCGCCAGGGCCGATACGCTACCTACGCCGATCTGCTCCGGTATTGCGAGCACTCGGCTAACCCTGTGGGCCATCTGGTTCTGTACCTGTTCGGCTACCGTGACCGGGAGCGGCAGCGCTTGGCCGATGCTACGTGCACCGGCCTCCAACTGGCCAATTTCTGGCAGGACGTCTCGGTCGACCTGGAGAAGGGGCGCATCTACATCCCGCTGGAAGACATGCGCGCGTATGGCTACCAGGAGAGCGACCTGCTGGCCCGCAAATACGACCACCGGTTCCGCCGCCTGATGGCGTTCGAGGTCGGGCGGGCCAGGGAGCTGTTCGCGCGTGGGCTGCGGCTGGTGCCGATGGTCCAGGGGCGCCTGAGACTCGACATAAAACTCTTCAACCTGGGGGGGCTGGCGATTCTGGACGCCATCGAGGCCATCGACTACGATGTGCTCCACCGCCGGCCTACGCTGTCGCGGGCGCGCAAGGCTGCCCTGGTTCTGCGTGGCCTCCTGCCCGTCCCCGTCCGCGTGCGGGGGCTGACATGAGCATAGAGCTGGCCCAGGCATACGCCCACTGCGCGGCCGTGGCCAGGGCCGAGGCCAAGAACTTCTACTACGGCTTCCTGCTCTTGCCCCCGCGCCAGCGCCGGGCGATCTACGCGGCCTATGCCTTCGCCCGGCTGTGCGACGACATCGTGGACGACGACGGCCCGGGCGAGGAGCAGAAGGCAGCGGGGCTCGACCGCCTGCGCGAGGACTTGCGACGCTGCCTGGCTGGCCGGCCAGAGGGGCCCGTGTTCCTCGCGTTGCACGACGCGGTGACCGCTTTCGCTATACCCCACCAGTACCTGTTCCACCTGATAGACGGCGTGGAGATGGACCTGCGCCAGCGCCGTTATGCCACGTTCCGCGACCTGGAGCACTACTGCTACCTGGTGGCCTCGGTGGTGGGCCTCATCTGCATCGAGGTCTTCGGCTACCGCGGCGGAGACGAGGCGCGGCGCCGCGCCGCTGACCTGGGCATCGCCCTGCAGCTCACCAACATCCTCAGGGACGTGCAGGAGGACCTCGCCCGCGGCCGCGTCTACCTGCCCCAGGACGAGATGGCCGCTTTCGGCTACGGCGAAGAGGCGCTGCTCCGGGGCGAGACCGGCCCGGCTTTCTACCGGCTGATGGCCTTCCAGGTGGAGAGGGCGCGGGAGTACTACCGCAGCGGCCTCCAGCTCCTGCCGCTCCTACCCCGGCGCCCACGGGCCTGTGTGGGCGCTATGGCGGGCATCTACCTGCGCATACTGGAGCGGATTGCGCGGCGGCCGGAAGTAGTACTCGAGCGCAGAGTGTCCCTGGGCGCCGGCACCAAGCTGGCCCTGGCCGGTCGTGAGCTGGTGAGGAGCGTGGTGCCCCTGTGAAGGGCCGGGTCGTAATCGTCGGCGGTGGACTGGCCGGGCTGGCGGCTGCCTGCGACCTGGCGGACGTCGGCCTGCAGGTCACGGTCCTCGAGAAGCGGCCCTTCCTCGGCGGTCGTGCCTACTCATTCCTGGACGGCCGGAGCGGGCACGAGGCCGATAACGGCCAGCATGTCTTCCTGCGGTGCTGCCGGGAGTACATCTCCTTCCTGGACAGGCTCGGCGTGTTGGCGCACACCAGCCTGCAACCCCGGCTGCGCCTGAGGGTCATCGACAAGCTAACGGGCACCAGCGTGCTGAGGGCCGGCAAGGCGCCTCCGCCCCTGCACCTGTTAGGCTCCTTCCTGCGCTACCGACCGCTGTCTCTGGGCGAGAAGCTCCTGGCCGCTTACGCCCTCTTCCGCCTGCATTCGCTGGACCGCAGCCGGCATCCAGAGCTGGACAGCGTTCCCTTCGGCGAATGGCTGCGGGCTCACGGCCAGACACGCCACATCGCCCGCGTGTTCTGGGACCTCATCGTGCGGCCCACGCTCAACGAGGAACTGGACAGCGCCAGCACGGACCTGGCGGCGATGGTCTTCCAGGTAGGGTTCCTGCACGACGCTCGGGCCTCGGCCATTGGCTACTCGCGGGTGGGCCTTTCTACCCTCCTGGAGGGGGCCGTGAAGGACTACCTTGCGGCCCGAGGAGGGCAGGTGCGCACCGGCACCGCTGTCCGGCGAGTGATAGCTGCTGGGGGCCGGGCAGCGGGCGTCGCGCTGGAGGGAGGAGAGACGCTGCCTGCCGATGCCGTCATCGCGGCGGTCACTCCCGATGCGCTGCTGCCCCTGCTGCCCGGGGGCCTGGCCGACGAGCCCTTCTTCCGCCGCTTTCGACAGTTCCAGTTCTCGCCCATTGTCAACGTGCACCTGTGGTACGAGCGGCCGGTGGCGGGCATCCTCTTCGCTGCCTTCCTCAACTCCAGCCTGCAGTGGGTGTTCAACAAGAGCCGCATGTGGGGGCAGACGGGTCAGGTGCAGCAACTGGACATCTCCCTCAGCGCCGCCTACGACTGGGCCGACTGGCCGGGCCGAGACCTGATCGAGGTCATGGGCAAGGAGGTGGCGGCCTTCTTTCCGGAGGCGCGCACGGCATCGCTGGCCTATGCGCTGGTGGTGAAACAGCCCCAGGCCACGTTTGCGCCGCGGCCGGGGGTGCGTGCGCTGCGGCCGGGCCCCACGACGCCCTTGCCCGGCCTGTTTCTGGCCGGCGACTGGACCGACACAGGCTGGCCGGCCACCATGGAGTCCGCCGTGCGCAGCGGACGGGCGGCGGCAGCCCGCCTGCTGGAGCAGATGAAAGGAGGTGAGAGCCCGTCGAGCGGGGAAACGCACACAGCGGCGGTAGCGAGAGACAGCACTGATCGTCGTATCGTCCGATACGGAAAGGGCTGATGAGGCATGAGGATCGTCAGGGCTAAGGTGATGGGCTTCTGCTTCGGCGTGCGCCGGGCCATCGAGATGGTGCAGGCGGGCGCGAAGGAAGGGCCCATCGACAGCCTGGGCTCCGTGGTCCACAACCCGGTGGTGGTGGACAAGTTGAGGGCAAGCGGCGTGCGGGTGGTCTCCTCCTTGCAGGAGGTCTCGGCACCCACCATCGCCGTCACCGCCCATGGCCGCGGGCCCGAAATAACGGAGGAAGCGCAGCGTCTGGGCGTTAGGCTCATCGACGCCACCTGTCCCATAGTACGCAAGGCCCAGAAGGCGGCGGCCAAGCTGGTGGACGAGGGCTTTCGGGTCATCATCTACGGCGAGGCCGACCACCCCGAGGTGCGCGGCGTACTGGCCTGGACGAAGGGCCAGGGACTGGCCATACTGGACCCCGAGGAGGAGGTGGAGATACCACGGCGGAAGGTGGCCCTCCTCTCCCAGACCACGAAGAGCGAGGAGTCCTTCGTCCAGTTCGTGTCGCGTTTCGTGGCCCACAACATCGGCCGCATCAACGAACTGCGGGTCATCAACACCACCTGCCCCGAAACGGACGAGCGTTATCACGCCGCTCGCGAGCTGGCCGAGGAGTGCGACCTCATCATCGTCGTGGGGGGCCGCAACAGCGCCAACACCCGCAAGCTGGCGCAGACCTGCCGCGATGCTGGTGTGGAGACGTACCACATAGAAACGGCGGCCGAGCTGGATCCGGCCTGGCTGGAGGGGAAGGAGGTGGTGGGCGTCACGGCCGGCGCTTCCACCCCCGACGAGTCCATCGACGAGGTGGTGGAGCGGCTGGCCGAGCTGGCGCAACGGCGGGCCGCCCCGACCAACCCTACGGAGGGTAAGCCATGCGCTGTCTGACCGAGACCTTTCGCATACGCACCGAGCGCGGGCCCCAGTTCATCGACATAACGGACGAGGTGGCCCGTGTGGTGGAGAAGTCGGCGGTGCGCAACGGCTTCGTGGTGGTGTTCTCCCGCCACACCACGGCGGCGGTGCGCATCAACGAGAACTGCCCCCACCTCCTCCAGGACATGGAGGACATGCTGCGACGCATCGCCCCGCCCGAGGGCGAGTACCGCCACAACGTCTATGCCCACGCTTTCTCGAACAACGGCGAGCGGCCCAACGGCCACTCTCACTGCCAGCACCTGCTCCTGGGCGCCAGCGAGGCGGTGCCGGTAGTGGACGGAGAACTGCTCCTGGGCCGCTACCAGCGCATCTTCTTCGTCGAGCTGGACCACGGCCGCGACCGCGAGGTGGTCGTCCAGCTCATGGGGGAGTGAGGGCATTGGCACTGCCAGCGCCCTTCCATCGCTACCGCGAGGAGGTGGACCGCGCCCTGCGCTCCTTCCTGTCCCGGGGCGGGCCCGCGCTCCTCTACCGCATGGTGCGCTACCACCTGGGCTGGGAAGACGCCGAGGGGCGGCCCATCGCCGGGGGCGGGGGAAAGGCCCTGCGCCCTGTCCTCTGCCTTCTGTCGTGCGAGGCCGTCGGTGGGCACTGGCCAGCGGCCGTGCCCGCCGCCGCCGCCCTGGAGCTGGTGCACAACTTCTCGCTGGTGCACGACGACATCCAGGACAGGGACACGGAGCGGCGACACCGGCCGACGGTCTGGGCTATCTGGGGCGAGGCCCAGGCCATCAATGCCGGCGATGCCTTGCTGGCCGCGGCCCAGATGGCCATTGCCCATCTGCCCGAGGCCGGCGTTCCCCACGAAAGGGCGGTGGCGGCAGCCCAGGCCCTTTCGGCTGCGACCCTGGAGATGGTGGAAGGGCAGGTGCTGGACCTCCAGTTCGAGGAGCGGGCCGACATCTCCCTGGACGAGTACCTGGACATGGTGTCCCGCAAGACGGGCGCGCTGTTCGATGCCGCCCTGCGCCTGGGCGCTATGGTCGGCTGCGAGAGCCCCGATGTATGGGAGGCCATGGGCCGCTGCGGCCGCTTGCTGGGCCTCGCCTTCCAGGTGCGCGATGACATGCTGGGCGTCTGGGGGCAGGAGGAGCGCACGGGCAAGCCCGCAGCCGACATCCGCCGGCGCAAAAAGGGCCTGCCGGTGGTGTTCGCCCTGGCCAGGGGCGGGCGGCCCAAGGAGGTGGTGGCCCGCGCCTATTCCAGCCCATCGCCCGGGGACGAAGAGGTGGCGGCGGTGGTCGCTGCCCTGGAGGAGGCAGGGGCACGCGACTACTGCCTCTCCCTGGCAAGGGAGAAGAAGTCCGAGGCCCTCGCCCTGCTGGGCAGTCTGGGCCTCGCCTCCGGGCCGCGGCGAGAGCTGGAGGAGCTGGCCGAGTTCCTGCTGGAGAGAGACTTCTAGGGCGGCTCCCCACGGGCCGCCGTCAGGAGGCGACGAGCATGCCAGGACAACCGCTGGGACTGACCATCAAACTGGCCTTATACCTTGTCAAGCAGAAAGTGCGGGGCCGCAAGTACTTTCCGCTGACCATGATCCTGGAGCCCCTGGAGGCCTGCAATCTCACCTGCACCGGCTGCGGGCGGATCCGCGAATACGAGCCGGTGCTGGACAAGTTCATGACGGTGGAGGAAGCCCTGCGGGCCGTCGAGGAGTGCGACCCGCCGGTGGTGTCCATCGCCGGAGGCGAGCCGCTCATGCACCCCCAGATCGGGGAGATCGTCAACGCCCTTGTCAAGCAAAAGCGCTACGTCTACCTCTGTACCAACACGCTCCTCTACAAGAGGGCCTTCAAGGTCATCCCACCGTCGAAGTACTTCGCCTTCGTCGTGCACCTGGACGGCCTCCGCGAGACGCACGACATCGCGGTCGAGCGTAAGGGCGTGTACGACGTGGCCATCCGCATGATCTACGAGGCGCGCAAGCGAGGCTACCGCGTCTGCACCAACACCACGCTCTACAACGGCACTCCTCCCGAGGAGTACAAGCACCTGTTCGAGATGCTTACCGACATGGGTGTGGAAGGGATGATGATATCCCCCGGCTTCGCCTACAAGGAGGTTGCCCACCACCCGATCTTCATGCAGCGGCAGGAGGCCCAGAACTTCTTCCGCCGCGTGTTCGAGCAGTGCCGCCGCGGCCTTCGCTTCTACAACAACCCCCTGTACCGCGACTTCCTGCAGGGGAAGCGCCACTACCAGTGCAGCCAGTGGACGACTCCGACCTACACCGTCATGGGATGGCGCAAGCCCTGCTACCTCATCGCCGATGGCCACGCCGCCACCTACCAAGAGCTCATGACCACCGTGCAGTGGGACCGCTACGGCTGGGGCAAGGACCCGCGCTGCGACACGTGCATGATGCATTGCGGCTTCGAGGGGTCGGCCATTCTCCAGGCCATGGAGCGGCCGAAAGAGATGCTGGAGTTGGCCTTGCGGTCCATGCGCGGGGACTAGGGCCGGCGATGCTGGCGCTCTTCGTCGCCATGAGGCTGGAAGGCCGGGCGATAGAGCGGCACCTACGCGGCCAGAGAGTGGATGCGGAAGGGCTCCCGCTGGTGCGTGGGCAGGCCCTGGGTGGCGAGGTGGCGCTCTGCATCACCGGTGTGGGCGCGGACAGGGCGCGACAGGCCGCCAGACAGGCCATCGCCTACCTCTCCCCCTCCGCCGCGGTCTGCCTCGGCTTCGCTGGCGGGGCCGTCGACGGCCCGCGCGTGGGCGACCTGGTGCTCGGCCAGCGGACAGCCCTGTACGGCGGACGGGCCTGGGTGGAGAGCGACCCCGGGCTAATGGAGCTGGCGCGCCGCGCGGCTGCGGGTGCGGCCCTGCGCGCGCACGAGGGCGTGGTGGTTACCGTCCCCCGCTTCCTGCCCTCCGAGGAGGAGAAGCGCTCCGTCGGTGCCGAAACGGGGGCCCTGGCCATCGATATGGAGGCGTACCATGTGGGTGCGGCCGCTGCCGAGGCAGGCGTCCCCTTCCTGTCGGTCCGGGTGGTCAGCGACGGTGTCCGTCACACCCTGCGCCTGCCCACAGATATCCTGGCGCCCGGTCAATCCGTTCGGTTCGGGCGGCTGGCAGCCGCCATCGCCCGCCGGCCGCTGGCGGTGCCTGGCGGTCTCTTGTGGGCTGTGAACCTGGGCAGGGCCGGTGCCGCTCTGTCGCGCTTCGCCCGCGCCTTCTTGCGGACGTGGGCCGGGAGGATGCCGTGAGCGCTCGGCCGCTGTACCACGACCGCCAGCTCCTGGCCGAAGCCGTCCGCGATGCGGTACGCCGCTCGCAGGACTATTTTCTGCGCACCCAGCACCCTGAGGGTTATTGGTGGGGTGAACTGGAGAGCAACGTCACCATGGCGGCCGAGTACCTGATGCTGACCCATATCCTGGGTGTGGCCGACGCGGAACGGTGGCGCAAGGTGGCCAACTATTTGCGAAGGGAGGCGCGGCCGGACGGCACCTGGGCCATTTACTACGGCGGCCCACCCGACCTCAATGCCACCGTCGAGTCCTACCTGGCCCTCAAGATGGCAGGCGCGCCCGCCGACGACCCGTTGCTGGAAAAGGCGCGCGCGTTCGTCCTCTCCCGGGGCGGCGTGCCGAGGGTGCGGGTCTTCACCAAGATCTGGCTGGCCATGCTGGGCCTGTGGGACTGGCGCGGGGTGCCCGTGCTGCCGCCGGAGTTCATGTTCCTGCCCACCTGGTTCCCCATCAACCTGTACGAGTTCGCCTCCTGGGCGCGCGCTACCATCGTCCCCATCCTCATCATCCTCGACCGCCGGCCCGTATGGCCCGTGCCGCAGCATGCGCGCATCGACGAGCTGTTCCCGGTTCCGCCCTCGCACCTGGACTACCGGCTACCACCACCTCAGCGTCTGCTCTCCTGGAAGGGGCTGTTCTGGGGCCTTGACCATGCACTGCGTGCCTACGGTCGAGTGGCCTTTCGGCCGCTGCGTGAGGCCGCCATCAGGGAAGCGGTGAAGTGGATCATCGCCCGTCAGGAGGCCGACGGTTCCTGGAGCGGCATTCAGCCCCCCTGGGTCTACTCCCTCATCGCCCTGAAGTTGCTGGGGTATCCGCTGGAGCATCCGGTCATGAGGAAGGGGCTGGAGGCGTTCGAGGGCGCATTCCGCGTCGAGGACGACACCGTCTACTATCCCCAGGCATGCATCTCGCCAGTGTGGGACACCGCCCTGGCCATGATCGGACTGCTGGACTCGGGCCTGCCGCCCGACCACGAGGCGCTGGTTCGGGCCGGCCGATGGCTGCTCAAGGAGCAGATCTTCACCGGCGGAGACTGGCAGTTCAAGGCCAAGGGAGTGGAGCCGGGCGGCTGGGCTTTCGAGTTTGACAACGATATCTACCCCGACGTGGACGACACCGCCGAGGTGATGATGGCCCTGCACCGGACGAGGCTGCCTGAAGAAGGGCGTAAGGCCCGCGCCCTGCGCAGGGGCCTGGAGTGGGTGCTGGGCATGCAGTGCCGCGACGGAGGCTGGGGGGCTTTCGACAAGGACAACACGCAGCGCATCATCACCCACATCCCCTTCTGCGACTTCGGCGAGGTCCTGGACTACCCGACCGAGGACGTGACCGCCCACGTGGTGGAGATGCTCGGCCTGCTGGGCTATCGCGCCGACTTTCCGCCCGTCCGTCGCGCCCTAGCCTTCCTGAGGCGCAAGCAGGACGCCGATGGTCCCTGGTGGGGACGCTGGGGCGTCAACTACATATACGGCACAGGCGCTGTCCTGCCGGCATTGCAGGCCATCGGCGAGGACATGCGCCGCCCCTACGTCCGCCGGGCGGTACGCTGGCTCCTCGACCGCCAGAACGCAGACGGCGGCTGGGGCGAGTCCTGCGACAGCTACGCCGATGTCTCCCTGAAGGGGCAGGGGCCCAGCACCGCCTCCCAGACAGCCTGGGCGCTCATGGCCTTGCTGGCAGCGGCGGCCGACGACCCCGATGGGGAGGCGTGGGAGTCCATCGGCCGCGGCGCTGCGTACCTGGTGGAGACGCAGGAGGAGGACGGCACCTGGCACGAGCCGTACTTCACGGGCACCGGCTTTCCGCGGGACTTCTACATTAACTACCACCTCTACCGCAACTACTGGCCGCTGATGGCCCTGGGCCGCCTCCACCGCCTGCTCAGTACTTGACCGGGCCGACTACGGCCGGTACCGTGACCGTCCGCCCTGGCCTGTGCAGCGCCACGAGGCAACCTGCCTCTTCGCCATGGCTAGTCGCTTTGGCCCAGGGATGACTCACAGGCATCCGGCCAGTGCAACCTCGCCCGTCCATCTTCGAAGCGCCAGTCCTCGAGTCCGTCGGACGAGCCTTCGTCCTCGCTCGGGCCAAATATCTCATTCAGCCGTTGCTCCAGCCGCCGCTCTAAGGCCTCCGGGTCGTCTCGCAGCTCCTCCCAGGTGATGCTACGAACGACGCCTTCCGCCTCCCTGAGCGCCCGCACTACCTCCCTCCACCACTGCTCGCCGAGGATGCTTTTGGCAAGGCCGAGCGACGCCCCCATATTGGTGACGAATGTCAGACGTGGACATGCCTGTTTCGACTCAGCGTCCATCAAGCCATGCACTCGGCTCCAGTCCTCCTCCGCAAAGGCATCGATAAATTCGATCAGGGTTGATTTGAGCGACTCGAACTGGGACTTCGTGATAGTATTGCCATTGACTATCGCCGTCTCTTCCTTCCCTCCGCCACCGCAGGCCGAGAGGGCGAGTACAGCGGCCAGTAGCATCAAAAGCGATAACAAACGACTCATTTCCTGCACCCCACTGAATGGCCTCATTCTAGCGATGCTAGCTGGGCCCGGTCAAGGAACCACAACTCGTATCAAGGGCCTGATGTATCACCTCGTATTCGCTTCTAAACATGAGAGAAGAGCGGAAGTCTATGCTCTGCCCAGAATTGCTTCTCGGCTGACACCCCGAGCCATACATCAGACTGGGTCCTGCCGAAATAGGGAGAGATGTCAAGCAGCCTCTCGACACGCTTGGTGAGAAGTTGAAATACATGGTGATTGGCCGTTGCCCTAACCTGGAGCATCTGAACAATAAAATCGTCAGGTACCGCCTCGTGGAAAAGACCCGACATCGAGGACGTGAAGATCATCCGCGGTCTACGCCAGTGAAGAGGTTGCAGAAGACGGTGAGGCATAAGGTCTGCTCTCGCCACTCCAGGACGGAAGCGTGGCCATCCTTTACGCAACATGATCCGTTAGGCGTAGCAGTGAGCACATCCCCGGGCTGACTTTAGTGCAGCCTACCACAGGATTCCATGTCGCTTCGGTCCACTCAATCTTCGTTCTATCGCCCATCGGCTTCGCATCCAAGGGGCACCTCCTAGCGTGCCCAGCTCAGTATCACATTTCTCGTGACCGAAATCCTACCTCCTGGCACCCTTGATGCAGCCCCGCCCGGCTCGTGGGCTGCATCATACGGAGGGGGGTGCACCTGTGGCGCTGTATCCTGTCCACATCTTGGCGAAGGAGATGGACTATCTATTGCTCTGTGCTAGCTCGACAGGCGAGCTGGCCTGGCAGCGGCAATGGTCAGGATAGCTCCGAGGGCGCGCATTCGCTCCGTGCGCTTCACGTCGCTCTCTATGCGGCTGGGCCGTTGGCCACGGGCCGACCTGCAGCATCCTCCGACGACCGCAGCATAGGGCGAAGACATGGCTAAGCTGCGTCGTCACCGTGCCTAGCCTCGACTATCACACCGTCTTGCACACTGGCCCAGCCGCTGGCGAGCAACATGTTCAGCGCCTCGGTCATCCGTTTGCGGACTCTCTCGCCCGTGCGGTCGTAGCCGAGCATGCGGGACGATTCGGTAATGAGGGTCGCTGCGTCCATACCGAAGTGAGCTTTCAATGCCATCTGCATGGCAGCGGCGATCTCTTCCAGGGAAATTTCCTCTATAGGGGGCTCCTCGCCGTCTTTGCGCCGGCGTGGGGTCACCGGCCTGTCATCGGCCCACCACAGGAACTCGCCTCGAACGCGGATCAGCGATTGCGCTTCCGCACGAAGAATGGCGCGCTCAGCGATCATCCTGATCGTGCCCCCAGTGCGCTTCAGTCCATAGGCTCGAGCCAATCGGCGGATGACCGCGTCCTTGTGCACGGGCGCCTCCACGTCCACGATCCGCACCAGCTCGGCAATGACGCTACCCAACGCAGCGTCAGAGCTGAGCGCCCTGTACAACTCGTCGCTGGGCCTGGGGTGAGTAGGAGCATATTCCACGTAAGGAGGGAGGTCGAGGGACTCAGGCTGGCTGGGCGGTACTGAGCTTGGCTCCTCTTCCTTTCGTCCGTCTCGTCCGTCGGCAGCGCCGCCGTTCAATGGGCCATCCTGCGTGCTCTGGGTCGGTGGAGGGGCCGCTATTCCCGGGTCGCCCCGCTTGCGCAGTTCCTCGATCTTGGCGAGAACCCGCCGCAGTTGGCCCTCCGGGTTGGACAGCCAGTCGGGACACCAGATGCGGATCAGGTTCCAGCCGAGGGCTTCCAGCACCTGCTGGCGGAGTCGGTCCCGGTCGCGCGCAGTCCTAGCGCTGTGGTACTGGGCGCCATCGCACTCGATGCCCAGTATGTATCTACCTTCGCGATCTGGGTGGCGCACAGCCAGGTCAATACGAAAGCCGGAGCAACCTACCTGAGAGTCCACCTTCAAGCCCTCCCGCTCCAAGGCGGCCCGCACCGCTTCTTCAAACTCGGACTCGGGGCTGCCAATGCCAGCAGCCTCTGCCATGAAGCGCCCAGTGCGGGCGTACTCGAGGTAGCGCTGGAGCTTAATTACACCTTGATTGTTGGTCGTCAGCCTCGCCAAGTCCAACTGCTCCGGCAGGAACGAACACACGACTGTCGTCTGCCATCGGGCGCGAGTAATGGCCACATTCAGACGTCGCTCCCCACCTGCCCGGTTGATGGGCCCGAAGTTGAGGGTCATATTGCCGGAGGCGTCGGGCCCGTAGCCAGTGCTGATGATGATGTGGTCGCGCTCGTCGCCTTGAACGTTCTCGAGGTTCTTAACGAAGAAGGGCTCGTCTCCCTCTTCAGCGAAGAACGGTGCCAAATCAGGCCTCGAGACCCTAAGGCGCCTCAGCTCCTCATCTATGGCCCGCTCCTGAGCGATGCCGAGCGCGATTACGCCAAGGGAGCGGGAATGGCGCCATTGCTCGAAATGCTCGATCACCAGCTGCGCTACCTTCCGCGCCTCGACGCGGTTGGTCCGCGAGCGGCCTCGATCGTATACGCCGTCCGGTACATGGACGAAGCGGACGCTCTGGTCCTCGACTTGCGGGCCCGGGAATGTGATGAGTTCCCCTTCGTAGAACTCGCGATTGGAGAAAGCGATGAGCCCCTCTTGTCGACTTCGGTAATGCCAGCGCAGGCGGCAGCGCGTGAACCAGGGGATGGACGCGCATTCCTCGAGGATGCTGTCCAGCACCTCGTCTTCAGAGGCTGCCTCGTCTTCGTCCTCGGCATCCAAATCAACCTGGAAGAACCTGGTGGGGGGTAGCTGTTTGTCATCGCCTGCTACGATCACCTGGTCGGCTCGCAGGATGGAGCAAATGGCGTCCTCCGGTGGCATCTGAGAAGCTTCGTCGAATATGACCACGTCGAAATGGAACTTGTCCTTGGGCAGGTAGCTTGACACAGACAGCGGGCTCATCAGCAGGCACGGCTTCAAAGCTTGCAGAAGCTGTGGAATCTCGGAGAAGAGGACGCGGAGCGGCTTATGGCGACGCTTCTTGTTGATCTCCCTGAGCAGGATTCCCATCTGCGAGCCCCCGCCGCCGAAGCTGGCCACTGCCTTCGGCTGGCGCTGCCTGACCTGTGCCAGCGTCAGGCGGGCTGCCACTCCTAGCAGTCTTTCGTCCAGCTCTCGGAAGGAGCGAATCAGCTCCTCGCGATGGGCCCCGCTGAACTGGGCCAACACGGGAGACTCGCGCCTAGCAGCCGATAACCACGCTGTCAGGAAACGCTTTTGGAAGGCAGCTAAGAAGTCGCTCGCCGGCAGGCGCTGATGAAGGGCCAGATCTACCAGCGGCCCTAGGCCCAGGCGCGAACAGCGCAAGTATGCCCTCTGAAAGCGCGCCCATTCGTCCAGCTCTTCCAGACGCTCCGCTCGTTCACTGCACCAGCGGGACAGGTCTGTCAGTGTCGCCGCCTCCAGTGGAAGACCGAGTACGGTGGCCTCGGAGCAATAGCGTTGCAGCTCCTGCAACCCTTTCTCCAGATCATCCAGGTGCTTCGTCAGAACTTCGAGAGCCTTGGAGGCAGCCTGCGAGACCTCATCGGGGCGGCGGAGCTTTGCAGCCAATTCGGCGGGCACGTTGCCATCGAAATGTTGGTAGAGCCGTTCCGCCCAGTTCAGTGCCGCTTCTGCGTTTTCCCAGTCGGTCTGAAGGCCGGCGAAGAGACCATCGCCCAGGACATAGGAAAGCACAGGCAAAGCCTGCTCCAGCCATCGCTGCCCTTCGCGGAACGATGACGCCAGATCCAGAGCACGCAGCGCTGTTTCGTAGCGCAGCCGGGCCGGGCCGCGCCAAACGGTGCCCAGTAGCCTCATGTCTCTGCGATAGCTGGAGTTCAGAAAGCGCAGCAGACCTGAATACCGGGTTCGAAAGCGCTCCCTCAGCTCCTCGACCGGTAACTCGGCTATGTCCACCCCGCACAGGTTTTCCAGAGCCGCCCTGTCGTGGTTGTGCCGTTCCTGGCGCTCCCTGGCCTGTCGGAGCATGTCCCTGAGGTAAGGGAAGTTGGGCCGACCCCTGCCACCGCGAGAGATCCAGGTCTCGGGCGCGACCGTTAGGACACGCGCGGATCCCGCCTCCCAGTGGCCGAGCCAGAAGCTAGGCACGGGCGCTGCTTCTACGAGGATGCGTGCCGCCCCAGCCACCGACCGAAGCTCGGCCAGGGAGGTAGGGGGTTTGAGTCCCAGATTCTCGACCAAGATGCGGGTCTCGCTGTCCGCGGCGGCTGCCAATCCAGCCAGGTTCCTCAGTAAAGTACCGATGCGATAGCGCTCCTCCAGCGATAGCTCTTGCACATGCCAGCCGCGGAAAGGATGGTCGTGGTAGCGTGCCACGACCTCGTTCATGGCGGCGAGCTCCCGCAGCGCCGACTCTGCTTCCATTTCCTCCTGCGCCGGCACCGACAAGGGGGAGTCCCATGGCAACGGTGCATCGAGATAGGGGACATGCCGCAACTGCGCCAACTGCCCGATGACCCGGTAAGCGCTGCGACCCTGCGGGTCGCGCTGCACATGCAGCTCGCGCACGTATGCGTTCAAATCTTTCACCAGCTGGCGAAGCCGCTGGAACTCGCTTTCTGGGGTGGGCTGGATGGGACCCTTTTCAGCGAGCAGCGTCCTGCCCAGCTCCTCTATCACTGCCCGCTTATTGGCGCGGTGGCTGTGGACCTCCAGGATGGCTGGCCCGAGCCCCTTATCTCGTAGGCGCTTGTCTACCACTTCCAGTGCTGCCATCTTCTCGCTAACGAACAGCACCCGTTTGCCATCTCTCAAGAACTGGGCGATGAGGTTGGCGATAGTCTGACTCTTACCAGTGCCAGGGGGGCCATAGACCACGAGGTTGTGTCCGTGGCGGGCTTGCACCAACACCTGCGTCTGGCTGGAGTCGGCAGGCAAGACCGGAAATACCTCTGGTTGGGTAGCTAGCTCGTCCAGGTCGCTCTCATCTCCAGGGTCTGTTGGCTCGGTTGCTGGCGCTTGTCCAGCTAGCGCCCTCACGATGGGATGGGCAATGGCGGCCTCGCGGTGCTCTTGCAGATCCTTGTAGATGACCAATTTTTCGAATGAGAAGCGTCCCAACCACGCCTCTTCGCGCAGGGACCAACCCCGCCCCTGCACCAGATGGTGCACTTGGCGCAAATAAGCGAGCAGGTCCTCGCCAGTAGGTTCCTCCGGCCACTGTGGCAGGCTGATGCGAAAGTCATGCTCTAGCTTGAATGCCAGGGTGGGATTGACCGTGACCTCCTCGTCTGCCAGGGCTAGCTCATACGGCTTATCGTCGGAGTCCCGTTCCAACGTGACCGGCACCAGCACGACCGGAGCGAGGGCATCGTCGCCGTCCGGGGTCTCCCGCCACCGCAGCATGCCCAGCGCCAGGAACAATGTATGGACGCCTTGCTCCACGATGGAGGACCTGTAGTCCCGGCGCAGCCGATAAAGGCGGCGCATCATATCGGCCGGGCCCACATCCACCTCCAGGTCACCTTTGCGGAGGCGAAATTGCGGGAGGGACTTATCTTCTTCTTCGGTCAGCGGCAGTTGCTCGCCAGCGGGTACAACCGGCAAGGGGAAGCGCAATCGCTTCTCATCGTTCACCAACTGGTCGAACAAAGGTCTCAGGCCCGGGGAGGTGATGCGGATGGTGCTGTATTTCGTGGGCCGAAAGAACAGGAGGCGGTTACGCCTGGAGAGGTCGAGAAGCCTTCGCTTCCACTGCTCGATCTTGAGATCGACCTGACTGGTCAAGTCGAGCCCCTCACTGCACCTAGAGTTCAGCAGATACTGCTTACAACAACCCTAGCCTTGCCGTCAAATTGTGCATATCGAGCGCAGTAGTCGTGTAAGCCGTGAGAAGGTGCTGGCACCCCGCTCGTGCAGTTCCGGTATAATATTCCCGCGAGATGTCCAGTTGTGAATGCTATGTCAGACATAGGGTAACTCTCGACATGCATCGGCCCGCCGTATCCGGCTACTGCGGCTACCCTTCGAGCGGCCGTGAGGCTGAAAATCCAGAGGTGGCGTGATGCCCGGGACTCGCCGCAACAGGGGCTCTGCTGACTCGACTGCTATCCTCGGCTTCGAGCAGCAGTTATGGGCCGCTGCTAACGCACTGCGCGGCAGCATGGATGCTGCCGAATACAAGCACGTGGTGCTGGGACTCATATTCCTCAAATACGTGTCCGATGCCTTCGAGCAGCAGCGGAGGAAGCTGGAACAAGAGCCCTACGCTGACCCAGAGGACCCGGACGAATACCGGGCCGATAACGTCTTCTGGGTGCCTCCCGATGCGCGCTGGTCGCGTCTGGTGGAGCACGCCCGGCAGCCGATCGTGGGCCAGGTCGTGGACGAGGCCATGGAAGCCCTGGAGCGGGACAACCCCTCTCTGCGTGGAGTGCTCCCCAAGGACTACGCCAAGCCCGGCCTGGACAAGAGCCGGCTGGGCCAGCTCGTGGACCTCATCGGCAACATCGGACTGGCAGACAACGCTTATGGGCTCGACGTCCTCGGACGGGTCTACGAATACTTCCTGGCCCAGTTCGCCAGCGCTGAAGGCAAGCGCGGCGGAGAGTTCTACACCCCTCAATGCATCGTCCGGCTGCTGGTCGAGATGCTGGAGCCCTTCCAGGGGCGCGTCTACGACCCTTGCTGCGGTTCTGGCGGCATGTTCGTGCAGTCGGTGCGCTTCGTCGAGGCCCACGCCACCGGCAACGGGAACGGCGGCAAGGCCCACGCCCGCATCAGCATTTACGGCCAGGAGCTCAACTACACCACCTGGCGCCTGTGCAAGATGAACCTGGCCATTCGGGGGATAGATGCTCAGATAGTCCAGGGGGATACCTTCCACGCCGACGCCTTTCCGGACTTGAAGGCGGATTACATCCTGGCCAACCCACCCTTCAACATGAGGGACTGGGGCGGCGAGCGCCTGCGCTACGACAAGCGGTGGAGATATGGCGTCCCTCCGCCCAACAACGCCAACTTCGCCTGGGTGCAGCACATCATCCACCACCTGGCGCCCAACGGCGTGGCCGGCTTCGTGCTGGCCAACGGCTCCATGTCCTCCAACCAGTCCGGCGAGGGGGACATACGCCGCGGCATCATCGAGGACGACCTGGTGGACTGCATGGTGGCGCTGCCTCCGCAGCTCTTCTACTCCACTCAGATCCCCGCCTGCCTCTGGTTCCTGGCCCGAAACAAGAACCCGGGGAAGGGTTGGCGCGATCGCCGCGGCCAGGTGCTGTTCGTGGATGCTCGCCACCTGGGGCGGATGGTAGACCGCACCCATCGCGAGCTGACCGAGGACGAGATCCAGCGCATCGCTGGCACCTACCATGCCTGGAGGGGGGAGCCGGAAGCGGGGGAATACCGCGACATCCCCGGGTTCTGCAAGAGCGTCACCCTGGAGGAGATACGGCAGCACGGCTACGTGCTCACCCCGGGCCGCTACGTGGGCGCTGCGGTGCAGGACGAGGACGACGAGCCATTTCAGGAGAAGATGGCGCGGTTAGTGGCCCAGTTGCGCGAGCAGCAGGCGGAAGCGCGTCGGCTGGACGAGGCCATCTGGAAGAACCTGGAGGAGTTGGGCTATGGCGGGTGAGTGGAGAAGGGTTAGGCTGGGAGACGTTGCAGAGATCAACCCAGACAGCATCAACTCTGCCTGGCCCTACTCTCATATCAGGTACATTGACATCTCATCCGTCGGTGAGGGCATCCTCATCGAGCCGCCCCAAGTGATGAGCCTTGCTGAGGCACCGAGCCGCGCAAAGCGCCTAGTTCAGGAAGGAGACACGGTTCTTTCCACAGTCCGGCCAGGGCGCCGGTCAATGTTCTACGTGAAGCGGGCGGAGCCTGACCTGGTTGTTTCCACCGGCTTCGCGGTTCTGCGGCCACGAAAAGGATGCATTGAACCCCGTTACCTATATGCCTGCATCTACGACAAGGCGTTCACTGAGTTCCTCGTCAAGAGGGAGAAGGGCGCTGCCTACCCGGCTGTGCTACCTGAAGACATCGCCGATGCCATGATCAACCTTCCTACCCTCGCGGAACAGCGCGCCATCGCCCACATCCTGGGCACGCTGGACGACAAGATCGAGCTGAACCGCCGCATGAGCGAGACGCTGGAGCAGATGGCGCGGACCATCTTCAAAGCCTGGTTTGTGGACTTCGAGCCCGTGCGTGCCAAGATGGAGGGCCGCTGGCGCCGGGGCCAGTCCCTCCCCGGCCTCCCCGCCCACCTCTACGACCTCTTCCCCGACCGCCTCAATGGTCGTGGGTTCCCCGACGGGTGGCAGTTGACGACACTAGGGCAGCATGTGGATATCGAGCGAGGAATAGGCTACTCGACGAGAGAGCTAACGACAGCCGACTCGGGGGTGCCGCTACACAATCTGAATTCTGTGCGCGAAGGTGGGGGCTACAAGTACGAAGGCATCAAATTCTATAAGGGCCCGTTCGATCGGCGCCATGTTACGCGCCCAGGCGACGTCATCGTCGCTAACACTGAGCAGGGTCATGACCGCCTACTAATTGGCTACGCCGCGGTTGTGCCCTCGCTTTACGGCGGCAACGGTCTGGTAAGCCACCACATATACCGACTTCAGGTGAAGGAGAGCTCCTATCTCACACCTGCGTTCATCTGCTACCTTCTCAATTCTAGGACGATTCACGAAGCGGTGAGTAATTACGCTACCGGCACTACGGTGAACATGCTCCCAAAGGATGCTTTGAGACATCCACGCTTCGTCCTTCCGCCACCGCATCTCATCGCGTATTTCAATCGCATTGTGACTCTCTGCCTTCAGCGCCAAGAGCAGCTAGTGGTGGAAACACAGGCTGTCGCGGCTGTCCGTGATGCGTTGTTGCCTAAGCTGGTTGGTGGTCTTGTGCGCATCCATCACCCGCAGAAGATCCTGGGAGGACATCCATGACGAACACGCGGCGACGAACGCAGGCCTTGACAGTTCTATTACTGAAACCTGGAGTTAAGTCGTTCCGCGAAGCGTTACGTGCGCCAGATTTGCTAAAGCGCGCTGCCCTCAAGACCCCTGCTCCATACGAAGGCGAGTTCTGGTACTTGCAGCGGGAGCCACGCAGCGCATCTTGGACGGAGTTCGTGCAGCCCGTTTTAGAGGAGTCGCTTGGGAATTTACAAGTTTCTTCAGTCTCCGCAGTTTTGTTCGTCAAGAGTGGCGGCCGCATTTTCGCCTTCACCTTCGGGTATGGACGGAACTTGCTTCGCGCGGACTGCCACGAGCGCGACTTCGGTCTCAAAGTAGCCCTGAATCGCATCCATCCCGAACGTTTGAAGAGCGTAGACCTTCGAACGTATGAGGACATGGTTGTAATCACGCGTAAGCAGACGAGTCGTGCTGCTCAGATGGGCTCTTTCGGTCTCGATATCTCCCGTGACTTGCTCCGTGGTGTTGCTGGGGACCCGGAGGGTCAAACTTTTGCGAAGCGGTTAGCAGGACGCGATGCCCTAACTTTTTGGACGGATATTTCCATTGAGGAACTCGGCTCACAATGTGAAGCCATCTTGGCTGCGTACAACGATGTTCGATATAAGGAACGCTTTGGGTGGGTTGATCATGTCAGGATCGTTCGCGATCCTAACCGTCTTGAAGCTTTGAATCGTCTCCTCGTTGAAGCGCTGAAAGCACGTGCCGAGCATTTGCAATTGGCACCGCCAGAGCCGGTAGACTGGGCTGAGATTGATGCATTTCGAATTGATGGCACAGGGCAACGAAGAGGGATCTATGACGACCTTGACATCAATGCTTATCTGGATGACTTGGGAGATGGGGTCGCTCAGCTCACCCTTCGGAAGCTCAAGCAGCGGTACGTGTCGATCCGGTGGAGGTCCAGCGACGTCTTTGATCGAAAGTGGCGGCTGTTTGACTGCATAGTGTGGGAAACAGATTATCAAGAACGGCAATATGTGCTGGCTGAAGGCGAATGGTTCGAGGTCGAACCGAGCTTTGCCGCTCAGGTGCGACGTTTCGTCATGGAGATACCTCGTCCAAAAACAGGACTACCACCTGCACAGCTTGGGGAGCGGGAGAATGATTACAATCGTCGCGTTAGCAGCGAGAGTGGTAACCTGTTCTGCCTAGATGGCCAGACATTTCGGCCAGTAGACGCCTCAAGCCCTATTGAGCTTTGTGACCTGCTCTCTGCTGACAAGCTGTTCTTTCATGTGAAACGAAAGAGGAGCTCAGCTACGTTAAGCCATCTGTTCAGCCAGGGCTCAATCGCGGCTGAAATTTTCATGCAAGACGGTGGACTTCGCGAACAAGTTCGCAACCACCTGAAGGACGCCGGCGCGGCGAAGTTCATTGATGCCATCCCAGGTAGTTCATCCAGGCCGGACGTGACCCAGTATCAAGTTGTTTACGCTATCATATCGCGCGACGCGAGTAGAGGCCCTGCGAGCCTCCCATTCTTTGCGCAGTTGAACCTCATGCAACACACGAAGAGACTCCGGGCACTGGGATACGAAGTAGCGGTGCAAATGGTCGGGGAATGCTGACAAGGCGTGCCGGATGACATGAAAGGGCTTTCCGAATCCGATGTGGAGTCTGCGGCTCTTGCCTGGCTGGAGAGGCTGGGGTGGAGGGTGGCTCACGGGCCCGATATCGCTCCGGGCTCCCTCTTGGCCGAGCGGCAGGACTATCGCGACGTCGTCCTGTTCCAGCGCCTCCGCGACGCTATCGCCCGCCTCAACCCCCATCTGCCCACCGAGGCCCAGCACGAGGCTTTGCGCCGGCTGACCCACCCCGAAGGTGCCACCCTCGAGGCGCGCAACCGGACCTTCCATCGCATGCTGGTGGAAGGCGTCACCGTAGAGTATCAGGCCGGCAAGGGGCGCACCCGCGGTGCCCAAGTCCGCGTCCTCGACTTCGAGGACGCCGAAAACAACGACTGGCTCGCCGTCAATCAATTCACCGTCTCCGAGCAGCGGTCCACCCGTCGGCCGGATATCGTCCTCTTCGTGAACGGCCTGCCCCTGGCCGTCATCGAGCTCAAGAACCCCGCCGATGCGGATGCCACCATCTGGACTGCCTACCAGCAGCTGCAGACCTACAAGGCCGAAGTCCCCTCCCTCTTCACCTTCAACGAAGCGTTGGTCATCTCCGATGGACTGGAGGCCCGCATCGGCACCATCACCGCCGGCCGCGAGTGGTTCAAGCCCTGGCGCACCATCGGCGGCCTGCAGGTGGAGGACGAGGGGGTGCCCCAGCTAGAGGTGCTGCTGAGAGGCGTGTTCGAAAAGGGACGCTTCCTGGAGCTGGTGCGGGACTTCATCGTCTTTGAGGACGAGGGCGGCCGCCTGTCCAAGAAGATGGCGGGCTACCACCAGTTCCACGCCGTGCGCGTGGCCGTGAGCGAAACGCTCCGGGCCCTGCAGAGGGCGCGGGAGGGCCGCGTGGCCGAGCCCGGGGCCATCTACGAGGCGGGACGCAGGCCCGGCGGCGAGCCCGGCGACCGGCGCATCGGCGTCGTCTGGCACACCCAGGGGGCCGGCAAGAGCCTGACCATGGTATTCTATGCGGCCCGCATCGCCCGCGAACCAGCCATGAACAACCCCACCATCGTCGTCCTCACCGACCGCAATGACCTGGACGACCAGCTGTTCGGCGTGTTCGCTCGCTGTCAGGACTTGCTCAGGCAGCCGCCGGAGCAGGCTGAAAGCCGCGCCGATCTGCGCGCCAAGCTCCGGCGAGCGTCGGGCGGGATCATCTTCACCACCATCCATAAGTTCCATAAGTTCCTGCCCGAAGAGAGGGGGGACCGCCTGCCCACCCTCTCGGACCGGTCCAACATCGTCGTCATCGCCGATGAGGCGCACCGCAGCCAGTATGATTTCATAGACGGCTTCGCCGCCCACATGCGTAGCGCCTTGCCCAACGCCTCCTTCATCGCCTTCACCGGCACGCCGCTGGAGCTGGCCGACAGGAACACTCGCGCCGTCTTCGGCGACTACATCAGCATCTACGACGTGCAACGGGCCATCGAGGACGGGGCGACGGTGCCCATCTACTACGAAAGCAGGCTAGCCAAGCTGGAGCTGCCGGAGGAGCTGAAGCCACAGGTGGACGAAGAGTTCGAGGAGGTCACCGAGAACGAGGAGGTGGAGCGAAAGGAGCGCCTTAAGAGCAAGTGGGCGCAGCTCGAGGCCATCGTCGGCTCCGAGCGCAGATTGCGCGTGATCGCGGAAGACATCGTTAGCCACTTCGAGCAGCGGCTGGAGGCGCTGGACGGCAAAGCGATGGTCGTGTGCATGAGCCGGCGCATCTGCGTTGACCTCTACCGCGAGATCGTTCGCCTCCGCCCAGAATGGCATCACGAGGACGATGACAGGGGCCAGGTGAAGGTCGTGATGACCGGGTCAGCTGCCGACCCGGTGGATTGGCAGCCCCACATCCGCAACAAACAGCGCCGCGAGCAGCTGGCGCAGCGTTTTCGCGATCCCGCTGATCCCCTGCGTATGGTCATCGTCCGCGACATGTGGCTGACCGGATTCGACTGCCCCAGCCTGCACACCATGTATGTGGACAAGCCGATGCGGGGACACACCCTCATGCAGGCCATAGCGCGGGTCAACCGCGTTTTCCGGGACAAGCCGGGCGGGCTCGTGGTGGACTACATCGGTCTCGGACGCGAACTCAAGGAGGCGCTGGCCATATACACCGAGAACAGGGGAACAGGCACCCCAGCCATTGACCAGGAACAGGTCGTAACGGTCCTGCGGGAGAAATACGAGGTCTGTCGTGACATGTTCTACGGCTTCGATTGGACGCCCTGGAAGAGCGGGACCCCACCGGATCGACTGGCCCTGTTACCCGCTGCCCAGGAGCACATCCTCGCGCAGCCCGAGGGAGACAAGCGCTTCATCCAGGCCGTGCAGGAGCTCGCCCGCGCATTCGCGCTTGCAGTCCCTCACGAGGAAGCGCTGGCCATCCGCGACGATGTGGCCTTCTTCCAAGCAGTGAGGGCGGCCCTTCTGAAGCGTGCCCCGGCTGACGAGCGCCCGGAGGCAGATGTGGACTACGCCATTCGCCAGATCGTGTCGCGGGCTATCGTGCCTGAGGGGGTCATAGACCTGTTCGCAGCGGCAGGGCTGAGGAGGCCGGACATTTCGATTCTCTCCGAGGAGTTCCTGGCCGAAGTGCGGGGAATGCCCTATAAGAACCTGGCGGTGGAGGTGCTGCGCAAGCTGCTCGTGGGTGAGATACGGGCGCGACGCCGGAGGAACGTGGTGCAAGCCCGCGCCTTCTCGGAGATGTTAGAGGCCGCCATCCGGCGCTATCACAACCGCGCCGTGGAGGCGGTGCAGGTCGTCGAGGAGCTGATCAGCCTGGCCCGGGAAATGCTGGAGGCCGATCGCCGTGGCGAAAAGCTGGGACTGAGCGAAGAAGAGCTGGCATTCTACGACGCTTTGGGTGTCAACGACAGCGCTGTGCAAGTGCTGGGAGAGCCGACATTGCGACAGATAGCGCAGGAGCTGGTTCAGGTCGTGCGCAACAATGCGTCCATTGACTGGACGATGCGAGAGAACGTCCGTGCTCACCTGCGGCGGCTGGTTAAGCGAGTCCTCCGCCGACATGGCTACCCACCCGACCGCCAGGAGAAGGCGACACAGACCGTTCTGGAACAGGCGGAGGTCCTGACGGAATACTGGCTCACCTTTGGCCGCGCCGCATAGCCCCGCTGCGAAGTCATCCAGGGGGCGAGTCATGAACGGATTGAGCTAAAGTGATCACGATAAAAGGCGAGATCAGAAACCTGAATCGACGGGGTTTGGCCCGCAGATGTGTAAGAGCTCATGTGGCGAGCTCAATATCGGTGTCCCCGATGCGATCTTCGTAGCTCGGATGGGCGGTTGCACCACTTGGCAGTGAAGCTGTTGCGCCAGCGCTCCTCGGGAAAGCGACATAAGGTCACCATTCCCTGCACAAAGCCGCCCCAGTGTCGCTCCGCGCCGGCGTAGCTGCGCTGGGGACAGCAGGACTCGAACTCCTTGTGCCTGTCCTACGCTTGGTCGCGGGTCGGGGCGCAGGCGATGATCCACGTCAGTGAATTCGCCACCCCCTGCTGGCGCTGGAGCTGCTCCTCCAACACGTCCAGCACATTCTGGAGGGTATTCCCTTCCCCTGCTCCCACACCCGCAGACCTTCTCTGAGGGAAGGACAATGCGCCTGCGCTGAGTCCTTGCTCCGTCCCTGGAAGCCTGGGGAAGGCCTAGGGCCGACGACCGCCGGACCCTGGAGACACCTAGGTGCTCAGGCCCGGCTTCCCACAGGGCCTGTCCAGGAAGAACAGCAACAAGACTCGCCGCCATTGAGGCTCGCAGAAAGAAGAGAGTGCTTTCTTGAACGGGATCTCGTCCTGGCCAAAGGGGCTAAGTGTGGGGCTGACTCGCAGGGGGGCCAAGCGATGATCGTGATGGAGGGGCAAGTCCTCCCGTGCGACTGCTGGTGGAGAGCGCCTAGGAGAGCGAAGTGAGGTTAGCCGAGGCAGTGCTGGGGACGGTGGAGGTAGCCAGGCTGGTGAGACCCTACTAGGACGACGCCCACGGAGTCCGTGGCCGACAACGGCTACGGCAGCGGTGCCTGTGCGGCACGATTCGACCTACGAACATGAAGACCCGCCATTCCGTGAGTGCCAATTGCAGGCTCGGCCGGAGCCCCAACCTCTGGCCCAACCTCTGGCTGGAAGAGTTCGCAGGTTGCTGGTGCAGTGGGAGCGGAGGGCCCGGCTCTACCTCGCCCTTACGCTCATAGCCCACACTATCTCTTGCTCAGAGACATTTTCGGGATGACCTCTAGGGTCTGGACGTATCGACAGGCTTGAGGATTTCGAGGAGAAAGCCCAACTGGGTCTGGAAGTAGGAATCAAAGTCGGTGAAGTCTCGCAGCGCCCACGTCTTTAGTGCCCACATATGGGCCATCGCTATCAGGTTGTGGGCGATGATCTCGGGCTGAACAGGGCGGAATTCGCCCTGTGCGATACCCCTACGCACTACTTGGGCGACCAGTTCCCGCTCTCGCCGCTCGCTATCCTTCAGGTCTTCCAAGTACTCAGGTCGGAGGGTCTTGGACTCGCGGTAAACCAGCCGCACTTGACGCCTCATTTCATCGGTCGCCTTGAATATGGCTGTCGCCACCTCCTTGAAGGTGTCGGTCGCAGAGGGGTATTCGTGTACTTGACGTAGCCGTTCCCAAAGGGAGTCCATGATGGCCCTTGTTATGAGGTACAGTAGGTCATCCTTGCAGCTGATATACAGATAGAGCTTACCCACCGGCCAGCCTACGCGCTGGGCAATGTCCCGCACCGAGGTCTTGTGGAACCCCTTCTGCAGGAAGAGGTCGGTGGCAGCAGCCACTAACTCGGCGTGCCTTGCGGATACCAGCTCACTATCGGTGACCTTAGTGGGAACTTTCACTGAGTCCCCGTCCATAACCTGGCCCCATCACACTATGGTCCTGCGCCCGATCACTTCGGGTCGAGTGCCTTACATAGGTCGCTGCACTGGGCGGGCTGGTGCTCCCGCTTTGAGTATACAACCGGACGTGAGAGCGCAGTCGGGACTTCGGGTCTCGTCTCAGGAGGCCCTGGGCTCATCGCCGGGTTACGGGTGGCCGAATTGAATCGACTCAATCGCTCCATCGACTTATGACCACTTTCGGGCGTGTGAAGAAGCGGATGCTGTCCAGTCCCTGGGCATGCAGATCTCCAAAGAACGAGTTACGCCAGCCTGTGAAAGGGAAGTACGCAAGTGGGGCAGGGATGCCCACATTGACACCTACCATCCCGCATGGGACGCCTTGCGAAAACTTGCGTGCTGACCGTCCGTCGCAAGTAAAAATCGAACTGGCGTTGCCGTAACGGGTCGCGGTAATAGCCTCCAGCGCCTCGTCGAGGGTGGCCGTTCGCATTACCCCGAGGACTGGCCCGAAGACCTCGGTGCGTGACAGATCCATAGCTACGGTGACCTCATCAAGGATGGTGGGTCCCAGGAAGTACCCAGGGCGGTCAGCAAGCCTACGTCCGTCCAGAACAAGGCGTGCACCCTGGCTGACTGCCGCCCTCACATGCTCCACGACTCGCCGCCGGTGCTGTTCCGAAATCAGGGGGCCCATGTCGACCTCCGGGTCCAGGCCATTCCCGACCCTGATCCCCTCGGCCACAGACACCGTCCGCTCTAGAACCTGTTCCAGGCGCCCGCCCTCGCCCACAAGCACCAGTATGCTTCCTGCCAAGCAGCGCTCGCCAGCGGCACCGAATGCGGACGAGACCACTGCCCGGGAAGCTGCTTCGACGTCGGCATCGGGCAATACCACCAGATAGTTCTTTGCCCCAGCTAGGCACTGAACACGCTTTCCGGTTTGGGACGCCATCTGATACACGCTGCGGGCAACGGGCTCGGAGCCCACGAACGACACCGAATCGACATCCGGATGTGATACGAGGGCTTCCACTGTCTCGCGGCCACCTTGCACCATGTTGACCACTCCTGGCGGCAGGCCGAGGTTGTCCAAGATGGCCAGGAATGCCTGCATCGCCAGGGGTACCTGCTCGGAGGGCTTGACCACCACCGTATTGCCGCAAGCGAGCGCGTAAGGCAGGAACCATAGTGGCACCATAAGCGGAAAGTTGAACGGGCCGATGATAGCGGACACGCCTACCGGATGATAGGTCAAAGTGCAGTCAATGCCGGGACCTACCGAGTTGAGGGACTGGCCCATCATGAGCATGGGCGTCGCGCAAGCTACCTCAACGTTTTCTAGGGCCCTTTTCACTTCGCCCCGAGCGTCGTCCAAGGTCTTGCCCTCATCCACCACGATAACCCTGGCCAGGTCCTCGGCAGCCTGGTACAGGCGTTCACGGATGGCGAAGATGTACCTCATACGCTCCGGCAATGGTAGAGCTTGCCATTCGGACAGAGCCGCACGTGCTGCCGCCACCGCCGTCTTGACGTCATCAGCTGTCGAGTAGCAGATCTCGGCTATACGCTCGCCAGTTGCTGGGCAGAGAACTGGTTGCCTCGGTCCACGCCCGGCAGTCCATTTGCCATTGATATAGTTGATGGCCACTTGCAGAACGTACTGTTCGCTCACGAGCAAACCTCCGTGGGAAGGAAGTGTTCACGCCTTTCCCTGAGCAGCACGGTGCATGGCGCTTCCGTAGGGCAGCTCGCAGGGTACAATGCAGCCGTCCTTGACCGTTATAACTGGTACCAGTAGTTTGTCGCCGGTCATGCGTTCCTCTTCGAACCCGAAGAACTCGTACTGGCCGCCGTCCCTGTAGTCGATGATGGAAAGGTCTGCCCGCTTCCCACATTCGATGCTTCCTACTTGCTCGAAGATTCCCAGCGCCTTTGCGGGGTTGGCCGTGATCCGCACAATCACGTCCCTCAGATCCAAGCCCAAGTTGAGAAAGATCGACGCCGTATCTGCCAGCCCAAAAACGGGTCCATGAATGGTCATCAGGCTGATGTCTGTCGATATGGTGGTTGGCCAGAAGCCTGCTTCGAGGGCCTGGCGTGTCTTTTTCAGGGAGAAGTTCATCCTTCCCCGTCCCACGTCGATGACCACACCACGCTGCGCTGCGTCCCGGGCCGCAATTATGGGTCGACCGTTGTCCCCGATGGCGCCTCCCGGCCACGGAGTGTAAGGATGGGTAATGATGTCACCAGGCTCCAAACGTTCAATCACACGCTCGGTCACCGCCTGCGCCTCCATTGCCCCCCCATGGTCCCCTATATGCACCATCACTCGGCCGCCGATCACTCTGGCGAAGCGGTGGGCTATGTCGGCGATCGTGGCGCCGATCGTATGGACCATCGGCGAGACACAGCGGACCTTGATGCCCTTGATCACATCCCTGTTGGTTCTGAGCACCAGCTCAAGTGTCTCCTCATCCAAATCATCGAGGGACCGGAGCTCGGGCATTCGGGCCTGGCCGCTGTAAGAGAGGTTCAGGAAGGCATAGACGGTAGTCCGATTGGCAGGTAGCACGTACCTTCGAAACCCGAGAAAGGTGTGAGAGCCCAGGCTGCCGCCGTCCACTATGGTTGTAACCCCCTGAAGGACGCCGGCCCGGTCGGGTGCCAGGCCGTGCCGCGTGATGCCATCGGCAACGTGGGCATGGAGGTCTATGAACCCAGGCGTCACCAAGTACCCCCTGGCTTCCACCACCTGTCTCGCATTGGCCCTGGGGATGTCCTTTTCTATGGCGACTATAGTGTGGCCAGTAATGCCGATGTCCAGCTCTTCGTCCTTCCCCGAGGCTGGATCGAACACCCGGCCGCCCTTGACCAGTAGGTCGTAAAGATACATAGTCCCCTCCAGAAAACGTCTCTCCTCAGCGTTGAAGGACGGACGGCAGCGGCCTGTCGTCCATCTGTTTTGCCCGATCGCCGACAGAGCCGCGAGGCGGCGCGGCTGGATGTACCGCGCCCTCGCGGATGCACATGGTCGGGTACAGGGCTTGGGAGCCGACGAACCTCTGGTCCGGCTGGGCCAAAAACTCGAACTCGCCGGTGACCCGCCTCAGCACCGAGACGTCCGCTCTGTGGCCAGGCCGCAACGAGCCGATCTCGTGATCCAGTCCCAGCACTTGCGCAGGCCGGTGGGTTGTCATCAGAATGACTTGGTCCAATGGGCATCCCAAGCTCAGGAACAAGGACATTACGTCCGTCAGGCAGTACACCATAAAGTGCCGGTTCATGACCGTGAGGTCGGTGCTGAGCGTGTCGGGGAGAAAGCCATGCTCCATCAATCTGATGGCCACGTCGAAGCTGAAGTTCATGCGACCTCTTGCCACATCTAGCACTACTCCTCGTTCCTTCGCCTCCCTCAGTTCTGGGGCGGGCTCCCCATCCCGGAGGAGGCGCCCAGGGTAGGGAGTGTAGACATGAGTGATGATGTCGTTGGGGCGCAGTCGGGAGACCATCTCGAGCGTCACCTCATCCGCCAGTGGGGACTCTCCGTGGTCGCCTATGTGCACCATGAGGGGCAGCTCGCCCAGCACCTCATGGGCCAGATCGACCAGCGTGGGGCCGATGGTCTCAACCGCCGGCTTGACGGCCCTGATCTTGGCCCCGCGAATGATGTCGCGGTTCTGCCGAATCACTTCGTGGGTTAGGTCTGGGTCCAATTCTTCCAGCGATCGCAACTCGGGCATACGGGCCTGGCCATAGAAGCTCAAGTTGAGGAAGCAAAGGAGACGGGTCTTGACCTGCCGGGCAACGTGTAGTCGGAATCCCAGGAATGTGTGGGACCCTGTGCTACCTGCGTCTACCACGGTTGTGACGCCCACGTAGATGCCGATCTCGTCGGGGTGGCAACCGTGCCTAGTGATTCCCCAAGACGCATGGGCATGGAGATCGATGAGCCCAGGCGTCACGATGTCGTTCTCGCTCAGGTAGATGACTCTGACCGCATCCTCAGCCGGTATATTCGGCCCCACTGCCGCAATGCGGCCGCCGCTGATGGCTACGTCTATTACTCCCGTAAGCCCTGAGGACGGATCCCTGACGTTTCCGCCTTTGAGGAGAAGCTCATAATTCAGCATGTACGCCTCCGCTGTCGGCCAGAGCTCATCACCCCTGCAGTCCCCCGGGCCGACCGCCTGTTGTGTCTGCCTGGGTAGCCCGCTCGCGCGCTCCGTGATGGGCAGCGAACCGCCCTCCAGCCTCTCCTCTGGGGTCGGGCAGGATGGGTTCGGGTATGAGCCTTTCTACTTTCACCTCGAGCAACGCCGGGTGCCCTCCCTGCGTCACCTCTAGCGCCTCCCGCAGGGCGGGTACGATCTCGTCTGGCGTCTCGACTCGTCTTCCCCAGCCTCCCAGAGCCCGTGCCATCTCGGCATAATTGCCGGAAAGCTCGACCCAGATGTAGCGCTCGCCGAACTGCTGGCGTCTTGTCTCCATACTCATGTTCAGGGCTTCGTTGTTGACCACCACGGTCAGGATGGGGATGCGGTTGCGGACTGCTGTCTCAAAGTCCATTCCCGTCATGCCGAAGGAGCCGTCGCCGATGTAGTTGATGACCGTCTTATCCGGGTTCCCCAGCTTGGCCCCCATGGCCGCCCCCATGCTCCAGCCCATAGCGCTTTGGCCCCCGAAACCGAGGAAGCCACGCGGGATCAGCGCCTCATAATGGTGGCAAAGATAGCCACGGACGCTACCTGAGTCATGCAAGATGATGGTGTTGCGTCGGTCCACAGTGTTGTTTATCTCCCAGCTCAAGCGGTAAGGATTAATGGGCACTTTTTCGGAGGTTAGCGCCGGCATCCACTCCTCTAGCCATTCACGCTTCAAGCGAGCGATGGTGTCGACTACGTCCCGGTCGAGGCCATTACGTCTCACCCGGTGGCGGCCGCGGATAGTCTCGATGATGCCACGCAAGACTAGCTTGGCATCGCCGACGATGGCTACGTCGGGACGATAGATCTTGTTGACTTCGGTGAAGTCGGAATCCACCTGGATCAACTTGATATCCCTGGGCTGAGGGGCACCGCGAGTCGCAGAAGGCTTAAAGCTTACCCCAATGGCGAGACAGACATCTGCAGTGCGGGAGAAGTGTACCGCCTGCTTGGTAGCGAACAGCCCTATGGGGAACCCGCCCAGACCCAGCGCTAGGGGATGGTCCTCGGGGAAGGCGCTCTTGGCGTTGAGGGTAGTCATGACCGGGGCCGAGAGCATCTCCGCCAGTTCCCTCAACTCGTCCCATGCCTCGGCGTACAGCACTCCCGCGCCAGCATAGAGCACGGGCCTCTCCGCTTTCGCGAGGAGCTCAGCGGCACGATCGATGTCCACCGGATCACCTGCTGACCGGAAGCGGCGTCTCACCGGTTCGTAGACAGCTTGCTCCTCGTCCAGGTAGGCGGCAGCTACGTTGGTGGGCACCTCTATGAGCACTGGCCTGGGCCTACCGGAGCGCACTATGGTGAACGCACGCCGGAAGATCTCTGGGATCCGCTCAGGCAAAGGGATGGTGGACTGCCATTTCACCACCGACCGGAAGATATCCAGCAGTTGTAGCTCCTGCAGCGTGTCGTGTCCCTGAACCTGTTGCCGGACTTGGCCCACGATCTGGATGATAGGAGTCGAGTCCTTGAACGAGTTGGCAACGCCGGCGAAGGCATTGGCCGCTCCTGGGCCCTGCACAGCCAAGGCCACGCCAACGTTGCCTGTGGTACGGGCATAACCGTCGGCCATGTCGGTGGCTACACGCTCATGTCGAGTTAGGATGGCCTTCACTTCAGGCAGAAAGTAGAACCCGTCCATGATCTCGTGCAGCGAGCCACCGATGACGCCGGCCACGAAGGGTACCCCCTCGTCCCGGACAATGCGCGCGATGAGATGGCCTCCCATCACTTTCCCCATTGTCTGAGCACCTCCTACGCGAAGAGATTCCGCTTGTGCTCTATCGGCCTCCCTGAGCTCCTCCCCGCATCCGGATGCCCAGCCCGCGCAGGCGTGGGTCGAGCGCATCACGCAGCGCGTCGCCGAACATATTGAAGCCGAACACTAGGAGGGAGATGGCGAGCCCCGGCCACAGGGCGATGTAGGGATTCTGCTCCATATACAGGGCGCCGCTACCGCTCAGCATCTGTCCCCATGTAGGGATGGGTGGTGGTACTCCGAACCCGAGAAAACTGATGGTGGCTTCGGTAAGGACCAGGGCCCCGATCTGGATGGACGCGAGCACGACTATCAGGGGCACCAGATTGGGCAGGATGTGGCGCCACATTATATACAGGGTCGTGCCGCCGCTGGCCCTCACCGCGTCCACGAACGGCCGGCTGGACAATGCGATGACGGCGCCGCGAATGACTCTGGACTCTCTGATCCCGAACAGAAGACCTAGCGGCACTATGACTTGGACGATGCCCGTCCCCAGCACAGCTACTACCATGATGACGAAGATGAGGCTAGGTACCGCCTGAGCAATATCGACAAAGCGTTGGATCACGAGATCCACTGACCCCTTTAGGTATCCGCACATTACACCGACCAGCGTCCCGACGAATGTAGCAAGAGCGATGCCTCCGAAAGCGATGATGGCATCGTAACGGGCCCCATACACCACACGGCTGAACAGGTCCCGGCCCAGCTCATCGGTCCCGAAAATGTGCGAAGGGCTCGGTGCTTCGAGAGCATCAGCCAGATTAGTCTCCGAATACGAGTACGGGGCAATCCATGGGGCAGAGACTGCCACCACGAGGATGACCAGGCAAATGAACCCGCCTAGTGCCCCTAAAGGTCGCGAGCGGGCGAATGACCAGAGCGCTGCTACTGCCTGGCGTAGCGGAGAAACGCGGGCAGGCCAAGCGACGGAGACAGCCTCGGCGATGGAACTCTCGGCCATATCGTACCACGCTTTACTTCGCTTCGACCTCGCTAGTACCTGATCCTGGGGTCGAGATAGGCGTACAGCATGTCCACGACAAGGTTCATGGCGACCACAATGGCGCCGAGCACCATGGCCAGGACTTGTACCACAGGATAGTCCCGCTGCTCCAGGGACCTGACCAGATAGGTGCCCAGGCCTGGAATACCGAAAATCACTTCCAGAGCAACGATGCCTCCCATGTAGAGTGGTGCCAGAACCCCGACGATGGTAAGCACCGGAATCAAGGCGTTGCGCAGCGCGTGACGAAACAGTACCACACGACCTGATAGGCCCTTCGCATGCGCGGTCCGCATATAGTCCTGACTCAGGACTTCCAGGAGTTCTGTTCTGGTCACCCTCAGCACCTGCCCCGCTCCGCTGACCCCTAAGAGAACCGCTGGGATGAGCATTTGCTCTAGGTTGGTCAGTGGGTCAGTCCACGGCTCTCTGTAGTGCAGAGGCGGCGTCCAACCGAACCATTTGGCCCCGAACACGATGACGAGAACGGCTGTCCAGAAATATGGGACGGACAGCGCCAGCACAGCCGACCCTCGGCTTAGATAATCGGGCCACCGGTCCCTTGCCACGGCCGACAGAGCACCGACGGGAACACCGATTATCAATGCGACCAAGATGGCCATGACACCTAGCTGCACTGAGATCGGCAGGCGAGAGGCTAGCTGGTCCCGGATCGAGTCGCTCTTTGAGTACAGAGAAGTCCCAAGATCGCCCTTGAGCAGGCCACCCAGCCAGCGAGCGAACTGCACTGGGGCAGGGCGGTCAAGACCCAGGTCTGCCCGGATTTGCCGCTCAAGTTCCTCTGCTTCACGGATCGAACCGGACGCGGCTTGGCCAACGATCTGGTCTACAGCGTCTCCCGGCAGGAACCTCACTACACTGAAGGTGAATATAGCCATGCCGAAGACCGTCACAATGGCCAGTAGCAGCCTGATGGCTAGGTATCTCGCCATGCCCTAGTCCGAACCTAAGGCGTTTCAGCTGACAAGCCAGTACCTAGCGACGCTGTCCGTGCCGAATGAGAAGGAGCCGCAGTAGAAGAAGCTACGCACGCGGTCTGCGACAGGGGTCGCCTGGAACCCCTGTACCATCGGTGGAAACAACGCCTGCTCCACCACCCGTCGCAATAGGTCACGGATAATCGTGCGTCGCTCCTCCTCGTTGAAGGCCGCTTTTTGCCGCTGGTAGAGGCGATAGGCCTCGTCGTCGCCAGTGCGGAAGTTGTAGGCCGAATTCTGGACGTCCAAATGGATCTCGAAGTAGTAGGTCGGGTCCGTGTACGGCGTGACACTCGCATATAGTATGCCGCTGTAGCCACGAGGTCCCCTAAGGACATTGGCGATGTAATCACCGTACTCCCAGATCTTCATTTCTGTGCGCAGTCCGATGGCGTCCAGAAAGGAAGCCACCGCCTGTGCCTCTGTCACGAAGGACTCTCCGTAGCCGCTGGTTAGATTGAACTGCACTGTGGCTCCGGTGGCACCGGCGCTACTAAGGAGTTGGCGCGCTCTCTGGGGGTCGTAAGTGACCCACTGACGCGATACGGGATCGTCTTCCGGTAGCCCCCAGCGTGTGGTCAGAGCTCCGGACATCATCGGCGCCAACGTTATGCCCTTGCCCAAATGGAACCGGTCTATGAGGCTCTTGCGGTCGATGGCCAGCTGGACGGCTTGTCGGACTCGAGGATCGTTGAACGGTGGCTTGCCATCGAAGGCCAGAGTCAGCCCACTCGGGTTCGGAGCATAAATCTTTTGCCTGAGACCTGAGGCCTCCACTTCCTGAGCGCTGAGAACGTCATAAGCCCAATCTAGTTCGCCTGTTCGCATGCGGGCAATAATGGTGCGGTTATCGCCGATCACTAACGCCTCGACGTTGTCTACGTAGGGAAGGCCTTGTTCATAATAGTTTGGGTTCTTTCGATAGAATATGCCGGTTCCCTTTTCCCAGCGTTCGAAGATGAAAGGCCCGGTGCCTCGCGGTGTAGAATCCCAAGCTGTATCGCTGGTCCACACCTCGCGAGGCACTATGTATGAGGTCGATGGATAGGCGGTATAGGGAATGAAATCGGATCGTGCTTCACCCAGCTTGAATACTACCGTCGTAGGATCCTGGGCTTCGATTGAAGCGATGTAACGTATGTCGGAGCGTCTTGCCCCCGACTGCTTGTACGTATCGAAATGGAACTTGACGTCCTCGCTTGTAAACGGGCGGCCATTGGTCGGTGGCGCATCGTGCCACCTCACGTTGGGTCTGAGCTTGAAGATTACGGTAGTCGGTTCGGGAATCTCGACGCTGGTCGCCAAGTCGGGCACCAGTTCGTACCGCGCATATTCTGCCGGGTCGAGTCCGGTCTTGAATCGGAACAATCTGCTGTATACGAACCCCGCATGGACTACCGCGTGCACACCAGCCCTGGCGACGTTGAGGTTCGCCGGCTCCGTAGCGGACATCACCAGCCTAGTGATGCCACCTTGTCTGGGCGTCTCGGCCGTCTCCTGTCCCGGCGTCTCTACGGCTGCTTGCTCCCGGCAGCCCAGCAGCACGAGGCTTCCCAAGCCCGCTGAGATGGCTGAGGTGCGCAGGAAGCGCCTCCTGGTGATGCGTCTGCCTAGTGCTCTGCCCCAAGTGTCCATCAGACGAACCCTCCGGGTAAGTGATGAACGATCGGTCGTTCATACCCTATCCAGAACAGTGCTCCCTGTCAAGCTCGCTGGCGGTCCCGGGGGTACGGGTTGCTGGCCGCCCGGCCCGGGGCGGGGATGGATCGGCTCGTGCTAATGTGGCTGTCGGGCCTCGCTACGTCCCGCGATAGGCCGCCTCGAGCTTCGCCAGGTCGAACTTCACCTGCCTGAGCATCTCCTCGGCCACGCGCCTCGCCCTTTCCGGGTCGGGGTCGTCCAGCATTTCGTGAAGCCTACGGGGCACGATCTGCCAGCGCAGACCGTACCGGTCGACGATCCACCCGCAGGCCTGGGGTTCGGCCCCGTTCCGCACTAGGGCATCCCAGTAACGGTCCAGCTCCTCCTGCGAGTCGCACAGGACCAGGAACGACACCGCGTCGTTGAAAGGCTGGTGCGGACCGCCATCGATGGCCAGGAACGGCTGGCCGAACAGCGTGAACCGGACGATGGCTACGGAGCCTGCCGGGCCGCTAGGGGAATCGGCGGGCAGATAAGACACCTTGTCGACGCTGGAGTCCGGGAAGACGGAGGCGTAGAACCGGGCAGCCTCTTCTGCCTCACTGGTGTACCAGAGGTGCGGGACGAGCTTTGGCCGCTGTTCCGGGTCCATGTAGGGCCCATCCCTCCTTCTCCTCGATGGTCCATGGCCGATTGCCTGCGGCGCCACGAGTGCCGGCATATCCGAGTTATGCGGGCGGGTCGGGGCGTCATGGACCTGCGCCTGGGCGTCTCCTGACCGGCGGCCCGCACACCGGGGCCGCCCGAGCTGGCGTAGTGCCGCGCTGCGCCGGCCAAGGCATGGCCAGGGTACCGGTACCCACCCGCGCTGTCAAATCATGGCGGGCCAGTGTCCCGACGGCTGGTTCGGTCGCAGCGCTCGACCCTGCAGCACTGAACGTGGCGTAGGCCCGCCCCACACCACTCAGCGAGTGTCGAACCGCTGGCGTATACATCGTGATGGGATGTAATAGCCTGCGGGCGAATCGATGCAGGCGCTGTCCGACCGACACTACCGGGCGCTGGCCGAGTTCCGGTACCAACTGCGGCGCTTTCTCCGCCGTAGCGAGGAAGCGGCCCGGGCCACTGGACTGGAGCCTCAGCAGCACCAGCTCCTCCTCGCCATCCGAGGGCTGCCCGAGGGGCGCGAGCCTACCATTGGCGAACTGGCAGAGAGATTGCAGCTCCAGCATCACAGCCTCGTGGGGCTGATCGACCGGCTGGAGCGGCGAGGCCTCGTCCGGCGCGAGCGGGCCGCCGCCGACCGTCGCCGAGTGCATGTCTACCTGACCGAGGAAGGCGAGCGGGCCTGGCGCGAGCCTTCCGTGTTGCACTGGCAGGAACTGCAGTCCATCGGACCGGACCTGGTACGGGCCCTGCAACGGATCGTCGCTCCTGCTAGTCGGCGGCACGAAGGGCGCCATGCCATCTCCCAACCACCGAACCAAGGCGATGATGCGACTGCTGGATAGTATCGGGGAGTGGGCCATCAAGGCACTGCAGCGTGTCGGCACGGACACGGGCCTGACTTGTTTCCCCGTAGTGCGCCGTGACGATCCGCGGCAGCTCGAGGGCCTGGTGGGGCTCACAGACGTGTTGAAGGGACGGGCCCGGCTCCTGGACGCAGAGCGACGTCGCGAGCGCTTTTTGTCCCTGCGACTCGTCCTGCCACGCTGGGGCGACGATCGCAGCAGCGTGCGAAGGGCCGCGGAACGCCGCCCTGTGCGGGACGGGCAGCCTTCGACCGAAAAGAGCAAATAGGAGTGTAACTCCTCGAGATTTCGTGCGTCTCCTCCCAGGCGTGGCCCCCCGATGCAGGGCGGCCAGGCTGGCCCCTTGGTGCCGTAGCAGGTGTCGGGGACAAGGAGGAGACGATGCTGAGGGCCGTGCTCATCTTCTCGAAGGTGCTCCACTACAGCGAGGAAAGGGGACAGGCCCTCGGCGAATATTCGCTCATCATCGCCCTGGTAGTGCTGGCCGCCGTGGCGGGACTCACCGCGCTGGGAGTGGCCGTCTCCGGGTTCTTTGACGAGTTCCTCGGCATGCTGGAAGGCGCGGTCACGTAGGCTGAGGGGTGGCGGCCGTGGCGGACGTTTCGCCGGGCCAAAGGGTCCTGACCGCCGGAGCCATCAGTGGCCAGCGGGGCAACGTGGTCATCATCGTCGCCCTCTTCCTCACTGTGCTTCTGGGCTTCATGGCCATGGCCGTCGACGTGGGCCTGTTCATGTGGGAGAAGCGGGAGCTGCAGAACATCGCTGATGCCGCTGCCCTGGCCGGCGTCCAGGAACTGCCCGATGACCCCGATGCGGCAGTGGAGATCGCCACCGATTATGCGACCCGCAACGGCGTCGGCTCGCGCGGCTGGGTGCTGCAGTCCGTGACGGTGTTGCCGGCGGGCTGCAGCGCCGAGGAAGAGGACTGCACGGCCCTGGAAGTGCGGGTACGTCATCCCGATGCACCGTTCTTTTTGGGTCGCGTGCTGGGCCTTACCACGGCGACCGTAGCTTCGCGGGCGCAGGCGGCCATCCAATCGCCGCAGCTCTCCGACAACGTGATGCCTTGGTCGCTGCGCGATTCGGTTCGGCGCCGGGCCCGGTATGGCGACCTGGTTACTGTCAAGTACAGCGCCGGCGGAGGGAGCCAGGGAGACTACGGCGCGCTCTCCATTCAGAACCCCAGGTGCGCGGGCAACAACGGCGCTAATCTCTACCGCTGCAACATTCGCGAGGGTGCCACCGTCCAGATCGGTATCCGTTACCCGACCGAGCCGGGAAACATGCGAGGGCCCACGCGTCAGGGGCTGCAGGACCGTCTCGACGCCACCGATGCGGACTGCGATACGTTCGAGGAGGTCTTCCAGCGAGTCGGCGATAGCTGGCGCTTCCGCAGCGACGACTGCAACCCCTGGTCCGAGGCGGGGCAGGGCAGCAAGCGGGTGGTGCTGATCCCAGTCATCTCCGACGACGATGATCCTGGGCGAAGCGAGGTGACGGTGCTGGGCTTCGCCGTGGCCTTCATCGAGAGCTTCGACTGCCCCACCGGCAACCAGTGCGACGTGCGCGTGCGTTTCGTGCAGGCGGTCATGTCCGCCGAGGAGCGGATGCGCTTCGGCCCTTACAACCCGATGTCCGATATCCGCATCCCGCGCCTGGTGGGCTGACGCTCGCCAGTCGTTACTGGCGTTCGGTCGGCGACGCCGCCTCCACCCACAGGTGCCGGCGGGCTGGCGCCCGTTGCGGCGGAGACCCGAAAGCGGCGAGCGCGGCGCCCCGCGCGAAGATGGCCGCCTGCCGGCCCCGGCATCCGCGATGCAGCCCCGCGGTGCTGGCCCCGGGCAGTGGGAGTCCCTCGGCAACTTGGGGGATGGGCTGGCCCTACGCTGCCCGGCCAGCCCGTCACCGCCGGGTCACCGCTGGCCGACCAGCACCTCGAACAGCCTGTTGAAATCGGCTGCAGCAGTCTCCACGAACACGCCTTTGTTGCCGCCGATGGCCACCGTCCACTCGCCGCCCGAGTATGCCCAACCCTGCTGGGGCACCCAATTCATGGCGCTCAACTGGGTGAATGCGCCCGCCAGCGTGTCGAACAGCATGGTCACTGTGGCACACCACTGGGCCGCCATCGCTGCCGTTTCTGGCGACATGTCCATTTTCGCCCGGTAGTCCACCAGCCTGCCGTCGGCAGTGAACTCTCCGGCAGCGACGACGCCGTTGATGCTGAGGAGCTCATCGAGCGTTGCCATTTGGGCCCGACTCCTTTCCGCCAGCCGAGACCGGGGGCCTGCGTATGCAACAACTTTAGCAGACTGGAGGAATCTTGGCAAAGCGCCGGTGAGTAGCTGCAAACCTGCGCCTCGACTTCTGGACAGCATCGGGCAGAAAGAGGGGTGTGCGTGGCCCCTGATGGGCCTTGCCCCTGATTGTCAAGCGTCCCATAGACCACTAAAATATGGGCCACGAGACCCTGGCCAGCCTATAGAGCTGGCAAAGGAGGGGCCGTGGCTACACCGCTGCTCAGCGTCCGCGACCTGCGCACATACTTCTACACCGACGACGGGGTGGTCCGAGCGGTGGACGGGGTGTCCTACGACGTCTACCCGGGCGAGATCGTCGGCCTGGTGGGGGAGTCCGGCTGCGGCAAGACCGTCAGCGCCCTCTCCATCCTGCGCCTGATACCCCAGCCGCCCGGGCGGATCGTATCCGGCGAGATCTGGTTCGAGGGGCAGGACCTGCTGAAGCTGGACGACGAGGGCATCCGCCAGATCCGCGGCAACAAGATCGGCATCGTCTTCCAGGAGCCCATGACCTCACTGAACCCGGTGTTGACCGTGGGGCGGCAGCTCACCGAGCCCCTGGAAGTCCACCTGGGCATGAGCCGCGAGGCCGCCAGGCGGAGGGCCATCGAGCTGCTGGAGATGGTGGGCATCCCCGAGCCGGACAAGCGCATCGACAACTACCCTCACCAGTTCTCCGGGGGCATGCGGCAGCGGGTGATGATCGCCATGGCGCTGGCCTGCAACCCGCGCCTCCTGCTGGCCGACGAGCCCACCACAGCCCTGGACGTGACCATCCAGGCCCAGATCCTGGAGCTGATGACGCGGCTCACGCGGGAGCTGGGTGCAGCAGTTATCATCATTACCCACAACCTGGGGGTGGTCGCCCGCTACGCCGACCGGGTGAACGTCATGTACGCGGGCAAGATCGTGGAGTCGGCCACTGCCCAGGAGCTGTACCATCGGCCACGGCACCCCTACACCCTGGGGCTGCTGCGCTCCGTGCCTAGGCTCGACCAGCCCCGGAAAGCTAAGCTGGACCCCATCGAAGGGTTCCCGCCCGACCTGGTACACATGCCGCCGGGGTGCGCTTTCCAGCCGCGCTGCCGGTTCGCGGTGGAGCGGTGCAAGGTGGAGGCGCCGCCGCTGATGACGGTCGGCGAAGACCACCTCTCGGCCTGCTGGGAGTGGCAGCGGCTGGCGCAGCAGGTAGAAGCCCCCACGCCGGCCTCCTGAGGGCGGGGCGAAAGGAGGAGACATGTCCCTGCAGACGACGGGCCAGACGCGACCCAGCGAGACCGTGGGCGACAACGTCCTCGTCTCCGTCCGGGACGTGAAGATGCATTTCCCCGTCACGGCCGGCATCATCTTCCAGCGGCGGGTGGGCACCATCCGTGCAGTGGACGGCGTGACGTTCGACATAAAGCGGGGAGAGACGGTGGGCCTGGTGGGGGAGTCGGGCTGTGGCAAGACCACCCTGGGCCGCTGCATCCTCATGCTCTATCGCCCCACGTCGGGCCGCATCGTCTTCGAGGGCCATGACCTGACGGCCATGAAGCCGGGCGAGATCCGACGCATGCGCCGCCGCATGCAGATGATCTTCCAGGACCCGTATGCCTCCCTGAACCCGCGCATGACGGTGGGCAGCATCATCGCCGAGCCCATGATCATCCACGGTCTGGTGAAGAGCCGGCGAGAGCGCCGAGAGCGTGTCGAAGAGCTGATGCGGGTGGTGGGCCTGAACCCCTTCTACGCCAACCGCTATCCGCACGAGTTCAGCGGCGGCCAGCGACAGCGTATCGGCATCGCGCGGGCGCTGGCCGTGCAACCCAGCTTCATCGTGGCCGACGAGCCGGTGTCGGCGCTGGACGTGTCCATCCAGGCGCAGATCATCAACCTGCTGGAGGAATTGCAGGAACGCTTCCAGCTCACGTACCTGTTCATCGCCCACGACCTGTCGGTGGTGCGCCACATCAGCAACCGGGTGGCAGTCATGTATCTCGGCAAGGTGATGGAGCTCACCGACAGGGACGAGCTGTATTCCAACCCCCTGCACCCTTACACCAAGGCCCTCCTCTCGGCGGTTCCGGTCCCCGATCCGGCGGTGGAGGCGAAGCGCGAGCGCATAATCCTGCTCGGCGAGATCCCCAGCCCGATGCGTCCTCCGCCCGGCTGCGTGTTCCACACCCGTTGCCCCATCGCCATCGACGAGTGCCGCACGCGGGTGCCCGAGTGGCGTAACGTGGGCACCGCCGACCGCCCGCACTGGGTCGCCTGCCACCGGGTGATCGGCGGTAAGCTGGACGGCTGGACAGGGGTCAAGCCGGACAACGCCAAATAGGCCGCCGATCGGAGCGCGGCAGGGAAGTGGGCGGTACGCCGCCCTGCCCCATGACATCGCCGCCACGAGCCGGTGCGCCATGCCCCCGAGGCCCCAGCGGTAGCCGGGAGGCAGCGTCCGCCGAAAGAAAGGAACCGCCTGGCCGGCGTCATCGCTGTATAGATTCCAGACCGTGATGGCAGTACGTTGCCCGTGAGGACGGGGGGCCGGTGAGGGCCCTCCGGAGTCTTCACGGTCTGCGCCGTCTCTGAGAGCTCGCCGACGGCAGATACGGCCTCCCCGCTATGCCCCGTGTCTTTCTCCGGCAGCCTCGCTGTTTGGGCCCCTGTTTCGGTGTCCCACCCTGAGTCTGGACACGTGCCGCCGCCCGCCCGCTGCTGGCCGTCGTCACTTTCGCAGTGGCGAGCAGGCCAGGCAGGGCTTGGCCCAGGCAGCGCAGGGCCGTCGTTGCGGCAAGCTCGTATACGAGTATAATACGAGCTAAGTACGAGTATGCCCTGGCAGCGGTCTCAGGCAGCGCCGTACGGGTCGGTCCGGGCCTTCCTGCGCTTCCTGCGGGAAGCAGCGAAGCATGGGTGGCCGGAGGTGGTGGACCATGCCTTCCTGGCAGGCATGGGGCTGAAGGGAGGGTCGGCCTGGGAGGTGCTGGTCGCGCTGCGCTTCTTCGGCCTGGTAGACCCGGCCACCGATCGCCCTGGTGAGAGGTACGGTCTGTTGCTGGCGCCGTGGCCAGGGGGGCAGGAAGCCTTGAAGAGGGCTATCGATAACGCTTACAGAGAAGCGCTGGATGACGCGGGGTGGGCCGACCGGGAGCGGGGCGAGCTGGAGAGCGTGTTCGTCAGGCGTTATGGAAAGGGTATGGCGAGAAGGCAGGCCGCGTTTGCGGTGGGGATTGCGGCGGCCGTGGCCCTCCGTAAGGCTCCGGTTGAGCGGAGGAGCAGGTGGTGGGGCATGGGGGCGAAAGGCGGGCGGGTGGAGGAGGCGGGTCGAGCAGGTGTGGTGGGGCGGGGAGGAGAGGGCGGCGACGAGGCGCGGCCAGTGGAAGGGGTGTTAGAAAGAAGGGCGGTGAGGGAGCGGAAGGAAGAGGCGGTGGCGCTACCGCCGCGAGAGCTGTATGTGAAGGTGTTGCTGGCGCGACTGGAGAGGGCCGATGCACGGGAGGCGGAGCGGCTCGCCCGGCGCATCGAGGCGTTGCTGGGCATCGGGCGGCCGGGGCGGGGCGGGCCGTGGCGCCTGCTGGGGATACTGGTACCTTGGCGGCGCCCCCGAACCGGTGGCGGATAGCGCCGGCGGGCCGGGGGAGACGGCGGGTTTAGCGTTGCAGGCGGAGGAGGGCGAGAAAGGCGTCCTGGGGGATTTCGACCCGGCCGATGCGGCGCAGCCGCTTCTTGCCCTCTTTCTGCTTCTCCAGCAGCTTCTTCTTGCGGGTGACGTCGCCGCCGTAGCACTTGGCCAGCACGTTCTTGCGCATGGCCCGGATGGTCTCGCGGGCGATGACCCTGCCCCCGATGGCGGCCTGGATGGGCACGTCGAAGAGCTGGCGCGGGATCAGTTCCTTGAGTTTCTCCACCAGCGCTCGGCCCACCTGGTACGCCTTGTCGGCGGGGACGAGCAGCCCCAGCGCGTCCACGGGCTGGTTGTTGACCAGTATGTCCAGCTTCACCAGCCGCCCGGGGCGGTACCCGGTGAACGAATAGTCCATGCTGGCGTATCCCTGCGTGCGGGACTTCAACTGGTCGTAGAAGTCCACCAGCATCTCCGCGAGGGGCATCCGGTACTCCAGCAGGACGCGCCGCTCGCCCTCGCGCACGCTGGGGCCGTGTTCCAGGTACTCCATGCGCACGAACTCGCCCCGGCGCGATGTTACCAGCTCCATCACCGCGCCGATATACCGGTCGGGGGTGATGACCGAGAGGTGCATCCACGGCTCGCGGATCTCGGCGATTTTGGTGGGAGGGGGAAGCTCGGCGGGGCTGCGCACGGGTAGCTCCTGCCCGTCAGTGGTCAGCACGCGGTACTCCACACTGGGGGCAGTGGCCAGGAGATTGAGGCCGAATTCCCTCTCCAGCCTCTCCTGGACAATGTCCATGTGCAGCAGACCCAGGAAGCCACACCTGAAGCCCGGGCCCAGGGCCAGGGAAGACTCCGGCTCGAAGTCCAGGGCGGCGTCATTGAGCTTCAGCTTCTCCAGGGCGTCGCGGAGGGAGCCGTATTCCTCGGCGTCGGCGGGATACAGCCCGGCGAACACCATGGGCTTCGGCGGGCGGTAGCCAGGCAGGGGCTCCGACGCCGGAGTATCGTCCCAGGTGATGGTGTCGCCCACGCGGCAGTCGCCGACGGTCTTGAGGCCCGTGGCGACATATCCCACCTCGCCCGCCACCAGGGCCGGGGACGGGGTGGGCGAGGGGCGGAAGTAGCCGACCTCCAGCGGCTCCAGGCGGCGTCCGGTAGCCATGAGCCTCAGGGGGCGGCGGGTGTCCAGGTGCCCGTCCACCACTCGCACATAGGCCACCACGCCCTTGTACGGGTCGTACTTGGAGTCGAACACGAGGGCGCGCAACGGTGCCTCGGGACGCCCGGAGGGTGGGGGCACCCTGCGCACCACCTCCTCCAGGAGCTCGTGCACGCCGGCGCCCTCCTTGGCGGAGACGAACAGGATCTCTTCCCGCCGAAAGCCGAAGGTGTCGCAGAGCTCCTGGGCCACGCGCTCGGGCTCGGCCGCGGGCAGGTCTATCTTGTTCACCACCGGCACGATGACCAGGCCCTGGTCCAGGGCCAGGAAGAAGTTCGCGAGGGTCTGGGCCTCGATGCCCTGGGAGGCGTCCACCAGCAGCACGGCGCCCTCGCACGCCGCCAGCGCGCGCGATACCTCGTAGGTGAAGTCCACGTGCCCGGGAGTGTCGATGAGGTTCAGCTCGTACTCCCGACCGTCGCGGGCGCGGTAGGTCATGCGTACGGCCGACGCCTTGATGGTGATGCCCCGCTCCCGCTCCAGGTCCATATCGTCCAGGACCAGCTCGCCCATCTCGCGGGCGGAGAGGGTGCCGGTCAGCTCCAGGAGGCGGTCGGCGAGGGTGGACTTCCCGTGGTCTATGTGGGCGATGATGCAGAAGTTACGGATGAGGCCCTGCTCCATACCGAAGGCCATGGTATCAGAGCACAGCCTCGAGGGCGAAGGCGCCCTAGCCGGGCGGCCCGCCGCCCAGGTTGACGCAGCCCGGCACCTGCTCGTGCAGGCCGTCGGGCTCGATGGTGGCCAGCAGTCGGCCGTTGCGGTCGTAGATGCGGGCCTCCACCATCACGTTGCCGTTGGGGAGGCGTTCGATGGTCAGCAGCACTTCGCCATTCTCGTCGGAGACCTCCACCCGACGGTACTGGTCCCTGCCGATCTCGATCAACGACGCACCTCCGGGGCGTTATCGGTTCAGATGAGCACCAGGTCCTCGCCGCCGTCCACGCAGATCACGTTCCCCGTGAGCCAGGGTGACTCGTCCTGGCTCAGGGCGACGATGGCCCGGGCCACGTCCTGGGGTGTGGTGATGCGGCCGCCCGGGTTGTACTGGCTGGCATACTCCAGCATCCGTTCGTGGCCCGGGATCTTGCGCAGGGCAGGCGTGTCGGTGACGCCGGCCTGGATGGCGTTGACGGCGATGCCCCGACGCGATAGCTCCACCGCCAGGTGCTTCACGTGGTACTCAAGGGCCGCCTTGGCCGCACCCACGGGGCCGTAGTTGGGGAAGACGCGGTGGGAGCCGGCGCTGGTCATGGCGAACACCTTGCTGCCTGGTCCCAGCAGCCCCAGGTAGTACATGTCCTGCACCCAGTACACGAGGCTGTGGGCCATCACGTCCAGGGTCATCTCCATCTGGTTGCGGGTCACGGCGTCGGCGCGGTCGGGGGGCACGTAGGGTCGCAGGGTTCCGAAGGCCAGGGAGTGCATCAGCACGCGGACGTGCTCTCCTTCGGGCAGCCGCTGGCGGACCGCCTCCAGCACCTGTCGCCGCTTCTGGTCATCGGCGGCATTGGTGTTGAAGAACACGGCCTCGCAGCCCAGGTCGTGGATCTGCGCCTGGACACGCTGGGCGTTGGGGAGGGTCGCGCGAGTGTCCAGATGCACCCCGAAGACGTTCATGCCGTGTCGGGCCAGCTCCAGGGCAGTAGCGGCGCCATGGCCGCTGGAGGCCCCCAGCACCAGGGCCCACTTGCCTTTAAGGGACGCCATGTTCCCTTACCTCCTGCTGGCCGGCAGGCGGGACATCGCCAGTAGCCGGCCTTAGGCCTAGGGCAGTCTCTATGCACGCACGCATGGTCTGGGCGAGGGTCATGCGGTCGAACGTCGGGTTAAGGTCCCCCACTGGTGGCAACAGTACCAGGCGCCCCCCGTTAAGGGCAAGCTCGGCCCCCACCGCCGCACCTCCCGGGCTGCGAGCGAACACGCGCGCTTCCGACTCGGCCCGCGGCGAGAGGTGAGCGCGGAAGGAGAGCCGAGGCCCGAACTGCTCGACATAAGGCGCGAACGGGTGTTGCGGGTCTACCAGCTCGGCGCCCCTGCTGCCGAAGCCTGGCACCAGCAAGTCCTCCCAGGGGCCGAGGGTGTGCTCGGGGAGCCAGTAGTAGCGACGGCAGTCGGGCAGGCCCTCCACACCGGGCACCGGCACCTCCGGATAGGCGAACAGCACCAGGACTCCGCCTCTGGCCAGGAAGCGCTCCGTCTCCCAGCGGCGGACGCGGACCAGTGCTGCCAGGGACATGGCCTCCGGGCCACTGGGGCCGTTCACTACCCGCAGGCGGTCGTAGGTCTCGTGCTCGCCCGCCCCTGCGGCAGCCTCGGCAATGGCCTTGCTCACTGCCGATGCTTCCACCACCAGTGCCTCGTAATCGAAGAAGGAGGGCGCCGACAGCAGGGTGTAGTTGTCGAAGCTGGGGTCGGGCAGAGGCAGCCCTATGACCAGTACGCGCATGGCTAGCTGAGCGCTCGTAGGTAACGCTGCAGTCGGGCCGACATGCCCGGGTCGCGGGAGGCCAGCCACAGCCCAGCCTCCAGCAGGCCCGCCGGATTGCCCGTGTCCAGCCACCGCCCGCTCAACCGCCGCCCGTAGACGGGCCGACGGCCGCACACACGGGCCAGGCCGTCGGTGAGCCAGATCTCGCCTGCCCGGCCGGGCGGCGTCTCCTCCAGGGCGGGGAAGATGTCCGGAGTCAGGACCATCCGGCCGATGATGGCCAGCCTGGACGGGGCCTCGTGGGTCTCCGGTTTCTCAACGGTGGAGCGTACCAGGAACTCGTCGTTGCCCACTTCGTCGCCGTCGATGACGCCGTAGCGGGAGACCTCCTCGGCCTCCACCTCCACCAGGCCGAGGACGGGACCGCCGCGACGGTCGTGGGTCTCCACGAGCTGGCCGATGGCCGGCGGGTCGGCCACCACCACGTCGTCGGCGTAGAACAGGGCGAAGGGCGCCCCATCCAGGAGCCAGCGGGCCTGCAGGAGGGCGTGGCCCGTTCCCATGCGTCCCTCCTGGTAGACGAAGGCGATACGGGCGAGGCCGGCGATCCGCTCCAGCTCCGCCAGCTTGGGGCCGTCGCCCCGGGCTTGCAGGGCCTGCTCGAGCTCCGGCGAGCGGGCGAAGTGCTGGGCCAGCGCCTCCTTTCCCGGCGAGATGACCATCACCAGCTCGCGAACCCCGGCCGCAGCCGCCTCCTCGACGATGTGCTGGACAACGGGCCGGTCGAGCAGCGGCAGCATCTCCTTGGGGATGGCCTTGGTGGCGGGGAGGAACCGGGTACCGAAGCCTGCCGCCAGTATTACGCCCCTGCGGACACTCATTCCCACTCTCTGTCCCTGGCGCGGGCCAATTCTACACCGGCGTACCGCCAGGGGCAAGGACGCCCAGTGGGGCGCCTGCGCTGCACGCTATGGAAACGTATCGGGAGCCTTTGAGAGCCGAAAAGCGGCAACAGAGCGGCTTGACACGGACTGGGAGGCGCAAGACATAACCGACTAGGCCATAATCGCCGGCGGATGGGGGTTGACAGGCCACGATATTACGGTAAGGTTGAACGGGGTGGCCGTGCTAGGCGGGGAGCTGGCGGTGCCCTGAACCCGCAATCCGCCATAGCGGGGCCGAACTCCTGCTCGAGGCCCGGGGCTGTGGAGGCTACCGCCGACAGGCGGCGAAGATGGTCGGGTCCTGCGCGGCGGGGCGCCACGAACCCCGTCAGGCCCGGAAGGGAGCAGCGGTAAGTGGTGGCCTCGGGCGCCGCAGGTCGGCCTGGCCGGAGCTGGCCAACGGCGGCAAGGCCGTAGTCACGGGTCGACAGCGGGTGCACGGCTGCCCCTCCCCAGCACCTGCCGAAGGGGCCGGGGACAAGCGAACACGAGGTGATGGGGCCGGACTTACATAGGCGGGCCCGGCCCGTCGGTGCCCGCCTGTATGCGAGTGCGCGTAACCTCATAGCCGAGTGGGTTAGCGGCCGACCAGGGGCCAGACACCACGTATCCCTGGCCCTGGCCGGCGGTGCGGTGGCTGTAGCGGTGGTGGTGCTGGCCCTGGCGAGGGGTGGCACCGGCGACAACAAAGGGGTGGCGTGGGCCTCACCCCAACAACACCTGTCCCCCACCCTCGTCCCCTTCACTCTGCACGACCGGGGCATGACCGTCTACGTCACCGCCCACGCCGCCACCGTCGGTGAGGCCCTCGATGACCTCGGCATCGCGCTGGACGAGGCCGACCTGGTAAGCCCCTCGCGCGACGCGCCCCTGACCCCGGGGCTGCGAGTGGTGGTGCGGCGCGCCAAGCATGTCTTCCTGGAAGTGGACGGCAACCAGACCTGGGTGGCGACTCATGCCGTCAGCGTCGCCGACCTGCTCTCGCAGCGGGGCGTGGTGGTCCAGCCGCTGGACAGGGTGCTGCCCGGGGCCTCGGCCCCCGTGAACGACGGGATGTACGTCAAGATCGTCCGAGTGCAGGTGGCCAAGGACGTACAGGAAGAGTCCATCCCCAGGCCGGTGGTCTACCGCGATGACCCCTCGGTGCTGCGCGGCCGTACATACGTGGCCCAGGAGGGCGCGGACGGCCTGGTGCGGCGCGAGTACGAAGTCACCTACGAGGACGGCCGCGAGACGGCGCGGCGGCTCGTCTCGGAGACGACGGTGCCTCCCCAGGAGCGCATAGTGGTCAGGGGAACCGGGACACCGCCTCCCCCTCCGCCACCTCCGCCGGTCGTGGCCGCCTCGGCCCCGGGCGGCGACTGCTCGGGGATATCCTACAGCCGCACCATGACGGTCTACGCTACCTGGTACGCTCCGGGGCGGGGCGCAGGCTACTACACTGCCACGGGCGCCAGGGTGGGCTACGGCATCGTGGCTGTGGACCCGGGCGTCATACCGCTAGGCACCCGCATGTGCGTGCCCGGCTATGGCATGGCGGTAGCAGCGGACACGGGCGGAGGTGTCCGCGGCTACATGATCGACCTGGCGTACCCCGAGGGCGTCGTACCCAACTGGCGCACCGGCTACGTCACTATCTACATCCTGGACTGAGGCCGTCCGTACGAAGAGCTAGACCTGGGACGACCTCAGCGTACCGCTCTCTTCACCAGTTCGGCTATCCTCTCTTCTTCGGCGGCGGTGAGCGCCTTCAGCGCGAAGGAGGTGGGCCACATGTTGCCCTCGTCCAGATTGGCGGCGGAGTTGAAGCCGAAGGTGGCATACCGTTCCTTGAACTTAGAGGCCGGCGTGAAGAAGCAGACTACCTTCCCGTCCTTGGCGTAGGCCGGCATGCCGTACCACAGCCTGGGCGAAAGGGAAGGGGCGGTGGCCCTGATCAGGGCATGCAGCCGCTGGGCCATGGAACGGTCCGGTTCGGGCATCTCGGCGATCTTGGCCAGGACGGCGGCCTCGTCGTCGGCCGGCGAGCCGCGGCGAGCCGCCTTCAGCTCGCGGGCGCGCTCCCGCATGGCGGCCCGCTCCTCGGGCGTGAACCCTTCCAGTGACTCCTCAGTCGTCTTGCCTTTCCTCGAAGGTCGCTGCCTGTCCGTCAACCTGTCCTCCTTCGCCGGTGGCGATATGGCTGCGCGCCGGTCGGGAAACGGTGGGGGCCGATGCCAGGTACCTGCGTCATACATCATACATCGGCGTGCTCTATCATGGTCTGTGGGGAGCTGAGGAGAGCATGGGCCAGCGTCGGCGGCGGGCATTGGGCCAGCACTGGCTGGTCGAAGGGCGTTATCTGGAGCGTATCGCCCGTGCCGCCGAGATCTCCCCCGACGAGGTGGTGGTGGAGGTAGGCGCGGGGACCGGCAACCTCACCCGCCGCTTGCTGGCGATAGGCGCCCGGGTCATCGCTGTAGAGCTGGACAACGCCCTGGCCCGGGCGTTGCCAGAGCGCCTGGGCGGTCCGCCCAACCTGGCGGTGGTGGCCGGAGACGTTTTGCGCATCCCCCCTGCTGACCTGCTGTCCCTGGCCAGCGTCGCCCCGCCCTACATAGTGGTGGGCAATCTGCCTTACTCCATCGGCACGGCCGTGGTGCGCCACTTCCTGCGCTCCCCCTTGCCGCCGCGGCGGATGGTGGTGACCCTGCAGCGGGAAGTCGCGGAGGGCATGGCCGCCCTGCCCGGGCAGATGAGCTTCCTGAGCGTCGAGATGCAGTACTTTGCCGAGGTGCAGGTGCTGTTCATCATTCCGCCCACGGCCTTTCGCCCTCCCCCGAAGGTCCAGTCGGCGGTGGTGCGGCTGGACGTGCGGCGCAGCCCGCCAGTGGGGGTGGACGATGTGGACTCGTTCCTGCGGGTGGTCCAGGCCGGGTTCGCCGCCCCCAGGAAGCAACTGCGCAACTCACTGGCCATCGGGCTGTCGCTGGCGCCGGGCCAGGCAGGGGAGGCCATCGCCGCTGCCGGGCTGGAGGCGGAACGCCGGCCCGGCACCCTCAGTCTGGAGGAGTGGGCCCGGCTGTACAGAGCCCTGGCCGCCCGCCGGGTAGCGACGGGGGTGTGACCATGCTGGTGCGGGCCCCCGCCAAGATCAACTGGACGCTGGAGGTGCTGGGCCGCCGCCCCGACGGGTATCACGAGGTGGCCACAGTGCTCCAGACCATCGCCCTGTGGGACGAGCTGGAGGTAGAGCCGGCCGCCACCCTGGAGATGGAGACAGTGGACGGGCCCTCCTTCGGGGAGGACGACCTGGTGCTGCGGGCTGCCCGCCTGCTCCTGTCTGGGGAAGGCGCCAAGCTGCGCCTACGCAAGCGCATTCCGGTCGGCGCGGGCCTGGGCGGGGGCAGCTCCGACGCCGCCGCCGCCCTCAGGGCCCTGCGCTCTTTGCTGGGGCTTCCCATCTGCCCGGAAGAGCTTTCGCGGGTGGCGGCATCGCTGGGCTCAGACGTGCCTTTTTTCCTCGTAGGCGGCACGGCCCTGGCCACCGGCCGCGGCGAGGTGGTGTCGCCTTTGCCCGACGCCCCGGTTGCCTGGCTCGTGCTGGTGGTGCCGCCGCTGACGGTGCCCGGGAAGACTGCGGAGATGTACCGCAACCTGTCCCCTTCCCAGTACAGCGACGGCTCCTTCACCCGCTCGTTCGTGAAGAGGCTTCTGGAGGAGGGGGCCATCGAGGAGGGGCTCATGTACAACGCTTTCGAGTCCGTGGCCTATGCCCTGCTGCCGGAACTGGCGCGCTACCGCCGCGCCCTGCTGCAGGCGGGAGCGCGCAATGTCCACCTGGCCGGCAGCGGCCCGGCCCTATTCGCCCTGGCCGCCGACGAGGCCGGTGCGGAGGCGATAGCTTCCAGGCTGCGAGCCGCCGGCATGGAGGCGCTGGTGGCGCGGACGGTGGGCCGCCAGGAGGCCCTGGGGGGCTGAGGCGTGGCCGAGGTCTTCTCCGGCGCCGTGCTGGGCTACGGCCTGTCGCTGGTGATGGTGTGGCCGGTGAGCCTGGGCCTGGTGCGCCTGCGCGAGCGCGTTCCGGCCGTGGCCAAGGCCATAGCTCCCAACCTTGGCCCGGTGATGCTGGCGGTGCCGGTGTCGCTGATGCTGTTCGTATGGGGCCCTCTCATCGGCATCATTCTGGGGATGCTGTACCGTGGCGCGCTGGACAACCTGCCGGGGGCGGGCCTGGGCAGCCCCAACTGGCCCTTCACGGTGGGCATACTTTCGGCGGGCGCCCTGGTGCTGGCGCTGGTCTACTACGTCTGGTCGCGCATGTGGTGGTGGCTGGTGGTGGTGGTCGCCCTGTGGGTAGGGGCCTTCGGGTGGGGGCTCCCGTATCTGGCGGAGGCGGCCCCCTGAGACGACGGGAGGTGCATCATGTCGGAGGACGACCTGGAGGCCCTCGACGCCTATTCGCGGGTGGTTGTGGCCGTGGCCGAGCGGGTGGGGCCGGCGGTGGTGAACATTGCCGTGTCGCACCGGGTGCTGGTGCGGGACCGGTACCAGCGGATGGTGCCCAGGGAGCGTACGGGCGCCGGCTCGGGCGTCATCATCTCCCCGGACGGGTACATCCTGACCAACAGCCACGTGGTCTCGGGGGCCCAGAGACTGGACGTGACGCTGAACGACGGCCGACAGTTCACGGCCGAGCCCGTGGGGGAGGACCCGCACACGGACCTGGCAGTGGTCAGGGTGCCGGCCTCGGGCCTGCCCACGGCCACCCTGGGCGACTCGGCCAGGGTGAGGGTGGGGCAACTGGTAGTGGCCATCGGCAATCCCTTCGGCTTCCAGTGGACGGTGACGGCGGGCGTGGTCAGCGCCGTGGGCCGGGCGTTCCGCTCCCGCACCGGCCGGCTGCTGGAGAACATCATCCAGACCGATGCCGCACTCAACCCGGGCAACTCGGGCGGGCCCCTGTGCGACTCTGCAGGGGAAGTCATCGGCGTCAACACGGCCGTCATCCCCTATGCCCAGGGGCTGTGCTTTGCCATCCCCGTCAACACGGCCAAGCGGATCGCGGGCCAGCTCATCGCGCGGGGGCGGGTCACCAGGGGCTACTTGGGCATCTTCGCCGAGCCGCGGGAGCTGCCGGCGCCCCTGCAGGCGCTGGTGGGGGGCAGGCAGCGGACGGGGGTCATGGTGCTCGAAGTGGTGCCCGGAAGCCCGGCCGCGCGGGCCGGGGTGCGGCCCATGGACGTCATCGTCGGCTTGGGAGGCCGGACTATCGCTGGCATCGACGACCTGCACCGTTTCCTGGACGAGGAACCCGTAGGCCGGGTCTACGAGATGGAACTGTTGCGCGACGGCCGGTTGCTGGCAGTGCCCGTGGGCATAGAGGAGCAGCCGCCTGAACGGGCCCCTTGAGCGGTGGGGTGAGCCGCCCTTACCATGGTGTGTGAAGTTAACGTCCGCGGAAGGAAGGGGCCTGGATGGGCACCATCGTCGACATGCACGTACACACGGTGCGCGGGGCGTCCGATTCGTCCCTGACGCCCGACCAGCTCGTGGAAGAGGCGCACCGTATCGGCCTCACCGGCGTGAACATAACCGAACACGACCGCGCGTGGGACGACTACGAGTGGGAGGCCTTCCGCAAGCGGGCGGGCATCTTCCTCAGCCGCGGCATGGAGGTCTCCACCGATTTGGGGCACATCATCGTGGTGGGCATCAGCCGCTATGTGCCGGGCATACGGCGGGCTACCGAGCTGCGACGTGTGGTGGACGAGATCGGTGGCTTCATGATCGCCGCCCACCCCTTCCGCCACTTCTTCGACCCCGTCCACTACCGGCGGGATGGGCGACCGGCGGTGGAACTGACGCCGGAGGAGGCGGCGGGCCTCCCCATCTTCCAGCTCGTGGATGAGATAGAGGTAGCGAACGGCGGCTGCACGCCGCGAGAGAACGCCTTCGCCCTGCAGGTGGCCCGGATCCTGGGCAAGCGTGGCATCGGCGCCAGCGACTGCCACTCTACCAACGGCCTCGGTTGCTTCACCACCGTGTTCGAAGAGGAGCTGGAGTCCCAGGAGCATATGCTGGCCCTCCTGAAGGCCGGGCGGTACTATCCGGCCGCCGGCCTGAACTTGGGCCAGCTGCGCCCCTTCGAGGACACGGTAGCCCACCTGATCCCCGGCTAGGGAGGCGGCGGTGCCGGCCCCGACGGCGGGGCCCAGAGTGACGCTCCGCCCCCTGCTCCCCCACGAGAGCGACGCCCTCCACTCTTGGTGTCCGGGCTATAATGGGCCCAGCGGTGAGCTGGTGGCTGTGCTGGCTGGCGAGGCGCTCGTGGGCGCGATAGGCTATCGGGATGGGGAGCCCGCCCCGGACTGGTGCACGTTCTACCTGGCAGTGGTGAGGCCGGAACGCAGGGGTTTCGGGCTGGGGAGCGAGGCCGTCCGGGCGGTGGAGAAGTCGATGGCAGGGCCAGGGCAGCGGCATTTCCGGGCCCTGGTGCCGCTTTCCATGGGCCTGGCCTTCTATTTTTGGCTACGATTAGGCTACCGTCCCGACGGGGTCATGGGAGAGCACATGGTCATGGTCCGCGGTGCGGAGGGATAGGCAATGGATGACGTCTACAGCTACCTGGACGCCCACCTCAACGAAGCTCTGCGCGAGCTGCAGGAGCTGTGCGCCCTGCCCAGCGTCAGCGCCAAGGGGCAGGCTATCGACGAGACGGCGGGCTGGCTGGTGGACCGCCTGCGCTCTCTGGGGCTCGACGCCCAGGTGCTGCCCAAGCCCGAGGGCGGCCATCCGGTCGTGTACGCTTTCGCCGCCGGCGATTCGACGCGCACCCTCCTCTTTTACGACCATTACGATGTTCAGCCCGAGGAGCCCCTGGAAGAATGGTCGTCGCCTCCCTTCCAGGCCACCCTGCGCGCGGGCAGGCTCTATGGCCGGGGCGTGTCCGACAACAAGGGGAACATCGTGGCCAGGCTGTGGGCCATCCGCGCGTGGCAGCAGACCCGCGGCCGTCTGCCCTGCTCGGTCAAGTTCTGCATCGAGGGTGACGAGGAGATCGGCAGCCCCTACATGGAGGAGTTCGTGGCCCGCCACCGCGACCTGCTCCGGGCCGATGCCTGCCTGTGGGAAGGGGGAGGCGTGACCTGGGATGGACGCCCTCAGCTCACGCTGGGCGTGAAGGGGCTGCTGTACGTGGAGCTGGCAGTGCGCACCCTGGCGCGCGACGCCCACTCCTCCTGGGGCACGGTGCTGCCCAACGCTGCCTGGCGGCTGGTCTGGGCCCTCTCCACCATCAAGGGACCCGACGAGCGCGTGCGCATCCCGGGCTTCTACGAGCGCGTCCGGCCGCCCACGCCCGAGGAGGTGGCGGCGGTGGAGGCCATGCCGGCCGAAGAGGAGGACACCCTGCGGGCCTACGGGGCCGCCCGCTACGTGGGCGGTGAAGCCGGCGCGGAGGTGCGGCGCCGCCATATCTTCGAGCCTACGGCCACTGTGGACGGCCTGGTAGCCGGCTACACTGGCCCCGGGCCGAAGACCGTGCTCCCTGCCCAGGCCCTGGCCAAAATGGACTTCCGCCTGGTGCCCGACCAGGATCCGGAGGATATCCTGGCCAAACTGCGGCAGCACCTGGAGCGGGAGGGGTTCGGCGATATCGAGGTGCGCTACCTGTCCGGAGTGCGCCCCGGCCGCACGCCCGTGACCCATCCCATCGTCGGCATGGTGCGGGACGTGCTGGCCCAGGTGTACGGCAGGGAGCCCGTGGTGGTGCCGTCCATGGCCGGGACCGGGCCCATGTACCCGTTCGTTGCGGAACTGGGTCTGCCCGTGTTCGACTTCGGTATCGGCTATCCGGACACCCGCATCCACGCGCCCGACGAGAACATCCGCCTGGAGGACTTCCTGCGCGGGGCCAAGGCTGTAGCCGCCCTGATGGGCCGGTTCGGTGAGGGTTAGGGGATGGCCGTCAGCGTCAGCTCTCGTGCCAGATCGTAAGCGCAGGTCACGCAGGCGTAAACGAGGCCGCAACAGGCGTAGGGGTTAGGCAGGGTGTAGCCGCAGGCCCGCTCGCGGGAGAAGTGGAACGGCCGCCCGCACAGGTAGCAGGCGATACCCTCCCCCGGCGCCACGGGCCCGCTGCAGATAGCGCAGCCCATGATCTCAGTGCCCCATTCCCACCGGCGGCTCTTGGCCCGGCGCCCTGCCCAGGCAGACGTTGCATCCGAACTCGAGGGTCAAGAACTGCATGTGTACCCACGCCTGGCCGCAGTCGTCCTCGCCGGGGTCAGCGCTGTGGCTGAAGTGGAACGCGCCGCCGCAGCCGTTGCAATAGGCGGTCGTCTCGACGGTCAGGGGGCCGCCACAGACGGTGCAGGTCAAGGATTCCATGGCCTCTGCGTCCAGTATAGCACCGGGCTAACTGCGAGGGCGGCCCGCCTCTTCCGCCGCCAGCAGGGCGCGGGCCAGCTCCAGCTCCTCCTGGCGGCTACAGACGCGACCGTCCAGGCAGGCCGACCGCAGTTCCGCCAGCACCCGTCCCATGAGGGGGCCTTCGGGCACGCCCAGGCCGGCCAGGTCGCGGCCGGTGAGGTGGGGGCGGCGGTAGCGCCAGTCCCGCAGGTAGGCCAGCACGGCCTGTCGCGCCCGCGGCTCACTGGCCAGGAAAGCGTATGCCCACAGAGCGGCGGCGGGGAACTCGCCCAGGAGAGCGGCGGCCTGACTGGGACGCAGGTCGGGCGCGGCCAGGTCTACCTCCACCGCCTGCAGGCTGGCCATGGCCAGTACCACCCTGCGCTCGCTGCGGGTCAGGGCCAGGCGCGAGGCCACCTCCAGAGCTGCCCGCCTGTCGAGCCCGGCGGCCAGCACGGCCAGGCCCAGCAGGTACGACGCCTCCCGCCCCGCCTCGTCTCGGGCCTGCGCCAGGGCGCGTGCCCTGGCCGCGTCGAAGCAGAGGGAAGGGTGAAGGCGCGCCAGCGCCCCCGCGTCGTCCAGGATCAGGAGGGCGTCCCCTGCCCGCCCTTCGTCCAGGGTCCGGACCAGCTCGCGGCGCAGTCGGCTGGCGCTGATGGTGTCCAGGTAGGGTATGTCTCGGCGGAGCCAGCGCCGGGTGCCGTCCTCAATGCGAAAGCCCAGGCGGGCGGCGTAGCGGGCCGCCCGCAGTATGCGGGTGGCATCGTCACGGAAGCTGGCCTCGTGCAGGACCCGGACCAGCTTCCGCTCTAGGTCAGCCAGGCCGCCGTAGGGATCGACCAGGCGGCCCGCTCGGGGGCCGTTGAGGGGCAGCGCCATGGCATTGATGGTGAAGTCGCGCCGGGCCAGGTCCTCCATGATGGTGGCCGGGCGCACTACCGGCAGCGCCCCGGGGCGCGGGTAGGTCTCGGCGCGGGCCATCGCCAGGTCCAGGTGCCAGTCGTGGGCCCGGAGGGAGGCGGTCCCGAAGCGTCTGTGCACCGCGGTGCGGGCGCCCGTCTCCCGGGCGAGGGCCACGGCCAGGGCAGGCGCATCGCCCTCGGCTACCAGGTCGAGGTCGATGCTGGGCAGTCCCAGCAGCAGGTCGCGCACGGCCCCGCCGACCAGATAGACCGGGGTATCCCCTGCCACTGAGAGCAGGAGGCGCAGCGCGGCGTGCTGAGGCGGCGAGAGCCGCTGCCATAATTTTTCTGTCAAGTTTGCCTTTTCCACGGCGCACCCCAGGGAAATTATATCCTGGTCTTGACAATGCTGGCTTCGGGGCCTATCATGGCAGCCGTCAAAGCTAAATTTTTGGGCTTTCTTTGGCCCCTGGGGCCGGCAGAGAGCACTTTTTGACGATATAAATGGGCCCGACGGCGATGAAAGGCGACTGGCAGCGCCTGGCGCGACAGCTAGGGCTGGAGCCCAGAGACCCAGGGCTGTTGCAGCAGGCCCTGGTGCACCGGTCTTACCTGAACGAGGTCAGGGACAGGGGCTTGCGCGATAACGAGCGCCTGGAGTTCCTGGGCGATGCCGTCCTCAACCTGGTAGTGGCCGAATACCTCTACGACCGCTTCCCCGAGAGCACAGAGGGCGAGCTGAGCCAGATGCGGGCCCACCTGGTGCGGTGGGACACCCTGGCTGCTGTGGCGGAAAGGGTGGGACTGGGTCGCTTCCTGGTGCTGGGCAAGGGTGAAGACCTTTCGGGCGGGCGGCGCAGGCCATCCAACCTGGCGGGGGCGCTGGAGGCGGTCATCGGAGCAGCTTACCTGGACGGCGGCCTGGAAGGGGCGCGAGAGCTGGTCCTGCGCCTGTTGGAGCCCGAGCTGGAGCGACTGGCAACAGGCCAGCCCCTATCGGACAGCAAGTCGGAGCTGCAGCGGGTGGTGCAGGCCCGCTGGCACCAGATACCCAGGTACCGGGTCGTGGAGGCCGAAGGGCCCGACCACGCCAAGACCTTCACCGTGGAAGTCGTCTTGGGCGAGCAGGTGCTGGGGCGGGGACAGGGTCGGAGCAAGAAGCAGGCGGAGCTGGAGGCAGCACGCCAGGCCCTGCAGACCCTCTCCAGGGCCAGCTAGCCCCATGCACTTACGGCGCCTCGAGATCTCCGGCTTCAAGAGCTTCGCTTCCCGTACCTTCTTCGAATTCGGCCCCGGCGTCACCGCCATCGTGGGGCCCAATGGCTCCGGCAAGTCCAACGTGGTGGAGGCCCTGCGCTGGGCCCTGGGCGAGTCCTCCAGCCGCCTCCTCCGCGCTCGCAAACTGGAGGAGGTCATCTTCGTCGGCTCTCGCGGCCGGCCGCCCGCCGACAAGGCCGAGGTGACCATTGTCCTGGACGGGCTGGACGGCCATGATGGCCGCGAGCACGTAGCCATCTCGCGTCGCGCCTACCGCTGGGGGGAGAGCGATTACCTGGTGAACGGCCGCCGTGCCCGCCACCGCGACGTCCAGGACCTCCTGCTCAGGATAACCGGCTCCACCGCTGCTTCCTACGCCTTCATCGGCCAGGGGCTGGTAGAGAGCTTCCTGCAGATGCGCCCCGAAGACCGGCGCCAGCTCATCGAAGAGGCTTCCGATGTCCAGCGCTACCGCCTGCGCCTGGAAGAAGGCCAGTCGCGGCTGGCCAAGGCCCGGGAGTCGATGGACAAGCTCAGGCTGGTGCTGGGCGAGCTTTCGCCGCGCCTGGCCCAACTGGAGCGTCAGGCCCGCCGTGCCGCCGAACACGAGCGGCTGTCGCGGGAGCTGGCAGCCGCCCTGGCCGCCTGGTACTCATACGCCTGGCACCGGGCCCGCTCGTCGCTGGAGGCGGCTGCCTCCCGCCTCGCTCAGGCCCAGCGCGAGGAAGCGGCGCTGCGGCAGGAGTCCTCCGCCTGCGCCCAGGAGCTCACCAGAGCCGCTGAGGAGCTCAGGTCGCTGCGCGCGCGGGCCCAGGCTGCCGCCGAGGAGAGGGCCCGGCGCCGGGAGGCCGTACAGAGGCTGGAGCAGGAACTCGCCCTGGCCCAGCAGCGACGCGGCATGCTGGACGCACGCTGCCGCGAGCTGGAAGAGGAGCTGAACTCGCTCAGGGCCGAGCTGGCTGCCCTTCCCGAGAGCCCCGATGTCGGCGAGCGCCGGAGCTCGCTCCAGTCGCTGCTTGCCACCCTGAGGGAAGAAACAACGAGGGCCCAGGATGGCCTGCGACAGGCCGAAAGGGAATGGCAGGAGCTGTCGGAGGCGGCGCGCTCCGCCCGGCAGAAGGCCGAGGCCCTGCGCTCGGCGGCGGAGGACACTGCCCGCCGAGCCCAGCGGCTGCGCGCCGCCACCGGCGAGGGCAATCGCCAGCTCCGCTCCCTGCAGGACCAGCGCCGGGCCCTGGTCCGGCGTATGGCCCAGGTCGTCCAGACGCTCCGCGAGCTGGCCGGCCAGGAGTCCGAGCTGTCGCGGCAGGAGAGGGAGCTGTCCCAGCAGCTCGCAGACCTGGACCGGGAGGTGCAGCAGGTCGCCGCTCAGGCGCGGCAGATAGAGGCGAACCAGGCCACCCGCCGCACTCACCTGGACGAGGTGCGCTCCCGCCTGCAGTTCGTGCAGGACCTGGAGCGCCAGCTCCGGCCGCCGCTGGGCGAGGAGCAAGGGGTGGCGGTGCCAGGGCTGGATGGGGTGCTCTACCAGGTGCTGAAGGTGCCGAAGGGCCTCGAGCGGGCCATCGAGGCCGCGCTGGGCGACTGGCTGCGGGCGCTGCTGGTGGCCCGGGCCGACGACGCCGTCGCTGCTGCCGAGCAGATCGCCGCTCAGGGCGCCGAGCGCAGCTACATCGTGCCCCTCGACCGGCTCCAGCCCGCGTATACCACCAGCGTCGCCCGCGAGCGCGGGGTCATCGGCATCGCCGCCCAGCTGGTGAAGTGCGAGCCCCGCTATCGGCGGGTGGTGGACGCCCTCTTGGGGCGCGTCATCGTCGTCGAGGACGCCGAGACGGCGCGACGTATGCTGGGCCGCGGGCTCGGCACCGTGGTCACCCGCGACGGCGTCGTCTTCCACCCGTGGGGTGCCGTGACGGCCGGCCAGGGCAGCCATACTCGCCAGTTCACCCTTCGCCTGGAATGGGACAGCGAGGAGCTGGCCAAGGAGGTCCAGCGCCTGAACGCCCTGCTGGAGGTAGGAGAGAGGGAACTGGCCCGCCTCCACGCCCTGGCCGAAGAGCGGGGACGTGGCCTGGAGCTGCTGCGCCGGCAGCACTCGGACCTGGAGGGACAGCGCCGGCAAATCGCCGAGGCCGTCGCCCAGCACAAGGCCCGCCTGGCCCAGCTCAAGGGCGAGATGCGCGGCCTCATGGCCTCCCTGTCCCGACTGTCGGAGCAGGAAGCCGCCTCCCTGCAGGAGGCCAGGTCCCTTGAAGAACGGGCCGAACAGCTCCTGAAGGACGCCAGCGAGGCCGAGGCCATAGCTGAGAGGCTCGCTCCGTCGCTGGAGGCGGCCGCTCAGCGTCGGCAACAATCGCTGGAGGCCATGCGCAGCGCCAGTGCCCGCCTGGCCGCTGTGGAAGGGGAGCTCCGCTCCCTTGACGAGGAGTCTCGACGTCGGCTCGAGGCCCGCCAGCGCCTGGAGGGGCGGGCGAAGGCCAAAGAGGAGCAACTGGCCCAGTGCCGGCGCGAGGCCGAGCAAGCGACCGCCGCCATCGCCGAGTGCCAGCGGCGACTGGCGGAGGCGCGCGAGGAACTGGAGCGGGCGGCGGCCGCCCTGCCGCCCAGGGACGCCATCGCCAGGGCCGAGGCGCGGGAGCAGGAGCTGCGGCAGCGTCTGCTGGGCCTCCAGGAGCGGCTCATCGCTGCCGAGCGTGCCCTGGCCCAGGCCGAGGGCGACGTGCGCCACTGGCGCTCGGAAGTCGAGTCGACCGCCCACAAGGCCCGCGAGGACGGCTACGATCCTGACTCGCTCCCTGTGCCCGAGTCGCCAGAGGAGCCCGAGGGCCTGGAGGTCCACATCGAGCGGTTGCGGGCCCAGTTGCGGCGACTGGGCTCCATCAACAGCGAGGCCGAGGCCGAGTACCGCGTTCTAAAGGAGCGCCACGATGGCCTTCTGGCGCAGCTGGCTGACCTGGAGTCGGCGGAGGAGGCCCTGGCGCGGGCCATGGCCGAGATGGAGACCTTCTTGCACAGGCGCTTCCAGGAGACGTTCGAGGCGGTAGCCCGAAGCTTCTCGCGTTACTTTGCGTCCTTCTTCCCGGGCGGCGAAGCCCGGCTGCGCCTGACCGACGGCCCCGAGCCCGGGGTGGAGATGACCGCCCGCCCGCCCGGGAAGCGCGTGCGGACGCTGAACCAGCTCTCCGGCGGCGAGCGGGCGCTGACGGCCCTGGCCTTCCTGTTCGCGCTGCTGGAGCGTAACCCGTTCCCCTTCTGCGTCCTCGACGAGGCCGACGCCATGCTGGACGAGGCCAATGTGGGGCGGTTCGCCCAGGGACTGCGGGAGCTCGCCCGCCATACCCAGTTCATCGTCGTCACCCACAACCGGAAGACCATCGAGGCGGCCGATGCCGTGTACGGCGTCTCCATGGGCCCCGACGGCGCGTCCCGTGTCATCTCCCTGCGCCTGAGCGAAGTGGCGGCAGGGTAGCGCTAGCACCCTTCTCGGCGGGCGGTGGCCCCCGCCCTGCTTTGACCCTGCAATGGGCCCCTGCTATGCTTCTCCAGAGAGGAGAAATGCTCAGGCTCTTCGGGCGTCGCACCCCCCGCACCAGCGAGGCGCTGGAAAAGACCCGACGCGCCTGGTTCTCCCGCATTGGTGGCCTCTTCCAGCGCGGCCTCGACGAGTCCGTCTGGGAGGAGCTGGAGGAACTGCTACTGGCGGCCGATGTGGGCGCGGCCACCACCGCCCTGGTGCTGGACAGGCTGAAGGCCCGCTCCCGCAGCATATCCGGTCCGGACGAGGCCCTGTCCGCCCTGAAAGACGAACTGGTGGCAGTCCTGGAGGTGGACGGTCGCCGCGGCCAGCTCTGGGGCAGCGAGGGGCCCTGGCCGAAGCCGGCGGTCGTCCTGGTGGTGGGCGTCAACGGCACCGGTAAGACCACGACCATCGGCAAGCTGGCCCACGCCTTCCGCAGCCAGGGGATGAAGGTAGTGATGGGCGCCGCCGATACCTTTCGGGCGGCGGCCATCGACCAGCTCCGCCAGTGGGGCGAGCGAATCGGCGCCGAGGTTGTGGCCCATCAGCAAGGCGCCGACCCTGGCGCGGTAGCGTACGACGCCCTGGCTGCAGCCGAAAGCCGCGGTGCTGACGTCGTAATCATCGACACAGCGGGCCGCCTCCACACCAAGACCAACCTGATGGAGGAGCTGCGCAAGGTGTACCGAGTCATCCAGCGCCGCATTCCTTCGGCACCACACGAGGTGCTCTTGGTGCTGGACGCTACCACGGGCCAGAACGCCCTGCAGCAGGCACGGTACTTCAACGAGGCCGTGGGTGTCACCGGCGTGGTGCTGGCCAAGCTGGACGGCAGCGCTAAAGGGGGGGTGGTGTTCGCGGTCTGCCACGAGCTGGGCCTGCCGGTGCTGTTCGTGGGCACGGGCGAGGGCCCCGACGACCTGGCCCCCTTCGACCCGCAGGAGTTCGTCGAAGCGCTGCTGGCAACGTGAGACCTCCTCGCCCCCTGCCCCGTAGGCCGGAGCGCCCGGGAGCCAGGAGTTACCCAGTCCCTCCGCCCCCCATCGAGACCGCCCCCGCACGCCCCGCCCCGGTCGTCCGCGTGCCCCTGGGCCCGGTGCTGCTGGCCGCGGTGGTGGCCGCCGGAGCGGCCCTGCGCCTTTCAGGGCTCGATGCCACGGCGCTGACGGTGCGGGAGGCGAGGCAGGCGTTCGCCGCCTGGGCCGTGGCCCAGGGCGTCCGCCCACCGGAATGGACTGCAGACGCCACATCGGTCCTCACCTCCCATCTGTTCCGCCTCGGCGCCGATGGCGACGCCTGGCCCAGGCTGGTCTCGGCCCTGGCGGGCGCGCTGCTGGTACTAGCGGTGTACGCGATTGCGCGCCCCGGAGGCAATAGCGTGGCTTTCATCGCCTCGGCGCTCGTGGCCTTGTCGCCCACCGCCGTAGCCGGATCGCGCACCGCCTCGCCCGGCGCCCTGGGCGCCCTGGTGGCCGCCCTGCTGGCAGCCGCCATCCTGTGGCACTGGCAAAGGCCGCGGCCGCTGGCGCTGTGGGCGGCGGGCCTCATGGCTGGTCTGGCCCTGGGCACTGACGCCGCCGGCATGACTGGCCTCCTCGGATGCCTGCTGTTCCTGGCCATGGCTGCCTGGAGCGACGACGCGTCCTGGCGCGAGGCAGCGGCATACTTCCGGCGCTGGCCCTGGGCATCGGCCCTCGGCCTCGGCGTAGGGATATTGCTGAGCATCGTCCACTGGGGTGACGGAGCGGCGGGGCCGCTGGCCGCCCCCAGGCTGTGGGGGGAGCTGTTCGCCCTGCCCGGGGACGCGCCGGCCCTTCTTCCCGCCCTGGCCCTATTCCTGTACGACTGGCCCCTGGCCCTCCTGGGTCTGGTGGGAGCTGTCCTCGTCCTCCGAGACGCCTTGTGGTCGGGGGGCTTGAGGGCGCTACCTCCCTGGGAGCGGATGGCGCTGTGCTGGTTGGCGCCCGGTCTGCTGGTGTTGCTGGCCTCTACCGGCTGGCACGAAGGGGCGCTGGTAGTGCTGGCCGTACCCCTGTCGCTGCTCGGCACTCGCGCCTTCGCCTGGGCCGCGTCGCTGCCGGGGTGGAGGCAGCCTGAGCGTTGGACACCCGTGACCGTACTGGTGCTGTGCTGCGTCGTAGCGTCGGGCATCGTGTGGACGTTATGGGCGCGCCCCTTTACGGAGGTCTCCATGGCCGAGGTGTTGGGCGTGTGGGGAGCGGGGATGCTCGCCCTGTGGGGCCTGTGGCTCGGGTCGCGTTACCTGGGCGCGGGAGCCGCGGTTGCGGGCGGCCTGGCCGCTGTGGCCGCGCTGGCGGTCCTCTTCTGGCCGCACACCCTGTGGGCAGTGGGCTTTCATGCCGGCAGCGAGCCGCTACTAGGCCCGCGCTTCACCAGCGCAATGCCGGTGGTGGAGCGAGAGCTGGCCGGCCTGGCAGGCCCCGACCTTCCCGTAACTCTCTCTCCCCAGACCGCTCCCGTCCTGGGCTGGCGGCTCCGCCACCTGCCCCTGGTGGTAGGCGACCCCCCCAGCGAGTCCAGCGTATATGTGACCGAAGAGGGCTCGCCTGCCCCGCGGGGCTTCGCGCCTCTGGGCCCTGCCCGGGCCGTGGCCCAGAACTGGCGCTGGCGCGGCATCGACGGCCTCGGTGTCTGGCGGTGGCTGCTTTTGCGGGAGCCGTATGGCCCGGCTGACACCTGGGAAGTGCAGGTGATGGTGCGGACATGATGAGGCAGGAGACTGCCACTGCTCCGGCGACGGTCCCGCTGCTGGAGCGGGCCCTTTCGGCCCGCGTCACCGTTACGCCCGAGTTATTGGCCTGGCTGGCCGTGCTGGCGGCAGGTGCCGGGCTACGCTTCTGGGACTTGGGCTCTCGCGCCCTCCATCACGACGAGACCCTGCACGCCTTCTTCTCGTACCTTCTCTATCACGACGGCACCTACGAGCACCTGCCCATGATGCACGGCCCCCTCAAGTTCTTCCTCACCGCCCTCACCTATCTCCTGCTGGGCGCTAGCGACTTCACGGCGCGGGTGCCGACGGCCGTGGCTGGCTCGCTGCTGGTCCTGCTGCCTTACGCCCTGCGGGGACGCCTGGGGAGTACGGGCGCCCTGGCCGCGGGAGCGCTCATCGCCCTCTCTCCGGTGCTGGTGTATTTCAGCCGCTTCAATCGCGACGACATGCTGATCGCCTTCCTCACCCTGGCGCTGGTGGTGTGCATGTGGCGGTATGTGGACGGGGGAAGCGCCATCTACCTGACGCTGGCTGCCCTGGCGCTGGGGCTGGGCTTTGCCACCATGGAGACGACCTACATCCACCTGGCCATCTTCTTGCTGTTCCTGGAGCTCTGGCTGGCGCAGCACTTCTGGGACCAGGTGGTGGAGCGCCGTCAGCTCAACGGCCTCGGCTCGGCCGTGGTGCTGGCCTTTTTCGTCGCCTTCGCCTGGGCGGTGGCAGCGCTGTGGCCTTTCACTCGCCGGCTCCGGGAGAGGTGGGGCCTCGCCTCCTGGCACCGTGCTGCCGACCTCATGGTGGTGCTCGGTACCCTGTCCGCGCCGCAGTTCGCCCCGGCAGTGCAGATGCCCCTCTCGGCCCTCGGCCTGGACGACGCTCGGCTATCGCAGGTAGTCTGGGAGCGGTTCCTCTGGTTCCGGGGCGTGGCCCTGGAGTACGTCATCGCCACGGTTACGGTAGCAGCGCTGCTGGTGGCCACGGTGGCCGTGGGCCTGGCTTGGGACCGCCGACGCTGGCTGCTGGCCGCCGCCGCCTTCTATCTCCCCTACGTGCTCCTGTACACCACCTTCTTTACCAACAGCGACGGCTTCGGCTCGGGCATCTGGGGCTCGCTGGACTACTGGATCGCCCAGCACAGCTTCCGTCGAGGCAACCAGCCCGATTACTACTACCTGGTGGTGTTGCCCGCCTACGAGTACCTGCCGCTGCTGGTGGGCGGACTGGCCCTGCTCTACTACTGCCTGCGGGGTGGCGCGACGTCGTGGCTGCTGACGGCCATAGCTGCCTTCTCTCTGCTGGCCTTCTTCGGGGCCAAAGGCTACGACCCGTCGCTGGGGCACGACCGTTTGGCCTTTCTGGTTCCCATCGCTGGCCTGGCCCTGTATACGACGGTCCAGGGCGACCAGTTCGAACGCTTCCTGTGCTTCTGGCTGGGCGGGGCCCTGTTCGCCTACTCGCTCATGGGAGAGAAGATGCCGTGGCTCACTACCCACCTGGCCCTGCCCCTGTGCCTGCTGGCGGGCTATGCCCTCGGGCGCCTGCTGCCGCGCGCCTGGCGGGACGGAGCGAGGGGCCGCCTGCTGTGGGGCGCGGGGACAATGGCCCTGGGGGCGGGTCTGGCCGTCTACGCGCCTTGGGGCCTGGAAGCGAAAGGCATCCTTATGGCCGCTACGGCTGCGGTCGCGCTGCTCCCCCTCTTCGCCTCGCGGGCATATGCTGCCGCGGCCCTGGCGACGGTGGCGCCGTTGGTGCTCTTCGGCATCAAGACCGGCGTCACTGCCTCCTTCCAGTACGGCGACGTGCCCCGGGAGATGCTCGTCTATACCCAGACGTCGCCGGCAGTGCCGGACGTAGCCGCCCGCATCGCACAGCTGGCCGAGCAGTCGGGGCAGGGACGCGACCTGCCCCTGGTGGTGGACACGGCCTACGCCTGGCCGTGGCAGTGGTACCTGCGCGAGTACCGCAACCTGCGCTACGTCACCCCCGGGCAGGGGTTCCAGGCCCCGCCGCAGGGGGCGGTGGTGATCCTGGCATACGAGAGCGCTTCGGCCATGCAGGCATACCAGGACTCCTACCAGCCGCCCTATCACTATCCGCTGCGGTGGTGGTTCCCGGAGGTCTACCGGGACATCGCCCGGCCTAAGCTCGGGGACGCCATCGCCGACTTCCTGCGCAGCCTGGGACGGCCGCAGACGTGGGAGAACTGGGGCCGCTACCTGCGCGACCGCGTGCCGCCGGCCCCCGTGAACCGCCAGGAGGACGTCTGGGCCCGCTGCCCCTGGTGCGGATCGGTGGACGAGGTGGTCTTCTTCCCGCGGACGGTGCCGCCCCCCGGCCCTAGATGACATAGGCCGAGACCGACGCCAGGTCCTGGGCCACCAGCGAGGCCACCTGCTCGCCCAGACGGATGCTGTAGTTCTGACCCCTGTCTTCGGGGAAGATCTGCGACATGTTGGCCAGATACAGGCCGGTGATGGGCGCGCGATGGGGCGGCACCTTGCCTGCGTTCTCCACCGTGAACACGGGCTGGGCGTCGGATCCCCTGAAGACCCAGCGCCCCACCACCCAGGAGTCGTCAAACTCGGGGTTGATTAGGGCCAGGTACGGCCGGTACTCGGCCCATAACTCCTCCTCGCTCATGGCGAAGTAGGGGTGTCCCTTCTCCAGGTAGTTGGAGATGTAGAGGACGTGGTGCCCCCCGTAGTTCTCCGGCCCGATGAAGTTGGTGTGCTCCACCAGGGCCAGGAAGGGGAAGCTGCGGTCGCTGATGTTCAGCCAGTAGAAGCGGCTCAGCGGGCGGCGCAGGGCCAGCACCATGCAGAGGGCGTCCTGGTAGGGGATGCCCTGGCAGAGGGCGGCGTAGTCCTCCGGCAGCTCCGGCACCAGGCGCAGGAAGATGCGGTTGGCCACTGTGGCCACCACCGCGTCGCAGGGCACGAAGGTGCCGCTGGCCAGGCGCAGGCCAGTGGCGCGGCCGTCGTCCACTGCCACCCGCTCGACGGGCGTGGACGCATGCAGGTGCCCGCCCAGGGCGCGCACTCGGGCCACCAGCTCGTCCACCATGAGGCCGAACGAGCCCAGCAGGTATCCGAGGACCTCCTTTTGCAGCGGGCCGCCGCGGCGGGACGAGAAACGCAGGCGGACCTTGTTCCAGAGCCAGATCATGCTCACCTGGTCGCCCATGTCGCCGAACTTGCCGCGAAAGAGCGGGCCCCACACCACCTGCCAGTTGCGCTCGCCGGCGAAGCGCGACACCCACTCGCGGGCGGTGACGCTCTGGAAGCGCTGGCCATCGCTCTGCCGCCTGAGGTAGAGGCCCATGAGCCCCAGACGCACCCGGTCTACCAGGCCCACGGGCGTGAAGCGCAGGAGGTCGATGGGCGTCACGAAGGGGTACAGGCGACCCTGGTAGTAGATGCCCACCTTCGAGTCCCGCCACACCAGGCGCGGCGAAAGGCCCAGCTCGCGCAGCAAGGCCACGATGGTGGTGTCGGTGGTGAAGATGTGGTGGTAGAAGCACTCCAGGCGCCCGCCGCCCACGTCGAACGTCCGCACCAGGCCTCCCCAGCTATCGCCGGCCTCGAACACGTGCACCTCGTGGCCGCGCTGGAGCAGTCGGTAGGCGGCGGTGAGCCCCGCCACCCCGCCGCCAATGATGCCGACGCGTCGTGGCGCCTGGCTCACTCCCTCACCTCCATGGTCACTTGTCGGGCCGGCGCCAGTACTCTGGCCGGCGACAGCTGGACTGCCCACAGGAACACCAGCCCCGCCACGATGACAGGCACCAGCAACAGGCCGTGCAGCGCCAGGGCATAGGCCGAGGCGGCGCCGCTGGCCACCCCGGCTGCCACCAGTACCTCCCGCGAGGCCCACTCGAAAGGCCCGATTCCTCCGGACGTGGACGGCACGGTAATGGCCAGGTTGGCCGCGCCCGCCAGCACCAGATAGATGGCGAACCCCTCTCGCAGGTCGAAGGCGCGGCCCACCAGGTAGTACATGGTCGCCTCCAGTAGCCAGGCGACGCCTCCGGTGGCGGCCACGCCGGCCAGGAGCCGGGGCGAACGCAGGGCCTGCGTCCCGGCCAGGAAAGAGTCCACTGCGCCCTGTATGCGCGCGGCAAGGGGGCCGGGCAGGGGCCGTAGCAAGAACCCCAGCGCCGTCTCCACCGCTCCCCGGTGGGACGCCGCCCAGAGGACGAAGGCGAAGGCGCCCACCACCACCGCCGCCGCTAACAGGGAGAGGACGCGAAGGTGGCCTTCCAGGCCCACGAAGGCCGCAGCCGTGGCCATGAGGGCGAGCAGCACCACCGCGTCCACCAGCCTTTCGGCAGCGATGGTGCCCAGCACGGCCATCTTGCTGAGGCCGTGGCGCTGGCCCATTATGTAGGCCCGCACTACCTCGCCGAGGCGCGCGGGCAGCAGGTTGTTGGCCATATAGCCGATGACCAGCACCGGATAGAGGGCCATCGTACCCAGCTGGGCCAGGTGGCGCAGCAGCAACCCCCAGCGCAGGCTGCGGAACCAGGCCGAAACGAACCAGAGGGCTACGGCGGGCAAGGCCCAGCGGTAATCGGCGGTGCGCAGGGCGTCCCACAGCTCCCCCAGGTCGGTGCGGGCGAAAAAGAGGCCCAGGAAGAGGGCGGTGCCCACCAACCCCAGCCAGAGGCGGCCGCTGCGCAGCCAGCCCCGCGTCAGCCCGTCCACGGCGCTCACATGGCCCAGTATAGGCTGTCCGCCCCCCAGGCAGAAGGGCTGCCCCCTGCCCTTGCCCGGCGTTGGTGAAGGCAATTACAATGTTGGGGAACGGCCATGGGACTGACCTCGCGCCACTCCTCCCGCTTCACTCCCATCGACTTCATTGCCGACGACACTGGCCTCGTGGCCCGCGTGCAGGCACTGCTGGATGACGTGGAGCCCGACCGCGCCCAGATGCTGGAGGCCCTGCACCGCATCCAGCACGAGCTGGGCTACGTGCCCAAGGAGGCCATCCCCTTCCTGGCCGCTAAGTTCAAAACGACGCCAGCCATGATTTACGGCGTCTTGACCTTCTATTCGGAGATACGGACCGAGCCGCCGCCCAGGGTCGAGGTCCAGTGGTGCAGCGGCCCCGCCTGCCTGCTCAAGGGCTCCCGCAACATCCGGCTCGCCTTGGAGGCCGAGTTCGGCTGCGGCATGAACGAGTCAACCCCGGACGGCGCCCTGGGGTTGCGGCTCGTGCAGTGCGACGGTACCTGTCATCTTGCGCCTCTGGTGCGCCTCAACGGCCGCTACATCGGTCCCCTCACTGTGACCGACGCCATCCAGCTGGCGCGACGGCTCAAGGAGGAGGCGCGGAGGGCCTAGCATGGCCGCCCCGTTGGAAGCCTATCGACGGTTGCAGGAGGCGGCCCGCCCTGTCTGGGAGGCGGTGGCCCGGCCAGAGCGTCCCCTGTTCCGCGTGGCCGTTGCTACCTGCACCCGCGCCGCTGGTGCCGACGAGACCCTGGCCGCCCTGCGCGAGGAGCTCTCGCGTCGCGGCGCCGAAGCCGACGTCCTCATAGTCGGCTGCCCCGGCCTGTGCTTCGCCGACCCGGTGGTGGACGTTCACCTGCCCGGCCTGCCCCGTGTCCTGTATGGCCGCGTCACCGCTGACCAGGTCCCCCGCCTGCTGGACGCTGTGCTGGGCGAGGCCAGGGTGCTGCCGGAGCTGGCCCTGGGCGTGGTCCTTTACGAAGAGGAGCGCATGGAGGGTTACCGCGGCACGCCGGTGGAAGGGCTGCCCGACCTGACCCAGAGCGACTGGATGCGCCTGCAGGTGCGGCGGCTGATGGCCAATGTGGGCCACGTGGGGGCCGAGGAGATAGACCACTACATCGCCCGGGGCGGGTACGAGGGGCTGGCCAAGGCCCTGAGCATGACTCCGGAGGAAGTCATAAAGGAGGTCCTGGACTCGGGACTGTGGGGTCGCGGCGGCGCCGCCTTCCCAACCGGGCGCAAGTGGGACTTCCTGCGCCAGGCCCGGGGCTCGCCCAAGTACCTCATCTGCAACGCCGACGAGGGCGACCCTGGGGCTTTCGTCAATCGCAGCCTCATGGAGGGCGACCCGCACCTGCTCATCGAGGGAATGCTCATCGCCGCCTGGGCTACCGGCGCTTCTTACGGCTACATCTACATCCGGGACGAGTACCCGCTGCCGGTGGAGCGCATGCGCAAGGCGGTGGAGCAGGCGCGGGAGCGGGGCCTCCTGGGCGAAAACATCCTCGGCTCCGGCCTTTCGTGCGACCTGGAGGTGGTGCGTGGCGCCGGCAGCTACGTCTGCGGCGAGGAGACAGGCCTCATATCGTCGCTGGAGGACGTGCGCGGGATGCCCAAGATCCGCCCGCCCTATCCCGCCCAGGCGGGCGTGTTCGCCAAGCCTACCAACGTCAACAACGTGGAGTCGTATGCCAATGTGCCCCTCATCCTGCGGCACGGCGCTGGCTGGTATGCCTCAGTGGGCAGCGAGCGGAACAAGGGCACCAAGATGTTTAGCCTCTCTGGCCAGGTGCAGCGGGTGGGCGTGCTGGAGGTGCCACTGGGCACGCCCGTCCGCGACGTGATAATGGTGGCCGGAGGCGGCCCGCCCGAGGGACGTAAGCTGAAGGGGCTCCAGCCCGGCGGGCCCCTTTCGGGCGTGGCCCCGGCCTCGCGCATCCTGGCCCAGGACGGGCTGCCCCTGGAGCCTGAGCCCTTCCGCGAGATCGGCATGCTCATGGGCGCGGGCGGGCTGGTGGTGCTGGACGACTCTTCGTGCGTGGTCGACCTGGCCCTTTATTTCGAGTGGTTCGCCGAGGGCGAGTCCTGCGGCCGTTGCACGACATGCTTCGGTGGCACTCGGCGGTTGCAGGAGATGCTGCGGCGGATATCCGAAGGCGGCGGAAGGCCAGAGGACGTGCCTCTCATGCGCCTGCTGCCCGACGCCATGCGCAACGCCAACTGCGCCCACGGGCAGGCAGCGCCCACCATAATCCTCTCGCTGCTGGACCTGTTCCAGGACGAGCTGCAGGAGCACCTGGTGCGCAAGCGGTGCCCTGCCAAGGCCTGCCGCGGTCTGGTCCGGTACGAGGTCGTGGCCCAGGACGAAGCCCTGCCGAGGGCGGCCGACATCTGCCCCACTCAGGCCATCGTGAAGGAGGACGGCTCTTACCGGATCGACCAGGCGCGTTGCATCCGCTGCAACGCCTGCAAAGAGGTGGCGCCGCAGGCCATAGCCGTCCTCGACCGGTTCGCTGAGCAAGCCTGACCCCCCACGTTCTACGAGCGACCAGCCCCCCTTCACCGAAGTGGCCAGGTTGTTGACATAACACTGCAGGTAGACGATATGAGTAGGCTCTCGCTCTCGCGCTGTATCGGGCGGGCAGTTACGGCATCAGGGGGCGAGGAGGCCGGCGCCCACCCGCCACGGCCCGAGCGCCTGGGCCACGCTCACGAAACCGGCTCCTGGCCACGAGGCCTCGCACTGCCCACCGGGGGGCAGGCCGCTGCATACGCGCCTGAGCTGCGCACCCGGAAACCCCTGCAGCCCCTGGTACAGCTCCAGGTCGGCCGTGCCCGCGCCGCGCAGGTTGCGGGCCTTGACGACAGCGTAGCCGGCGTAAGTGGAGGCGGTCATGTAAAAGTCCCAGCCGTCAGGTCCGGGCCACTGGCGTCGCACTATGCCGCCGGCGGCGACGGGCGCCGAGCAGCCGAAGGGGTTGCAGGCCTGCAGGCGGTAGTACCACGTCTCCAGATCGCGCTGGGGCACATCGATCACCGCAAAGCTGTAGGCCGAGGCGGCCATGTCCATACAGGCCACGCCGGAGTCGAAGAGAGGCGATGGGCTCCGACAGATGCGGTAGGTCGTGGCCTCGGCCGGTGCGCCCCAGGTTATCCAGGCCCGGGCGTCGTCCAGGGGGTGGATGACGGGCCCGGCCGGCGGCTGGGGCGGGCCGAAGGGCGACCCGCCGCCCATGTACACCAGGCCGTAGCCGTAGTCATTGTCGGTGCCGGGCATGCCCAGGTCGAGGGCGCGCTCCCTCAGGTACGCCCGCACCTCAGCCAGCCCCCAGGATGGGTACGCCTGCTTCACCAGGGCCACCACCGCCGCCAGGTGGGGCGCCGCCGCCGAGGTGCCGGCGAAGCCCATGGGCCCGAAGGTGGCGGTGGTAACCACGTCGGGCGCTACGAAATCCGGCTTCACCACGCCCGTCCAGGCAGGGCCGCGACCGCTGTAGGGCTGGAGGTGGCCCGGGTCCCAGCTGGCGGCAGCGCCGGCAGCCAGGGCGTTGACACTATCGGCGGGCGGGGCCACGCTGCGCAGGGGCTCGCTGACCTGGAGCGGCCCGCCCCAGGCGAATAGCTCCAGTTGCCTGGGCTGCGCGCCGGGCCGCCTCCGCACGCTCACAGCGAGGGTGCCATCGGCGGAGACAGCGGTGCCCGCCGCTATCTCCACCGGCTGGGCCCCGGGGCTGCAGTCCTGCGTGCCCGCGGCAGTCACCACCTGCGGACCGTAGGTGGGGTCGTTCCAGCTCACGGCCAGGTCGTAGTCGTTGCAGGCTCCGCCCCAGGTGTCGTCCCAGCGCAGCACGATCATGAAGCCGGCGGGCTGGCGGGCGGGCACAGTCACCCGGTTCGCCTCCGTGCCGCCGGGAAAGTTGAGCACGCCGTTGCCGTCGGGGTCGCTCCAGGGGCCGAGCCAGTGCTTGTTGCCGAAGTTGCCGGCGGAGTTGACCCAGACAGCGCCGGCTCGGGCCGCCTTCTCCGCCGTTGCGGCGTCGATGCCGTTCCCGTTGCTGGGCGGCGCGAAGGGCGCGTTCAGGGACATGTTGATGACCTGCACTCCCTGGGACAGTAACCAGTCCACCGCCGCGGCCACCTCGGGGACGGTGGTCGCCTCGGCCAGGTAGAGGGTGGCGCCGGGGGCGACGTCGTACACCACCTCGGCCACGGCGGTGCCGTGGCGGCTCTGGCCGGGGTTGGGCGTGAAGCTACGGTATAACAGCCGCTCCGGCGGCGGCAGCTCGCTGCCTACGAGCCGCTGGTAGTCGCCGAAGGAGTCGATGATGCCGATCTTCACCCCTGCACCGGCGCCCGGGAAGGGCGGCACCGGCTCCAGGGCGATGGTCCGGAAACCTTCGCTCACCGGCCCGGCGGGGAGCATGGGCAGCGGCCTGTCTACCCGCACCACCGACGGCAGATGCACCAGGTCCTCCAGCGCCGCCGACGGCACCACTGCCTGCAGCCAGTCGCCGCCCCCTACCTCCACTGCGCCGCCGAGGCCCGCCACCGCCGCCTCGACCTGAGCGCGCGCTCCCGGCGTGGAGCGGACGACCACCCGTACCTGCTCACCGGTCTGCGCCTCCGCTGCCAGGCCGGGATCGAGTTTGGCAGGAAGGTGCGGGCTGGCGACGAGGGCGCTGCGGGCGGCCGCCAGTAGTGTGCCCAGCTCGGCCGAGTCGCCGGCGCCGCGTCCCGGCCAGGCGATGACAGCTGCTGCCGCCAGGGCCACCAAGAGCGGCGCCCAAACAGGCCGGGACAGGGGCAGGGCGACGGAACGCATGGGCTCCAGCGACTCCTCGCAGGAGGAGACATCGGGGCGGACGGGGTCGTTACAGGGCAGGGGGCGTGGCGGGCGCGGGGCACGGCGAGGCCACGTGCGCCTATACGGGGCCCGCGGCCTATAATGAACGACAAAAGGAGAGAGCGCGCGGGAGGCAGAGCCGTGGCCGAGGCGCCCATGCGGCGCCAGTACCTGGATATCAAGCGCCGCTACCCCGACGCCATCGTCCTCTTCCGCCTGGGCGACTTCTACGAGACCTTCGACGACGACGCCCAGGTTGTGGCGCGGGAGCTTGGCATCGCCCTCACCTCGCGGCCGGTAGGGAAGGGGAAGCGCGTGCCTCTGGCGGGCATCCCCTATCACTCGCTGGACTCGCACCTGGCCCGCCTCATAGGGCGGGGCTACAAGGTGGCCATTTGCGAGCAGGTGGAGTCGCCCGGGAAGGGAAAGCGGCTTCTGGCCCGCGAGGTAGTGCGCGTGGTGACCCCCGGCACGGTGGTCGAGGAGGCCCTGCTGCCCCAGCGGGAGAGCAACTATCTGGCCGCGCTGCTGGTGGAGGGTGGGGAAGCGGGCATCGCCTACGCCGATGTCTCCACCGGCGAGTTCGCCTGTTGTCAGCTTCCCGTCGAGGAAGCGGCTACGGAGCTGGAGCGCATACGCCCTGCCGAACTGCTCGGCCAGGGAGAGATGACGCCGGAGGGCGTACGCGTCTCGCCCCTGCCCGCCGACGCCCGTGATCCGGACTCGGCCCGCGAGCGGCTCCTCGCCCACTTCGGGGCGCCGGGGCTGGACGCCCTGGGCCTCGAGGGCCTGCCCCTCGCCGCTCGCGCCGCCGCGGCCGTCCTCGCCTACCTGGACGAGAACCAGCGCCCCGCCCTCTCGGGGCTGGTGCGCCTGCAGGTCTACAGCCCCAGGGCCTACATGCTGCTGGACCCCGTCGCGCGCCGCAACCTGGAGGTGTTCCGCCCCCTGAGGGACGGCGATGGCGCCTCCCTGCTCTCGGTGCTGGACCTGACCCGCACCAGCATGGGCTCGCGCCTGCTGCGCCGCTGGCTGGGCCAGCCGCTGCTGGACGTGGCGGCCATCCGCAGACGGCAGGACTGCGTGCAGATTTTCTTCGATTCGGCGCTGAGGCGGGAGCGCGCGGCCCAGGTGCTGGCGCGCCTGCCCGACCTGGAGCGTATCATGACGAGGGTGACAGCGGGCGTGGCCACGCCCCGCGACCTGGCTGCCCTGGGCCGCGGCCTCGCTCTCGTCCCTTCCCTGCGCGAGGCCCTGGACTGCGACTTAGAGCGAGTGCCCAGGGGCTCTCGCGCGCTGCTGGAAGACCTGCTCGCCCGCCTCTCCCCGTGCGCCGAGGTGGCCGACCTCATCGCCCGCGCCATCGTCGACGACCCCTCGGGCTCCTTCGGGGAGGGCGGCATAATTCGCCCGGGCTTCTCGAAGGAGCTGGACGAGTTGCGGGAGTTGCAGCGGGACGCCCGCCGCCTGCTGGCCCAACTGGAAGCGCGGGAGCGGGAGCGCACGGGCATCCGCTCCCTGAAGGTGGGCTACAACAAGGTCTTTGGCTACTACATCGAGGTGACCAGGGCCAATCTGCACCTGGTGCCCGCCGATTACGAGCGCCGCCAGACCCTCACCGAGGCGGAGCGCTTCGTGACGCCGGAGCTGAAGGACCTGGAATACCGCATCCTGCACGCCCGCGAGCGGCAGGAGGCCCTGGAGCGAGACCTCTTTCGACAGGTGTGCGCCCAGGTATCCGCCTGGACAGGGCGGGTCCTATCCCTGGCCCAGGCGGTGGCCGAGGTGGACGTGTACTGCGCCCTGGCCGAGGCCGCCGCCCGTTACGGCTACGTCCGCCCCGAGGTGGACGACGGCGACGAGATCCGCATCGTCGCCGGGAGGCACCCGGTGGTTGAGCGGACGTTGCCCGAAGGGGCCTTCGTGCCCAACGACACCCACCTGTCGCAGGACGGCTGCCAGATCGTGCTGCTCACCGGACCCAACATGGCCGGCAAGTCCACCTACCTGCGGCAGGTGGCCCTCATCGTGCTGATGGCCCAGGTGGGCAGCTTCGTTCCCGCCCACGAGGCGCGTATCGGCGTGGTGGACCGCATCTTCACCCGCATCGGCGCCACCGACGACATCGCTGGCGGTCGCTCCACCTTCATGGTGGAGATGGTGGAGACGGCGGCCATGCTGCACGGTGCCACCCCGCGCTCGCTGCTGCTCTTCGACGAGATAGGCCGCGGCACCTCCACCTACGACGGCATGGCCATCGCCCGGGCAGTGGTCGAGTTCCTCCACAACCGGCCCGAGGTAGCGGCCAAGACCCTCTTCGCCACGCACTATCACGAGCTGGTGGACCTGGCGGCTTTCCTGCCGCGAGTGCGGAACTACCATGTGGCGGTGAGCGAGGAGGGAGGAGGCATCGTTTTCCTGCACCGCGTGCTTCCCGGCGGCGCCGACCGCTCCTACGGCGTGCAGGTGGCCGAACTGGCAGGACTGCCCCGCCCCGTCATAGCCCGCGCGCAGGAGCTGCTGCAGGAGCTGGAGGACAGGGGCCGCCAGCCGACGGCCCGACGGCGCGGCCGGGGCCAGGCGGCGGTACAGTTGCCGCTGGTGCTGGACGGGCTGGGGCTACTGGAGGAGCTGGCCTCCCTGGACGTGGACTCGCTGACGCCGCTTGAGGCCATCACCAGGCTCTACGAGTTGCGCGAACGTGCCCGCCAGGGGCTTGGCCAGACCGACGTCTCGGGGAAGCGGCCGGGCGTATAATTAAGCAAGCACTGTCCGGCAGCGGCCACAGGGAGGGTGCCATGACGCGGCTGCGCATTCCCACTGGGCCTCAGGAGATGAACGCCGACTGGCTCACCCGCGCCCTGCATGAGGGCGGTGCGCTGCGCAAAGCTCGGGTCACCGGGTTCGAGGTGGAGACCATCAGCGAGGGCGTGGGCCTGGTGGGCCAGGTGGTGCGCGTCACGCCGCACTATGACCGCCCGGAAGAAGGGGCGCCCGTCTCCCTGGTGGCCAAGTTCCCTTCCGCCATCCCCGAGAACCGGTTCATCGGCCACATGTTCCGCTTCTACGAGCGCGAGGTGCGCTTCTACGAGACTATCGCGGCGGAAGTGGGCATCGCCACGCCCCGTCGCTACTACAGCGACATGGACCTGGAGCGCGGGGACTACGTCCTCCTGCTGGAAGACCTGGCGCCGGGGCGTCGGCTCGGCGACCAGGTCTCGTCCTGCCCGCTGGAGGAGGCCGAGCTGGCCGTGAGAGAGGCAGCCCGGCTACATGCTGCCTGGTGGCAGTCTCCCCGTCTGGAGGAGCTGGACTGGATGCCCTACGTGGACGACCCCATCAACAAGGCGGCCCAGGTCCCGTTCCAGCAGGCGTGGGAGCCGTTCCTCCACCGCTTCGGCGACAGGCTACCATTATGGCTGCCGGAGGCCGCCCGCAAGCTGGAAGGGAACATCGGCAACATCCTGGAGCGCTTCGCCCGTCCGCCGCGCACCATCGTCCACGGCGACTACCGCCTGGACAACATGTTCTTCGGCGAAGAGCATGGGCGACCTTCCCTGGCGGTCATCGACTGGCAGATCACCTGCCGCGGTCGCGCTGTTTTCGACGTGGCGTACTTTACTTGCACGAGCCTGGATGTCGAGCTACGGCGCCGGCACGGCCTCGACTTGCTGCGCCTCTACCACTGCACCTTGGAGGAGGCGGGCGCGCAGGGCTACAGCTTCGAAGAGTGCCTGACCGAGTACCGCATGGGCGCCTTCTTCTGCCTGGTCTACGCCGTCATCACCGGCGGCACGATGGACTGGGCCAACGAGCGCGGCGCGGCCCTGGCTACGGCCATGGTCGACCGCACCGTCTCCGCCATCGCCGAACTGGAGGCGGTGGATGCCATCTGACCGGGGCGGGCGCAGCTAGATGCCCATCCGCGTCCTCTCCAGCACAGTAGTGGCCCGTATCGCTGCCGGCGAGGTGGTGGAGCGGCCGGCCTCGGTGGTCAAGGAGCTGATCGAGAACGCCCTCGATGCCGGGGCGGCCCGCATCGCCATCGAGGTGAGGGGCGGCGGACTGGACCTGGTGCGCGTCAGCGACGATGGCTGCGGCATTCCTCCCGACGAGCTGGATCTGGCCTTTGCCCGCCACGCCACCAGCAAACTGTGGGAGCCCGATGACCTGCACCGTATCGACACCCTGGGCTTCCGAGGCGAGGCGCTGCCTTCCATCGCTGCCGTGGCCGAGGTGGAGATGGCCTCCCGCCCCCATGGGCAGGAAGCGGGCCACTGGTTGCGGCTCGACGGCGGCCGCGTGGTGGCCAGGGGCCAGCGGGGCATGGCCCCGGGGACGGTGGTAACGGTGACGCGCCTCTTCGCTCGCCATCCGGCCCGGCGCAAGTTCCTGCGCTCCCCGGGCAGCGAGGGCGGGCTCATCGCCCAGGTGGCGACGCACTATGCGCTGGCCTACCCGGAGGTCCGCTTTCACCTGGTGATGGACGGGCGTACCGCCCTTTCCACCCCCGGCTCGGGCGAGCTGCGCGACGCGGTGGCCGCCGTCTACGGGGCCCAGGTGGCGTCGGCCATGCTGGCGCTGGAATGGAAGCAGGAGGGGCTCAGGGTCGCGGGGCTGGTAGGCCCGCCGCAGTTGGCCAGGGCCAGCCGTGCCTATCAGAGCTTCTTCGTCAACCGCCGCTGGGTCCAGAACCGCAGGCTGGCCTTCGCCCTGGAAGAGGCCTATCAGGGGCTGCTCCAGTCGGGCCGCCACCCTCTGGCGGTGGTGGATATTCGCCTGCCGCCGGAGTCGGTGGACGTGAACGTGCATCCGGCCAAGTCCGAGGTGCGCTTCCAGGACGAGAACGCCGTTCTGTCGGCGGTAGCCAGGGCCGCCAGGGCCGCCCTGCTGGAGGGCACGCCGGTGCCCAGGGCACCGGCAGCGTCGACCGTGGCGCCCGTTGCGCCCGAACCGGTGGCGCCGCCTCCGCCCCTCTGGGTACCCGGCGAGAGCGCGCCGGCAGGCACGGTCGCCGGCACGCCGCGGCGCACCCTGCCCCTCCTCCGTGTGGTGGGTCAGGTGGCCGACCTGTACATTGTGGCCGAGGGGCCCGATGGCATCTTCCTCATCGACCAGCACGCCGCCCATGAGCGGGTCCTGTACGAGGAGGTACTGGCCAAAAGGGCCTCGCGCCAGGCCGTTTCCCAGGGGCTGCTAGCGCCCGTGGAGGTGGAGCTCTCGCCCGCCCAGGAGGCGCTGCTGAGAGAGGCGTGGGAGGCCCTGCGGGCCAATGGGTTCGATCTGGAGCCCTTCGGCGAGCGGGGCTACCTGCTGCGGGCGGTGCCCGCCCTGCTGCGGGCCGATGATCCGGCCCAGGCACTCCTCGCCGTGCTGGACCGGATGGCCGAGGACCGTCCCCGCGAGGACACGGACCGGGTGGCCGCAGCGGTGGCGTGCCACGCCGCCGTGAGAGCGGGCAAGAGCCTCACCCTGGATGAGATGCGGGAGCTGGTGCGGCTGCTGGAGGGTACCGAGGTGCCCCACACCTGTCCCCATGGTCGCCCGACGATGCTGCGGTTGAGCGCCGACGATCTGGCCAGAGGGTTCGGCCGCCGCTAGAGGGCCCGGGGCCGGTAGCGCACGCCCTCGCCCAGGTCTACCAAGAGCACATGGCCGGTGCGGGCCGGCGAGCCCGAGTAGGCGGCCACCACTCCGCCAGCGCTGACGTCGGTGTGCAGGTCCCAGTGACCTAGCGCCACGTAGTCCCGCGCCGAGCCCGCTATGTGTTCGGGGAGGATGAGGTAGCTGCGGCCCAGGTCGTGCTGGCCGCGGACGTAGTGGCCGTGGGCCAAGGCGACCTGCCACCGCTCGGGCCCGCGGGGCGGCAGCCCCTCCAGCGGCCGGCAGTCGCCGTAGTCCACGTGCGCCCGCCCCCACAGGGCCAGGTCCAGGTGGGGTAGGCGGACTGTCTCGCCATCGGGCGAGCGGACGATATGCACGTTCTCGCCCCGGTAGGCCGCCTCGAGCCGGCGGTATACGGAATCGGCCGTGTAGCAATCGTGATTGCCGGGCAAGAAGACCACGGGCAAAGGCAGCCGCTCCAGCAGGGCCGCCACCCCCTGGACCAGGTCGTCGCCTACACGGTTGCTGTCGAATACGTCGCCCACCAGCAGCAGGACATCGGCCCCTTCGTCCAGGGCAGCCGCGGCCACCCGCTCCAGCAACGGCAGGCCGTGGTCTCCATCGCGGCCATGCCAGGAGCCGTACGCCGCGCCCAGATGAAGGTCCGACGTGTGCAGGAGCCGGACGCGCTCTCTACCCATCCTAACCTTCCACCTCGTGCCAGCGGCGCCAGCGGACAATCTTGGCGATGACGCGGGCCAGGCCGGGCAGGGAGAGGAACAGGGGCACGTGACGGTCGATGCACGCCTCCACCAGCGCCAGCAGTCGCTCGTTCACGTCCCGCTTGGGGAAGGTGCGGGCTACAACGCCGATGGGCTTGCCCGTGGTCTCTCGCGCCCGCGCAACGGCGCTGGCCAGCTCCCGCGCCCATTGCTCATCGGAAGGGGCGCCGGGCAGGTCGCGCTGGGCCCGGCCCAGGCCGAAGCCGAGCTGTAGCAGCACCACGTCGATATTAGAGGCCGACGCCACGGTGCTGAGGGTGTCGTACAGCAACTGCTCCCCGAACACGGTGACGGTGTCCACGGGGTTGCGCACGCTGGTGCCCGCCAGGGGCACGAACCGGCGCAGGGCCTCCTGCGTCTCGGAAGGGAGTTCGGGGAGCTCCAGACCTGCCTCGGTCAGCTCGTCCGCCGCGTAGACGCTGAAGCCGCCCCCGGCGCCCACCACGGCCACGCGGGGGCCATCGGGGACCCCCAGAAACTGGAAGGCCACGCAGGCGTCGGCCATCTCCTCTACGCTGTCGACGCGGATGGCCCCCACCTGCCGCAGCAGGGCATCGAACACCTGCATGGAGCCGGCAAGGCTGCCGGTGTGGGACAGGGTGGCCCGGCCGCCCACTGCCGTGCGTCCCCCCTTCAGCACCACCACCGGCTTTCGGGCGGCGGCCTCGCGCATAGCCGCGAGGAAGCGGCGGCCGTCCTTGACGCCCTCTATGTAGGCGCAGATGACCCGGGTCTCGGGGTCGTGGGCCAAGTAGGACAGCAGCTCCGATTCGTCGATATCGCTGGCGTTGCCATAGCTCACCACCTTGGCGAAGCGGACGCCGCGGCTGGCTGCTGCCTGCACCAGGTCGGTGGCATGCCCGCCGCTCTGCGAGATGAAGGAGATGGGCCCCGACTCGCGGGGGAACTCGGGCGAGAAGGAGAGCCTCGAGGCCGGGACGTACAAGCCCATGCAGTTGGGGCCGAGCACGCGGATGCCAGCCTCACGGGCCCTGGCCACCACCCGGCGTTCCAGCTCGGCTCGCTCCTCTTCCCCCGTCTCGCCGAAGCCAGCGGTGAAGAAGTGGATGGAGCGTACGCCCTTGGCGATGCAGTCCTCCACCAGGCCCAGCACGGCATGTGCGGGCACGCAGGATATGACGTGGTCCACCGGCCCGGGTATGTCGCGGACGCTGGCATAGCAGCGGTGCCCCAAGATCTCCCCGTATTTGGGGTTGACGGGGTACAGCTCCGGGAAGCCCATCTCCACCAGGGCGGTGAAAAAGGCGAGGCTCACTCCGGCGAAAGTCCCCCGCTCCAGCCGCTCGGGCGGGGACACGCCGGCGACGGCAACGCTGCGAGGGCGAAACAGGAAATCGAGAGCGAGGGGGTCGCTATCGGGCCCCCTCGCCTCTGCCCGCGATGCGCTGGCTGCCATAGCGTAAACAGAGGGTGCCGGCCGCAACGGTCCGGCCCCCACGCTGACTCTAGCATGTCCTTTTACCGCGGCGCAACCTTTACGCTCACGCTGTCAGCCAGGGCCCGCCCTTCGCCCGGAGCTCGCGTGCAGGCCTTGTCAGGGAGCCATGGGGCCACTATTAAGTAAGTAAGGCTCGACCGACGGCAGCGACTTCCGGAGGTATGACATGGTGGCGACCAGCGTCATGAAGGCCCAGGTGCTCAGGGGCCCGGACAGGATGGAGCTCGAGACGCTGCAGGTGCCTCGCCCTGGCCCCGGCGAGGTACTGGTGAGGGTGACTCACTGCGGCATCTGCGGCAGCGACGTCAAGTACTACCATGGCTCGGTGCCGCTCCAGTACCCGCGCATTCTGGGCCACGAGATCGTCGGGGTGGTGGAGGCGGACGAGAGCGGCCGCCTCCGGCCCGGCACGCGGGTCGTGGTGGACCCCATGGTCTATTGCGGCGCCTGCGCAGAGTGCCAGGACGGCCTCACCCACTTGTGCGCCAACGGCCGCCTGGCGGGTATGAGCGCCGATGGCGGCTTCGGCGAGTATATGGCCGTCCCCACGGGAAACGTGTACCCCCTGCCCGACCACGTCCCCAACTCGGTAGCGGTGACGGTGCAGCCCCTCACCACCTGCGTCCACAGTCAGCGCCTCGTCTCCTTCTTCCCGGGGGATACCATGGTGGTCCTGGGCATGGGGGTGACGGGACTGCTGCACGCCCAGCTAGCCAGGCTGCGAGGAGCGCGGCTCGTCATCGGGGTGGACGTGGCCACCTGGAAGCGCGACCTGGTTCGCGAGATGGGGGTGGACGAGTTCCTAGAGGCAGGCTCCGAGCTGGAACGGGTGCGCAAGCTGACAGGCGGCCGCGGCGCCGATGTGGTCATCGATGCGGTGGGCTCGGTGCCCACCTTTGCCCGCTCCATAGAGCTGGTGCGGCCCGGGGGGCAGGTGCTGGTGTTCGGCACTATCCCCGCCACGTCGGGCGAACTGCCCTTCTACCAGATGTACTACAAGGAGGTGCGAGTCCTGTTCAGCCGCGCCCACCGGCCCGACGATTTCCGCACGGCGCTGCGACTCATCGAACGGCGGCAGGTCGAGCTGGAGCCGTTGGTCACCCATGTGCTGCCCCTGGCACGGGCCCGGGAGGCCCTGGCCCTGCTCGAGGATCCCCAGGCGCCGCGACTGAAGGTCGTGCTGGAGCACTCGGTCTGACAGCGCGGCGTTTTCGGGTCTGGCCGGGAGATCGTGGGGAGCTCAGGTGGCCTGTCGGGCGGGCTGGAACTGGCGCTCTACCGAGATGACCCCGCGCACCGTCTCCAGCTTGTTGAGCAAGCGCATGAGCTGAGCGATGCCCCTGGTCTCCAACGTGACATAAATGGTGATGGTGCCGTCGGGGTGCTCGTCGGTGTGGACTCCGGTCATGTTTACTCGCTCGTCGGCTACCAGGGTGGACACGTCGCGCAGGAGGCCCACCCGGTCCCAGGCATCGATGCGTACGGCCACGGGGTAGACGCTGCCGCTATCGGCCCATTCCACTTCCACCAGGCGTTCCCTCTCCAGGGCCAGTATGTTACGACAGTCCTGGCGGTGGATGGTCACGCCCTCGCCGCGGGTCACGTAGCCAACGATGGCATCGCCGGGCACGGGCTGGCAGCAACGGGCCAGGCGGGTCAGGAGGTCGCCAGTCCCCAGCACGCGCACGCCGCCGGTGTATGTGGGGCGCTGGGTCGGGGGGGCTGTGGTCGGCTCGGCCGGCGGCTCGATGAGGTGCGAGAGGCGTAGCGCCACCTGCTGGCTGCTCATCTCGCCGTAGCCGATGCGCAGGCACAGCTCCTCCAGCGTCGGCGCCTGGGTGACGCGCAGGACCTCCTCCTCGACCTCGCTCAGTTGCAGGCCGAGCCGCTTCAACTCCCGCTCCAGCATCTCGCGGCCACGAGCGATGTTCTCTGCCCGCTCCTGTCGTTTGAACCACTGACGGATCTTCTGGCGGGCATGGCTCGTGCGCACGTACCCCAGATGAGGGTTCAGCCAGTCGCGGGACGGGCCGCGCGAGGTCTTGCTGGTGATGATCTCCACGACGTCGCCGTTCTGGAGCTGGTAGTTGAGGGGCACCAGGCGGCCGTTGACCCTGGCCCCGACGCAGGAGTGCCCCAGGTCGGTATGGATCAAATAGGCGAAGTCGATGGGCGTGGCGCCGCGGGCCAGCTCCTTCACCTCTCCTTTGGGCGTGAAGACGTAGACCTGGTCCTGGAAGATGTCGGTCTTGACGGCCTCCACCAATTCGGCAGCGCCGGCCAGCTCGCGGTGCCACTCCAGGAGCTGGCGCAGCCAGGCCAGGCGCTCCTGGTAGCGGGCATCGCCCCCGCTCCCCTCCTTGTAACGCCAGTGGGCGGCCACGCCGTACTCGGCCACCCGATGCATGCCGTGGGTGCGGATCTGCACTTCCAGCGGCCTACCGCCCGGCCCCATGACGGTGGTGTGCAGGGACTGGTACATGCTCTCTTTGGGCTTGGCGATGTAGTCGTCGAAGGTGCCGGGGATGGGCGTCCAGAGGCCGTGGATGACTCCCAGGGCCTTGTAGCAGTCGGGCACCGTGTCCACCAGCACGCGCACCGCCAGCAGGTCGTATATCTCGTTGGGACTCCGGCCCTCTACTGCGTAGCGCTGCATCTTCTGGTAGATGCTGTAGATATGTTTGGCCCGCCCCTGCACCTCGGCCTGGATGCCGTTGCGGGCCAGTTCGGACTTCAGCAGTTCCTGCACCTGGGCGATGTAGCGCTGGCGGGCCTCTCGCTTGGCGGCCAGCATGGCAGCGATGGCCCGGTACTTGTCGGGCTCCAGGTAGCGGAAGGCCAGGTCTTCCAGTTGCCACTTGAACTGCCAGATGCCCAGCCGCGAGGCGAGGGGAGCGTAGATCTCCAGCGTCTCCCGGGAGATGCGGACCTGGTCCTCCGGCGGCAGAGCGTAGAGGGTGAGCATGTTGTGGAGGCGGTCGGCCAGCTTGATCAGGACCACTCGCAGGTCCTGTGCCATGGCCAGGAACATCTTGCGCAGGTTTTCGGCCTGCAACCGCTCGTCGGCGGCCTTGTCCTCCAGCGCCTGCCACGGGATCTGTCCCAGCTTGGTCACGCCCTCCACCAACCGGGCCACAGTGCGCCCGAAGCGCTTTTCCAGCTCATGATTGGTGACGCCGCAGTCCTCCTGCACGTCGTGTAGGAGGGCGGCCGCGACTGTCTCGGCGTCCAGTTGCAGCTCGGCCACGCTGTAGGCGGCATGCAGGGGGTGGGTGATGGTGGGGTCGCCCGAGCGGCGGAACTGGCCCTCGTGGCAGCGGGTGGCGAACTCCAGCGCCCGCTCCACCAGGGCCACGCCTGCGGGCGGTAAATATTCACGCACCTTGGTCAGGAGGTCCTCGGGCCCTACCGTACGGGGCATCATGGCTAGAATAAGTTTATCACAGCCCAAAGCAGTCTCATGGGCCGAGTGGTTTGGGGCGGCGGGAGCCTAGCCATAACCGCCTCAGCCCCCAGTCCACCAGTCCTGGCGCCAGCTCCTTCAGCAGCACGGCCAAGCGGTCGCCCGCGGTGACGTAGACGGTCCGCTCCTCGCGCTGGACAGCCTGCACGATGCGTCGGCCCACCTTCTGCGCCGGCACCCCCCGCAGGGCAGCGGAAGGGGAGGGGGTAGCCAGCTCGCGCAGCTTGTTGCGGTGGAACTCGGTGGCGGTGTAGCCGGGCAGGACGCAAATCACCCGGATCCCGTCCTCGGCCAGCTCCAGGCGCATGGCGTCGGAAAGGGCGATGAGCGCCGCTTTGGTGGCGGCGTACGCGGCGCTGTAAGGGGTTGCGATGCGGCCCGCCACGGACGAGACATTGACGATAACGCCCCGGCGCTGCCGGCGCATGTGTGGCACGACCGCCTGTATGCAGTGGATGGCCCCGAAAAAGTTGACGTCGAACAGGTAGCGCACATTGTCCACGGAGCCGTCGGCCACGGAGGCGTCCAGTCCCAGGCCGGCATTGTTCACCAGCACGTCCACTCCTCCCAGTTCGGCCACGGCCCGCTCTACCAGCGCCTGCACCTGCGCGCGGTCGCTGACGTCGGCCGGAACGGCGAGGCAGCGCCCTGAAAAACCCGCGGCCTCTCCGCACGCCGATTCTAGCCCTGCCCGGTCGCGGGCCGCCAGGACCACGTGGGAGCCGGCACGGGCGAACTCGAGGGCCGCCGCCCGGCCGATGCCGCTCGAGGCGCCAGTAACGATGACGCGCGCTCCCTTCAGCTCCATACCTGACCTCCTATGGGCGGGTCCATCTCGCCAGTGGCCCCTCGCGGATGGGGACCGGCGGCCCGCTCCCGTTATGCGGACGTCCGCGCACCGGCGGTCTCCAGCGGGCGCTGTCGGGCAGCCACTGGGCTCGCCTGGGCTACTACTTCGCGAGGCCGCCCCCTCAGCCTTGGCACCGGCATGACGTTCCGGTATCCTCAAAGCTAGCGGGCCCATTATCTTGGTGCAACGAGAAGACCCCCGATGTCGCTGCGTTACCAGGCCCCCCGCGGCACCCAGGATATCCTCCCCGAGGAACAGCCCTACTGGGACTGGGTGCGGGACACGGCCGCTCGGCTGGCCGGCCTCTTCGGCTATGGTCGGATAGACACCCCCGTGTTCGAGCCGGCGGCACTGTTCGTGCGCACCACCGGCGAGGCGACGGACATCGTCCAGAAAGAGATGTACGTCTTTCAGGACCGGGGCGGCCAGGAGCTGGCCCTGAGGCCAGAGGGGACGGCGCCCGTCTGCCGGGCCTACCTGGAGCACGGGCTGCACACCCGGCCCCAGCCCGTGCGCCTCTGGTACATCGCACCTATTTTCAGATACGACCGCCCCCAGGCCGGGCGATACCGCCAGCACCACCAGTTCGGGGTCGAGGCCATCGGCGACGAGAGCCCCGCCCTGGACGCAGAGGTGATAGAGCTGTTGTGGAGCCTGTACGCAGAGCTGGGCCTATCCGGCCTCACCCTGCGGCTCAACTCCATCGGCGACCGCAACTGCCGGCCGGCCTATGTGGCCGTGCTGCGCGAGTACTACAGCGACAAGTTGGACAGGGTCTGCGCCGACTGCCGCGACCGTTTCCAGCGCAACCCGCTGCGGCTGCTGGACTGCAAGCAGGAGAGCTGCCACCCCGTCATCGCCGGGGCGCCTGCCCTGACCGACCACCTGTGCGCCGAGTGCGCCGAGCACTTCGCGCAGCTCAGGGGCTACCTGGACGCCCTGGGCATCCCCTACGAACTCGAGCCGAGGCTGGTGCGCGGCTTCGACTACTACACGCGCACTGTATTCGAGGTGCACCCACCGGTAGAGGGCGCGCAGTCGGCCATCGGCGGCGGTGGCCGCTACGACGGGCTCATCGAGGAGCTGGGCGGCCCGCCGACGCCTGCCGTGGGGTTCGGCACCGGCATCGAGCGCATAATCCTCAACCTGAAGCGGCAGGAGGTAGCGGTGCCCCAGGGCAGAGCCGTACAGGCCTTCGTGGCCTACCAGGGCGCCCAGGCGCGGCTACCCGCCCTGCGACTGGCCAGTAGGCTACGGCGGCAGGGCATCGCCGCTGTGGTGGCTACCGGCGACCGCTCGTTGAAGGCCCAGATGCGCCAGGCCGACGCCCGCGGCGCCCGCTATGCCCTCATCCTGGGGCCCAGGGAGGTGGAGACGGGCACCGTCACCGTGCGCCGCCTGGCCGACGGCCACCAGGAGACGCTGCCTGCCGAAGAGGTCGTCTCCCGTCTGCGCCCCTAGCCTCGTGCTATAATGCCATCGGGCCCCCAAGTGGGGGCCCGCGCTATTGTGGTGAGCACCATGTGGGAGAAGCTGGAAGAGCTGGAGCGTCGCTTCGAGGAGCTGGCCCACGAGATGGCCCGCCCCGAGGTGGCCGCCGACTACGAGCGGCTCCAAGCCCTGGCCAAGGAGCACGCTGCTCTGGAGCGCACCGTGGCACTCTACCGCGAGTACAAGCGACTGCGGCAGGCTGCCCGGGACGCCGAGGCCATCATCGAGGACGGCTCCGACCCCGAGTTGGCGGCCCTGGCCCGGGAGGAGCTCACTCAGGCCCAGTCCGAGATGGAGCGGCTGGAGCGGGAGCTCCGGCTGGCATTACTGCCCAAGAGTCCCCTGGACGAGAAAGACGTCATAGTGGAGATACGGGCGGCGGCGGGCGGCGAGGAGGCGGCCCTGTTCGCCGCCGACCTGTTCCGCATGTACTCCCGCTACGCCGAGCGCCAGGGCTGGGAGGTAGAGGTAATCTCCAGCAACCCCAGCGACCTGGGCGGCTTCAAGGAGGTCATCTTCGAGGTGCGGGGCAAGGGGGCCTATTCCCGCCTCAAGTACGAGAGCGGCGTCCACCGCGTGCAGCGCGTGCCTGTGACCGAGGCCGGCGGGCGCATCCACACTTCTACCGCAACGGTGGCGGTGTTGCCCGAGCCCGACGAGGTAGACCTGCATATCGACGAGAAGGATCTGCGGGTAGAGGTTTTCGGCGCCTCTGGCCACGGCGGTCAGCACATCCAGAAGAACGCCACTGCGGTCCGCGTGACCCATATACCGACCGGGCTGGTGGTAGTCTGCCAGGACGAGCGGTCGCAGCACCGCAACCGCCAGCGGGCCATGCAGATCCTGCGCGCCCGCTTGCTGGACATGGAGCAGCGCAGGCAGCAGGAGGAGATCGAGGCCACGCGCCGTTCGCAGGTGGGCAGCGGCGAGCGGGCGGAGAAGATCCGTACCTACAATTTCCCTCAGGACCGTGTGACCGACCACCGGATCGGCCTGACCCTCTACAACCTGCAGGCGGTGCTGGACGGGGAGCTGGACCCCATCATCGATGCCCTTCTGGAGCACGAACAGGCCAAGCTCCTGGAGGGAAGGCCAGCGTGACGGCTCAGGAGGCGCTGCGGGAGGGCCGGCGTCTCCTGGCGAGGATAGCCCCCGACGAGGCAGCTATCGAGGCGGAGGCCCTTCTGTGCCACGTACTCGGCCTCGACCGGGCCAGGCTGTACTCCCAGCTCCACGAACCCCTCTCGCCGGCCCATCGTGAGGCCTTCTTCTCTCTGCTCCGGCGTCGCCTCGACCGCGAGCCCCTGGCATACCTGCTGGGGAGACGCGAGTTCTATGGGCTCGACCTGGAGATAACGCCGGCCGTGGCCGTTCCCAGGCCGGAGACGGAGCTGCTGGTGGACACGGCCCTGGAATGGCTCCGCGGGTCGAGCGGCGCGCCTGTGCTGGCTGTGGACGTGGGCACCGGCTCCGGCGCCATCGCCCTGGCCCTGGCCGCCCACGGCCCGCCCGGGCTGCGGCTGGTGGCCACCGATCTCTCAGCCCCGGCACTGGCGGTGGCACGCCGCAACGCCCTGCGACTGGGCCTGGCCGGTCGGGTCCAGTTCGTCCTCGCTGACCTGCTCGCGCCCTTCCGGTGCCGGTTCGGGCTCGTGGTGGCCAACCTGCCCTACGTCCCCACGGCGGAGCTGGAAGCGGCGCCGCCGGAGGTGGGGCGGGAGCCGCGCATGGCCCTGGACGGCGGCCCCGACGGCTTGCGCGTCATAGCCCGACTGCTCGAGCAAGCGCCCTGTCGGCTGGCAGAAGGAGGGCTACTTCTCTTGGAGATCGCTCCCCATCAGGGCCGCGCACTGGCCGAGATGGCCCGCGCGGCCCTGCCCAGGGCCAGGGTGGAGGTGCGCCGGGACCTGGCGGAGCGGGAGCGGGCGCTGGTCGTCCATGCCTGAGCCTCAGCCGTGCAGCTCCACGATGTCGCGGTCGGCCAGCACGTAGTCGCGCCCGACGCGTTGGCCAGGGAACTTGGTGGAGCCCCACACCAGGGCGTACTTCAGCCGCTGGCGCCAGGACTTGTGGAGCGACTCGGCTGCCTCCTCCACAGTGCTGCCGGCCGGCAGCACCAGGGGCGCGTCCAGTTTCGGCTCCTCGCCCGGTGGCTTGGTGTAGACGCGGATGACTCCCAGCGCGCGGAACGCTTCTCGTGTCAGGTCGTCCAGCCCCACTCCTTCCTGGGCGGAGACCATGACCACCGGGAAACGATGGCCAAAGGCTGACTCCAGCCGCTGGAATTCGTCCAGAGCGCCGTCCAGGTCCGCCTTGTTGCCGACGATCACCAGCGGTTTCTGGGCCTGCCAGTGGGCGGGGTCGGGACGCTCTCCCCTGCCCAGGGGCTCGATGCCCCAGCTCTCCAGCAGGGCGATGGTGCCGTCCGCCTGCGACACGGCGTCCATGCCCAGGTCGGTCACGAGCAGCAAGGCGTCGGCATTGCGCAAGAGGCCGAAGAGCCTGCCCTCCAGCCTCCCTTCGGCCAGCGGGGGCGTGTCGACGAGCTGGATGTGCACATCCTCGAAGCGGGCCATCCCCGGCTGGGGCACCTGGGTGGCGAACGGGTAGGGGGCCACCCTGGCCGGAGCGCCGGTCAGGGCTGCCAGGATGGACGACTTGCCCGCGTTGGGAGGCCCCACCAGGGCCGCCTGACCGGCCCCCTCCTTCGGTATGGAGAACGGGTGGGCACGGCCGCCCCGCGGGCCAGAGGGGTGTTCGAGTTCGTCCATCAGGCGGGCCATCTTGGCCCTCAGCTCTGCCCGCAGGTGGTCGGTGCCCTTATGCTTGGGCATGACCGCCATCATCTCTTGCAGGGCGGCCAGCTTCTCGGGGATGGTACGGGCGGTGCGGTAGCGCTTCTCCGCCTCGTGGTACTGCGGGGGCAGATTGGCTGGCATGGCGACCACGGGACGCACCCTGGCGTCCCATTCAATGATACCAGCCGCCAGGAGGAGCCTCGTCAGAGGTCCACGCTGACCCGCATCCCCTGGCGGTAGACCAGCGCGCCGCCGAAGTAGTTGCCGACGATGACGGCCAGGCAGCCCAGGCCCAGGACGGCCATCGCTGCCGGGGGCGTCCGGCCGGCGTCGTAGTCCAGCGCCCGCAGCGCCAAGCTGACGGCGAACAGGGAAACGGCCGCTACCTGGCTGAGCAGGTGGTACGTGCCCAGCCGGCGCTTGTGCGAGCCGGGCACCATGGGCAGGTAGTCCACCAGTCCGGTGATGGCGGCAGGCAGCGCCATGCCCAGGGCGAAGGCCAGGTTGTACAGCGCCGCGCGGGGCAGGGTGAGGTCAGCGTGGACGCGGGAGGCGATGTCGAAGGCGAAAGCGGCGATGGGCAGGGCGGCCGGAAAGTGGACGAACAGCGGGTGGCTGGGATGGCGCAGGGGCTTGCCCTGGACGGCATCGCGCAGCGTCCAGCGACCGACGACGATGAGGCTCTCGCTCCAGAGGCGACGCATGATGGAGAGGCGTGGGTGCGGGGGAGGAGCTGCCTCGCCCCTCCCCCTCCCTGCCTTACTGGACTCCGCCGTGGCGACGCAGCCCCTGCTCGATGTTCTGCAAGAGCTGCCTCATGTCCACCTCGGCTGCTTCCGCCGCCTGGCGGAACTGGCTCAGGGTGATGTGGCGCGGGTCGCCGTGGTTGTCCTCCGGCTCGTCACAGCCGCAGGTTATGCACATTGCCGCCGTCACCTCCCCTCCTTCTGTCATCTCGTGTAGTATACGCTGGTGGAGCCGGGCCCGGATTATGGGCTCGGCAGGGCATGTCAGCGGCCCGGTCAGAGAGCGGTCTGAAAAACGGGGCGGCGGAGCGGGCCGGGCGCTCATCGGCCTGAGACCAGTCCACGGCATGCGCGGGCGCCGGTACCGCCTCGGCTATCTGCCGCCCCGCCGCGTACAGCGACGGCGGTGGCGATGGGGCCTCGTCATCGTGGCCGTCGCCTGCCTGGGAGGTCTCCTGGCCTCCTTCTCCCTCCGGTCCGAGGGCAGGCCAGACACCTTCTCTGGCGGCGAGGAGGCCGCGGCCCAGCCGTCAACCGGTCAGGCCACACCTACCCCGGGGCTGGGGCAGGGCGGGGCCCTGCCGCGGCCCACCGAGGGCCCGCTCCCAACGCCCCAGGCGCCTCCCCCGCAGGTCTCGGGACGCGCGGTGGCCGTGGTAGAGGAGCCCTGCGGGGCCCTGCTTTACGCGGTGAACCACCATGAGCGCCTGCCGCCTGCTAGCCTGACCAAGATCGTCACTGCCCTGGTGGCCGTCGACAGGGCGCCGCTGTCGGCCATGGTGACCGCCAACGTGGACGGCGGCGAAATGAACTTCACTACTGGCTCTACGGTGATGGGGCTCAAGCCGGGGATGACGCTGCCCCTGCGCGACCTGCTGTACGGCCTGCTGCTTCCGTCGGGCAACGACGCTGCCCTGGCTATCGCCGCTTACGTCGGCGGGTCGGTGCCCGCCTTCGTGGACATGATGAACCGCCAGGTACAACGGCTGGGCCTGCAGGACAGCCAGTTCCGCAACCCTCACGGTCTGGACGAGCCCGGGCACTACAGCTCGGCCTACGACATGGCCATGCTGGGCAGGGAGCTGCTCCACCGCCGGGACCTGGCGGAAATGGTGGCGGCCCGCACCTACCAGCCGCAATGGGAGGGGCCGTCATTGTGGAACAGCAACACCTTCCTCTACTGGTATCCCGGCGCTATCGGGGTCAAGATCGGTTACACCGACGAGGCCCGGCAGACCATCGTCGCAGCTGCCGAAAAAGACGGGCGCCGGCTGATAGTCAGCGTGTTGCGCAGCGAGGACGTGGTACACGACGCCGAGCTACTGCTGGACTGGGCCTTCAGCAGCATCGCGCCGCAGTGTGGCCCGGGCGAGGAGCGTTAACGGCGGGCGGCCTGGGCCATCTGGAAGGCCTTGCCCTCGGTCTTGATGGCCGGTGCCACTACCATCTCCGCCTGGTGGAACTCGGAAATGGTCCGCGCCCCGCACATGCCCATGGCCGTACGGATGGCCCCCACGAGGTTCTCGGCGCCGTCGGTGCGGGAAGTGGGCCCGAACAGCAGCCGCTCTAGGGTCGTGTCCACGCCCGTCTGGATCCGCGTGCCCCGCGGCAGTTGCGAGTGGCCGGTGGACATGCCCCAGGAGTAGCCGCGGGCTGGTGCTTCTTGCGTGCGAGCGAAGATGCTGCCCAGCATTACAGCGTCGGCCCCCGCAGCCAGGGCCTTGCAGATGTCGCCGCCGTTTCGCATCCCGCCGTCGGTGATGATGGGCACGTAGCGTCCCGTCTCGCGATAGTGCTGGTCGCGGGCGGCAGCGCACTCGATGGTGGCCGTCACCTGGGGCACGCCGATGCCCAGCACCTCCCGCGAGGTGCAACTGGCGCCAGGGCCCACGCCTACCAGCACCGCTGAGATGCCCGTCTCCATCAGCTCTTTGGTGGCGGCGTATGTCACGGTGTTGCCCACCACCACCGGCACCTTCAGCATCTCTACCAGCTCTTCGAAGATGAGGCCCCGCAGCGAGCGAGAGATGTGACGAGCGGTGGTGACGGTGGACTGGACGACGAATATGTCGGCCCCCGCCTCTACTGCCAGCGGCGCCAGCCGCTTGGTGTTGGCGGGGGTGGCGGCTACCGCGCACACCACACCGCCAGCCTTGATCTGGCGGACGCGCTCGCCCACCAGGTCATCGCGGATGGGGGCCGAGTACAGTCGTTGGATGACCGCCGCCGAGTCCTCCTGGGTGGCCGAGACGATCTCGGCGACGGCCGCGTACGGGTCATCGTAGCGGGTGTAGAGCCCTTCCAGGTTCAGCACGGCCAGGCCGCCCAGTCGGCCGAAGGCGACGGCGAACTGGGGGTCTACTATGGCATCCAGGGCAGCAGCCAGGATCGGCAAGTCGAAGGTGAAGCCCTCCAGGACGAAGCGCACGTCCGTCAGCTCCGGATTGACCGTGACGGAGCCGGGCACGATGGCCACGTCGTCAAAGCCGTAAGCGGGCTTGAGCTCCTTCATGGGCACGATACTCATATGCTCTCGACCCCCTCCATGGCTGGGCGCTGGCCTGTGTTTAAACGAGAATATAACAGCATAGGTAGCTACGGTCAATGGCCAGGGCCGCCTTTTCGAGCAAGAAGTCTTAGCACTTTTCTGGTTGGCTGCGAGCAGGGCCAAGGAGCTGCATTCGGGCCGCTCAGGGGGATGTCCAGTCGAGGCACAGTGGAGGCTTACGACTGTCGAGAAACGCTTGCGTCCCCGATGCGGGACGGGACGACGTCGTCGTCTCGTCCGTGCTGCCTGTACGACTCAGAGACGGGGACTCCGTCGGGGACTAGGTACCTGCCTTGACAGGGTCAGTAGAAGTTGTACCTTAGGAGATGGCCGCTCGTGCCGAGGTGGCGGAAGAAGGCAGACGCGCCGCCTTGAGGGGGCGGTGCCCGCAAGGGCGTGCGGGTTCAAATCCCGCCCTCGGCACCAAGGCCCGGGAGCGGAAGTAGCGCAGCGGTAGCGCGCCTCCTTGCCAAGGAGGAGGTCGCGGGTTCGAATCCCGTCTTCCGCTCCATTTTTTGTCCCCGTCTGGCCCGCGCTGGAAGAGCCGGCACTGCTCGACATAATGCGAGCCCCGCCCGGGGAAAGGCTCCGGGCTTCCGGGTCGCTCAGGCGGAGAGGGCGCGCGCGAGGTAGGGCGGCAGGGCCATCGACCCCAGGTAAACCTCGTAGCTCAGGTACTGGGGGTCTCCTGCCACCTCCTGCAGCCGCCGCTGGAAGGCCGCCCGAGTCAGGCGACGCAGGGGCCTCCCCGATGCCAGCAGAAAGGCGTACAGTCCAGCCTGGTAAGAGGGGACCATGGCCGTGTGCAGCCGCACGTAGGGGAACACGCTGGAAAGGGTCTCCCGCAGCTTGCGCACCCAGTCCGCCTGATAGGTGAGGGAGCCGCTCTGCACGGAGACGATGCCCCTGGCCCGGAGGGCACGGCGGACATCGCGGAAGAATTCCACCGAGTAGAGCGGGTTGGAGGGGCCGTCGCTGGTGGGGTCCGTCAGGTCGATGATGGCCACGTCGAAACGGCGGCGGAAGCGGCGCACCCACTCCAGGCCGTCGCCGATGATGACCTGCGTCCGCGGGTCATCGAATGCGCCCTGGGATACGGCGGGAAGGAAGCGCCGGCTGACCTCTATGACTCGCTCGTCCAGGTCTATCATCACTGCCTGGCGCAGGGAGCGGAGGCGCAACACCTGGCGCAGGGCGCCGCCATCGCCGCCGCCGATGATCAGGGCCTCCCGAGGGCGTCCCACCTGCAGGCAGGGCAGCAATGCAACCATCTCGTGATATACGAATTCGTCGGCGTCCGTCGTCTGGACGATGCCGTCCAGAAGGAGCGCCCGCCCGAAGCTGCCCAGCTCGAACACCTGGATGTGCTGGTAAGGAGAGCGCTCCTCGTGAAGCACGCGGTGGACGCGGACCTGGGTGCGCAGATTCTGGTCCCAGTAGGGGGGGAGGGACTCGGTGAACCAGAACGGCTCTCCGGCCCGCCCTTCAGTCGACAGGCCCGGCTCCTGGGCCACGACGCACCTCCTGCACCGACATCCGCCTCGCCCCCACGGCCTCCTTCAGCAGCTCCAGCCCGCGGTACGGGTCCATGCTGGGCCCACAGGTGAAGATGTCGACGGCGGCGTAGCCCAGCTCCGGCCAGGTGTGGATGGACATGTGGGACTCGCCCAGCAGGGCCACCGCCGATACGCCATGGGGCTTGAAGGCGTGGGACTTGATACCCAGGAGGGTACCCCCTGCGGCCCTGACCGCGTCGGCCAGGGCCCGCTCCAGGTAACGGCGACGGTTGAGGGCCTCCTGGTCGCACTCCCACATCTCGCACAGGAGGTGGGTGCCCAGGGCCAGGACGGCCGCCTCTCTTTCCCTGTAGGTGACCTGTGCCAGCCTCTCCATCTCCCCTCAGTCCAGTCCCAGTTCTCGCCTCACTTGTCGCACTGCTTCCACCATCACCCGCAGTTTGCCTTCGGCCTCCTCGGGGGTGCGGGTCTTCAGCCCGCAGTCGGGCAGGGCCCACACCTGATGGGGGGGCAGCAGTTTCAGTACCAGCCTCAACCCTTCCACCACCTCCTCCACCGATTCGATCTTGTGATTGTGGACATCGGTGACCCCGACCCCCAGCACCTTGTCCGCCGGCCAGGGATGCTCCTCCAGCAGCTTGAGATACTGGAAGCCGGTGTTCTTGAAGGCCAGGTGTATCTGCTTCACCGGCAACTCCAGCATTCCCGGGTATATCTTCTCGATGGGCCCATAGCAGATATGGGTGTGGAACTCGCAGTCGATGCCCTCCACTACCCTGCGGAAGGCCTCTACCGCCATGGCGAAGTCGTCCTCGGGCCGGGTGTGGATAGCCGGCTCGTCGATCTGGATATACCGGCAGCCGGCTGCCACCAGGGCCTTCACCTCCTCGCGAATGACCAGGGCCATGTCCATGACGGCGTCTTCCCGCGTGGGGTAGTACTCGTTGAACGACCACTCCACCATGGTGTAGGGGCCGGTGAGCATGCCCTTCACCGGCCTGTCGGTGAGGGACTGGGTGAAACGCCACATGTCCACCGTCATGGGGCCGGGCCAGCGGAGCTTTCCTTCGATGATGGGCTTGTGGTAGTAACGGTTGCCATAGGAACGCACCAGGCCTCCCAGCCTCATGCCCTCGATGACCACGCCTCCCGGCTCGCCGGAGAAGTAGGCGACCATGTCGCCCCGCTCCTGCTCGCCGTGGACCAGCACGTCCAGACCGACGCGTTCCTGCACACGCACCCAGTACTCGGTAGCCTGGCGCTCCAGCTTGCGCAGCTCTTGGAGCTCGAGCTTGCCCTGGGCGTAGGCGTTACGGGCCCGCACCAGGTAGTCGGGCTTGGGGTAGGAGCCGACGGCGCTGGTCAGCAGGGCCATCTCCATTTCAGGCCTCCACCCCTAGCTGCTGGCGGGCGGCCGCCGCACCTTCGGCCAGGCGCCGCAGCTTCGCCTGGGCGACTTCCCTGGGCAGGTACTCCAGCCCGCAGCTCGGGTTGAGATAGAGCCTGTCCGGGGGCACGATGCGGCTCAGGTGACGCACCGCTGCCACGATCTCCTCCACCGGCTCCATGCGCGTGTTGCGCCCATCGACAATGCCCGCTCCCAGCTTCTTGCTGGCCGGGAACGGGTGCTGGCCCAGGACCTGCCAGTTGCGCGGCTGCGAGACCAGGTCCACACCGATGGTGTCGACGGGCAGCTCCAAGAGTTGCGGATACACCCGCTCGATGCTGCCGAACCAGGTATACAGGGCGGTCTCGCATGTGACGCCGGCCAGCATGGTCTCCAGGGCACGGCGCAGCAGGGGCACGTCCTCGGGATGCCAGAGGACGAGGGGCTCGTTGACCTGGACCAGGGGAGCGCCTGCCTGGGCCAGCGCCTGCACCTCCGGGGCCAGGGCCTCGGCCAGGGCCATCACCAGGCGCTCGTGATGGCGATAGTGCTCGTCCTGCGACAGCCGGGCCAGGGTGATGGGCCCGGTGAGGATGGCCTTCACCGGACGGGGGCTGTGGTCCTGGGCGAAGCGCCAGTCTTGCACCAGGAAGGGCCCCTGGTAGCGCACGTCGCCCACCACTACCGGCTGGCGGAAGTAGGTGTTGGTGTCCAGATAGCGGACGAGGCCGTTGATCTCGAAGCCGGAGAGGCGACGGGCGATGTAGGTCTGGTCGTCCTCCCAGCGTATCTGCCCGTCGCTGATAATGTCGATGCCGGCCTCGACCTGCTCCTGGATGACCTCGAGGGTAACCTCGTCCTCGATCCTCGCCAGCTCCTCGCGGGTGATCTCGCCCCGCTCGTAGCGGGCGATAGCCTGGCGCAGTCGGGCCGGCCTGGGGCGATTGGGTATCTTCGGGTAGTGTCCTACGACCGTCGTCAGCATCTGACCGCTTCCGTTGGGGAAGACGCGCTTCCCCAGACTAAGGGCCCTGTCTCTCCTCCTCTTGCTGGGCGCCTCGCAGGCGCTCCAGTTCGGCTTCCACTTCCTTCAGCTCCTCGTCCAGCTCCTGCCTCATCTCCTGGAGGTCCCGCCGGTAGTCCTCCAGCCACTGGCGGTACTCCCGGATGCGAGGGAAGGGCCAGGCGCGCCGGTGGTGCCAGGCCCCGAACCAGGGGCCGTGGAATCCCCGTGCCCAGAAGCCGAACGGGGCGTAGAAGCCGAGCCGGAACCAGCGCCTGTGCATTCGCCCGTCCCGCTTTACACAGAGAAAGGGCCGAGCCCGACCTCGGAAGGCTTCGACCCCCTCTTCTGCTGTCTCTAGAGCAACGACAAGTCTAGCACGGGGACCCCCCCGCGTCAACAGACATCGGCCGGTGTCTCGGTGCGCCGCAGGCCCCTTTGCGAGGCGCCCATGCAGGCCCGCAGTCCGTCCCAGGGCCGGGCTGCAGGCCGCGCGAACCCGGGGGGATTAACCTGAGCGGCGGACTCGGACTTTCTGGGCCACCTTCAGGCCCAGCGGCACCGGCTGGCCCTCGGACTCCAGGACCATCAGGTCGCTGGCGGGCACCACTTCTTTGACTACCACCCGCCGCCCGGGCATGATGCGGCCCCGCTCCAGGTAGCGCAGCAGGTCGGCGTCCTCTTCCAGCTCCTCGGAGATGAACTCGATGGTTGCCTCCTCTCCCGGCGGCACTGCTGCCAGGGGGACGAGGTCGGCGGGAAGGCGTCCGCCCAGCCCGGGTATGGGGCTGCCGTGCGGACAGGTGGTGGGGTTGCCCAGCAGGGCGACGATGCGCTCCTCTAGCCTTGGGGTCAGCGCGTGCTCGAAGAGATGGGCCTCCTCGTGACAGTCGGCCCAGCCCAGGCCCAGCACATCGGTCAGGAAGCGCTCCGCCAGGCGGTGACGCCGCACGATATCCTCGGCCAGCCGGCGCCCCTTGTCCGTAAGGTGGATGACCTTCTTGCCATCGAGGGTGACCAGGCCGTCCCTGGCCATGCGCTGGACGGTCGCCCAGGCGGTGGGCGGGGTGACGCGCATGCGTCGGGCGAGCCGCGCCGATATCACCACCTCGCCTTCGCCGTCCAGGCTGTAGATGGCGTGCAGGTAGTCTTCGATCGTAGGGGACGGCATGTCCGTCCCGGACCTCGGGGCCATTGCTAACACCTCCTCGGGCCATGATACAAATATGGACCTGCCGGGTCAAGCTAATAAGGCGCTGACCCATCGGGGGCGAAGAGGGGGTAGCTGCGGCACGGGGCCAGGGCGCCCCGGGCGGTCACTCCCGCCGCCGGTGACGGGCGGCGGTGGCAACGAAGCGGGGAGCCATGTGCGGCGAGTGGGCCAGGTGCAGGTGGACGTAACTCGCCCACACGCTGCCGGCACGGAACCCCTCCAGTCGGCCTGGCTGGTCCAAAACCTCGTAGGCTGCCGGTGCCTCCTCCAGCACGTCCAGGCGCGAGTAGTGGAACTCGTGGCCCCTCGCCTCTTCGCCCTCGGCCAGGACGGGGCCATCAGCCAGAGCGCGCACGCGGCGGTAGCCCAGGTGCAGTCGCGCGCCCTCCATGCTGGTGCGCAAGGGGAGCAGCCCCGCCATGCGATGGGCCGTGCCCCCCGCGTCCACGATCTCGCGCCCGAGGTACATGAGGCCGCCGCACTCGCCGTAGATGGGCAGGCCAGCGGCCGCAGCCTCCCGCACCGCATGCAGGAAGGGCGCGTTCTCGGAGAGTTCGCGGGCGTAAAGCTCGGGGAAACCGCCGCCCAGGTAGAGGGCGCCGCAGCCCTTCGGGAGGCTGGCGTCGGCCAGCGGGCTCACGGGCACCACCTCGGCGCCCCAGGCGGCCAGGAGGTCCAGGGCGTCCTCGTAATAGAAGCTGAAGGCCCGGTCGCGGGCCACGGCGATGAGGGCATGGGCGGGCACAGGCTCGGGCGGAAAGAGTCGGGGAGGCACCGCCGGCGGGTCGGGCGCCTCGGCCACCCGCAGCAGGAGATCGAGGTCCACCGATGCTTCTACCTGGGTAGCCAGGCGAGCGAAGAACTCGGCCGCCACCGGCCCCTCCACCTCGGGCACCAGGCCCAGGTGTCGCTCCGGCAGTTGCAGGTCGTCACGGCGGGGCAGGTGGCCGATAACGGGGATCCCCGTGGCCCGTTCAATGGGGTCACGGCAGTAGTCCAGGTGCCGGGCGCTGCCGATGCCGTTAAGCACCACTCCGACGATGCGCAGCCGCGGGTCGAACCGCTGGAAACCGAGCACGGTGGCGGCGACGCTGCGGGCCACCTTGCGCGCGTCCACCACCAGCACCACGGGCAGCCCCAGTAGCCTGGCCACTTCGGCGGTGCTGCCCTCGTCGGTGTCCGGGGAGGCTCCGTCGAAGAGGCCCATCACCCCCTCCACCACGGCCACGTCGCAGGTCTGTACGGCGCGGGCGAACAGCTCCAGCAGGTTGTCGTGGGGGAGCATCCACGAGTCCAGGTTCCGGGAAGGGACTCCGCAGGCGGCGTGGTGATAGGTGGGGTCGATGTAGTCGGGGCCCACCTTGAAGGGCTGTACGCGCAGGCCACGCCTGGCCAGGGCGGACATAATGCCCACAGCCACCGTCGTCTTGCCGACACCGCTGCTGACTCCGGCGATGACTATGGCCTTCATGGCGCTCAGTACTCCAGGCCGGGCTGGGCCCGGATCCCCTGCTTGAAGGGGTGCTTCACTTCGCGCATCTCGGTCACCAGGTCGGCGAAGTCCACCAGCTCCTGGGGCGCGTTGCGGCCGGTCAGCACCACATGCACGTGGGGAGGGCGGCTGGCCAGGGCGTCTATGACCTCGCCCACGTCCAGCCAGCCGTAGCGGATGGGGTAGGTGATCTCGTCCAGGACGACGATGTCGTACTCTCCCGAGCGCAGGCGGCGCACCGCCTCCTCCCAGCAGGCGCGGGCCATTGCCTTGTCCCGGTCGAGGTCTTTCGAGAGCCAGGTGAACCCCCGGCCCATGGGGATGACCTCCACGCCCATCTTTTCGGCGGCCTTGTGCTCGCCGAAGCGGTGGTGGGACGCCTTGATGAACTGCAGCATCACCACTTTCATGCCACGGCCCCAGGCGCGCATGAGGATGCCGAGGGCGGCGGTGGTCTTGCCCTTGCCGTTGCCGGTGTTGAGGACGACCAGTCCGCGTCTGCCCTTAGCCTCGACCACGCTCCGCCTCCGGCTGTCGTGGGAAGAAGAGCACTGTGAGGTCGCCGAAATCGTCGCGTCGCGCCAGCTCTCCCAGCGTGAGTGCTACGGCCCGCTCTCCTTCCAGTGTCAGGCGCTCCAGCACCGTCACGGGCAGGGTCGGGGAGAAGGCGTCGGCCAGCAGGCGGCGGGCGATCTCCGCCGGCATCAGGTCGTACGGCCGGGGGAAGGCGAACACGTGGCGTTGGCCGCGCCGGAGGGCCTCTGCCAGCTCGGCGAAGGCCTCCTCGCCGCCCTCGCGCCGGTGGAGGCTCACGAAGAGCGATTCCTCCATGGCGGCGCCTACGCGGGCGCAAGCGACGGCCAGGGAGCTCACCCCCGACACTATCTCCACGCAGGGATAGGCGCGGCGCACCCTGGCCACCAGCTCGCCGGCCGAGACGGAAGGGTCGCCCCAGGCGCAGACGACGCAGCGCTCGCCCCGCCGAGCCGCCTCGGCCAGGCGCGCCAGCCCCTGCTCCTGGTCGCGATAGGTCAGGGTGACCAGCTGGCCCCGCACGTGTCCGCGCACCACGTCCAGCACCGTAGCGAAGCCGGCCACCAGGTCGGCCTCGCGCAAGAGGCGGAGGGCCTTCAGGGTCAGAAACTCGGGGTCGCCCGGGCCGACGCCGACTACGTGCAGCGGCCTCACGTCCTACCCTCCCCTGCGCAGCCACGGGGAGTCAGCATCAGCCCGTCCCGGGCGCGGGTGCGCGAGCTGCCCACGATGAGCGTCGTCTCCATGTCCACGACGGACTCGTCCAGGTCCCCGAGGGTGGCAATGGCCACTCGCTGCCCCGACCGGAACGCGCCACGCACGACGCCGACGGGCGTGTCGGGCGGGCGGTGGCACAGCAGCAGGCGCCGGGCCTCGCCCAGTTGCCAGGTACGGGCGCGGCTACGGGGATTGTGGAGCACCAACACGAAATCGGCGGCGGCGGCCGCCTCCAAACGCCGAGCGATGACATCCCACGGCGTAAGCAGGTCGCTGAGGCTGACGACGGCGAAGTCGTGGCCCAGGGGCGCCCCCAGCAACGCGGCGCAGGCGGCCAGGGCCGGCACCCCGGGCACTACCTCCAGGCGCGGGCGCTCGGCCCCAGACAGCTCCAGCCAGGCCTCCACGGCGGGCGAGGCCATGCCGTATATGCCCGGGTCCCCGCTGGACACCAGGGCCACGCGTTCGCCCTGGCAGGCCAGGGCCACCGCCTTCCTCGCCCGCTCCACCTCCTGCCCCAGGTCATAGGCGAGGGCGGCCTTGCCCGCCAGCAGGCGCGACAGCATATCGAGGTAGCCCCGATAGCCGACCACAGTTGTCGCCTCTTCCAGCGTCCGGCGGGCCAGGGGGGTGAGCAGGCCCTCGTCGCCCGGGCCGATGCCGACGATGCTGAGGCGGCCCGTCATGCCTGCGCCTCCATGCGGGCGACGGCTACCGTCACGCGCCCATTCTTGGCCCTGGGCACGACCAGTCTGGAGGCACCGGCCACCGCCAGCGCCGAGGCCTCCGACACCGAAGGTAGGCCCAGGAGCCGCTCCGATGCCGACGGCGAGACCAAGGAGGCCAGCCGTCGTACCGTTTCGGCGGGCACCGCTTCGAGGGGCACTCCCAGGACGGTGGCGGCCTCCTGCAGGCCTGGCTCTCCCGCTTTGTCGGCGATGGTGGCCAGGCAACGGAGGCTCGCTGGCGCAAGGCCGTTCTCCGACAGCACCCGCGACACGAATGATGCCACCTCCTGTCCCGACACGCTCCGGCGGCAGCCCACGCCGGCCACCAGGGTAGGAGGCCGGTAGAGCAGCACCGGCCCGGCGAGCGGGCGCGGCGGCAGGGCACGATCGCTGACCACGATGCACGGCAGTCCCGAGCCCAGCGCCTCGTCCAGCGAGGGCATTTCCTTCACGCCCGGCGGAGCCTCGTCCCAGGGCCTTTCGCCAGCGTCCTGGTAGAAGCCCACCGGCCCGCCGTTGATCAGGGCGGCGGAAACGGAGGCCACGTGTTCAGCGCCTTCCAGCCGCCAGCCTCGCTCGCTGCCCAGCAGGTCCAGGGCCGGCAGGCCCAGGGCGGCGCTGGCCGAAGTGACTACTGGCGTGGCACCGAGGGCAGCGGCCACCTCCCGCGCCAGGGACTCGCCGCCGCCCCTGTGTCCCGAGAGCAGGCAGACAGCGAAGCGGCCCGCCTCGTCCACGGTCACCACAGCCGGGTCCCTGTCCTTGCCCGAGAGGAGCGGCCCCACCAGGCGCACGGCTACACCCACGGCCACGAACAGGACCAGCGAAGGGTAGCGACCGAACACGTCTCGCACCAGCGGCCGCAGGGGCAGGGAAAACGCCCGGCAGGGGCCAGGCACCTCGCTCGCCCAACGCCGGTCGACATAAACTTCGACGCCCCATACGCGGCCGGCCAGGACGGCGGCCATCTGCGCACCCCTTCGGGTGATCGCTATGACGGCGATGGGGCGTCGGGCGGCCGGGCCGGTCATCCTCTCCTGCCCTTGCGGAACAGGTGGCTGAAGGCGGGGTCGTAGAGGCGCGAGGACGGCCCCTGCGGCCCCTTCAGGGAGGGGTCCAGGGCACGTCCCACCAGCACGATGGCTTGTCTGGTGATGCCCGCTTCCCGCGCCAGGCGGGGGATATCGGCCAGGGCCCCTCGCAGGACCTGCTCGTCGGGCCAGGAGGCGCGGTAGACCAGGGCGGCGGGTGTCTCCGGCCCGTATCCCCCCTCGACCAGGGCGGCCACGGCCTCCCTCAGGCGGGCTGCGGAGAGGAAGAGCGCGAGTGTGGCCCCGTGCCGGGCCAGCGTCCGCAGGTCTTCCCCCTCCGGCATGGGCGTCCGCCCGGGGGCGCGGGTGACGATGACCGTCTGGGAGACGCCCGGAGCGGTTAGCTCGACTTTCAGGGCAGCGGCGGCGGCAAAGAGGGAACTCACCCCGGGCACGACCTCGTAGTCTATGCCTGCCTCCTCCAGCACTCGCATCTCCTCCAGCAGGGCGCCGTATAGGGACGGGTCGCCGCTGTGCAACCGCGCCACCGTCTTGCCGGCGGCGGCCGCCTCCGTCATCAGGCGCGCGATCTCCTCCCGTGTCAGGGAGGCGCTGCCATGCACCTCGGCACCTGGCCGGCAGAGGGCCACGACCTCCGGCGACACCAGGGAGTCGGCCCAGACCACCACGTCCGCCTGGCCCAGAAGGCGCACTGCCCGCACGGTGAGCAGCTCCGGGTCGCCCGGGCCAGCGCCGATGAAGTACACCTTGCCGCCCACGACTACCTCCGCACGATGAGCACCGAGAAATAGTCGCGGACTCGGCCGTCCAGCGCCTCCGGCCCGCACAGGACCTGTTCCTCGGGCAGGGTGGCGCGTCTCACCACCACTGCCCTGTCCACGAGTCCCCGCGTTTCCAGTTCGCGGCGCACTGCGTCCAGCATCCGGTTCACCTTCAGCAACACCAGGGTGTCGGACGAGTCCAGGCAGGGGCCGATGTCCTGGGGATGGTACAGGGCGGGCAACAGGGCGATGCGCTCCCTGCCAGCCGCCAGGGGTACGCCGGCCCTGGCCGCCGCCGCCGTCACCGAGGAGACGCCCGGCACCACCTCCAGCGACACCTGGGGATGGTGCCGGCGCAGGTGCTCGTAGACGTAGACGAAGGTGCTGTACAGCAAGGGATCGCCCTCGGTGAGGAAAGCGCAGTCCATCCCCTCGGCCAGGCGCTCCAGCACGCGCCCAAGCGCCCCCTGCCAGGTGTCGGTAGTGTGGGGCTGGGACATGGAGAAGGGGAAAGGCACCAGCTCCTTGCCGGCCAGCGACACGGCCCCGGACGCGATGGCCAGGGCCATGCTGCCCTCGCCGGCGGTGGACTGGGGGTAGCACACCACTGGCACCCGCTCCAGCACGCGGACGGCCTTCAGGGTCATCAGCTCCGGGTCGCCCGGCCCGACGCCGATGCCGTAGAAACGCCCCCACCTCTCGCTCATTCCTCTCCCCTCCAGGCAGAGACGACGAACACCGGGTTCAGGGACTCGAAGGCGGTGAGTCCGGCCAGGGGCCGGGACCGCGCCACGTTGACGGCCGATACCTGCCAGTGGAATCCGAGGCAGGAGAGGGCGGCGCGGGCCACCTCCAGGTTCTCCAGGCTGGCCAGGTCCACGACGATGCGTCCCCCGGGGCGCAGCCTCCCCGCGACGCAGGCCAGGACCTCTGCTAGCCTGCCGCCACTGCCGCCAACGAACACGGCATCGGGGTCGGGCAGGCCGGCCAGTGCCTCGGGTGCCTCGCCCTCGACGACCGTCAGGTTGGGGCGGGGGAAGCGGGACAGGTTGCTGCGCAGGGCGGCCACAGCCTCGGGCCGCCGCTCTACCGCGTAGACGTGGCCGTCCCGCGCCACCAGCGCCGCTTCGATGGCCAGGGAACCGCTGCCAGCGCCCACGTCCCAGACCACGGCATCGGGCCGCAGTCGCAGTTTGAACAGGGCCACGGCTCGCACCTCTTCCTTGGTCATAACGCCCGCAGGGCAGGACTCCAGCTCCTCGTCGGGGATGCCCAGGAAGGGACGTCGGCCGCTCATGGCGTCTCCCCCCTGCCCAGAAGGGTCCCGTCTTGGTCGAAGCACAGGCATTCCACTGCCAGCCGGCCGCCGACATAGGCGCGGGCAGCCTCGCACACTTTCTGGCAGAGGAGGTCGAAGTATCCTGCCAGGCCGTGGGACAGCACCAGCTCCTGGGCGTGGCGGGCGCTGGCTGCCTTCCGTACCGCCTCCACCAGGTTTTCGGGAGCCCCCAGGGCGAGGGCCAGGCCGGCGAGGAAGTCGGTGTCCACCTGATTGCCGGCCACGTGGGTCACCATCTTGCCCTGCGCCACCTTGGACAGCTTGCCTATCATGCCCGCCAGGGTGACCCGGCGGACGCCACGCTGGGCCGCCCGCTTCAGGCCGGGGCCGAAGAAGATGCCCGCCTCCACGAAGGCCATCTCGGGCAGGTGGGTGAGGAGGCGGCGAGCGAACTCCTCGCTCTGGGTGCCCGTGCTCAGGACGATGTGTTCGAGGCCGTTGGCGGCAGCCACGTCTATGGCAACCTCGACGCTGGCCCGCCAGGCCGCGGTGGAGTAGGGGACCACGATGCCGGTGGTGCCCAGGATGGAGATGCCGCCCACGATGCCCAGGCGCGCGTTGGTGGTCTTCTTGGCGATCTCCTCGCCGCCCGGCACCCATATCTGCACCGTCACCCCGCGCTCCCGGCACAGCGGCCCCAGCGCCTCGCGGGCCGCCTCGGCGATCATGCGCCGCGGCACGCGGGTGATGGCCGCCTCGCCCACGGGGATGCCCACCCCGGGACGGGTTACGGTGCCCACGCCCGGCCCGCCGCGGATGACCACCGCCCCCGGCTCACCGGCCCAGGTGACTGTGGCGCAGATCTCGGCGCCATGGGTCACGTCGGGATCGTCGCCGGCGTCCTTCACCACCGAGCAGGTCACCCGCTCGTCGTCGATGCACACGCGGTGCACGGACAGTGTGGCCTCGACCCCGGCCGGCAGGCGCAGGGTCACCTGAGAGGGCGCCTGGCCTGTCGCCAGGGCAGTGGCGGCCGCCTTGGTGGCAGCCGCGGCGCAGGTGCCGGTGGTGTAGCCGCGACGCAGCCCCCGCCGTTTCACTTCGGGCAACCCGCCAGGACCTCCCTCACCCTTTGGGCCAGCATCTCCACCAGTGTCGCGTCGATGCCGATGGGGCCCGAAAGCAGTATACGCTTGCCCGGATGTCGCTCTCGCAGTGCCTCCACGGCCGGGACTATGTCCTGGCCCCATATCTTGCCCCGGAACAGGAGGCAGGGGAGCACCGCCACCGTCTCGGCCTGGCCCAAGAGGGCCGCTCCCGCCTCGGCTACGGTAGGCGGCCCCGCTCCCGACTGGGCGACGGCCACGGCGCAGTCACGTCCCACCGCCCGCCCTACCTCGTTGGCCAGGTCGCGGGCCCAGCCCATGTCGCCGCCATTGAAGCGCGTGTACGCCTTCACCAGCAGCAGTCCCCAGGGCCCGGGGTAGCCTTCGAGGAGGGCCAGGGCCCGCTCTGCCAGTAGCGGCGGCAGCGATGGATGACGGGCCAGGGGCCTGCCGGTTACCACGTCCAAATAGGGCCACTCCCTGCGTAGCCCTTCGGCCAGGGCTTCGGCCTCGCGCCAATGCTGCCCCTCGCCCAGCAGCAGCGGCTGGACGACCAGCCTGTCCACGCCGGCCGAAACCAGCGCCCGGGCAGCCTCCGGCAGCGTGGGCCTCAAGGCTTCCAGATAGGCCACCGTCACCGGCGCTCCGCCCAGGGCGCAGGACAGCCAGCGGGCGGCCCTGACTGCCCCCAGCGGCGTCTCGTCGCCGCGACGGCTACCGTGGGCCAGGAGTACGATCCCTGGCCGTCTGCCCTTCCTCGGCAAAGGCGACGTGCAGGGGACCAAAGGCACCTCCTACGATGAGCCAGAAGAGGGCGAGCCCCCCGGCCGACAGCGCCCGGAAGCGGGGCACCAGGTCGGCGAGGGAGGACGGGACCTCCTCCTCGGGACGCGGCACCAGCAGGAACATCAGGGCACAGGCGGCCACGTACAGCCCCAGGGCAGCGGCCCATGCCCACGGCCGACGGGCCCCAGCGACCCTTCCCAGCTTCCACGCCACCAGCAGGGAGAGAGCCGACAGGAGGGTGAAAACGAGGTACCCCGCCTGACGCGACTCGACGGTGCCTTCGTCGCCCACGCCGGGCGGGTTGGCGGGGAACTTGAGGAAGGGGAAGATGGCCACCGCCCACAGGGCAGCTATGGCCAGGACGGCCCCTTTCTGCCACGGATACCTTCCGGGGAGGTCGCGCTCCAGCAGGGAGTAGGCCCCGGCGAATATCAGCCCCCAGGACACGCCGTAGAGCAGAAAGCCGCCGAACAGGCCCAGCCTCTGCACCGAGCGCGGGAACACCTCCTGCACCGGCCCCAGGGCCGCCTCCCGACCGATGGCCTCTTGCAATACCGGCTCCGTGGCCAGGAAGTGGTAGAGTGCCACCAGCATCCCGGCCAGCGCGCCGGCGCCCAGCGCCGCCTTCAGGTTCTGGGCCAGCGGCGAGCTACTCATGGCCTAGTGACAGGGGAACCCGGCCGTGTGGCGGGCGTCGTGGAAGAGCTCGTGGAGCCAGTTGGAGCGCAGGGCGACCTCGCCCAGGAAGGCTCCCAGGGCCACGCCCTGGTCCAGGCCCACCAGGTAGAGGCCCAGCAGCCCCAACAGGATCGAGCCCCAGGCGAGCCACGTCTCCGCCCGCGCGTCGGTCCACTCGCGTACCAGCGCTAGCAACCTCATGGTTCACCTCCTCGGTAATGCCTGCCTCGCGTCGGCTCGGACGCTAGGGTGGCAGCAACATCTCCGCTCAGTGGCCTCCCTCCTTTCCTGCCCTCCCGGCCTCGGCCATGGCCAAGAGGGTGTTGACGATGGCCGCTGCGGCGCCTCCCCCGCCACGGGTGCCGGCGATGGCTATGTAGGCCAGGGGGCGGCGCATCAGCTCCTCCTTCGCCTCCGGGGCGAGCACCAGCCCCACCGGCGCCCCGATGACCAGGGACGGCCTCGCCATCCGTTGGTCCCAGAGGTCCAGCAGGGCGAGCAGGGCGGTGGGCGCTGTGCCTATGACGGCCACCGCTCTGTCCAGCAACTCCCGCGCGAGGAGCATCGCGGCTGCTGAACGGGTGATGCCCAGCCTCGCCGCCTCCTCGGCTGCGCCAGGGGTGTCCAGCGTGCACACCAGGCGACAGCCAAGGCCCTCGGCCCCGCGCCGGTCTATGCCCGCGAGTGTCACGTGCGAATCGGCCACGATGGCCGTGCCGGACGAGAGCGCCCGCACCCCTGCCTCCACTGCGCCGGCGGAGAAGCGGAGCTGCGAGGGAAGCCCCGGGTCGCCCGTGGCGCGCAGCAGTTGGAGAGCCACCTCCTCTTCCGAGGCCGACAGGGAGAGGGGCGGCATGAGGGCGCGCGCCGCCGCTATTCCCCGCTCGTATATCTCCCGGGGCGAAGCGCCGTACCGCTGCAACAGCCTCACGCCTCACCTCAGCAGCATCCTGATGGCCCTGGCGGCGTCCCTCGGCTCGTGGGCGGGACCGACCGGGACGCGAACGGCGCCGAGGGCCCTCGCCAGTCCTTCGGTCAGCCCCAGGGAGAAGGGGGCGGCGGCGTCCGCGTCCAGAACCACGGCCTTGAAGCCGCGCCGGCGGATGGCCGCCGCTTCGGCGATGGCCTCGGCGTAGGGATCGCTGCCGCGCAGGGAGCGGTTGGCCCGGCCATCGGTGGCCAGCACCAGCAGGCAGGGTGCACGGGGGTTGGTGCGCCGATGCCTCTCCAGCAGCCAGGCCGCGCGGGCCAGCCCCGCGGCCAGGGGCGTGGCGCCGCCAGTGGGGAGCCCCACCAGCAACCTGCGCGCCCGCTCGACGCTGCCCGTGGGGGGCACCGCTACCTCGGCCCCCGTGCCTCTGGCGCAGACCAGGGCCACACGGTCGCGCCGGCGATAAGCGTCGGCCAGCAGGTCCATCACCATACCCTTCACGAGGGCCATGCGGCGGCGGGCGGCCATGGAGCCACTCGCGTCTACCATGAAGGCCAGCAGCGCACCCACCCTGCCCTCGCGCACCTTCACCCGCAGGTCGGCGGGCAACAACCGCAGCCGGCGGCCGGGCAGCTTGCGCTCGCCACGCAGGGCGGCGGCGCGCAGGGTGGCGTCCAGGGCCAGGTCGGCCGCCCTGCCCCGGGGCAGGCGGGCCGCGACGTACCGCCCACGACCGGCGGCCCCGGTCACCACGGCGCGGCGGCCCATGCGCGGCGACTGGGGCGGGGAGCCCTCCTTCAGCAGCAGGGACGGGGCTGGGGACGGCGCCGGCGACACATGGTGCTCGCCCGTCCGGCCACCGCTCTGGCCGCGGTCGGGCGGCTCCTGGCCGGGCGTCGGGCCCTGGGGCGCCGGAGGCGGCGTCACGGGGAAATGGTCCTCGGGCGGGCGGCCCCGGTGGAGCAGTGCCAGCGGGGCGACCGCTTCCACGTCCTCGATGCTGGCCCGCGTGCGACCCTCCAGCGCTGCGTGGGCCAGGGCGGCGCGGTAGATGACGATGTCAGCGCGCATCCCCTCCACCCGGTGCGCCAGGCACAGGCGGGCGATGCTCTCCAGCAGGCCGTCCTCGGCGCTCACCGATGGCAGCAGGGCCTGGGCATCGGCCAGGCGGCGGCGCAGGCGCTCCTCCTCGGTCTGCCAGCGGGCGAGAAAGCCCAGCGGGTCCCGTTCGAACTCCAGGCGCCGGCGCACCACCTCGGCCCGCAGGGCGGGGTCGGCCAGCTCCTCCACCTCGGCGGCCAGGCCGAAGCGATCGAGCAGCTGGGGCCGCACCTCGCCCTCTTCCGGATTCATGGTTCCCACCAGGACGAATCGGGCCTGATGGGAAAAGGATACACCCTCTCGCTCGACATAATTCACTCCCATGGCGGCAGCGTCCAGCAGCACGTCCACCAGGTGGTCGGGCAGCAGGTTGACCTCGTCTATGTACAGCACGCCGCGATGGGCCTCTGCCAGCAGGCCGGGCTGGAAGCGCCGCTCTCCCTCCTTCAGGGCGGCCTCGATGTCCAGGGTGCCGATGACGCGGTCCTCGGTGGCGCCCATGGGCAGGTCCACCAGCCGCGCCGGCCGCACCGTCGCCGGTGGGGCCGCATCGCCCCGACAGAGGCCGCACAGCCCCTGGGGGGCCTGCGGGGGGCAGGAGAACGGGCAGCCGTCCACGACCTCGACGGGCGGCAGGACGGCAGCCAGCGCCCGCACCGCGGTCGACTTGGCTGTCCCCTTGTGCCCGCGGATGAGGACGCCGCCGATGCCCGGGTCCACCGCCGCCAGTAGCAGCGCCAGCTTCATCCGCTCCTGACCCACGATGGCAGTGAAGGGGAAAACGGGCCCCCGCTCAACGGCCATGGGCTTCCTCCAGCAGGGCATCGGTCTCCAGGTAGACGCGACGCAGGGCGGCCAGTACCTCGGGCGGTGGCGACTGCCACAGGCCCCGTCCCGCCGCCTCCAGCAGGCGGGCGGCGATGTCCCGCAGGGCCCAGGGGTTGCTGCGACGGAAGAACTCCTGCACCTGCGGGTCCAGGGCGTAGGCTCGGGCCACCTCGGCGTACATCCAGTCGTCCACCACGCCGGCGGTGGCATCGTAGCCGAAGAGGTAGTCCACGGTGGCGGCCAGCTCGAAAGCTCCTTTGTAGCCGTGGGCCATCATCGCCTGCAGCCACTTGGGGTTCACTACCCGCGTGCGGAAGACGCGCCTCGCCTCGTCGGCCAGGTCCCGCACCCGCGGCAGGGCCGGGTCCGAGGAGTCGCCGAAGTAGGCGCGGGGGCGGCGTCCGGTCAGGGCCTTCACCGTCGCCACCATCCCGCCGTGGTACTGCAGGTAGTCGTCGGAGTCGAAGATGTCGTGCTCGCGGTTGTCCTGGTTCTTGGCCGCCACGGCGATGCGGGCGAATTGCTCCCGGAACTCCAGCGGGGCGCTCTCGCCCTGGCTGCGGCGCGAGTAGGCGTAGGAGCCCCAGGCGATGTAGATGCTGGCCAGGTCCTCCTCCGTGCGCCAGTTTCCCTCGTCCAGGGCGGCCAGGATGCCGGCGCCGTACGTGCCCGGCTTGGAGCCGAAGATCCGGTAGAGGGCACGGTTCCTCGCCTCCTCCCCTCGCTGGCCGGAAGCCGTGTGCCGCGCCAGGTCCTGGCGATAGTGCCGGGCGACGTAGTTCATCTCGTCGGGCTCGTCCAGGTTCGCCACCGTCTCGATGGCCTCGTCCAGGAGGGCGATGAGGTTGGGGAAGGCGTCGCGGAAGAAGCCCGAGATGCGCAGGGTGACGTCTATGCGCGGCCGCCCCAACTCCTCCAGGGGGATCACCTCCAGGCCCACGACGCGGCCGTCCTCCTCCCGCCAGCGGGGCCGCACCCCCAGCAAGGCCAGCGCCTGGGCGATGTCGTCGCCGTGTGTGCGCATGACGGCCGTCCCCCACACCACCAGCCCCACCATCTCGGGGTAGCGGCCCTCCTCGCGCAGGTAGCGCTCCACCAGGCACTCGGCCAGCGCCCTGCCCACCTCCCAGGCGAAGGGGGAGGGCACCGAACGCGGGTCGAGCGAATAGAAGTTGCGGCCCGTGGGCAGGACGTTGGCCATGCCGCGGGTGGGCGACCCGCTGGGTCCTGGCGGCACGAAGCCACCCTCCAGGCCGTGCAGCAAGTTGCGCACCTCGTCGGTGGTGCGTTCCAGGTCGGGCACCAGCCGCCGACAGACGTGCGCCAGCGTCCGCGAGACGGCCTCGCTGACGCAGCCCAGCACCCTCTCCTGCACCTCCACGACGGCGTCGGCGTCGAAGCGGCACGACGCCAGCTCCGCCATCAGGCGCCGGCAGAGGGCGTCCACCGCCGCCAGGACGTCGCCTCGGGTGCGCAGGGGCATACCCGGGGAGGCCAGGGCGGGCGCCACGGGGCCTTCGTAGGGCAGCCCCAGCTCGGAGCGCAGGTCCTGATAAGGGACGCCCAGCGCCTCAGCCACCGCCCGGCGCAGGGAGGGGACGTCGCCGTTGTCCAGTCGGGTAAGGGCCAGCAGGGTGTCGAGGAGGGCCTCGCCCTGAGGCGGCTCGCCCAGCACGTGCAGCCCGCCGCGGATGATGGCGTCCTTCAGCTCACAGATGTAGCCGTCCACGTGGAGCAGAAACGAATCGAAGTCCTCCGGTTGCCGCTCGACGCCCAGGTCGCGGTGTAGGTTGGCCCGCTCCACCAGCTCCCAGATCTGCTGGCGCACCAGGGGCAGCTTGGCCGGGTCCATGGCCTGGGCGCGGGCGTATTCGTCCATGAGCTGTTCCAGGCGGGCCAGGTCGCCGTAGGTGCCGGCGGCGGTCATGGGCGGCATCAGGTGGTCGACGATGACAGCATGGGCACGGCGCTTGGCCTGGGCCCCCTCGCCAGGGTCGTTGACGATGAAGGGGTAAACGAGGGGCAGGTCGGGCAGGCTAACGGTAGGGTAGCAGCTATCCGAGAGGCCGATGCCCTTGCCCGGCAGCCACTCCAGGGTGCCGTGCTTGCCCAGGTGGACGATGGCGTCGGCGCCGAACCCGTCCCGCAGCCAGCGGTAGAACGCCAGGTAGTGGTGGGTGGGAGGGAGGTCGGGGCTGTGGTAGACGGCCATGGGGTCCTCGCCGAAGCCCCGTGGCGGTTGCAGCCCCAGGTAGACGTTCCCGAGAACCAGGCCAGGCACGGCCAGGCCGCCGTCGCTCCGGTACACCTGGCCGGGGGGCGACCCCCAGGCGCGCTCCATCTCCTGCCGCGCGGGCTCGGGGAGGGCATCGAACCAGCGGCGGTAGTCTTCGCCAGCGACATGGCCCGGGGCGCGGGCCAGGTGCTCCTCCGTCAGGTGCTCCTTATCGTAGGTGCCCGAGGCCAGGAGCCGGTGCATGAGCTGGTCGCCGTTGGCGGGCACCTCGGGCACCAGGTAGCCGGCCTCGCGCAGGGCGTCCAGCAGCCGCACGGCCGAGGCGGGCGTGTCCAGGCCGACGGCGTTGCCGGCGCGGGCGCTCCTGGTGGGGTAATTGCTCAGGACGATAGCGATGCGCTTCTCGCCATTGGGCTTGCGCCGCAACGCTGCCCAGCGGAGGGCCTGCCCGGCCACGATTTCCACCAGTTCGGGAGCGGGCACCGCCCGAGCGACGGTCACGCCCAGTCTGGGTTCCTCCCTTTCTTCCTTGAAGGCGATGGGCAGGGCCACGATCCGCCCGTCCAGCTCGGGCAGGGCCACGTTCATGGCCACGTCCAGCGGCGAGAGCCCCACGGCGCTCTCCTCCCATTGCCTGCGGGAGGCGGTGGAGACTACCGCTTGCAGGATGGGGACGTCCAGCGACGCCAGGGCGCGCGCCGTGGCGTCGGGGTCGTCGCGGGCCAGGGCGAAACTCAGGGCGGACACGACGCAGTCCACCACCGGCCGCCCGCGGTCGTCCAGAAGGTGCCGCCTCAGGGCCAGGGGTAGCTGGCCCGGTACGGTGGCCTCGTCGCGGAGGCTGTAGCAGAACACCGGCAGGGTGTTGGCGCCCCGCTCCTCCAGCGCGCGGACCAGCGCGGCTATGGCCTCCGTGTCGCCGACGGCCCAAAGGGCTCGGTAGAAAAGCACTGCCACCACCGGCTGCCCCGGGCGCCAGTAGCCCTCGGCATACTCTCGCGCGGAAAGGACCCCGGGGACGCCGGGGCGCCAGATGCCGTCCCAGGGAAGGGGGAGGGGCGGGCCGTAGCCGTGGGAGGTGCCCAGCAGGGTATCGCTCAGAAAGAGTAGGAGATGGCGGAGGTTCTCGGTGCCTCCGTGCACAAGGTACTCATAGGCCCGCGCCACGACGGCCGCAGGTGCCGTCGATGCCGCCTCCAGGGCAGGGTCGCGGGTGGCCTCGCCCGGGCAAGCGACGAAGGGGACCCCGCGCTCTCGACATAACGCAGCCAGTCGCTGGACGCCCTCCTCGAAGGCGTTCTTGCCTCCCAGCAAACGCAACACCACCAGCGAGGCGCGGGAGGCCGTCCCAGCCAGGAACCCGTCCAGGGCTTGGGGAGAGGACAGGTGGCGGACGTGGCGGGCATGGACTGGCGGGAACCCCTGGGGAAGGTTGTCCAGGGCCCCGGCCAGGGCCTGCAGGTCGGTATCGGCGGTCGTCAGGAAGACTATCATGTGTCCGCTGCTCCCGGGCCTCGGGAGAGCGGACAGGAGGGACGGAAGGCCCCTCCTGGGCGCCCTCCCCGACGCGAGGAGGCCCGCGCCCGTCTCCCGGGCAGGTCTCCTGGCTGGCAGATCGTCGCCCTCGGCGCCTTCCCATCCCCAGCGGAACAGTGGCCTCTGCCGGGGCTCCCTGCTCACAGTGGCGCGGCCGCGGGGGCTTTTACCCCACTTCCCTGTTAGGCCCTTGCGGGCACCCGGGAGACACCGTATGCGGTTGTCGGTCGCCCTCTTCTTAACATAGGCCGCTCGCCCCGTCAAGGCTGTCGGCGGGCCTGGTCTCGCTGACGGGCCGGGGCCACAGGTCGTCTCCAATCGGGCCGAAGCGCCAGACGCGTGCTACGATAGGGGCGATGAGCGCCCGCCTGCTGATGCTGCAGGGCACCATGTCCCACGTGGGCAAGAGCGTGCTGGTGGCCGCCCTGTGCCGCATCCTGTACCGGGACGGTCTCCGCGTCGCGCCCTTCAAGGCCCAGAACATGGCCCTGAACTCCTACGTCACGCCAGACGGCCTCGAGATCGGGCGCGCCCAGGTGGTCCAGGCCGAAGCTGCCGGCCTGGAGCCGGAAGTGGAGATGAACCCCGTGTTGCTCAAGCCCGAGGCCGACCACCGCAGCCAGGTGGTGGTGCTGGGCCGGCCCATCGGCTCCTTCAGCGCCAGCGAGTACTACCGCATGAAGCCCTCCCTGCTGCCGATAGTGCTCGATGCCCTGGAGCGCCTGCGCTCCCGGTTCGACGTGGTCATCATGGAAGGGGCGGGCAGCCCGGCGGAGATCAACCTCAAGGCCCACGATATCGTCAATATGGGGCTGGCCCGGAGGGTGGAAGCGCCGGTGCTGCTGGTGGGGGACATAGACCGGGGCGGCGTCTTCGCGCAGCTAGTGGGGACGCTGGAGCTGCTGCCCCCCGAGGAGCGCGCCCTGGTGAAGGGCCTAATCATCAACAAGTTCCGTGGCGACGCGGCATTGCTGGCGCCCGGCGTGCGCTTCCTGGAGGAGCGCTGCGGGGTGCCCGTGGCGGGCATCGTGCCCTACGACCCCGACCTGGCCCTGGCCGAGGAGGACTCGGTGGCCCTGGAGCGGCCTCCCGGGGAGCGTGAAGGGGTGCTGGACGTGGCCGTGGTGAGGCTGCCCCGCATCGCCAACTTCGATGACGTGGACCCCTTGCGACGCGAGCCAGGGGTGGCCCTGCGCTTCGTGTCCCGAAGAGGCGAGCTGGGCCAGCCTGACCTCATCGTCCTGCCGGGCAGCAAGACCACCGTAGCCGACCTGGAGCACCTGCGCGCCACCGGCCTGGCCGATAGCATCGTTGCGGCGGCTGGCCGGGGCGCGGCAGTGGTGGGCATTTGCGGTGGCTTCCAGATGCTGGGCCGAGCGGTGCTGGACCCGGATGGCGTCGAGAGCGAGCGGCCCCGGGCCGATGGGCTGGGCCTGCTGCCTGTGGTCACCGTATTCCGCCCGAGCAAGACCACCCACCGGGTCGAGGCGCGGGTGGTAGCGGACGAGGGCCTCCTCCAGGGATGTCGGGGCATGGTGGTCCGAGGCTACGAGATTCACATGGGCGAGTCCACCAGCGCAGGCAGCGCCCCCTTCCTGCTGGTGTCGCGGTCGGGGGAGGGGTGCCGCGTACCGGATGGTGCCCTGGCGCGGGGAGGGTGGGTGCTGGGGACGTACATCCACGGGCTGCTGCGCAACGGCGGGCTGCGGCGGCAAATGCTCGGCAACCTGGCGCGACGGAAGGGGGTGTGCTTGCCGCCGCCCGACGAAGGCGGGCCCGATCCCTACGACAAATGGGCCTCGCTGGTGCGCGACCACCTGGACATGCGCCTCGTGTACCGTGTCCTGGGCCTCGAGCAGTGAGGGTGAAGGCGCCCGCCCTGCCCCTGCGTGCCCCATCGTATTACGGATGGTGGATGGCCCTCGCCTCCATGGGGGCCCTGGCCGTCAGTTCCGGCGTCTCTTTCTGGTCGTTCGGTCTCTACCTGGAGCCCCTGGAGCGGGACATGGGCTGGAGCCGTTCCCAACTGACAGGGGCCATAAGCCTCACCACGGCGGTCAGCGCCCTGATGGGGCCGGTCGTAGGGTGGTGGGTAGACCGGTTCGGCGTGCGCTCGGCCTTCCTGCTCGGCACCATTCCCACCGCTATTTCGTACTTTCTCCTGGCGGGAATCGGCTCCCTCTGGCAGTTCTACGCCCTGATGCTGGCCGGGGCGGTGGTCAGGACCTGGTTGATGAACGTGCCCGCCCAGGCTCTGGTATCGCGGTGGTTCATGTGGCGGCGGGGACAGGCCCTGAGCCTGGCCAACGCCGGCCTGGGCCTGGGCGGGTTCATCTTCACGCCGGCCCTGGTCTATATCATGGAGACCTGGGGCTGGCGACAGGCTTTCGCCTTCTCCGGACTGGCGGTTATCGGCTACTTCCTGCCTGTGGCGCTCCTGCTGGTGAAGGACAGCCCGGGCCAGTTGGGCGTGGAGGAGCCGCCGGCGCGGCCCTCCACGTCGCCATCGCGGGCTGCCGCGGGTACCGTCAGCTACCGACTGCACGAGGCGGTGCGCACGCCCGTGTTCTGGTCCATCGCCGGGGCACAGGGGCTGCTTTACCTGGCCCAGCTCTCGTTCCTCATCCATGCCGTGCCCTTTCTCCGCTCGGAAGGGCTGTCGCCGGGCGGGGCGGCAGCGTTGGTGTCGGCTATTACTGCCCTGTATACGGTGTTGAGGGTGGCCATGGGCAGGGTGACAGACTGGGTGCCGCCCCGCATGCTGGGGGTGGGCATCGCCACATTGCAGGCCATGGCCCTGGGGCTCGTACTGTGGACGACGGCGCCGCCGGCGCTGGCCGTGTTCGTGCCGGTGTGGGCGCTGGGGCAGGCGAACGGCTCCGTCATTGAGCCCCTGCTCATCGGGCGTTACTTCGGAGTCGCCCATTTCGGCGCTGTCCTGGGCGCTTCGGGCGTCATATCCACTATGGGATTCGCCATAGGGCCGTTCCTGGCCAGCGCCCTGTACGATGCTCTGGGGGACTACGACGCGGCGCTGCTGATGTTCATCGGCGCCTTCGCGGCGGCGGGATGCTGCTACCTGCTGGTGGGGCCGTTGGGGAGGCGGTTGCAGGCGCGGGAGCAGGGAGCGGCTTCTCGGGGCGTCTGAAACACAGGCCGAAAACAAAAATGGTGGAGACGGAGGGGAGTCGAACCCCTCGTCCAGGGGAAGACCAACCCGGACCGCCTACAGGCTTAGCCGGCCCTTAGCTCTCGCCTGCCGTACCGCCGCCGGCTACGTACCGGCAGGCCAGCCGATCGTTCTTAGGCCCCCCTTATCGGCGTCGGGGAGGCTGCACCCCTGCTCTCTGGCGCCGCTCCCGGCCCACAGGGGAGAGGCCGGGGCGACGTGCTGCCTAATCGCTTAGGCAGCGAGAGCGAGTTCAGGCTCGCCAGTTACTTTTTGCCACCTGTTTAACGAGGGCTGTGGCGACCTCGGCCTGCTGTCCGGGCCCGACCTTCCCTGTCGAAACCCGCTCGTCCCCACGCAGCAATCCTATTATAGCGCAGGAGGTCCGGGGCGCGCACCCTCGTGCCAGGAGGCAGGGTCTCCTAGGCCCGGCGCATGAGGGCCTGGCGCATGCGACGCTCGGCCTCCTTGCGGGCCAGGTCCTCGCGCTTGTCATACTTGCGCTTGCCCCTGGCCAGCGCGATCTCCAGCTTGGCCAGTCCGCGCCGGTTGATGTACAGGCGCAGGGGGACGACGGTCATGCCCTCGCCCTTGCGCAGGGCCTCGACCAGCTGGCGGATCTCGCGGCGAGTGAGCAGGAGCCGCCGCTTGCGGGTCGGGTCGTGGTTCCAGCGGCCGGCAGGGGGGTAGTGGGCGATATGGGCACCAACCAGCCACATCTCGCCGTTCTCCGGGCGAACGTAGGCGTCGCGGAGGTTCACCCGGCCCAGGCGGATGGACTTGATCTCCGTGCCGGTGAGCTGGATGCCCGCCTCGTAAGTCTTGACGATCTGATAGTCGTGGTAGGCCTTGCGGTTGACGGTGACGGTCTTCTCCGCCGGCGGCGGGGCCTTATTCGACATAACGTCACCGCCCGGTCTGGGCGGCGATGACCTGTCGCAGGTGGTTGACGGCCGTCTCCAGGGCCAGGTCGCGGCCCTGCTGCTCCTGTTCGGTAGATACCTGGATGTCCGGGCTCACGCCCACCCCTTCGATGAGCTCTCCCCTGGGGGTAAGCCAGCGTGCCACCGTCACGTACAGGGCGCCGCCGTCGGACAGGTCGTGCAACTGGTTGACGGTCGCTTTGCCGAAGGTCTTCTCGCCGATGAGGATGGCGCGGTTATTGTCCCTCAGGGCGGCGGCCAGGACCTCCGCCCCGCTGGCCGAGCCGGGCCCCACCAGTACCACCATGGGGATGCCGGTGCCCTCTCCACCCGGGCGGGCCTCGAAGCTGCGCTCCTTGCCCCCGCGCTCCACCTCGGTGAGGATGGTCCCGTTGTCCAGGAACATGTCGGCGATGTTGATAGTGGCGTTCAGGGAGCCGCCCGGATTGATGCGCAGGTCCAGCACCAGGCCCCTGGCCCCTTTACTCTTGATGTCCCGCAGGACCTGGGCCAGGTCGGGCACCGTCTGCTCCGTTATCTGTTCGATCTGGACGTAAGCGATGTCGGGCAGGGCACGGCCGTTGCTGTCGGTGACGGGACGGCTCGTCACCGTCGGCACGACGATGCGGTCGCGTACGATGGTGACCTCCTCGGTGGTGCCGTCCCGGTGCTGGACAGTCAGGCGCACCTGGGTGCCCCTCGGGCCGCGGATGCGCCGCACCGCCTGGGCCACGCTCCAGCCCGAGGTGGACTCCCCGTCCACGGCCAGCAGGCGATCGCCCGGGCGGATGCCGGCCCGCTCTGCCGGCGAGCCGGTGAAGGGGGCGACGATGACGATGTCGCCGCTGTAGGGGTCCTGCTCCACCCGCGCGCCGATGCCCTCGAAACTGCCGGTAATGATGTCGATGCCCGAGTCCTTGGACTCGGGGTCGATGTACAGGGTGTGCGGGTCGCCCAGTGCCTTCAGCATGCCGTCGATGGCGCTGGAACGCAGGAGGTCGGGCGTTACCTTGTCAGGGTCGACATAACGTTCCTTCAGGATCTCGTAGATCTCTTGCAGGACGCGGAAGTCGGGAGCCTCGGTGGCGGCGGCGCTGGCCTGAGGACGTGATTCCTCGCCGCGACTCTCACCGACGATGAAGCCCACGATGCCCGCCATGACGGGCAGGGCCACGACGAGCAGGCCCAGCGCCAGCAGCCGTAAGCGGTAACGCATCACCGTACCCCGATATGGCCCACGGTTGTCGAGTCCAGTCTACCATTGGCCAGCTATGGGGACAACGCCGGTGCGGCCCCGCGAGCGGCAGCGCCGGCGCTGACGGCGGCCTCCGCGTCCGGATGTACTTTTGTAGTCGCCGTTCAGCGGCCGATAGTGCCGGTGACCGGGTAAGGGGGCTGGAAGTCGGCATGGTCGAGTAGCGCTGGGGCGAGGAGGAGTGTAGTCTGAGGTGGAGGCTGGGGACGATGCTACATAACGAACACAATCTGTTATTATGACGGGTGCCGAGCCGGGCAGCCGAGCCGGGCAGGGCCAAACCAGTGGGAGGTACGGCCATGTCCGGCTCGGTTTCTATAGGCCAGTGGGAAGCCCCCATCGACGACTCCCCCCACGTCCCCCGCGAGGTCACAGAACGCTGCCGCTATAAGTTCATCGCCATCGCTGGCACTGCCCGCCCCATCGAGGGGCTCTGTGCCGACTGGCGCCTCAACGGCCCCATCACCGTCCTCGTCCACGCCCTCATCGACACCTCCGACCGCCACAACGGGCAGGTCATCCGGCGCCGCTGGACCCTGTACCCCGAGGCCACCTTCATAAGCTGGCCGGTCCTCATCCTGCCTCTCTCCCCTGAGGAGGCCGCGTGATGGACCTCACCTATGCCATCGACCTGTCCTCCTACCAGCGCCACGTCCCCGACGAGACGTGGCAGGCCATCCGCCGCGATCATGGGAGCCTGGCGATCGTCCAGCTCTACGGTGGCAACCCCGACACCGGCTGGGGGCCCAATCACTACGCCTACAGCCAGCTCTGGGGTGCCGTCCGGGCTGACATGCTAATCGCCGGCTACGTCCTACCCAGGTGGGATCTCCCCCTCGAGCCCGATAGCGACGGCGTCGCCCAGGGCCTCGAGGCCGCAGGGGATGCCGCCCCCTCGCTCCTCTTCGTCGCCATTGACGTCGAGCCCGTCCGCCAGGGCTGGCGCCGCGACTACGACATCACCTATGCCCACACCCTCCTGGCCACGGCCATCGAGCGCGTGCGCAGCGCCGGCCACTACCCCATCATCTACACCAACCGGTGGGCGTGGGGGGCTGTGTTCGGCCACCCCAACAGCACCAGCGCCTACCGTGACCTGGACCTCTGGTACGCCCAGTGGGACGGGGTAGACTCCATCGAGGGCATCAGCCCCTCGCCCCCCTGGCCCTCGGACCGCCTCGTGGGCAAGCAGTACTCGAGTAACTCGCTGGCCGGCACCAGCTTCGACCTCAACGTCTTCCGCAGCGACTGGGTCCAGGCCAGGGCCATCGAGGCCTACGTCCGCGCCCACCCCCCGCAGCCAACACCCGCACCCCCCTCCCCTCCTGTCGGTCCCGCGCCGGTCGGCCCCGACCTGGCGGCCGAGGTCGCCCGGCTGCGGGAGCGTCTGGAGGCCGTAGAGGCCCGGCTCGCCCGCCTGCGGGAGGCCCTCTCATGACCGCCCTCGGGCCCCTCGGGCCCATTGGCCCCAACCTGTCTCGTGACGAGCGCCTTGCCCTCGTTGCGTTCGAGGGCGCCGCCCGCTCCCCGGGGGACTGGCTGCGCATCCGCTCCCTGGCCGCCCGCGCCCGGGCACGCATGCTGCGCCTCTGGCCGGACATCGACGAGCGGAGCCTCGCCCGGCTCACCCACCTGGCCGTCGCCTACCGCTACCGGAGGCAGTGGTATGACTGACCGCTGCCCCCACGACGGACGGCGTCTCGAGCCCATCTGGCAGGGGGCTCGCCAGCTCTGGCTGTACCGCTGCTCCGCCTGCCGATGTGTCTGGGACAGCCACGGGCGGCCCGTGAAGGCCCGCATGGGCTGCCCACGCTTCCAGACCTCCGCCCGGAGGCAGCGGCCATGATCGAGCGCTGCCCCCATGACGGAGCCGGCTTCTTCGTCAGGGTCTCCGATCGCGGTGACCTGCACATCCTCGAGTGCATCTACTGTCAATGTGTCTTCGACCCTGACGGGACCGTCTCCCAGCCCTCCATCTTCTGCCGGCCCCTCCGCCCTGGGGGTGCGCTCTTCCCGGCTGTGCAAGGAGCTTCTGGCAGCGACTTATCACGGGGGGAGGCACCGGGCCGCTCTAGCCAGACGCCCGCGCGGGTGGCAGTGCCGCCAAGGGGCGGCCCGGGCCGTTAGCACCCGGCCGAATGAGACGCGCCCCAGGATGGGGACCTGGTGGGAGATCTAGCTTGCTGCCTGGGGCCGTCGGCGCCCGCTCTGGGGCAAAGGTGGCGCTCTCCATCGGTCCCCCCGTCTCACGCCACCGCCCGGGGCAGCCAGGCGCCGGCTCGGGGGGAACCGATGCAGGGCACCCTTAAGCCGGGGGGGTTAGGGGGAGTAAGCATGTTACTACGTGAATATTATCTCTCTCTATGGGGAGAGGGGGTTCTAGGGGGAGAGGGGGCAAAATGAGCCGGCGGCGCCGACACACTGCCTCCGTCGTCGGCGAGGAGCGCTACCTCCTCCGCTGCCCTCACTGTCGAGCTTTCCGCTGGCTCATCGTCCCCGCCTTCGCCGACGACCGTGGCCCCTGGGAGACCCGGCCCGCCCTCGATTGCTCTGGGTGCGCCAACATCTCCGCCACCACCGCCTGGGCCCTCGCCCTCTACGAGTTCCGTCCCCTCGATCTCCGCCCGATGACTCCCAGCCAGGAGGTGGACCATGCCTAGACTAGGCGACGAGGAGATGAAGGCTACCCTGCGGCGCTATCTGGCCTCCGCCCCAGGCAGCCGCAGGCTCCGCCGCAAGGTGCGGCGGCTCTACCGGGTGTGGCTCCTGCGCCGCAGGGGGCTGCCCCATGCCGAGATCTCCCGGCGTACCGGCCGACGCTATCCCGGTGCCGCCCGCCGCGACCTGATGGAGCTTAGTGTGCTACTCGATCACATCCGCCGCAACGGGAGGTGACGCCCATGGCCTTGCTGGAGCCACCCTTCGAGATCCTGGACCTGGCCGACGGCCAGTCCACGGAGTTCCGGGTCCTATCCGTACAGAGGGGAGAGGCACGGATCCAGACCCGCCTCGAGCCCGAGGGTAAGCTCGTCCCGGTCCTCAGAGTCCACGTCCCCCCCGAGGACAAGACCCTCGGCGCCCCCTACTGGGACATAACCTCCCGCACACTCCAGGCCCGCCTCGAGCCCATGCTGGACATGCTGGTCCGCACCCGCCGCCGGATCCGCATCACCAAATTTGGCGTCGCCCCCACCGCGCGCCACCAGGTAGAACTGCTGTGATCCCCTAGAGGAGGTAATGACCATGCCCACGCCCCGGCTGCGCATCGTCCGGCCCCAGCGGATCGCCTACGGCTTCCGTTGGCTCGAGACCTACGAATTCGACTCGACTGTCCTGGACCTCGTGGAGCCCGCCCCGGGCGAGGCGGGCTCGCCCTGGCAATGCCACCTCTGCGGCGAGCGCAACCCCGCAGGCACCCGCAGGTGGTGGACATTCGCCTGCGGGGCCTACGGGACCATCCGTGCTCTTGAGCTCTGCCCCACACACCTGCCCACCCCGCGCCGCCGGTCCCGGACCGGCCCCTGAGGGCCAAAAATCGGCCCCCCCGCGCCGGGGGGTAATGTTCTGATACCCCCCCAGCCCGTAGGGGGCCTCTCTCGTCGATTACAGGGCCTCGGGTGGCGTCGCGCCCCCCGGCGTGCCGCTCACCGCCCCCAGACCCCCCTCCCCCCGGGTCGCCCACCCCCCCAGGGGGGGTAACCCCTCCGCCGCCACCCCGCGCCGCCCCAGCCTTGAAACGGCGCGGGGCCGCAGCACTTCAGGCCTACCTCCCCCGCCCCCACGGCGCGATCCCTAGGGGGGGTCGGCTACCCCCCCGGGGGCAGTTGCAAAAGCCCCGCCGAAGGAGCTCTGCGACGTCGATGTGGGTACAGCGCGAAAAACTCCTCTAGCCAGGCTGGGGCGAATACGACGTAGCCCAGGCCGTTCCGCCTCGCCACCGCCTCGGCCACCGGGTCGTACTGCGCTGTCACGATCTCGCCCCTGATCGGGTACGACAGCCACTCACGCAACTCGGCCGTATGCGGTACCATCGCCAGGTACTGCTGCAGGGGCCCCACCGCCTCGATCGAGTCCCAAATCTTCGCCTCGATCACCACCAGGTCCGGCGGTGGCAGCACCACGGCGTCCGCGTACCGTTGCCAGACGGAGAGCATCCGCTGCTCCGACTCCGACAGCTCCAGGCCCGAGCGCACCTGCGGTGCCGTCCCCAAACGCATATTCAGCACCCAGCGTCGGCCCGGGTAACGCTCCAGGATATACTCCGTCACCAGGCGCGTCTCACCCAGCATCTGCCGCCGCTTCGGCGCTGCCATCCGCCTATCCCTCCCCGGGCACGGCGCCCCCGCGGACGTGGACCGACCCACACACGGGGCACCACCTCACGCACCGTTTACAGTACACCTCCGCGCAGCTCGCACACTGCACGTAGTCCGCCAGGTGCGGCTCTAGTACACCATACCCCGCCGGGGGTACCTCCCCCCCTCGCTGCCAGCGAGGCGGCTTATCTCTCTCCGTCACGGACCGTCACCCTCCCAGCACCCCTTTCTCAGGCGCCTCTTGACAAACCTCACTTGACATAATATCATGCCCACTGAGCCATAAGACCGCGCCACCCCGCGGAGGCTAGCCGCTGTGTGGGTGGCGCGGTCCGCTTTCGCGGGGTGGCCGGCCGGCCGGAGACGAAGGAGGTATAGAGACATGGCCGAGACCCTCACTCCCGAGGAGCGCGAGGAGTTCCTCCGCCTCCAGCGCAAGATCGCCGGTGCCCCAGCCGCTCCCCCGGGCGCAGAGCCCGCCCCGGGCCAGCGCCGCTGGGGAGAGGCGCCCCCTCCCAACCCGCCACAGGTCGTCCGCCTCAAGCCCCCCCAGGAGATCGTCCGCAAGCAGGTGGACAACCTCCAGGCCGTGGGGCAGCAGAACTACATCGCCGGTATCACCAACCCCCGCCACGACCCCATCGAGGCCGGCATCGCCGCCCAGGCTGCCTATGAGGCCAAGATGCGCGACCCCAACGTCCTCAAGCGGCGCGTGGACGGCCTGCGCCGGACCAACATGCAGGAGTGGGGCGCCCTCGCCGAGTCCGTCGGCGCCCAGCGCCTCGTCGAGGGCGTCGTCAACCGGCGCTTCAAGATCGAGCGCTTCTGGGGCAACTGGCATGGCCTCCTCTCCCAGCACCTCCAGCGCATCGATGCCTTGCCCAATGCCACCGACGCCGACCGCGAGCGCCGCATGATCGAGAACCTCCGGGGGCTCAAGAACCTGAAGGGCAGGGCGTAGAGTAGGCCCGGGCAGGAGGTAGCGAGAGATGGCATTCTGGCAGCGCCGAGTCCTCCTCGACCGCGATACCGTCACGCCCGACGCCACCACCCGGCGCCTGGAGCTACCCAAGGCGGATCTCCTCTCCGCCCTCGAGGTCCGCTACCAGGCCACTAACGACACCAACCGCAACACCGAGCGCATCATCGACGCCATCGACCGCGTAGAGGTCATCGCCGATGGCAGCACCGTCCTCTTCTCCCTGCGCGGGGCCGAGCTCGTGCGCCACAACTGGTTCATGCTCCGCCATCACCCCGCCTGGCAGCTGTCGGAGGACCCGGCCGATGACCAGTACGTCCACCTCATCGTCCCCTTCGGCCGCTTCCCCTACGACCCCCAGTTCGCCCTCGACCTCGGCCAGTACACCTCCGTCGAGCTGCGGGTGGCTGTGAGCCCCACCATCGCCGCCGGCGGCTTCGTCACCAACTCCGGTCAGCTTACCGTCGCCGCCATCATGTACCGCGAGGGGCCCCTGCCCGCCGGCCGCCTGGGCTTCATGCGCACTACCGAGGTCTTCTCCTTCACCTCCGCCGCCACCGGCGAGCGCCGCGTCGAGCTGCCCAGGCTCTTCCCCTACCGCCACGTCATGGTCACCGCCATCAACCCCAACGTCGAGGACGGGGTCGCCATCACCCGCCTCCAGCTCGATCTCGCCACCGGCACCCGCGTCCCCATCGACGCCCGCTGGGTCGACCTCCAGGAGGAGAACACCCGCCTCCTCGGCATCTCCCCCGAGACCGAGGAGATCCTATTCGTCGCCCACGGCAACACCGCCGACCTCCTCGCCACCCGCATCCAGAGCGTTATTGCCCAGGCCGAGGCCGGCTTCGTCGGCACCAACACCCAGTTGCCGGTGCGCCAGGTCTCGGCCGTCTCCGGCAACCGCATCACCCTTGCCGGCGCCATCGTCTACGACCCGGCCGCCACTGCCACCGCCATCAACGACACCACCGCCCGCCGGACCCGCTGCCGGGCCGTGGGCCACTCCGTCCCCTACGCCGTCCTCATACCCTTCGACGTCGGCGACGACATGACCCAGCTCCTCAACCCCCAGGAGTGGCCGAAGGTCGAGCTCGTCCTCACCCAGGGCGGCTCCGGCGCGGACGTCCGCGTCGTGCTACAGGAGGTCGTCCCTGCCGGCCGAACCGTCTAGGGCGCTGCCAGCGCTGAGGGGCCATGCCGGACGAGCTGCACGCCCTGCCCGTGGTGGATGCCCAGGCAGGGTCCACCTTCTTCCTCGAAGGCCCCATCGCCGTCTGGGGCCTCCTCATTGCCGCCGATACCGCCGTCGCCGCCAGCGTCCGCGCCTACCACGGGCCGTCCACCGATAGCCCGCGCATCGCCATCTACAGGCACCCCGCGGCCGAGACGAGGCTCTACCTCCTCCCCACCCCCCTCCGCCTCGACCGCGGCCTCCTCCTAGAGTTCGTCAACGCCACCCCCCAGGCCACCATCTACTACGCCTTCCTCCGCCCGGAGGGCTGATGCCGTCGTGCTCTACACCTTCGCCCTCACCGTCCCGCCCGACACCCCTGCCTCCCAGCCCCTTCGCCAGACCGCCACCCTCTCCCCTGGCCGGATCCATCGCGTCTTCGTCATGTTCCCCCCCAACGCCGCCGGCCTCCTCCAGGTCGGCATCGAGTACCGCGGCAGCAAGATCTGGCCCTCCAACCCCGACGGCTGGCTCCTCGGCGACAACATGACCTGGGTCTGGGACGAGGACATGGACCTGCCCCCCGGCGACTCCTCTATCGTCCTCGTCGGCTTCAACCTCGACGACACCTACTCCCACACCGCCTACTTCGCTTTCGCCCTCCTGCCCCCCGGCCGCGCCGGCGTCCTCTCCCGCATCGCCCAGGCCCTCGGCGTGAGGTGAGCCATGCCCCGCTCCGCCCCCGACTGGTACCCCCTCCGCCGCCAGGTCTACAGCACGGTGTCGACGGACATGGCCGAGGTCGCTGCCCGTCTCGGCTCCCCCGTCGTCCACGACCGCCGCGGCACAGTCATCTACATCGAGGACTTCGCCTCGGGCCTCTCCCACTGGATCCTCAGCGTCCCCACCGGCGGCGCTGCTGACCTCAGCCTCTTCCGCGCCCGCCACGGCCTCCTCTCCCTCCGCCTCTTCAGCCCCACCGGCGCCTTCGCTGCCACCGAGGCCTTCCGCCGCTTCCCTCCCCCGCCCCTGGCCGGCCGCGTCGGCGTCGAGTCCTCGTTCGACGCCTACCAGGGCGTCGGCCTCGTCCAGCTCCTCCTCTCCTACCGCGATGGGCAGCGTGCTGCCACCTACGGGGTCAGGTTCTCCGCCGCCAGCGCCGAAGTTACCTACTTCGACGCCACCGGGTCCTGGGCTACCCTCGTCCCACCCTTCACCCTCCCGGTCGATCTCGACCGCTTCTACACCTGGAAGCTCGTCGTCGACCCGGCGCGCTACCAGTACGTCCGCCTCCTCATCGACGACCGCATCTACGACATGTCTGGCATTGCCGCCTACACCCAGCCCGACACGTCCTTCACCTCCCTGCGGGTGGGCGTCGGCGCTCTGGGCACTGCCAGCGGCTCCATCACTGCCTACATCGACGACATCATCGTCACCGTCGACGAGCCATGAACGCTCCCCGCCTCCGCCTCGCCCTCGCCCTCGGCGCCCAGTCCCAGGGCAGCCAGTACGCCATCACCATCGATGGCATCACCTACCGCGTTCTCCAGCTCGACTCCCAGGGCCGCCTCATGCTAGCCTAGGTCTCACAGGAGGCACCGGCCCATGTCCATCGACGCCTCCCTCCTCCTCGGTGCCCAGTCCCAGGGCAGCCAGTACGCCATCACCATCGACGGCATCACCTACCGTGTCGTCCAGGTAGACTCCCAGGGCCGCCTCGTCGTCGCCGGCGCCGGCGGCCTACCCCTCCTTACCACCAACTACCCAGGCCTGATGTTTTCAGTGGGCGCCACTAACAGCTTCGGGGGCTGGACCCAGGTCGTTGCCAACGTTGGCGTGGGGAAGACCCTCTATCTGGTCTCCTTCACCTTCGTGCCGAGCGGGACGGGGACGATACGTTGGGAGTTCGAGATGGGCGTGGGCGCCCCCGGTGCCGAGACGCCTGTCCTGCGCATCCCGGGGGTCACACAGATCACGACCGCCGCGGGCGTGTACCCGTCAAACGAGTACTTCCCCCAACTGAGGCTCCCCGACAATGCCCGCCTGGCCGTCCGCGGCCGCTGCAACGCAACTGCCAATCAGTTCGCCTTCCTCATGGTAGGGTACGCCTAGCCATGTCCCTCGAGGCCGTCACCCGCGCCGCCCTCCGCTACTTCGACCCCGAGACCGCCATCGTCATGGTGGCCATCGCCGGCGCCGAGTCCGCCTACCGCCTCGATGCCCGCGGCGACCCCCTCTCCATCTTCCCCCCCGCCCGCCAGGCGGCCATCCGCCCCTACTCCTGCCTCGGCTACACCTCCTTCGGCCCCTGGCAGGTCCACCTCCCCGCCCACGCCCCCACCCTCGCCGCCCTCACCGGCTCCTCCGACCCCTGCGCCTGGGCCGCTTGGCTCTCCGACCCCGACCACTCCGCCCAGATGGCCCGCATCGTCTACGACCGCCAGGGCTTCCGCGCCTGGACTGCCTACAACAACGGCGCCTACCTGGGCTATCTCGGCCTCGCCCGTCGCGCCGTCGAGGCGGCCATCCGCGGCGAGCCCCTACCCCCTGCCCCCGTCGCCCCCGAGCCTCCCCCTGGCGCTCCTGTCATCGTCATCCCCGGCGACCCCTGATGACTTGACATAACATCATCCGGCCTGGTACAGTCGCCGCAGATGAAGGGGGCGACGTTCCACGACGTGGTGGCAGCCCTAGTCAGCCTTGCCCTCCTCGGCGGCATCCTGGCCCTGGTCTGGAGCTCCCGGGAGGTGCCCGAGGCTCTCTGGGTCGCCTTCAGCGCCGCCATGGGCTACGTGTTCAGGGGCGGCCTGAACGGCACCGGCCGCCTGGTGAACCACCTCCGCCCCCCTCCCGGCGCCAGCACCACCGAAAGGGGGCTATAGCATGGCCACAAGGGATCTCGACCCCCTCGTCCGCCAGGTCGTCCGCGCCCTCCAGGCATCCCCGCCCCAGCCACAGGACGACTTCGAGGCCCGCGCCAGGTACGGGCAGCTCGTGTTCTCCGCCCAGATCCTCGCCGAGCGCACCCGCTGCGACTGCCAGAGCTGCCAGCTCCTGCGCCGGGCCGTAGACCTCCAGCTATCCCTACCCCAGAGCCAGGAGGCCAACGTTGGCTCAAGTGACCGTCCTCCGGCGTGAGCTCGTCACCGCCCTCACCCCCGACGGCCGTGCCGAGGAGCGCATCGCCGTCACCTACTCCACCCCCGTCATCCCCCCGCGCCGGGTTTTCCTCCCCCTCACCCTCTACCGCCCCGCCACCCCCCAGGAGATCCAGAACAACCCCCGCTTCAGCCACCTCCCTAAGGACCAGAACGCCCAGTCAGAGGAGCTCAAGGCCATCGCCCAGGACATCGACCTCATCTCCCGCGCCCCCCCGCAGCTCTTCGAGCTCCCCTGATCCGACAGGGGGGTAGGCCCCATGCCTCCTCACCACGACGCCCTCTACCGCGCCATAGCCGCCGCCGTCTACGCCGCTGCTGCCCCCTCCGTCTCGCCGGTCGCCGGCGCCATCATCCCCATCCCAGGCCCCCTCCCCGGGCCCGGCCCCATCGTCCCCCCCATCCCCGGCCCCAGCCCGGGCCCTGGGCCCATCATCATCCAGCCACCGCCCTCGGCCCCGCCCCCCAACCTGGGCGAGATCCTCGGCGGCATAGCCATCGATATCGTCTCCCAGGTCCGGGGGGAGATCTGGGCGGCCGCCGGCGACCTCAAGGGCTGGATTTGGGGCGCCCATGTCGGCACACAGGGGCATATCTGGGACGCCGCCGGCTGGGTCGTCTCTACCCTCGCCCCCCAGGTCCAGGGGATCGTCCCGTGGGTTACCACCATCGCCGGCGACCTCAAGGCCTGGATCTGGGGGGCCCACGTCGGCACCCAGCAGAACGTCTGGGACGCCGCCAGGTGGCTCGCCGGCATCGTCCAGGCCGAGCACGCCGGCACCCGCTCCTGGGTCAGCACCATCGCCGGCGACCTGAAATCCTGGATCTGGGGGGCCCACGTCGGCACCCAGGGCGTCGTCCAGGACGCCGCCGCCTGGGTCGTCGGACGGGTCGAGGCCATCGGCGAGGACGTCGGCTCCCGCCTCCAGCAGGGCTTCGGCTGGCTGGGTGAGACCGTCCTCGGCGCCATCGGCGGCCTCGGCAAGGCCCTGGGCGACGGCTTCGCCTGGCTCGGGAACCTCTTCACCTCCGGCCTCGCCGGCGCCGTCGGTGACATCGTCCGCGGCTTCGCCGATGCCCTCGGCCGGCTCGCCGAGATCCTCCTCGCCCCCTTCGAGTTCCTGGCCCGCAAGATCTGGGAGTTCTTCCGCAAGCTTCTCGAGGAGCTGTGGCAGGCCGTCTCCGACCTCTTCTTCCGCAAGCTGGCCATCCCCCTCCGCCTCCTCCGTGGCGAGTACACCTCCGCCAGCGCCTTCCTCGAGGACCTCCTCGACCCGCCCCAGTTCCACGACCCCATCACCGCCTTTATGGCTCTCGTAGCCATCTTCGTCTCCGCCGTCATCCAGTTCTTCCCTATCCTCGCCCCCATCAACGACGTCCTCGTCCAGGAGTCCCGCATGCGCTATGCCCCCCGCCTCCTCACCCCCGACCAGGTCCTGGACGCCGAGCTGCGCGATATCCCCGTCCGCTACGGCTATGACGAGCACCTCATGCGCTGGGGCTACCACGTCGAGGACATCGCCGCCCTGCGCCAGCTCCGCCGCCTCCTCCCCACCCCCTCCGACCTCGTCCGCATGGGCGTCCGGGAGGTCTTCACCCCCGAGGTCGCCCAGGCCTTCGGCCTGTTCGAGGACCTCCCGCCCGACTTCGTGCGCTGGATGGCCCGCCTGGGCTTCGACGAGTTCTGGGCAGCGGCTTACTGGGCTGCCCACTGGGATCTCCCCTCCGCCACCCAAGGCTTCGAGATGTTCCACCGCGGCATCATCTCCCACGACGAGCTCCGCCTCCTCCTCCGCGCCCTCGACGTCATGCCCTTCTGGCGCGACCGCCTGATCCAGCTCTCCTACCGCCCCATCACCCGCGTCGACCTGCGCCGCATGTACCAGACCGGCGTCATCGACTTCGATCGCCTCGTCCGCGGCTACCGCGACCTCGGCTACTCGCCCGAGGATGCCGAGGCCCTCGCCGTCTGGACTAGCCGGGCCTTCCCCCGCGCCAGCGACGGCCCCGCCGGCAACCTCCGCAACGAGGCCATCCGCGCCGTTCGCCGTGCCTACACCCGCCGCACCATCGACCGCGACGAGGCCCTCGACCGCCTCGTCGAGCTCGACCTCTCCTTCGACGAGGCCGAGGCCATCGTCGCCATCTGGGACTTCGAGCTCGAGATCGACCCCAACCTCCGCTCCGACCTCGACCTGCGCGAGCTCTCCCGCTCCGTCGTCGAGCGCGCCTACGAGCGGGGGCTCTTCGACTTCAACACCGCCCTCAACGAGCTCATTGAGATCGGCTACACCCAGGAGGACGCCGAGGTCCTGCTCCATCTGGTCGACCAGCGCCTCCTCGAGGAGCTCACCGAGCTCGAGATCGAGGCCGTCCTCAACCGCCTCGACGCCGGCGTCATCACCCCCGACGATGCCATCGCCCGCCTTCGCGGCACCGGCCTCCCCGAGCGCCGCGTCGACTTCCTCGTCCGCCGCGCCCTCCTCCGCCGCGAGGCCTCCCCTCGCCGCCTCACCGTCTCCCAGCTCCAGCAGGCCCGCCGCCGTGGCATCATCCCCACCGACGCGGACCTGCATGCGCGCCTACGCGCTTTGGGGTATAATGAGGACGATGCCGATATCCTGGTGGCCCTGACTGCGAGGTGATGCCATGCCCGTCCAGGAGGAGCTCGACGCCCTCCGTCGCGCCCGCGAGGCTATACGCCGCATCGTCACTGGCCAGCGCCAGTCCATCCGTCGCCCCGGCGAGGGCGTAGCCCAGACTCAGGAGAGGAGCGAGGGCCGTGGCCAAGCCCAAGCGCCCGCTGGCTGAGCTCCGCGCCTTCCGGCGCTCCCTCGACCGGGTCACGGGCATTAGCTACTTCCGCCGTGCCGTCCCTACGCCCCCCAACCCGGCCGCCCGCCTCGTCCGCAGCATCCTGCGCCAGCTCCCGCTATGACGCGCGCCCGTCGTCTCCGCCGCCGTGCCTGGGCCACCCTCAAGCTGGCCCTTAAGCTCGCCGTCCTACTGCCCCTCTTCGCCCTCGCCCTGGTAGGCGTTGCCCTTCGTCCCCTTACCGCCGTCTTCTGGCCGCTGTCCCTCTACCGCATCGCCCGCGCCATGGAGACAAGGAGGAGGTATCGTGACCACTGAGTCCCCGCCCCAGCCCCTCACCGTCCGTATCGCCGTCTGCGCCGTCTGCGAGCTCCTCTTCGCCCTCCATCCTGACCGCCCCTTCTCGCCCTGCCACGGCGCCGACCCCATCGCCGTCCTCGCCACCGTCACCCTTCGCCCCGACGGGACCGTAGCTGGCAGCTTCGGCGACGCCGTCGCTGCCCCGGAGGCTGCCCCCGTCGAGGCCCCCGCCCTCGAGGAGCCCCCCACCGCCCCGGCCCTACCCGAGGAGGGCCCCGAGGCGCCCCCAGCCCCCGAGGCCCCCCTGGCCCCCGAGGCCTCCGCCGAGCCAGCCGGCCCCATCGAGGCACCGGCCGTCCCTGAGGAGGCCCCCATCTCCCCCCTGCGCCGCGCCGCCGCTGCCCTCCTCCTCGGCGAGGCCACCATCGACGACCTGGCCCGCGCCCTCGCCGACGCCTCGGCCGACCGCGCCTGGACTAACCGCCTTCTGGCAATGGTCCAGGACCTGGACGAGGCCCTCGAGGCCGGCCCCCCCGCCTGGGGCGCCCACGTCCCCTGAATCTTTGCGGCGGGGGGTTGACAACGCCCCGCAGGTGTGTTATGAGTGTCCATAACCGAGGCCCAGCCCGGCCTCCCACCCCCGGCTCGGGGACTATACATAACGGACATAGTGCGAACCAAGCCCGTTATCGCGTCCGCGTGGACGGCCCGCCCCTGCGCTTCGCGGCCGCCCACTTCGCCACCTTCGGCGGCGACGCCGAGCCCCTGCACGGCCACAACTACCAGGTGACTATCGAGGCGGAGGGGGATCTGACGCCCGATGCCTGGGTCATCGACTTCGGCGAGCTGCGGGCGCTGGGGACAGCCCTGTGTCGAGAGCTGGACCATCGCTTCCTGCTGCCCGAGGAGGACAGCCATATCGCCGTGGCGTGGGACGAGGGGTCGGTGGAGGTGCGGTTTGGCGACCGACGATACGTGTTCCCGGCGGTCGACGTGGCCCGCCTTCCCGTCGAGAACTCCACCGCCGAGTGCCTGGCCCGCTACCTGGCCGCTCGGCTGGCGGAGGAGCTGCGCGGCCGCGGTCACCGTCATCTGCGCTCCTTGACGGTGGGCGTTGAGGAGGCCCCGGGACAGTCGGGATGGTGTACTATTGCCCTGACGACGGAGTGAGGCCCCCATCGTTATGTCGAGCAGGAGGAGGCCATGAGGGACGACGTCTGCTTCCGGCCTGCCCACGAGCTGGCCGACCTGGTGCGGAGCCGCCAGCTATCGCCGGTGGAGCTCATGGAGGCGTGCCTGGACCGCATCCACCGCCTCGACCCTGTCATCAGGGCGTTCGTGACCCTGCGCTCCGAGGACGCCCTGGCCGAGGCACGCCAGACGGCGGACCGCATCGCCCGGGGCGATGAGGTGGGGCCGCTGGCGGGCTTGCCCCTAGCGGTGAAGGACCTGGAGGATGTGGCCGGGCTCCCCACCACCTACTGTTCCCTTCCCTTCAAGGACAACGTCGCCCAGCGAGACTCGGTGCAGGTGGCCAGGCTCAAGGCCGCCGGGGCCATCGTGGTCGGGAAGACGACCACGCCGGAGTTCGGATACACCTTCTTCTGCCGGAACCTCCTCACCGGTGCCACCCTGAACCCCTGGCACCCCGAGCGGAGTCCTGGCGGCTCCAGCGGCGGCTCGGCGGCGGCCATCGCCTCCGGCATGGTCCCCCTGGCGACCGCCTCCGACGCTGGAGGCTCCATCCGCATCCCGGCCGCCTACACTGGTTGCTTCGGTATCAAGCCCCAGTTCGGCCGGGTGCCCATGGGCCCCTTCGACGTCATTCCCTGGGGCGGGCTGACCTGCTATGGGCCCATCACCCGCACCGTCATGGATGCCGCACTGTACCTGGACGCGGTGGTCGGCGACCACCCTTCCGACCCGCACTCGTTGCCCCATCCCCGGTATTCTTATGTCGAGAGGCTGCGGGAGCCCCTGCCGCGGCTCCGCATCGCCTGGAGTCCCACTCTGGGCTATGCCGTGGTCGAGCCGGAGGTCCTGCGAGAGGCCGAGGCGGCCGCCCGCGCCTTCCAGGAGTTGGGCCATGAAGTGGACGAGGTGGAGGACGTCTTCCCCGACCCGGCCTGGGCCTGGGGCATCGTCGAAGGCGGGGCCATGTGGATGCGCATCGCCGACAAGGTGGAGAAGCACCACGAAGAGTTCGGCCGAGGCTTCCTGGCCATGGCCGAGAGAGGTCGGCACGTCACTCAGGAGCAGTACTACCGGGCGCAGAAGGTGCGCGCCGATCTAGTCAACCGGCTGTGGCAGCTCTTCGAGCGCTACGACCTGCTCCTGACCCCCACAGTGGCTACGGAGGCCGTGGACGCCCGCGGGCACCTGAGCATGGAGATAGCGGGCCGCCAGGTCGAAAACCCGCTGGCCTATATCCCCTTCACGTACCCCTTCAACCTCTCGGGGCACCCTGCCGCCACGGTGCGGGCGGGCTTCACCGAGGCTGGTCTGCCCGTGGGGCTGCAGATAGTGGGCCCCAGGCTGAGAGAGGACCTGGTGCTGCAAGCGGCCTATGCCTACGAGCAGGCGCGCCCGTGGGCCCACCATTGGCCACGGGACATCGGCGCGCAGCCGTCCGGCGCCTCACCGTCCTAGAGTCCGCGTCGGGCGGCCCTGAAGACGGCGCCGATGACCCAGATTATGGCTATCACCAGGAAGACGAAGAACAGGATGCGGGCGATGAGGGCGGCGATTCCGGCGACAATGCCGAAGCCGAACGCTGCCGCCAGGATCGCTATCAGGAAAAAGATGAGGGCCCAGATGAGGACACCCACGCTCTCACCCCTCCACCACGATCTATAGGCCTAAGGATAACGGAGTCGGCGCGGGCAGTGCAAACCGGGTGGCCCCGGGCGCCCGCGACATGCGCCAGGGGCACTCGGCCGCCGCCTTCCCTCACCGAGGGGGCTGCGGTGAGCTTAGCGGCGGTTGACAGGCGACCGGGGTAGCCTATGATAGGAGATGCAGACGCCCCCTGGCGGGCCCGCAGCATGCAGATAGACTGGCAGCGCACCATCAACGAGATCCTTGCTAACAAGGTGACGTGCCCCCGCTGCGGGGCGCTGACCGGCGAAGTCTACATCGGCTACATGCGCGCCCCCGAGGCGGCCCACTGGGCGCCCCTATGCGAGGGGTGCAACAAGGAAGAGTACTGCGACGCTCGCAAGCTGGTCACCCTCTGCGAGGACTGTGCCCGTGCCGTCCGCCTCCGCGGCCGGAAGGTGGACCAGTACGGCATGATGGTGGCACTCCTGGAAGAGTGCCGCCGACAACTGGAAGAGTCCCTCGACTACCTCAGCGAGTACTGGCGCGAGGACTTGGACATCGACCCCGAAGAGATGGACAAGCGTCTGGAGGAAGTGGACCCCGACCTCTTCCGCGAAGAGGACTCCTGGCGCCACTACCTGGAAGAGCAGTACCTCAAGCTGCACCGCTGGTTCCGCCAGCACGGGTTCCGCATACCCAACCCCGGCTGGCGGTCGGAGTACGTGGAAGAGGTGGTCTCCCTGGGGTACACGACCATCCTGGGAGACTAGACGCGCCGAGCCCGCGGCTCCTCCTCCCCTATGGTCACCGTCCTCGTCCTGTTCGACTCCCGCGGCGGCCTGGTGGAGCGACTGGCAGAGGCAGTGGCGGAAGGCGTGCGCTCCGTGCCAGGTTCCCGGCTCCTGTACCGTCGCCTGGAAGAAGCGTCCCTCGATGAGCTGAAGTCGTGCGATGCCTTGATCGTCGGCTCTCCTAACTGGAGCGGCATCACCGGCAAGCTGAAGGAGTGGTTCGATTATTCTGGAGACCTTTGGGAGACGGGGGAGCTGGCCGGGAAGGTCGGTGCTGCCTTCACCGCCGGCTACTCCCGCTCCGGTGGCATCGAGGCTACGCTCCTGCAGCTCCTGCACCTCCTCTTCGCCCACGGCATGGTGGTAGTGGGCCTGCCCTGGTCGGAACGGATGCGCGTCTCCGGCTCTTACTACGGGGCCACGGCCCACGGCCAGGTCACCGAGGAAGACCGCGAGCAGGCGCGTGCCCTGGGCCGCCGTGTGGCCGAACTGGCCCTCCGCCTCCATTCCCCCGCGCCCGCTTAGACTCTCGAGGCATATTTCTTTAGCCTTACACCAATTAATTCATCATCTCTTGACAAATCCCTCAGATAGGCCATAATTGGCGCGAACTGGTCCCACGATAGGAGCTCTAGGCTCTCCTTAGGACCTGGCTAGAACAGGAGGTGAAGGACCGTGAGCGACCGGGACGCAAGCGGCTACCGGCAAGGAGCGAGCTTCTGGCAGCGCAGGCTGGGACGGCGTCGCTTCCTCCAGTACATGGCGGTCGGGGCAGGGACGGCTGGCCTGGCCCTGGCCTGCCGAGAGGAGCGCGCCCCGACGCCAAGCACTCCGGTGGGCGAGGCGCGACCACCGGCCCGAGGCCAGGGCGGCACCATCGTCTTCCGCGACGTGGGCGACCCGGCCAGCTTCGACTACTACAAGACGTGGGCCTACCGGACCATGCAGCACATGGCCCTGGTCTACCCCAGGCTCCTCAAGTTCAAGGTCGGCCCTGACGTCGGCCCCACCGACTACGACATCGTGCCCGACCTGGCGGCGGCAATGCCAGAACAGCCCGACGCCACCACCTACATCTTCAAGCTCCGCCCCGCCAGGTGGGAGAACAAGCCGCCCCTCAACGGCCGGGCGTTGACGGCTGAGGACGTGGTCAAGAACTGGGACCGCTTCAAGGCCGAGCACCCCAACCGCGCCGTGCTGGTGAGCGACGTGGACCGGGTGGAGGCCACCGCCCCCGACACGGTGCGCTTCGTCCTCTCCCGTCCCCTGGGGGCGTTTCTCAGCCACATCGGGCACCATGGCATGTTCTACATCATGCCCTACGAGCTCTTCGGCACCGGCCAGCTCGAGAAGGACATGTGGAGCGCCGGGCCGTTCATTTTCCGGGGCTACGACGTGGGAGTGGAGTCGCGCTTCGAGTTCAACCCGAACTACTTCATCGAGGGGCTGCCGCGGGCATCGCGCGTGATCATACGCTACGTGCCCGACCACCAGACAGCTCTCTCCCTCTACCGCACCCGCCAGCTCGACTCCACCCTGTACGGGGCGGCCGGGCTCCCCAGCGCCAAAGACGTGCCCGAGCTCAGGCGCGACCTGCCCAACGCTACCTACACCCCTTCGCCTCTTCACTTCGACTTCCTGCTGAAGATGGACCTGCGCGACCCCGTCTTCCGCGACAAGCGGGTGCGACAGGCCATCTCTATGGCCATCAACCGCGACAACCTGGGCCAGATATCGGGCGAGGGCTTCTGGATCCTGGAATACGGCGCCCTCACCCGCTGGTACTTCGACCCCAAGAAGAACGAGTTCCCCAACGCCCGCTACTACCAGTACAACCCCCAGGAGGCGAGGGCCCTGCTGCGGGCGGCGGGCGTGGAGCGGGCCGGGCCCTACGACCTGCTGGCGGCGCGCTTCTGGTGGGCGGAGCAGATCGAGTGGGCCCAGTACGTCCAGGAGCAGCTCCGCGCCGTAGGCATCGAGACACGCATCAAGGAGATGCCCTTCGCTGAGTTCTATTCGGCCACAGTGGTGGGCCCCCGCTGGACGGGCGGGTTCGCCATGGCACCCCACATCACCGTGGCCGACCCCAACGAGACCTACACCATCCTCTGGAGCCCGGGAAGCCCCCGCATCCACAGCCCGGGCCTGGAGGACCTGATGCGCCAGGACACGGAGCTGCTGGAGGCCATGGAGCGGCAGCGGCGCGAGGTCGACCCCAACCGTCGCCGGGAGGCCGTGCGGCAGGTGGTGAACATCATCGCCGACCGAATGTACGGCATACCTACAGCCGTCCCCATGGTCTATCACATCCACCAGGACAACGTGGCGATGAACTGGATCAACTCGTACGGCATGGAGTACGCCTTCGAGGCCTGGAGGCGCGAGTGAAGTATGGCCTGTTCATGATGCCGCTGCACCCGCCGGAGCGGGACAAACTGGAGGGCTACCGGCGCGATATCGAGACGCTGGTGCTGGCCGACAGGCTGGGCTACAGCGAGGCGTGGATAGGCGAGCACTTCACCATCCCTTGGGAAAACATCACCGCGCCGGACCTGCTCATCGCCAACGTGCTGCCCCGCACCGAGCGCATCGTCCTGGGCACGGGGGTCGTGCTGCTGCCCATGCACGACCCCCGCGAGGTGGCCATGCGCATCGCCTTTCTGGACCACCTGGCCGAGGGCCGCTTCTACTTCGGAATCGGCTCCGGCGGCGCCCCCACTGACTTCGAGCTGTGGGAGATCGACCACCACGCCGGCGAGCACCGCCGCCGCACCCGCGAGGCCATAGATATCATCCTGCGCATCTGGCAGGAGGATGGCCAGTTCGAGTACCGCGGACAGTTCTGGCACGTGCGGATGCCCAGGCCGAGGCCCGATATCCCCCTGTACCATCACATGCGGCCTTACCAGAGGCCGCACCCTCCCATTGCTGTGGCAGGACTGCACCGCTGGTCGGAGACCCTCGCCCTGGCCGGCGAACGGGGCTGGATACCCATGAGCATCAACTATCTGCCCCCGCATCAGTTGCTGACCCACTGGGAGGCAGTGGAGGCAGGGGCGCAGCGGGCTGGCCGGGTGGCCGACCGCAGGCAGTGGCGCATCGCCCGCGAGATTTACGTGGCCGAGACCGACGCCCGCGCCCGGCGAGAGGTGCTGGAAGGGCCCATGCGGCGCGCTTTCGAACAGTACATGCGCAACATCCTCGCCTCCCTGGGCTCCCTGGACCTGTACAAGGTCGACCCCGAGATGCCGGACGAGGCGGTGACCGCCGAGTACCTGGTCGACAACGACATCTGGATCGTGGGCGCTCCCGACACGGTGACCGAAAAGCTGCGCCGCCTGTACGAAGCGGTGGGCGGCTTCGGCACCATACTCCAGATCGCCTACGACTGGGACCCGTGGGAGAGGTGGATCAACTGCATGGAACTCCTGGCCAAGGAGGTGATGCCCAACCTGGCTGGCCTGGAGCCCGGTTAGGGCGGCCGCAGGCACCTTGTAAATTCCTGACCTATGTGCTATAGTTCTGGCCGATAAAACGCCAGGAAGGGGGACAAGAGCTATACGGAAGGAGCTTCCCATCAACGAGCGGATCCGGGCCCGCGAGGTCCGCCTCATTGACCAGCACGGCAAGAACCAGGGAGTGGTGCCCCTGCCCAGGGCCCTGGCCATGGCACGAGAGGCGGGCCTCGATTTGGTAGAAGTAGACCCTAGCGGTAACCCGCCCGTATGCCGCATACTGGACTACGGCAAGTGGAAGTACCAGCAAGAGAAGAAGGAGCGGGAGGCGCGCAAGCACCACAAGGGCGGTGAGCTCCACGAGGTCAGGCTCAGGCCCAACATCGGTCAGCACGACCTGGAGTTCAAAGTACGCATAATGGCCCGCCTGCTCGAGGGCGGCGACAAGGTGCGCGCAGCCGTCCGCTTTCGGCGCGGCCGGGAGATGGACCACCCGGAGCGCGGCCACGAGGTGCTCAGGAAGGTGAGAGAGGCCCTGGAAGGGATCGGCGTCGTGGAGAGAGAGCCGGTCATGGAGGGGCAGTTCCTGAGCATGATCCTGGCGCCGCGCAAGGGTGGGCCCGCCAAGGCAGCCGTAACGAGCAGCAAAAACGAGGTGGAGAGGAGCCTTGCCAAAGCCGAAGAAGTATAAGCTGAAGAGCCACTCCGGCGCCAAGGACCGCTTCCATGTCACCGGCGGCGGCAAGTTCACGCGTCGGCGCGGGCACCTGAGCCACCTGCACCGCAAGAAGCGGGCAGCTACCCTCCGGCAAGTCTCGCGCAAGCTCCCCGTCTCCGAGGCGGACGTGCCCCGCCTGCGCAGGCTCCTTCCCTATTCCGACTAGCGCTGGAGGTCAGATGCCATGGCCAGGGTGAAGAGGGGCACCAACAAGCGTCGCCGGCACAAGAAGGTGCTGGCCCAGGTGAAGGGACATGTCGGGGCGCGGCATCGCTCTTATCGGCGGGCGCACGAGTCCCTCATCCACGCCCTGTACTATGCCTACGAGCACCGGCGCGACCGCAAGGGCCAGTTCCGCAGGCTATGGATCGCGCGGATCAACGCCGCCGCCCGCCTCCATGGCCTCTCCTACAGTCGCCTGATCGACGGCCTCAAGCGGGCAGGCATCGAGCTGGACCGGAAGGTGCTGGCCGACCTGGCCGTACGGGAGCCCGACACCTTCGCCGGGCTGGTGGCCAGGGCCAGGGACGCCCTGGCCAGCGCCGGCTAGCCGCGCAGGGACGCCCCTAACTCGCGCTCCAGTCGGGCAACGATTCGTCGCCGTTCCCGCGCTACCTCTTCGTCGCTGGGCGTGCGGTCAAGGGCCTGGTAGGTCACCGCGAAGGCGAGGGACTTCTTCCCTTCGGGCACCGGCGGGCCCGTGTAAAGGTCGAACAGCTCGGCACGGGCCACCAGGGGCGACGCCTCGATGAGCTTTCTTACGGCCGCTGCCGGCACGTCCGCGTCCACCACTACCGCCAGGTCCTCGCGCACCGGCGGGAACCGCGAGATGGGCCGGTAGCGTCGACCGGCAGGGACGTGGGGCGAGAGTCGCTCCAGGTCCAGCTCGAACAGGAAGGCATCGCCTTCCACCTCGAAGGCCAGGGCCACGGCAGGATGCAGCTGGCCCAGCAGGCCCACCGCTTTTCCTTCCACCCGGACCTCGGCAGTGCTGCCCGGCAGGAAGACTGCGTGACGGGCGGGCAGGAACTCGGCCTGGACGCCCAGGATGGCCAGGGCGGTCTCCAGGAAGGCCTTGGCGTCGAAGAAATCGGCCGGCTCGGCCCTGGGCAGTCCCCACCGGTCGGGCTTGGGGCCGGCCACGATGCCTGCCGCCATCTCCACCTCGTGGGGGAGGTCGTCGGTACGGGAGAGGAAGACCCTCCCGACCTCGAACAGTGCCACCAGGCCCGGTCGAGATCTCAGGTTGCGGGCCAGCGAGCGCAGCAGCCCCGCTCGCAGCGTCGTTCGCAGGTACTCCAGCTCCCGGCTCATGGGGTTGGCCACCCGCAACGGCGGATGAGAGGCGAACTCCTCGGTGGACAGGACACGTGCCAGCGTCTCGCGGTCGCTGAGGGGGTAGGTGATCACCTCCTGCATGCCTGCCTGCGCCAGGGCGTCGCGCACGCGCTCCCGTAGCTCGCGCATGGGGTCGGCCTCGGCCGGCGGCAGCGACGGCGCCCGCAGCACAGCCGGTATACGCTCGTACCCGACTACCCGCGCCACTTCCTCGGCCACGTCGTCCGGTATGCGCACGTCGGTCCGCCAGTACGGGGGCGTCACCACGTAGGTGGCGGGGCGGCGCCACCGGCAGCGGAAGCCCAGGGCGGCAAGCGTCTGCTCCACCTCCTCCCGGGAAACATCCATGCCCAGCACTCGTCGGAGCCTCTCCTGCGTCAAGTAGATGGAGGCCTGTCGCTCCCGCGCCGGGAACACGTCGATAAGGCCGCGGGCGGCCGTGCCGCCGCACAGCTCCACCATGAGGCGGACGGCGCGACGGGCCGCGTAGAGGGGCAGGTAGGGGCTGAGCCCTTTTTCGAAGCGCAGGGACGCCTCGGTGCGCGCCTTCAGGGCCTGGGCTGTGCGACGGATGCTCGGGCACAGAAAGTTGGCCGATTCCAGGAGCACCGTCGTCGTGCTCTCGCTCACTTCCGAGTTGGCCCCACCCATGACGCCAGCCAGTGCCACCGGCCGCTCGGCATCGGCGATGACCAGCATGTCCGGCTGGAGCCGGGCCTCTGTGCCATCCAGCAGCACCAGGGTCTCGCCCTCGCGGGCCCGCCGGACGACGACCCGCCGCCGCGCCAGCTTTTCCCAGTCGAAGGCGTGCAGGGGCTGGCCCATTTCCAGCATCACGTAGTTCGTTATGTCGACAACGTTGTTGATGGGCCGCAGCCCTGCCGCCTCTAGCCGCCGCTGCATCCACGACGGCGAAGGGCCGATGCGCACTCCCTGCACCACCGCCGCCACGTAGCGGGGGCACAGGTCTGGCGCCTCGACGACGACGGACGCCAGCGAGCGTACCGGCGGCCCGTGCTCCTCGTACTCCGAGGGCGGCTCCCGCACCTGCACGCCGGTCAGAGCCGCCACCTCCCGGGCGATGCCCAGTACCGACAGCGCATCGGGGCGGTTGGGACGTATCTCCAGTTCCAGCACCGTCTCGCCGAGGTAAGAAGAGAGGGGCACGCCTACGGGCGCGTCCTCGGGCAACACCATGATGCCGGTGTGGTCATCGGAGAGGCCCAGCTCCAGCTCGGAGCAGATCATGCCCGCCGACTCCACCCCACGAATGACGGCCCGCCGCAGGGGGGCCGGTTGGCGGGTGCGCGGGTCCACCAGTACGGCGCCCTCCCTGGCGAAGGCCACCTTCTGGCCCACGGCCACGTTGGGCGCGCCGCAGACCACCGTTTGCCGCTCTCCCCCCAAATCTACGGTGGCCAGAGTCAGGCGGTCGGCGTTGGGGTGCGGGCGCAGCTCCACTACCTGCCCCACGAACACGTTCTGCCAGTCCCCGGTGCGGACGATGTCGGCGACCTCGAGGCCGGCGTCGGTGAGGCGCTGGGCCAGCTCCTCGGGCTGGATTGTTATGTCAACATACTCCGACAGCCAGGACAGCGGCACCCGCATGGCCACACCTTCTCGTCAGAACTGTTCCAGGAAACGCAGGTCGTTCTGGTAGAACAGGCGGATATCGTCGATGCCGTACCGCAGCATGGCGATGCGCTCGATGCCCAGGCCAGCGGCGAAGCCCGTGTAGCGCTCCGGGTCGTAGCCCACGTTGGCCAGGATACGAGGGTGGACCATGCCCGAGCCCAGGATCTCTATCCATCCCGATTGCCCGCAGGTGCGGCAGCCCTCGCCCCGGCACTGGAAGCAGTCGATGAGCACGTCCATGCCCGGCTCCACGAAGGGGTAGTACTCGCAGCGGAAGCGCACACGCCGCTCGGTACCGAACAGGCGCCGGGCGACCTCGGCCAGCGTGCCCTTCAGGTCGGCCATGGAGATGCCCTCGTCCACCGCCAGGACTTCCACCTGGGTCAGCATCCACTCGTGGGTGGGGTCGGTGGCCTCGTAGCGGTAGCAGCGGCCCGGCGAGACGATGCGTATGGGCGGCCGGTGCTTCTCCATGTAGCGCACCTGATTGGGCGAGGTATGGGTGCGCAACAGCATGGGCATTTCGCCGTCGCGCCGATAATCGATCCACAGCGTCGCCCACAAGTCCCGGGCGGGGTGGTCCTTGGGGATGAGCAGGGCCTCGAAGTTGTAGTAGTCCCACTCCACCTCGGGCCCCTCAACTACCTGGAATCCCAGCGCGGCGAAGGCGGCCAGGACATCGCGCAGGGTCTGGGTCACCGGGTGCAGTCGCCCCCGCAACAGCGGGCGTCCGGGCAGACTGACGTCGAGGGCGGCCTCGGCCAGCTTGCGGGCCAGCGCCTCCTGCTCGAGCTGGCGGCGACGCTCACCGTAGGCCGCTTCCAGCTCTTCCAGGACACGGTTGGCGAGGGCCCCCACCTGCCGTCGCTCCTCGGGGGCGAGAGAGGCGAGCCCTCTGGTCACCTCGCGTAGCCGGCCGCGGCGGCCCAGGTACGTAGTGCGCCAGGAGTCCAGCGCTTCCAGGTCGGCGACGGAGGCCAGGGCAGTCCTGGCCTCTTCTTCCAGTTCGCGCAGCGTTTCCGCCAGGGAAGGCATCGCGGCACCCAGTATGTGACGGAGCATTCCTAGCGTCAACAAGACGGCACCAGGGCCGGAGTGCCTTGACACCCCCACCAGCGGCGCTATGATGGCGGCGACCAGTACACCAGCGTGCAGGAGGAAACGGGCATGGCCATGCGCGCCTACGTCCTCATCGAGGCTGCGGTTGGCAAGGCCAAAGGCGTCGCCGAGGGCGTGCAGAGGCTCTCGTCCGCCGATGCGCGTGTCGTCTCCGTGGACGCCGTCACCGGCCCTTACGATGTCATCGCCCTCCTTGAGGCCGATGACCTGGACAAGCTGGGCAGGGTGGTGACCGAGGGCATACAGCAGGTGGACGGCGTCCAGCGCACCACCACCTGTCTGGTGGTCAGGCTGAGCTAGGGCCACATCCCGACCGGTGATAGAATGGTGGCGCGGGCAGGCGCAGCCGGCCCGCGTTGCTGCCCATGATCAGCGTCGAAGAGGCCCTGCAGCGCATCCTCGGCTACGTCGACGTCCTGGGGCCCGAGGAGGCGCCCCTGCTGCGCGCCCTCGGGCAGGTGCTAGCTGAAGATGTCCACTCGCCCTTCGATGTCCCTCCCCTGGACAACACGGCTATGGACGGGTACGCCGTCCGCGCCGCCGATACGCGGGGCGCCTCGCCGGACCGGCCCGTGGAGCTGGAAGTCGTCGGCGAGGTGGCGGCGGGTTACGTCTTCCCAGGCGAGGTGCTGCCGGGGACAGCGGTGCGCATCATGACCGGCGCGCCCATACCTGCCGGTGCCGATGCCGTGGTTCCGTTCGAGGACACCGATGAGCCGTTCGAGGCCCCACCCGAGGGCGCCCGCAGGCTGCGCCGCCACCAGCGGGTGCGGGTCTTCCGCGAGGCCGCCCCGGGCGCCAACATCCGATGCGCCGGCGAGGACATCGCTCGCGGGCAGCGGGTGTTGAGGGCAGGCTCCGTCCTCCGCCCCGCCGACATCGCGGTGCTGGCCGCCCTGGGGCGCGCGACCGTTCGGGTAGTGCGGCGACCGGTGGTGGCCATCATCTCTACCGGCGACGAACTGGTGCCGGTGGGCCGCCCCAAGCCGGAGAACAAGATCTACGACAGCAATGCCTACGGCCTGGCTGCCCTGGTGCTGCGCTACGGGGGTGTGCCCCGCCTGCTGGGTATCGCCAAGGACACGGTGCGCGCCCTGAAGGCCAAGCTCGAGCGGGCCCTGGACGCCGATATGGTGGTCACGTCAGCGGGGGTCTCCCGCGGCTACTACGACGTGGTGAAGGAGGTGCTGGCGCGCGAGGGCGAGGTGGACTTCTGGACGGTGGCCATGAAGCCCGGCAAGCCCCTGGCCTTCGGGTGCTTCTACCGGGGCGAGCGACGCGTTCCTCACCTGGGCCTGCCCGGAAACCCTGTCAGCGCGCTGCTGGCGTTCGAGCTGTTCGGGCGGCCCGCCATATTCAAGATGATGGGGAAGCGGGACTGGTCGCGGCCACGCATAAGGGCCATCGCCGAGGAGCGCATAGACACCCGGACGGAGGACCGCGTCTTTTTCGCCCGCTGCGTGGTGACCCGCCGCGACGGCCGCTATTACGCCCGCCTGACCGGGCCGCAGGGCTCGGGGATCCTCACCTCCATGGTGTATGCCAATGCCGTCACCGCCATCCCGCCCGAGAAGCGAGTGGTGGAGCCGGGCGAGGAGATAGAGGTCATCATGCTGGACTGGGGCCACGGCGAGGAGTGGGGCACCGAGCCAGGCTTCCTGGCGCGCGAGCCCAGGTTCCCGTGAGGGCGCGACGATGAGCGAGACGAACGATGACCCGCAAGTTGAGCTGGTGGTGGACGGCCGCCCGCTGCCCCTGGCGCCCTTCGTGCGTCAGATCATCGCTGCCACGGTGTTCGGCCTGGTGGGGGCACTCAAGGGCGGCGAGAATGCCCGCGAGATCAGACTGGCCCTCCGCCGGGGCGACCCTGCATCCAGGTAGCCATCAGAGGGCGATGCCGAAGTCGGGATAGCGGTCGCTGGGCTGGCCCCATTCCGCGTCTACGGCGTCCACTCGGGCGCCGCGGGGCCCCTCGCGCAGATAGTCCAGCAGTTGCTGGAGCGCCTCCCGCTCCCCCTCGGCCACCACCTCCACTGACCGCCCGTCGGGCAGGTTGCGGACGTAGCCGGTCAGCCCCAGGAAGCGCGCCCGGCGCCAGACGAAATCGCGGAACCCGACCCCCTGCACCCTGCCCCGCACCACCGCTCGCAGCGATGCTCGCTCCGCCATCTCCCTAGATGGGGCCAGACCCTCACGCGCCCGCCCGTGCCCTGGCTGCAAGGCGCAGCGTCACCCGTCCAGGGCCGATGCCAGCACCTCGTCCACCACTGCCGGGGGAACGTCGCTCCTGATGACGGGACGGCCCACGTCCTCCAGCAAAACCCAGCGCAAGGAGCCGGCGCGGACCTTCTTGTCCAGGGCCATGGCCCGCCGCACCGCCTCCACCGGCACGCCCGACGCCCGCGTGGGCAGGCCGAAACGCTCCAGCAGCCGTCGCTGGCGTTGCACCAGCTCCGGCGGCGTCACGCCCATGCGCTGGCCGATCTCGGCGGCGGCCATCATCCCCACGGCCACCGCTTCGCCATGAAGGAAGGACGTGTACTCGCCGGCCGATTCCAGGGCGTGGCCCACCGTGTGCCCGTAGTTGAGGATGGTGCGGCGCCCGGTCTCCTCGCGCTCGTCCTCGCCCACGACCTCGGCCTTGATGGCCACGCTGCGGGCGATGAGCGCGGTGGCCACTGTGGGCTCCAGGGCCAGGGCCGCCTCCGCCTGCGTCTCGAACCGCTCCAGGAGCAGGCCATCGGCGATCAGGGCGTGCTTGATGGCCTCCGCCCAGCCGGAGACCAGCTCCCGGCGCGGCAGCGTCCGCAACGTGGACACGTCGCAGACGACGGCCCTGGGCTGATAGAAGGTTCCTACCATGTTCTTGGCCTGGGGCAGGTTGACTGCCACCTTGCCGCCGATGGCGGCGTCCACCATGGCCAGCAGGCTGGTGGGCACGTGGACCAGGGGCAGGCCGCGCGCGTAGGTGGCGGCCACGAACCCGGCCAGGTCCGTGACCATACCGCCCCCGAGAGCGACGACGGCCTCGCCCCTCTCCGCCCGGTTTTCCGCCAGCCAGGTGTATAGGGCCGCAGCGGTATCGAGCGTCTTGGATGCTTCCCCGGCTGGGACCGTGCGGTGCAGGGCGTCGAATCCGGCCTGCCGCAGCGAGGTCAGCGCCCGCTCGCCGTGGTGAGCGAACACCGTACCGTCGCTGACCACGAAGGCGCGGCCTCCCAGGCCCAGGCCAGCCATCAACTCGCCCAGCCTGTCCAGGCAGGCCCACTCTACATAGACGGGGTAGCTGCCGCTGGCCACCCACACCACGCAAGTGGCATCGGGCCACTCCGGGACTGGCTCCTGCGCCGCCCGCCACACCCGCCGACGGTCGGCGAGCACATCGGCGGCCTCCTCCCAGGCCCGGAGCACCGCCTCGGCCACCTCCTCGGGGGACAGACCGTCGGTCTCGATGGTGCAGTCGGCCAGGCGGTAGTAGCCCTGGCGCTGTGCCTTCAGCAGCGCCAGCCGCGCCAGCGGGTCGGGCCCCTGCAGGAGGGGGCGGTAGTCGATGCCCTCCCGGCGCAGGCGTTCCACCAGCGTTTTAGGCTGCGCGTCCAGATGGACCACCAGTCCGCTGTCGAACATGGCCACCCGGTTCACTGCCCGCAGCAGGATGCCGCCGCCGGTGGACACGACGGCCGGGGAGGCCTGACAGGCGCGGAGGAGGGCCTCCGCCTCCAGGTCGCGGAAGCGGCCTTCGCCCCAGCGGGCGAAGATCTCCGGCACGGGAAGCCCGACCGCCTCCTCTACCAGGACGTCGGTGTCCAGGGCCTGCCAGCCCAGACGGGCGGCGACCAGGCGGGCAACGGTGCTCTTGCCGCTGCCCGACAGGCCGACCAGGAAGATACGTTGGGGACGCCGGGCCATCGCTCAGTCCCGGGGGCCGCGGGGGCCGATGGTGCGCAGATAGCCCTCGAAGTTCCGCCTGGTCTCGGCCAGAGAATCGCCCCCGAACTTCTCGAGAAGGGCCTGGGCCAGCACGATGCACACCATCGCTTCGGCGATGACGCCCGCTGCTGGCACAGTGCAGACGTCCGAGCGCTCGTAGTGGGCCCGTATCTCCTGGCCCGAGTGCAGGTCGACGGAGGGCAGCGGGTTGGACAGGGTGGCGATGGGCTTGAGTGCCCCCCGCAGGACGATGGGCTCGCCGTTGCTGACGCCGCCCTCCAGGCCGCCTGCCCGATTGCTGGCCCGCCGCCACGGCTGGCCCTGCCACTCCTCGGGCGGCAGGATGACGTCGTGCGACCGGGAACCGGGCTTGCGCGCCAGCGAAAAGCCGCCGCCTATCTCCACCCCTTTGACGGCGTGGATGCTCATGACCGCCTGGGCGAGGCGACCGTCCAGCTTCCTGTCCCAGTGGACGTACGAGCCCAGGCCAATGGGCACGCCCGTGGCCCACACCTCGAACACGCCGCCCAGGGTGTCGCCGGCCTCGCGGGCGGCATCGATGGCCCTCACCATCTCATCGCTGGCCCGGGGGTCGGCGCAGCGCACCGGCGACGCCTCCACCGCCTCCCAGTCGGGCTCGTGCTCGCAGGGCGGGGCCTCCACCGGGCCGATGGCGACCGTGTGGCTGTGGACGGCGATGCCGAACTCCTCCAGCAGGCGACGGCAGGCAGCGCCCACGGCCACTCGGGCCGCCGTCTCCCTAGCGGAAGCGCGCTCCAGCACATTACGGGCATCGTCGAACCCGTACTTCATGGCACCCACCAGGTCGGCGTGCCCGGGCCGCAGGCGTGTGACCTTGGTCACCTTGCCCTCGTAGGGCTCCACCTGCATCACCTCGCGCCAGTCGTCCCATACCCGGTTGCGTATCAGCAGGGCGAGGGGGCTGCCGAGCGTGAGGCCGTGGCGCACCCCGCCGATGATCTCGGCGTGGTCCTCCTCTATCTGCTGGCGGCGGCTCCGGCCGTACCCCATCTGGCGACGACGCAGGTCGCGGTCGATGTAGTCGGCTGTGAGGGGAAGGCCGGCAGGCAGCCCCTCCACGATAACCATCAGCGCCTGGCCGTGGGACTCGCCGGCGGTGAGGAAGCGCAGCGCTGTCATGCCGCCCCCGCCTCGCGGTGGCCTGGCTGCCCCGGCCAGTCCTCGACCTCGAGCGGCAGAGGCTGGCCACGCTCGTCCAGCCGGTAGCGCCCTTCCAGATAGCTCACCACCTGCGCCGGCGTCCACGAGTCCCAGTCCACGTTGCGGGCCGCCTGTCGCGAGGCGGTGGTGGTGAGGATGCAACGCCGCTCGGCCCGGCCATCGGCGGTGCGGAAGGTCGTGTAGGCGTCGACGCGGGCCCAGGGCATGCGCACGTTGGGGATGTCGTAAAAGAGCATCTCCAGGGCCTTGGCGGTGATGGCCATGGCCTCGTCCAGGGCGCTGGACACCTCCTGCCAGCGCCCGTCGACCATGCGGTACTGGCCCTCGGCACTCACGCTGACGCGTATGTGCGAGGGGTCCAGGGAGACCAGCTCCATGCTCTGCACTCCGCGCCAGACGTTGGGGGGCACCTCTTTGGGCCGCTTCATCGACCGCCACTGCTCCAGCGTCTGCTCCACCACCTCCCGGATGACGTCCATGTCCCCGGCGGCGATGGCCTTGCGGTAGGCGAGCTGGGCCCTGGTCCCCTGCACTATCACCCAGGAGAAGAAGAGGAAGACGACGGTGAGGCCCAGGACGGCCCACTCCATACTAGCGGCCGCCTCCCGCAGCCGCCGGAGCCAGGGCCTCGCGTGCCGCCCAGAACATCGCTTCCAGCGGCGGCTCCTGCCCCGTCCAGAGGCGAAAAGACTCGGCACCCTGGTATACCAGCATGGGCAGACCGTCGAGCGCGCGGGCGCCTCGCGCCCGGGCATCGCGGAGCAGCGGTGTCGGCTCGGGCCCGTATACCAGGTCGAACACCATGCAGTCGGGCGGGATCATTTCGCCGGGCAGGGGCGACTTGTTGGCGTCCACACTGCCCGGCATGCCCAGCGTCGTGCAGTTGACCACCAGGTCCCAGCCGATGGCCGCCTGCTGCAGGGCGGCGTACGTCATGGGGATAGGGACGAGCCGGGTGCGACCGGCCAGAGTCCGCAACTCCTCCACCAGCCGAAAGGCGCGGTGGTAGGTCCGGTTGGTGACGAAGATCCAGGCGGCCCCGCTGCGGATAAGGGCCAGGACTACAGCCCGCGCCGCGCCCCCTGCCCCCAGTACCAAGGCGATGCAACGCCGTGGTTCGAAGCCGCCTTCCTCACGCAACGCCCGCAGGAAGCCTGCCACGTCCGTGTTGTAGCCCGCGAGGCGCCCGCCCCGGTTTACGATGGTGTTGACGGCCCCGGCCTGGGCTGCCACCTCGTCCAGTTCGTCCAGCATCGGGATAACCTGCTCTTTGTAAGGCACCGTGACGTTGGCGCCCAGGCATTCGGGCCGGCGGAGGGACGCGACCCGCTCCGGCAGCGCGTCGGGCGGCGTCTCCCAGCGCTCGTACCGCGCCGGAATGCCCAGAGCATCCAGCGCCGCCTGCTGGAGCGCCGGCGACAGGCTGTGCCCCAGGGGATAGCCGATGACCCCGACCAGCTTCGTCGTCATGTCAGCCTCTTCAGGGCTGGTATATGGCCACGTTGCGCAAGTGCTCCGCCAGCGTCTCGGCGAAGGCGTGGGTGCCGTCCCCTTTGGCCACGAAATACAGGTAGTTGGTGTCGGCCGGACGGATTACGGCCATGATGGAGTCCAGCCCCGGGCTGGCGATGGGGCCCGGCGGCAGGCCACGCCTCCTGTATGTATTATAGGGCGAGTCTACCTGGAGGTCTTGGGCAGTGAGCGGGGCCTTCCAGAAGCCGTAACGCTCCACGTTCAGCGGGTTCTGGGCCAGCGCATACTGCACGGTCGGGTCGGCCTCCAGGGGCATGCCGATGCGCAACCGCCGGAGGAACACCTGGGCCACTATGGGCCTCTCCGGCGGCGAGGCCACCTCCCGCTCGACGATGGAGGCCAGCGTGAGCACATCGTGCATCGTGAGGCCCCTGGACATCGCCTCCTGTCGCATTTCCTGGGTGAAGACCTGGTCCATCTTGGTGAGCATCGCCCGCACCATCTCCTCGGGCGTGACGCTGCGAGGGAAGATGTAGGTGGCGGGGAACAGGTAGCCCTCCAGCGAGCTGTCCGGCGGCAGGTCCTCCAGGAACTGGAACTCGGAGCGGTAGGGCCCCGCCACCGCCGCCAGCTCGAAGTCCAGCGCGTTGGCTGCCCCCGCCTGCTCCACCGCTCGCGCGATTTCGGCCAGACTCCAGCCTTCGATGACTCGGACCACTACCGTGGCGAAACGGCCGTGCCGCAGGCGCTGGGCCACCTCCAGCGCAGAGCTGCCGGCGCTGAACTCGTACGTCCCCGCCTGTATGAGCCCCTCGTACCCGAGGAGGGCGACGAGGGTGCGCAGTTGCAGAGAGCTGGCGATGATGCCCCGGGCCTGGAGCCGCTCGGCAATGTCGGTGACGCTTTCGCCCTCTCTCACGTCGAGCAGGATGCCCCTCTGGGCACGGGCGGGGGCGGGGCCCGGTGCCGACGGCTCGGCGATGGCGCGGGGGCTCAGATAGACCTGCCAGGCAGCCAGCCCCATGAGCAGCAGGGCCGCCAGCACGCCCAGCGGCCCCAGCCAGCGCATCCCTCTACCTCCGCAGCCCGCGCAGGGAATCGAGGTAGGCCTGGAGCACGATAGCGGCGGCCAGGGCGTCGCGCCGCTCGCGTGGATGCCCAGGCCCCAATCTCCGCTCCGCCTCCACCGTGGACAGGCGCTCGTCCCAGGTCTCCACCGGGACAGGCAGACGCGCTGACAGCTCCTGTACCAGTGCCATGACACGCTGCCCCTGGGGACCCAGGGCACCCGTAAGGGAGACAGGCAGGCCCACCACCAGCAGGTCTGCCCGTTGCTCGCGGACGATCTTCGCCACCGTCTCCGCGATATCGGCACCGGCGTCGACAGCGCCCACTGGCACCGCCACCAGCGCCCGGTCGTCGGCTACGGCCACGCCAATGCGTTTCTCGCCTATGTCGACGGCCACGATGCGCATGCGGTCTCTGCCCTCAAGGGCCGCGGCCCGAAGGGGCCAGCATCTCGCGGACGATGGCGACAGCCTGCGAGAGGGCCTCGTCCAGCTTGCCGGCGTCCTTTCCTCCGCCCTGGCCAAGGTCTGGGCGACCGCCACCACCGCCGCCGGCCACTGCGGCCACTCGCCTGACCAGCTCGCCGGCATGGAGGCGCTCGGTCAGGTCCTGCGTCACCACGGTGAGGAAGGAGGGACGGCCTTCGATGACGGCGCCCAGCACGGCCACTCCCGAGCCCAGGCGCTGGCGCATGGCATCGCCGACGTATCGGAGGGCGTCGATGCTGGGCACGTCGATGCGGGCTGTCACCAGGCGCACGCCGTCCACCTGTTGCGCCTGTTCCACCAACCGCTCCGCCGACGGCCCCGCCGCCAGGGAGCGCTCCAGGTCGCGAATGCGCCGCCGCAGGGCGTCCTGCTCCTCGAGGAGTGCCTGGAGGCGCTGGCCCAGCCCTTCGCGGGACGTGCCCAGACGGGCGGCCAGGGCGTCCAGGTCGTCCAGCGTGCGGCGCACGAACTCGATGGCCCCGCGTCCGGTGAGGGCCTCGATGCGACGGATGCCCGCCGCCACCGACGTCTCGTCGACGATGACGAATGCCCCCACGTCGCCAGTGCGATGGCAGTGGGTGCCGCCGCACAGCTCCAGGCTGAAGCGGGGGGTCACGGTGTTGATCTCTACCAGCCGGACCTGCTCGCCGTACTTCTCGCCGAAGAAGGCGAGGGCGCCTTCCTCCATGGCCTGCTGGAAGGTGGTGTGCCGCACCTCCACGGGCAGGTTCTGCCTCACCTTCTCGTTGACCAGCGCCTCCACCCGCGCTATCTCCTCGGCCGTCAGCGCCTGCGGGTGTGTGAAGTCGAAACGCAGCCGGTCGGGAGCCACCAGCGAGCCTGCCTGACGCACGTGGGGGCCCAGAACGTGCCGCAGGGCCGCGTGCAGCAAATGGGTGCCGGTGTGATTGCGCATGGTGTCCTCTCGGTGCTGGCGGTCTACCCGGGCCAGCACCTCCTCGCCGGCGGCGATGACCCCTTCTGTCACTTGCCCGCGGTGAACGATGATGCGCTCCGCCACTCGCTGCGTGTCGACCACCGCCACGCGCCCGCGGGGGCCGACGATCTCGCCCCGGTCGCCCACCTGGCCCCCGCCTTCTGGATAGAACGGCGTCTCCGAGAGAACCACTTCCACCTCGGCAGGGGCCGCGACCTCGTCGGCCCTGGCTGGTGCGCCGTCCTGGACGACCAGCACCGCCAGCACCCGGGCGGGCGCTTCCAGGGTGTCGTAGCCCACGAAGGGCGTCTCTCCGTCGGCCAGGTGGGCGTAGGTATCGGCCCCGGCGACGGCCCCGGCGGCGCGGGCGGCCGCCCGGGCACGCTCCCTCTGCTCTTCCATTAGCCGCTCGAACCCCTCCTCGTCCACCTGCAGCCCCCGCTCGCGCGCTATCTCCCGCGTCAGCTCCACAGGGAAGCCGTAGGTGTCGTGCAGCTCGAAGGCGTCCTGGGCAGGCAGGCGGCCTCGGGCCGCGGCCAGCCGCTCCTCCAGCAGTTGCAGCCCCCGCTCCAGGGTGAGCCGAAAGCGCTCCTCCTCCTGCTGCACACTCTGGAGGACGAAGGCCCGCTGCCGATCCAGCTCCGGATAAACATCTCGCATGGTGTCGACGACCGCCCCGGCCACGCCGGCCAGGAAGGGCTCCTCCAGACCCAGATACCGGTAGCCGAAGTAGACGGCCCGGCGCAAGACGCGGCGCACCACGTAGCCCCGTTCCTCGTTAGAGGGGACCACTGGTGTCCGCTCGTCGCCGAGGAGGAATGTGACGGCCCGGCCGTGCTCGGCGACGATGCGCAGGGCGCGATCGGTGGTCTCGTCGTGACCGTAGCGGCGGCCGCTCATGGCCTCCACGACCTCTATCAGTGGCCGGAACACGTCCGTGTCGTACACGCTGGGACGGCGCGACCTGTCCCAACTGCTGCTCTGAAACAGGACCACGGACGCCAGCCGTTCCAGCCCGGCGCCGGTGTCGATGTTCTTGCGGGGCAGGGGCGTGTAGGAGCCATCGGGGTGGCGGAAGTAGGTCATGAAGACCAGGTTCCAGATCTCCAGGAAGCGCCCGCAGTCGTGGGCCGGCTCGCAGTCCGGCCCACACCCGAAGGCCTCGCCGAAGTCGTAGTGGATCTCCGAGCAGGGGCCGCAGGGGCCGACGGGGCCGGAGTACCAGAAGTTGTGTTCTTCCCCGTAGCGGCGGATGCGCTCCTGCGGCACGCCCACCTTGCGCCAGAGGTCGAAGGCCTCGTCGTCGTCCAGATAGACAGCGGTCCAGAGGCGGTCCCGCTCGAACCCCAGCACCCGGGTCACGTACTCCCAGGCCCAGGCGATGGCCTCGGCTTTGAAATAGTCGCCGATGGAGAAGTTGCCCAGCATCTCGAAGAAAGTGAGGTGGGATGTGTCCCCCACCGAGTCGATGTCGGTGGTGCGGAAGCACTTCTGGACGGTGGTCAGGCGGCTGTGCGGTGGCTGTGCCTGCCCCATGAAGTACGGCTTGAAAGGCACCATGCCGGCGCTGGTGAACAGCAGGGTGGGGTCGCCCACTGGCACCAGCGGCGCGCTGGGTAGCCGTCGGTGACCCCTCTCTTCGAAGAAGCGCAGGAACGACTCTCGGATTTCTCGGGAGTCCATTCGGCCCGAATTATAGCATGGGGCTATCTTAGGCCCCAGGAGCCCGGACGCCGGCAAGCGGTGGGCCGCGCAGGCAAAGAGCCCGTCGCTCTCAGCGAACACTAAGATTTCCTAAATGCACTGCCACTAGTTGACAACAGCCTGGATGGCCCCTATAAATAGGCTGACTATGAAGCGGCCCGAGACCACGACAGCGCCAATGATTATAAGTCGGTCAAATTGTTGGAGCCCGCGACCGAGCGCTTGGCCAGGCGGCCCGGCCCCGGCGCAGGCACAGCGGCGACGCGGCTCGGTCGCAGCCGAGGTTAGACAGGCTGGCCCACGGCGGGGGCCAGCGGCCGGGGATAGGCTGTCATGACCGCATACGTGGTGCGGCGCCTGTTCGTCATCATCCCCAGCATCGTCGTCATCACTATGCTCGTCTCCCTCATCATCCGCCTGCTTCCAGCCGACGCGGTGATGGTCCTGGCAGCCCAGCAGGGCTTCAGTCAGGAGGCGGATCTGGACCGCCTGCGACACGAGCTGGGCCTGGACAAGCCCTGGCAGGAGCAGTACTGGGACTGGTTCAGCGCCATCTTCCGCAGCATCCCCGAGGGCCGCCTGGACCTGGGCGACTCGCTGCGCACCCGACGAGACATCGCCGGTGAGCTGAAGACACGTTTGCCCGTCAGCCTGGAGCTGGCGGGCCTCGCTCTGCTCATGGCCCTGGCCATAGCCATCCCGGTGGGGGTGATATCGGCGGTAAAGCGCAACACGTGGTCGGACTACCTCGCACGGAGCTTCGCCATCATCGGTGTGGCCATTCCGGGCTTCTGGCTGGCGACACTGGTGGTGGTTTGGCCATCGGTGTGGTGGCGGTGGAGCCCACCCAGTGTGTTCCGCCCCTTGCACCATGACCCCATCGCCAACCTGTCCTTCATGTGGCTGCCAGCCCTGCTGCTGTCGCTCTACTTCGTTGGCTTCCTGATGCGCATGACCCGCACCATGATGCTGGAAGTGTTGACGTCCGATTTCGTGCGCACCGCCCGGGCCAAGGGCTTGCGCAACCTGGCCATCATCGTCCGTCACGCTCTGCGCAATGCCCTGATACCGGTGGTGACCGTCATCGGCCTGCAGATACCTGTCCTCATCGGCGGTGCGGTGGTGTACGAGACGGTCTTCTCGGTGCCGGGCATCGGCAGGCTGCTCATCGAGGCTGCCCAGAACCGGGACTATCCGGTGATACAGGCCATCAACCTGATCATCGCCGTGGTGGTCGTGTTCCTGAACCTCATAGTGGACGTGAGTTACGCGGTGCTAGACCCGCGCGTGCGTCTGGCAGGTGGCGACTGATGGAAGTCACCGTTGCTGAGCTAGGCTATAGGGTACACCCGTTATACAGGCTCTGGGATATAGCCAAGGCTGTCAGAGATTTCTACAGCCGTCAGCCCCTGGGGGCCTTCGGCCTGACTGTGCTGGTAATCTTTGCCCTCATGGGCATCTTTGCGCCCATCATCGCGCCGTACCACTACGCCGAGACCGATATCCTCCACCGCCTCGAGGGCCCCAGCCTCAAGCACCCGCTGGGCACCGATAACCTGGGCCGCGATGTGCTGAGCCGCATCATCTGGGGCGCCCGGGTGGAGATGCTGGTGGGCCTGGGGGCTGTGGCCATCTCCGGCTTCACCGGCACGGTCCTGGGTGCCCTCGCCGGTTATTTCCGGGGGCGCGTCGACTGGTTCGTCCAGCGGTACCTAGATATCCAGATGTCGTTCCCGGGCATTATCCTCCTCATCACTGTCATATCCATGTTCCAGCCCGGGCTGATCCAGGTGATGGTAGCTATCGGGATCGTGCTGATCCCGGCCGTGACGCGGGTGGTGCGATCGGCCAGTATCGCCGTCTCCAGCATGCCGTTCATCGAGGCCGCCCGCACTCTCGGCGCGCCAGCCTGGCGAACAGTGGTGCGCCACGTACTGCCCAACGTCTTCCCGCCGGTGATGGTCGCGGTGACGGCCCAGCTAGGCCAGGCCATCCTCATCGAGGCGACGTTGAGCTTCCTGGGCTACGGCGTGCCGCCTCCCCAGCCCTCCTGGGGTGCCCTTCTGGGCCCCGAGGCGCGCAAGGACATTCTCAAGGCACCGCTGCTGTCGGTGTGGCCAGGTCTGGCCATATTCCTGGCCGTGTACAGCTTCAACATGTTCGGCGACGCGCTGCGCGACGTCCTCGACCCCAGGATCCGCCGCGCCATGTCCAGGTAGCAGAGCGGCCTCGAGGAATACGGCGGCCAAAGGCGAGTGCCCGCGGGCTGAACCCCGCGGGCACTCCGCTCACGTTGCCCCCTGACCCGGCCGCCCTAGTAGACGATGGCGCCGCGGCCGAGGAGGGTGCCCTTCTCCAGCATGTCGAAGAGCTGGCCCACGTCCTCCAGGGCTACCCTCGCCCCCACCACCGGCTTCACCAGGCCCCGCGCCACGAGGTCTATGCTCTCCCTCAGCTCCTGGCGACTAGAGTAGCGGGAACCGGTGAGGGTGAGCTCGGGCAGGATGAGCTGGGTGATGTTGAAGGGGAAGGTGCCCGGCTCCACGCCGATGATGACATAGGTGCCGGAGGTGCCCAGCGAGGCGATGCCGTCCTGGGCAGTGGCGGGCGAGCCGACGAAGTCCACGCACACGTCCACTCCCTCGCCGTCTGTCACCTCCCGTACCGCCTGAGGCAGCGGCCTCTCACGGACATTGATGCCTATATCGGCCCCGTACTGCCTGGCCAGGGCCAGCTTCTCCTCGGAGATGTCGGCCGCGATGACCCTGGCCCCGAACAGCTTGGCCACCTGCACGGCGTGGATGGCCACGCCGCCGCCAGCGCCGATGATGAGGACGTCGTCCAGGGGCCCTACCCGGGCGCGCTTGGTGAAGCAGTGCCAGGGGGTGCAGATGGCATCGGCGGCCACTGCCGCCGCCTCGTAGTCCACTTCGGGGGGGATGGGCAGGAAGTTGCGCGCCGGCAGCTTGATGTACTCAGCGAAGGCCCCGTCCACCGCCACCCCTACGTAACCGCGATGGTTGCTGCACAGGGTCTCCCTGCCTACCAGGCACCACTTGCACTTGCCGCAGGTCAGGTAGAAGTGGACCACGCAGCGGTCGCCGGGCCGCAGGTCGTCGACCCCGGGCCCCACCTCCACGATGTCGCCCGCCGTCTCGTGGCCGATGATGCGCGGGAACTGGATGGGCCCCAGCCGGCCCAGGCGTATGTTCTGCAGCGTCAGCCCCACTCCCGTGGAGCGGATACGCATCAACGCCTCGCCGGGCCCGGGCTTGGGCACGTCCACCTCGGCCCGCCGGAAGGGGCCGCCGTACTCGTCCAGCACCATGGCGCGCATGCCGCTGCCTCCTGCCGAAGATGATATCCAGGGCCCGCCCCGACCTAGCGCTGCCAGGGCGGCGTCAGGGGCCTCCACCAGGGCTGCAGCCCCAGGTCGCGGGCGATGACGTTGGCCGCGTTGTAGCCGGGCGCCCCCGTCACCGAGCCCCCCGGATGGCTGGTGGAGCCGCACAGGTACAGCCCCTCCACCGGCGTGCGGTAGTGGGACAGGGCCGGGTGCGGCCGCGTGTAGCCCCACTGGTCCAGGGTGTAGGCGCCGATCTGGTGGCTGCCCCGCACCATGGTGATGACGTCCCTGGCCGTGTCCTTGGGCGTGTGCAGGTAGGTGGCCAGCACGTTGCCCGAGTCCAGGTTGGGGGCGTACTGTCGCCACACCTCCAGCAGCCTCTCCGTCACCTCGCGCTTGGTCGCCTCGTCGTCCCAGTCGGCGCCCTCCAGCTCGTAGGGCACGAAGGGCCACCAGAAGGCCGTGTGGCCCCCGCCCGGGGCGTAGGTGGGATCGAAGATGGTATCGCACGCCCCGTTACCCATCGGGTAAGTGGGGAAACGGCCCCGATGGATGTCGTCGAAGCAGGTGCGGATCTCCTCGCTGGTGTCTCCGCCGATGAACAGGTTGAAGGCCTGGTCGATGTCCGGGTCGAAGGCGGCCGAGCGGTAGTGCGGCGGCTCCCTCAGGGCCAGGTGCAGGACCACCAGGGCGTGGCCAGCCCACTGCCAGCGGTAGGCCTTGTCCACGATATCGCTGTCGAAGCTCCCCTCCCCTGCCAGCTGGACCGTCTGGGGGAAGTCGGCGCTGCTGGCCACGAAGCGGTCGGCCCCCAGGGCCGTGCCGTCGGCCAGCTCCACCCCCACGGCGCGGTTGTCGCGCACCAGGATGCGACGCACATGGGCCCCGGTAACGATGGTGCCGCCGTGGGCCCTCACCGCACGGGCCAGGGCCAGGGACAGGTTGGCCGTGCCGCCCACGGCCAGCGCCAGCCGGTCTATGCGCGAGAAGATGCGGGGGAAGAAGAAGCCCGCACCGGGGATGTCCTCCAGCGTGTAGGCGTGCAGGAACAGCTTGAACATCACCCGCACGTGCTCGTCCTCGAAGTGGCGCTCCACCGCCTCGCTGATGGTCAGCGCCGAGTACTGGGCCAGCTCGCCCAGGCCCGCCTCCTGCAGCCTGGGCCCCAGTTCCTCCGGCGGCAGGGGCGGCGAATACAGGAGGTAGGTGATGGTGTCGCGCGCCCCCTCAGCGAACTTGCGGTACAGCTCGCGGTAGGTCTTGGCGTCCCGCTCCGAGAAGCGGGCGATGGAGCGGCACGTACGCTCCAGGTCCCGGTGCACGGTCAGGGCGGTGCCGTCCCGGAACGCCACCCCGACCTGCACCGGCGGGATGATGAGCCCCAGCCCGTACTTGTACAGCTCCAAATCGTAGAAAGGCGGCGCCAGGTCCCACCCCACCAGGAAGTTGGCGTGGGTGTTGTGTCGGAACCCGGGGAGGGTAACCTCCCTCGTCACGCAGCCGCCACCGATGTCGGGGTTTCGCTCCAACACGGCTACCTTCAGGCCAGCCCGTGCCAGGTAGGCGGCGAGCACCAGGCCGTTGTGCCCGGCCCCGATGACTATCCCGTCGTACCGGTCCATGGAAGACCTCCTGCGCAAGGCTGCTGGCATCATAGTGCCCAGCCTGTACCTAGTCAAGCGCTATATTTCGCGTCTAACGATGCACGGGACTGAATTTGATGATTCGATGGCTGTGCGATGCATTGCGGAATCACGCTCGCGCTTCTCGTCTCGACCGGCGGTGTCGCACCGGGACCGCTCCAGGACCGCGACTCTTCGGCGAGACGGGGCCGGGCAGATTGACAGCCACAATATTGCCGGTACGATACTTGGTTTGTCGCTGCCCTCTTCGGCGGCGAGACACTACGTTCAGGAGGCGACGATGCAGGCCCGACCGCTGGTGCCGCTAGTGGAACAAGACCAGCTACCGCCGGAGCTCCAGGAGCCATATGCCCACGTGGCCCGCAGCCGTGGCGGCCACATGCCCAATGTGTTCAAGGCCCTGGCCAACAGCCCCCGCGCTATGGAGAAGGTGGCCGCCCTGGGTGAGTACCTGCGCTTCCAGGCGGGCATGGACCCGACGGTGCGCGAGCTAGCCATCATGACCGTAGCGCGCCAGATGGAATGCACTTATGAGTGGACACACCACTGGAATGCGGCCGTGCAGGCGGGAGTCCCCGAAGAACTGCTGCACAAGGCAGGCACGCCGGCCATCGAGCAGGAGCCTGGCATGGTGGGTCTGGCCACCCGCTATGCGCGCTTGGTGGTTCAGCGGCAGGAGGTTCCCGCCGAGGTCATCGACGGCATCCTGCGGGAGTGGGGGCCGCAGGGCCTGCTCGAACTCACCGTGCTCTGCGGCTACTACCAGCTGATAGCCGGGGTCATCAACAATCTGAAGGTGCCGTTGGAGGACAGCGTGGCCCCGCGGCCCTTCAATTCCTGACTCCGCCCTGGCGGGGCCCTGCCATCTGAGAGCGCCCTGCTCTGCTTCCGCCTGGTTACGAGAACGATAGCTGGCGGATGGCGGGCAGCACCTCTTTGGCAAACAGCTCTACCGAGCGGAGGGCGTTCTCCGGCGCCGGGCCATGGGTGAAGAGGAAGTTCAGGTCGGTGGGCCGCACCAGTTCGCAGAAGCGCACTATCTTCTCGTAGCACTCGTCGGGCGTGCCGAAGAAGTTGTTCTGGTAGTACAGGTCGAAATCCACCTCTGACCTGGCGATCCCGCCCTGCGATGCGGCCTGCTGGTCGTAGATGGTGCCGGCGCCGCGGGCCGCACGGTGGAAGTACTGGACGCCGTCGTAGGCGTCTTCGCGCACCTTCTCGTACCCTCCAGGGTGGACGTAGGTAGGCACGTGGGCGTACACCCTCGCCTGGGAGGGATCGCGGCCGTACCTCCGCAGCGCCTCCTCGTAGTACCGCCGCCGCTCGGCAATGGCGTTCACGTCCAGCAGGGTAGAGGCAGTCATCCAGTTGTAGCCGTGCCGGGCGGCGTAGTCGATGGTCTCCAGCGAGTTGGCGCCGTACCACACCGGCGGGTGGGGCTTCTGCTTGGGCAGGGGGGTGATGACCAGCTCCTCCACATGGTAGTACTTGCCCTGGAAGGTCACCGGCTCCCCCTTCCACAGCTCCAGCACCAGCCTCAGCGCCTCCTGGGCCATCTCCCGGCTCTCGCCCGGCGGCACGTTGAAGCCCCGGAACTCCTCCACCCGGTAGCCGCTGCCCACCGCGAACTCGATCCTGCCCCCGCTCAGCAGGTCCAGGGTGGCCACGTCCTCGGCCAGCCGCACCGGGTTCCAGTAGGGCAGGACGAACACCGCCGGCCCGATGCGTATGCGCTCGGTCTTGGCCGCCACCGTGGCCAGGATGGCGGTGATGCCGGAGGCCAGGCCGTGGACGGCGAAGTGGTGCTCCGTCACCCAGAAGGCGTCGAATCCCAGCTCCTCCGTCATCTCCGCCAGCCGCATACCGTACCGGTAGCATTCCTCCTGAGTGTAGCCAGGCCACCAAGGTATCGATGTCGCCACGCCCAGCCTCATCTGCGCCATGCTCTCTCCTCCTGCGGCCCCAGGATGGTCGCGAGTTCAGCACGATGATATACATTTGCCGCTATGGGTTCAATCCTGCTCGCGTATCTGCCGGCCGTTGTGCTCCTCTGCCGCCCGGCGAGGTGCGGGGGCCCGTTCTGCCAGCGCTGACGGCCCCGCGCTACGACCGCGCCTTCTCCAGGGCCAGCCGACACTTGACACCGGCCCTTAGCCGGTACTAGCCTGCCTTTGGGAGTTACCGCCTGCAGGAGGCCCGCATGCCGCGCATCCGCAAGGCTATCGACATCGAGGCCACCCCCGAGCACGTCTTCGCCGAGGTGGCGGAGCCCGCCCGGCAGGTAGAGTGGGCCCTCCCCTTCCGGGCCATAGAGGTCCCCGACGAGGGGCCGGTCGGCCAGGGCACCCTCCAGCGCTGGAGCTTCAAGGTGGGACCCCGCACCTGGGACCTGCTGGCCATCGTCACCGACTACAGGCACAACCAGACCATCGCTCGCGAGGTCAGGGAGGGCGGGCTCAACCTGAGGGACCGGTTTGTCCTGGTACCGCAGAGCGGCGAAGTCACGCGAGTCGAATGGCTGATAGAATATGAGCCACCTATGGGCGCTCTGGGCCGTCTCCTGGACGTCTTGGTGATGGAGCGGGTCTTCCAGAACGACATGGAGACATCTCTGGAGCGCCTCAAGGCCAGGCTCGAAGGGTAAGGGCTGCCCCACGCCTGGCCGGGATCATCGGGAAGAGAGGACGGGAGGTGGTGGACGATGATCGAGCCGGCCGGCACCGACACAGGCGGGCCAGACACAGCTAAGGGCGACGGCAGGGCCCTGGTCCTGATCAGGGAAGGGCAGGCCACCGACAGCCCGCCGCAGGCAGTGGACATCGCCATCCAACTGGAGGAGACCCTGGGCGCTGTCCGTTCGCTCCTGGCGCGGCTGGACATGGAGATCGCCAAGGCCCGCCGCTCCCTTCAGGAGCTGGAGAGCTTCCGGGCGCGCATCCTGTCCCAGCTGAAGGAGGTGGCCGAGTCCCGGCCTAACCCCTGGGCAAGCTGAGCCCTCTAAGGGCGATGATGTTGCGCTGGACCTCCGAGGTGCCGGCGCCAATGGTCTCCTGCGCCGCCGAGAGGTAGCCGTGGGCCGCCGCCCCTTGCCAGGGGGCCCAGGGCGAACCTTCCCGGAGGGAGCCATAGGGGCCCAGCAGGGAAACGGCGACATCGTACAGGCGCTGGGCGAGTTCGCTGTTGAAGAGCTTGACCATCGCTGCCTGGGGACGGTAGTCCAGGCCGCGGTCGTGCATCAACACCGCCCGGTACAGTAGCAGGCGCGCCACCTCGAAGCCGATGGCCAGGTCGGCCAGGCGCTGACGCGCCAGGGCCTGCCGTGGGCCCAGGTCATGCTCCCGCACCCAGCGCAGCAGCGCCCGGAACAGGCGCCAGTGAAGAAAGCAGCGATAGACGGTTATGCGCTCCACCCCCAGGGCCGAGTTGAGCACCTGCCAGCCCCCGTGCTCGGGGCCGATACGGTAGCGGCGGGGCACGCGCACCTCGTCGAACGTGACCTCGTTGAACCAGTGCAGGTCCAGCAGGTTGTACAGGGGCCGCACGGTTACGCCGGGGGCATCCATGGGCACCGCTAGCAGGGAGATGCCGGCATGCTTCGGCGCCTCGGGGTCCGTGCGGGCTACCAGCAGGCAGAAATCGGCCGATTCGGCCCCGCTGCTGTAAAGCTTTCGCCCCGTGACCACGTAATAGTCGCCATCAGTACGGGCGAGGGTGCGTGCGGCCGCCAGGTCGGAGCCAGCCTCGGGCTCCGTATAGCCCAGGCACCAGGCCAGTTCGCCCCGGGCCATGGGCGGCAGGAACTCCCGCTTCTGTTCCTCACTTCCGAAGGCGAGGATGATGGGGCCGGCTATGACCCGCCCCAGGGCGTCGCTGGCCGGGCCGCCGTGAAGGCCGACCTCCTCTTCCACCAGGAACTGGTCGAAGGCGGGCCTGCCGGCGCCGCCGTACTCCGGCGGCCAGTTCAGGGAGAGCCAGCCCCGCTCGCCCAGCTTGCGTTCGAACTCCTTGTGGTGCAGGTATCCAGGCGGGACAGGCACGGGGTCGGTATCGTGGTCGGCGCCTAGGGTCTCGGTCAGGAAGCGACAGACCTCGGCCCGCAAGGCCTCCTGCTCCGGCGTGAGGCGAAAGTCCATAGCCTGGCCTCCTCTCGAGCTGCCTCCATTTTACCCGCTCTTAACAGGAAGGGCGTTGACGGTACGAGCTATATTGGGTTCAATGTAATTGAGGGCATGGATATCAGCGATAGGGACGTCCTATTTATGGTCGAGGCAGGAGGGAGTCATATGCGGTCCATCCAGGTCTGCGGGGCCGGCCGCGCTGGCGACGGCACCAACACCAACATCTCCATGCTGGGACAGGTCCTGAAAGACCTGGGCGCCTGGGCCTTCGTCTGGCGCGAGGAGGTCTACTCCAACATCCAGACTCGAGACACAGCGTTCGGCCTGCGCGCCGCCGATGTCCCTGTGTACGGCCCCGACGACGAATTCGACATCCTGGAGGCCTTCGACCAGGGCGCCTTTGTGGACTGGACAGGCGAAGGCCGCGTGCCGCCCCTGGCCCGACTGCGCAAGGGCGGCATCGTCCTGTACGACTCTTCGCCGCGGCTCGAGTATCCCAACGCCGGCCACGAGGTGCGACCGGAGCAGGTGGAGGCGGAGCTGAAGGCCAGGGAGGCGCGGCTGTTCGGCCTGCCCATGGGGCGGATGGCCAAGGAGCAGTTCGGCAATTACATCGTCCGGGGCACCATCGCTCTGGGGGTACTGGCGCACATGCTAGGCCTGCCCGAGGAGGCGTTCGCCCGCCGCTTCGTCCGCATCTTCGGCGAGGGAAGCGACCTCTTCCGCCTGAACCTCGAGGCCTTCCGGGCCGGGCTGGAGTACGCCCGTGCCGAGGGCTGGGAGCTGCCCGACCTGCGGCTGCCGCTGACGCCCCGTGAGGACGACGAGCGGCAGCTACTGCTGGGCAACGAGGCCGTGGCCCTCGGCTCCATCGTGGCTGGCTGCCGCTTCTATGCCGGTTATCCCATCACCCCCGCCTCGGAGGTGCTGGAGTACATGGCTGAGAAGCTGCCGTCCGTAGGCGGCGTGGTGTTCCAGGCCGACAGCGAGATGGCCGCAGCCCACCACGTCATCGGCGGCAGCGTGGCCGGTGCCCGTGCCATGACGGCCACCTCCGGTCCGGGCTTCTCCCTGATGCAGGAGGCCATTTCGGCGGCAGGGATGACCGAAACGCCGGTGGTCATCGTCGTCTCCCAGCGGGGAGGCCCGGCCACCGGACTGCCCACCAAGGTGGGGCAGGAGGACCTCAACGAGACGGTCTTCGGCGGCCACGGCGATTTCGCCCGCATCGTTCTGGCGCCCACGGAGCCCGAGGACGCCTTCTACATGATGGAGAAGGCGTTCAACCTGGCCGACCGCTACCAGTGCCCGGTGTTCGTCATCTATGATCAGATGTTCGCCCAGTCCACCTACACCACGCCGCCCCTGGACCCGTCCCGCTTCACCATCGACCGGGGCAAGGTAGTGGCAGCCCCTGCCAACGGCCACAACGGACGCTACCGGCGCTACGCCCTCACCGAGGACGGCATCTCGCCGCGGGCCTTCCCGGGCATGCCGGGTATTCACACCATTTATGTCAACACCAACGAGCACACGGAAGAGGGTTACATCACCGAAGAGATGGTAGTGCGCAAGGCCATGGTGGAGAAGCGGGTCGTGAAGCGCATGCAGCTCATCGTCCGCGACCGCGACCTGCCTTCGCCCGTGGTCCACGGCCCCGCCGATGCTCCCATCGGCTTCATCGGCTATGGCTCCGTGTACGGGCCGGTGCTGGAGGCGGTGGAGCGGCTGGCCGAGAAGGGGCAGAAGGCGAAGTTCATGGCCCTGCGCACCATCTGGCCCTTCCCGGGCCGGGAGGTGCGGCGCTTCGTGGACAGCTGCCGGGTCGTGTACGTCGTGGAGTACTCGGCCACGGCCCAGCTCAAAGGCCTGGTGCAGCGGGAGGCTACCGGCCCCATGCCGCGCAAGCTCCGTTCGGTGCTGCGCTACGACGGGCGGCCCATGACGCCGGGCTACGTGCTCCAGTCACTCTGAACTGCGAGGAGGAGAGCAGATGGCGGTATACACACCCGAGAAGCCCCTGACGGCGGCCGAGATCACCGGCCCGGGCGCCTGGTGGTGCAGCGGCTGCGGCGACTTCGGAGTCACCGCCGCCTTCAAGGACGTGCTGGTCGCCCTGGTCAACGAACTGGGCGTGCCCCTGGAGCGCGTTTTTGTCATGTCGGGCATCGGCTGCTCCAGCAAGGAGCCCGAGATGCTGCGGCTCAACGCCTATCACGGGCAGCATGGCCGCTCCATCCCCGTGGCCATGGGGGTGGCGCTGGCCAACCCCAACCTGGTGGTGGTGGACTTCGGCGGCGACGGCGACAGCTATGCCATCGGCATGGAGCACTTCGTCCATGCCTGCATCAAGAACGTCAACATGACCCTCATCGTCATGAACAACCAGGTCTACGGCCTGACACGTGGCCAGGCCTCGCCCACGGGCCACCTGGGGCTGAAGACCAGCTCCACCCCCGAGGGGAAGAAGGTGCGCCCCGTGAACCCCCTGAAGCTGGCCATCGCGGCTGGAGCCGCCTTCGTCGGCCGTGGCGTCTCTTGGAAGAAAAAGGAGCTGGCCGAACTCATGCTCCGGGCTATCCAGACGAAGGGCTTTTCCCTGCTGGACGTCTTCTCTCCCTGCGTGACCTACCACCGCGAGCCGGGCTATCGCGGCAGCGGCGCCATCGTGGACTGGTACCGGCTGAACTATGTGCTGGACATCCAGGAAGCCTGGCGGGAGATGCGCGACCAGGTCTTCAGCGAGGAGGAGCGGGCCCACCTGCCGTCCGATTACGACCCCACAAGCCCCGATGCCGCCCTGTACGCCCTGCGCCTCATCGAGGAGGCGGCGAAGATGGGCCGCGAGGTGACGGGGCTGCTGCTCGTGAACGAGTCCGCCCCCACGCTGGAGGAGGCGCTGGGCGTTTCGCCGGAGCGGGCACCCGCGCTGGCCGACATCTCGGTGGAGGGGAACCTGGAGCGCTACCGCAAGCTCCTGGCCGAGCTCCGATAGCGGCCGTGTCGATGTGATACAATGGGCCCACCGGGGAATGGCTGCCCCGGGGCATGATGGAGGAAAGGGAATACGACCTCGTAGTCCTGGGTGGGGGGACGGGAGGCTATACTGCCGCCATCAGGGCCACGCAGTTGGGCATGCGGGTGGCCCTGGTCGAGCAGGAGAAGGTGGGTGGGGTATGCTTGCACAAGGGCTGCATCCCCACCAAGGCCCTGCTGGAGGCGGCTGAGGTCCTGGCGCGGACGCGGGAGGCAGCGCGCTTCGGGGTGGAAGTGGGGCAGGTAGGGCTGGACTTCGGCCGCCTCCAGGAGAGCAAGCGGGCCGCCGTGGCCGCCCTGTACGACAGCCTCCAGCGCCTCCTCCAGCGGCACAAGGTCGAGGTCATAGCGGGGCGGGGGCGCCTGCTCTCGCCCGGCCAGGTGGCAGTGGAGGGCCCTGAGCCAGCGAGGCTCAGGGCCCGCTTCGTCCTGCTGGCCACCGGCTCCCGGCCCCGCGAGCTGCCAGGGCTGCCCGTCGACGGCCGTCGCGTCCTCACCAGCGACCACCTGCTGGAGATGGAGGCCCTGCCCAGCAGCCTGGCCATCGTCGGCGCCGGGGCGGTGGGCCTGGAGTTCGCCTCCTTCTTCCTGGACGTGGGCGTGCCCGTCACCGTCATCGAGCTGCTGCCCCGCCTGCTGCCCACCGAGGACGAGGAGCTGGGCCGGGGGCTGGAGAAGGTGCTCGTCTCCCGCGGCGCCACCGTCCTCACCTCGGCCAGGGTGCTGCCCGAGAAGGCCCGCCTCTACGACGACCACATCGAGCTGTCCGTGGAGCACGATGGGCAGGAGAAGGTCGTGCGGGCCTCGCACGTGCTGGTGGCCATCGGCCGCCGGGCCAACGTGGAGGACCTGGGCCTGGAGGACGCCGGCGTCCAGCTGGCCGACGGCTTCGTGCGGGTGGACGGCCAGATGCAGACCGACCAGCCGGGCATCTACGCCGTGGGCGACCTGGTGGGCGGGCCCCTCCTGGCCCACAAGGCCGCGGCCGAGGGGGCCATCGCCGCCGAGGCCATGGCCGGCAGGTCACCGCGACCCCTGGACTACGCCCGCGTGCCCAGGGTGGTCTATACCCGGCCCCACGCCGCCGCCGTGGGCCTCAGCGAGGAGGAGGCCCGCCGGGACGGGCGCAGGGTGCGGGCCCAGCGCTTCTCCTTCCGCTACAACGCCATGGCCATCATCCGCCAGGAGACGGAGGGGGCGGCCAAAGTGGTGGTGGACGCCGAGACCGGCGACCTGCTGGGCGTGCACATCCTCGGCCCCCAGGCGGGGGAGCTCATCGGCGAGGCCGCCCTCGCCCGCTACCTGGAGGCCTCCGCCTGGGAGCTGGGCAGCAACGTCCATCCCCACCCTAGCCTCAGCGAGGCCCTCATGGATGCCGCCCAGCTGGCCGCCCGCATCAGCATATACCTGTGAAAGGACGTGAGAGCTTTGGCCGTCGAGAAGGTGGACACAGCGGGCCTGACCGACCAGCAGCTTCTCGACGTGTACTACAAGATGCTGCTGACGCGGGCCCTGAGCCAACGCATGCGCGTCCTACAGCGTATGGGCAAAGGCACCTTCGCGGTCAGCGCCGAGGGCCACGAGGGGGCCCAGGTAGGCAGCGCCTACGTCCTGCGACCCGGCCAGGACTGGACCGTCCCGTACTACCGCAGCGTGGGCGTGGCGGTCACCGTGGGCATGACGGCCCGCGACGTGATGATGGCCTTCTTCGCCCGCCGCGACGACATCTCCAGCGGCGGGCGCAACATGCCCAACCACTTCAGCCACCGGGAGCTGCGCATCGTCAGTGGCTCGGCACCGGTGGCCACCCAGGTCCCTCACGCCGTGGGCATCGCCCTGGCCAGCAAGCTGCGGGGCCTGGACGAGGTCACGTTCGTGTATTTCGGCGACGGCGCCACCAGCAAGGGCGACACGCACGAGGCCATGAACTTCGCCGGTGTGCACCGCCTGCCGGTGGTCTTCATCTGCGAGAACAACTCCTATGCCATCTCGGTGCATATATCCAAGCAGATGGCAGTGGAGAACGTGTCCATACGCGCCCAGGGCTACGGCTTCCCTGGGGTGACGGTGGACGGCAACGACGTGCTTGCCGTATACCGGGCGGCGCTGGAGGCGCACCAGCGAGCGCGGGCCGGTGAGGGGCCCACCTTCATCGAGGTCAAGACCTACCGCCTTGCCCCCCACAGCAGCGACGACGACGACCGACGCTACCGGAGTCGCGAGGAAGTGGAGGCCTGGTCACAGCGCGAGGCCATCGTCCGCTTCCGCGCCCTGCTACAGGAACTGGGGCTCCTCGACCAGGAGAAAGAGGAATCGCTTAACCGCCGCGTGGCCCGGGAGGTGGACGAGGCCACCGACTACGCCGAGCAGGCCCCGCCGCCCGACCCGGCCACCGTCTTCCGGCACCTGTACGCCGAGTGAGGAGGAGGCGGTCGCCGTGGCTGTCAAGACCCTCATAGAGGCGGTGCGGGAGGCCATGGCGGAGGAGATGCGCCGCGACCCGCGAGTCATCGTCTTCGGCGAGGACGTGGAGGAAGGAGGCGTGTTCCGGGCCACCGAGGGCTTCGTCCAGGAGTTCGGCCGGGAGCGCTGCTTCGACACCCCTCTGGCCGAGTCGGCCATCGTAGGCGTGGCCATCGGCGCTTCCCTCAATGGCCTGCTGCCCATCGCCGAGATCCAGTTCGCCGACTTTATCTGGCCGGCCGTGGACCAGATCATCAATGAAGCGGCCCGTATCCGCTGGCGTTCCAACGGTGCCTGGGGCTGCCCCATCGTGGTGCGGGCACCGTACGGCGCCGGCATCCGCGGCGGCCCCTACCACTCCCAGAGCGTGGAGTCGGTGTTCGCCCATGTGCCGGGCCTGAAGGTGGTCTGCGTCGCCTCACCCTACGATGCCAAAGGGCTCTTGAAGGCGGCCATCCGCGACCCTGACCCGGTGCTGTTCTTCGAGCACAAGCGGGCCTACCGCCTGGTGCGCGAGGAGGTGCCCGAAGACGATTACGTCCTCCCCCTGGGCCAGGCAGCGGTCAAGCGGGAGGGGAAGGACATCACTCTGGTCAGCTACGGGATGATGGCGCAGCACGCACTGAAGGCGGCCGAGCGGGCCGCGGAAGAGGACGGGATACAGGTGGAGGTGATAGACCTGCGCACGCTCCGGCCCCTGGACAGGGGGACTGTGCTCGCCTCGGTACGCAAGACCGGCAAGGCGCTGGTGGCATACGAGGACAACCTGTTCGGCGGGTACGGGGCCGAGATCGCGGCCCTCATCGCCGAAGAGGCTTTCGACTATCTCGACGGGCCGGTGACGCGCCTCGCCGCTCCGGACGTGCCCATATCCCCGTTCTCGCCGGCCTTGGAAGACGCCATCCTGCCCGGGGAAGAGAACGTCCTCGAGGCTATCCGCCGCCTGGCGGCCTACTAGGGTGCGGCCATGGCCTTCACCGTAGTCATGCCCCAGGTAGCCGAGACGGTGACCGAGGGCACCGTGTCGCGCTGGCTGAAGGGCCCCGGCGACCCGGTGGAGCGGTACGAGCCGCTGGTGGAGGTGAACACCGACAAGGTGGACGTGGAGATACCTTCGCCGGTGAAGGGGGTGCTGAGGGAGGTGGTGGCCCCCGAGGGCGCCGTGGTGCAGGTGGGCCAGCCCCTGGCCATCATCGACGAGGCGGAGGCAGCGGAGGCCATCCGCCCCGAAACGCCGCCCATCGCCGAAGCCGGACGGGAGGAGCCCCAGGCGCCTGCCGAGGCCGAGAGGGCAGCGGCCGAGGCTGAGGCCCCGTCCAGGGCCACCCCGGTCGAGGCGCCGGCGCCGCCCCAGCGCCCCCGCGCCACCCCCAGGGTGCGCCGGCTGGCCGAGGAGCTGGGGGTGGACCTCTCGCAGGTGCGGGGCAGTGGCCCTGGCGGCCGCATCACCGAGGAGGACGTGCGCCGCCACGCCGCCCAGCGCCCGGCCGTCGCCCGCCCCGAGGCCCCGCCGGAGCGGCCGGCCGAGGCGGCGCGTCCGCCCGCCGAGGAAGAGGAGCGCGTGCCCGTCACCGCCGTCCGCCGCACCATCGCTCAGCGCATGGCAGCCTCGGCCTTCACCGCCCCCCACGCCTGGCTGATGATGGAGGCCGACGTCACCGGGCTGGTCCGCCTGCGTCAGGCCCTCAAGGACGAGTTCGAGCGGCGGGAAGGGGTCGACCTGACCTATCTCCCCTTCGTGGTCAGGGCCGTGGCCGAGGGCCTGCGCCGCCATCCTCACCTCAACGCCTCTTGGAGCGACGAGGCCATCGTGCTCAAGAAGCGCATCAACATCGGCATCGCCGTGGCCACCGAGCAGGGGCTCATGGTGCCGGTGGTGCACGATGCCGACCGTCTCAGCATCGCCGGCCTGGCCCGCGCCATCGCCGACCTGGCCGGGCGCGCCCGGGCCGGGCGGCTCAGGCTGGAGGACGTGCAGGGCGGCACCTTCACCGTGGACAACACCGGCGTCTTCGGCTCCGTGGCCACCGTGCCCATCATCTTCCCGGGCCAGGCGGCCATCCTCACCAGCGAAGCCATCCGCCCCCAGGTGAGGGTGCTGGAGAACGAGGCCATCGCCGTCCGGCAGGTCATGAACCTCTGCCTCTCCTTCGACCACCGCATCGTGGACGGTCACCAGGCGGCAGCCTTCGTGGCCTTCGTCAAGGAGAGGCTGGAGGCCATCGGCCCCGACACCCCTGTATACTGAGGCCGTGGTGCAGCCGCTGGACTTCTACGAGCAGCCGCCGCCTCGCCCCCACCCCAAGCCGCCCTGGTTCAAGGTGCGGGCGGTCATGGGCCCCAACTACCTGGAGATGAAGCGGCTGATGCGCGGCCTCTCCCTGCACACAGTGTGCGAGGAGGCCCGCTGCCCCAACATCTTCGAGTGCTGGGAGGAGCGCACCGGCACTTTCATGATCCTGGGCGACGTCTGCACTCGCCGCTGCGGCTTCTGCGCCGTCACCTTCGGCCGGCCCCAGCGCACGGTGGACGCCGACGAGCCGAGGCGGGTGGCCGAGGCGGCCAGGCATCTGGGCCTGAAGCACATCGTCATCACCTCCGTGGCCCGGGACGACCTGCCCGACGGCGGCGCGTCCATCTTCGCCCGCTGCATCGAGGCCTGCCGACAGGCAGTGCCCGGCTGCACGGTGGAGGTGCTGGTGCCCGATTTCCGCGGCTCCCCCTCCGCCCTGCGGACGGTGGTGGACGCCCGCCCCGACGTGTTCGGCCACAACGTGGAGACCGTGCCCCGCCTCTATCGCCGCGTGCGCCCCAGCGCCCGCTACTACCGCTCGCTGGAGATGCTTGTCCGGGCCAAGGAGCTGGCGCCCGACATGGTCACCAAGACGGGCATCATGGTGGGCCTGGGCGAGACCTGGGACGAGCTGCGCCAGACCTTTCGCGACATCCGCGCCGCCGGCGTGGACGTGCTGACCGTGGGCCAGTACCTGCGGCCCACCTACGGCGAGCGCCACCTGCCCATCGCCCGCTACTACACGCCCCGGGAGTTCGAGGCCCTGAGGGAGGAGGCCCTGGCCCTGGGCTTCACGGCCGTGGAGAGCGGGCCCCTGGTCCGCTCCTCGTACCATGCCCGCAGAGCAGTGGAGGCCGTCCGCGGCGCCTGAGGCCGTGCTTGAGGCCGCCTGGCTGGGCCGCGTGCCCTACGACGCGGCCTGGGCCCTGCAAAGGCAACTGCTGGCCGCGCGGCAGGCCGGCTCCTGCCCCGATACCCTCCTCCTGCTGGAGCACCCGCCCGTCTACACCTGCGGGCGGAGCACCGGCCCCGGCCAGCTAGTGACGCCGCCCTCGGCCCTCCCCACGCCGGTGTACGAGGTGGACAGGGGCGGCGGCGTCACCTTCCACGGGCCGGGACAGGTGGTCGCCTACCTGGTCATGGACTTGCGGGCCTGGCGGCCCGACGTCCACGCCTACGTGCGGGCTCTGGAAGAGGTGGCCCTACGGGTGCTGGCCCGCTACGGCCTGCGCGGGGAGCGAATCGAGGGCCTCACCGGCGTGTGGCTGGGTGGCGAGAAGGTCGCCGCCATCGGCGTCAAGGTCTCCCGCTGGTGCACCATGCACGGCCTGTCCCTCAACGTGGCCGTAGATGCGGGCTGGTACCGCCCCATCGTCCCCTGCGGCATCGTCGGCAGGGGCGTCACGTCGCTCCACCGACACCTCCAGCCCTGCCCGGGCCTGGAGGAGGTCGCACTGGCCATCGCCCAGGAGTGCGGCGCCGTCTTCGGCCGCGATGTCCGCTACCGCAGGGCAAGCGAGAAGACCGCGCTAACGGGGCTACCGGGCCAGGTGCTTGCGGCAGAACATAGCCACCCGCGCAGCGGCCGGCCTTAGCCCTGACCACCAGAAGTGGTCCACTCCCGGCACCAGGGCCAGCTCGCAGCCATCGCCCGCCCGGAGGGCCAGCGCCCGCAGCTCCTCGGCGGGCGCGAACTGGTCCTGCTCCCCGGCCAGGATGAGCTTGGCCCCGGGGAAGGCGCTCAGGGCCTCCGGCTCCAGCGAGCGGGCGGGCGGCGAGACCAGCGCGATCGCCCGCACGCCGGGTGCGCGCGGGGCCACCAGGCCCGCGACGACGGCGCCGAAGGAGTAGCCGGCGAGGCCCAAGGGGCCGCCCTCTGGCCCGAGGTGGCGGGCTGCCTCCGCCAGGGCGGCCAGCACGTCCTCCTGCTCGGCCCGGCCCTGGTCATGGGCGCCGGTGCTGCGCCCGGTGCCGCGGAAGTTGAAGCGCAGGGCCATCAGGCCCGCGTCCACCAGCGCCTCGCACAGGGAGACGACCACGTGGTTGTCCATGTCACCGCCGTAGAGGGGGTGCGGATGGCACACGACCACGGCCCCCGTGGGCGGCGCGTCAGGGACGTGGACGATGCCTTCCAGCACCGCGCCCGGGGCATTTATGTCGAGCCGTTTCTGCACCGGCATAGCTGCCCTCGCTGTTCAGGGCCCGCGCGTATAGCCGTTTCCAGCGCCAGCCTAAGATGGCGACTCCGCCCTGTCAACGGCGCCCGGCCGCCACCTGTGTGGAAAAAACGACGGGCTACCTAGCAACCGTTGACTCCCGCCGGAGACGCCCTATAATGGGGGCCAAAAGTAGAGCGTCTGTTCGACAATGGCGTTGCTGACGACCCTCAGGCTGCACCCCTGGGCCTCAACGTGGGAGGGCCAACCGGGCGCGTCCGACGAGGACGAGGAAGATGAGCGGCCCTACGTGGACCCTGCCGTGGAAGTGCCGCCTCAGGACTGGCGCCCGCTGCGGCCTCCCGCCGCCGGCGAGCCGCCTGCTTTCATGTTCGTGGACGGCGTCCGTCGCATAGATGTGGGGGTGGTGGCCCAGGACGGAGACCGCCCTGCCTGGGGCCTCTTCGGCTCGTACGGGGCCGGCGCCGTCGTCTGCCGTCCGGGTAGGGCGCAGGTGGTGAGAGAGCATGTGTGCCGCTCCCTGGTACTGGCCACCGCCGGCTACGCGGGGGAGGTGAACGTTCCAGCGGGCAGCGTTGTCCTCGCCTATCGGGTAGAGTCCGTGGGAGAGGACAAGAGCCAGAACGATGTTCGGCGCGAGGTACAGCAGCGCATGCGCATGCTGGAGGCCGAACTGGTGGCCAGCGGCGACGCCCCCACCCAGGACGCCGTCGTGGTCGTCGACGGGCCGATCACCTTCTTGCCTCGCGACGCGGGCCGCCGGGCGCTCGTGGCGGGGCTCATCAAGACCCACCACCGCTACTATCTGGAGGGCACGCCCCTAGCCCCCTGGATGACGGCCCTGGCACCCGGGGAGCGGACGCCCATCTTCGTCGTCCGGCCAAAGGCGTCGCCCGACGACCGCTTCTCCTGGTACGTGCGTCTGGCCGAGCCGCCGCCCTTTCACCACTCCCTGGTGGGCATCGTGCGTCTGGAGACGTGGGCGCAGGTGGGGCTCGAGCGGGCCCGCGCCCTGGCCGACCTGACGGCAGCCTTCCTGCCACGTTTCGCGCCGCCCATGGCCTGGGACGACAGGGCGCCCAACAACCTGTACCCCGTGGCCGCCCTGGAACAGCGCCTTCGCCACGGCCTGGGCGACTATCAGTGGGTGCGCCGCAGCATCGAGTCCTTCATCTATCGCCTGGGAGGGCTATCATGACGGAGGTAGGCCGCGTCCTCGGCACCGATGATGCCCGGCCCCTGGACTTCTGGGTGGCCGTGGCCGAGGGTCGCTATTTGCAACTGGACGAGGTGGTCTACGTGCGTACGCCCCTGCCCGACGGGGTCGAGGTCACGGTCTACGGCGTGGTCGACCAGGTGCGCGCCCGGTACGAGGGCGCCCGCTTCGACTCGGACGTCTTCCGGGCGGCCGAGGGCCTGCTGCCGGTGGGCATTTCCAGCGCTGCCCATGTGTCGGTTACGCGCGTGGAGCCGGAGGTGTTCGTCCCGCCCCTGCCCGGCCAGCCCGTATGCCGGGCGGAAGGAGTGGAGCGAGAGCGCGCCCTGTACTTCGATTCCATGGAGCGCCGCTTCCCCGCCGGCCTCAGCCGTGATGGCCAGATCGTCTGGGGCAACCTGGAGTTCCTGGACGGCACCCGCGGAGGCCACGTCAACATCGCCGGCGTCTCTGGCGTGGCCACCAAGACGTCATACGCGCTGTTCCTGCTCTACGGCCTCTTCCACCACCCGGCCACAGCCGCCCGCAACAGACACGACCGTGCCGTCATCTTCAACGTCAAGGGCGAAGACCTGCTTTTCCTGGACAAGCCCAACGCCCGGCTCTCGGAGGCGGAGAAGGCCCGCTATTCCAGCCTGGGCCTGCCGGCGGGTCCGTTCCGCGACGTGGCCCTGTGGGCGCCGCCGCACCGCGACTGCTTCGGCGACCTGGTGACCAGCACCGTGTCCCGGCAGGAGGGGGTAACGCCCTACGCCTGGAGCCTGAGGGAGTTCTGCCAGCGTCGCCTGCTCCCGTTCCTGTTCGCTGATGCCGATAGCGAAGCGAGCCAGCTCCACCTCGCCGTAGGCGCAGCCGAGCGCTTTCTCGCCCACCAGACGGAAGGACAGCCCTCGTCCCAGGCCTGGGTGATGCTGGGCGGGCAGCGTGTCACTGACTTCGAGGACCTGGTGGACTACCTGACCGACCACAGCGACGAGGTGTTCGCTGGCAGCCACCTCAGCCAGGCCACCGTCGGCGCCTTCGTGCGGCGGCTGCAGGGCTCCGTGGAAGCCGTCAGTCACCTGGTGCGGGGCGACCTCTCGCCCGACCAGGAGGAGCGGCACCGCATAGACGTGCTGGCCCACCAGCTCAACGTCGTCGATATCCATGCCCTGCACGACCGGGCCAAGCGCTTCGTGGTGGGTGTGGTGCTCAGACAGCTCATGCAGGCGAAAGACAAGCAGGGCACGCGGGAGCCCCTGCTGTTCGTGGTCCTAGACGAGCTGAACAAGTACGCCCCCCGTGAAGGGTGGAGCCCCATCAAGGAGGTGGTGCTGGACATCGCCGAGCGCGGCCGCAGCCTGGGCGTCATCCTCATCGGCGCCCAGCAAACGGCCAGCGAGGTAGAGCGGCGGGTGGTGACCAACGCCTCGTTCCGTGTGGCGGGGCGTCTGGACACGGCCGAGGCCGAGCGCAGCGAGTACGGCTTCCTCGGTACCCAGGCGCGGGCGCGGGCGAGCATCCTCAAGCCCGGCACCATGTTCCTGCACCAGCCCGAGCTGCCCGTGCCCCTGCTGGTGCAGTTCCCGTTCCCGGCCTGGGCCACCCGTCCCGAGGAGGTGGCCCACACCCTGGACGAGGAGCATATCCTGCGCTGACGCCCCGGGCCGTGACCCCTGCATGGCCAGGGGCGGGCGCATCCCGGGCCGGAGCCGACCCCGGAGCGAGATGAGGTTCCTTCACACGGGAGACTGGCACCTGGGGAAGGCCCTCCGCCACCAGCGGCGGGACGACGAGTTCCAGGCCGCCCTCTGGGAGGTGCTGGACATCGCCCGCTACGAGCGTGTGGACTGCCTGCTGGTTGCGGGCGACGTCTTCGACTCGGTGGCGCCGCCTCCCGAGGCCGAACATCTGGCATTCGAGTTTTTCCGCGAGCTGGCAGGAGCGGGCATCCCCGCCATCATCGTCGGCGGCAACCACGACCACCCCCGGCGCATGGACGCCTTCGGCCGCGTGCTGGAATTGGTAGGCATCCGCATCCTCGGCGAGGCCGTGCCAGCCTCGCGAGGGGGGATCGTCCAACTACCGAGCCGGGATCGGGAACAGGCCGCCACCATCGCCCTGCTGCCCTGGATCAGCGAGCGGCGCGCTCGCACCTTCGAGGGCCTCGCCCTGGGCCAGGGGATGGCCGAATACGCCGAAAGGGTGGCCCTGTTCATGGCCGGCCTCGCCCGGCACTTCAGCGACGACACAGCCAATGTCCTCGTCGCGCATGTCATGGTGGACGGCGCCCTAGTAGGGGGCGAGGCGGCCGGGGAGCGCCCCCTGCACATCGGCCGCACCTATGCTGTACCTCCCCAACGGCTGCCCAAGGCCGACTATGTGGCCCTGGGCCACGTACACCGCCACCAGAGGGTGAAGAACTCGCCCACGCCGGCGGTCTACGCTGGCTCGCTCCTGCAGCTCGATTTCGGCGAGGAAGGCCAGCAGAAGGGCGTCGTCATCGCCGAAGTAGAGCCCGGGCGGGGCCTCACCCGCATGGAGCACGTACCGCTGAGCAAGGTCCGCCAGCTCCGCAGCGTGGGGCGCCCCGAGCGCCCGCTGCCCCTGGCCGAGGCGCTCAGGCTGGGCGACAGCCCCGACCTGCGTGATGCCTACTTGCGGCTCTACGTGAGGGTGGACCAGCCTTTCCCGGGGCTTGCCCAGCAGGTGCGGGACGCCCTGCCCAACGCTGTGGAAGTGGTGCCCGTATACGACCGCCGCGCCGAGGACTCGCGGCCGCGTTTGGAAGGCCTGACGCCCGCCCAGCTTCTCGCCCTTTATCACCGCGAAACGTACGGGGCAGAGCCCTCGCCCGAGATGCTCGAACTCTTCCAGCAACTGTGGGATCAGGAGGCGCATGAGGCCGATCAGGCTTAGTCTCGAAGGCTTCACCAGCTACCGCCGCCGGGTGGAGGTGGACTTCTCCGACCTGGACCTCTTCGCTATCACTGGGCCTACTGGCGCCGGCAAGAGCTCGCTGGTGGACGCTATGGCCTTTGCCCTCTATGGCCAGGCCCCCCGGGTGGGCAACCGCGTCCGGGAGCTCATCAGCCAGGGAGCGGAGCGCATGTGGGTGCAGTTCGAGTTCGAGAGCGGGGGGCGACGCTACCGCATCGCCCGCTCCACTGCCCGCCACGGCCACGCGGAAGTGCAACTGGAAGAGCTGGAGGCCGAGCCGGACAGTTGGCGGCCACTGGCCGACCGCCGCCGAGACGTCAACGAGCTGGTGGAACATATCGTCGGTATGGACTACGAGGGCTTCGTGCGCTCGGTGGTCCTTCCCCAGGGCAGGTTCCAGCTCTTCCTGGTGGGAGGACGAGAGGAGCGCGACCGCGTCCTGGAGGAGTTGCTGGGGCTCGACCTCTACCGCGCCGTCATGCAGCGGGCCAACGACCTCGCCCAGAGGTTCCAAGACCAGGCCGCCGACATGGCCCGCCTCCTGGAGACGGAACTGGCCGAGGCCACACCCGAGCGGCTGCGCCGGTTGCGCCAGCAGGTGCTGGCCCTGAAGGTGGAGCGCGCCCGCCTCTCCGGGCTCTGCCAGGCCGCGCAATCGGCCCTGGAGCTGGCCCAGAGGCTCGCTCAGGCGCGCGCCCGGCTAGCCGCCGCACAGGAACGGCTCGCCCGCGCCGAGCGGGACGGGGAGACGGCGCGGGCCTCTCTGGCGGAGGCCGAGGCCCAGGTGGAGCGGCTGGAAGGAGAGATGGCCCGCGTCCGTCAGGAGATAGAGGCGCTGCCCTTCTCGGCCGACGAGTACGCCCGTGTGCAGATGGCCCTGCAGCGCGCCCGCGACCTGGCCCAGGCCCGAACCCGCCTCGCTGCCCTGCATGGGGAGCTCGAGAGGGCGACGGAGGAGCTGGCCCGCGCCCGGGAGCGACTGGAAGCCGCCAGGCGGGAAGCTGAGGCGGCAGCCGAACGGGCTCGCGAAGCCCAGGCCGCCCGCGACAGGGCCCAGGACACCCTCGCCGAGGCCCGCCAGCGGCTGACGATGGTCGAGCAGGCAGCCCGCCACCTCGCCGACGCGGAGAGCAAGCTCGCCGCCGCCCGGACGGAGCTGGCCGAGCGTGAGCAGGCGCTGCGCGAGGCCCGCCAGATGGCCGAGACGGCCCGCCGCGAGGAGGAGGCTGCCCGCCAGGAGGCCCAGCAGGCCCAGGAACGGCTGGAGAGGCTGCGACGGGAGCACTCCGCCCACGAGTTACGCCGCCACTTGCGGCCGGGCGACGCCTGCCCCGTCTGCGGGCAGCCCGTGGCGGCGGCCCCGCCGGCAGCCGAAGTCGCCGCGGACCTGGCCTCTGCCGAGGAGGCGGCCCGCCGCTGTCAGGCGCGGTGGCAGGCGGCCCAGGAGTCCCTGCGCCGCGCCGCCGCTGCCGAGGAGGCCGAGGCCCGGGCCGTCGAGATGTCGCGGGCCCGCCTGGAGCAACTGGCGGTGGAACGCGACCAGAGGGCCGCGGCCATGCAGCGCGAACTAGGCGTCCAGTTGCTGCGCGAGGAGGCGGTCGACCACGCACGGGTCGCCCTGCAGGACGCCGAGGATGGGGCCCGCAGGGCCCAGGAAGCCGTCGAGGAAGCGCTGGTGGGCCTCGAGGAGGCGCAGCGGCGGCTCCAGGCGGCCCAGCGGGACGAGGCCCGCTGGCAGTCGCAGGCCGAGTCTCTGGCCAGGCAGATCGAAGATCTGGCCGTCCGGTCGGAGGAGCTGGAGGCCAGCCTGGGGGAAGGATGGTCGCAGGCAGGGCTGGAAGCGAGGCTCGCCGAGCTGGAGGAGGCCAAGAGCCAGGTAGAGGCGCTGCGAGCGAAGGAGCAGGGACTGGGGCGGGAGCTCCGCGACTGGCAGGAGCGCCGCTCCGCTGCCCGCGCTCGGACCGCCGCGCTGGAGACCGAGGCCCGCCTCGCCAGGGAAGAGGCCGACGCTGCCCGCGGCGACGAGGAGAGCCTTGCCCCCGCGCTGGCCGCCGCCCTTCACGAACAGGGCTGGGACGACGAGGCGGAAGCTCTGGCCGGTAGACGGGACGTGGCGCCGTTGCTGTCGCGACGGCTGCAGGAGCAGCGCGAAGCGTTGCACGAGGCCGAGCGCCGACTGGGTGCCCTGGAGACCGAGGCAGAGCGTCTGGAACGCGACCTGGACCGAGCCGCCCGTCTGCGCGAGGAAGCCGAAAAGGCCCGCAGGCGGGCCTCCGTCGCCAGGGCCCTGGGCGACATTCTGCGCAGCGACCGCTTTCAGGCCTTCCTGCGCCGCGAGGCCCTGGCCCTTCTGGCCCAGGACGGTTCACGCCACCTGGAAGAGCTGTCGCGGGGGCGTTACAGCCTGGCCGTGCAGGGAGACGGGTTCATCGTCCTGGACCACTGGAACGGCGACGAGGGCCGCCCGGCTCACACGCTCAGCGGCGGCGAGACCTTCCTCGCTTCCCTCTCGCTGGCGCTGGCCCTGGCCGAGGGCCTGCCAGGACTGGCCCACGCGTCCCGTCGCACTGCCCTGGAGAGCCTGTTCGTGGACGAGGGCTTCAGTCACCTCGACGGCGACACTCTGGACGTAGTGGCGTCGGCCCTGGAAGTGCTGGGGGGCGCCGGCGAGCGGATGGTGGGCGTGATCACGCACGTGCCCGCCCTGGCCGAACGCATGCCCGCCCGCCTGCGGGTAGTGAAGTCCCCCGACGGCTCCCGCGTCCTGAAAGAGTAGCCTGCCCCTCTCCCGGATCCTGCCCTGTGTTGCCGGGGGCTTGCGCTTTGGCACCGCGTCTGTTAGCCTTTTTCTCGATTAAGTTGGTCGAGTTAGTAAAGATAACGCCGCGAGGGGGCAGGTGGAGCCGGACGGACTCTCCGAAGAGCTGGCGATAGAGCGCGCCATTTCGGCCCGCCCACGGGCCGCTGTCCGCCGCCGTTGGGTCGGCGCAGCGGAGACCGCTACCCGGCTCCTCGCCGCCGGGGCCGGCATTCTCCTGTTCGGCCTGGCATTACAGTTCATGAAGGCGGGAGCCGCCGGCTTGGGCCCGTTCCTGAAGGCCATCTCTGCCGAAGGCGCCCTTCCCTTCCTCGGCCTGGGCTGGCTGGGCGCTGCCCTGCTCATGAGCGGCTCGCCCCTGGCCGCGGTGGCGGTGAGCCTGGCCGCTGCCGGCACCGTTTCCACCTTCGAAGGTCTGGCCATGCTGAGCGGCTCGCGCATGGGCGCTTCGTCCTCTGTCCTGGTGGTGGGCTTCGTCCTCTACTTGCTGCGCCGCCGTTCGGCTGACGGCCTGTTCATCGGCGTGGTAGCGCTGCTGGTGGCGAGCACCCTGTGGCTGCCAGCCCTGCCCCTGGGGCTCGCCTTCTTGCACTCCGCCTGGTTCCACCCCGACAACCTGGCAGTACCCGGCGCCATCACCGAAGGGGTGAACGGCCTGTACGGTCCCGTTGTGGACTGGGCCCAGGGCCACCTGCACCGCCTGCTGCTGTTCGCGGCGGGCGTGGCGGTTCTGCTGGTATCCTTCTACGTATTCGACCGGGCGCTGCCCCAACTGGACACGGAGGGCCTGGCCGCTCGCCGCCTGCACGCCTTCACCAGACGCGCCTGGGCCATGTTCCTGCTCGGCCTGGGCGTGACGGCCGTCACCATGTCCGTGTCCATCTCGGTGGGGCTGCTAGTGCCGCTGTCGCTGCGGGGCTACGTCCACCGCGAGCGGGTGGTGCCGTACATCATGGCCGCCAATCTTTCCACCTGGGTGGACACGCTGGCTGCTGCCGCCCTGCTGGGTTCGGGCGCCGCTGTGGGCATGGTCCTGGCCGAGATGGCCGCCGGGGCCACCCTCACGCTGTGCGTCCTCTTGCTCCTTTACCGTCCCTATTCCCGACTCTTGCTGGCGGCGGCCAGGGGCGTCCTGGGTGGCAGGGTGCGCTTCGCTCTCTTCCTAGCGGCGTACCTGGCGGTGCCCCTGGCCCTGTTGCTGCTGCGCTGAGTTCAGCTCTCTCCCAACTGTCGCTGATGGGCCGTCACCTCTCGCGCCAGGCGGCGCCCCAGCTCCTCCAGCGCCGCGCTCTCCCGCACCGGGTAGCTGGCGGAAGGGCGCAGCGCCTTGTAGGCCTCAGGGAGGCGGCGGAATTCGTCTCGGAAGCGCTGGCGCAGCTCTTCCAGACTCGGGTACTGCCCCAGGACGCGCCCACCCTCCATGACCTTCTGCAGCAGCGGCTCCCCTCCGGGGACGTGCTCGTCGCGCAGCGCCAGCACGTCCTCCCGCATTAGGCCTTCGTCATCGTAGAAACGGTAGACCTGTTTTTCCCCCGGCAGCGACGCCTTCCCCTGGCTTAGCTTCAGGGCGGGGCGGCCCTCGTACGAGACGAGCTTGTAGGCCATGTCCAGCCAGGGCGCGTCGGCCGAAACGCCCATGCGCGTGCCCACGCCGAACGAGTCGATGGGAGCGCCCGCATCGGTCAGCTCTTCGATCTGGTACTCGTCGAGGCCGCCGCTGGCCACGATACGCACATAGTCCAGCCCGGCCTCGTCTAGCACCCGACGCACCTGGCGGGACAGCTCCAGCAGGTCGCCGCTATCGATGCGCACGCCCCGCAGGCGGCTGCCGCGGGCCTCCATCTCTCGTGCCACCTGGGCCGCCACCCGCGCCCCCTCCACCGTATCGTAGGTATCGATGAGCAGGACGCAGCGCTCGGGGAAGCTCTGGGCGAAGGCGCGGAACGCCTCCAGTTCCGAGGGGAAGGCCATGACGAAGGAGTGGGCCATGGTGCCGGCGATGGGGATGCCGTAGACCCTGCCCGCCAGGACGTTGCTGGTGCCGTCGAAGCCGGCCAGGTAAGAGCAGCGGGCCACCTTGAGCCCGGCATCCGTGCCGTGGGTGCGGCGCAGGGAGAAGTCCACAACCCCTCGCCCTTTGGCTGCCCACACACAGCGGGCCGCCTTGGTGGCGATGAGCGTCTGCAGCTGCACCTGGTTGATGATGTAAGTCTCGGCCAGCTGCGCCTCCAGAATGGGCCCCGTCACCTCCAGCAGCGGCTCCTGAGCGAAGACGATCCGCCCCTCGGGCACGGCCCAGACTTCCCCCGTGAACCGCACCGTGGCCAGGTACTCGAGGAAGGCGGGGTCGAAGATGCCCGTGCTCTCCAGGTACTCGAGGTCTCCGCTCGTGAACCGCAGCCCCTCCAGGTAGCGCAGCACATCCTCCAGCCCCGCCGCTACCAGGTAGCCCCGTTCCTCGGGCAGCCTTCGCACGAACAGGCTGAACGTGGCCCGGCCGTCGACGCGGTGGTGCCAGTAGGCCTGGGCCATAGTGAGCTGGTAGAGATCGGTGAGGAGGGCCAGGCCGCCCCCGCGGCCGGCGTCGTCCATGTCCATCATCCTCAGGAAAAGAGCTTAACAGCGCCGGCGCGGGGCATAAATAGGTAGGCGGGCCGAGGGGGCGGGAGACTACTGGCAGGGCTCGGCCTTCCGGAGGGGCAGGGCGACCGTGACCTCGGTGCCTTCGCTCGCGCGGCTGCGGATGTCGAACCGGGCGCCCAGCAGACGGGCGCGGTCGCGCATGCTCTCTAGCCCGACGCCAGCCGCCCCGCCCCCCACGAGGCCCCCCTCGGGCAGGCCCTTGCCCCAGTCCCGCACCGTCAGGACCAGTTCGTCCCCTCTCTGCTCCAGTGAGACGCGCAGCCGACGGGTGCCGGAGTGGCGGACTGCGTTGCTCACCGCTTCCTGAGCGATGCGGAATAGGGCCGACTCCACGTGCGGCTCCAGACGCAGGCCCTCTACATTGGTTTCCACCTCGGTCTCGATCCCCGAGCGCTCCCTCACGTCATCGGCGAGACAGCGCAGCGCGCCTGCCAGCCCGTGCTCTTCCAGCTCTTTTGGCCGCAGCAGAGAAATGATCCGTCTCGCTTCTTCCAGCGCCTCGCTCAGGTAACGGTGAGCGAGGGCGATAGGGTGGTCGGCGCCGTGGTACGGGTGCTTGGCCCGGTAGGCGTCCAGGAAGGAATGGGCGGCTGCCATGAGCTGCACAGGGCCATCGTGAAAGTCATACGAGACGCGCCGTCGCTCCTCGTCCTGGGCCAAGAGCAGTCGCCTGAGGAGCTGGGCCCTCTCCTCTTCCGCCCGGCGACGCTCGCTCACGTCATGGGCAGTAGCCACGACCCCTACCGGCTCGCCCTGGGACATGAGCACGGCGCAGGTCCCCTCGACGGTGACCCAGCTGCCGGAGCGAGTACGTATGGACAGGTCGTGCAGCTTTCCGCTCCCGCCCTGTTCGATGATGCGGCGGAAATCGCGTCCCAACCTGCCGGCCGCCGAGGGCGGGACCAGGTGGGAGAAGTGCTTGCCCAGCACCTCCTGGCGCGACCAGCCGGTGAGCCTCTCGAAGGCAGCGTTGACCTCGGTGATGCGTCCTTCGGTGTCCAGCGCCACCAGCACCTCGTCCATGGTGTTGACCAGGGTGCGGTACTTCTCCTCCGACCGCTGCAGGGCCTGCCACGAGTCCTCGGCCCGTTCCATCTCTGCCTGGAGTAGCTGGGCGTACTGCATCTCTTTCTCTGCCTGCCGTCGCAGGGCGTGCGACATCGAGGCCACCAGCCCGCTGACCAGTACGAAGGTGAGCGGGCGCACCAGGTTGTCCAGCCCGCCGTCGGATACGGCGGAGACCAGCAGGAAGCCTTCGTGGGAAGGAATGAGACCAGCCCAGAGGGCCAGGAGCATGCCAGCCCAGGCCGGCAAAGCGAAGGCCGTGCACACCAGCAGCGGGTAGAACAGGTGGACGTATGCGTTGGGCAGCCCGCCGGTGGCCGCGACTAGGCTTCCGACTTCTACCGCCGCCACGACGCCCAGAACGAATATGCCCGCCTGCACTAGCAGACGGTACCTGGCCAGCCAGGCCGGCAGGCCCGGGACGAGAACGTGCGCCGCGGCCGCCGCCCGGCCCTCTCGCGCCGTCAGTCGCCAGGTGCGAATGCCGGCCATATGTGCTCTGCCTTCGGGGTAGGCCCACCAGGCACGCCCGGATATCCTCCCAATACCTTCTATGGGTAGATGCTGCCCCTTCGGCAAGTGTTACAGGGCCAACCTGCTTATGCCGCTCGGTCAAAGGAGCAGCGCCGTTCGGTTATCCTCCCGCCGGGGGAGGCAGGCGCGGACTGGGCCAGCGCCGCAGCGGCTTTTGAATATATTGACAACCTTTGACAGCCAACTTAGTATCTTGACGTCAACGTAACGGTAGGAGGTGAGCGGATGCAGGTATCGATGTTCCACCTGATGCCTTATCGTGACCTGCCGAAGGACTTCGAACAGCGCTACCACTCGGTGTGGGTAGACCCGCCCTGGTGGGAGCTGGCCGACGCTGACAAGGTCGGGCAGTACTACAACTGGACGCTGGACGAACTGGTCTACGCCGCCCGTTCCGGGCTGGATGGCATCTGCACCAACGAGCACCACCAGAATGCCTACGGCTTCATGCCCAACCCCAACCTGATGGGCTCGGCCCTGGCCAAGGCAACCAACGGCCTGGACGTGGCCGTGGTGCAAATGGGCTCCACCTTGCCCACCACCAACCCGCCCATCCGCGTGGCGGAGGAGTACGCCATGCTGGACTGCATCAGTGGCGGCCGGCTGGTGGCGGGCATGCCCCTGGGCTCGCCCATGGACGTGAACTACTGCTACGGCGTGCCGCCCATGGAGCAGCGGGAGCGCTACCGGGAGGCCCACGACCTCATCGTCAAGGCATGGACGGCCAAGGAGATGTTCGCCTGGAACGGGAAGTACTGGCAGTTGCCCATGGTCAACCCCTGGCCGCGGCCCATCCAGCAGCCTCACCCGCCCATATGGGTGCCGGGCTCGGGCAGCATCACCACCTGGGACTTCGCCGCCGACCACGACTACTGCTACTGCTTCCTGAGCTACTTCGGCTGGCAGATGGCCCAGGGGGTGGTGGACGGCTACTGGGCCCGCGTGCAGGAGAAGGGCAAGGACATGAACCCGTACCGCCTCGGCTTCCTGCAACTCGTGGTCGTCTCTGAGACGGACGCTCGCGCCGAGGAGGAATACGCCGAGCATGTGGAGTACTTCTACCACAAGTGCCTGCACATCGCTCCCGAGTTCGCCTTCCCGCCCGGCCACCACGACTGGGAGAGCCTGGTGCACATGGTGCGGAGGGGTGGTTTCGGCGGCCTGTCCATGAATCTGCGGGAGATGGGCTATCGCGACTTCGTCAACCAGGGCTGTGTCATCGCCGGCAGCCCGGAGACAGTGCGGGACCAGCTACGGGAGATGGCCAAGCGCCTGCGAGTGGGCAACCTCATGGTGTTGCTGCACATCGGCTCCATGCCCCACGAGCTGACCCTGAAGAACATCGACCTGTTCGCCCGCGAGGTGCTGCCCCACATACGGGACATCTGGGACGACGAGGGCTGGGAGAACCACTGGTGGCCGCAGCGGCTGCGCAAGCCCCAGCCCGCTACCCGCTGATGGCGCCCGAACATATCGACGACAGGGGGACGATGCATGGCTGAGAGCGTGGCGACTGGCCCCAAGGGCATGTTCCTGGAGGTGTGGCAGGGGCGACTGAAGGCCAGCGTGAAGGTGGCCGGCGAGGGACCGCCACTGGTCTACGTCCATGCCGCTGCCGGGCTGCGCTGGGACGACTTCTTGGACGGGCTGGCGCGGCACTTCACCGTGTACGCACCCGAGTTGCCCGGCACCGGCGATAGCGACCCCCATGACATCTACCAGGTGGAGAGCCTGTGGGACGTGGTGCTCATCATGGGCGATGTCCTCGACGCCCTGGGCCTGAGCGGCGTGCCCCTGGTGGGCCACTCCTTCGGTGGCATGCTGGCGGCGGAGATGGCCGCCCACTGGCCCGAGCGGTTCTCCAAACTGGTGCTCATCTCCCCCATCGGCCTCTGGAGGGAGGACAGGCCGGTCACCAACTGGATGGCCGTGCCCCTGCAGGACATGCCCCGCCTCATGTTCCGCGACCTGTCCTCGCCGGCGGTGCAGCGGCTCCTGGCCATGCCCCAGGACCAGGAGGAGCTGGTCATGGCCCAGGCCAAATTCGTGTGGGCCCTGGGCTGCTCGGGCAAGTTCGTCTGGCCCATCCCGGACAAAGGGCTGGAGAAGAGGCTGCACCGCGTGCGCGCGCCCACCCTCCTGGTCTGGGGCCGCGACGATGCCGTGGTGCCCGTGGAGTACGCCCAGGACTTCGCTTCCTACATCCGGGGGGCCAAGGTCGAGGTCGTGGATGGAGCAGGGCACGTGCCTCAGCTGGAGAAGCTGGACCAGGTGTTGCCGAGGGTGCTGCAGTTCCTTCAGGGCTAGAGCGAACGCGATGGGAGGTCAGTCATGGCGCTAGACCCCGGTGCCGCCGCCCTCCTGCAGCAGATGGCGCAGGCGGGTGCTCCGCCCATAAACGAGCTGCCCGTCCCTCAGGCCAGACAAATGATGCTGGCCATGGTTGCCCAGGCCCCGAAGCCCGAGGTGGCCAGGGTCGAGGACAGCACCATCCCCGGTCCGGCCGGCGACATCCCCGTACGCATCTACTGGCCCCTCAGCGGCCGGAATGTGGGCTTCGTGGTCTATTACCACGGCGGAGGTTGGGTCATCGGCGACCTGGAGACGCACGACCCCACCTGCCGCCACCTGGCCAACGCCTCGGACAGCATCGTCATGTCCGTCCACTACCGCCTGGCGCCGGAACACAAGTTTCCGGCGGCGGTGGAAGACTGCTACGCCGCGGCCGCCTGGGCGGTCGAGAACGCTTCTCGGTTCGGTGTCGACGCCTCGCGGGTGGCCGTGGCCGGCGACAGCGCCGGCGGCAACCTGGCCGCTGTGGTCGCCCTGGCTGCCAAGGAGCGCGGCGGGCCCCGCCTGGCCTATCAGGGCCTGATCTACCCCGTCACCGACTATAACTTCGACCGCCCTTCCTACCGCGACAATGCCGACGGGTACCTGCTCACCCGGGCGGCCATGAAGTGGTTCTGGGACCACTACCTGCGGAGCGAGGCCGACGGCGCCGACCCACTCGCCTCGCCACTGCGCGCCCGTGACCTGTCCGGGCTGCCGCCGGCCACCGTCATCACCGCCGAGTACGACCCGCTGCGGGACGAGGGCGAGGCCTATGCCCAGCGACTGTCCGAGGCAGGGGTGCCGACCATCTGCGTCCGCTATCTGGGACAGATACACGGCTTCGTGAGCCTGGAGTACGTCCTGCCAGCGGGCAGGCAGGCGCTCCTGTCCCTGGGCGCGACGCTGCGGGCCGCATTCGAGGGCACCCTGACACCTCAGGCCGTCGGCTAGGCGGCGGCGAACTCGCGCGCCAGCGAGGCCAGCTGGTCCAGGTAAGGCAGCGTCTCTTCGGCCGGCGTCGGGCGCAGCCAGAAGAGGCAGCGCTCGACGCCGGCGCGGGCACAAGTCTCCAGCGCCTCAGGCCGGGGCGGCACCCCCATCACCGTCACCGGCACTGGCCCACGCCCCTTTTCGCGGGCCAGCCGCTGCAACTCCTGCACGCGTCCCACCAGGTCAGGCTCTCGGGCGTATATGGGCATCCAGCCGTCGGCGTAGTCCACCACCCGCTGGAGGACGCGGTTGCCGTGTCCGCCCACGTAGACGGGCGGGTGGGGCTTCTGGACCGGCTTGGGCCACGACCATATGGGCTCGAACCGCACGAACCGGCCCTGGAACTGGGCCTCGTCCTCGGTCCAGATGGCCTTCATGGCCAGCACCGTCTCTCGCATCACCTGCCAGCGCGTGGCCGGGTCGACGCCGTGGTGCTGCATCTCCTCCTCGTTCCAGCCGGCGCCGATCCCGAAGACGAACCTCCCGCCCGAGACGTAGTCCAGGCTGGCCACCTGCTTGGCCAGCGTGATGGGGTGGTGCTGGGGCACCAGGCAGATGGCCGTCCCCACCACCAGCCTCTCCGTCACGGCGGCGGCGCTGGCCAGGGCCACGAACGGGTCCACCAGGTGGTAGTACTCCTGGGGCAGCTCGGAGCCCCCCGGCCATGGCGAGCGACGACTGGCGGGGATGTGCGTGTGCTCGGGCACGAACAGCGACTCGAATCCTCGCTCCTCCGCCGCCCGGGCCAGTTCCGCCGGCTTGATGGAATAGTCCGTCGGGAACATGAACACGCCGAACTTCATCCATGCCCTCCAGGAACCGGGTCTGCCAGCATTCTAGCGGGCTTCCGCCCTTCCTGCTACTCCCGGCGGGGGCGCTAGCGCTTGCTGAACGTCTCGAACAGGTTGATGGCGGCCGGTCCCAGGATGACCACCATCATGGCCGGAAAGATGAGAAACACCAGTGGGAACACCATCTTCACCGGCGCCTGCTGGGCTGCCAGTTCGGCCTGCTGGCGGCGCTTCATCCGCAGGAAGTCGGACTGCACCTTCAGGGTCTGGGCGATGCCCACGCCGAGTTGCTCGGCCTGGACGACGGCCATAGTGAAGGTGCGCAGGTCTTCGACACCGGTGCGTTCGCCCAGTTCGGTCAGCGCCTGGTGCCGGTCGCGCCCCACCGCTATCTCGCGAAGGGTGCGGGATATCTCGTCGCTCAGGGGGCCCTTCACCTTCTCGGCCACCCTGGACAGGGCGGCCTCCAGGCCCAGGCCTGCCTCCACGCTGATGGCGATCAGGTCCAGGGTATCGGGCATGGCCTTGAGGATCCGCTTCTGCCGCTGGCTGGTCAGGCCGCGGAGCCAGAACAGGGGCCCGCTGAAGCCGACTAGGAACAGCACCATGCCGCCCATCACCCCGAGCACTATAGGCAGGCCCAGCAAAATCGCCAGCCCTGCCACCGCCACGGCCGGGAGGAAGGCGACCAGGACCCAGGCCGTCAGGAAAGCGGTAGGCGACATGTTCAGCCCAGCCAGGGCCAGCGATTTCTCGACGTCGGAAGTGACGTTAGCGGGCATCAGGCGGGCAATAGCCCTTTCGGCCCAGCGGAGCAGCGGCGCCACCACCCGCTCCCGCAGGCCAGGCACCTTGTCACCTTCCCTGGCCTGGCGGGACTGGGGCGCTATCCCCTGCACGCGGGCAGCGAGATCGCGGCGCCCGCTGCCCACGATGATGAAGGCCAGCACGGCGACGAACAGGCCGGTGGTCAATGATGCCAGTGCCAGCACGGCTCAGACCTCGATGTCCAGTATGCGACGCAAGAAGTAGAGCCCCAGCATCTCCATAGCCAGGGCGCCCCCCAGCATGATCTGGCCGGCAGTCTTGGTGAAGAGCATGCCCACATAGCTCGGATTCACGAGCATCAGGACGGCGGCCAGGAAGAAAGGCAGCGACCCGATGATGATGGCCGACATGCGCTGCTGGCCGGTCAGCGCCTTGATCTCGCCCCGCAGGCGCACCCGCTCGCGCATAGTGCGTTCGACCATGGTCAGCAGTTCGGCCAGGTTGCCACCCACGCGTCGCTGAATGATGAGCGCTGTCACCACCAGGTCCAGGTCGGGGCTGCCAACGCGTCGGCTCAGGGCAGTCAGGGCGTCGTCCACATCGGCGCCGAGCTGCATCTCCTGGATGGTAAGTCCCAGTTCCCAGCCCAGCGGGTCGCCCACCCGCCGCGCCACGAAGTCCAGCGCCTGCAGGAAGCCGTAGCCTGCCCGCAGGCCGCTGGTGAGCATGGGTAGCGCCTCCAGGAGCTGGGCCTCGATCCGCGCCTGCCGCTTTTTCCGTTGCTGTTGCACCAGGAGCCGCGGCAGGTGGTAGCCGATGAGGAACGGCACCGGCACCAAAAAGATAGGAGCTCGCAGCAGCAAAGGCACCACTGCCAGCACCAGTCCCAGGACCACGCGCATCAGCACGTATTCGACCGGTCGCAACGAGACACCGGCCTGCTGCAGCTCCAGGGCCAGGGCCGAGTCGGGGCCCCACCATCCCCTGACGCCGGTGCCGCCGCGTGCCTTGAGCACCGGCCGCCGCCGCTGTTGCCGTCTCTGGACCCTCTCGGGGGCCCCCTCGCGCATACGTACGATACGCTGCTCGAGGGAGCCCGTGCCGGCCAGGGCAGCCGTGACGCCCAGTGCGCCGCAGAAGACGGTCAGCCCGCCGAGAAGCGCCGCCAGCGCCTCGAGCATGTCACCACACCCCGGCCACGAAGAGGTCGTTCGGCACCTCGATGCCAGCGAGCCGGAACTTGTCGGCAAAACCCGGCCGGATACCCGTTGGCGCCAGCTCGCCCAGGACACGCCCTTCGCCGTCAACGCCCCGCTGCACGAAGCGGAAGATGTCCTGCAGTGTGATGACGTTTCCTTCCAGGCCCACCACTTCCGTCACGTGGGTTATGCGCCGCACCCCGTCCACGAAGCGCGCCACCTGAATGATCATGTCCAGGGCCGAGGCGATCTGCTCGCGTATGGCCCGCTCGGGCAGGTCCACGGCCATGAGCACCATGTTCTCCAGTCGGTGCAGGGCGTCGCGGGGGGAGTTGGCGTGGACGGTGGACAGGGAGCCCTCGTGTCCGGTGTTCATGGCGTTCAGCATGTCGAAGGCCTCGGCCCCGCGCACCTCGCCGATGATGATGCGGTCGGGGCGCATGCGGAGAGCATTGCGGAGCAGGTCCCGCTGCGTCACCTCGCCCCGCCCCTCGATGCTGGGCGGCCGCGCCTCCAGACTGATGACATGTGGCTGCTGCAACCTGAGCTCGATGGGGTCCTCGATGGTGATGATTCGCTCACTGGGAGGAATGAAGGCCGAAAGGGCGTTGAGCAGGGTCGTCTTGCCCGTGCCCGTGCCGCCCGATACCAGGATGTTGATGCGCGACTGCACGCATGCTGCCAGGAACCGCGCCAGCTCGGGCGTCAGGGTCCCCGCCTTCACCAGGTCATCCATGGTCATCTTGTCGGCCCGGAAACGACGGATGGTCACCACCGGGCTGCGCGGCGCCAGCGGCGGGATGATGACGTTCACTCGGGAGCCGTCGGGCAGGCGGGCGTCGACCATGGGCGAGGCCTCGTCCACCCGGCGCCCGAGAGGGGTCAGGATGCGACGGATGACTCGCATTATGTGCTCGTCGTCGCGAAAGCGCACATCGCTGCGGTAGATGATGCCCTCGCGCTCGTAGTAGACTTCGTCGGCCGAGTTGACCATGACCTCGGAGATGCTGGGATCGCGCATGAGCTGCTCGAGCGGTCCGAGGCCCAGCATTTCGTCTATCAGGCGCTGGATGACGGCGTCCCGGGCCGCGCCGACTATGCTCGGATAATCGCGGTCGAGAATAGCTACCGCCGCTTCCTGGACGGCTTTCTGCGCCTCCTCCGCCGGCATGCGGGCCAGTCTGGCGATATCCAGTTCGTCCAGCAGCTGGCGGTGCAGGTCCAGCGCCACGTCCTCGTACAGGCGGCTGGGGCTGGCCGGGCCCTCCGTCCGCGGCAGCCGCGGGGGCGTCGTTTCCGGTGTCCGTTTGGGAAGCCTGGACTCCCACCAGGTCATGGCCGCTCTACCTCGCCCCGGCCTTGGCGCGGCCCGAAGGCAGCAGGCGGCCTAGCAGCCCGCGGTCCGGATTGTGGTTAGGGCGCTGGCCGGCCAGGTAGTAGGCCAGCTCGCACAGGGCCCTGCCTGCCCGCGACCGGGGACGGTCCATCACCAGCGGCCGCCCGTCCTGGATGGCCTTGGCCATGGCCTTATCGAAGGGCACCCGCCAGCGCGGCACCGTGCCCAGGGCGCGCCGCACCTCCGCCTCCGACACTCTGATGGCGGGGCTCGTGTAGTTCAGCACTACCTGGATCCGCTCCTGCGGGTAGGACCACGAGCGCAGGATCTCGAGGGCCATCAGGGCGTCCTTGACGCTGGCCACGTCGGATGTGGTCACCAGGAGAGCGACGGTGGACATCTCCAGCGCCTGCGAAAGCAGGTCATTGTAGCCGCCGGGGGTGTCCACTAGCACGAAGTCGTAAGCGCGGGTCAGGGCAGACAGGGCACTGGCCACGTGGTCGGGAGTCAGCGGGTACCACTCGCCCTTCCAGCGAGGCGCCGGCAGGACCTCCACTCCCGAGGCGTGGCGGACCATGTACTGTCGCACCGTGTCCAGGCCCAGCGGCCCGGAGTGACTGCCCAGGTCGACGATGCTGTGCTCCACCGGCATGTCGAAGAACGTCGCCACGTCGCCAAAACGGATGTCCAGGTCCACGACAGCGACGGAGACCCTGGCCCGCTGGGCGAGGGCGGCGGCCACATTGGTGACCAGCGTCGTCTTGCCCACGCCGCCCTTGGGGCCGAACACGGTGACTACCGAGCCGAACGGCACCGTCGGGCGGTCGCTGATCTCCGGCGGCACGAGCCGCGGCGATTCCTCCAGCATACGGCAGACCGACTCGATGGCGGCCACCAGCTTCTCTTGCTTGAGAGGCCTCACCAGGTAGTCCCTGGCGCCCAGTTGCATGGCCTTCCGCACCACATCATGCGAGGCGATGTGCGAGTAGATGACGATGCCCGCGGCGGGTAGCAGCCTTCCCACCGCCTCCAGCGTCTGGAAGGCGCGACCGGTTGGCTCGGCCAGAGCCATGAGCACCACGTCCGGCCGGGTCTCCTGGCAGAGGGTGAAGGCCTCGGTGCCATAACCGGCGGTGCCCAGCACGGCGAAGCCGGCCAGGGCCAGCATCCGGCGCACCTCCTCGCGGCCGTTAGGCTCAGGGTCGATGATGATGAGCTGCGCGCTGCGGGCCATCGTGTATCACCTCACATCTGGAGTGGGCATCTCGTCATTGGGTCTGGGTCAGGGCCAGGATGGCCGCGATCTCCGGCGGCAACGGGATGCCCGGCGGCAGCACGCGGGCATTGGTCCTGTTGGTATCGGTAAAGGAGCGCAGGGCCACCCGCAGGGAGCCTTTCTCCGCTGCCATAGCGAGGGCCAGCGCCTCTTCCGGGCTCACGGACAGGGTGATGGTCTTGGCAGCAGGGTCGGCGCTGGCATTGCGCAGGTTGACACGCTCGGCCGGCGGCAGGTCGGCCGAGCCGGGCGGCAGGTTGGTCACCTGCTGGCCGATGGCCAGCACCTGCACGTTCTGGGCCACCACCACCGACACAGTGCGCTTGTCCTGGGCGTCCGCGCCCAGCGACACCTCGAACACCCCGATGACGTCTACGAAGTCGCCGGGTAGCACCAGGCCGCCGGCGGCGGTGTCCTCGCTGGCCTTGATGGCCATAGCGCGCCTGCCGGGGGGCACCTGCACCGCCAGGGGTGGATTGCGGCTGGTCTCCGCGCTGAGCGTGGTCTCCACGAGCTTGTCGGTGGTGACCTGCTCCCGGGCAGCGATGGGGAAGCGGGTGACCTTGCCCACCGCCGCATCGGTCTGGGCCAGGGCTTTGGGGCTGGCCACGTCCTGGGGCACTGCCGCCACCTCCACCATCTCGGGGGTGATGCGGGTGCGCGCCGGGATGTCCTGCTTCGCCACCACTACCGAGACGGAGGGTGCAGCCGATTCCCCGCCGCCACCGCCCCCGGCCTGGCTCAGCACGATGAAGATGAGAAGGGCGCTGAGCAGGCCCAGCAGGGCTGCCAAAGGCAGCGCCAATCGCTGTCCACCTCTGCCCAGGGCCTGCATCCCCAGCATGTCCTAGCCTCCCTTCGCTCACTGCACCAGGCGAGCGACCTTCACGCCCGACCTGGGATCGTAGCTCCCGTAGAGCATCTGGTTGTCGGCCGACATGGCCGCCTGAACGAACCGCACTCGCACGTCGCACTCGTTGCCGGTGGGACAGGTGAAGTCCTCGAGAAAGGCAAGCGCAAAGCCCATGACCGTCACCTGCCCCCGTCCCGGGTCCTCGTTATCCGCTATGACGGGTATAAGGACGACGCGTTTGCTGCCCTGGCCGTTTCCCGACCATGGGTTGCACTCCGGACGGCGGAAGTGCCATAGCCCTTGCCCGGTGGACTGGAACACCTCGTCAAAGGTGTCGCAGCCCGTGCTGGTATTGGCGAAACGGTAGGACATGCCGTCGCGCGTGGCGCCGGTCATGTTGCCCGTCTCCACGTCATAGGTACGGTTCAGCTCCAGCGTCACCCCGTTCCGGATGTTCTCCTCGTACTGGCTGGAGCCTCGCTTGATGATGGCCAGGGCGCCGTAGTCGCCCTGGGAGCCGCTGCCAGCGCTGTACTTCACCGTCACCACGTCGCCGAACCGGGCTTGCTGGCGTACCGAGTCGCGCAGGGCCCAGGGCATCACGTTGTCGGACCGGGTGGGCGACTGCACAGCGGCCCTGGCCCGCACGGAGATGTCTACCGTGCGCAGGCCCAGCGCACGGCCGAACAGGAACGGGGCATCGGGATAGCTCAGCCGCACCTCCAGCGCATCGGTGCCCACCACCTGGACAGAGTCCAGGACCCAGCCGCCGGACCCAGCGCCGTTGCGCCGGGCGTAGTCCGTGGCGGCCGCGACGGCAGCATCCGGGTCCTCGGGCAGTTCCTGGATACCGGCCAGGGCAGCGGCATCGGCTATGTCCTGCAGCTTCTGCCTGTTCCAGAGGAACACGCCCACATCGCTGGCCATGGCCGCCGCCCCCAGCAGCGCCACGAGGGCCAGCGCAGTGATGACCGCGGCATTGCCCCGCTGGTCGCCAGCGCTACCCCGTTTGCCCATCACTCCAGCCTCATCTCCATGGTGGAGGAGCAGTCCAGGCTGACGATGCCGGAGAGCACGGGCACGAAGAAGTTGTAGGTGCAGTCCTGCCTCACCCGCACCGAGCCACCGGGCACCTTGCCGTCCGGGAACTCCACCACCGGCGTGGGCAAGGTGGCGTTGATGACGGTGTCCGTCAGGTCCTGCACCTTCCTCTGGACCTGGGTCTCGATATCGGCGTCGGCCCAGCGGACGGAGGCGAGGCGAGCGCCCTCCCGCACGGCGTTGGTGACCTGCACGCGGGCGCTGAGGCCCAGACCGAAATCGATGATGCCGAACAGGAGCAAGGCCAGCAGCGGGAGGGCCAGGGCCAGTTCCACCAGGGCCTGCCCCCGCCCTCCCGCCACGCGACGCCCCATTGCTTTCACACCTCCCTCCGGAGGGGAGCCGGGGCACCACCGGCGCAAGCGGCACCGGTCTTAGCTGCCGCCCAGGTTGCCGGCGATGTCCTCCAAGGTGCCGCTGACGGCCAGTCCGATGGCGATCAGAGCGCCGATGGCGACCACGGCGATGAGGGCCAGGATCAGGCCATACTCGGTGAGGGCCTGGCCCTCTTCCTCGGGTCCGAAGACGGCCAGCAGGTGCTGAACCATGAGTCTGAGCATATTAGTACCTCCTTTGAGCTTGCTGCCTGCTGCGGGTCGTACACGGGCTGCCGCTACCCCTCTGCTCTCACCCCCGGGGCGAATACTCCAGGGAGGAGACGCCGACCAGGGTCGACCGTTACAGGCAGAACACGGGGAGACGGGCGATCAGTTCTGTGCGCGCCGGCGCCACGGTACCCCCACCGCGGTGAGGAACATCACGCCGTGGCCTTCGGCTGCAGGGGAAAAGAATGCGGTCACGTCGTCGTCATAGAAGGTCAGGCCCGTAGCGCCTCGTCGCAGAGCGTAGGCAGCCAGGTATACCTTGCCTCCCACTGTTCCGGCCTCGAGCTGGGCGGCGCGGTAGCCACGGTCGCCGAACCGCTCCAGCACCCTGCCCAGCGGGGACAGCAGATAGAGATCGACGCAGGCATCGGCCCCCAGGGGCTGCTCGAGGGCGAGGTAGCCTGCCTGCTGGCGGAACTCGCCCTCCCGCAGGAGTTCCAGCGCCCCGGCCTCAGGCCGGTAGACGTAGGCACCCGGCGGCAGGCCGTCCACCGCGTTCACGATCAGGAACAAGCGGTTGAGGCCCAGCCCCCGAGACGGCAGGAAGTCGGCGGGAATGCCCCGCGTGGCGCAGTGGACCACGGTCGACAGCTCCGCGAACGAGATGCTGCCGCCTCGATCGAAGCGCCGGGTGGAGCCGCGGCGCAGCACTACCGCCTCTGTCGGTTCGGAAGCGGAAAGCGGGAGAGGCGCCAGGGGATACAGCCGACCGGACGGAGGGGGCAGGGGCATGGGCGGCGGCTCGCCTCGCCAGCGGGCGGCCTCGTCGCCATCGGCCAGGGACGCAGCCTGGTGCATGCGCACGATCTCGTCGTACTCCACCTCTCGGGCCGACAGCGGCACCGTTTCCAGGGACAGAGCCGGCACCTGTAGCGTCCCGGCAGGCGGCGTCCCTCGGCCCAGCGCCACCATGAATAGGGATGCCTCCCTCCTGCCGTCCAGTCCCAACAGGTGGTCCACCTGCCCATCGGCGAAGCCCAGCACCACTTTCGCTGGCAACCGGTGGGCGGCGGCCATGGCCAGCAGGTTGGCCAGAATAGTGCCCGAGTCCCAGAAGCAGTGCCGGTACGCGCGGGCCCGGTACTTCCAGGCATTGCGCCAGAAAGTGCTGGCGAAGACCAGCACAGCGGGGGCCGCAGCCACGGTCGGCTCCTGTCCGGCGGCGTCTACCAGCACGGCGCGGTAGTCGCCTGCCCGCAGTCTCCGCAAGGCGAAGTCGTGGGGGCCGAAGTGGTACACCCCGGCAGAGAGGCCCGGCAAGTCCCCACAGACCAGGTAAAGGTCGATGTGGTACAGGGCGCCGGTGCAGGCGGCTGCCCGGAAATAGATCTCGCCGCCAGGATAGCGGACGCGCTTGGTAATGCCCGCCGAGAAGTAGAGCAGGCTGGCCAGGGTGGGGAGGTCGGGGGCTTCCTTCTCCGCAGGGTATTCGACGCTGGCCAGCGCCTCAAGGCAGGGCACATCGGTGGCGTGGAGGTCGCGCGGCAGAGGGATCGGCTCCAGTCCGCGGTAGAGCTTGAAAGGCAGGGGCTCGTTGGCCCAGTCGAGCTGGTGTCCCTCCAGCCGGACGCTCCAGTACGAGTGCTTGGTGGCGTTGTGGTACCGCCAGGCAGCGGTGGCGTCGCGCTCGGTCATTCGGGTCAGGGGTCCCGGAGTTGGGCGGCCAGGACGTCGGGCTCGGTCGCGGGCTCCCGGCAGGCGAAGTTCTGGCACACGTAGGCCGTGGCCCGGCCACCGACGGCGGTGCGCCCTTCCAGCAGAGGGAAACCGGGTGGGGCAGCCGTATCGGGTGGCAGGCCGACCACAACCTTGTTGGGCAGAAACGTACTGTACACGACATCCAGGAGACGGCGGGTATCGAGCGCCGAAGGGTCACCCACCACCGCTATCTCCTTGGGAGGGGCGAGGTAAAAGTCCAGGGCGCAAAGCCAGTTGCCGGTCCCCAGCGGCGCCCGCGACATCAGCTCCCGCAGACCGCGCAGGGCGCGCACAGCAACGTCGGCCAGCTCGTGCTTGCCGGTGATGGCGGCCAGGAGCAGCAGCACGCGCGCGGCCTCCGACCCCCCGCAGGGGGTGGCGTTGTCGAACAGGTCCCGCGGGCGCACGACCAGGCGCTCGTGGTCTCGGCCGGTGTCGTAGAACGCGTCCTCGTGGGGCTCCCAGAACAGGTCCACCATCTGCCGGGCCAGTTCCACTGCCCTCTCCAGCCAGCCAGAGTCGAAGGTGGCCTCGTGCAGGGCCAGGAGGCCGCCCACAAGGCAGGCATAGTCGTCCAGATAGGCAGGGACCTTGGCCTGACCGTCCTTCCACGTGTGCATGAGGCGCCCGTCCCTGACCAGCTCTGTTAGCAAGAAGCGGGCACAGTCGAGGGCCGCCTCGCGGTAGTCGTCGCGCTGGAGGACGCAGGCCGCCTCGGCCAGCGCGGCCAGCGCCAGCCCGTTCCACGACACCAGCACCTTGTCGTCCCGTTCGGGCGGGACGCGCCTGGCCCGCGCCTCCAGCAGCCGCCGCCTGCCTTCAGCCATCATGTCTTGCAGCTCCCCAGTCGCCATGCCCAGTTGGGCGGCCGCCTCCTGCACTGGCACAGCGATGTGCAGGACGTTGCGCCCCTCCCAGTTGCCCTCGGGGGTGACGCCATAGACCAGGGAGAAGGCCCGTCCCAGCTCGGGCCCCAGGATGTCCATGACCTCCTGCCATGTCCACACGTAATACTTGCCCTCGATGCCCTCGCTGTCGGCGTCCTGAGCGGAGGCAAACGCGCCCACGGGCAGGCGCATCTCCGCGAGCAGGTAGCCGATGGTCTCTTCAGCCACCCGCCGGTAGTCGGCGAGGCCCGTGGCCTGATAGGCGTGCAGGTACAGGCGGGCGAGGAGGGCGTTGTCGTAGAGCATCTTTTCGAAGTGAGGGACGAGCCAGTAGCGGTCGGTGGAGTAGCGATGGAACCCGCCGGCCAGATGGTCGTACATGCCGCCGGCGGCCATGGCGCGTAGCGTCCTCTCGGCTATAGCCAGGGCCTGCGGGTCGCCGGTGCGGGCATGATAGCGCAGGACGAACTCCCAGACGAGCGGCTGGGGGAACTTGGGGGCCGGCCCGAAGCCGCCGTACTCGGGGTCGAACTGGGACTGGACCCCCTGGTAAGCTTCGCGCAGGACATCGGGCCCCAGGGGCTCCGGCGAGGAGCGCAACGAGGCGAGCCTCTGCAGGTGGGAGGTGAGCTGCCGCGCCTGCTGCACCACCTGTTGCCGCTGCCCGCGGTACGCCTCAGCGATGGCCCTCAGCACACGGGGAAATCCCGGAAGGCCGTGCCTGTCATCGGGCGGAAAGTAGGTACCGCCGAAGAAGGGCTCGCCGTCGGGGGTCAGGAAGACGGTCAGGGGCCAGCCTCCGGAGCCGGTCATGGCCTGGACGGCCTGCATGTAGACCGCGTCCACGTCGGGCCGCTCCTCCCGGTCGACCTTGACGCAGACGAAGTTCTCGTTCATCAGGCGCGCGATCTCGGGATCCTCGAAGCACTCGCGCTCCATGACGTGGCACCAGTGGCAGGAGGAGTAGCCGATGCTGAGGAGGATGGGCTTGTCCTCTTCTCTGGCGCGCCGGAATGCCTCCTCGCCCCAGGGGTACCAGTCGACAGGGTTGTAGGCATGCTGCCGAAGGTAGGGGCTGGTCTCGTTTATGAGACGGTTGGGCATCGCTCTCACTGCCCCGCCTGGTCCTGATGACCCGACGCCAGGTTGAGGAACTCCTTCATCAGTTCGCGTAGCTGGTGGCGGTGGTCGGGGTTGCCCATATTCAGACCGTAATGGGCGATGACCCGGCCCGACACCTCGCGCCACTCGGCCCAGCAGTCGGGGCAGACCGACGCCTGCACCTGCCGTCCGAGGGGGCCGCCGGTGGGCGGCTCGGACATGGGCTCGGCGATGCGACCGCAGCGGACGCAGACGATGGAGGACATGTCGGAAGCCGCAGGACTACATACCGAAACGGCCGGCCCTTCTGACCTTACGCCCCCGCCCATGGTGTGTCAAGCAAAGGCGGCTTCGGCCCGCGGGATCCAGCACGAAATGGGCGGCCTGGCTTACGCCTTGCGGGCTGCGCGCTACCTGTCCGTGCGGTTGCAGGACGGGGCTAGGGCCAGCAGCCAACTCTCGGGACGGGCTCCGCTGGGACGGGCTTCGGCGGGAACGAGTTCCTAGCCCTCGGGCCCCAGGATGTCGTCCACCTGCAGCTCGAGAGCGGGGAAGGCGCTGGGCGAGACCCGCTCCCCGCGGCCCAACACCCGCACCTGACCGTAGCCATCGCCTTGCGGCCGGCGGTAGACCTCCACCGTACCCGCCTCCAGGTCCACCAACCAGACCTCGGTCACGCCGTGGCGGGCGTAAAGGGGCACCTTCACCTGCCGGTCGTAGGCGGCCGACGACTCCGCGACCTCGACCAGCAGCAGCACGTCCCCAGCCATGGGATGGGCACGACGATAGTGGTCATCGCGCCACCGCAGCAGCAGCACGTCTGGCTGCGGCTGGGAGTGCTCGCCCAGGCACAGGGGGTCCTGAACAGCGACGATAGCGCTTCCACCGACACTCCTGGCCAACGCATTAGCGAGCCACTTGACGCAACCGGCATGTCCGCTGCCGATGGGCGGCATGTCCACGATCTCCCCGTCGATGAGCTCCACGCGGTCGTCCTCGCGCAGGATGCCCGCCCGGCCCATCCGCTCGTAGTCCTCTACGCTGAACCGGTGCCGCACTACGGTAGCCATAGCGCTCGTCCTAGGGGCACAGTCTAGCACGAAGCACGCCTCGGGAGGCGTCGTTGTTCAGCGGCGCGCAGCGGCCAGGCGCCGCGCCTTCTCTTCCAGTGCGGACAGGGTCCGCCGGTACGATTCAGCGAACAGGCGGACACCCTCCTCCTCCAGTTCGCGGGCCACGTCCTCGATGTCTATCCCCAGCCCTGCCAGGGTACCTATGACGCTGTTCGCAATGTCGAGGCCCTCGGTGAGGGTAGGCGCGACACGGCCGTGGTCGCGGAAGGCGTCCAGGGTGACCTGGGGCACAGTATTCACCGTGTCGGGGCCGATGAGCCCTTCCACGTACATCACATCCGAATAGGCGGGGTTCTTGGTGCTAGTGCTGGCCCACAGGCAGCGCTGCACCCGGGCACCGCGGGCCGCCAGCGCCCGGAAGCGCTCGCTGCTGAAGATGGCCTGAAAGCGCTGGTAGGCCAGCTTGGCGTTGGCGATGCCGGCCTTTCCCAGCAGTCCTTGCAGGGCCTGTTTGTCGGACGGCTCGGCCTCCATGCGCTCCATCAGCAGCCTGTCTGTCAGGGTGTCCACCCGGCTGACGAAGAAGCTCGCCACCGAGGCGACCCCGTTTACGGGCATTCCTTCTTTCCACCGCCGTTCCAGCGCGCGGATGTATGTCCAGGCGACCTCCTCGTAGCGGCGGACGCTGAACAGGAGGGTCACATTGATATTCATGCCCTCGTACAGGCACTGCTCTACCGCCGGGAGACCTTCGGACGTGCCCGGGATCTTGACCATAAGGTTGGGTCTCCCCACCAGTCGCCACAGCCGGCGCACGGCCGCCACGGTGCCCTCACCGTCGCGCGCTAGCTCCGGCGACACCTCCAGGCTCACATAGCCATCGCGGCCGCCCGTCGCCTCGTACACGGGCAACAGGACATCGGCGGCCTGGCGTACGTCCTCGACCACCAGGGCCTCGTAGATGGCGGCCGCGTCCTTGCCGTCGGCAGCGAGGCGTGCGATATCCGCATCGTAGTCTTCGCTGTCGGTGATGGCCTTGTCGAAGATGGTGGGGTTGGACGTCACCCCGACGATGCCGTCCTCTCGCACCAAACGGGCCAACTCGCCCGAGGCCAGAAGTCGTCGGCTGAGGTTGTCGTACCAGATGCTCTGCCCGTAGCGCGTCAGTTCGTGCAGGGGACTGGTCACGGCCTGCCCTCCTAGCCTGGCCGGGCCATGGCCTCCTCCATGGCGGCCACCTTCTTCAACCTCCGCCGGTGGCGCTCCTCCCCGCTGAAGCGGGCGGAGATGAAGGTCTTTACCAGTTCCACGGCCAGGGCGGGGCCCACTACCCACGAGCCCAGGCAGAGGACGTTCATGTCGTCGTGCTCGACGCCCTGGCGAGCGGTGTAGGCGTCGTGGCACACTGCTGCCCGAATGCCGCGCATCTTGTTGGCGGCAATGCTGGCGCCGACACCGCTACCGCAGATGACGATGCCTCGGTCGGCCTCCCCCCGCAGGATGGCCTCACCCACCGCCCGGGCAAAGTCAGGGTAGTCCACCGGCTCGGAGCTGTTTGTGCCCAGGTCGAGCACCTCATGCCCATGACGGGAGAGGTAGGAGATGACGACTTCCTTGAGGGGTAGGCCGGCGTGGTCGGCAGCCACCGCTATTCGCATGGGCAAAAACCTCTCATTGGTATGTGCACTTTGGCCGAAGCCGTCCCCTCGCCCCTAGCTTATCGTTTAGGGGCAGGCTTTGCAACCGCGACTCGGGGCAGGAGCGCGGCGAAGACCGCCATCGGCACCACCAGTGCTAGCCCCCAGGCCCACCCGCCCAGCACGTCGCTGGGCCAGTGCACACCCAGCCAGACGTTGGGCGGCCCGGCCAGCGCCAGCACCAGCGTCGACCATGCTCCCAGAGGCCAGCGCCATACCTCGGGCACCCTCCCCGTAGCTGCCAGCCAGGCCAAGAAGCCGTAGAGGACGGTGGGGCTCATGACGTGCCCCGAAGGGAAGCTGGGGCTGGTGAAGCCGTCCCTGATCTCGGACCAGGGCGGGCCCGGCCGCGGCCTGTCCACCAGCTCTTTGATGCCCGACTGCACCAGCGGCAGCAGCACGATTCCGGCGGCGAGCGCCAGCGCCTCGGCGCGGCGGCCGACGAGGGCGAGCAGCAAGGCCATGACGCCGCCCGTCGCCATCACCACCTGGGTGGTGGTGATGGCCCTGACCGCTTCCGACAGCGTTTGCCCGGGGAAGGGGAGGCCCTGGGCCCAGCGGAGGACGGCTGCGTCGCCGGGAAGCGGTGTGTGGTGGGCAGCCAGCGCGGTCAGGGCGACGGTTGGCCCCAGCAGCAACGTCCACAGGACTGCAGCCCGGGCCACGAAGGCCATCTCGGACGCGGGGCTTGCCTCAGGCGGGGAAAAGCTGCCCCAGCGCGCGAGCGACCAGCCTGCCCAGAGCTTCCCGCCTCTCGTCGGGCCCCATGTCATCCATGGGTTCCCGGCCCATGAGCGAGTCCATAAAGGCGCCCAGGATCAGGCAAATGGTGTGTCGCGCCACCAGCGCCGGGTCCCTGTCCACGAGCTCGCCCCGGACCTGGTAACGCTCCAGCATCGCCACCAGCGCCCGCTCCCATCGCTCCAGGAGCTTGCGGTACTGCTCGCAGGTCACGTCGTCGCCCGCCAGGCTTTCCATGAGAATGAGGCGCAGGAAGTCGCGGTTCTCGTCCATGAAGGCGATGGCCCCTCGGGCCATCCCCAGAAGCCCCTCGCGCAGAGGTACGTCGGGCTCCCACTCCTCCAGCTTCTGGAGGCGGGCAGCGAACCCTCGCTCCTCCACCAGCGCCTCCAGTAGCTCGCGCTTGGAGGCGAAATGGTAGTAGATGGCGGCATCGGTGATGCCGGCGTCGCGGGCGATATCGCGGATGCTGGTGCGGGCGAATCCTCGCTCGGAGAAGAGGCGCAGGGACACGTCCAGGATATGCTTGCGCGTCATGGGGCCGCGGCGCGTCCGTCGGCGGGGCCCGTCGCTCAGGCGCCTCGGATTGGTAGCCATCTCCACCCCCAGCCGTCAAGGTGACTGCGTCTGGAGCTAGTATCCGCCCCGACTTAGCGGCGGTCAATGGGCTCTATAGGGCAGGCCAGGGGCGTTGACCTCGCTAATAGGGCATGACGAAGCGGGCGAAGGGCAACTCGGTGTCCGCTTCCGTCCACACGGCAATGACGGGCGAGAGGAAAGGCACCAGATGCCAGGGCGCGCCCTCGCTGGGCCGGGGGAAGCGCACCTCGGCCCGGCCGCGCAGCGCGTGCTTGAACTCGTAATAGGGGTCTATCTGCGCCAGGGACACGTGCGGCGGCGGTTGCCCGTCCTGGATGGAGGGGACCAGGCGCAGGTTAAGGTAGGGGTCGAAGCGCACCACCTCCACATCGATAGGCGCTCCCTGCCGCAACGCTGCCACGCACACCGTCCGCCCCGCCACCTCGACCCGAGCCTCTACATCGCCGCCCTTCTCCTCCACTGCGACTTTGCCGAGTAGGCAGGGGAAGCCCCATACCTCCCGCAAGGCGATGAGGGCGGTCGGGGAATCGGTTACTGCCTGCAGGCTGTAGGCCCGCACCAGGAAGCGGGAGCGGCACCCCAGCGTCTGCACTGCCAGCGAGAAAGGGCCGATAGGGCTCTCGGGATAGTGGCCGACGATGACGTGCGCGTAAGGAGGGATAGGCCGCCCGAGGCTGGGAGGAAGCCAGCGTATGGCCACGTCCTTCTCGGTTTCGTAGGTCACCTTGAGCAGCCGCGCGCCGGGCAGCGGCCAGGGCGGGGGAGGGTAGGGCGGCGCCACCACGGGCACCGTGTGGGGTAGTTGCTCGGCCGCTAGCTGGCCGTAGTCGGGCATCGAGCGCCTCCTGTGGCGTGGGGTGCGCAGGGCTTCCGCCTAGCGGGCCGCTCTGGCCCTGCTGTCGCGGGCCCTGGCGGCCTCGGCATCGAACTTGGGCATCACGTGCTCTGCGAACAGCCGCAGGCTGCGCAGGACCTTCTCCTGGGGAATGACCTCGCCCGCGTTCAGCAGGAACACCATCCGGTCGACGCCTATCTCCTCCCACAGCTTGATCTGCTTTATCACCGTCTCCGGAGTGCCGATGGCCATTCCCTCGCGGATGATGCCGCCGTCGCTGCTGGCGGCCGCCGTGGGCGAGGACCGCTGCTCCTGCTCGCGACGCAGGGCGAAGAGCAGGCCAGGCACCTTGTAGGCAGGCGTCGGGTAGATGGAGCTCACGCCAGTGAAGTGGGCCGCCAGCAGGCTGAAGGTGTAGACCAGCTTGCTACCCCACAGGCGCGCCTCCTCCTCGTTCTCGTCCACATAGAGGAAGGTGACGCCGTTCACCTGCTCGTTGACGAATTCGCCCACCGGCTCGCACTCGCGGATCACGCGCCGGTATGCCTTCACTCGCTCCTCGTACTCCTTGGGCGTCCCGACGGAAACGCCCAGGCAACCGATGCCCCGTTCGGCGGCCTGGATGGCCGTTTCGGGGCTGGTGACGGCCACCCACAGGGGCGGATGGGGCTTCTGCAGGGGCTTGGGAATGACGCAACGGGGCGGGACCGAGAAGTGCTTGCCCTGCCAGGAGAAGATCTCCTGTGTCCACATCTTGGGAATGGCGCGCAGGGACTCGTCCCACATCTCCTTGGTGAGGTCAGGGTCGCAGTTGAAACCACCCAGTTCCGTCCAGGTGGCCGACCGGCCCGTGCCGAACTCGAGCCGACCGTTGGACAGGATATCCAGGGCGGCGGCGCGCTCGGCGCAGCGGACGGGGTGGTTGAACGGGGGCAGGACCAGCATCACCCCGTGGCCGATGCGTATGCGCTTTGTCCGCATCGCCACCGCCGTCAGGAAGACCTCGGGTGCCGAGCAATGGGAGTACTCTTCGAGGAAGTGGTGCTCCACCGCCCACACCTGGTCGAACCCGAGCTCGTCGGCCAGTTCCGCCTGCTCCAGGGCGTTGAAATAGACCTGATGCTCGCTACGCTCACTCCAGGGCTTGGGCACTGACAGCTCGAAGAAGATGCCGAACTTCATTTTCCCCACCTCCGAGGTCGCCCGCATTCTAGCAGCCCTTAACCTTCACGTCAACCGCCTGGTAGGCGGCGCCGGGTGGCCTCACGAGGGGAGGCCCAGAAGGGGCCGCAAGCGCCGCTGTACCTCGGCGGCAGTCTCCTCCCGCCGGTCCGGCGACAGCGTGACCACGTGTACGTCCGGGCGGGACTTGACAGCGTCGGCAAAGGGGTGGCGGGCCTGCATGATGGTGCCGAAGACTGGGCTGTCGCTCTCGAGAGTAGCCAACACCGCTTCCTGGAATCGCTGCGATAACAGCTCCATCTTTCCTATCTCGTCTACGACTACCAGCCAGCCGCGCCGCGTCGCCTCCAGGAGGGCGGGAACCCCCACCTCGTCCAGCGCCCTCAGGTCCACGCCGTAGCGGGACACCCGCAGCCTGCTGCTGCTTTCCACCGAGGCCAGCGCCGCCTCGCGGCCATCCAGGGTCACCAACCGGAAGCCCACTCGCCTGCCGCCCCGACGCATTTCCTGGGTGTAGAAGCCGCCGGCAGGCACGGACAAGGACCTCACCGTCTCCAAGACGAGGGTCGTCTTGCCGGACCCAGGGGGCTGGTAACGAGCAGCGCAGGCACGGCCCCCCTTCCCTAACGGGCCAGGGCGAAGAGGGTGGACTGCATGGCTACCACCGTCGCCCAGTGGAAGCCGATGGGCGCCGCTAGCCCACCCGTACGCAACCGCAGGTAGCTCAGCACCAGCGAACCCACCCCGAGGCCGACCAGGGAGACGACCTGCGCCCCCGCTGCCAGCAAGGGCTCCCGGGCAATGTTGGTCTCCTGAACGGTGCGGTAGTTCACCACCAGGTGCCAGAGCGCGAAGGCCGCAGCCACGAAAGCGACACCCGCGGTCGTCCCCCAGGTGCGTACGGCCAGGCCCTGCATCACACCGCGGAACATCACCTCTTCGAAAAGCGAGACGCCCAGGGGCTGGCGCACCAGCGCCCAGACCAGCAGCGAGCCGATGGTAGCGCGCTCCGCCTCCTCGTAGCCGATCTCCCCGCCGGGCACGCCCACGGGCACCAGGAAATAGATGACCACGGGCAGGATGAGCAATCCCCCGATGCCCACCCCCAGGACCAGATGGCGCATCCAGGCCGGGTCGGCCAGGCCCGCCTCGCGCAGGGAGAGCCCCTGCCAGCGACGGGCCCAGACTACAGCCAGTGCCATGAGCGCCAGACCGAGACCGATGAATGCCCATTCGCTGCTCGTGTCGCCGCTGACTGCCGAGATGGCGTTGCCGTAGGCCAGCAGCAGGGCGGTGAAGGCGAGAAGGGGCAAGGGTAGCGCCAGCCTCGCTCCTCTGGGGAGGCGGAGCAGGACCGCCGGCCCGCGTTGCAACGGCATCACCGCGACAGTATTATAGGCGCGACACCACACGCGTGCGTGTTTTCCATGTGGCATTCGATAGGAGGTCTGGTTACACAGGGGGTGTGACATGCCACCTCGGGCCCTGGAAGGACTGAGGGTCATAGAGTGCGGCCGCATGGTGGCCGCGCCGTACACGGCCAAGCTCATGGCCGACCTGGGCGCCGACGTTATCAAGGTCGAGGAGCCTGCGGGCGACCCGGCCCGCGCCCGCGGCCCCTTCCCCGGCGGCAAGCCGCACCCGGAGAAGAGCGGCCTCTTCCTGTACCTTAACTGCAACAAGCGGGGCATCACGCTCGATCTGACCAGGCCCGAGGGGCAGGAACTGCTGCGACGCCTGGTCGCCCAGGCCGATGTGCTGGTACACAACTACCTCCCGTGGGAGATGGAGGAGCGTGGCCTGGATTACGCCTCCCTGTCGCAGACGAACCCGCGCCTGGTGATGACCTCCATCACACCCTTCGGCCTGGACGGCCCCTACAGACGCTACAAAGCGCAGGACATCAACGTCATGGCCGCCGGCGGTTGGGCCTGGATCAACGGCTGGCCCGGACACCCGGAGGAGCCTCCCCTGAAGGCCTACGGCCAGCAGACCGAGTACCAGGCCGGCGCCGTGGGCGCCGTGGCCACTATGGGCGCCTTGCTGGCACGCCTGAAGGACGGGCAGGGCCAGCACGTGGAGGTGAACGCCCAGGCGGTGGTGGCCTCCTTCCTCGAGATGACCTATACCGGCTGGCCGTACATGCGGGTGGTGGCGGTGCGGTGGGGCCAGCGCCCCATCCATCCCGTCGACTTCTTCCGCTGCAAGGACGGCTGGATCTTCGTCCTCTGCGTCGAGGAGCACCAGTGGAAGGCGTTCGTGGAGCTTATGGGCAACCCAGAATGGGCCCAGTGGGAGGTGTTCAAAGACCGCATCTCCCGCGCCCAGAACTACGACGCCCTGCGGCCCTTCCTCGAGGACTGGATCAAGGACTGGACGGTGGACGAGCTGTACCGCGCGGCCAGCGAGCGGCGCATCCCATTCGCGCCCGCCTCGACGATGGGCGACCTGCTCCGCTCCGACCACCTGCGCGCGCGAGGCTTCTTCGTCACCATCGACCACCCGGCGGCGGGCGCCTACGAGTACCCGGGCGCGCCCTACAAGCTCTCGCTGACGCCCTGGGAACTCCGCTCGCCCGCGCCCACTCTGGGACAGCACAACCAGGAAGTGTACGGCGGCCTGTTGGGCCTCTCCCAAGGCGAGATGGAGGCCCTCAAGGCAGCGAGAGTGATCTAGCGGTCTGAGGAGGCAGCCATGGCCGAGCACGGCAAGGGACCCCTGGCCGGCATACGTGTGACGGATTTCAGCTGGGTGTGGGCCGGCCCCTTCTGCACCCTGCAGCTAGCCCATCTGGGTGCGGAGGTCATTCGCATCGAGACTACCAAGCGGATCTGCGTGACCCGCCTGCTGCCCCCCTGGGCGGAGGGACAGCCCAACCCCAACACGTCCGGCTACTTCAACCAGTACAACCAGGGGAAGCGGGCCATTACTCTCGACTTGCAGACCTCCGAAGGGCAGGAGATAGCGCGGCGGCTGGTGGCCATCAGCGATATCGTGGTGGAAAACTTCGCCGCCGGCGTGCTCGACCGTCTGGGCCTGGGCTACGAGGACCTGCGAAAGGTCAAGCCGGATATCATCATGATCAGCATGTCGGGCTACGGGCAGACCGGCCCCCTCCGCCATTACATCTCCTATGGCCCAGCACAGGTACCTATGGCCGGTTTTTCCACCCTGACGGGGTACCGCCACTGGGACCAGCCGATGCACGTGGGCCTGTCCTACGGCGACCCCAACGCCGGCCACCATGCCGCCTTCGCTATCCTGGCAGCGCTTTGGCACCGTCACCACACGGGCGAGGGCCAGTACATCGACATGTCCCAGTGGGAGTCCACCATCGCCCTGCTGGGGGACGCCATCCTCCACCAGCAGATGATGGGGTACCAGCCCCCACGCCTGGGCAACCGCGACCCCCACATGGCGCCTCACGGCTTCTTCCGCTGTCGACCGGCCGAGCCGGGCTCCCTGCCCGAAGGCATGCTCCTGGAGGACCGCTGGGTGAGCATCGCCTGCGCTAGTGACGACGAGTGGCGCGCCCTGTGCCGGGTCATGGAGCGGCCGGAGCTGGCAGACGACCCCCGCTTCGCCACGCTGGAGGCCCGCAAGCAGAACGAGGACGAACTGGAACGCATCGTCGAGGAGTGGACCCTAACGCAAGACCCCTTCGAGGCGACGCGCAAGCTGCAGGAGGCGGGTATAGCCGCCTTCCCGCCACTCTGCAACAAGGAGCTGAGCGAGGACGAGGGGCTCAATGCCTGGGGCGCCTTCGCCGAGAAGGAGCACCCCATCGTCGGCGTGCGCAAGCACATCGGCATCCCGTGGAAGCTGTCACGCACTCCGTGCGAGGTGTGGCGGGCCGCGCCCGTGCTGGGCCAGGACAATGACTACGTATTCCACCAGCTCCTGGGCATGTCCGAGCAAGAAGTAGCAGCGCTGAAGGAGAAGGGCGTCATCGTGTGAGGGGGTGGCAGGGTGACGGCGCCTCGGGTGCTCACACCGGAGGAAGTACAGGCAGGGCTGGCCAGCCTCCAGGGGTGGGAGCTGAGGGAGGGACGCCTCCGCAAGCAGTACGTGTTCCGCACATTCCTGCGGGCCATCGCCTTCGTGAACGCAGTGGCCTATCTCGCCGAGGGGGCCGGTCACCACCCGGACATAAGCATCAACTACAACCGCGTCACTTTGCGCCTCATCACGCACAGCGAGGGAGCTCTGACTGATCGCGACTTCGCCCTGGCGCGGGAGATCGACGCCAAGCTGGCCAGCAAGCTCATCGTCCAGGCCGAAGAGACGGGCGGCGGGGGACAATAGCGAACTCTCCGGGCGACCTTTCGCTTTCGCCGGCTTCCTGCGCCTTCGGCTTCGGGTGGGCCCCTCGGCCTCTGGCGCCCTCCGCCGTGCGCTTGCTACTCAGCCGCCCGGAGAGCTCATTTACGACCGCACGGACACATCCGGTTGTCAAGGGAGTTCTCAGGAGATCAGACGCAACTACGAGGAGAAATGGTTGTTCTCGGCCGCGGAACCTGTGTTCTCTGACTACATCGCCCTGTTATCTCGTCCTGCGCTTCAGGGAAGGTGCTCGTGCTTGACGACAGCGATGAAGGGCAGGTTGCGGTAACGCTGCCGGAAGTCGAGCCCGTACCCGACCACGAACTCGTCCGGGATCTCGAATCCGACGTAGTCCAGCGGGACATCGATGAGGCGTCGGGCCCGCTTGTCCAGCAGGGCGCACACGCGCAGGCTGGCTGGACCCTTCGCCTCTAGGTGGGCTAGCACCCTATTGAGGGTCATCCCTGTGTCGACGATATCCTCTACCAGCAGGACGTGCCGTCCCTCCACGTCCTCGTCCAAGTCCTTGACGATGCGCACGCCCGTGTCCTCGCCCCCGCCGTACGAGGAGATGGCCAGGAAGTCGATGTCGGTGTGAAGGTGGAGCAGGCGCATCAGGTCGGCCATGAAGCAGATGACCCCCCGCAGCACTCCCACCAGCACGAGGGGCTGCCCGGCATAGTCCCGCTCGATCTCGGCGGCGAGCTCCGCCACACGCTGCTGCAGCCGCCCGGGCGGGATCAGCACCCTGTCCACCTCCGGCATGTCCTCGGGGCCCAGCGGGCCGTAGCCGTACTTGGCCAGCAGGCGGAACACGTCCTTCTTCTTGAGGAGCTTCACCCGCACCTCCGGGTACATCTGCCGGAGGAGGCGCACCTTGCGGTTCTTCTCCGTGTTGAGGCCGCCCTTCAGGGTCGTCAGCTCGACGTACAGGTTGAATTCGGGCAGGTAGAAATCGGGCGTGAACGCCTCCACGATCTGCCCGCCTTCCCAGCGCAGGGGGAAGGAGCGGGGCTCATACTGCCACTCGATGCCGTAGAAGTCGAGGATACGGGCGAACTCGGCCTCCGCCGGATGCGCGAAAGGCGGGGGCACCTCAGGCGAGGGGGGTAGTGTCACTTGGGCCGCGGCCCTGCTGGCGGCCGCCCTGCGCCGGTGCCGCCTCCGCCCTGCCGAAGTCATTCCCTGGGGTGACCCGCCCGCGTACCTGACAACTTACGTGTTACATTTTAGACCAGGTGCACTGCTCCTGCCAAACGCCGTTGCCGGCTCAGCCCCGGCGCTTGTATCATCGTGGCGGCCTCATGCCTATAGTTCACGTCAACGGTGCAAGGCTCTACTACGAGGTCCATGGCCAGGGGCCTTGGGTGGTGTTCGCCCATGGCGCTGGCGGCAACCACCTGAGCTGGTGGCAGCAGGTGCCGACCTTCGCCCGTCGCTACCGCTGTCTGACCTTCGACCACCGCGGCTTCGGCCTGTCCCGCCAGGACAGCGACTCCCCAGAGCCGGCCCACTTCGTCGACGACCTGGAGGCGTTGCTGGAGCATGTCGGCGCGGACGAGGTTCGGCTTGTAGCCCAGTCCATGGGAGGTCTCACCTGCCTCGGTTATGCCCTGCGCCATCCCGAGCGGGTCAAGGCGCTGGTCATGGCCAACTCCCTGGTGGGCATGAGGCGAGCAGTCTGGGCAGCGGCCGACGAGGAAGCGCGCCGTCAGGCTCAGGAACGCTGGGACAGGCGTAAGCTGCAGGTGCCTCGCCGCGCCCTGTCCGTGCGATTCGCGCGCACGCGCCCACAACTGGCCTTTCTCTACCGGGCCATATCGGCCCTGAACGGCCCCCGCCCTCAGGACTTGCCCCGCCGCTATCCGGTGCTCGACCCCACCGGCGATGCCATCCGCGGGCTCCAGGTGCCAGTGCTGTTCATCGTGGGAGAGGAGGACGACCTCTTCCCGCCACCCCTGGTGGCGGTGGCCTCGCGCTTGCTGCCCAATGCCCGTATGCTGGTGGTGCCCGGGGCGGGACACTCTGTGTACTTCGAACGGCCCCAGGTATTCAACCGCGCCGTCCTGGAGTTTCTGGCCCAGGTGGAGTGAGATGAACTCCCCGCTGCGCACCCTGCACCTCGGCGTCGGCGCCATCGGGGCAGAGGTGGTGCGCCTGGTGGCCGCCGACCCCCGCTTCCGAATAGTGGGGGCGATAGATGTCGACCCGGCCAAGGCAGGCCGCGACCTGGCCGAGATAGCGGGGCTGGAAGGCCCCCTGGGCGTAACAGTGACCGCCGACCTGGACGCTGCCCTCAGGGAAAGCGGGGCCCAAGTAGTCGTGCACAGCGCCGGCTCGCGCCTGGAGCGGGAGGCGGCGCCGCTCCTCCGCTGCCTGAGGGCCGGCGCACACGTGCTCTCCACCTGCGAGGAGCTCTCGTTTCCGTGGGCCCGTCACCCGGACCTGGCGCAGGAGCTGGACCGGGAGGCGAGGGCCAGGGGCCTGCGTGTGCTGGGCACGGGTGTCAACCCCGGCTTCGTGATGGACCTGCTGCCTTCCCTGCTGGCCCTGGCCTGCCAGCGGGTCGACGCCGTGAGGGTGCGCCGTGTCGTCGACCTGTCGCAGCGCCGGCCCCAGCTCCAGCGCAAGATGGGTGCTGGGCTCTCGCTGGCCGAGTTCGAGGCCGAGGTCGCCAGCGGCTCCCTGGGCCACGTGGGCCTGGTGGAGTCTGCCCTCATGCTGGCCGATGCCTTAGGCTGGGAGATGGACGAGCTGAAGGAGGAGATGACACCGGTGCTGGCGCCCCGCCACATCCGGGCCGGGCCGCTGCGTATCGCCCCCGGCCAGGTGGCGGGCGTGCGGCAGGTCGTAACGGGCACCGTTGGTGGCCGCTCCCTCCTGGAGCTGGAACTGGTGATGGTCCTGGACGCCAGCGAGCCCCACGACGCTATCGAGATACAGGGGGTGCCGCCGGTGAGGGCCTACTTCCCCGGTGGCATCCACGGCGATCGCGCCACCGCCGCCCTGGTGAAGCACCTGCTGCCGACGCTGGCCTACGCCCCGGGGCCTGTCGGGCTGCTGACCATGCGCGACCTGCCCCTGACGCCACGGCGCGGCAGAGATGAGGAGGAGGGGACGCCACGGTGAGCATCCTGGAAGAGTACGTGGCCCGCCATCCGCGCTCGGCCCGCCTGTATGAGCGGGCGCTGCAGTCCTTCCCCTCGGGAGTGACCCACGACGTTCGCTACGTCACGCCGTTCCCGGTCTACGTGGAGCACGCCCGAGGCTCCCGCAAGTGGGACGTGGACGGTCACGAGCTGGTGGACCTGGTCATGGGTCACGGTGCCCTCTTCCTGGGCCATGCCCATCCCGAAATAACGCGGGCGGTGACCGAGCAGGCAGCGCGGGGCACTCACTACGGCGCTTGCCACGAGCGCGAGGTGGAGTGGGCGGAGTGGGTGCGTCGCCTCGTGCCCAGTGCCCAGGTAGTCCGCTTCACCAATTCCGGCACCGAGGCCACCCTGATGGCCCTGCGCCTCGCCCGCTCCTATACCGGCCGCCACAAGGTGATCAAATTCGACTACCACTTCCACGGCTGGCACGACGCGGTGGCCGGGGCCCGCTACTCCGACTCCGACGCCCTGCGCTCGGCCGGGGTGACGCCCGGGGCCCTGCAGGACACCATCAGCGTGCCCCAGGGCGACCTGCAGGCCGTAGAGCGACACCTGCAAAGTGGCCAGGTGGCAGCGGTCATCCTCGAGCCGACGGGCGCCTCCTGGGGCACGCTGCCCCTGGCGCCATCGTTCCTGCACGACCTGAGGGAGCTGACACGCCGCCACGACACGGTGCTGGTCTTCGACGAGGTCATAACCGGCTTCCGAGTATCGGTAGGCGGGGCGCAGGGACGCTACGGCGTCGTTCCCGACCTGACCTGCCTGGCCAAGATCGTGGCCGGTGGCCTGCCCGGCGGGTGCGTGGCCGGGCGCGCCGACATCATGTCCATGATGGCCTTTCGTGGCGACTCTGCCTGGGACGCCCGGCAGCGGGTCTTCCACCCTGGCACCTTCAACGCCAACCCGCTGTCGGCAGCGGCCGGGAGCACCATGCTCTCCCTTATCGCCGATGGCACCTATCACCGCCACGCCGATGGCCTGAACGAGCGCCTGGTACGGGAGATGAACGCCACCCTGGCTCGCCTGGAGGTACCCGGCTGCGTGTACGGCCTCGCGTCGTATTTCCACATCGTGCTGGGAGAGGAGTGCCCTCGGCCCCAGGGAGGCATCGAGTGGCCCGCTGACAGCGGCCGCCAGCCTCCGCGGATGCATCCCGAACTGGCCATGAACCTGAAACGGGCGATGCTGAACCACGGCGTCGACCTGATGGGCCTCAGCGGCGGCTTCGTGTCAGGCGTGCACACCGAGGCCGATGTGGACGCGGTACTGGAGGCCTTCGAAGCGTCCATCCACGACCTGCGCCGCGACGGCCTGCTCTAGAAGAAAGGCCACCACTCCCTGTCCAGCGGCAGCGACACCACCTCGATACTCTGCCAGTTGGTGCCCAGCGCCGTGCCATCGGCGTCCCGCACCTCCGCCCGGATGGTATAACGTCCCGCGGGAGCATCGGACGGCACCCGCCAGATGGTGGTGCCCGCCTCCAGAGGCGGCCGCTGGGCCCGTGCCACCGCATCGGGCGGGATGTCCAGGGAGTAGGCATCCAGGTCGGCGCCCCATCCCCCGGGCCCTTCGGCCCACACGCGCACCCTGGCCCCGTCGAAGGCCCGGTGCAGGTCGTTCACCACCGCCACCCGAAAAGCGATGACGCGACCGGGGGTGGTGGTCTCCCTGTCGAGGGCGATGACGGGCAGCACTGGCTGGTAAGCCTCTTGCAGCGCGCGGTACCCCTGCTTGGGTCGCCGGCGATGGTCCAGCACTGACCAGGTAATGAGGGGCGCGGGGTCCATAAACATGAACTGGAACAGGCCGGTGACGCGCCCCTTGGCCGACCGGTAACGCTCGATGGCAAACTTGAGCAGCCGTGCCTGGTACTCCTGGCTGCGGGCGACGAATTCCTCCAGCGTCTCGCCCATCTCGACGTTCGCCACGTGGAAGGTCTCGTGGTACTGGAAGCAGCGGTAGGCCCAGGCGTTCCAGTCTGGCGGCCACAGCGCTTCGGGCGGGAACATTTCGCGCAACGTCTCCACGTCGGGCAGGGCCTGAGCGCCGAACTCGCTCACGAAGGGAGCGCCGGGCAGGCCGCTGAACTCGCGATAGGACCCGTAGTACCAGCCCGGATAGGGGTGCTGCTGGAAATCGGAGGCTGTCTCCACATGGCGAGCGGGGTCCTCACCCTGCACGGCCACGCGCAGGGCGAGGTCGAGTCGTTCGCGGTTGGGGCCCAGCGGCTCGTTGTGGCAACACCAAACGGCGATGCTGGGGTGATTGTGCAGGTGCCGGACCATGTCCCGTGCCTGCCGCACCGCCTCGGCCGTGAACTCGTCCGAGTCCTCATAGCCCCATTGCAGGGCGAAGTCCTGCCAGACCAGGATGCCAGCCTCGTCCAGCGCCGCATAGAGCTCTTTCCGGTTCACATGGGCGTGCACGCGCACGGCATTGACGTTGGCCTCGCGCAGCAAGCGCACGTCCCTGGCGATGGCGTCGGCGGTGTACTCGGCCAGCCACTCGGCGGGGATAATGTTGGTGCCGCGGGGAAAGAAGCGGCGGCCGTTCAGGCGCCACGTCCAGTCCTCCTCCACCCTGACCTGGCGCACGCCGGTCCTCTCCTGTACCGAGTCCCGCAGGCCATTGTCGCCGGCCACGGACAGCTCGGCCATATAGAGGGAGGGCTCGCCGTGGTCCCACGTCCACCACAGGCTCGGTTGCTCCAGCGTCAGCACGAAGGTGAGGGCGTTGTCGCCCGGCTGTAGCCGGGCGACGAAGCGCTGCTGCGCCGCCCCGCCCGTCCTGTCCAGCGGGCGCAGCGAGAGTGCCGCGTCCACTTCCCGGCGGTCGGGCGAATAGACCACGGCCGAGGCCAGCACCAGGGCCGAGTCTTCCGATGCCCGCAACGGCGTCAGGCGGAGCGAGTCGACGTAGAGCGGGGACGTGTAGACCACCTCCACCGAGTTCCATATGCCGCCCGTGGGCTCGTCCTGCCCGTGCTCGAGGCTCCAGGAGCCCGGGCGGCAGTCGTGGTGCTGGAACACGCCCTTGATCAGCCGCTTGCGGTTGGGCCACACGCGCCGCGGCTCCTCCCTTGGGCACTCGACACGGACGACGATCTCGTTCTCCTCCCGGAGCAGGCCGGTGATATCGAAGCGGAAGGGCTGGAAGTAGCCCTCGTGACGGCCCAGGTAGGAGCCGTTCAGCCACACATCGGCGAAGTAGTCGACGCCCCAGAACACCAGGTGCGCACTCCTCTCCCTGGGCCGGGACGCTCGGAAGGTGCGGCGGTAGGCCACCGCACCGAGGTAGTTCTCCAGGCCGGCCCGGTGCCAGTTGGACGGCACCGGCGCGGCCTGCCAGCCGCCAGCGGCGGTGAGCGGGTCTTCTCCCATCCCCAGGGGCCGGCACTCCCACATGCCGTCCAGAGAGACCCGCTCTCTGTCCGGCCCCCACAGCATGGCGGCCCGATGATAGCAGGGACGGAGACGGCGAGGCAATCGAGGCTAAGGAAGGGCCATGCTATAATCGGGCGCGCACGTGGCGCGGGACGAGCGACAGGTAATCCTGTACACGAATCTGGGCCACGCCCTGGTCCACGCCATCGAGACCGCCTACGGGGCCCTGCTCTTCGACATTGCCTTCGATCTGGGCACCAGCGAAGCGTTTCTCGGCGGCGTGGCCACCGTATTCGGCTGGGCGTTCGGGACCACTGCCTTCCCCGCCGGCCTGCTCACCGACCGCCTGGGCGCGCGCCGCGTGCTGGGGCTCACCTTCGCCGGCGCGGCGCTAGCCTCGGCCCTGGTGTCGCTGTCGCCGTCCACCTGGCTCCTGGCCCTGGCTATGGGCCTATTGGGGCTGGCCATGGGCATGTACCACCCTGCTGCAACCGCCCTCATCGCCCACGGCGTCGGCCAGAGGGGCGTCGCCATGGGACTGCACGGGGCCGCTGGCAACATCGGGCTGGCACTGGCCCCCGGGGTAGCGGGAGGCATCGCCGTCGTATCGAGCTGGCGCTGGGCCTACGTGCTCATGGCCATCCTGGCGGCTGTCCTCGCCATCTGGGCCACCCGGCTCGGCGGCGAGTACCGCATCCGCCCGGTGAGCCCGCCGGGCGATCCGCAGCCACGGGCGAGGGCGCCGGTCACGACCCAGGTAGCCCTGGCCCTGCTGCTGGTCTACCTCATCTCCTCGCTGGTGGGGGCGGTTTACCGCGGCACCCTCACCTTCCTACCGTCCCATATCAGCCTGGAGGTGAGCGAGGACCTGGGCGACTGGCTCACCACCGCCGCTTACCTCATGGGCGCCGTGGGCCAGTACGCGGGCGGCCTGCTCACGCGTCATGTGCGCGGCGAGACGCTGGCCGTAGCAGTGACGGCTGCCGCCCTGGTGCCTCTGGCCCTCATGGGCATCTTCTCCGGCTGGCCCTTGCTGGTGGCGGCGGCGTCCTTCGTGTTCTTCAGCTTCGCCCGCCAGCCCATTTACAATACCCTGATAGCCGACTATGCCCCCGTCCGCCTGGTGGGGAGCAGCTTCGGCCTGTACTTCCTGGCCGAGTTCGGCCTCGGCGGTACGGGGGGCGTCATTGCCGGAGCGGTGGTGGACAGGTGGGACACTGCCGCTGCCTTCCTAGTCATGGCCGGTATCTGGGCCATGGCGGTGGTGGCCAGCCTGGCCCTGCCGACGGTGGGAGGGAGGCTCAAGGCTAGCCTGAGCCCCGCGCGGGCCTGAGGCTGGCGACGCGTGCCGCAATCGCGCAGCTAGGAGGAGGTCAGCCATGCAGTTCGAGCAGGTCATATACGAGAAGCACGAGGATGGCGTGGCCGTCATCACCCTCAACCGGCCCGAGCGCCTGAACGCCTTCACCCGCCAGATGCTGGACGAGTGGTACGCTGCCTTGCAGGACGCGCACCTCGACCCCGACGTGCGGGCCGTCGTGGTCACCGGAGCCGGCCGCGCCTTCTGCACTGGCGCCGACGTGGGCTCGGGCGCGGCCAGCGCCCTCATGGACCGTGCCCGTACGCTGGTGGAGAACCGCAACTTCCTGCGCGACTCCGTCCAGCGCATTCCGCGCCTGCTGGCCCAGATGGACAAGCCCTACATCGCCGCCGTGAACGGGCCGGCCGTGGGTGCGGGGATGGACATGGCGTCCCTGGCCGACATCCGCTTCGCCTCCCAGACGGCCCGCTTCGGCATGACCTATGTGCGCATGGGCATCATCCCCGGCGACGGCGGTTGCTGGCTGCTGCCCCGCATCGTGGGCATGGCCAAGGCCCTGGAACTCATCTGGACGGGGGAGATCATCGACGCCGAGGAGGCCCTGCGTATCGGCTACGTGAGCAAGGTGCTGCCGCCCGACGAGCTGATGCCCTACACGCTGGAGTTCGCCCGCAAGCTGGCGCGTGGTCCGGCGGTGGCCATCCAGCTCTCCAAGCGCCTCGCTTATCGGGGCATGTTCACCGACCTCGACGAGGCGCTGGAGGCGGCCCAGGCGGCCATGCTCATCGCCCAGATGACCGAGGATGCCCGCGAGGGCCCGCGCGCCTTTTTGGAAAAGCGGGACCCGCAGTTCAAGGGGCGCTAGGGGCGCATCGCCAGCCGCTGCGCTAGGGCCTCGCTGGCCCGGCGCATCCCGTCCAGCACCGCCTGGGCCTCCAGGCCCTGCAGGGGGCGCGGCCGCGCATAGTCCTCGATGATCACGGGCACGAACTCCACCCGCACCAGCTCGCGGTCATAGAACGTGTAGCGCCCGATGACTCCCACCCGAGTCTCGTAACTCCACATCTGGTCGAAGATGAAGTTGCCATGGGCATAGGCGATGAACTTTCCCCTGTACACCTCCACCGCCTGTACCCAGTGAGGATGGTTGCCCAGCACCAGGTCTGCGCCGGCGTCCACCGCCAGATGGGCTATCTCCACGGGGTCGTCAGGCGCGATGCCCGGGGCCGGCTCGGGTACGTCCACGTACTCCATGCCCCAGTGGAAGGCCACCACCAGCACGTCTACCTGGCGCCGTGCAGTGGCGATGGCATCGCGGATGGCTGCCCGGTCGAATGCTTCCCCCACCCCGTTGAAGGCGAGGAAGCCGAATCGCAGGCCCCTGGCGTCCAGCACCGCCAGCCGGTGCCGGTCGGCCCAGGCTATGCCGTGGCGCGCGAGCAGCTCCTGGGTCTCCGCGATACCCTCCGCGCCGTAGTTGCCGATGTGGTTGTTTTCCAGCGTAGCCACGTCCACCCCCATGGCCAGCAACGCCTGTACGAAGCCGGGCTGCCCGCAGAAAGTGAAGCCTTCGGCGTGGTACGGACAGCCATCGATGAGGGGCGCCTCCAGGTTCACCACCGTTATGTCGGCAGCTCGGGTGATGTTCGCCACGTCCCGCACGGGGTACAGGAAATCGTTGCCGCGGCGCCGGATGGTGACGTCCACCATCCGCGCGGGGATGACGTCGCCGGTGGCTACCAGCACGCGCACACGGCCCGGGTCGAGGGTGCCCAGGGGCAGGTCACGAGGGGGAAAGACGTCTGCGAGAGAAGCGATAGGTGGAGGCGCGGGCGGGCGAGTGGGCGTCGGGCTCGGTGCTGGCCCGGGAGCAGCGACCTCAGTGGGCTGGGGCGACGGCCCCGTCATCACCAGCGGCCGCTCGCTGCCACAAGCAACGGCCACTGCCACGAGGACGATGGGGGCCCAGACCGTCCATCTCAACTGTCGCCCTCCCGATGCGGACAGTGTATATTATTAGCGTCCTCGACCCTGACGTGCACGGGAGGCCAGCCATGGAGTTCCGCTTCTCGCCCGAGGAGGAGGCCTTCAGACAGGAGGTGCGGGAGTTCCTGCGCCAGGAATGGTCCGAGGAGGCCACCGAGGGCGGGGCCGAGAGCCCCCTGGGCTACGGCGGCGGCCGCGGGCTGGACGAGATCCGGCGGTTCCAGAAGAAGCTGGCCCAGAAAGGGTGGCTCACGCTGGCCTGGCCCAAGGAGCACGGGGGGATGGGCGCCAGCATCATGAAGCAGGTCATCTTCAACGAGGAGATGGCCTATCACCGCGCGCCCCAGCAGCTGGGCGTGGGCCCAGACCGGGTGGGGCCCACCATCATCCTCTACGGGACCGAAGAGCAGAAGCGGGAGCACCTGCCCCGCATCGCCAATGCCGAAGTCATCTGGTGCCAGGGCTTCAGCGAGCCCGGGGCTGGCTCCGACCTGGCCTCCCTCCAGACCAGCGCCGTCCCGGACGGGGACTACTTCGTCATCAACGGCCAGAAGATCTGGACCTCCCTCGCTCACGTGGCCGACTGGATGATCCTGCTCGCCCGCACGGATCCCGACGCTCCCAAACACCGCGGCATTTCTTACTTCCTTGTGGACATGCGCACCCCCGGCATCACCGTGCGGCCCCTGGTGGACATGACCGGCCGCCATGCCTTCAACCAGGTGTTCTTCGATAACGTGCGCGTGCCCAGGAAGAACCTGGTCGGGGAGCTCAACCGCGGCTGGTACGTAGCCGCCGCCACCCTGGACTTCGAGCGCTCGGGCATCAACCGGGTGATGGCAGGGATCAGGTTGTACGAGGAGCTGGTCCAGTACGCCCGGGAGACCGAGCGTGACGGCCGGCCCCTCATGGCCGACCCCACTATCCGCCACAAGCTGGCCGAACTGAAGATCGAGTTCGAGGTGGGCCGCCTCCTGGCTTACCGGGTGGCCTGGATCCAGTCGCAGGGGCGCATCCCCAACCAGGAGGCTTCCATGAGCAAGCTGTTCGGCTCCGAGCTACAGCAGCGACTAGCGCGGGCAGGCATCGAGATGCTGGGGCTGGGCGGCCAGCTCAGGCCGGGTAGCAAGTGGGCGCCTATGGCCGGGCGCATCGCCGACTATTACCTGGCGTCGGTGTCCACCACTGTCGCCGCCGGCACGTCCGAGGTCATGCGCAACATCATCGCCATGCGCGGCCTGGGGCTGCCCCGGGGCTAGGCGACTCCCATCTTCCGGGGCGAAGTACACAAGACATGTCGGAGCAGAGGTCAGCGCCGCCCGGCGACCCGATAGCTTATTATTTCCGCGAGGCCTTCCTCATAGGCGCTAACGCCACCAGGCTGTACCTGGTGCGCCACGCCCAGGCCCTCAGCAACACTGGCGAGGCGCGGGAGTGGGCCGACCCTCCCCTGACCGAGGTGGGCAGGCTGCAGGCCCAGCGCCTGGCTCAGCGGCTGGCCAGACAAGGACTGGATGCCATCGTCTCCAGCCCTTCCCGACGGGCGATCGAGACCGCCCAGTTCATCGCTGAGGCCACTGGACTGCCCATCCACACGGAGGAGGACCTGCGAGAGGTGACTATGGGTACGCCCGAGAGCGACCCGCGAGAGCTCAAGGGCGAGGCGGCCCGCGCCCTGGCCCGACGCCTCGCCCGCGAGATGCGCTGGGACGCCTTTCCGGGCGGAGAAGAAAGTCGCGCCGCCCGTAAGCGGGTGCGGGAGGTCATGGACCGCATCGCCCGGCAGTACCGTGGCCAGCGGGTGGCGGTGGTGACCCATTTCGGCTTTATCCAGACCTATCTCGCCATCGTGCTGGGCGTGCGGCGCGACTTCCTGTTCTACACCTTCAATGCCAGCATCACGTCCGTACGGGTGAAGGGGAGGCGGCGCGTCATCTGGCGAGTGAACGACGTGGCCCATCTGGACGGCCTGCCCGCCGGCTTCGGCGGCATATCGTGAGGCGCCCCCAGCGGCAACGCCCGCACCGGACGAGGGCCCGATGCCGCCTCGTCCCCATGAAGACATATCCACGTTTGGAAACGACCACTCGTCAGAGCGGTGGGTCTCGACCGGCGGTATGAAGGGCGGAGAGGACAAGCCGCCGACCTTTGACATTCACGTCCCCCGGCGCTAGTCTTGTGCCACCGCAGGCGAACAGGAGGCCAGGCCATGAACGGTCCCCTCGCAGGCATACGCGTGCTTGACTTCACCATCGCCCAGCAGGGCCCCTATGCCGCCGCCCTGCTCGCCGACCTGGGCGCCGAGGTCATCAAGGTCGAGCAGCCCGGCCAGGGCGAGGTGGGACGCACCATCGCCCGCGACCCCGAGACCCGCTACAGCTACTATTTCCTGGCCATCAACAGGGGCAAGAAGGGGGTCACCGTGGATCTGAAATCGGCCAGGGGGCGCGACCTGGTGCTGCGGCTGGCGCGCGCGTGCGACGTGGTAGTCGAGAACTTCCGCCCCGGGGTCATGGAGCGACTGGGCCTGGGCTACGAGGCCTTTCGCGCCGTCAACCCCGGCATCGTCTATGCCAGCGCCTCAGCCTTCGGCAGCCACGGCCGCTGGGGGCGCAAGCCCGGCAACGATATCCTCGCCCAGGCTGCGGGCGGGCTCATGAGCATAACCGGCTATGAGGGCACCCCGCCCACGCCCGTGGGGGTGGCCATCGCCGACCATATCGGCGGCCTCACCCTCGCATTGGGCATACTGGCCGCCCTGGTCCACCGCGAGCGCACGGGGGAGGGACAGCGGGTGGAGACTTCCCTCCTGGGCAGCCTGCTAGCCGCCCAGGGGTGGGAGCTGACTTACCAGTTACTGACCGGGCGGCCCCTGGGCAGGGCGGGCAGGGGGCATCCCCTGGTGGGCCACATCTGGCATGTATACCGGACAGCCGATGGCTATATGGCCATCGGCGGGGTGCATGTCCACCGCTGGCGGGACTTCTGCCAGGCTATAGGCTGGCCCGAGCTGGCCGACGACCCACGCTTTGCCCGCACCGGCGACCGCATGCGCAACATGCGCCATCTGAACGCCCTCCTGGACGACCACTTCGCCCGCTGCCCCACGACCGAATGGCTGGAGAGACTGGAGGCGGCCGACATCTTTTGTGCTCCCGTGTACGACTACGAGCAGGTACTGAAGGAGCCCCAGGTGCACGACAACGGCTACCTGGTGCCTTTCCGGCACCCGCGCCTGGGGGAGATAAAGCTGGTGAACTGTCCCGTGCGGCTCTCGGTCACGCCCGCCGCCATCCGGGGGCCAGAGCCGGAGCTGGGGGAGCACACCGACGAGGTACTGGCCTCGTTCGGCTACAGCACCGAGGAGATAGAGGCGCTGCGTCGGGAGGGTGTGATCTAACTAGAATCTTCGCCCAGGGACGCTGCCTCGACCCGTCCCCGGTACAGGAGCGGCACCGGGCTGGGCAGCGGCCCATACACTACCCCTGCCTCGCGCAGGGCCGCGATCTGCTCGTCGGAGAGGCCCAGCAGCTCCCTGAGCACCTGGTCGGTATGTTCGCCGATGGCCGGCGGCGGCCCCTTGACCCCGCCGGGGGTGCGCGTGAGCTTGACCGGCGTGTTGGGCACCTTGAGCCGGAAGCCCTTGGGGTGCTCCACCTCCACCAGCATGTCCCTGGCCTGCACCTGCGGATCAGCCGCCGCCTGAGCGATATCGTTCAGAGGGCCGCAGGGGATGCCCAGCGGCTCCAGCTCCTCCAGCCATTCGCGGGTGGTCTTCTTGCGAAAGGCCTCGTTGAGGATGGGCTCCAGCTCGGCGTGGTGCTGCGTCCGCAGGCCCGGCGTCTCGAAGCGCGGGTCGTCGATGAGCTCTGGCAGGCCCAGCGTGGCCAGCAGCAGCTCCCACTGGTTGTCCACGCCCCAGCTCAGGGCAATGACGATCCAGCCGTCCTTGGTAGGGAACGCCTGGAAGGGCGTCGAGGACGGGTGCCGCGTCCCCAGCGGCCCGGGCACCTCGCCGGTGGCGAAGTAGCGCACAAAGGCGTTCTCCAGGATGGCGATCTGGCAGTCCAGCATACTTATGTCGAGCATCTGCCCCCGGCCGCTCTTCTCCCGCTCGTGCAGGGCGGCCAGTATGCCGATGGCCGTGTACAGACCGGCAGCGATATCCCCCAGGGAGATGCCAGGCCGAACCGGCCGCCCGCCCGGCTCGCCGGTGATGCTCATGATGCCTCCCATGCCCTGCACAATGATGTCCAGGGCGGGCTTGTGGCGATAGGGGCCCGTCTGCCCGAAGCCGGAGGTGGCGGCGTAGATGAGGCGCGGGTTGCGTTGCGACAGCACGTCGTAGCCCAGACCCAGGCGCTCCATAGTGCCGGGCGTGAAGTTCTCCATCACCACATCGGCCTTCTCGACCAGCCGCAGAAAGAGGTCTCGGCCGGCGGCGCTCTTCAGGTCGATGCAGTTGCTGCGCGTGCCCCCGTCCACCGAGAAGAAGTAGGCGGACTCGTCGTCCAAGTAGGGGCCCGTGGTGCGGGCCACATCGCCGTAGGGCGGGCGCTCGACCTTGATGACGTCGGCGCCCAGGTCGCACAACACCATGCTGGCGAACGGCCCAGCCAGGACCCAGGTGAGGTCCAGGACGCGGACACCGGCCAGCGGTCCAGTCATAAAAGGCGCGCTCCTCCCCTTCACCGCCTATGATAGCAGAGGGGGAGGAGCGACGCTTCAGCAGGCAGCCGCTAGAAGGCTACTCTTGGTCTTCTTCCTCTTCGCTGGTGGAGAGGGTCAGGCGGGGGCCTTCCTCCGTCTCCTCGGCGTCGATGGTCGCGTTGGAGAGCATGGCTGCCACATCCGGCGAAACCAGCAGGACGGGCACGTCGCCGCTGTGGTACACGTGGTCGTCGGAGCGGGCCTCGTCGAAGGCCAGCTCGAAGCCGCCGCCCCGCTGCACGAGCCGCAGGGTCTTGTCCGGCGTCTCGGCCAGCTCCAGCTTGATCTCGCGGAGCAGTTCGGCCGCCTTATCGGTCACGACTAGGGCCATAACGAATCGCCTCCTTCTCTCTCATGAGGGGCACGCTGCCGGCCTCTGTCCCCCTCTCAGGGGCACGGTCTAGAAACCGCGCCGAGGGGCCGGACGCACCTTGTTGAAGCAGTCGCTGCAGTAGACCGGCCTGTCCTGCCTGGGCAGGAACGGGACCTGCGTCTTAGCGCCGCAGCGAGCGCAGACCGCGTCGTACATAGGCCGCGCGCTGCCCCCGCCCATCGCCTGGCGTCGCGCCTGGCGACAGTTGGGGCATCGCTTCGGGTCCTGGTAGCCGCGGCTGGCGTGGAACTGCTGGTCGTCGGCGGAGAATACGAACGTCTCTCCGCACTCGACACAGACAAGTGTCTTGTCTTGGTAGACCACCCGATGACCTCCCTTGGTTCCTGTGTTCCTTTTTCCGCCCGGTCACGCCTCAGTCATCGGGCAGCCGAGGGGGACTGGAGCGACCCGATTACCAGAGCGACCTGGCACGCTGTCATGCTATCACAGCCCCGGGCAAAATGAAAGCTGGGCAAAGGCCCCACGGCCACAGTGTTATACTTTTGCAAGGGCTCTTTCCCGCCCCGGCTACCGCCGCAGTACAGGAGGGCCAGGGTACATGCCTACGGTTTCTGTCGACGGCCTGGACATCCACTACCGCGAGACCGGCGCCGGCACGCCTGTCGTGCTCGTGCACGGCTTCACCGGCAATTCGCGCAACTGGGCACTGACGGTGCCGGCACTGCGGCACCGTTATCGCGTCGTCTCGCCGGACTTGCCCGGGCATGGCCTCTCCGGTAGGACGGCACGGCCCGAAGACTACACGCTGGAGGCCATGGCCAAGCGAGTGGCTGTCCTGGCAGAGCGACTGGGCCTGGGACCGTACCATCTGGTAGGCCACTCCATGGGCGGCATGATCGCCCAGGTCATCGCCCTGTCCTGGCCAGAGCGCCTCCGCTCCCTGGTGCTGGTGGACACCTCGGCGGAGCCACCCGACATGTTGCGCACGCAAGAGCGGGCACGTCTGCTGGAGCTGGCCCGCGAAGGGGGAATGGAGGCAGTCTGGGAAGCGCAGCTCGCCATGAACCCCATGGCCGAGCAGCTCCGCGCCCAGCCCGAGTTCCTGCAGACGTGGCGCGAGCAGTTCCTCATGACCTCGGCCGACGCCTACGTCTACTGTGCCAGGGCCATGGCCCAGCGTCGGCCCTTGCTGGACGAGCTGCAGCAGCTCTCGCTGCCGGTGTTGATAGTCTGCGGGGAGAACGACGAACCCTTCGTCGCCCCGTCGCGGCGGATGCACGAGCGCATCCGGGGCAGCGAGCTGGCCTTTATCCCCCGCTGCGGACATACCCCCCAGATCGAGCGGCCGGACGAGTTCAACCGGCTCCTCCTGGCCTTCCTGGAGCGGGTTGACGGCCGCGCGGGCAAGTAGGCGGCTACGTGTAGTGCTCTTCCTTGACCCGCCAGCCCCCGGGCGCGAGACGGGCCTTCACGTCCTCGATCATGCCCGAGTGACCGCAGGCGTAGACCAGGGTGTCCTCCGGCCGCAGGCCGAAGCGCTCGATGTACTTCTCGACGATGGTGTTGACGCGGCCGGTCTCCCCGGTCCAGCCCACGTTCCGTTCCTCGTGGGGGCGGCTGACAGTGGGCACGTAGGCCACAATGTCGGGGAACCGCTGGGAAAGCTCTCTGAGCTCCTCGGCGTATCCGAACTCGTCCCGGTAGCTGGCGCCGTGCAGCACGTAGAAGCGGTGTCCCTGCGGCCCTCGGTGCAGGTAGTCCCTGAGGATGGACACGAAGGGTGCAATGCCTGTGACGGTGGCCACCATCAAGTGGTGCCGGTATCTCGGCTCGAAGGTGAACAGCCCTTTCGCACGCGGGCGCATGGTCACCACGTCGCCCTCGCCCAGGCGCCACAGCCGGGGGGTCAGCTTACCGCGGCGGACCAGCTCGATGAAAAGCTCCACGCGCGGTAGCTCGTGCGGGGCCGAGACGATGGAATAGGGGCGCTCGATGCCCTCCCGCCCGATGGTGATATACTGCCCCGGCCGGAAGCTGAATGTGGGCGGCACCTCGAGCCACAGCAGCATCAGGTCGTCGGTCAGGTCGCGCCGGCCCACTATGCGCGCGGTGACCAACGACGGCAGCCTCTTCGTCGCCAGCCGGGCGGTCATGCGGTCACCTCGGGTCATCGGTTCGTTTCTCCATTCACAATTATCGCTCATCGACGGCGTGCGCTGAAGGGCCGCTGCTCCGGGCGGTGACGCACCTTTGGCCTGGCCGCCTTGCCGCCTATAATGGGGCCGTCCCGAGACCGCCCGCCAGGAGGGTCGCATGGCCCAGAAGTTCGACATCGAAGAGGTACGAAAGCGTTTCATCGGCATGGAGACGCCGCCAGCCAAGGGCCGCTACCCGGTGGAGCACGACCCTATCCGCCGCCACTGTCAGATGGTGGAGGACACGAACCCTCTCTTCCTCGACCCCGAGTACGCCCGCGGGACGCGCTGGGGCGGCGTCATCTGCCCGCCCTCGGGCTGGCTGGCGCTGTACTTCGCCAGCCTGGGGCCGTGGCCCCCCGCCTTCGAGCCCCTGGTGCCGGTGGTGCCGGCGCCGGGCAAGCGCATCATCAACCTGTCGCAAGAGGTTGAGTGGTTCGACGTCATCAGGGTGGGCGACCACCTCTCGGTGCGAAGGCGCATCGTCGATGTCTATCAGAAGCCCATCGGCATCGACCCCGAGGCCGTGTGGGTGGTGAGCGAACTGGTCGTCACCAACCAGCGGGACGAAGTCGTCTGCATGATCCGCAACACGCACCTCTTCCACCGCACGCCAGAGGAGGTCGCCGCCGCTCATCAGGAGGGCCAGCCGTGAAGCGCCCCCAGCGCTACTGGGAGGACGTGCAAGTCGGCGAGGAGCTCCCCGGCTTCTCGTTGGAGATCAACTTGCGGCGCGTCATCCAGCAGGTGAGCGGCACCCAGGACTGGTACCCTCTCCACTTCGACCCTCAGTTCGCGCGTCGCGCTGGCCACCAGGACGTCTTCATGAACACCGGCTTCCTGCAGGCGGCCCTGGTGCGGGTCATCACCGACTGGATGGGCGACGAGGGCTTCCTGAAGAAGCTCTACTTCGAGATGCGCCGCCAGCAGCGCCCCGGTGACGTCATGACCTGCAAGGGGCGGGTGGTTGACAAGTACGTCCGGGACGGCCAGCACCTGGTCGAGTGTGAGGTGTGGGCCGAGAACGAACGCGAGGGCGTCACCACTCCAGGCCGGGCGTGGGTGGTGCTGCCCACGCGCGAGGGGACCTAGCTCTCGGCCACCAGGCGGCGGATAGCGGGCAGGGCGCGCCGAGCGGCCCGCTCGCCCTGTCGCACCGCTCTGGCCATACCGAAGGGCAGGAATGCGCTGATGCCGCGCAGGTCGGGGCGGATGGCCAGCACCGGCTCGGGGCGGACGGGTCGACCCAGCGACAGCAAACGGGCCATAAAGGCCACCTGTCCCAGCCTGGATGCCGGATCGGGGCAGCGGCGGCGCAGCCAGCGCGCCACCCTGTCCGACAGTGGTCTCAGGGACGCTGGCAGCACGTAGAATTCGCCCACGGGTACGGCCACCAGCGGCGCTTCGCGCCCGTACAGGCGGCGGGCCAGACCCAGCGGCACGGTGTCGTGCAGGCCGCCGTCCACCAGCGGCCGTCCGTCTATCCATACCGGCGGGCAGAGCACGGGTGACCGGATGCTCGCCTCCACCGCACGGCCCACGTTGCCCTGGGTGACCAGGTAACGGCGGCCTGCCGCTACGTCAATGACGGCGGCGGCGAAGGGCACGGCCAGTTCGGCGAAGTCCATGTGGCCATAGGCGTGCCACAGCGCCCGACCGAAGCCCCAGGCGTCGGGGGCGATGCGCAGCCCTCCCAGGAACCAAGCAGTAAGGGACGCCATGTCGGCCGAGAGCGCCAGCCGCACCATGCCGTCCACGTCGCGCCGAGCCGCGTACATTGGCCCGACGAGGGCGCCGGCGCTAGCCCCCACGATGCTAGCGATGGGCACGCCCGCCTCGTGCAACGCCTTTAGGACGCCCACGTGCGCCCAACCGCGGATGCCGCCTGCGCCCAACACCAGCACCACGCCGTCCATGGCTCAAGGCACCCTGGCCACGCCCAGTACGTGCGGACGCGCCAGGCACATGGGCGGAAGGGGAGGCAGCGGCTTGCTGCGCTCCAGACGCACCACTTCCAGGCCCGCCTCAGCCAGCAGGCGCGTAAGGTCGCGGTTGGGGTGGCAACCGGCACCGAACCAGCTCCAGATGGGTGCCACAGCGTCCTGGGCCAGAGCGAGCAGGCCGCCATCGTAACGGACATGCTCGAAGAAGCGCAGCTCCCCGCCCGGCCGGAGCACACGCGTCACCTCGGCCAGGGCGCGCCCCGGGTCGTCCACCGAGCAGAAGACGAGAGTCGCCACAACTACATCGAACGAGGCATCGGAGAAGGGCAGGTTTTCAGCTACAGCCTGAACCAGGGCCAGTCGCCTGCCGCTCTCCCGCGCGCGGCGCCGCGCCCGTGCCAGCATGTACGGGTCGGGCTCCGTGGCCACCACCTGCGCTTCGGGAGGATAGTACTCGAAGTTGGCGCCGGTGCCACAGCCTACCTCCAGCACGCGGCCTGTGGCCCCGCCCGCCAGCTCTCGGCGCACGGGCCCCAGGTACGCAGCCCGGGCGCACATGCGGTCGTACCAGGCGGCGAACCACTTGTGGCCACGTCTCGGCGCCATCATGCGGCAGGCCCATAGCCCGGTGCGTCATCTTAGCATAACCTAGTCTGCAAGGACAGGAGAGTCCAGTGTCCGCCGAAGCCGCCGCTACCCGCCCCACCCCCGTGCTGGACGAGAGGCACCTGGGCCTGTCGGTGGTGCGACTGGCCTGGCCGGTGGTGGTCCAGCAGGTGGCCTATTCAGCGGTGCAGCTAGTGGACACCTACCTGGTAGGGCACCTGGGCGAGGACTCGCTGGCGGGCCTTCGCCTGGGCGGGCAGGTCTACTGGTTCTGCCTGGCCGGGATGAGCGCGGTGGGCACAGGAACCATCGCGGTGGTAGCCCGGGCCGCGGGCGCTCGGGAGATGGCCCGGGCCGACACCACCGTGCGCACCGCCCTGTCCCTGGCGACAGTGTGGGGCGTCGTCCTGGCCCTCGGTCTGTGGTTCCTCAGTGACTGGTCGCTGGGGATGCTGGGGGCGGAGCCGGAGGCACGGCGCCTGGGCACCCAGTACCTGCAGGCCAGCGCCATCGGCATGGTCTTCTGGTCGGTCCTGTTCGCCGTCAACTCGGCCCTCCAGGCCACGGGCGACACCCGCACACCCATGGTCATCGGCCTGGCCCTGAACCTGGTCAACGTGGTGGTCGCCTATGTCCTGGTCAACGGCAGCGGGCCCTTCCCACGGCTCGAGGTTGTGGGCTCAGGGGCGGGGTTTACCACCGCTGCCATCTTCGGCGCGGTCATGGGTCTGGCGGTGCTCATGTCGGGTCGGCGGGCTGTGCGCTGGCGCCCGTTGGGCGGCCCGCCCCTCGACCCGCACGAGGCGTGGCGCATCCTGCGCGTAGGAGTGCCCACCGGACTGGAGCAAGGGCAGTTCAACATCGCCTTCATGCTCTACACCCGGATCGTCGCCAGCATGGGGACGACGGCCGTGGCCGCCCACGGCGTCACGCTGGCCATCCAGGGCCTGGCCTTCAATGCAGGCTTCGGCATCAGTGTGGCTGCCAGCGCCCTGGTGGGACAGGGTCTCGGGGCCCGACGGCCCGACCTCGCCGAGCGGGCGGCTTATGTCGCCACGCGCTATTCCCTTATCGTCACCGTGCTGGTCGCCGTTGTGCTGGCGGCCTTCGGAGGCCAGATAACCTCCGCCTTCGTGGCCGGCGAGGGCGCCCAGGAGGTGGTGGCCCTGGGCCGCAAGCTGCTCCTCATTTTCGCCTTCGCCATGCCCGGCCTGGCAGTGAACCTCGCCTTCGGAGGTGCCCTGCGCGGCGCCGGTGACACACGCTGGGTGCTGGCCATCGTCACCTTCTGCAACTGGGTCGTGCGGCTGGTGCCCGCTTACTTCCTGGCCATCGTCGCCGGTCTGGGCGTGCCGGGGGCGTGGGCGGCAGCGGTGCTCGATATCAACAGCCGCGCCCTGCTGCTATGGCTACGCTTCCGCCAGGGCCGCTGGAAGCAGATGCGGGTGTGAGGCGCCCTGCAAGTGCGGCGCATGTGCTACCATAAATCGTGTCCGGACGGGAGCACGCGGCCCGTAGCCAGGCGGAGCGAGGGGGCGGCGGTGGGCCGGTGGCAGCGCCGGGCGTTCGTAGGGGCCCGTGCCGCGCACCTGCGCCGTGCCGGCCCTGGCGCGCCGGAGGCTGGGCCCGTGCCCCCGCGGCAGGCCGGAGGACAGTATGTCTCGGGTGATCATCTATACCCTCGCCAACTGCCCTACGAGCCAGAAGGCCCTCGCCGCCCTGCAGGAGAGGGGGATCGATTTCGAGGAGCGGCGCGTTGACGAGAACCCCCAGTGGTGGGAGGAGGCCCTCCAGTACGCCGTCACCGTGCCCATCATCGTCTGGGGCGAGGGCGACGTCGAGGTAGGATGGGAGGGGGAGCACGGCTGAGAGATCACCTGAGGGCCGCGGGCCGGCCCGGACCATAAAGCTATACAACACCCTGACCCGGAGCAAGGAGGAATTTCGCCCTCTGGAGCCGGGACGGGTGAAGATGTACTCCTGCGGGCCCACGGTATACCGCTACGCCCACATAGGCAACCTCCGCACATACCTGATGGCCGACTGGCTCCGCCGCACCCTGGAGGGCATCGGCTATAGCGTGCTCCACGTCAAGAACATCACCGATGTTGGCCACATGCGCCAGGAGCAACTGGAGAGGGGCGAGGACAAGGTCATCGCCGCCGCCCTGGCCGAGGGCAAGACCCCCCAGCAGATAGCCGAGTTCTACACCGAGGCCTTCCTCCGTGACGAGGCCCGCCTCAACATCTTGCCCGCGCACCACTTCCCCAAGGCCACCGAGCATGTTCCCGACATGCTGGACTTGGTCAAGAAGCTCGTCGACGCCGGGTACGCCTATGAGAGGCACGGTAACGTGTATTTCGATGTCTCCCGCTTCCCGGACTACGGGCGGCTATCGGGGCAGGCCGCCCCCGGCCTGGAAGAGGGCGTGCGAGTGGAGCCCGACCCTCTCAAACGCGACCAGCGCGACTTCACGCTCTGGAAGGCGGCCGAGCCTGGGCGCCTGCTGCGCTGGCCCAGCCCCTGGGGCGAGGGCTTCCCCGGATGGCACATAGAGTGCTCGGCCATGGCCATCCGCTATCTCGGCCCACGCCTGGACATCCACACTGGCGGGGTGGACAACATATTCCCTCATCATGAGGACGAGATCGCACAGAGCGAGGCTGCCTATGGTGGCCCCTTCGTGCGCTGCTGGGTGCATGGCCAGCACTTGTTGGTGGACGGGGTGAAGATGGCCAAGTCCACCGGCAACGTCTACACGCTGGACGACCTGACCAGGCGAGGCTTCGAGCCGCTGGCCTTCAGGTACCTGTGCGCCACCGTCCACTACCGGACGCGCATGAACTTCACCTGGGACTCGCTGCGAGCGGCCCAGAAAGCGCTTGTCCGCCTGCGGTTGCACGCCCAGCAGGGAGACGAGGCTGCCGACTCTTTGCCCGAGGAGGCGGTGCAGTGGCGAGAGCGCTTCTGGAACGCCCTCTGCGACGACCTGTGTCTGCCGAGAGCGCTGGCTGCCGCCTGGGGAGTCGCCCGCTCGGCCCTGCCCGCGCCGGTGAAGAGGGCCTTGCTCTTGGAGTTCGACCGCGTGCTGGGGCTCGACCTGGCCCGGCCGCCCGAGGTGCCGGCGCTCCCCGGCGAGATCGAAGAGCTGCGCGAGAGGCGTCATGTCCTGCGCACCCAGAAGCGCTGGCCTGAGGCAGACGCCCTGCGGGAGCGCATCGTCGAGGCCGGGTACGAGGTCCGCGACACCCAGCGGGGCACCGTCGTCCTGCCACGTCCGCCATGGCTCGCAGCGCCCGGCACCATCTCCCGCAGCAGCGACGTGCCGTCGCTCCTGTCCGAGGCGCCGGCGCTGGAGTTCACGGTGAGCCTCCTGGCCCGCGACAATGCGCCGGAAGTGGGGCGGTGCCTGCAGGCCCTGCTGCGCTGGCTGCCTGCCTCGGCAGAAGTGCTGGTGGTAGATAACGGCTCCAGCGACGACACCGGCCCCTGGCTGGACGCCGAGGCGGAGAGGGAGCCGCGCTTGAGGGTCTTCCACGCCGACCACTTCCTGGGCACGGCGGCCGCCCGCAACGTAACCATCCGCCAGGCACAGGGCCGCATCTTCGTGTGGCTTGACACCAGCGTGGAGGTGACAGGCGATGTCTTCTCCCGCCTGGCGGAAGTCCTGGCCCGGCCGGAAGTAGGCATGGTGGGCCGCTGGGGACTGCGCACCGCCGACCTGCACAGCTTCGATGAGGTGGAGGAATCGGGCGAGGTGGACGCGCTGGAAGGCTATCTCCTGGCCATGAGGCGGGAGGTCCTGGCCCAGGTAGCGCCCCTGGACGAGAAGTTCCGCTTCTATCGTCACCTCGACCTCGACCTGAGCCTGTCGGTGAGGGACAGGGGCTACCTGCTCCTGTGCGATGCCTCGCTCCCCGTGGCACGCCATGCCCACGGCGAGTGGGAGCGAACGCCCCCCGAGGAGCGGGACCGCCTGAGCAAGCGCAACTTCTACCGCTTCCTGAGCAAGTGGGGGGGCAGGCACGACCTGCTGGTGGGCACACGCTGACGCCGCCGCCCTCGCCCCCGCGAGCGCCGGCGCATAGAATGGGGTGGGTAGAGGGCCAAGAGGAGACGTAGCCAGTGCTGGAACTGGGAGGAGTCGGGCTGGGCGTGGCCTTCCTGGCGGGGCTGCTGTCCTGCCTGTCGCCCTGCGTCCTGCCGCTGGTGCCCGCCTACCTGGGCTATCTGAGTGGGGCCGCCACCGCGACCGCGCGGACACAGGCATCGGGGCCTGGAGCCGCCGTGGCGGTCCAGGCCCGGCCCACGGTGGCGGGCCCTTCTCTCCTGCACGCTCTGGGCTTCGTGGGCGGCTTCACAGTCGTCTTCGTCCTCTTCGGCGTGTCGCTGGGGCTGCTGGGCTTCTTCCTGCGCGAGCACCTGTCGCTGGTGCAGAAGGTGGCCGGCTCGCTGCTCATCCTTCTGGGACTGCACCTGGCCGGGGTCATCACCATCCCGTGGCTCGAGAGGGAACGCAGACTGGGGTTGGAGCGGGGAACCGGCTACGGCCGCTCCTTCCTGGTAGGAGCCTCCTTCGCCGCCGGGTGGAGCCCGTGCATCGGCCCCACTCTGGGGGCCATCCTGGCACTGGCGGTCTCGGGCGGTACGGTAGCGCAGGCGGCGGCCCTGCTGCTCGCCTATTCGGCCGGCATGGCGGTGCCCTTTCTGGTCATGGGAGCGGCGTTCGATGCCCTGCGCCCGGCTTACGAGAGGCTGCGCCAGTGGGCCTGGGCGGTGAATTACGTGAGCGGTGCAGTGCTGGTGGTGATGGGTGTGCTGGTCTTCACCAACAGCCTCGTCGGCCTCAACCGTCTGTTCGACTGGGGCCCCCTGTCGGAGCTATCTGGGCGCTTCTGAGCCGATGGTCCACGACGATCTCAAGTCCCGCCTGCTGGCGCTGGCAGGCATAGCGGCCGCAGTGGCCGCCGTGCTGGCGGTGCTATCGGCCACGGGCAGCTTCGGCCGGGCCAGGGACATCGAGCCGGCGAGGCTCGTGCAGGGGCCGCCGGTGGCGGGGGCAGTGGAATACAGCGTGGGGCCGCGTCCCGGTCAGTATGCGCCCGATTTCGTGGCCTCCCGCCTCAACGACGGCACGCCTGTACGGCTGAGCAGCTTTCGGGGAAGGCCCGTCTACCTGAACTTCTGGGCAAGCTGGTGCGACCCCTGCCGTAACGAGCTGCCCGACATAGCGGCGCTGATGCGCGACCACCCCGACCTCGTCGTCATCGGCATCAACCGTGGCGATACGTCTCAGGCCGCCATGGCCTTTCTCCAGAGCATAGACGTCGGGCAGGGCCGAAAGGGCATGCAGTTCACGGAGGCTGTGGCCGACCCCAGGGATACCCTGTTCAACGCCTACCAGGGGCTGGGCATGCCCCTGAGCATCTTTCTGGACAAGAGCGGCCGGGTAGTGGCCGTGCACAACGGCCAGCTCAGCCGCGACAAGATGGAAGAGTACTACCAACGGGCCGTGGCCGGCACGCTGCCGTAACCGGCCGCCCCCGGCTGACTGTGCTATACTGGCCGTGGATCAGGAACGTTCGGGGGGTAAGCAGATATGAGAGACGTCGCCGTCGTCGGCGTGGGTATGACCAAGTTCGGCAAGTTCCTGGAGCGCTCGCTCAAGGACTTGGCCGGGGAGGCCGTGCGCGGTGCTCTGGAGTCGGCCGGAATCGACAAGTCGCGCATCGAGGTGGCGGTGGTCGGTAACGCCACCGCCGGCCTCATCACGGGTCAGGAGATGATCCGCGGCCAGGTCGTGCTGCGGGAGCTGGGCATCGGCGGCATACCGGTGATAAACACCGAGAACGCCTGCGCCAGCTCTTCCACCGCCTTTCACCTGGGATGGCTGTACGTGGCCTCGGGCCTGTACGACGTCGCCCTGGTGGTGGGTATGGAGAAGCTGACCCACGAGGACAAGCGCCGCTCGTTCCAGGCTATCGGCGCGGCAGTGGACGTGGAGTGGGCCCAGCAGGTGGCCGCCCGCGCCCGGGAGGCCCGCAAGGCCGAGGAGGAGCGGGGCCCGTCCTTCCAGGAGGGCGCCGGCGAGAAGCGCAGCATGTTCATGGACTTCTACGCCGTCTGGGCACGCCGCTACATGGAGCGTAGCGGTGCCACCAAAGAGGACTTCGCCCGGGTGGCGGCCAAGAACCTCTACCACGGCTCCCTGAACCCGAAGGCCCAGTACGGTGGCGAATACACCATCGAGGACATCCTCAACGCCCCGCTGGTGGTGGAGCCGCTGACGCGGCCCATGTGCTCCCCCATCAGCGATGGCGCCGCGGCGGCTATCCTGGTGCCTGCCAGCCGCGCCCGCGAGTTCACGTCCAAGCCCGTGTTCGTGCGGGCCTCGGTGTTGGTCTCCGGGCGTGACCGGGGCCAGGACGAGCCCGGCGTCACCGAGGAAGCGGCCCGCCTCGCCTACGAACGGGCCGGCGTCGGCCCGAAGGAACTCGATGTGCTGGAGGTGCACGACGCCAGCGCCCCGGCCGAGCTCATCATATACGAGGAGTTGGGCCTCTGCGGCCAGGGCGAGGGGCCCGCGCTCATTCGCAGCGGCCACACCCGCTTGGGAGGTCGCCAGCCGGTGAACACCAGCGGCGGTCTCATCGCCAAGGGGCACCCCATTGGCGCCACCGGTGTCGCCCAGGCCTGCGAGATATTCTGGCAGCTCAGGGGAGAGGCCGGCGACCGCCAGGTGGAGGGGGCCAAGGTCGGGCTGACGGAGAACGGCGGCGGCATGATCCGGGGCGAGGCGGCCGCTCTGGCCGTCCACATCTTCTCCGTGTAGTAACAGGCCAGGAGACAAAGGGCAGGGGCCGGAGGTGATGCTCCGGCCCCTGCCCTCTTCTTCGCTCGCCAGCCCCGTCCTATGGCCGCCAGTGCAATCGGCCTCGGCCTTATTGATATCATAGAAAAATTTTTTGACGTCGGCTTGCCAACCCAAGTGCGAGTAATGTATCCTAGACGCCGCACACTGCTGCCGGGGAGGAAGGCCATGTTAGTCAAGAAGGACATCTACGAGATCGGCGAGCTCCCGCCCGCGGGGCACATCCCCAAGTACATGTATGCCCAGGTCATCCGCCGGGAGCGCTTCGGCGAGCCCATCAAGGGCTTCCAGATCGAGAAGATCGAAGTGCCCCAGGACCTGAAGCCCGACGAGGTGTTGGTGCTGGTGATGGCTGCCGGCATCAACTACAACAACGTGTGGGCGTCTCTGGGCGTGCCGGTAGATGTGATTTCGGTGCAGCAGCGTGACGGCGACCCCTCCGACTTCCACATCGGCGGCTCCGACGCCTCGGGCATCGTCTGGGCCGTGGGCAGCGAGGTGCGCAACGTCAAGGAAGGCGACCACGTAGTGATCCATTGCGGCATGTGGGACAGGGACGACCCCTACATCAAGGCCGGGGGCGACCCCATCCTTGCCCCGTCGGCGCGCATCTGGGGCTACGAGACCAACTGGGGCAGCTTCGCCCAGTTCTGCAAGGTGCAGGCCCACCAGTGCATGCCCAAGGCGCCCCATCTGACCTGGGAGGAGGCCGCAGCGCCTACTCTGGTGGGCGCTACCGCTTACCGCATGCTGCTGGGCTGGCCTCCCCACACGGTGCAGGAGGGAGACGTGGTGCTGGTGTGGGGGGGCGCTGGCGGCCTGGGCACTATGGGCATCCAGATAACTAAGGTCTTCGGCGGCATCCCTGTAGCCGTGGTCTCCAGCGACGATAAGTTCGCCTACTGCATGAAGCTGGGCGCGAAGGGGTGCATCAACCGCAAGAAGTTCGACCACTGGGGCATGCTGCCCCACTGGACAGACCGCGAGGCCTACAACCGCTGGCTGGAAGGGGCCCGCGCCTTTGGCCGCGCCATCTGGGACGTGCTGGGCGACCGACGGAACCCGCGCATCGTCTACGAGCACCCGGGGGAGGACACCATCCCTACGTCCATATTCGTCTGCGACACCGGCGGCATGGTGGTCATCTGCGCCGGCACCACGGGTTATAATGCTGTCGTGGACTTGCGCTATCTGTGGATGCGACAGAAGCGGTTCCAGGGCTCCCACTTCGCCAACGACGAGCAGTCCTACGCCTTCAACCAGCTGGTCATCGAGGGGAAGATCGACCCCTGCATGTCCTCGCGCCTGTTCAAGTTCGAGGAGATCGGCCTGGCACACCAGCTCATGTACGAGAACCGCCACCCCGAGGGGAACATGGTGGCCCTGGTAAGCGCCCCGCGACCGGGGCTCAAAGGCCTGCCCTGAACGCAGCAGGAGGTGTTAGCGGGTGTACTGTCCCAAGTGCAACGAGGAGCTGAGGGTCGGCAAGCGCAGCGGGGTCACCGTGGACTGGTGTCCCCGCTGCCGCGGCGTCTGGCTCGACCGGGGCGAACTGGAGAAGATTATCGAGCGCGAGACGGAATACTACGCGCCGTACGAAGAGGCCTACGAGCGCGAATACGAGCGCGAGTACCGGCCGGCCGGTCGCCAGCCCCCGCCGTACTACGGCAAGCCGAAGAAGAAGAAAGGGTTCCTGAGGGAGCTGCTCGACTTCGAGTTCGGCGACTGAGGCCCCGGCCCGTCAGCGCCAGTTCCAGGCTCCCGTCGGGCAGCATACAGGCCCCTGCCGCGTGGGCGGCGCCGCCGCGGCCCCTTGGGCAGCGGCCAAGCCGAAGCGTCTCAGCGTGACGGGCGGCGGGTCAGGACTGCGCCCAGCGCTGCGCTACCTGGGCGAGCTGCTCCCTCAGGACCTTCTTGTCGAACTTGCCCACGCTGGTCTTGGGCACCTCGGGGACGAACACGAATTCGTCGGGCAGCCACCACTTGGCCACGCGCTGGGCCAGGAACTCCCGCAGCTCTTCGGCTGTAATGTCGTCTTTGTGCTCTGGTCGCGGCACCACCGCCGCCACCGGCCGCTCCTGCCAGCGGGGATGCGGCAGCCCTATCACCGCCGCTTCTAGCACCTTGGGATGGGCCATGAGGTGGTTCTCCACCTCCACGGACGAGATCCATTCGCCCCCCGACTTGACCAGGTCCTTGGTACGGTCCACCAGCCGGATGTAGCCGTCGGGGTCGATGGTGGCCACGTCGCCAGTGCGCAGCCAGCCGTCCATGAACTTCTCGCTGGCCGCGGGGTCGTTGTAATACGTGCCGGTGATGTAAGGGCCGCGCACCTGCAGCTCGCCCACGCTCTTGCCGTCCCAGGGCAGCTCCTGCCCCGACTCCAGGTCGACGATGCGGCACTCCACCAGGGGCACGATGGTGCCCTGCGTGGACCTGACCGCCAGCTTCTGGTCGTCGGGCAGATCGTCGAGCCACGAGCGCATGCGGCAGAGGGAGCCCAGCGGCGAGGTCTCGGTCATGCCCCACGCGTGGATGAGCTGGATGCCGTGCTGCGCCAGGCCGGCGATCAGGGCGGGAGGCGCCGCCGACCCGCCGCAGAGCACCCCCCGGAGGGTGGGCAGCTTGCGGCCCGTCCGGTTGAGCAAGTCCAGCACGGGGACCCAGATGGTCGGCACGCCGGCGGAGATAGTGACGCCCTCCCGGTCAATTAGGTTCACGATGCGCTCGGCGTCCAGGTAGCGATTGGTCAAGACCTGGCTCGCTCCCACCGTAGCGGCAGCGTAGGGCAGGCCCCAGGCATTGGCGTGGAACATGGGCACGGCGTACATCACCACGTCGCGCTCGCTGAGGCCCATGCTGTCGGGCAGGGCCGCCACCAGCGAGTGGAGCACGGTGGAGCGGTGCGTGTACACGACACCCTTGGGGTTGCCGGTGGTGCCCGAGGTGTAGCACATGGCCGCCGCCTGTCGCTCGTCGATCCGCGGCCAGGCGAAGTGCTCGTCGCCGCTCCGCAGGAATTCCTCGTAATCGACCACCTGCGGGAACGCCTCGCGAAACGCGGCCGAGGGCTCGGGCCCCTCGTTCATGAGGACCACCAGTTGCACCGTCGGCACCTTGCCGATGAGGCGCTCGAAGGCGGGGATCAGGCTGCGGTCGAGAAAGACTACCTTGTCCTCGGCGTGGTTGACGATGTACTCGAGCTGGGCGGGGAAGAGGCGGATGTTCAGGGTGTGCATGACCGCCCCCATACAGGGGATGGCAAAGTAGCATTCCAGATGGGTCTGGGTGTTCCAGGCGAAGGTAGCCACCCTGTCGCCGGGGCGGACCCCAGCCCTGGACAGGGCACTGGCCAGGCGGTGCACACGTGCGGCCACCTCGCCGTAGCTGGACCGCGTCGCCTGCCCCTCCTCGAGGCGCTGCGTCACCACCGCCTTCCCGGGGAAGAGCCGCTCCAGCCGCCACAGGATGTGGTTGATGGTCAGGGGATAATCCATCATCGTCCCGAGCATCGCCTCCACCTCCGAACTGCGAATAGCGTCTCTATAATAAGCCCTCACAGGGAGTGGGCAACCCTGGGCGGTGCCTCCCCCAGCGAAGAGAAGCGCAGGTCCGCGCGGTCATGGGTCGGCATCGCCGCTCCAGAACCGGGTACGACGAGCCGGGCACCGTGGCTATACGTGCGGTTCGGAAGCGCATACCCTCGGCGGCCGCGCCACTCGCTACATGGCCGAGGGGGTCCCGGTTTTGGTGCTGTTCACGGCAGATACGCAGCTGCCCTGTCCCGGCGTTTCTGGTGCGAGCATCACGTGCACCCGCAGCCAGGCACCGCGATGGCCCGCCTTGAACGCCTGGCGCCCCTCGGCGTAAACTGGAGCCAGTTATAGACGTCCCATAAGTCCTAGCGCATAAAGGAGAGCCATGCCCTTGCCAACCATGGCCAGCCTCACCGAAGAGGAACAGATGATCGTGTCCCAGGTGCGCCGCTTCGTGGACCGCGAGGTGGTGCCTGTGGCCTCGGAGCTGGAGCACCGGGACGAGTACCCCCACGACCTGGTGCGCAAGATGAAGGAGATGGGCCTGTTCGGCGTGGCCGTGCCGCCCGAGTACGGTGGCCTCGGCCTCTCCTTCGTCACCTACGCCGCCATCGTCGAGGAGCTGTCCCGCGGCTGGATGAGCCTCGGTGGCATCCTCAATGGCGCGGTCATGGTCTCCTGGATGCTGAAGACCTACGGCACACAGGACCAGAAGGACCGCTATCTGGCGCGCATCGCCCAGGGCGAGGTCTGCGGCATATGCATGACCGAGCCCAACGCCGGGTCGGACTTGCAGTCGCTGCAGACTGTGGCGACTCGCGATGGAGACCACTACGTCCTCAACGGGACGAAGATGTTCGTCTCCAACGGCATCTACGGGAAGCTCTTCGCGGTGCTCACCAAGACCGACCCGCAGGCGCGGCCGCCCTACGTCGGCATGAGCGCCTTCGTGGTAGAGAAGGATGACACCCCAGGCCTCACTGTAGGGGGCAAGATCAACAAGCTGGGCTACAAGGGGATCGACACCACCATTTTCTACTTCGAGGGCGCCCGCGTCCCCGCCGCCAATCTGGTGGGCGGCGAGGAGGGCAAGGGCTGGCTGCACATCATGAGCACCATCGAGGTAGGACGCGTCAACGTTGCGGCCAGGGCAGTGGGGGTGGCGACGGCTGCCCTGGAGGACGCCATGCGCTACGCTAAGCAGCGGGTCACCTTCGGCAGGCCCATTGCCGAGCACCAGGCCATCCAGCTCAAACTGGCGGACATGGCCACCAAGGTGGAGGCCGCCCGCCTCCTCACCAGGGCTGCCGCCGCCAAGAAGGACGCCGGCGAGCGGGCCGACCTGTGGGGCGGCATGGCCAAGCTCTTCGCCTCCGAGGTGGCCCAGGAGGTGGCCATGGAGGCCCTGCGCATCCACGGCGGCGTGGGATACACCAAGGACATGCGCGTCGAGCGCTACTACCGCGACACGCCCCTGATGATCATCGGCGAGGGCACCAACGAGATCCAGCGTCTGGTCATCGCCCGCAACCTCCTGAAGCTGTTCGGGGAGTAGGGCGTGGGCAGCGCGTGGCGCGATCGCATACCCGGCGAGGAGGAGTAACGGCACCATGTCCGGACACGGCGACTTCGGGCGCTTCTTCGAGGACTTCGAGGTCGGGGCCACATACCGCCACTGGCCCGGCCGTACCATCACCGAGATGGACGACATCCTGTTCTGCATGCTTACCATGAACCACCACCCGTTGCACATAGACGCCGAGTACGGCAAGAAGACCCAGTTCGGGCGCAACGTGGTAGTGGGCAACCTGGTGGTGGATATCGCCCTGGGCCAGAGCGTCCGCGATATCTCCGGCAAGGCGGTGGCCAACCTGGGGTTCGAGAAGATCGAGTTCCTGCGCCCCACCTTCCACGGCGACACCATCTATTCCGAGAGCACCGTGCTCGAGAAGCGGGAGTCCCGCAGCCAGCCCGACCGGGGAGTGGTCACGGTGGAGACCCGCGCCTACAACCAGCACGGCGAACTGGTCATGCGCTACCGCCGCTCGGTGATGGTCCCCAAGCGCGAGGCCGGCATTCCCCACACCTTCCCCGAGCCCAAGGCGGAGGCAAGCAGCAGGGAGGGATAGATATGTTCGACCGGGAGGAGCTGGAGCGCCTCAGGCGAGAGCAGGAGCGCTGGGAAGAGAAGACCCTCAAGCGGGCCCTGGAGCGGGGCGGCGAACGGAACGAAGTGGAGTTCGGCACCAGCTCCACCGAGACGCGCCGCCTCTATACGCCGCTGGACATCGCCGACGTGGACTACATGCGCGACATCGGCTTCCCGGGCGAATATCCCTACACCCGCGGCATCCACCCCACGGGCTACCGCGGGCGTCTGTGGACGTTCCGCCAGTACGCCGGTTACGAAACGGCGGAGGAGACCAACAAGCGCTTCAAGTTCCTGCTTGAGGAGGGGCAGCCCGGCCTCTCGGTAGCCTTCGACCTGCCCACCCAACTGGGCTACGACTCCGACGACCCCCAGGCCAGGGGCGAGGTGGGGAAGGTCGGCGTGGCCATCGACACGCTGGCCGATATGGAGGCCCTGTTCGAAGGCATTCCGCTGGACAGAGTGAGCACGTCCATGACCATCAACGCCCCGGCAGCGGTGCTGGTGGCCATGTACGCTGCCGTGGCCGAGAAGCAGGGCGTGCCCCTGGCTGAGGTCTCGGGCACGGCCCAGAACGACATCCTCAAGGAGTACGTCGCCCGCGGCACCTACATCTTCCCGCCTGGGCCGTCACTGCGGCTGGCAGCTGACCTCATCGCCTGGTGCGCCCGCGAGATGCCCAAGTTCAACTCCATCAGCATCTCGGGGTACCACATCCGTGACGCCGGCTCCACGGCCGTGCAGGAGATGGCCTTCACCTTCGCTAACGCCATGGCCTACATCGATGCCGTGCTCGAGCGGGGGGTGGACATCGATGATTTCGGCCCCCGCATCTCCTGGATCTTCAACACCCAGAACAACTTCTTCGAGGAGGTGGCCAAGTACCGGGCGCTGCGGAGGATGTGGGCCCGCATCATGCGAGAGCGCTACGGCGCCAAAGACCCCCGCTCCTGGATGTTCCGCACTCACGTCCAGACGGGAGGTGCGACCCTCACCGCGCAGCAACCGGAACTGAACATCGTGCGGGCGGCCATCCAGGCCCTGGCCACAGTGCTGGGCGGCGTCCAGTCGCTGGCGCTCTCTTGCTACGACGAGGCCCTGTGCCTGCCCACCGAGGAGGCCCAGCGCATCGCCGTGCGGACCCAGCAGGTCATCGCCTACGAGACGGGCGTGACGGACACGGTGGACCCTCTAGGCGGGTCCTATTACGTAGAGTGGCTGACCAACGAGCTGGAGCGGCAGGCGTGGGAGTACATACACCGCATCGAGGACATGGGCGGCGCCATCGCCGCGATCGAGTCCGGGTACATGCAGCGCGAGATCCAGGAGGCAGCCTACGCCCAGCAGCGGGCGGTGGACGAGGGCCGACGCGTAGTGGTGGGGGTGAACCGGTACCAGCTGCCCGGCGAGCAGCCCAAGATGATCTTCCGCCCCCGGCCCGAGGCGGAGCGGGCCCAGATCGAGCGACTGCAGCGAGTGCGGCGCGAGCGGGACGAGGCGGCGGTGCAGGCGGCCCTGCGACGGCTGGAGGAGGCCTGCCGCGACTCGGAGAACCTGATGCCGCCCATCATGGAGGCGGTGCGGGCCTACGCCACCCTGGGCGAGATATGCGGTGTCATGCGCCGCATATTCGGGGAATACAGACCACCCGAAGTCATATAGATTTCGTCTCTTCACCAGGGCTGAATCATTTATATCTTGTATCATCGCGCCTCCGGTCGTACACTGGCCACCAGAGACCGCGACTGGAGGAGCGTCATGTGCTGTCTGAGGGAAAAGGTGGCCATCGTCACCGGTAGCTCGCGCGGCCTGGGGCGCGCCATAGCCAGGGAGTTGGCGTCCCACGGGGCCCACGTCGCCATAAACTACTACCGCAGCAGGGAGCAGGCCGAACAGCTGCTCTGTGAGCTAAGGGAGAACGGCTGCGACGCCATCTGCATCCAGGCCGGCGTGGCACATCCGGACGAGATGAAGCGCCTCATCGAGTGCACCGTGGCCCACTTCGGCGGCCTGGACATCATGGTGAACAACGCCGGCATCAACCGGGACCGAACCCTGCGGCGCATGAGCATCGAGGAGTGGCGCGAGGTTATCACCACCGACTTGGACAGCGTCTTCTACGGCACCTATTACGCCGTCCCGCACATGATCAAGCGCGGCGGCGGTCGTATCCTGAACATGTCCTCCATCGTGGGCGAGATGGGCAACATAGGCCAGGCCAACTATGCCGCCGCCAAGGCGGGCATCATCGGCTTCACCAAGGCGGCCGCCCTGGAGCTGGCCCGTTTCAACATCACCGTCAACGCCGTCTGCCCCGGCTTCATCGAGACGGACATGGTGACGAGCCTGTCGGAAGAGGTCCAGAAGAGCCTCCTGGCGCGAATCCCCATGGGCCGTTTCGGCAAGCCGGAGGAGGTGGCGCGCCTCTGTCGCTTCCTGGTGGCGGAAGGGGACTACATCACGGGCGCCACCTTCGATATCAACGGCGGCATGTACCTGCGCTGAGCAGTATGGCCAGGCCCCGGGCTGCGCGCGCCTCTTCCCGCCGACGTCGGCAGCCGCGGCCCGCATCTCGGCCCTGGCTGCGGCCAGTTCTGCTGGCTGCCCTGGCCTTCGCCCTGGCGGTGGCCCTCCACGCGGCGCTGGGGGCTGCCGGCATCGAGCCGGAGCACCCGGCGCGGCTGTTCCTGACCCCTCTGCTGGCGGCGGCCGTGGCCATGGCGGGAATGGGACAGCTAACGCCCGGGCGGAGAGTGCGCCTGGGGCTGCTGGTAGCCGCGGGCCTGTTCCTGTACTCCCTCTTGCGCGCCTCGTGAGGGCAGCGCGAGCGGCCGCCAGGTAGTATCATATAGAGACCGGCCATACCCTCTAAAGGAAACGCTAAGGGAGGTCCAGATGGACGAGGTGCTCATCGTAGGCGCGGCCCGCACGCCCATCGGCACGTTCGGCGGCAGCCTGACCGACGTGCCAGCTCCCAAGCTGGCGGCCACCGCTATATCGGCTGCCCTGGAGCGGGCCGGCGTCCGGCCCGAGCAGGTGGACGAGGTGGTCATGGGCAACGTGCTGTCGGCTGGTCTGGGCATGAACCCGGCCCGGCAGGCAGCTATGGCGGCGGGGATACCCGAATCGGTGCCCGCGACCACCGTCAACAAGGTCTGCGGTTCGGGGCTCAAGTCGGTGGCCCTGGCCACCCAGGCCATCCTGCTGGGCGACGCCGATGTGGTGGTAGCCGGCGGTATGGAAAACATGTCCGCTGCCCCTTACTTACTGCCCAGGGGGCGCTTCGGCTACCGCATGGGCCACGGCGAAGTCCTGGACCACATGATCAAGGACGGCCTGTGGTGCGCGCTGGAGCAGTGCCACATGGGCAGTACGGCCGAGAACGTTGCCCGCGAGTTCGAGATCTCCCGGGACGAGCAGGACCGCTTCGCCTACGAGAGCCACCAGAAGGCGGCCCGCGCCTGGCAGGAAGGCCGCTTCGCCGAAGAGGTGGTGCCGGTGGAGGTCCCCGGCCGCTCCGGGAGCACCATCGTGGACAGGGACGAGCACTTCCGCCCCGACACGACCCTGGACAAGCTGGCCCGCCTGCGGCCCGCGTTCGAGAATGGCGGCACCGTCACCGCTGGCAACGCGTCAGGCATCAACGACGGTGCAGCGGCGGTGGTGCTGGTATCGCGGCGGAAGGCACACGAGCTGGGCCTTGAGCCCCTGGCAGCGGTGCGGGCCTACGCCAGCGCCGGCGTGCCACCGCGCATCATGGGCATCGGGCCCGTGCCGGCCGTCCGCCGCGCCCTGGCGCGGGCCGGACTGGAACTCAGGGACATAGATCTCATCGAGGCCAACGAGGCCTTCGCTGCCCAGTCGCTGGCCGTAGGCCGGGAGCTGGGGTGGGACTGGGAGCGGGTCAACGTCAACGGCGGCGCCATCGCCCTGGGGCATCCCATCGGCGCCAGCGGCTGCCGCATCCTGGTGACCCTGCTCTACGAGATGCGGCGCCGCCAGGCGCGGCTAGGGCTGGCCACCCTCTGCATCGGTGGCGGACAGGGCATCGCCATGGTGGTGGAACGGGCCAACTAGGCCCTCACCGCCGGGCTGGGCGTCTCATCGGCCAGGCGGCAGTAACGGCCGCGGAAAAAGAGGAGGGGGCGCGCCTCGTTGACCACGGCCGCCTCCTCCACCTGTCCCAGGAATATCGTGTGGTCGCCAGCGGGCACAGCCTCCACTACCCTGCAGTCCAGGTAGGCCAGGCAGCCCTCGATGATGGGGGCGCCGGTGACGCGGTAGTAGTGGGGCACCGTGTCCAGGCGATGCGGGTTCTCGGGGTCCTTGCGGGCGAACAGACGCGATAGGTGTTCCTGCTCCTCGCTGAGCACATTGACGGCGAAGATGCCCGCGTCCTTCACGAGGTCGTGGGTGTCGCCCTTCTTGTCCAGGCAGACCAGCACCAGCAGCGGCTCCAGCGACACAGAGGTGAAGGCGTTGGCAGTGCTTCCGTGGAGGTGGTCGCCCAGGCGGGTGGTGACGATGGTGACGCCAGTGGCGAACTGGCCCATGACGCGGCGGAACACGTCCTTGTCCACGCTCATGATGACGCGCAGCCCTCCTGTCGATGGTGATAGAGCAGGTAGTGGACCAGTAGCTCCAGGGCCGCCAGGGCCGCCTCCCGCTTGTTGCTGGAGCGGTCCCCAGTCCACAGGAAGCGGCGGCACAGGCAGCACTCCGGGGCGGCCAGCGCGATGTAAGTGAGGCCAACCGGCTTCTCCGGGGTGCCCCCGCCCGGCCCGGCGATGCCGGTCACGGCCAGGCCCAGGTCGGCCTCGGCCCAGCCGCGCACCGCCCGCGCCAGTGAGGCCGCCGTCTCTTCGCTGACGGCCCCATGCCGCTCCAGCGTCGCTGCAGCCACGCCGATGCGCTCCTTTAACCGGTTATGATAGGGCACCACCCCACCCACGAACACCTGGGAGCTGCCCGGCACCTCGGTGAGGAGGTGGCCCACCAGGCCGCCGGTAGAGGCCTCGGCCACCGCCAGGGTCAGGCCCTCCTGCCTTAGGAGCGATAGCGCTCGGGCGGCCACCGTCTCGCTCATGGCGGCTAGACCAGCCTCATCTCCCAGCCCGGGATGGCGCATGACACGAAAGTGAACGCGTACAGGGCCATGCCCGGGGCAGAGGTGGACAGGGACAGCTCGTGGTGGCCCACATCCCGGTTCGCGACCAGACGGTACATGCGGGGGACGTCCACCGCGACGTACGACTGACCGTTCTCGTCCCAACGTACGTCGGCGGCAGCGTCCTCGGCCGGGATGGGAGCACCGTCCTGCCAGATATCCAGGCGCCCGGCCTGGCCGGACATGGGATTCATCACCACGTTCACCTCGCGGGCGGTGTAGCGCAGGTAGAGGCGGCTGGACTCCAGCGCGTCCCAGGGCCGGTAAACGCACTCCTCTTCCGCCACCCAGGGGCCTTCCAGGTAGAAGAAGCCCTCGGCATGCAGGCCGTGGTCGCGGTAGTTGGCGGGCCGTTTCGGGGCGAAGCCGGTAGGGTTGCCGATGCTGCCCCGCAGGAAGCCCAGGTATACCTCGGGCGTGACCCGATAGCACACGGCCCCTGGGCGGTCCTCGTCCCGGACAGGTGGCATCGGTTCGGGCAGGACGAGGTCCGGCTGCACCTCCCGCAGCAAGTGCTGCAGGGCCCGCTCTACCGACTCGTATGCCCCTTCGCCGAAGTGGTAATAGCGGAGCCGGCCCTGAGCGTCCACCAGGTACTTCGCCGGCCAGTAGCGGTTGTTGTACGCCCGCCAGATGGCATAGTCGTTGTCCATTACCACCGGGTACTCGATGCCGAACTCGGCGATGGCCCTCCGCACATCGTCGGCTCGCCTCGCAAAGGAGAACTCGGGGGTGTGCACGCCGACGATGACCAGACCGTAGGGAGAGTAGCGCCGGTGCCACTCCACCAGGTACGGCAAAGTACGCAGGCAGTTGATGCAGGTGTAGTCCCAGAAGTCCACCAGCACGGGCCGCCCGCGCAGGCCCGCCATCGTCAGGGGGCCGCCTTGCAGCCAGTACCCCCCTTCCAGTTCGGGGGCAATGATGCCTTGCTCACCTGCCTGGTAGGCCATTGCCGTTTACCCGTGCGTCACGGGTATTATAGGACAGAGAGCGCGGGAGTGCCGGCCATGCCCCTGGCCGAACGGAGCAGCGCACCCGATTTCGCCCTGCCTGCCCTGGACGGGCGCACCTATCGCCTTTCGCAGGCGCTGGCCTCCGGCCCCGTATTGCTCGTGTTCATCAAGACGGGCTGCGGGGCCTGTGACCTCGCCCTGCCTTATGTCGAGCGACTGGCCGAGACTTACTCCGCGCACGGCCTGCAGGTGTGGGCCATTTCGCAGCACCCTGCCGAGCGCGTCGGCCCCTATGCCCGCCAGATGGGCCTCTCGGTGCCGGTGCTGCTGGACGCGGACGGCTTCCCGGCCTCGACGGCGTACGATCCGCCGGCCACCCCCACGCTGTGCCTGGTGGACAAGGAGGGCAGCGTCGCCTTCTATTCCCACGGCTTCGCCAAGGAAGACCTGAACCGGTTGGCCGAGTTGGCCGCGGGTATGCTGGGCGCCACACCGGTGGCTGTGGCCCTGGCCGACGATGGCCGCCCGCCGTTCCGCCCGGGGTGAGTGCCCGTCCACCGGCGGCCGGGGCGGCCGCAGTAGCGGGCGTGAGCTGTCCCTACCTGGCGAGCGCTTGACAGCGTATCGGGGCATGGGTATCGTGGTGGCGCGTTCCTCAAGCTAGCCGGAGGGCTGCCATGAAGATGATCGTCTCCCATCCCGAGAAATGCGTGGCCTGTCACCTGTGCGAGGGCGCCTGCTCCTTCCGTCACGAGAATGTCTTCGCGCCGGCGAAGACACGCATCTGGGTGACCGATTTCGTGGAAGACCAGGTCTATGGCGCCTTTACCTGCTTCCATTGCGCCGACGCGCCCTGCCTGGCCAACTGCCCCACCTACGCCATCGCCCGCGACCCGCAGACCGGGCAGGTCTACGTCAACGACGACAAGTGCATCGGCTGCAAGATGTGCCTGGTGGCCTGCCCGTTCGGGGTCATGGGCTTCCACTTGGAGAAGCACGTGGCCCAGAACTGTGACCTGTGCGGCGGCGACCCCCAGTGCGTCAAGGCCTGCGTCTACGGCGCCCTGGAATACGCCGAGGTGGAGGCCCTGCCCTGGGAGGAGCGCATGGCCCAGCTCGAGCGGCCGGCCGTGGCATGACCACAGTGGAGGGATCGGAGATGCCTTACGGATGGGTCGGCACCGTCCTGCGCATAGACCTGACCAACGGTCGCATTGTCAGGGAGCCCCTGAACATGGACTGGGCACGCCAGTTCCTGGGTGGGCGTGGCCTGGGGACCAAGTATCTGTATGAGGAGATCGACCCCCGGTGCGACCCCCTCGGGCCCGACAATAAGGTCATCTTCGCCACTGGGCCACTCACCGGCACCTATGCCCCCACCGGCGGCCGTTATATGGTCCTGTGCAAGAGTCCCCTTACCGATGCCATCGCCTGCTCCAACTCCGGCGGCTACTGGGGGCCCGAGCTGAAGTTCGCTGGCTACGACATGGTCATCCTCGAAGGGAAGGCGCCCAAGCCCGTGTACATCTGGGTCTACAACGACCATGTGGAGATACGGGACGCCTCCCACGTCTGGGGCAAGGACACTGCCCACACCGAGGACATCCTGCGCTCGGAGACGGACCCCCAGGCCAGGGTGGCCGGCATAGGCCCCGCCGGCGAGAACCTGTGCCGGGTCGCCTGCGTCATCAACGACAAGGGCCGGGCAGCCGGACGCTCGGGCGTGGGCGCGGCCATGGGAGCGAAGAACGTGAAGGCTATCGTGGTGCGGGGTACCGGTGCGGTGCCCGTGGCCGACCCGGTGGCCTTCTCCCGGCTGGTGATGGAATCGCTGGAGATCATCAACCAGTCGCCAGTGACAGCCCACGCCCTCAGGGGGCTGGGCACTGCCTCCACCGTGGGCTTCACCAACTCGGTGGGCATTCTACCCACCCGCAATTTCCAGCAGGGGCAGTTCGAGCAGGCCCAGCCCATTTCGGGTCAGGCCCTGGCCCAGACCATGCTCGTGCGCAACAAGGGCTGCTACTCCTGCCCCATCGGCTGCGCCCGGGTGACCGAGATCCGCGGACCCGCCAAGTGGCAGGGCAAGGGCGAGGGGCCCGAATACGAGACCATCTTCGGCCTGGGCAGCGACTGCGGCGTGGGCGACCTGGCGGCGGTGCTCTACGCCAACTATCTGTGCAACCTGTGGGCGATGGATACCATCTCGGCCGGCGGTACCATTGCCACCGCCATGGAGCTGGCCGAGAAGGGCTACATCCCGCCAGAGGACCTGGCCGACCTGCCGTTCGAGCTGAAGTTCGGCAACCCCGATGCGGTCATAGGTTGTCTGGAGCTCATGGCCTTCCGCAAGGGCAAGCTGGGCAACCTGCTGGCGGAGGGCGGCTATCGACTGGCCGAGTACTACGGCCACCCCGAGCTGTTCATGGGGGTGAAGAAGCAGGACTTCGCCGCCTATGACCCCCGTGGCGCCAAGGGGATGGGCCTGGGCTATGCCACATCCAACCGGGGCGCCTGCCACCTGCGGGGCTACACCATGTCCGTCGAGTGGTTCGCGCCCCCCAACCAGCGCCTCGACCCCTTCAGCATCGAGGGGAAGGCCCAGGCACAGAAGACCTTCCAAGACAAGGCGGCCTGCGAGGACTCCAGCGGCATCTGCACCTTCACCACCTTCGCACTGACGCCGGACAAGCTCTGCGCCCTCTACAACGCCGCCACCGGCGAAGACCTGGACCTGGAGGCGTGGAACCTGGCCGGAGAGCGCATCTGGAACCTGGAGAGGATGTTCAACATCCGCGCTGGCCTGGGGCGAAAGGACGACACCTTGCCTCCCCGGATGCTGAAGGAGCCGCTCACCGGCGGCGCCGTCCAGGGCCAGGTGGTGGAGCTGGAGCCCATGCTGGAGGAGTACTACAGGGTGCGGGGCTGGGACGAAGAGGGGCGGCCACTGCCCGAGACCCTGGCCCGGCTGGGCCTGGCCTGAGCCAGCACTAGGAGGCTGCCATGACTAGCTACGTCATTCTGGGAGCCAGCGCTGCCGGCCTGTCGGCCATCGAGGCCATACGTCAGCGCGACCCCTCCGGGCCCATCACCCTGGTCTCCAAGGAGCCGGAGCCCTGCTATTCGCGGGTCGCCCTCCCCTACCTCATCGCCGGGGAGAAGGACCTGCGGCAGATCACCCTCCAGGGACCTGACTACTTCCGCTCCCGCAACGTGGAGACCATCTGGGGGGTGGGCGCCACCGCCCTGGACGCCCAGGCGCAGCAGGTACGGCTGGAGGACGGGCGGACGCTCAGCTACGACCGCCTCCTCATCGCCACCGGCTCCCGTTCCCGTGTGCCGCCCGTGCAGGGGATCCAGGAGGCGGATGTCTGCTATCACTGGACGCTGGCCGACGCCCGCCAGATCGACCGGGCCAGCGAGAATGCCCGCCACTGCTTCGTCATCGGCGCGGGGTTCATCAGCCTGCTCACCATCACCGCTCTGCTCAAGCGCCGCCCGGGCCTGCGCTACACGGTGGTGGAGATCGCCGACCAGGTAATGCCCCAGCTCCTCGACCCCGAGGGTGGCCGCCGCCTGGAGGAGGAGATGCGCTCTCTGGGCATGGAGGTGCTCCTGGGCGACGCGGTGACGGCCATCGAGCGGGACGGGGACGGCAAGTATTCGCTACAACTCCGCAGCGGCAAGACCTACCAGGCGGACATGGTGGTCTGCGGCACGGGCGTGGAGCCCAACATAGGCTTCGTACAGGGCTCCGGCCTGGCCGTGGACCGTGGCATTGTGACCAACGAGCGGCAAGAGACCAACCTGCCGGGCATATACGCCGCCGGCGACTGCGCCCAGACGCGCGACTTCATCAGTGGCGAGCCGGTGGTGCATGCCATCTGGCCCACGGCCATCGACCAGGGGCGGGTGGCGGGCGCCAACATGGCCGGCGACAGCCTGACCTACCCGGGCAGCCTGAGTTGGAACGTCACCGAGCTGTTCGGCCTCTCGTGCGCCTCCGTCGGCCAGTTCCGGGACGGCCCCGGCCTGGAGCCCATCGTCTTTCGCGACCGCGTCACCGGGGTGTACCGAAAGGTGCTGGTGGACAGCGACAACCGTGTGGTGGGGGCGGTGGTCATCGGCCGGCCCCAGGACATGCAAGAGCTAGGGGTGCTTCAGTCCATGCTGCGGCGGCGCATGGACATCTCCCGATGGAAGCACCGCTTCACCCACGAGCGCATCAACCTTGGTATGATAGCTTTCGAGGCCATGAAAGCGCAGGCAGCGAGGCGATAACGTATGCGGGTGCAGGTGGAGCTGCAGGCCTACCTCGACAAGTACTCTCCCAATGGCGCTAGCGAGTTCGCCATCGAGCTGCCAGAGGGAGCAACGGTGGACACGCTGGTCAGGCGGCTGGGCATCCCGGATGACATGGCGCAGGTGATCATCGTCAACAACGAGAACTCGGACTTCGACCGCCCCCTGCAAGAAGGGGACAGGGTGGTGCTGATACCGCCCCTGGCCGGCGGTCAGTAGCAGCGGGCGACCGCCCGGGACGACGCAGCGGCGTCGTGGCTGAAGGGCTCCATCTCTGCCCCGAAGACGCGTAGCCCCAGAGCTTTGGCCCTGCCGAAAGACACGTGCCTGCAGAGCTTCGGCCCTGCCCGAAAGCGGCTCGCACGGAGAGGCAGCCCGCCTGAGCAGGCGTGAAAGCCTGCAGCCACGGCGTGCGCCGGTGCACGGACGGGCGCGGGGGCGCCCTTCTCGCCCTTACCCGTGCCGGATCCCCCGGCGAACAGGGCGGCCTAGGGCTTCGCTACCCGTACCTCGTCGCCCTCGACCTGGACCTGGAAGCACGCGATGGGCCGCGATGGTGGCGGTGCTACCACCTCACCGGTACGCACGTTGAACTGGCCGCCGTGCCAGGGGCACTCCACCACATCGCCCTTCAGCTCGCCCTCGCCCAGCGGGCCGCCGCGGTGAGTGCACTCGTTACTGAAGGCCACGAACTCCCCACCCAGGTTGGCCACCACGATCTCCTGGCCGTCCAGCTCCACGATCTTCATCTCGCCAGGTGGCACTTCTTGGACAGTAGCGACCTTGACATACTCGGCCATGAGGGACCTCCTCGCGTGGGGCTCTTCGTCCAAGATGATAGCACCCACGCAGCGAAGGGCGAAGGGCCTTGCGGTCGGCCGGCCCACGTGATAAGGTGACAGGCAGAAGCGTGCCCCCTTTAAGCCGGTCCCGCGAGGCCGGCAAGGGAGCGGACAGAGTGACCAGCGAGAGCGAATTTACTGGCGCATCGGCACGGCCCATCCGCGGCAACGCGGGTGGGCCGTTCTCTGTCTCCTCCGCCCGCGAACACGTGGTAATGACCGAGGCCGATATGCGTCGAGCCATCCGTCGCATCGCCCACGAGATCATCGAGCGCAACAAGGGCGTGGAAGGGGTGGTGCTGGTGGGCATGCGCACCCGCGGCGTGCCTCTGGCCCGCCGCCTGGCCGAGGCCATCGGCGAATTCGAGGGGGCGGCGGTGCCGGTGGGAGCGCTGGACATCGGCCTGTACCGTGACGACCTCCCCTCTCTCGGTACCCGCCCGGCCCTCCGTCCCAGCAATATCCCCACCGACATCGACGGCAAACGGGTGGTCCTGGTGGACGACGTGCTCTACACCGGCCGCAGCATCCGCGCCGCCCTCGATGCCCTCATGGACTTCGGCCGGCCGGGGCAGGTGCAACTGGCGGTGTTGGTGGACAGGGGCCACAGGGAGCTACCCATCCGCGCCGATTATGTGGGCAAGAACATCCCCACTTCCAGGCGCGAGGAAGTCCAGGTGCGGCTGGTCGAAGTGGACGGCCGCGACGAGGTGGTCATCCTCCGGCCGGCAGAGGAGGTCCTCGATGAGCAGTAGCGTGGAGGGCCAGAGCGCGCCCACCGCCCTCCAGGAGGCGGGCGGCTGGAGCAGACGTCACCTGCTGGACGTGGACGAACTGACGCCAGCCGAGATGCTCCTCGTCTTCGAGACCGCTGACGCCATGCGCGAAGTCCTGTCGCGGGAGGTGCCCAGGGTGCCGACCCTGCGCGGCACGACCGTGGTGAACCTGTTCTACGAGCCCAGCACCCGCACCCGGGCCTCCTTCGAACTGGCAGCCAAGGCCCTGGGCGCTGACGTGGTCAACATCGCCGCCGAGCAAAGCAGCGTGAAGAAGGGCGAGTCGCTGCTGGACACGGTGCGCACCATTGAGTCCCTGGGCGCTCATGTGCTGGTGATGCGCCACTGGCAGTCCGGAGCGCCGTACCTGGTAGCGCGCCACACCCGTATGCATGTGATAAACGCCGGCGACGGCTGGCACGCCCATCCCACCCAGGCCCTGCTGGACATTTACACCATGCGCTGCCGCCTGGGCGACCTCAGGGGGCGAAAGGTGGTCATCGTCGGGGATATCGCTCACAGCCGCGTTGCCCGCTCCGACGCCTGGGGCCTCACCGCCCTGGGCGCTCGGGTGGTGTTCTGCGGCCCGCCCACGCTGCTGCCCGCAGGCCTGCGCCCGGACGGCCGTGGCGGCGAAGAGGGTGCTCTCCTGCCACCGGTGCAGGTGGAGACCGACCTCGACCGGGCAGTGGAGGATGCCGACGTGGTCATGGCCCTTCGCCTGCAGCGGGAGCGGATGCAGGGAGGGCTGCTGCCCTCGCTGAGGGAGTACGTCCGCCAGTACCAGGTCAACGAGGAGCGCCTGGCCAGGGCCCGCCCGGGAGCGCTGGTTATGCACCCCGGCCCTATGAACGAGGGCATCGAGATATCCCCGGCGGTAGCCCGGTCCACGCAGGCAGTCATCGAGGAGCAGGTCACCAACGGCGTAGCCGTGCGCATGGCCGTCCTCTACCTGCTCGGCAGGGGGAGGGGCTCGTGACTGCCCTCGCCGTCCGTGGCGGCCGCGTCCTGGACCCCTCCCGGCAGCTAGACGCTGTGGCCGACCTCGTCATCTCCGACGGTCGCGTCGTCGCCGTCGGCCCCGACGCCGGTCGCGATGCCACAGAGGCCGTCGACGCATCGGGCCTGCTGGTGTTGCCAGGCCTGGTAGACATCCATTGTCACCTGCGCGAGCCGGGGTTCGAGCACAAGGAGACCATCGAGACGGGCACTCTGGCGGCCGCCCGCGGCGGCTTCACCACCGTCTGCTGCATGCCCAACACCGAGCCGCCCCTGGACACCCCGGCGCTCCTGCGCTGGCTGCGGGAGCGGGCGGAGCAGGTCGGGCACGTGCGCGTACTGCCCATCGCCTGCGTCAGCCGCGGGCGCCAAGGGCGGGAGCTAGCCGACCTTGCCGAACTGGCCGAGGCGGGAGCCGTGGCCTTCAGCGACGACGGCGACCCGGTGGCCGACCCGGCCCTGCTGCGTCGCGCCCTGGAGTATGCTTCGGCCCTGGGCCTGCCCATCATCGAGCACTGCGAGGAGAAGTCCCTTAGCGACGGCGGCGCTGTACACGAGGGCTGGGTGGCCACACGGCTGGGCCTGCGGGGGATACCCGCCGCAGCCGAGGAAGCGGCGGTGGCCCGCGCCCTGGCCCTGGCCGCGGAGACGGGCGGCCGCTTGCATATCGCCCACATCAGCGCAGCCGGTGCCGTGGAGCTGCTGCGCTGGGCCAAGGCCCGCGGAGCGGCCGTTACCGCCGAGGCCACACCCCACCACCTCTGTCTGACCCACGAGGCCGTCCTCGGCAACGGCGAAGCGCCGGGCGGCCTGGCCTACGACACCAACGCCAAGGTAAACCCTCCCCTGCGGGCCCGCGCCGATGCCGCTGCCTGCGCGCTAGCCCTGGCCGAGGGCGTCATCGACTGCGTCGCCACCGACCACGCGCCCCACGCGGTGGAGGACAAGCTGTGCGAGTTCGACCTGGCCGCTTTCGGCATCTCCGGCCTGGAGACGGCCCTGGCCCTCTGCCTGTCGCTGGTGCACGAGGGGCGCCTGGCGCTGGAGAGGTTGGTGGAGGCCATGACCATCGGGCCGGTGCGGGCGTTGGGACTCGACCGCCACCTGCCGGGCGTGGGCACCCTGGCCGTGGGCGCCCCCGGCGATGTGACCATCGTCGACCCCACGCAGGAGTGGACGGTCGACCCGGAGCGCTTCGCCAGCAAGGGAAAGAACACGCCCCTCGCTGGCCGCCGCCTGCGGGGCAAGGTCGTCTGCACCATCTATGGAGGCAAGACCGTATGGCGGGAATGAACGAGCGGGGCTTCCTGGTGCTGGAAGACGGGAGCGTATTCCCCGGACGTCCCTTCGGCGCAGACGGCCCCGCCTATGGCGAGGTCGTCTTCTCCACAGCCATGACCGGCTACCAGGAGATGCTCACCGACCCCTCGTACGCGGGCCAGATACTGGTGCTCACCTACCCTCTCGTGGGCAACTACGGCATCAACCGCGAAGATGTCGAGTCGTCTCGCATCCAGGTGCGGGCGCTGGTGGTGCGGGAGGCCTGCTCTCTGCCTTCCCACTGGGCGGCGGAGATGACCCTGCACGAATACCTGGCCTCGCAGGGGGTCCCTGGGCTGGAAGGGGTGGACACCCGCGCCCTGACGCGGCGCCTGCGTTCCCGCGGCGTCATGATGGGCGCCATCGCCGTCGGCGAGTCGGCGGAGGAGGCGCTGGAGCGCCTGCGCTCCCTGCCCCGCTACGGCACCACTGACCTGGTGCGCGAGGTGACGGCGGAGGAGCCATACGTGTGGCCCGAGCCGCCAGCTCCGCGCTACCACGTCGCCGTCGTCGATGCGGGCGTCAAGTACAACATCATGCGGCTCTTGCGTCAACGTGGGTGCCGCGTGACGGTGGTGCCGGCCACGACGCCCACCGAGGATCTGCTCGCCCTGGGGCCGGACGGGCTGGTGTTGTCGCCGGGCCCGGGCGACCCCGCCCTGCTGGACTACCTGGTGGGGGCGGTGCGGCCGTTGCTGGGCCGGCTGCCGGTGCTGGGCATCTGCCTGGGGCACCAGGTCGTCGCGCGCGCCTTCGGGGCGCGCACCTTCAAGCTCAAGTTCGGGCACCGGGGGGCCAACCATCCCGTGAAGGACCTGCACACGGGGCGGGTCTTCATCACCTCGCAGAACCACGGCTACGCCGTCGACCCCGATGGCCTGCACGGGGGCATCCAGGTCTCCCAGGTGCACCTGAACGACGGCACGGTGGAGGGCCTCTGGCACCCGGAACTGCCGGTGCTGACCATCCAGTACCACTCGGAGGCATCGCCGGGGCCGCTGGACAATGTCTACATCTTCGACCGCTTCCTAGAGATGGTGAAGGCTCACAGGGAGGCGAGATGAGCATTCAGTTGCTGCGGGCCGGCCGACGTCACGCTGCGGCCATCGCTCGGGTGGGGCAGGAGATCATAGCCGAGATGGGTGCCCAGGCCACCGCCTTGCCACTGCCCATGACCGCCGAAGGAGTGGCCCAGCGCATAACTGCCTACCGCGGGCGCGGGGCCATGTTTCTGGCCCGGGACGGGCGCCGGCCTGTCGCCTTCGCCGCCCTGGAGCCCGATGCCAGCGACCCGGACACCTGCGTGCTGGGCGTGTGGGTGCTCAGGGACTACCGCCGCCGGGGCATCGGGCGGGAACTGGCGCTGATGGCGCTGGAAGTAGCCAGGGGCAAGGGGTATCGCCGCTTGCGGGGCACCATACCGGAGGGGAACGAGGCGGCCCTGAGCTTCTTCGGTGAGCTGGGCTCGCTGGCCCAGGCCGTGGGCGGCGGCATGCAGTACGAGCTGCCGCTGTGAAGAGATCTGTGAACGAGGGACAGGGAGCTGCAACGTATGGATAGTCCGCGGAAGGTCCTAATCATAGGCTCGGGACCCATCGTTATCGGGCAGGCGGCCGAGTTCGACTACTCCGGCTCCCAGGCCTGTCGCTCCCTCCGCGAGGAGGGCATCCAGACCGTCCTCGTCAACCCCAACCCGGCCACCATCATGACCGACGAGGACATCGCCGACACCGTCTACATCGAGCCCCTCACGGTGGAGGTGTTGGCGCGGATCATCGATAGGGAGCGGCCCGACGGCCTCCTGGCCACCCTGGGCGGCCAGACCGGCCTCAACCTCGCCGTGGCCCTGGCCGATGCCGGCGTCCTCGACGAGTACGGCGTAAAGGTCTTGGGCACCCCTATCGAGTCCATCCGCAAGGCCGAGGACCGGGAGCTCTTCAAGCGCCTGCTGGACGAGATCGGCGAGCCGCGGCCCGAAAGCGAGACGGTCACCACCTTGGAGGACGCCCGGCGGGTGGCCAGGGAGCTGGGCTTCCCGATAGTGGTGCGCCCCGCCTACACCCTGGGCGGCACCGGCGGCGGCATCGCCCACGACATGGAAGAGCTGGAGCATATCGTCTCCATCGGTCTGAAGGCATCGCCCATCCACCAGGTACTGCTGGAGCGCTGCCTGCTCGGCTGGAAGGAGCTCGAGTACGAGGTAATGCGCGACAGCGCCGACAACTGCATCACCGTGTGCAACATGGAGAACCTCGACCCCATGGGCGTCCACACGGGCGACAGTATAGTGGTGGCCCCGAGCCAGACGCTCACCGACAAAGAGTACCATATGCTGCGCTCGGCCGCCCTCAAGATCATCCGTGCCCTGCGCATCGAGGGCGGGTGCAATATCCAGTTCGCCCTGGCGCCGCGCCGGGAGATAGCCTCCTGGGCCCTCTCGCCCGAGGGCCGGCCGCCGTACTACGTCATCGAGGTCAACCCCCGGGTCTCTCGCAGCTCTGCCCTGGCGTCCAAAGCCACTGGCTACCCCATCGCCCGGGTGGCGGCCAAGATCGCCGTGGGCAAGAGGCTGGACGAGATCGCCAACCGGGTGACGGGCAAGACAACGGCGGCCTTCGAGCCGGCTCTGGACTACGTGGTAGTCAAGATCCCCCGCTGGCCCTTCGACAAGTTCCCCCTGGGCGAGCGGCGTATCGGCACACAGATGAAGGCCACCGGCGAAGTGATGGCCGTCGCGCGCACCTTCGAGGAGGCATTGCAGAAGGCGGTTCGCTGCCTCGAGTTCGGCGGTCGCACGCTGTTGTGGGAAGACCCTTCCTGGACGGAGGAGCAGGTCCGGCAGCTCATTGCCGAGCCCAACGACCAGCGTCTGTGGGCCATCATGGCCGCGCTGCGCCGGGGCATGGAGCCCATGCAGGTCTCGCTGCTGTCCGGCATCGATCCCTGGTTCGTGGAGAAGCTCGCCGGGCTGGTGGCGCTGGAGTGGAGGCTGCTGTCCGAGCCACTGACGCCAGAGCTCCTGCGCTCGGCCAAGCGCAAGGGCTTCCCCGACCGCGACATCGCCACCCTGGCTGACATGCTGCCCGAACAGGTGCGCGAGCTGCGCCAGAAGTGGGGCATCCGCCCCGTCTACAAGATGGTAGATACGTGCGCGGCCGAGTTCGAGGCCGAGACGCCCTATTTCTACAGCACGTACGAGGACGACCCCGAGGCGGAGAACGAGGCCAGCGCCCTGGCGGGGCCTAAGGCGCTGGTCATCGGCTCCGGCCCCATACGCATCGGCCAGGGCATCGAGTTCGACTATTGCTCGGTACACGCCGTTTGGGCGCTGGAGGAGGAGGGCTACCGGGCCATCATCGCCAACTGCAACCCAGAGACGGTCTCCACCGACTTCGACACCAGCGACCGGCTCTACTTCGAACCTTTGGACGAGGAAGGGGTGCGCGACATCCTAGAGAACGAGGCGGGCGACGGCGCGCCGCCGGCCAGCATCGTGCAGTTCGGCGGCCAGACCGCCATCAACCTGGCCGTGCCCCTGGACAGGGCCAACCTGCCCATCCTGGGCTCCAGCGCCGAGACCATCGACATCGCCGAAGACCGGGCCCGCTTCGAGGCCCTGCTGGAAGACCTGGGCATACCCCGCCCGCCCGGCGCAGCGGTGGAGAGCCTGGAGGAAGCGCTGGAGACGGCTGGCCGCATCGGATATCCCGTGCTGGTGCGCCCCAGCTACGTGCTGGGAGGCCGCGCCATGGAGATCGTTCAGGGGCCGCGGGAACTGATACGTTATGTCGAGGAAGCCGCCCAGGTGGGGCAGGGCCGCGCCATCCTCATCGACAAGTATCTGGAGGGCATCGAGGCCGAGGTGGATGCCATCTGCGACGGCCACGATATCCTCATCCCCGGCATTATGCAGCACATCGAGCGGGCGGGCGTCCACTCCGGCGACTCCATGGCCGTCTACCCCGCCATCGGCCTCACAGCCGAAGAGGTGGAGACCATCGTCGACTACACGCGCCGCATCGCCCTGGCGCTGGACGTGCGGGGACTCATGAACGTGCAGTTCGTTATCATGCGCGAGGGCGGCCGCTCCGCCGTTTATGTGCTGGAAGTGAACCCGCGTTCCAGCCGCACCGTGCCTTTCATCTCCAAGGCTACGGGCGTCCCCATGGTGCGCCTGGCGGTGAAGGCCATGCTGGGCAAGCGGCTGCCCGAACTCGGCTACCCTTATGGCCTGTGGCCCAAGCAGGGATTGGTGGCGGTGAAGGCGCCCGTGTTCTCCATGTCCAAGCTGGCCGGCGTGGACACCCACCTGGGGCCCGAAATGAAGTCTACAGGCGAAGTGATGGGCATCGACCGCGACTTCCGCTCCGCGCTGGCCAAGGCGCTGCAGGCCGCCGACCTGGCGCTGAAGCCCGGCGGCGTCGTCCTGCTCTCCCTGGCCGACCGCACCAAACCGGAGGCGATCCCCATCATCCGCCGACTGGCCCAGGCGGGCTGCCGGCTGTATGCCACCGAGGGCACGGCGGCCCTGATCCGGGCCCTCGGGCTGGAGGTAGCCGAAGTCACCAAGCGGCTGGACCAGGGGCATCCCAACGTTATCGATGTCATCGACCAGGGGCTCGTAGACGTGGTCATCAACACGCCCGAGGGCTCGCAGACAGCCACCCTGCGCGATGGCTTCTACATCCGGCGCGCGGCAGTGGAAAAGCGCGTCCCCTGCTTCACCTCGCTGGACACGGCCCGGGCAGCGGTGGAGGCCATGCTGGTAGACCCGGGCCACTACTCGGTCCTGCCCCTGCCCGAGTACCGCAACGGCGCCCGCCCATGACAGCAGAGCGGCTCCAGCTACAGCGGGCGGTAGTGCTCTCGCAGGAGGAGGTGTGCCGCGACACGTTCCTGATGTGGCTATCCTGCCCCGCCCTCGTGCGGGGGGCCGCCCCCGGGCGCTTCCTGATGCTGCGCTGTAGCGACGGCCTCGACCCCCTGTTGCCCCGCCCCATGAGCTACCACCGCTTCCGCGACCGCGACGGCGAGCGGCAGTTCGCCATTCTCTACGATGTGCGAGGCCGCGGCACCCTCTGGCTCTCCCGCCGCCGCCCGGGCGACGAGGTGCTGGCCTTCGGACCGCTGGGCAGGGGGCTACAGGTCCGCCCCGATGCCCGCAACCTGCTGCTGGTGGCAGGCGGCCTGGGCATCGCCGGTCTGGTGGCCCTGGCCGATGAAGCGGTCGCCCAGGGACGCTCGGTGACCCTCCTGGCCGGCGCCCGCACCGCCGTCCGCCTGCTTCCTCCGTCGTTCCTGCCCCCCGAGGTGGAGGTGGTGTACGCCACCGACGACGGCTCGCGGGGCCATCACGGCCCGGTAACAGCGCTGTTGCCGGAGTACCTGGACTGGGCCGATCAGGTCTTCGCCTGCGGCCCAGCGGCGATGTTCGCCGCCATGGCCGAGACCCTGAGAGCGCGAGCGTCGCGGCGGCCGGTACAGGTACTGATGGAGGAGCGCATGGGCTGCGGCACCGGCATCTGCTATGGCTGTGCCGTCTTTCCACGTCGGGGCGGGGTGCGCCTGGTCTGCAAGGATGGCCCCCGCTTCGACCTGCGCGACCTGTTCTAGCGAAACTGCGAGCGCCCCGCCACGTTAGTATAATCGGGTAGGGGTAGGGCGCCAGCGGACCGTGTGCCCACGGCAGGGCGTGTGATCGCAGGAGGAACGAGATGAGAGGCGCCCACCTCCCCGGTAACACCGGCCACCCCTCGGTCGCTGTCGTTTCTCTGACCGCCCTATTTCTGGCGACCTCCCTCCTGCTGGCTGGCTGCGGCGACCGCGAGACGCCGCCGACTCCACGCCCGACCTCCACACCAGCCTTCACACCGGCCGCCGCTACCGGGACGCCTGTCCACACAATGCACCTTGTGGTGGAGCCATATCGCGGCGACTTTGGCCCTCTCCCCGAGCTGGGCGGAGCGGTGGTGGACGTGGCCACGGGGGCGACCAACGGCCGTTACTGCTTCGACCCCCGATGGGCTCGATGGTGGCCCGACGGCTCGGGCTTCGGCTTCGTCTGCTCTACGTCCAATTGGGAGATGGTGGTGGGGCAGGCGAGGCTCCAGGGCGAGCAGGTGGAGGTCGAGCAGGCCTACCTCCTGCGCGGCGTCCAGGCCCGGCCGGGAGGCATGTCCTGGTTCATCTACCCCCGGGACTGGGCGCCCGACGGCAGGAGGCTCCTGGTGAGCGCCCACAGCCCGCCTGTGCCGCCGGACGCCGCCACGCCGGCTCCAGCCGACGGGGAGACTGAGGGCGAACTCTACGTCTTCGACGCGCGGTCGGGCGCAGTTCAGCTCGTGTTCTCTGCGCCCGGTCACGTGCGCGGCGAATGGTCCCCACGCGGTGACCGCATCGCCGTGGCCCGCCTGTGGGGGTTCGACGCCAGGCTCCGCGCCCTGGGTGCCGAGGTGGTCATCATACGCCCCGATGGGAGCGAGCCGGTGGTCGTCAGGGGGCCGGAGGGCGAGGACGTCTACTACGACCTGGCATGCCATGACCCACTGTGGGTCAGCTGCTGGTCGCCGGACGGGTCCATGCTGATCGTGAAGGGCGCCAGGACCGCCCTGACCCTGGGCGCCATGTATGTGGTGCGGGCCGACGGCACCGGCCTGCGGCAGATAAGCGAGGACGGCATGGCCTTCGCTGGCTGGTCGCCCGACGGCCGGGCCGTGCTGGTGACCGCCCCCACCGGCGATGTCTACGACCGTGAGATCCTCCTGCTGCCGCTGGACGGGGGTGCGCCCAGGAGGGTCGGGCGGGGGCTGATGCCCGCCTGGTCGCCCGACGGACGGAGCGTGGCCTACGACAGCGGCCCCTGCATCGAGCGCTCGGTGGCCCGCTTCGACGTGGGCACCGGTCGGAGCACGGCGCTCAGCGGGCCCCTCGGGGCGCTCATTCAACTGGCCTGGTCGCCCAGGGGCGACGTCATCGCCGTTTCCGTCATCGCTCGGCCGGAGACGTCCGCAGTCTACCTGGTCCAGGCCGACGGGTCGGGGGTGAGGAAGCTGCCCGTCGCCACGTCGCGGCTGCTCTGGTCGCCCCGCGGCACCCACCTGCTGGTGGCCCCTTACGTGGGCGACCACTGCGTGTATGACTGATGAGTGGCAGGCCCTACCATCCAGCTCGCAAGAGGCCGCTGGCAACCCTTCTGCCTTTGGCGTGCATCGCCCTGACGACCGCCCTGCTGCTGACCGGTTGCGGCGGCAGTGATGGGGCACCCCCGGAGCAGACACCGACGCCGGCCGCAGCCAGCCGGACACCCAGCGGTGTCGGTGACACTCCCCTCCGTATCGTGGTCCAACCATACAGCGGCGACCTGCCGTCAGACACTATCGGTCGCCAACTCATAGACGTGACAAGCGGCTCCAGGGTGTCCCTGTCCTGCCTGGAGCAGGCGCGGGCGCAGCAAGCCGACCGGTCTACCTTTGGCTTCGTCTGCCGGAGCGATCCCGAGTGGCTCATCGTCGGGCAGGCCCGCGTCGTAGGCGACCGGGTGGAGGTGACGCAGGCGTTCCGCCTACAGGGGTTTGGCGGGGACGCCGACCAAGGACGGTGGCTCATCCGGGTGGCCGGATGGGCGCAGGATGCCAGGCGGCTCGCCTTGTGGACGGAGCCTGTGTCGCCGACGGTGGACGTGGACCGGGCTGATGCTTCCGAGCTTTATGTGTTCGATAGCCAGAGCGGCCGCTTGTCCAGGCTGTTCGGCACGCGAGGCCTGATCAGGTATGCGGAGTGGTCGCCGCAGGGAGACCGCCTCGCTGTCATGTATCGGGCGCCGGGCCTGCGGGTCGCCATTGTATCGGCGGCGGGGGGCCCGCCGGTGGCGGTGCAGGCGCCGGCGGGCATGGAGCTCGTCCTGGCATCCCGCTGTCGCGACTTCTTTCGGGTGTCCTGCTGGTCGCCCGACGGGTCGCTCGTAGCATTGGAAAGAGCGGGCGCCAACTGGCCCGAAGGCATCTACGTCGCCACGGCGGACGGCAGCAGGCTTCAGGCGGTGGTCGAGGGGCCGGCGAGCTTCGTGCAATGGGGTCCTGACAGCAGGTCGCTTCTGGCACTCGTCGGGCAGGAGGGCGCTGCCTGGGAATTGCAGGTGCGTTACCTGGACGGACGCCAGCCGGTGCGCATCGGCGAGGCCTGGTTTGCCGGGTGGTCTCCCGACGGCCGCCTGATCGCCTACACTCGAGGCGAGTGCGCCGCGCAGGAACTGGTGCTGACCGACCCATCGGGGGCTACATCGCGGGTGCTCGCGACTGGGCTGGGCGCAGTGCTGGGATTCGTGTGGTCGCCTCGCGGCGATTTCCTGGCCCTCTCCAGCCTCGGGCGGCCCACCGACAATGCGGGGCTGCTGCTGGTCGAGCCCTCGACGCAGGCCGCGCACCGGCTCAGCAACGACCCGATGCTGGTCTCGTGGGCCCCGACAGGCGGACAGCTCATCGCTGCCCCCTTCGTGGGCGACCGGTGCACGTAGTGGTCGAAACAGGGCGGGCCAGGCTATACTCTTGCCAGCGATAACCCGAGGCAGGAGGTGTGCCATGTCCGGCCACGTGTTGCGCGTGGGCAACATCGAGGTCATCGAGCTACTGGACACGCCCATGGCCTTCCCCTTCGAGGCCTTCTTCCCCCAACAGGGGCCGCAGCCGTTCGAGGCCTACCGCCAGCTCTACCCGGGCGCCTACTCGCCCGATGGCCGCTTCCAGACCTATGCCCAGGCGTACGTGGTGCGGGCCGGCGGTCGCACCATCCTCGTCGATACCGGCGTGGGCCCCGGACCCCATGACTGGCTGGGCGGCGCCCGCGGCCGTCTCGTGGACGACATGCAGGAGAAGGGAGTACGCCCGGAGGACATCGATATCGTCGTCTTCACCCACCTGCATGGCGACCACGTGGGCTGGACCCTGCAATACGAGGCCGGCTCTCCCCGGCCCACCTTCCCTCGCGCCCGCTACTACGTGCCCCAGGCCGACTGGGACTTCTTTACCGACCCCTCCCGAGTCGGCCAGTGGGGCACCGACAGGACCATCGTGCCCCTTAAGGACCTGGGGGCGCTGGAGCTGTTCAGCGGCGAGGTGACCCTGGCCGATGGGGTGACCACCATGCCCACGCCGGGTCACACCCCTGGCCACACCAGCATCCTGCTTGCCTCGCTGGGGGAGCGGGCGCTCATCTGCGGCGACCTGGCCCACCACCCCGCCCAGGTGGACCAGCCCTCCTGGGTGCCAGCTTTCGACACCGACGGGGCACAGGCAGCGCAGACCCGCAGCCGGGTCCTGGACATGCTGGAGTCGGAGGGGCTCGTGGCGGTCTTCTGCCACTTCCCTGTGCCCGGTTTCGGCCGTGTAGTGAGGCTGGAGGGGCGTCGCGTCTTCCGCGCCCTGTGAGAGAGCGCAGCGACAGCATGCCCCGGGCCCCATGGGGCCCGGGGCATGCTAACAGACGCGCAGGCCCATCGGTCGCGCTCGTGCCCGGCCGACGGCTGGACGTCCGCGCAGGCTACGGTCGCTAGCCGCTAGCGGTCGATTGCAGGGCGAAGTGCTGCACGCTCGCCTTGGCCGCCACCCTCTGGGCGATATCCATGATGGCACGCGCCACCGGCGAGTCGGGGTCGGCCTCCACGATAGGCAGGCCACGGTCGGCCCCCTCTCTCACCGTCGGGTCCAGGGGCACCTCGCCCAGAAAGTCCAGCCCCAGGCGGGACGCCACCTCCCGGACGAGTCCGTGGCCGAAGATGTCCACCCTGCCCTGGCAGTGAGGGCAGACGAAGTAGCTCATGTTCTCCACCACGCCGAAGACGGGCACGTTCAGCCGCTCGAACATGCTCACCGCCTTCAGCGAGTCCTCCACGGATACGGAGTTCGGGGTGGTAACGATGACGACGCCGGTGACAGAGGCCTCCTGGGCCAGGCTCATGGAGGCGTCGCTGGTGCCCGGCGGCAGGTCCACCACCAGGTAGTCCAGCTCCCCCTCCTCGCTCCAGGGCACATCGTGCAGCAACTGGCGCACGCCCGTGCCGATCATGGGCCCCCGCCAGATGACAGCGGTGCCCGGCTTGAGCAGGAAGCCTAGAGAGACCACCTTCAGCCCGTACCGCTCGACGATGGAGAGGCCCCGCTCGGCCTGGAATCCGGCCGGCAGGCCCAGCATGGTAGGGATATTGGGGCCCGTCAGGTCGGCGTCCAGCAGCCCCACGCGGGCACCGAAGCGGCGCAGGGCGAGGGCCAGGTTGACAGCGATGGTGGACTTGCCGACGCCTCCCTTGTTGGAGGCCACGGCGATGATGTTGCGCACGCCCTCTACCGGCCGGGGACCGCGCTGCCGGGTGGCCCGCACCTCGGCCTGCATCTCCACCTCGGCATGCTCCACTCCGGGCAGGGCCAGCAGCAGTTCCTCAGCCTGACGCTTCATCTGCTCGCGCACGGGACAGGCAGGCGTTGTCAGGGTGATGGTCACCTTCACGTTGCCGCCACAGATGGCCACGTCTTCGCCTTTAACGAAGCCGAGGCTGACGATGTCCCGGTGCAGGTCCGGATCCTGGATGCGACTCAGAGCAGCCAGGACAGCTTCCCGGCTGACCTGACCGTCCTCAGGCCTCTTCTCGGCCATATGCTGGACCTCCTGTCGGTGCCTCTTCTTCGATGTCCGATGTCTCCACCACGAAACGGCAGCACTCGGCCCCCCGCGCCATGAACTGCTCGCAGCGCACTGGGCGGCCGAGCAGCCGGCCGAGGAGGGCCATGTGCCACTGGCACACCTCCTCGTAGGACTGCGCCACCCGATAGTAAAGGCAGTTGTAGTCCAGTATCTCGAACCCCTTTTCGGTGCGGCGCCACTCGGCCAAAGCCCCCTCTTCGGTCATCAGGCGGGCAAGCACCTGCACCCGTTGGGAGAGAGGCCTGCCTTCCACCAGGGGCAAGTACTGGGCGGCAGCCTTCTCCAGCGCCCTCGCCAGAAGCCGTCGCCGTCTCTCGGAGGCGGAGACGTTGCTCGCTTCGGCTTCCTCCATATGCCCCACTTCCTCCAGGAGGAGGAGGGCCAACCGGTCGTAGCGCTTGGGGTAGCAGTCGTGGCCGGCAGGGGTGAGGGCGTAGAGGTGATGGGGACGGCCGCTGCTGCGGCGCACCTCTCGGGAAGTGACCAGCCGGTCGCGCTCCAGGGCCATGAGGTGCTGGCGCACGGTAATGCGGGCGAGCCCCAACGCCCTGGCCAGGTCGTCGACAGTGGCATCGCCGTAACGCTTGAGGTGGTCGAGTATCTGTCTCTTAGTGGGGTGCATGACGGCCCTTGGCGGTGGTTGACCCGCTCCCTAACATCCCGACTGTCACCCGATTTTAATCCGGGGCGGCTACCGTGTTGCGGTAAGCACCGTCCACTAGCAGTATACCATGGGGCGAGGATGGAGGCACTGTTGGAAGGATTGATAAAGTGGAAACTGTAAATACCACCGATAGCTTGACAGCCGGCGGGCGCCCTGCTATACTGGCGGCACTGGTGAAGGTTGTAACAAAGTCCCCTCGGGGACGCAACAAAACCGGCTGCGGCAACGTTAAACATATCGAGGAGGTGAACGACGTGAGCGAGGCGGCTGTGGAGGAGCGGGAGACTCAGGTGATAGAGTGCCGCCACCACTGGGTCATCGAGACGCCCAGCGGGAGCCTCAGCGTGGGCCGCTGCCGCCGCTGCGGCGCGGTGCGGGAGTTCCGCAACTCCATGCCCGACACCTACTGGGACGAGGAGTCCTCCGTGGGCGCCTGGGGCAAGAGGTCTTCGGCGGCGTCGGCCGGAGAGAAGGCCCAGGCAGACGAGGCCGACAGCGAGCCGGCGCTAGCGCTCTAGCACCTTCCTCGCGACGTGCGGAGGGGCCCCGCCGCGGCGGGGCCCTCTTTTCCCGCCCCCCGCTGGCGCGTTCCAGACCGCCTTGACCCGCGCCGCCCCTTATAATGGCCTCGAGATGGACCTGCGAGTGCACATCGGTGGCGGCAAACGGGGGCTGGTGCTGGCCAACCCCGTCCTCACCGCCTCCGGGTGCTTCGGTAACGGCATCGAGTTCCTGCGCGTCTTCGACATCCAGCGCCTGGGCGGCATCGTCAGCAAGGGCATAACCTTGCGCCCGCGCCTCGGCAACCCCCAGCCGCGCATCGTGGAGACGCCGGCCGGCATGATCAACTCTATCGGCCTGCAGACCGTGGGCGTGGACGCGGTGCTCCGGGAGCTGGCGCCTATCTGGGCCACCTGGAGCGTGCCCGTCATCGCCAACATCGCTGCCGAGCGCGTGGAGGACTATGCCGAGCTGGCCCGCCGCCTGGACGAGGCGCCTGGCGTCTCGGCCCTGGAGCTGAATATCTCCTGTCCCAACGTGGAGAACGGGCTCGAGTTCGGCTCCAGGCCCGAGCCGGCAGCAGCTGTTGTGCAGGCGGTGCGGCAGGCCACGGGCCTGCCCGTCATCGTCAAGCTGACGCCCACCGCCGGCGACGTGGTGGCCGTGGCCGCCGCCGTCGTGGAGGCAGGGGCCGATGCCCTGACCATCGCCAACACCTTCCCTGCCCTGAGCATCGATATCCAGCGCCGTCGGCCCGCGCTGGGATGGGGCTCTGGCGGCCTTTCTGGCCCGGCCATCCGCCCCATCGTCCTGAAGATGGTGTACGACGTTGCTCGCGCCGGCCTGGGCGTTCCCATCATAGGCTGTGGGGGCATCGCCACCTGGCAGGACGCGGTGGAGTACCTCATGGCCGGGGCCAGCGCCGTGCAGGTCGGTACGGCCACCTTCTTCAACCCGCGCGCCCCCCTGGAGGTGCTGGAGGGCTTGCAGGAGTTCCTGCGCCAGGAGGGCATCGAAGAGCTGCGTGAACTGGTAGGAGCGGCCGTTAGCGCGGGGCAGGCGAAAAAGGTGTATTCTGGGGCCGAGGGCTAGCCAGTAAGACCCCGTTCCTGGTATGAAAATGGGGGAGGGCTAGTCTGGACACGGCTGACGGCGGCCGGCCACCGGGGCCGGCGGAGGTGCTCATGGCAGGAGAGGGCGAGGGAGGAAGGAGATGGGGTCTCCGCCATTAGCAGTCGAGTCCGCCCGGCCGACAGGCCGGCGCTGGGGCGGCCTTCCGCCCTGGACATGGGAGCTGGCCTTGGCCAGCCTGCCTGTCCTCCTGGGGCTGGCGGTGCGGCTGGTCCACGTCCTGCCGGCGGGATTCCCCCTGAACGACGGCGGCATGTTCTACGTCATGGCGCTGGATATCCAGCGCCACGGCTTCGGCCTGCCTGACTTCACGTCGTACAACGGCTTGCGCATACCTTTCGCCTACCCGCCTCTGGCCTTCTACCTGGCCGCTGCTCTGGACAAGGTCGGGCCCTGGTCCCTGGCCGATGTGATGCGTTTCCTCCCCCTGTCGGCCAGTGTGCTGAGCATCGGCGCCCTGTATCTGCTAGCGCGGACGGTGATGGGCCGCGGGCTGGTGCCGCTGGTGGCGGCCGTCGCCTTCGCCCTGGCGCCACGTAGCTTCATCTGGCAGATCGTCGGCGGAGGCCTGACCCGGGCGTTGGGGCAGCTACTGGCGATCCTTGCCTTGTGGCAGGGCTACCTGATGTTCAGGGAGGGCAAGGGGCCGCGCCCGCTGGCCATCGTCCTCGCCTCCCTGGCTGTCCTCACCCACCCCGAAATGGGCTGGCTGGTAGCCTTCAGCTACGCCTTCTTCTTCGTCACCATGGGCCGAAGCCGGACAGGCGTGGTGAGCGCGGCGGTGACCGCATCGGCCGTGGCCGCGCTGACCACGCCCTGGTGGCTGACGGTGTTGCTGCGTCACGGCATCGAGCCGCTGCTGGCGGCCGCCCAGACGGGCAAGACCGACTGGCTGTCGTGGAAGTTCATCAACATGATCCAGCCGTACTTCACCGAGGAGCCCTTCTTCCCGCTGCTGGCGCTGCTCATGTATGCCGGCGGCGTCATCTCTGCCTTCAAGGGCGAACTGTTCGTGCCGGCCTGGTTCCTGCTCATCCTGTACATCGACCCGCGCGTGGCCTACACCAGTGCCATGGTGCCCGGCTCCCTGCTGGCGGGTGTGGCGGTGTCCACACTGCTGGACGTGGCCCAGCGAGAAGGCAGGGCCCTGCGGCTCCCACGCTGGCTGTTGGAGGCGCGGGCGCGCTGGCGGCGGTGGGCGCTCCTCGCTGCACGGCCCTGGCCGGTGGTGGGGCTGCTGCTGCTAGCAACCTACGGCACCTACTCTTCGGTGAAGGCGGACCGAGCGCCGGAATCGCCCCTGCTCTACGTGCCCGACGACGCCCGGGCGGCCATGTCGTGGATAGCCAGCAGCACGCCGGGAACGGCCAAGTTCGTCATCGTCGAGGGGCGCTACAACCCGTGGATCGATGCTATCTCGGAGTGGTTCCCGGCTCTGACGGGCCGCGTGAGCATCGCCACCATCCAGGGCTTCGAGTGGCTGGGGCTCCGGCGGTACGAAAGCCAGCACTTCTTGTACTGGGCATTCCAGGACTGCGCCTATCAGCAGGCATCGTGCCTTGATCAGCGGGCCATCATCTACAACACGGCCTTCACGCACGTCTTCTTGCCGAAGGTGGGTAATCAGGACTGCTGCATAACCCTGCGCACCTCGTTGCGGTACGACGCCAACTATCGTGTCATTTACGACGGGCCGGGCGGCACCATCTTCGAACGCGACCGGCCCGACAGGATCACCTACAACCTCCCTGTGAGCTGAGGTGCGCAGGGGCCATGGGCCCTCCCAACGAGAAGCCCCCTCCCTGGTGGCAGGAGACGTGGGTGCTGACCAGGGCTATTTTCGGCATCCTTTTGTGGCCGCTGCTGGCCCTGATAGCGGTAGTAGTGGCGATAGCCGGCCTGGTGGTGGCCTTCGGCGCTGGCTGGCCCTGGGGACTGCTGGCCCTGGCCATTATCGCCCTGGCGGTAGCGGCCTTCGCCTGGTGGGACAGGCGACGCACGCCCCCTCAGGACTGACCGCCGCCTGCCTCGATGACCTCGAAGGTGTAGCGGTACCAGGTCCCGTCGGGATAGGGCGCCGTGGGCAGGGCCTGGTCCTCGAACGCCGCCACCGTCGCCGCGCCCCCCTCGCGCACGTACCGCTGGCAGTCCTCCAGGGTCTGCCAGCGCGTTATCTGGCCCATCTGCCCGTCGCCGTGTACGCCCCACAGGTACTGGACCGAGACGAAGCCGGGCTGCCGCTGCAGCACCGAGAGGACGCGGGGCATAGCCTGCTCGAGCCGGGCCTGCCACTCCTGACGGTCGCGAATGCGCGTCTTGCGGACGACGATGGAGACCACCATGGCCACCTCCTGGCGCGCCAGTCTCTGTGCCCTGTTATACTGGATACGCCGTGCGAGCGCTAACCGTCGAGGCCCGCATACACGACGTGATGCAGCGCATCGAGACGGCCTGCCATAGGGCCGGCCGATCTCCCGACGAGGTGACCGTCATCGCCGTCGCCAAGGGCTTCCCGGCCGAGGCGGTGCTGGAGGCCTACGCCGCTGGCCTGCGCCATTTCGGCGAGAACCGCGTACAGGAAGCGGCAGCCAAGCGTCCGCGCCTGGCCCATCTGGACGTTACCTGGCACATGGTGGGACACCTGCAGACCAACAAGGTCAGCAGAGCGCTGGAGCTGTTCGACGTCGTCCACAGCGTGGACTCGCTGCGGCTGGCGCAGGAGCTGAGCCGGCGCTCGAGGCGGCGGCTCCCCGTGCTCGTGGAGGTCAACGTGGCCGGAGAGGCCACCAAGTTCGGCTTCCCGCCCGAGGAGGCGGCGGCCGCGGCCGAGGCCATCGCCCGCCTGCCCAACCTCGACGTCATCGGCCTCATGACGGTAGCACCGCTAGCCGACGACCCCGAGGAGGTGCGGCCTGTCTTCCGCCGCCTGCGCGATCTGGCCCGCTCCCTGGGCGTTCCCCACCTTTCCATGGGCATGAGCGACGACTTTGAGGTGGCCATCGAGGAAGGGGCCACCATGGTGCGCCTGGGCCGAGCCATTTTCGGCCCCAGGCCCGGGCCGGCGTGACACACATGGGGCAGGTGCTACCGGCATGAGAATTGCCATCATCGGCGGTGGCGTCATGGGCGAGGCCATAGTCAGCGCCCTGCTCCGGCAGGGCGTGGCGGCCGCCGATGACATCGCCGTGTGCGAGGTGCTGGACGACCGCCGCCGCTACCTGTCCGAGAAGCATGGTGTGGCCACCTTCGCCGACGCCTTCCGGGCTGTGGATGGCGCCGGCCTGGTAGTGTTCGCCGTGAAGCCCCAGGAGTTCCCGGCAGCGGCAGCCCCCCTGGCCGGGCGCCTGGGCGAGCGCTCCGTGCTCTCCATCATGGCAGGGGTACGGCTGGCGAGCATCGTCGCCGCCCTCGGCAGCGACCGGGTGGCGCGGGCCATGCCCAACACGCCTGCCCAGATCGGCGAGGGCATCACCGTATGGACGGCGGCGCCAGGCCTGGACAGCGAGGCGCTGGAGGACATCCGCTGCCTACTGGGCGCCCTCGGACAAGAGGTCTACGTGGACGACGAGAAGTACGTGGAGATGGCCACCGCCGTCAGCGGCAGCGGGCCAGGCTTCGTCTTCCTGCTGCTGGAGGCGCTGATAGATGGCGCCGTTCATATCGGCCTGAGACGCGAGGTGGCCACCCGCCTGGTATACCAGACGGTGCTGGGCTCCGTGCGATACGCCGAGGTAACGGGCCGGCACCCTGCCGAGCTGAGGGCGCAGGTGGTATCTCCGGGCGGCACCACCGCCGCCGGCCTGCTCGCTCTGGAGAGATCGGGTGTGAGGGCAGCCATCGTCGAGGCCATCGAAGCCGCCTATCGCCGGGCGCTGGAGCTGGGAGGCAAGTAGCCATCGATACCCTCGCCTATCTCATCCAGATCGTGGCCTATGTGCTCACCCTGGCCATCTTTGCGCGGGCCATCCTCTCCTGGTTCCCCATCGACCCGCGCAACCCGGTGGTGTCGTTCTTGCACGAGATCACGGAGCCAATCCTCGCCCCGCTGCGTCAGGTACTGCCGCGCATAGGCTTCCTCGACCTGTCGCCCCTGGTGGCCATTATTCTCCTGCAGGTGGTGGCGCGCCTGGCTGCCGATGCCCTCACCGGCTAGCGCCTTGCCGCCCTGGGCCCTGCATGGTATGATGACCACGCGCAGGCGAACAAATAAGCTAAAAAGGTGCGTGAGCGGATGAACCAAGAAAACGAGGGCAAGTCCGACCGCCTCCGGGCCCTGGAGATGGCCATCAGCCAGATAGAGAAGGAGTTCGGACGCGGCGCCATCATGCGCCTGGGAGAGGCCAGCCAGCGGCTGCAGGTAGAAGCCATCCCTACCGGCTCCCTGGCCCTGGACCTGGCCCTGGGCGTGGGCGGCATCCCCCGCGGACGAGTGACGGAGATCTTCGGGCCGGAGATGGCCGGCAAGTCGACCCTGGCCATGAGCATCATTGCCCAGGCCCAGAAGATGGGTGGGGTGGCGGCTTACATCGACGTGGAGCATGCCCTGGACCCCACCTTCGCCGCGGCCATGGGTATCGACGTGGGCGACCTTTTGGTCTCCCAGCCCGACACGGGCGAGCAGGCGCTGGAGATTGCGGAGGCCCTGGTGCGCAGCAACGCTGTGGACGTGGTGGTCATCGACTCGGTGGCAGCCCTGGTGCCACGGGCAGAGCTGGAAGGGGACATGGGCGAGTCGTTGCCCGGGATGCAGGCGCGTCTCATGTCCCAGGCCCTGCGCAAGCTGACCGCCACCATCTCGCGCACCCGCACCGCCGTGGTATTCATTAACCAGCTCCGGGAGAAGATCGGCATCGTCTTCGGCAGCCCGGAGGTGACGCCCGGGGGGCGCGCCCTCAAGTTCTACTCCTCGGTGCGCATCGACCTGCGGCGCGTAGAGGCCATCAAGTCCGGCAGCCAGATCATCGGCAACCGGGTGAGGGCCAAGATCGTCAAGAACAAGGTGGCGCCGCCCTTCCGCACCGCCGAGTTCGAGATTATCTTCCACGGCCCCAACGTGGGCATCGGCCGCGAGGGCGACATCCTTGACCTCGGCTCGGCCCTGGGCATCGTGCGCAAGCAGGGAGCTTTCTACTCCTACGGCGAGACTCGGCTGGGCCAGGGGCGCGAGCAGGCCAAGGAGTTCCTGCGTCAGCACCCGGCCCTGGCCGACGAGCTGGAACGGCTGATCCGCGCCAAGGCCGACGAGGCCGCACCGGCCGCCGCCTTCGCCCCTGCCGAGGCCGAGCCAGCCTAAGCATAACGCAAGACACGCCTGGCCCTCGCTACCCGCTGGCGCCTCGTGGCCGGTTCCGGCACGCGTTACCGTCCCGCCCAAGTCCGGGCTCGTGTCGGTCGACCGCTTGCCGCTAGTCGGGCAGCGGCATGGCCCGTATACTTGGGGCGCGGTGGCCCCTGTGGCCCCGACCACCATACCTGCCACTATTGGCTTCGGGCTGCCCGCAGTTTAGACTGTTTCCAAGGTGGGAATATGGAACGAACACGTCGCAACCTGTGGATCGCTTTTCTAGGAGAGGCGAAGGCCAACCGTATGTACATGGCCTACGCCTTGAAGGCGATGGAGGAGGGCCATCCAGAGGTGGCCCAGGTATTCATGGAGGCGGCCGGGGCCGAGACCGTCCATGCCCTGAGCCACCTCAAGGCCCTGGGCGAGGTCCGCTCCACCCTCGAAAACCTGGTGGCCGTCACCGAGGGCGAGGCCTACGAGTTCGAGACCATGTACCCCCGTTTCATTCGCGAGGCCGAGGACGAGGGGCACCACCAGGCTGCCGAGAGCTTCCGCCTCGCTCTGGCCGGCGAGAAGGAGCACCTGCGGCGCTTCCTCGACGCCCTGCATCACCTGGAGCGGAAGACGGGGCAGAAGGCCCGGTCAGCCCCTGCGCCCGGGCGCGCCGTTGCCCCCCCGGAGCCCCTGCCCGAGGAAGCGGTGGCGGTTCCCGATGCAGCCCGCGAGATCGTCACCGAGAAGCAGCGCATCGCCCGCCTGGCGCGCATACGCGAGGTCATCTTCGGCATGCAGGACGGCCTGGTCACCGCCGCCACCGTGGGGCCGGCGGTGGCAGGGGCCACCGCCACCGGCTCCACAGTGCTGGTGGCGGGGCTGGCAGCCATCCTGGGAGGCACCCTGTCCATGTCGGCGGGCAGCTTCCTGGGCTCCCGCGCGGAGCGCCAGGTACAAGAGGCTGAGCTAGCCCGCGAGCGGTGGGAGATCGAACAGCGGCCAGAGGAAGAGCTCGCTGAGCTCATCGAGATGTACCGCCTGGAGGGCTTCACCTACGAGCAGGCGCGGCAGATGGCCGAACGGGTAGCGGCGGACAAGGAGCTCTGGCTGAAGACCATGGCCGAGAAGGAGCTGGGCCTGAGCCCCGAAGTGCTGCCGGAGCCCTCCAAGGATGCCCTGGCCATGGGTGTCTCCTACCTGGGGGCAGGTATCCTGCCCCTCATTCCCTATTTCTTCGCCGCCGGCCCGGCAGCGGTGGCAGCGTCCATTGCCATCGCCGTAGTGGCCCTGTTCGCCATCGGCGCCATCAAGGGCTGGCTGGTCCGGCGCAACCCCCTCCTTTCCGGCGCCGAGGTCACGGCCATCGGCGGCATGGTGGCGGTGGCGGCCTACTTCCTCGGCCGCGTGGCGCCGGTATGAGGAAGTGCATAGACCGCCCCTATCCTCGGCATAACTAACCATTTAGCCACCTTGACTGGGGCCTTTAATAGGGCCTATGATGATGCTGAAGGTCGAACTTTAACAAGCCAGAACGCTGACGCTTGTCAGTTAAGGAAGTGAGGTCGCTATGCCGGAAGGCATACTATTCGCTATCATTTTCGGCCTTCTCGGCGCGGCGGCAGGGGTCATCGGCGGCGCTGCATTGCAGCAGAGACTCACCCATTCCCGTATCGCCGCCGCGGAGCAAAACGCCGCCCGCATACTGAACGAGGCCGAACGACGTCACAAGGAGCTGTTGATCGAGGCCCGTGAAGAGGCCCTGCGCGTCAAGAACCAGGTCGAAGCGGAACTCAAGGAGCGACGCAACGAGCTACAGCGGCTGGAGAGACGTCTCCTTCAGAAGGAAGAAAGCCTAGAACGAAAACAGGAGAGCCTGGAGCGCCGGGAACGCGGCCTCGCCGAGCGCGAGGCCCACCTGGAAGAGCTGCGCGCCCAGCTCCAGCGCCTCGAACAGGAGCAGCGCCAGGAGCTGGAGCGCGTGGCCGGCCTGAGCGTCCAGGAAGCCCGCGACATCCTCCTGGCCGAGGTGGAGCGGGAGGTCCGCGACGAGGCCGCTCGCCGCGTCCGCGAGATCGAGCAGCAGCTCCGCCAGGAGGCCGAAGAGCGCGCCCGCAAGATCCTGGTCACCGCCATGCAGCGGCTGACCAGCGAGGTCGTATCCGAGGCCACGGTGTCGGTGGTGCCTCTGCCCTCCGAGGACATGAAGGGGCGCATCATCGGGCGCGAGGGACGTAACATCCGCACCCTGGAGCACCTCACCGGCGTAGACGTCATCATCGACGATACGCCCGATGCCGTCACCCTCTCCTCCTTCGACCCGGTGCGTAGGGAGATCGCCCGCGTCGCCCTGACCAGGCTCATCAGCGACGGACGCATCCACCCCGCCCGCATCGAGGAGATGGTGGAGAAGGCCAAGCGGGAGGTGGAGCAGGCCATCCAGGAGGCCGGCGAGCAGGCTGCCCTGGAGGCCGGCTGCCCCGGCCTGCACCCCGAGATCCTCAAGTACCTGGGGCGGCTCAAGTTCCGCTACTCCTACGGCCAGAACCAGCTCAAACACGCCGTGGAGACGGCCCGCCTCGCCGCCCTCATCGCTCATGAGCTGGGGGCCGACGTGGAGGTCGCCCGCCGCGGCGGGCTCCTGCACGACCTGGGCAAGGCCGTCGACCACGAGGTGGAGGGCACCCACGCCAAGATCGGCGCCGACCTGGCCCGCCGCTACGGCGTGCCGGCACCGATAGTGCACTGCATCGAGGCCCACCACGAGGAGATCGAGCCTCAGTCGGTAGAGGCGGTGGTGGTCATCGTGGCCGACGCCCTCAGCGGCAGCCGGCCCGGCGCCCGCCGCGAGTCGCTGGAGCAGTACCTCAAGCGGCTGGAGGCCCTCGAGGGCGTGGCCTACTCCTTCCCGGGCGTGGAGAAGGCCTTCGCCATCCAGGCCGGGCGCGAGATCCGCGTCATCGTCAGGCCCGACGAGATCGACGACCTGGGCGCCTTCCGCCTGGCGCGGGACCTGAGCCGCAAGATCCAGGAGAGCCTGGAGTACCCGGGCCAGATCAAGGTCACTGTCATTCGCGAGAAGAGGGCGGTGGAGTACGCCCGCTGAGCCGGGCATCCAGCGTCCCGGGAGTCGGCCATGCGCGTTTTGATGATAGGGGACGTGGTGGGCAAGCTGGGACGGCACGTGCTGTCCCAGCTCGTGCCCGAACTGCGTCGCCAGTACGGCCTGGACCTGGTCATCGCCAACGGCGAGAACGCCGCCAGCGGCAAAGGGCTAACGCCCGAGACGGCGCAGGAGATGCTCTCCGCCGGCGTCGACGTCATCACCTCCGGCAACCATATCTGGCAGTACCGCGAGGTGTACCCGCTCCTGGACGGCGACTGGCCCATCCTCCGCCCGCTCAACTATCCCGAAGGGGCGCCGGGCAAGGGCGTGTGGGCCCGCGACGGGGTTGCGGTCATCAACCTCCAGGGACGCGTCTTCATGCCCCACCACATCGACTGCCCCTTCCGCGCCGCCGACAGGGCCCTGGCCCATGTCCAGGGCTCGGCCCGCATCGTCATCGTCGATATCCACGCCGAGGCCACCAGTGAGAAAGTGGCCCTGGGCTGGTACCTGGACGGGCGCGCCAGCGCCGTCGTCGGCACCCATACCCACGTCCCCACCGCCGACGCGCGGGTGCTGCCCGGCGGCACGGCCTACGTCAGCGACGTGGGCATGACCGGCGCCCGCGACAGCGTCATCGGCGTGGACGTGGGGCCCGTGATCCAGCACTTCCTGTACCAGGTGCCCTCGCGACTGCCCCCCGTGGAGAAGGGGCCCGCGGTGCTGAACTCCGTGCTCATAGAGATAGACCCCGCCACGGGCCGCGCCCTGTCGATCCAGAGAGTCGACTGCGAGGTAGCATGATATGCCGAGCCGCGCCGACCTGCACACCCACAGCACCTACTCGGATGGCGTCCTGACGCCCAGGCAACTGGTGGACTACGCCTATTCGCGGGGCGTGCGCATCCTCGCCCTCACCGACCACGATATAACCGACGGCATACCCGAGGCGCTGGAGGCGGCCCGGGCCTACCCCGATCTCCTCCTCATCCCGGGCATCGAGATGAGCACCGACGTCCCCGGCAACGAGGTGCACATCCTCGGCTACTTCATCGACTGGCAGGACGCCGGTTTCCAGGAGGTCCTCGCCCGCCTGCGCGATTCGCGGGTGGACCGCGCCCGCCGCATGGTGGAAAAGCTGGCCCGGTTGGGGGCGCCGGTCTCCTGGGAGCGGGTGCTGGAGCTGGCCGGCGAGGGGGCGGTGGGCAGGCCTCACATCGCCCAGGCCCTGGTGGAGGCCGGACACGTCAGCAGCGTCAACGAGGCCTTCGAGCGCTTCCTGGGCCGCAATGCCCCTGCTTATGTCGAGCGAGAGAAGATGACCCCACCGGAAGTGGTGGAGCTGCTGGGCCGCGTCGGCGGCCTGGCGGTCCTGGCCCACCCCCGCGAACTGGAGCCCGACCTGGACCGCCTGCTGCCGGAGCTCAGGGCCGCCGGGCTCGTGGGTATGGAGGTCTACTATCAGGACTACACGCCCGAGGAGATAGAGCGCCTGCTGGATTGGGCGCGACGCTTCGACCTGCTGCCCCTGGGCGGCAGCGACTACCACGGCCTGGGCGGCCCCCACCAGCGGGAGCCCGGCGACATCCCCCTCCCCGACGAGCCGGTGCAGCGCCTCTTGGAGCTGGCCGCCGTGCGGGGCCGCGTCTAGCCGGCCCGTCAGCGCAGGGATAGCGGGGCCGCGTTTAGCCGCCGCGTCAGCGCAGGACCAGCCGCGCCACCGCCAGCCCCACCAGGATGACCCCCGTGGCCAGGCCCACCCGCCACAGGTCGGCGAGCACGTAGCGGTGGTCGCGCAGCAGCCGGCGAGGACGGCGCTCGGGCGTTGTCGGTGGCGCCTCCTCCGGCTGAACGGCGGCCGCGGCCGGCGGAGGCCCCGCCGGGACGTGGGCGGGGCGATAGGGCGGGCGGCGACGTCGGCGGGCCATGGCCTCCTTCCTACAGCCCGCATTATAGACCAGCCGCCGCCTACGGCCTACGGGTCCCTCTGGCCCTGGGCCTATTGACGCCGGGCGCCGCGGTGTCCAAAATGGGGGTGGAAGGCGGCCCCGTGGTGTAGCGGCCAACATGCCTCCTTGTCAAGGAGGAGAGCGCGGGTTCGAGTCCCGTCGGGGCCGCCAGTTCATTTAGCCCACTTGACTTCCCCTCTTGCCCTCTTCCGGTGACGCACCCCGGTTGGAGCCAACTTGACATCATTGCCAAACTGTTGGCTAGCCCGTTGACCATGTGTTGACCAGGAGGTGCGTGTCATGTTGGAATGGTTGGCAAGAGTCGAGTGACACGAGGAGGTGTGCAATGGTAGGCAGGGGCATCGCCATCTGCGTCCTCGGCATAGCCCTGGTGCTCGGCTTGGCCTGCGCCCAGACCGAGGAGGCGACAGAGCAGCGAGAGGGCCCGGCTACTGATTCGAGTCCTGTGGCTGCTACCACTCCAGCGGGGCGAGCTACGCCGCAGGGGCCGCAGCGAATCGTGACGGCGGGCCCGGGCGCCGTTGCCGAAGCTGAGGGCGTCAGGGTGACCCTGAACGAGATCCGCGACCCGTTCCAGTCCCGCAATCAGTTCGCCCAGGCGCCACAGGGACGCCGGTTCGTCGCCTTCGACGTGACCATCGAGCGCACCCGGGGCGGCAGCCACTACGCCTACTGCGGCAACTTCAAGCTCCAGAGCCAGGACGGCTTTGTGGCCGACTATGACCTCAGCGCTATGGTGGCGGTGGGCACGGAGAACCTGCCCACCCTCTCGGGGTCGAACATCGGGAGCGGGGAGAAGGTGCGGGGCTGGTGCGCCTTTGCAGTGGGGGCCGACGCCAGGCTCGCCGTCCTCAAGTATGACCCCAGCCTCGTGACCACCAACGACATCGAGTTCCGCTTCCAGTAGGCCGGCGACTCTGCCCAACATGACATGAGGCCCCCAAGCCAACTTGCCATCGGCGGTTCCGGGGGCCTCTCGCGTATCTGGCGCACGCCGGTAAGGCGACGTTGCCTCCTTGTCAAGGAGGAGAGCGCGGGTTCGAGTCCCGTCGGGGCCGCCAGCCCCCTTCTCACCACCACCCGGGCAGTAGGGACTGCGTGCCTTCGTCCATCTCGACGCCGAGGGCGCTGAGCAGGCGGGCCATCATGCTCCAGATGCCGATGCAGAAGGTCAGCTCCACCAACTCCCGCTCCGAGAGATGTGCCAGCAGCTCCCGCGCCAGGGACTGGGCGCGGCCGTCCAGCGCCACCGTCGCGTCGGTGTAGCGCAGCACCAGACGCTCCAGCTCCCCCAGAGTGGGGTCCGACTCGTAGTAGCGCACCGCCCATATCTCCCGGTCGCTCATCCCCAGCCTCCGGGCGATGGTGACGTGGTGGACGAAGCCGTAGGGCACCCGCGCCAGCAGGAAGACCCTCAGTATCGCCAGCTCCCGCAGTCGCGGCGCGAGGGACAGGCGGGTGAGGGCCACCCGCATCATGTCCCACCAGGCGTGGGCCAGCTCCGGGCTGTGGGCGGCCACCCGGAAGACGTTCAGCACCTGCCCGCCGCCGGCCCGGGCCGCCCGCTCCAGAAAGCGGCGGGTCTCCTCGTCGCGCTCCCCGGTCACATCCGATACGACGGCCATGCTTCACTCCTTTCGCTCGACTATGCGGTAGATCATGGAGCCCTGCCCCACCAGCTTGTCTCCCTCGCCGAACACGCGCACGTCCAGATAGACCAGCTCGCGACCCCGGCGCAGTAGCCTCGCCTCGGCCACCACGTCCTCGTTGGCTGCCGGCGCCAGGTAGTTCACCGTCAGGGAGACGGTGGAGCCGGTGTAGCGGGGCGAGCCGATCTCGGCCGTGGTCCAGCCGGCTATGGCGCCCGTGGTGTCCATCAGGGAGGCTATCGCTCCCCCGTGGAGAACGCCGCCGCCGGTGGTGTTTTCGGGCCGGAAGGGGAGGCGGATGCGGGCGTAGCCGGGCGAGACCTCTTCCAGCCTCATTCCCAGGTGGCGCATGAAGGGGGTGACCTCCACCACCTTCGCCAGGCGAGCGGCATACTCGGGCGAGAGACCTTCGCGGGCCATGTTCACCTCCTAGGGGACGAGGGCGATGTGCAGCGCCTCCTCGCCCGGCACCTCGCGGGCCAGGAGGCGCAGGGCGCGGTCGGCTTCCTCGATGGGCAGGGTGTGGGAGTGGAGCCTCTGCAGCGGGTATCGGCCCGAGGCCATCACGGCCAGGGCACGCTCGTAGCTGGCGTAGTCCACACCGAGCGCCCCCTTCACCGTCAACTCCTTCCCGATGATGCGGTCGGAATAGAAGTCGGGGACGGGGCGGCGGCCCTTGGTGCCGGCCAGCACCACCGTGCCGCCGCGGGCGGCCATCTCGATGGCCTGGGTCACCGCCTCCACGGCGTAGGCGGTCACGTCCACCACCACGTCGGCGCCGCGGCCGTCGGTCAGGCGGCGCACGGCCTCCACCGGGTCTTCGGCCTCCACGTTGACGGTGTGGTGGGCGCCCAGCTCCAGCGCCAGGGCCAGCCGCGCCTCGTCGGCGGCCAGCCCGGTGACGATGATGCAGCCGGCGCCCGCCTCGCGGGCGGCGATGACGCAGGCCAGTCCCCTCTGGCCCGGCCCCAGCACGACGACCGTATCGCCCGCCCTCAGCCCCGGCAGGTCCACGGCCCAGCGGAAGCCCGCCCCGAGGGGGTTGAAGAGCACCGCCAGCTCCGACGGCAGGTGCTCCGGCACCCGGTGCAGGACCGAATTGGGGGCCAGGTACATGTGGCTGGCGTAGCCTCCCCACAGGCCGGGCGGCACCGAGAGGGGAATGAACCCGTAGGCGCTCATGGGGCGGCGGCCCATGCAGAGGGTGTAGCGCCCGCCCAGGCAGAGGGGGCAGGAGAGGCAGGGGATGGCCGGCTCCACCGCCACCCGCGCTCCCACCTCCACGCGCCAGCGGGCCGCCGCCCTCTCGCCGATGGCCACGATGCGGCCCACCGGCTCATGTCCGGGCACGAAGGGATAGGGTGCGTAGATGGCGCCGTGATACTGCTCGTAGTCGGTGCCGCAGATGCCACAGGCCTCTACCTGCAGCAGGGCCTCGTCAGGCCCCACATCCGGCAGGGGCAACCGGCGCGCCTCCAGGGAGCGGGGGCCGGTCATGACCATCGCCCTGGCTTCGGCCATCGGTCTGCCATCCTCACGTTTGCCCACATGCTATACCCGTGCAATGCGGCTGGTCAACCCTTACGTCAACGTAAACCTCCCGCGCGCCAGCCTTGGGCGGTACGCCGGACGGCGAGTCGCAGCATCGACCGACCCTCGAGGGCGAAAGAGCGAGAGATCCGATCGCTGCCTTACAGCGTAGACGTGCACAGAGAAGCTTGCCCGAAAGGAGGTTCGACTCATGCTGCGACGTCTCCTGGCCTCGGCTGCCCTGCTGGCAGCGGTACTGGCCCTGGGCGTGGCTGCCATCGGGTGCGAGGAGGAAGAGGCGACCCCTACGCCTGGGCGCACGCCCACGCCCGCTGCTGCCGGTCGCACCCCTACTCCTGCGGCCGCCACGACACCCACCCCCGCCGGGCCCTCGGTGGAGATAGTATCGCCGGCTGCCGGCGCCACGCTGCCGGCCGGCGACATACGGGTCGAGGTCAGGGTTAGCGGCCTGCAGATCGTGGACCCGAGCCTGACGCCCGTGCCCGGACAGGGGCACGTGCACTTCTACATCCTCCGCCCAGACCAGCAAGTGCCCACCACTCCCGGACAGCCAGCCGTCACGGCGCAGGGCACCTACCACGCCACTGCCACCACCAATCACACCTGGACCAACGTACAGCCGGGCACCTACAAGCTGGCCGTCCAGCTAGTGCAGAACAATCACACCCCGCTCCAGCCGCCGGTGGTCAGGGAGATAACGGTCACCGTGCGCTAAGGCCGACGCTTTCCCACACATCCCCCGGCACGTCCCGGCCCCCGCCCTGCGGCCCCGATCGGGGGCCGGGGCGCGTCTCGGGGAATGGCGTATCCGGTCAGCTGGTGGGCCATTGACGACATGTCGGCTATAATGGCCCCTGACCGTGCACTGACGGCCGGGAGTCATGTCGGGCTTCAGCCTGTTCGACCTGTTCTGGATCTTCATCATCCTCATCTCCCTGCAGCCGGTGCTCCAGCGCTACCTCCTGCAGTCGCAGCGTTTGCGCTGCATCCGCCAACTGGAGCGGGCGCGGGGCTCGCGGGTGATCACCCTGATACACCGCCGTGAGACCATGAGCTTTCTGGGGTTTCCAGTGGTGCGCTTCATCGATATGGACGACTCGGAACAGGTCCTCCGGGCCATTAAAATGACCGACCCCAAGGTTCCCATCGATTTGGTGCTGCACACTCCGGGCGGGCTGGTGCTGGCCTCGGAGCAGATCGCCTTCGCCCTGGCCCGGCGCCCGGGGAAGGTGACGGTATTTGTCCCCCATTACGCCATGAGCGGCGGCACCCTCATTGCCCTTGCCGCCGACGAACTGGTGATGGACGAGAACGCGGTGCTCGGGCCTGTTGACCCGCAGGTGGGCCAGTATCCCGCGGCGTCTATTCTGCAAGCGGTCCAAGCCAAAGATGTGAACGAGCTGGACGACCAGACCCTCATCCTGGCCGACATCGCTCGCAAGGCCATGCAGCAGATGAAGCAGACGGTGGCCGAGCTCCTCTCCGAACGCATGAGCCCCGACGACGCCGAGCGCGTGGCTACCGTGCTCACATCGGGCACCTGGACGCACGATTACCCCATCACCGTGGACCAGGCGCGCGAGCTGGGGCTGAACGTCCGCACCGATATGCCCGACGAGGTCTACCACCTAATGGAGCTGTTCCCCCAGGCGGGGGTCGGCAGGCCATCCGTGGAGTACATACCGGCACCCTACGCGCCGCCCCCTCAACCTGGCCGCCGACCCGTGGGACGAGACCAGCACTAAGGGCCGATAGCTCCGACCGGCGCCCCGTTGACCAGCACCTGGTAGCGTCGGGTAGCCGCGCCCAGGGGCACCCTGCCCTCGAACGGCGCCAGCACCTGGGCGCAGGCCCTGTCCGGAGCGACGAGCGAGTAGACCTCGACCCGTATCTCGCCGCTGGCGTCGTCGCGCTCGACTCTGGCGCGCGCCTCGTGACAGGGTGTCGGCAGGGAGCCTCTCAGCGTCAACAGGTACTGGGGAGGATATGTCTCTAACTCCGTCAGCTCGCTGGCCTCCAGATATGCCGGGCCCCTCTGTAGCCTGTCGTCCGCCGGTCGGGGCGAGAGGCTGGACGGCCCTGGCGTGGGGGTGGGGCCGGGCGAGGCGCCATCGCCGGCCGCACAGCCGACGGCAGCCCCCAGGAACAGGACAGGCCACACCCACGACACGAGTCTCATATGTCTTCTGCGCTCCCTCTCCCAGTAGACGAGAGGGGGGCGGTAAAGGTTCCCGCTGGCAGGACGAGTTCAGGCCGTCGGGGCAGTCATGCCGGCGAGCAGTGCTCGCAGCGGTGCCACCCGGGTCTCGTACTCTGCGTCGTCCAGGACGGGGACAGGTTGCAGGCCTGCGAACCGCTCGGCAGGCAGGTCCACCCACGAGAAGCAGCCCACGTATTCCGGCAAGAGGGGCAGGAAGACAGGCTGCGGCAGACGGTATACCCGGAGCAGCATCACCGTCAGGGGCTGCTTGGGCCGCCAGTGCAGTCGCTGCAGGATATAGTCGTCGGCCCAGATATGGTACGGCGACAGCGCCCTCACGTGCTCCTGGTCCCGGACCTCGTACAGGCCCGTCACCTCGGCCCAGCAGGGAAGCACTAGCGTGTCGGCGGGTGGGGCATTGCGAAGGGTCTCTTCCAGGTCAGGGAGAAACTCCGGTTTGATGAGCTCCGGGCGCTGGTGCTCGTAGGTGGGATACAGGTAAAAGCTCCTGAACTCGACGTCGAAGCGCTTCTCCCGGATGCCGCCCTTGCGCATGACCAGTAGCTGTCGCCCCTCGCTCAGGGCCTTGACCGTCACCGCCCACTCCTTCAGGGCTCTCACCGTCTCCATGGGCATCCCTCCTGGCTTCCAGTATACCCGCCGCTGGCCGTTGGGGCCCGCCATTGCTCCAGAAACGCGGGCAGGCGAACATGGTAGCCGTGGCACGTCTGCCCGAGACCCTGGGCCTCGCCGCTCTATCGGCGTGGCTGTACTTGCTGCTGGGCCGTGGCCGCTTCTGGGACGCAGGGCCGCGCCTCCCCGACGACCCGCCGCCACGGCGATGGCCTCGCGTGGCGGTGGTAGTGCCCGCGCGCAACGAGGCGGCGGTCCTTCCCGACACCCTGTCCTCCCTGCTGGGGCAGGACTACCCGGGCGACTGGCACGTGTTCCTGGTAGACGACGCCAGCGAAGACGGCACCGACCAGGTCGCCCGTGCGGTAGCTGCGGCCGCCGGGGGCGCCGAACGCCTCACCATCGTGGCCGGGTCGCCCACGCCTGCAGGATGGTCGGGCAAGGTCTGGGCCATGGCCCAGGGCACCGAGGCGGCCGCCGCCTTTCGGCCGGAGTTCGTCCTCTTCACCGACGCCGATATCGTCCACCCGCCGGACGGCCTGCGGCGGCTGGTAGCCCTCGCCGAGGCCCGAGTGCTGGACCTGGCCTCGGTGATGGTGCTCTTGCGCACGGAGGGCTTCTGGGAGCGGCTGCTCATGCCTGCCTTCGTCTACTTCTTCGCCAAGCTCTATCCCTTCCGCTGGGCGGCGGACCCGCGCAGGAGCACCGCCGGTGCCGCGGGCGGCTGCATGCTGGTGCGGCTGGGCGCTCTGCGCCGGGCAGGCGGGCTCGAGGCTATTGCTAACGCTATAATCGACGACTGCTCCCTGGCGGCTGCTGTCAAGGGCACGGGGGGAAGGCTCTGGCTGGGGCTATCGCGGCAATGGCAGAGCGTCCGCGGCTACGCGGGCCTGGCGGGGATAGGACGCATGGTGGCCCGCAGCGCATACGCGCAGCTCCGCTACTCGCCGCTATTGCTAGCCGGCACGGTGGCCGGGATGTCGCTCGCCTACCTGGTCCCGCCGGCTCTCGCGGTGTGGGGAGTGCGGCGCAGGCGGCCCGCCCCCGCACTCCTCGGGCTGGTGTCCTGGGGAATAATGACCGCGACCTACATGCCCATGCTTCGCTGGTACCGCCTCTCGCTCCTCTGGGCGCCGCTGCTGCCCCTCGCGGCCTTCTTCTATACCCTGTTCACCATCGACTCGGCCCGCCGCTGGCACGCTGGCAGGGGCCCCGAGTGGCGGGGACGCGCCGTCGGCCGGCAGGAGCCGGTTTCCTCCCCTGTCGCCAGCGCTTATAGTAGGGGTGAGGGCCGCCAGGCCCATCCTTCGGAAAGGGAGTGAGGATCGAGATGGACGACAGGCTAGGGCGCGTGCGGGCCATCGGCCGGCGCGTGCTGGTGACGGTGGTAGGGGGAGCTGTACTCGCTGTGGGGATCGTGTTCATCGCGCTGCCGTTCATCCCGGGTGGAAGCCTGTTGACGGTCCTGGGGCTCCTGATCCTGGCCAAGGAGTGGCCATGGGCGCGGCGCCCCCTGGAGTGGGCGCGGACGCGGCTGCTCGGTCGGCTACAGCGGGCCTCCAACCCCTTTGAATGACCGGCCCAGACCGGTAACTACCTGTCATGGATTATCCTATCTGGCTCTGGACAGCCTTCACCGTCGGCATCGTCATCATCCTGGCCTTCGACTTGTGGGTGATCCAGAAGGAGGCCCACGCGCCCAGCTTTCGCGAGGCCGCCCTGTGGAGCGCGTTCTGGATCGTCCTGGCGCTGGCCTTTGGCGGCTACATCTTCCTGCATTACGGCACCCACAAAGGGCTGGAATACATTACCGGCTACCTCATAGAGAAGTCGCTCAGCATCGACAACGTCTTCGTGTGGATGGTGGTGTTCCAGTACTTCGCCGTGCCGCCCCGGTACCAGCACCGGGTGCTGTTCTATGGGGTGCTGGGGGCCATCGTCATGCGGGCGCTGTTCATCGCCGCCGGCGTCACCCTCATCAATCTCTTCCACTGGATCGTGTTCGTTTTCGGGGCCATCCTCATCTTCACCGGCATCAGGCTGGCCGTGCGCCACGGCGAGGAGGTGCACCCCGAGCGGAACCCCGTGGTGAGGCTGGCGCGCCGCTTCCTGCCCATGACGGCCGAGTACCACGGGCAGCGCTTCTTCGTGCGACAGGGCCACATGCTCCTGGCCACGCCTATGCTGCTGGTGCTGCTGGTGGTGGAGAGCACCGACGTGGTCTTTGCCATAGACTCCATCCCTGCCATCCTGGCCATCACCCGCGACGGCTTCATCGTGTGGACATCCAACGTGATGGCTATCCTCGGCCTGCGTGCCCTGTACTTCCTGGTGGTGGGGGTGCTGGGCCTGTTCCGCTACCTGAATTACGGGCTGGCCGCTGTGCTGGTATTCGTGGGCGTGAAGATGCTCATCAGCGAGTTCTACAAGATCCACGTGGGCATATCGCTGGGGGTCGTGGCCACCATCATCGGCATCGCCATCCTGGCTTCGGTCATCGCCGAGCGGAGGGAGGCGCGGCGGCTGGCGGCGGCGGGCCGCTCCGCTGACCCGCCCGGAGAGGGAGCTTCGGCCGCCCACTGACGCTGTCGTGCCTGGCCGCGCCGCCTCGCGAGTCCTCGAGGTAGACCCGGAGCACCCTCAGCCCGAGGTGCTGGCCGAGGCGGCCCGCGTCCTGCGGTCCGGCGGGCTAGTCGCCTTCCCCACCGAGACCGTCTATGGCCTGGGGGCGGACGCACTCTCGGCCGAGGCGGTGGCCCGGATATTCGCGGCCAAAGGACGCCCGGCTGACAACCCCCTCATCGTCCACGTGGGCCACCCGCAGGAGGTGCAGCAGGTGGCGCGGGAGGTGCCGCCCCTGGCCCGGCGTCTGATGGAACGCTTCTGGCCCGGCCCCCTCACACTGGTGCTGCCCAAGGCGACCCGTGTGCCGCTGACCACCACCGGCGGCCTGGACACAGTTGCGGTGCGCATGCCGGCCCACCCGGTGGCCCTGGCACTGGTGCGCGAGGCCAGCGTGCCAGTGGCTGCCCCCTCGGCTAACCGCTCCGGCCGTCCCAGCCCCACCCGAGCCGAGCACGTCCTGCAGGACCTGGGCGATGCCGTGGACCTGGTCCTGGACGGCGGCCCCTGCCCCGTGGGCGTTGAGTCCACCGTCCTAGACGTGACGGGGCCGGTGCCGGTAGTGCTGCGTCCCGGGGGCCTGCCCAAGGAGTCCATCGAGGCGGCGCTGGGCCGCCCGGTGATGGTGGGCGGCGGGCCGGAACTCGCCCGGCGGTCGCCGGGCACGCGCTACAGGCACTACGCCCCGGGCACGCCCCTGCTCATCGCCGGGCCGGACGAGGTGCCGAGGGTGGTAGAGGGTCTCCTGCGTCAAGGCAAAACGGTGGGGCTGCTGGCCCGCCGAGACCCGGGCCTTCGTCACCCGCAGCTGAGGACACGCATCGTGACCGGCGGGCTGCGGGCCTATGCGCGCGAGCTGTTCGACGCGCTGCGCTCGCTGGACGACCAGGGATGCGAGGTCATCGTGGCCGAGGCGGTGGACGAAAAAGGCATCGGCCTGGCCATCATGGACCGCCTGCGCCGCGCGGCGAGCTGAGCGATTGACTTGCCGTCGGCAGGCGTGCTATCAAAGGGCCGTCGCAGTAGGGGGAGGTGGCAGACATGCCTACGTTCATCATGCTCAGCACTCTGACCGACGACGGGGCCGAGACGGTGAAGGCGAACCCCGACCGCATCCGCGAAGTCCGCGAGGAGCTGGAGCAGCAGTTCGGCATCCGTATCGTGGCCCAGTACGCCGTGCTGGGCCCCTACGACTTCGTGAACATCGTCGAGGCGCCGGATATCGAGACGGTGGCACGGGTCTCGGCCGAAATGGCCGCCCGCGGCAGCGTCAAGATCCAGACTCTGGCGGCCATCCCGGTGGACGAGTTCATCGCCCGGCTCAAGACCTGAGCCGCCGGCGTCGGCCGCGCCTGCGACCTGCCGCTTCGGCCCTCCCCTGGACAATAGGGAAAAGGGAGTATAAATTGGGGCCATAGAGCCGTGCCATCGGTAGCCCATTGCCATCGCCGGGCCCCCTGGCCGGTGCCGGTCAGGGGCCTTGCGGCGTCGTTGCCCGGGCCTGGCCAGTACGGGCCCTCGACCCCGAGGAGCGGAACTGGAATGCATCTTCTTTCCCACGGGAGGTGGATATGACCCTGGTCGAACAGCTCGCGCAGTTCGTGGTCCAGGCGGACTACGAGATGCTGTCGCAGGAGGCCCGCAGCGAGCTGAAGGCGCGCGTCCTGGACTCGCTGGGCTGCGCCATCGGCGCGCTGGAGGGGGAGCCCATCGTCTACATCCGTCAGCATACGGAGGAGTTCGGTGGCGCGCCCCTGTGCACCATGGTCGGTGGCGGCAAGACGGCGCCCGACCGCGCCGCTTTTTACAACGGCGCGCTGGTGCGGTACCTGGACTATAACGACTCCTTCCTCGCCAAGGGCGAGACCTGCCACCCCAGCGACAACCTGGGTGCAGTGATGGCCGCCAGCGAGTACGCCGACCGCAGCGGCCGCGACCTGCTGACCGCCCTTGCCGTCGCCTACCAGGTCCAGTGCCGGCTGTCACAGGTGGCGCCGGTGCGGCACAAGGGCTTCGACCATACCACCCAGGGCACCTATGCCGCGGGCGCCGGGGTGGCCAAGGCCCTGGGGCTGGACGCGGAACGCACAGCCAACGCCATTGCCCTCGCGGCCACCCCCAACAACGCCTTGCGCGTGACCCGGACCGGTCGCCTGTCCCACTGGAAGGGGCTCGCCTACCCGCACACCGGGTTCGTGGCCACCCACGCCGCCTTCCTGGCCAAGAGGGGCATCACCGGGCCGCTGGAGGTCTTCGAAGGCAACAAGGGCTTTATGGACGCCATCGCCGGCCACTTCGAAATCGACTGGTCCAAGGAAGACCTGGAGATGGTCCGCAAGACCATAATCAAGAAGTACAACGCCGAGATCCACTCCCAGTCGGCCATCGAAGGGCTGCTGGAGCTGCAGGCCCTGCACGGCTTCCGCGCCGAAGATGTGGAGCGCATCGACCTGGAGACCTTCCAGGTAGCCTTCATGATCATCGGCGGCGGCGAGGAGGGCGACAAGCACATCGTCCAGACCAAGGAGGAGGCCGACCACAGCCTACCGTACATGCTGGCCGTGGCCCTGCTGGACGGCGACGTGGGCCCGCCCCAGTATGATCCGGAGCGGATCGTACGCGACGATGTGCAGTCGCTGCTGCGCCGGGTGCATGTGCGCCCCGTGGACGAGTTCAGCGCCCGCTTCCCCGACGAGATGCCCGCCCGCCTGCGCGTGACCCTCAAGGACGGCCGTGTGCTGCAGATCGAGAAGCGGGACTACGAGGGATTCCACACCCGGCCCATGGCCTGGGAGCGTGTGGTTCAGAAGTTCGAGCGCCTGGCTGGCCCCTACACCGATGCCTCCCTGCGGCGGGAGATAGCGGCCTGCGTCGAGAACCTGGAGAACGTGGCGGTGAGAGAGCTCACGGGCCTGCTGGCCCGAGTAGGCAAGTAAGGAGGGTCTGGTCATGGAGCACAGGGCGTTCCCCTTCATTCCCACCAACAAGCGCGAGGGCAAGCCCCGCAGCCGCGGCGTCACCGAGATCCGCGGGCCCTACTATACGCCTATGGGCAAGCGCTACCTGGAAGACGTTCTGGAGACCATGGGCGACTATATCGACAGCGTGAAGTTCGCCGGTGGCTCCTTCGTCCTCTATCCGCAGGACGTGCTGAAGGAGTTCATCGAGCTGGCCCACAAGCACGACGTGATGGTCTCTACCGGCGGCTTTATCGAGCGCGTGCTCTCCTGGGGCCCGGACCTGGTGGACAAGTACATCGCCGAGTGCAAGAAGGTGGGCTTCGACATCATCGAGATCTCTACCGGCTTCATCACCATCCCGACCGACGACTGGCTGCGCCTGGTCGAGAAGGTGCAGAAGGCAGGGCTCAAGGCCAAGCCGGAGGTGGGCATACAGTTCGGTGCCGGCGGCGCCACTTCCGCCGAGGAGCTGGCCCTGGAGGGCACGCGCGACGTCGAGTGGGCCATCGGACAGGCGCGCCGCTTCCTGGAGGCCGGCGCGTACATGATCATGATCGAGTCCGAGGGCATCACCGAGAGCGTCAAGAGCTGGCGCACCGATGTGGTGGCCAAGATCATCAATGCCCTCGGACTGGAAAAGGTGATGTTCGAGGCGGCCGACCCGCCCGTATTCACCTGGTACCTGCAGAACTACGGCCCCGAGGTAAACCTGTTCGTGGACCACAGCCAGATCGTGCAACTGGAGTGCATACGCTCCGGTTTGTGGGGCACCAAGAGCGTCTGGGGCCGCATCCTGACCTATAAGGAGTGACGGCAGAGCCAGACCCTTGCGGTCAGGCGGCCCGTCTAGGCGCGGCCTCGCGACAGGGGAGCAGCCTCGGGTTCCGGTCGGTCGCGGTCGGCCGGTAGGTGGTACCCGTGGGGGGTGCGCTGCCAGTAGTAGGGCTTTAACAGCAGCTCCCACAGGGCCCACCAAGCCGCTGCCGAGTGCAGCAGCCAATACAGGGGCATCAACAAGCAGTAGGGCAGCAGTCGCCACCAGCGTCGCCCCACCAGTCCGATGGCTGCGGCGCCGACCCCAGCGGCGATGCCGCTCGCCCAGAGGGACGCCAACGGTATCCGCGACCACGACGGGTAGAGGACCTCGACCCAGTGTGGCTGCACCAACGAAAGGGCCATCAGGACGGATAGAGGTATGTGGGCAAGGAAGGCCAGGGGCGTCCCGCCGATAAGCAAGTGGAACGAGAGCCATGCTCCGGCCCCCACTTCCCGCAGCAGATGCAAAGGCCGACGGGCATGGACGATCCAAGTGACCATATAGCCCTTGATCCACCTACAGCGCTGGCGCATCCACTGGTGCAAGCGGCTGGAGGCCTCCTCAAAGGTGGTAGATCGCAGAAACGAGACACGGTAGCCCAACCTCTGCAGCCTAAAGCCGAGGTCGGCGTCCTCGGTCACGTTGAACGGGTCCCAGGCCCCGGCCCCGGTGAGAGCGCGGATCCGAAAGTGGTTACTGGTGCCCCCGAGCGGGAATGCCAGGCCTAGGGCCCTCAGGCCAGGTATGAGGTTGTCGAACCAAGCGGTGTACTCCAGGCAGAACAGGCGGGTGAGCAAGTTCGACTCGACGTTGTAAAAGTTCAGGGCTGGTTGGAGACATGCCAGTCGCTCCTGGCTGCCCTCGAACCTCATCACCGCCTTCTTGAGCTGGTCCGGTTCGGGCTCGTCCTCAGCATCATAGACGGTCAGATATTGGCCGTGCGCAAAGAGCAGGCCCCAGTTCAGGGCCTTGGGCTTCGTCCGGGGCAGCGACGGAGGCACCGTGATCAGTCGGACGTAACCGGGCGGCGACAGCGACTTGCACGACTGTAGCGTGCTCTCGTCGTCCTCCTCGAGGAGCAATATGACGTCGAGCCGGTCCTTGGGATAGTCTAGCCTTTCCAGGGCAGCCAGCAGATTGGCTACCACTTGCGGCGGCTCTCGGTACATAGGCACCAGGATCGTGTAGACGGGCCAGTCGCGCCCCTGGGTTGGCGGCACCGTTACCTTCATGCGTCTAGAGGCAATGAGCCCTGCTATGCCTACCACATTACCGCCGTGGCGACAAGGGCAAAGAGAACCACAGCCAATGCAGCCCGGGGGGCCCCGTGCATCACCCGCAGGGCGGAGAACTCGGGAGCGGTGCGGGCTAGGGCACTGATGGCCCGCGACAAAAGGTGGTCCCCGCGCAGGGCTACCACCAGCCTAGCGATGTCCAGATCCGTGGCAACCACCTTAGTCACGGACTTGGCACCGGGAATGCTGCGCACCAGGTCGTCGACGGCTTGGGTGGTGGGGTCAGCTACTAGGACGGTCAAGGTGCCGTCCGAATCCAGGCCGACCGGGGCTGCCAGCAGCGCCAGGCACCTTTCGGCCCCCACGAGGTCAATGAGTGCCCTCGCCTCTTCCGTAGCCAGGGCCTCTGGCTGCGCAGCCAGCTCTGGCAGTCCCGTTAACTGGCTGACCTCGCGCCGGTAGTCCAGGCGGCGCCGGCCTTCCGCATATACTAGCTGCCTGAGTAGAGGGAACGTTTCGGGCGCGCCGTGCCCGTTACCGTGCGGTGGGTGCGGGTCCGTGCGAGTGAGGCCGACGTGCATGCCTCGCTGCTCCCTCCACTGGTATAAAGACGCCCCCACGCGTTCCGTTACAGGAGGCAGGGCACACCTGCAGCGGGGAAAAAGGCGCTATGGCGCGTTCTTGTGCCTGTCTAGGCGGGAGTGTCCCGGTCCAAGAGGAAGCGGCGGGCTGCCGGGTCGGCCAACGAGGGGACCACCAGGTCGGCCTGGGAAAGCATCTGTGGCGGGCGCGTGGTGGCCACCGCCAGGCAGCGCATCCCCGCCCTCTTGGCTGCCTCCACGCCTTCCGGGGCATCCTCCACCACGACGCAGGCCGGGGGAGGGACAGCCAGTCGCTGCGCCCCGAGCAGGAAGCCCTCGGGGTCGGGCTTGCCCCTCCGCACGTCCTCCTCGGCGACGACGACGGAGAAGGCATCCTCGAGGCGCAGTGAGCGGAGCACGAGACGCACGTTCTCCCGGGGAGTGGACGAGACCACAGCCTGACGCAGGCCGTGACGCATGGCCGCCAGCACCAGCTCCCGGGCGCCGGGCAACGGCTCGACGCGGCCGACGATGAGGCTGCGGAAGATGTGCTCTTTGCGTTGTGCCAGGGAAGAAAGCTTGTCCGGAGGCAGCTCGCCCAGCATATGGCGCAGGATGTCCTCGTTGCGGAGGCCGAGGAGCCGCTGACGGAAGTAGTCTTCTTCCAGCGTGCGCCCCAGCTCCGCCATCAGGCGTCTGAAGGCCTCGAAGTGGTAAGCGGCACTATCTACCAGTACCCCGTCCAGGTCCCAGAGGATGGCCCGGGCCGGCGCCATGGCCGCAGAGTGGCTAGCTCTTCGCCCCCAGAACGGTCTTCAGCATGGACTCCTGTCGCTGGGCCGGGAACATCTCCCACAGGTCCAGCATCTGGACTACCACGTACAGGAAGAAGAGGCCCATGAAAGCGCCGGCCAGCGCCTCCACGTCGGCCCCTACGGGCAACTGGCCGCGCGCCTGGGCCTGGCGGTACAGGCCCACTACAAAATCGTAGGCCTGGCGGTAGATGTCCCGCGCCAGGCCCCGCACCTCGGGGTCGTCGGCCTCGTGCACGGAGCGGAAGTGGAGGATGGCCAGCTCCGGCTGCTCCCTCAGATGGGACACGATGCGCTGGTTCAGGTCGCGTAGGGCGCTCAGAGGGTCCGTGGCCTGCTGGGCCACCTCCTGCCATCCGGCCAGGATCTGCTCCCAGGACCGGCGGACGGCGGTAATGAACAGGTCACGCTTACTGGGGAAGTGGCGGTATATGGTGGGCTCAGCGACACCGGCGGCCCGGGCGATGTCCGCTGTCCCTGCGCGGCTGTAACCCAGGTCGGCGAAGACCTTGGTGGCGATGTCGAGGAGCTGTCGGTACCGCTCTTCCCCCGGCATGCGGCGCCGTCGCCTGGGTTGGTACGCTGGCTCGGTCATATCTATCCCCACCTTTCTCGGGCAGAGAGTGGCTTCTGTTAGCTCTCTCCGTCCCTCACGGCCAGTATATTACTTCTCACCTGCAACAATCAATCTGTTCGAATTGCACGCCTTGAGCGATAGATAATTTACTGACTATTTTTAAAAAGCGTATAGTATCGTCGCCCACATGTCATTGCTCCTCGGTCGTAGCGAGGTCATATGATGGTCAATCTTTTCTTACTATGCCCGGGGAGGAGCCCGCCGATGGCCCTCTTTTTTTACGTACACGTGAACGATATAATCGGCCTGACTCCGCCTCGGAGGTACCGCTCATGAAGGTAAGCCTGTTTTACCTGCCCACCATCGGCTCCCGCCGTGATATCGAGGCGGGCATGGCGGGCTTCCGGGAAGACCTTTACCAGCAAATGCTGGCGGAGTTGAAGGAGCAGGCCCAACTGGCCGATGACCTCGGCTACCAGTCCATCTCTTTCACCGAGCACCACTTCCACATCGAGGGCTTCGAGATCTCCAACAACCCCATCCTGCTCGACCTGTTCATCGCTCTGAATACCAAGCGCATTCGCGTGGGGCAACTGGGCATCGTCCTCCCTGCCCATAACCCGCTGCAGATAGCCGAAGATCTGGCCATGGTGGACCACATGACCGGCGGGCGGCTGGACGTGGGCTTCGCCCGCGGCTACCAGCGGCGCTGGGTGGACGTGATGGCCCAGCACTACCACAACGTACATGGAGTGCAGCCGGGCCAGCACGACGAGGTTGACCAGGCCAACCGCGAGGCCTTCGAGGAGTGCTACCGCATCATCAAGCTGGCCTGGACCGAAGACATGTTCTCCTTCCAGGGCAAGTTCTGGAAAATACCGCCCGAGGGCACGCCCTGGCCCCTGGCGGCCACCCGCCAGTGGGGCGCAGGCGTGGACGAGGAGGGCACCCTGCGCCAGATAGGCGTGGTGCCCAAGCCATTGCAGAAGCCCCACCCGCCCATCTTCCAGCCCTTCGCCTCCAGCGAGGCCACCATCCGCTGGTGCGCCAGGGAGGGGATCACCGCCATCCTGCCCCCGATGTACCTGCAACTGCAGAACTACCTCTACGAGGTCTACCGCGAGGAAGCGTACCGCCACGGCCGCCGCCTGCCAGAGGGCGAGGGGCTCGGCCTCTTGCGCGACGTGGTGGTGACCGATTCGGACGAGGAGGCTGTGCGCCTGTGGCTGGAGGGGCCGGCCTTCGTGGGCGCGGCCTGGTTCGCCCCCTTCGGCTTCGACCGGGTGCTGCGCGAGCCCGGGCGTGAGTCCAACCTCACGCCCCAGGAGCTCATGGACCGCTCCCTGGTGCTGGTGGGGAGCCCCGATACGGTAAGCTTTCAGCTCGAGCGCCTCCTCAAGCACACGCCCGTCTCGTGGCTGTTCGCCTGGACCTACAACGGCGTCATTCCCCACCACAAGCTGATGCGTTCCCTGGAGCTGTTCGCTACAAGAGTATTGCCCCGGTTCCAGTGAGGGAGGACGACATGACAGCGCTGCTCTACGAGAAGCGCGATGGGATCGCCTATATCACCCTGAACCGCCCGCACGTCCACAACGCCATCGACCCGGAGATGATGGTGCGCCTGGCCGAGGCGTGGCAGGACTTCGACGCGGACGACGGCGTGCGGGTGGCCATCGTCACCGGGGCAGGCGAGCGGGCCTTCAGCGCCGGGGCCGACCTGGGCAGACTGATCCCGCTTCTCACCGGCGCCCGCCAGCCCGAAGACGAATGGGACCGACGGGTCCTGGCCGAGCGCAGGCTGATGGATGCGGCCCTCATGCGCCGCCGCCCCATCTACAAGCCCGTTATCGCCGCCATCAACGGCTTCTGCCTGGCCGGCGGCACGGAGCTGGCCCTGGCCACGGACATACGCATCGCAGCAGACCATGCCACCCTGGGGTTGTCCGAGGTGCAGCGGGCGCTGGTGCCGGGCGGCGGCTCCATGGTGCGGCTGCCACGCCAGGTGCCATACTGCAAGGCCATGGAGATCCTGCTGGTTGGGGAACCCGTTCCCGCCCAGGAAGCGTACCGCTTCGGGCTGGTGAACTACGTGGTGCCCCTGTCGGAGCTGATGACCACGGCAGAGCGCTTCGCCCGCCGCATTGCCCAGAACGGTCCTCTGGCAGTGCGCAAGATCAAAGAGGCGGTCCTGCGCACTTCGGGCCTGCCCCTCGCTGACGCCTTCCGCATCGAGGACGAGGTGGCCCGGGAGGTCTTCGCTTCGGAAGACGCCCGCGAAGGGCCCCGCGCCTTCATGGAGAAGCGTCCGCCCCAGTACAAGGGCCGCTGAACGGAGGCCGCCCGCCCCCTACACCGCCTGGAAATACACGCGGCCGTCGGCCTCGAACTCGCGCAGGCGTCCCTGCCCTACCAGGTAGCGTAGGTGGGCCAGCGTTTCGCCCAGGGCAGCCCGCTTCATCCAGAAAGGCAGCTCGTCGTAAGGGCCGGTGTTCCACTTGATGCGCCGGGCGACGTCGGCGGCCGTGACCGGCCCTTCGGTGCCCACAGCCCGCAACATTTCCTCCAACCGCTCCTCGTGGTGGGCGCGCATCTCCTCCAGCCGCCGCTGGAACCAGTCGATGTCCCACTCGTGAGCGGGCAGTATGCGGTCCACTTTCAGGCGGGCCACCTTCTCCAGGCTCTCGAGGTAATCGGCCAGCGGGTTGTCGCTCTGCTGGGGGTGCAGGCTGATGTTGGGCGTGATCACCGGGAGGATGTGGTCTCCGGTGAGAAGCAGACGATGGTTGGGCTCGTAGAGGCAGACGTGCCCTGGCGAGTGCCCAGGCGTCCACACCACCTCGAACACGAAATCGCCTACAGAGATGTGCTCGCCCCCCTTGAGGGCAACGTCCGGCTGCTCGATAGGCGATACGAAGTGCCGTACGGGCATGGAGGCGCGTTCCATCCAAGTCTGCTCCTCCACCGGCACGCCGTGCTTTTCCACCCACTCGTGCATCCGTTTGAGCAACTCGTCGGGCTCTAGGTACCGGCTGCGCATGAAGTCCACTTCTCGCTCGTGCATCATCACCGTGCAGCCGGCCTCGGCCTTGAGGCGCCCGGCCAGGCCGCAGTGATCCGGGTGGGAGTGGGTCAGGATGAGATTGCGCACCTCGCGGGGATGGGAGCCCAGCTCCTGTAGCTGCTCCTGCAGGGCCTGGTGGGCGTCGTCCGTGTTCCAGCCGCAGTCGACGAGCAGGTTGTCGCCGCGGCTGACGATGAAGTAGGGCAGCACATAGGGGAGGCCCTTGGTCAGGTGAGGGTTGTGGGGCAGCTCTTCGCGCAGGCGGTAGGCCTCCTGCCGCCGGTACTCGGGGAAGGGCGTCACTAGCTGGTATATGCCCTCGTGGACCTTTTTCACCTCGCCGCCTCCGGCTGAGATATGCAGAGCGATATCCCTAACGTCAAGGTAAAATACCTTTGCCCTCGGGTCAATGTTGCCGGGGCCTGCCTCGTAAAAGTGGTGCTGGTCGGGGGCGGCCCCGGGGCCTTTGCCCCTCTGCGGCGGAGGCTAGCCCACGTTGCCGGCCCTGGCCGACACGGGCATAATGGCGCTGAGCGATTCCCGAAGGAGGGGCTGAGCCATGCCGGTGCGCTGGGACCAGGTGAACGTCGACGGGAGCCCTATGTGGTGCCACCTGCACGTGCCCGTTGGCCCAGGGCCCTTCCCGGGGGTGGTGGTGATCATGCACGCCCCGGGTGTGGACGGCTTCATCCAGGGCATCTGCGAACGGCTGGCCCTGGCAGGCTATGCGGCCATCGCCCCCGACCTGTACCATCGCGAGACGGAGGAGCAGTCGAAACAAGGCCCCCTGGAGCGGATGGCCCGGCTCCGCGACGACCAGATCGCCCGCGATGTCGACGCCGCTCTCGCCCACCTGCGCTCCTTGAGGGAAGTGGACGGGGAGCGAGTGGCTATCATCGGATTCTGCATGGGCGGGCGGGTAGCATTCATGATGGCCTGCCTGGACCCCACCTATCGCGCCTGCGTCGACTTCTACGGCGGCAACAAGATGGTCGCCTGGGGCGAGGGCCCAGCGCCCTTCGACCTGGCACCAAGGCTGTCTTGCCCTCTCCTGGGCCTGTACGGCCTGGAAGACTCCAACCCCAGCCCCGACGACGTGGCCAAGCTGGACGCCGAGCTCACCCGGTTGGGCAAGACCCACGAGTTCCACAGCTACCCCGGCGCGGGCCATGCGTTCATGAACGATGGCCGTCCCAGCTACCGCCCAGAGGCGGCAGAGGACGCCTGGCGGCGCACGCTGGAGTTCCTGGCCGAGCACCTGCGCTGACTGCGGCCACGGCGCGTAGCAGCGGCCCTCACCCGGGCAGGCGGTACAGCTCCTTCGGCAGGCGGTAGACGGTGACGTTGCCGCTGCTGAAGGCCACCTCCATGAAGCCGGCGAACTTGGCCAGGCCTGCCTCCCGCTGGGCCCTGTCCTGGGGCTCCGCCTTGTCGACGAAGGCCTCGCGCTCGATTCTGCCCACTACAACGTATTCCACGTCGTACTTGGCCAGGAGTGCCCTGGCCAGGCCGATGTCGGCCGTCTCGTAGATACGGCGGATGTCCTCCGAGCGGCCCACGAAGAGCCTGTCGCCTCCCCGCCACTGGACCTCGTGATTGGCCCAGCCCAGGACGGTGGGCAACCCCGTGCGGGAGGAGATGCGCGCGAAGTCGCTGTACGGTCCCCCCGTAGCCTCCAGCACCACCGGCGTGCCGCGGACGTTGACGGCCAGCCAGCGCGCCGCCTGGTACTCCTGGGGATCGCTGCGGGCCAGGTAGGCCAGGGCGTCGAGGCCCCGCGGCGACCGCGACAGTCCCTCGGTCCGCTCGGCCACTACCAGCACTGTGAACACCAGCCCCCCGCCTACCACGCAGGCGGCGAAGGCAGCCCAGGCCGCCCTCCCCGCTCCAGCCAGCGATGGAAGCCGGAGCCCTTCCAGCAGGTCGTAGGCGCAGTAGGCCCCCGCCACGGCCAGCAGCGTCCAGGCATGGTACCAGAAGCGGAACACCGTGTTGTAGCGGAAGCCCAGCAGATCGCGGACGTAGAACAGCTCCGCCCCCAGAAGGAGCATCAGTGCCAGCAGCACCAGCCACGAGACGAACGGACAGCCCGCGTCCGCCCGTTGCCGCCAGACGTCGTCGGCATCGACGCCCAGGGACTTGCCGGCCATGTTCATGACCAGCACCAGAATGGCCAGCGTCAGCCAGTTGCCGTTCTCGGCCCGGACGACTGCCTCGCCCAGCAGTCCGCTCGGCTCCAACCCCGCACTGCCCAGCCCCTCGGTCGCCAGGATGAACGACGCCCAGGCGGCGAAGGGCACAGCCCAGGGCAGCACCCCCAGCCAGCTCCCTCCTGGCCGGCCCTGCGCCTTTATCACGTACCCCAAGGGCAGCACCAGCATGGGGGCCCAGAAGAGCAGCATGTGCAGCGGGCGGGTGACAGCCGAGTCCAGGGGAGGGTAATTGGCCGCTTTGGCTATCCATGCCTGGTTCACCGCCGGTGCCAGGCCGGAGGTCTGCACCGTCAGGAAGAAGGGCAGGCAAAGCACCGCCACGCCCACCCCGACCGCCACTATGCCAGCCACACCCCTTCCGACTCCCCGCCAGAGACTGCCGGTAGCCGCCCATCGGCCCACGCCCATCGCCCCTGCCACCAGGGCCAGAAAAGTGGCCAGCGCCCACATATCGGTCATGGCTACAGCGCCCACCACCAGAGAGGCCGCCAGAAGACGCCATGGCTGGACACCAAGCCCCCAGGCATCCCCCGCGGCACGCACCTCCAGGAAGAGCTGCAGGCCGACACCCGCCGCCGCCAGAGTCGATGGCAGGGCCAGGACATGTGGGTGCAGGTCGCCGAACTGGAAGCTGAATACGGGGAACTCCTGCACCTCGTAGGCCGAGCCCATGCGGGTGGCCTTCCACCACCACCAGAAGGCGGTAGGGTACCATGAGCGACAGTCCTGTGGGCGGGCGTCGCAATCGTACGGCCCGAGCCCCGCAATGCCGATAGCGCGATAGAGGCCATCGCCCCCTACGCCGTGGCGGGCCAGCAGCTCGAACACGCCCTCCAGGTTGCCCACCAGCAGCAACAGCCCTGCCGCCGCCAGCCCGAACAGAAGCGCCACCTCATCGCCGCGGCCTCCGCGGCGCAGGGCCACCAGGTTGAACCCCAGGCCGAAGGCGCCCATCGCAGCCATGGCTGCCACCAGGCAAAGCATCAGCCAGAAAGTGACGCTGGACTCCAGGCCGGAGAGGTGGGTCAGGGCCGCTGCCTCTACATAGCCGAAGTAGTAATAGTTGATGCTGTGTCCGGCCAGCCAAGGGTCTCGCGGCGGAAACGAATCGCTGCGCAGAGTACTGTTCAGAAAGGCCAGCTCGAAAGGCTTCTCTCCCCAGACCAGCTCGGGAACGAACGAGCGGAAGTAAACGCCCACCAGGAAGGCGGACAGGAACAGGCATTCCACCACCACGACGTACTGCCACGAAGTCCGCAGGTACTCGCGGAACTCTGTCCGCCGCGGTCCCAGCGCCGCCAGCGCGCCCACCCCCACAATCAGGAGGGCCAGCAGTGCTGAGCCCCTGTCCGTCGGCCAGACCTTCAGCATCCCGCCCAGCCAGAACACATAGGCCATGGCGAGGACGCCCAGGGGCTTGCTGAAGGCGTAGCCGCGGTCGGGCAGACGACTGAAGAGGCGATAGCAGAGCGGTACGGAGGCCAGGGCCGCCCCCTGGGCCGCCAGCCAGAACAGGAGCGCCTCCCTCACGCCAGGCTCCTTCCCGGTGGGTTCCAAGTTAGCGCTGTCCGGGGCATACATCCACCCCTCTGCCCATGCCCGGAACTGCTGCGGCCCCCGACGCTAGGCGCTAAAATAGGGACGAGAGGAGGCTATCGCCTATGGCGCTGGTGAGCCCCGAACTAGTACGCGAGGCCCTGAAGGATGTCTACGACCCCGAGATACCCTACAACATCGTCGACCTAGGCCTCGTATACGACATCAAGGTCCAGGAAGACGGGCGGGTCTATATCCTGATGACCCTCACCTACCCGGGCTGCCCCATCGGCCCTGTCATCGTGGAACAGATCGAAGAGGCGGTGAGCTCCCTGCCGGGAGTGAAGTACGTGGACGTAGACTTCACGTTCGACCCACCCTGGACACCCGACCGCATGAGCGAGGAAGCCAAAGAGGCCCTCGGCCTCGACTAGCAGGAGGTGCAGGTATGGCCGCGGACGAGCTGTACCTGGGCAAGCTGCCCGTCGAGATCAAGTACTGCGTCACCTGAGGGCATTACCCCACGGCCGCCTGGATGGCGACCGAGATCTGGCACGAGTTCGGTGCCGACACGCCCATTATCATAACCCCCGTGCACGACGGGCGCTTCGAGGTCTACCTCGGCGACGAGAAGGTCTTCGACCGCAAGGCTGAGGGGGGCATCTATCCCGACCTGAAGAAGGTGCGCGAGATAAAGGCCCTCATCCGCCAGCGGCTGGAGGCCCTGGCCGCCAGCTAGCCCCGCCAGCATTTGGGACCGACCGTCAGGCCGCCGCTCGACAGCGGGGCCGGGTAGCTGTCGCCCGGTGGCTGTGCCGAGCCGGCGGTGGCGACAGGTGCCGGTAGCGACGCACGCTCGCCAGCGTACCGCTCGGCGGGCGGAGGGCGCCTCCGGTACGCCTCCACCCGCCGGCATTCGGCAGCGGACCGGCCCGGTTGGGGCCCGCCCGGAGCGAATGCGGCCGGCCCGGGCCAGCGCGAGCATCCCGCCGATCCCGCTGTAGTGCGACTGGGGCTCGATGTGTTCAGCCTGCCCAAGGTGCGGGCGCCGACCTTTCAATCCCACTGTGGTGCGATTGGGGCCTGCGGGCCCGCCTCCTTTTGGGCCGGGACACCCCAGCTTTCAATCCCACTGTGGTGCGATTGGGGCAGACATGTCTGCCATGCCCCTAGCCTCCCCTAGCTGGCTTTCAATCCCACTGTGGTGCGATTGGGGCGTCATATAGCCCCCGCAGGGCGAGGCGGCTGTCCATGCTTGCAATCCCACTGTGGTGCGATTGGGGCGCCGTCGGGCGTGGTGGCCCGGGTGGCCGTCTCCCAGCCTTTCAATCCCACTGTGGTGCGATTGGGGCGCGATGACGGGCGTCGCCTACCTGCTCCTCGACGAGGCCCCTTTCAATCCCACTGTGGTGCGATTGGGGCAGGGGGCCGATATGGCGGGCACCCCCGATTTGCTGTCTTTCAATCCCACTGTGGTGCGATTGGGGCCCTCCCGCTATGCAGGTCGATCCCGCAGAATCGCCACTTTCAATCCCACTGTGGTGCGATTGGGGCATCACAGCTCCCCACCCAGCGAGCCGCCGCTGCAGCCTTTCAATCCCACTGTGGTGCGATTGGGGCCTAGAGCAGAACGTCAGGCGGGCACGCTCCCAGCTACTTTCAATCCCACTGTGGTGCGATTGGGGCGAAATTCGCCACGACAGGCCGCCCACGGCCGAGCAGCTTTCAATCCCACTGTGGTGCGATTGGGGCCATCTATATCGATTAGGTCGCGAATCTGACGATCTACTTTCAATCCCACTGTGGTGCGATTGGGGCACAGGCCATGCGCGCCATCGAGGGTGAGCCCGTGAACCCTTTCAATCCCACTGTGGTGCGATTGGGGCCCTGCCCCACGTGAGCCCGAGCGCGACTGCGACCCTCTTTCAATCCCACTGTGGTGCGATTGGGGCTACCCAGTCACGGCCATCGAGGAAGTGCTCCTCGACTCTTTCAATCCCACTGTGGTGCGATTGGGGCGCGATGCCCGCGTGGGTCTTCCAGGACTACCCATACCGCTTTCAATCCCACTGTGGTGCGATTGGGGCCCGCTTGCTGGACGGCCTCCTGTTGGGGAAGCTCGCTTTCAATCCCACTGTGGTGCGATTGGGGCGGGCGGCGTGCTCCGGAGCAGGTCGCACGCCGCCACGACTTTCAATCCCACTGTGGTGCGATTGGGGCGCATAGGCGAGCTGCAGGGCTACCGTCATGAGACCGACTTTCAATCCCACTGTGGTGCGATTGGGGCACGCGTGGCTACGTGGGACGTCTAGCGGCTCGGACGCCTTTCAATCCCACTGTGGTGCGATTGGGGCCGCCTATACTCCTGCGCCGCCTGCAGTTTCTGAATCTCTTTCAATCCCACTGTGGTGCGATTGGGGCCCTGGTACCTCTTGCCGCGCGGCTGTATCACCATGAACAGCTTTCAATCCCACTGTGGTGCGATTGGGGCTGCCACCCCCCTAGCCCAGGTGGGCACTTGCCCACCTTTCAATCCCACTGTGGTGCGATTGGGGCACGAACAGGTACGGCGGGTCGTCGGCATTCTGACGGCTTTCAATCCCACTGTGGTGCGATTGGGGCTTGGTCGTCAGGCGCGCGGGGCGGTAGTCCACCTCCCTTTCAATCCCACTGTGGTGCGATTGGGGCAGGGCCACGCCCCCGAGACGCTGCGGGCCTACTACACTTTCAATCCCACTGTGGTGCGATTGGGGCGCGCCTGCAGGGCCCAGGGCGCCGCTCATGGCGCGCCTTTCAATCCCACTGTGGTGCGATTGGGGCCGCTACGACCAGGCTGGCCGCAGCCCTGCTGGAGCGCTTTCAATCCCACTGTGGTGCGATTGGGGCGGGTAGGTCTGCCCGGCTGGGCGGTGGCGAGCTCGGCTTTCAATCCCACTGTGGTGCGATTGGGGCGAGGCCCTGCGGGAGCTCCGGAGGTGGGACTGTGCCTCTTTCAATCCCACTGTGGTGCGATTGGGGCAAGGGGGTGAGAGACGGAGCGAGGCGCGCCAGCAAGTCTTTCAATCCCACTGTGGTGCGATTGGGGCCAAAGACGGGGAGTAAGACCCACCAGAGATAGGCCAGCTTTCAATCCCACTGTGGTGCGATTGGGGCACTGGAGGAAGGGGAGGTTGCCCGCCATCCCATGGAGCTTTCAATCCCACTGTGGTGCGATTGGGGCCAGGGCGCATGGCAGTCGTGGCACACGGCCGTGTTGTCTTTCAATCCCACTGTGGTGCGATTGGGGCAGGCCCTGAGAGGCCAAAAAAAGCCCCCTCAGCCACCCTTTCAATCCCACTGTGGTGCGATTGGGGCTCGTCGAGGACGAGGGGCCCGAGGCCGTGAACCAGCTCACTTTCAATCCCACTGTGGTGCGATTGGGGCCGTCCGAGTGCTGGACGTTGATGGCGTGAGTCCCGTCTTTCAATCCCACTGTGGTGCGATTGGGGCCCTGTCGGCGGCGGTGACGCCAGTGGGCACCCTCACCCTTTCAATCCCACTGTGGTGCGATTGGGGCGGGGGAACCTCACTACGATTAGGGCAGATGCTCGATGGGCTTTCAATCCCACTGTGGTGCGATTGGGGCTCGCCCGACTGCGGGCGCAGCAGAACGCCATCCGCCCTTTCAATCCCACTGTGGTGCGATTGGGGCACCTCAGCACAGCCGCCCTAGCCCGCGACGGCGACCCTTTCAATCCCACTGTGGTGCGATTGGGGCACCCGCCGGCCGGCCCGTCTCTACCTGCCAATCGTGACTTTCAATCCCACTGTGGTGCGATTGGGGCCTGGCCCCCGCGGACAGCGGCGGGAGGAGGAGGACTTTCAATCCCACTGTGGTGCGATTGGGGCGCTACCCGCTCGACGTCATGAACACCGACCGGGTGCCTTTCAATCCCACTGTGGTGCGATTGGGGCCCGGTCTAGCCATCATAAACGCCCTGCGCTACGCCCCTTTCAATCCCACTGTGGTGCGATTGGGGCTAATCCCGCCCTCGGGCCAGGTGGCCAGGGTGGCGGCTTTCAATCCCACTGTGGTGCGATTGGGGCCCGCCCTGGAGCCTGAGCGACTGGGAGCCGTGGACGTAGCTTTCAATCCCACTGTGGTGCGATTGGGGCGAGCTGCTGGAGGACCTGCTCGCCTACTTATGGGGCCTCTTTCAATCCCACTGTGGTGCGATTGGGGCCTATGCTGGAGCGGGCGGTGGCGGGGCCCGAGTGGTCTTTCAATCCCACTGTGGTGCGATTGGGGCGGCGGCCTCGGGGATGTTCCCCGCCATCTCGCAGGAGCTTTCAATCCCACTGTGGTGCGATTGGGGCCTGGACGAGAACGGCCTGCCCGTGCGGGGGCAGCACGCTTTCAATCCCACTGTGGTGCGATTGGGGCCCGTATCACGTCCGCCTCGATGTCGTCCCACTTGAGCTCTTTCAATCCCACTGTGGTGCGATTGGGGCCGATGATTAGGGAAGTGATGATGTAGAACTTGATGACTTTCAATCCCACTGTGGTGCGATTGGGGCACAGGCTCCACGCCCCCACCGCCCCCAACTGCATCGCTTTCAATCCCACTGTGGTGCGATTGGGGCACCAGCGGGCGGTGTAGATGCAGGTGGGCCTGTGCTCCCTTTCAATCCCACTGTGGTGCGATTGGGGCAACCTCGCCACTAGTTCGAGCAGGGGGGCAGCAAGCTTCTTTCAATCCCACTGTGGTGCGATTGGGGCTTATTGAGGCCCGGGGCGAGCCCGCCGAGCCGCCGCCCTTTCAATCCCACTGTGGTGCGATTGGGGCCCGCGGGGCCGATCTCGCTCCCCCTGGCCCCCCGTCTTTCAATCCCACTGTGGTGCGATTGGGGCAACAAACCACTCCGCCCTCAGCCGCCTATCCCAGCCCTTTCAATCCCACTGTGGTGCGATTGGGGCGCGAGAGAAACGGCGTCCCAGTCGATGAGGGAGAAGCCTTTCAATCCCACTGTGGTGCGATTGGGGCCTGCCAGTAGAGCCTGCGCAGGCCCCTGTCCCAGCGCTTTCAATCCCACTGTGGTGCGATTGGGGCGCCACCCTCGCCATCCTGGACCCCGACGATGCCTAGCTTTCAATCCCACTGTGGTGCGATTGGGGCTCCTGAAGGTGGGCTTGCTAATACCCATGGCGACCACTTTCAATCCCACTGTGGTGCGATTGGGGCCTGGACCCCGACGATGCCTAGAGGCGGACCCCGACCCTTTCAATCCCACTGTGGTGCGATTGGGGCCGTGCGTGTGCGGGGCAAGTCGCCGCCCCTGCCTGGCTTTCAATCCCACTGTGGTGCGATTGGGGCCCACCAACTCCGCCCCGGTTTTCGCCCGCTCCAGCTTTACTCCAGGGCCTTCCGCCGGCCGCTTTCGCTAGTATTCTGCCGTCGACCTCCGGTAGCTGTCAACCAGGCTTGGGTCGACGGCAGCCGGAAGCGCGCGAATGCTCCGGGTCCGCGAACGCCACCGACAGTGACGGCTCGATGCCGATAGATGAAAGAGGGGAGGTCGGTAAGGGCTAGGTCAGCCCGGGAGCTTCCACCGGCTCGTACAGCTTCTTCTTGAGGGCCTCGCGCGGCGGGTCGATGTATATGGCACCCCAGCCGCACACGTCCTCGCACAGGCGGCACCCAGTGCACCGCCGCTCGATGACGGTGGCCACGCCGAAGAAGTCGCCCACGCGCTCGCCGGAGGTGTCAAGGTAGAGAGCTTCGAACGGGCAGATGTTTATGCACAGCTCGCAGCCGGACCCGATGCAGTTCTCCTCGATGACCGTGGCCTTGGGCCACTCGCGCCGCGGGAAGCCCTTGCTGATGTCGCCCTGCTCGTCGGCGATACACTCCACCGGGCAGACGACCCCGCAGGCGCCGCAGTCGATACACAGCGTCGGGTCGATGACGTGGAGCTTGTTACGCTCGCCCGAGATGGCATCGGTGGGACAGCGCTTGGTGCAGGCCGTACAGCCGATGCACCAGTCCAGGATCTTGTAGGCCACAGCTATCGGTCTCCTGTCCTGTTTTCAGGGCCTCCAGGGGGCAGTCTAACAGCTTGTCAGTGCGGAAGCAACCTGGAAACTATCACGGCGTCCGCCGCCCGTTCAGGGCACGATGAGAGCGTTGTCGATGAGGCGGGCCGGGCCGACCCTGGCCGCGAGCAGCACCAGCACCGGCCCGTCGATGCGCTCCACCTCTTCCAGGGTGTCGGGGTGCGAAAGGCTGACGTAGTCCAGTTGCACCCCCGGCGCGCGACCCAGGAACTCTTCCAGATGCCCGCGTACGGCGGCGGCGTCGCGCATCCCTTCGTCGACGATGAGGCGCCGGGCCAGTTCCAGGCAGCGGTAGAGGGCCAGCGCCTGCCCCCGCTCCTGGGCCGAAAGGTAGACATTGCGGCTGGACATGGCCAGGCCATCGGGCTCGCGCACGGTGGGGCAGGGGACTATCTCCACCGGCACGTCGAGGTCGGACACCATGCGCTGGACGACCCGCAACTGCTGGGCGTCCTTCTCGCCGAAGTAGGCGCGGTGCGGCTGCACCAGGTTGAAGAGCTTCAGCACCACCGTGGCCACGCCGCGAAAGTGGCCGGGCCGGCTGGCCCCTTCCAGGCGCTCGGTCAGCGGGCCTCTGACCTCCACCCAGGTGCAGAACCCGGGCGGATACATCTCTTCCGCCGAGGGCACGAAGGCCAGGTCTGCACCTTCCCGCTCCAGCAGGGCCAGGTCCCGAGCCTCGTCCCGCGGGTAACGCTGGTAGTCCTCGTGAGGGCCGAACTGGGTCGGGTTGACGAATATACTTACCACCACGTGCTGGCATTCGGCCCGGGCCCGCCGCACCAGCGACAGGTGCCCCTCGTGCAGGTAGCCCATGGTGGGCACGAGGCCCACGCTCCCCTGCAGGCCGGCCCGGGCCTGCCGCATCTCGGCCAGGGTGCGCACCACGCGCATGGGGAGCTTCAGGAGGCGGCCGCCAGCCCCAATACCTCGGCCAGGACGGCCTCGTCCATGGTGTGGCTGTGCTCGGGCCCGGGGAATGTACCTTCCTGGACCTCGCGCACGTAGGCCGAGGCGGCCTCGCGGATGGCCTCGCCCAGGCGAGCATACTGCTTGGCGTGGCGGGGCTGCATGTCCGGATAGAGGCCCAGGATATCGTGCACCACCTGGACCTGGCCGTCGCACCAGGGCCCCGCGCCGATACCGATGGTCGGGATCTTCAGGCGCTCGCTGATGGCGCGGGCCAGGGGCGCAGGGACGGTCTCCAGCACGATGGCGTACGCCCCTGCCTCCTCCAGGGCCAGGGCGTCGCGCACGAGCCGGGCGGCGGCCTCGCGCGTCTTGCCCTGGACGCGGTAGCCGCCGAGCTGATGGATGGACTGGGGCGTGAGTCCAAGGTGTCCCATGACCGGTATGCCGGCCTCCACCAGCCGGCGGACAGTGGGTGCCACCTCGGCTCCACCCTCCAGCTTCACCGACTGGGCACCGCCCTCCTTCAGGAAACGGCCGGCGTTACGCAGGGCGTCCTCGGGCCCGGTCTGGTAGCTGAGGAAGGGCATATCCGCCACCACGTGGGCGCGTCGGCTTCCCCGCACCACCGCCTTCACGTGATGGAGCATCTCCTCCATAGTGACGGGCAGGGTGGTCTCGTAGCCCAGCACCACCATCCCCAGGCTGTCGCCCACCAGCAAGACGGGCACGCCAGCCTCGTCCAGCAGCCGGGCGGTGGGATAGTCGTAGGCAGTGAGCATAACGATCTTCTCGCCCCGCCTCTTCATGGCCTTAAGGTCGTGCACGGTGATGCGGGCCACGCCCTCGCCTCCCTTCTAGTGTGCCAGGACCTCTTCCGCCACCCTGACGATGCGGTTGGCCTCGTCCACATACACCAACCGCGGCCGGTGACGCCGCGCCTCGTCCTCCGCCAGAGCCACGTAGCTCAGGACGATGACAATGTCACCCGTCCGCACCAGGTGTGCGGCAGCGCCGTTGATGCACACCTCCCCCGAGCCGGGCTCGCCGGGGATGGCGTAGGTGACCAGGCGGGCGCCGTTGGTCACGTCCAGCACGTGCACCTGCTCGTAGGGCAGGATATCGGCCGCCTCCATCAGCAGCGGGTCGAGGGTGATGGAGCCCTCGTAGTCCAGGTTGGCATCGGTCACACGGGCTCGGTGGACCTTGCTTTTAAGCAGGGTGCGCACTGGCATCCTCCTGGACGGGGGTGGAACAGGAGCGGGCCGAGGGGCACGAGGGGGTTGGGCGCGGAGCGACCCTGGCCCGCAGACCAGGGCGTGCTTTCCCTGTCCTGCCGTCTCGGCCCGCTAACGGCGGGTCCAAGCGGTGCTGTGAAGGCCATCCCTTTGCTCTTTCCGCTCACCGCCGCCTGGTGGCGGTCGATGGCGCCTGCAATATAGCAGTCTCGGCCAGGAAGTGTCAATACCGCCCGCCGGCTGATGGCTATAACGGCCCCGGCCCGGGACCAAACGCGGGCCTCGACGGAGTGCGACCCGGGGCCGTTGACAGGCTCCCCCAGACTTGCCTAAGATTCTAGCGCCAAGAGCTTAGCGAGCGCTCAAGGAGGGGCGGGCCATGGCTGGCGAGTACTGGCACAGCTTTTGGCGGCGGCGCGTAGGGCGGAGAGGGTTCCTCAGGGGCGCTGCCCTGGGGGTGGGGGCAGCAGCGATGGCAGGGGCGGCGGCATGCCGGGAGCAGCCACGGGAGGCCACGCCTCCACCGGTAGCCGAGGAAGGCCCGCCCAAACGCGGCGGGCGCTCCCAAAGCTGGAGCACCGTCAACTTCGACCAACTGGACCCGCACATCTCCGTGGCCGCGTCCACCGCCTACTTCCCCCGCGTGTACAACACCCTGGTGAGCCAGTCGAACCTGAAGCCTGACTTCTTCTTCTACGACCTGGCGGAGCGAATGGAGCAGCCGGACGCCGTGACTTATATTTTCCACCTCCGGCCGGGCGTGAGGGTCGCTCCCAACAGCCTGGGGGTGCCAGAGAGGGAGCTGGACGCGCAGGATGCCTACGCCAACTGGGAGCGCATCAAGAACGAGCTCCGAGCCCTCTCTTCGCGCTTCGCCAAACAGTTCCTGGCCTCCCACGAGGCCCAGGGGCCGCGCCTGTATGTCATGCGCACCGGCGACCCCTATGCGTGGACCATCTACAACGTGGGGCTGGCCGTCTCTACCATCGCGCCCCGAGAGTTGCTGACCAACCCGGACCGCCTGCGGGTCTCGGGCGTGGGCGGCGGGCCCTTCTCCTTCAGCCGCTTCGTGGAGGGAGAAGGCCTTTCCCTGGAGCGCAACCCCAACTACTACGTGAAGGGCAAGGACGGGCTGCCCCTGCCCTACGTGGACGGTATCGACGTGCGCGTCATCCCCGACCGGGCGGCGCGGCAGGCCGCTTTCCTCACCCGGCAGGTGCACTTCTACACCGCCGCCAACGCCCGCGAGGCCCAGCAGCTGATGGACCCGAACAACTATTACCTGGTCAAGGAGCCTATCTTCAGCTTCATGGCCGTGACCATGAACGCCGAGCGGCCGCCCTTCACCGACCCCCGCGTGCGGCGAGCGGTAGCCCGTTCCATCAACCACGACCAGTTCATCAACGTGGTCCATCTGGGCGATGCCAAGGTCAACGGCATCGTCCACTGGGCCCTGGGGGACTACGCCCTGCCCGAGGACGAACTGCGCAGCAGATACCTGGTGTACAACCCGCAGGAGGCCAGGCAGCTCTTGTCGGCGGCCGGGTTTCCCCAAGGGCTGCGTATCCGCATGATGTACCCCACCGGCGTGGCTGCCTCGGGCGGCGGCGATGTCGCCCAGTACGTGCCCATCCTCATCGAGCAGCTCCGCTCCGGCGGCATCGAGGTCGACCAACAGCCCCTGGACATCGGCACCTGGCTGGACCGCTACCGGCGCCGCGACTACGACTCAAGCCTGAGCCTCAACCAGGTGTACGAGTCGCCGGAGGTGCCCCTGGACTGGCATACGTCCTGGGGCCCCGCCGGCGACGGCGTCTCCTGGAACATCTTCCGCGACCCGGAGATCGACGCCGCCGTGAGGCGCGTGAAGCAGGTGACCGGGGGCGCGCAGGAGCTGGTGAGGGCCGTCCATGACGTACAGCGGCTTATCTACTCCAAGGACCCGAGCTTCATCCCCCTGCCCAGCAGCAGCGCCAACACCCTGTGGTGGAACTTCGTCAAGAACAACCCGGCGCGACTGGGGCTGGGCGTAACCGCCCTGTTCCTGGCCGACTGGTGGCTCGACCTCTGAGCGGGGGCAGGCGTGCAGGCGTTCATCGCCCGTAGGCTGCTGGCCGGCGTGGTGATCCTCTTTTTCCTGTCCATCGCAGTATTTCTCATGCTGAGGGTAGCGCCGGGGGACCCTGCCCTGCTGCGGGTGGGCCCCCAGGCCAGCGCTCAGCAGATCGAAGCGGAAAGGGAGCGGCTGGGTCTCAACGACCCCTTGCCTGTCCAGTACTGGCGCTGGATGCGGGGCGTCCTCACCGGCGACCTGGGCATCTCCGACTTCAATGGCGAGTCGGTGGCCCGGAGCATACGCAACCGGCTCCCGAACACGCTGGAGCTGCTGCTCATGACTGTGGTCCTCACGGCCGTGCTAGGGATCACCGCCGGAGTCGTATCGGCGGTGTGGCGCGACTCGCCCCTGGACTACGCCGTCCGCGTGGTAGCGGTGCTGGGCCTCTCGGTACCGGCCCTGTGGCTGGCGACACTGGCCTTGCTGGTGCCGCTGCAGCTCTGGGGGTATGCGCCTCCCATCGGCAGGGTGGTGCACTTTTTCGACGACCCGTGGGGCAACCTGCGCCAGTTCTTGCCCCCGGCGCTGGTGCTGGCCCTGGGCCCGGCAGCGGCCATCATGCGCCTGACTCGGTCCAGCCTGCTGGAGGTGTTGCGACAGGACTACATCCGCACAGCCAGGGCCAAGGGGTTGCTGGAGCGAGTGGTCATCTCCCGCCACGCCCTGCGCAACGCCATGATCCCGCCCGTGACGGTGCTGGCCCTGCAGGTCTCGGCCCTGCTGGGGGGATCAGTGATCATAGAGCAGATCTTCACCCTGCCGGGCATGGGCCAGTACTTCTTCCAGGCCATCTTCGTCAAGGACTATACGGTGGTGCAAACGCTGACCCTGTATACGGGCGTGGTGGTGGTGCTGACCATCCTCGCCCTAGACATCGTCTACGCATGGCTCGACCCGCGCATCCGCTACCGGTGACGGCGCCATGGCAGTCAGGCAGGCCGACCTCGTACTCGGAATAGAGGTAGGAGCGGGGCGCCGCTCTCTCCTGCGGCGACTGGTGCGGCTGGCACGACGGTATCCGCTCGGGGTGCTGGGAGGGGTCATCGTCCTGTCGCTGGTGGTGGTCGGCGCCTTCGCGCCGCTCATAGCCCCGCACGACGTGAACGACATCGGCGTGGCACCGCCCCTGTCGGGCATCTCCCGCCAGACGCCCTTCGGCACCGACAACCTCGGCCGGGACATGCTGAGTCGTGTCATCTGGGGTGCGCGGGTCTCCCTGGCGGTAGGGTTCATCGCCGTCATCGGCGGCACCGTCGTCGGGGCAGTCATCGGCCTCGTCAGCGGCTACATGGGCGGACCTGTGGACTCGGCCGTACAGAGACTGCTGGACTCGCTGCAGGCCTTCCCGGCGCTGGTGCTGTTGCTCATCATCATTCGCCTCCTGGGGCCTTCCCTGGAGAACGTGGTGCTGGTCATCGGGCTGGGGATCATACCAGGGGTGATACGCATCGTGCGGGGGGCGGTGCTGTCGGAGAAGAACAACGCTTATGTCGAGGCGGCCCGGGCCGTGGGGGCGACGCCACTGCGGATCATGTTCGTGCACATCGCGCCCAACATCGCTGCCCTGGCCATAGTCATCATGACTACCCTCCTGGGAACGGCAGTGCTGGCCGAGGCAGCTCTGTCGTTCCTCGGACTGGGGGTGCCGCCTCCCAATCCGTCCTGGGGGGCCGATATCAACGCTGCCCGCACCAACTTGCCCGTCCACATCCCCTGGGCCCTGTTTCCGGGGCTGGCCATCAGCCTCACGGTGCTGGGGTTCAACCTGCTGGGAGATGCCTTGCGCGACGCCCTCGACCCTCGTCTGCGCGGCGCGCGCTGAGGACGGCTGGCAGCAGCCCTAGCTCTCCATGTCCCATGGGGCGGGACATCCCCGTTGACCTCTGCACTTCCACACCGGTTACTGTCCATTTGCCGGAGACGGGACCCTCGTCGCAGCGGGAGTGCCCAGGCACGGATAGGGGAGAAATAGCTGACAGGAGCCAGCCGCACATGGGGAGCCACCGGAAACGAGTGCGCCTGATAGACTCGACGCTGCGCGACGGCAGCCACGCCCTCTCCCACCAGTTCCGCCGCGAAGACGTAGCGCGCGTCGCCCGGGGGCTGGACGAGGCGGGGGTGGGCACCATCGAGGTCTCCCACGGCGATGGCCTGGGGGGCAGCTCATTCAACTACGGCTTCTCCCGCGAGGACGAGCTGGAGCTGCTCTCGGCGGCGGCGCAGGTGGTACGGCAGGCCAGGCTGGCAGTGCTGCTCCTCCCCGGCATCGGCACCAAGGAGGAGCTTGCCGCCGCCTACGAGCGGGGGGCACGGGTGGCCCGCATCGCCACCCACTGCACCGAGGCCGACATCGCCATCCAGCATATCGGGATGGCCAAGGAGATGGGCATGGAGGCCATCGGCTTCCTCATGCTCGCCCACATGATCGGCCCCGACGAACTGCTGCGCCAGGCACGCATCATGCAGGAGGCGGGGGCCGACTGCGTCTACGTCACCGACTCGGCCGGGGCCCTCACCCCCAGGGGCACCAGGGAGCGGGTGCGGGCCCTGGTGGACGGCCTGCAGGTGGCGGTGGGCATCCACGCCCACAACAACCTGGGGCTGGCGGTGGCCAATAGCCTGGCGGCGGTGGAGGAGGGGGCGAGCCACGTGGACGGCTGCCTGGGCGGCCTGGGTGCCGGGGCGGGCAACGCCCCCCTGGAGGTGGTGGCGGCGGTGCTGGAGCTGGAGGGCTACGAGACCGGGGTGGACTGGCTGCGGCTCATCGAGGCGAGCGAGCAGGCGGTGCTGCCCATCATGGCCCGCCCCCAGACCATCGACGGCCCCAGCCTGGTCATGGGCTACGCCGGCGTCTACTCCAGCTTTCTGCTGCACACCTTCCGGGCCGCCGAACGCTTCGACGTGGACCCGAAGCAGATCATCCTCGAGCTGGGACGGCGCAAGGTGGTGGGCGGAGAGGAGGACAAGATCGTCGAGGTGGCCGCCCAGCTCGCCCGCCGCCACGGACACCTCCCCTCGCCGAAGGAGTGAGGCGAGGATATCCCCTACAGGGCATGCGCAGGCGCCACTTCGCGGCAGGAATCATCGGCGGGCCTGGCACCTTCGCCTGGCTGGCATTCCAGCACCTGCAACGGGCATACGGCTGGACGTGCCGCGTGCAGTACTTCGAGAGCGCCGACACCCTGTTGATGGCCCTGGTCGAGGGCAGCATCGACGTCACCTGCGTCGCCGTCCAGACCAGTCATAGCGGTTTCACTCCCATGCTGCAGCAAGTGCTCCGTAACCCGCCGCTCGGCCCCATCGGCGAGATGATCCTGCCCTACGACTGCACCCTGTATGTCCGCGAGGGCCACGACCTTGCGCAAGTGAGGCTGGTCCTAGGGCATCGCTCCTTGGAGCTGGCTAGCGAGTGGCTCCGCCGGCACCTGCCGGAGGCCCGGCAGGAGGCCCGTCGGAGCACGGTAGAAGCCGCCCGCGAGGTGGCACAGGGAGACGGAGCCCTGGCAGTTGTGGGGTCCCCCGCCCTGGCCCAGTTCGTGCCGGGCCTGCGAGCGGCGGCCCGGGGGATCGACGGCGGGGCCGTGGCCAGGTGGTGGGCTCTATCGCGTGCCCCGACATGCGAGGCCCGGTTCGACCGCGCAGTCGTAGTCGGATGCTCGGTCTCAGCACACGTTCTGGCCGGGTTGCTCGCGACCCTGCTGCCGCTCGGGCTGGAGCTGGCAGCCCTTTACACCGAGCCCGTCCCTGCCACCGCCTTTCTTAGCAACTGCGTCCTCCTCATCGGCGACCACGGAGCAGACTCCTCCGCCCTGAAGAAGGCCGCTGGGAGGGCAAGCAGCAGCTTCCGCCTGGTAAGCGCCTTCCGGCTCGTGGCCGACTGTCCCCCCGCAGACGGCCCCGATCTTGCCCGGCCAGCCTGAGTACCGCCCGCAGTGATGGGCGACCGCGGCCGCTGCACGTTCCTGTCCGGCGCACTCCCGGGGCGAGATAGAACGCTCCTCCCCAGCAGGAAGCGCAAGTGAACAGCACAGGCCGTGGGGGCCCGCGTTCCGCTGCCTGCCCTGGCTCTGCATCGTGCAAGTCGAACAAGCGTATCGGACTCGACAGGCGACCTGCCGGCAAATAGAATAGGGACGGGAACGGTGACCGGCGGGCAGCCCGCGCCCCGGAACGGATGCTGACCGGGCCGACGGCTGAGGCGGGCGGTGCGGCCTCCGCGTGGCCGGAGGCCACGGCGCTCGAAGCATACGGGAGCCCGTTGAACAAGCGGGAGGGGGTTGACCTGCGCGAGACTGCTCCCCGCGGCACATAACATGGGGCCCGGGAGCTAGTACGAGCAGGGGCGTAGCTCAGTGGCAGAGCACCGGTCTCCAAAACCGGAGGTCGGGGGTTCGAATCCCTCCGCCCCTGCCAGCCCCGACAGCTTGCTGCGCACGCCTGGCCACCCACGTTTCTGCCCCGCACGTCACGCCCGTGTAGCCAGGTTGTGGCCTGCAACGTGTACTGCCGCACCACGACGCAGAAGACGATAGATGTGGCGCAGGACCTCTCCCAATGCCGGGCCGGCAACCTCGGACATCGGGCCTACGATAGTGACCTCACCCACATCTCCTCCAGATCGCACTAGTTTCGCTACATGCTTCAGGACAGCCAATAACTGCCCCTGCATCTATAGGCCGAAGTCAGCGAGCAACGACAGCCGGAACGGGGCCCGCATCGCCGCTCGCCTCGGCTGATCCTCGAGACGTGTCCTTCTAGTTTCGTTGATACCCGCCACTGACCGCCAGCAGCCCTGGGCACGGTCGACCCGACCATGGTTCCGCAAACACGTCACACGACGCCACTTTATGCTTTTCGTGGCGGCGCTCCGCATACACATACACCACTCCTCGCCCCTCGCAGGCCGCCCCCAACTCGCGCCACGGTCATTTCAACGGCCCGACCCGCCCGCTCGCCGCATCCTGTGCCAGTGCAATCGGTGCCAACCATGGACAAGCGCTTTCCAGCGGACACCACGGGGGACGCAACCGGAGCGGTCGCCCCCCTAGCACCGGCGGGGATCTGCGCAGCAGCGGCTGCTGTTGGCAGCCAACTCTTGACAGGGCACGCGTCGTGTGGTATCGGTGTACTGACACTGATGTCAGTATCAGGTTTGTCACGTGGGTAGTTTTGGCTCGGCTCCGGAAACTTGGGACTTGAAGAGCGCCCGCAGCGATAGCCTCGCCAGCGCCATATATCGCGGTGCACGTCTATGGCCCGACTGTCCCGCCGTGACTCACCACGAGCAAGGCGCCTCCCTTACCTATGCCCAGCTCAACGCTCGAGCCAACCGAGTGGCGCACGCCCTCAGCGCGGAAGGCATTAGCAAGGGGGCGGCCGTCGCCCTGGTGATGGAAAACTGTCTGGACCTGGTGGAGGCGTATTTCGGGCTGGCCAAGCTGGGCGCGGTGGCGCTGCCGCTGAACTACCGGCTCCTGCCGAGCGAGCTCGCTCTCCTCATGGACTATGCCCAGGCACACCTACTCATCGCTGATCCTGCGCGCGCCGAGGCGATCCATGCCCAGGGGGTGGGCCTGCCGCCGCGCGCATGCGTGGTAGGCGAGATCGCACAGGTTCCCTGGCCGCAGTGGCGTTCGCTCGTCGCCCACCATTCCGAGGCTGACTGGTGGGCGGAGGCGGACGAGCGAGATACCTTCGCCTTCATGTCGACAGCCGGTACGACCGGCCTCCCGAAGCTCTCCATCAAGACCCATGGCGAGTACACCTTCGCAGCTTTGTCGTTCCTGTTGCGCCTGAGCTGTTTCGTCGATGTGAGGCCTGGTACCGTCATGCTCCTCAATACCCCGGTTTTCCATGGCGGAGGGTTCAGTCTGCTCATGACGGCCCTTGCCGGCGGCTGGCACACCGTCTTGCTGGCCAGGTTCGCCCCGGACAAGTTCATCGAGGCCGTGCAGCATTACCGGCCGAGGATCACTTGGCTCGTACCGACTATGGTTTCTGCTTGTCTCGGCGCCGGCATCACTGCCAGGGATATCGCCCCCCTGCAGGTAGTGATCTCCGCTGGCGCCCCGCTGCCCCCGTCCCTCCGACGGCAGGCAGAAGAAGCCTGGCCGCATGTAGTCATCCTGGATGTCCTGGGGCAGACGGAGGCGTGCGGGCCCATCGCCTGCGCCACAGATAGGGAGACAGTGGAGCGCAAACCGGCGACACTGGGCAAGCCGTTGCTAGGGGTCGAGCTGACTGTGCGAGGCATCGACGATGACCGTGAGCTGGGCCCTGGCGAGGTCGGTGAGGTGTGCTACCGTGGCCCCCTTCTGGCCCAGGGCTACTTCCGCAACCCCGAGGCGACCATCGCCGCCTTCCGCGGCGGCTGGTTCCACTCGGGGGATGTGGGCTATCTCGACGAAGAAGGCGACCTGTACCTGGTAGACCGCCTGAACGACATGATGATCACCGGCGGCGAGAACGTGTTCCCCGCCGAGGTGGAAGATGTGCTGATCACTCATCCAGCAGTGGCAGAGGCGTGCGTGTTCGGACTGCCCGACCCCACGTGGGGAGATCTCGTGGCCGCGGCCGTGGTCCTCACAGCGGATGCCACCGCCAGCGAGGCGGACATCATCGCTCATTGCCGAGCACGGCTCGCCCATTACAAGTGTCCGAGGCGCGTGTTCTTCATCGATTCCCTGCCCAAGAGCTCGGTCGGCAAGGTGCTCCGCCGGCAAGCCCGGGAGCGTGTCTTGGCGGAGATGAACAGCAAGTGATGCCAGGAGGTGGCGCAGTGCAGTACCGGTACCTGAAGGTCAATTACAGCCACGACGGGCGAGTGGTAACCGTCATGCTCAATCGGCCAGAAAAGCGGAACGCCATCAACCGTGATATGGCCCGCGAGCTCCGCCAGGTGGTGGAGGCCATCCGAGAGGACCCTGACCTGGCGGTGGTCATCATTCGCGGGGCTGGCGAGCACTACTGCGCGGGGGATGACATATCGGAGTTCCCTCGCTTCAGCGACGACCAGTCCGCAGTAGGTGCGGCCAATTTCGTAATGCGCGAGGTCACCCTGTACCAGGACACTGCCAATGCTATAGAGGAGCTCGAGAAGGTGGTCATCAGTGTCGTGGACGGCAACTGCATCGGCGGTGGCCTCGAGCTCACCATGGTATCGGACCTGGTCATCTCGACTGATCGGGCTAACTTCGGCATCCCTGAGATAGACATCGATATCACCCCGGGCTGGGGAGGAACGTCGCGACTGTCCCGTTTCGTAGGGCGCCACAAGGTCAAGGAGATGGTGCTCCTGGGCACGCTGTTGAACGCCGAGGAAGCTCGCGAATGCGGCCTGGTCAACTGGGTGGTACCCCCAGACAGGCTGGACGAGGCAACCGAGCGCGTGGTGGGCATTCTCCTGAGCAAGCGGTCCATAGTGTTGAAGCTCATGAAGTTCATCACCACTAAAGGATTGGAGACGACCACTCAGGGCGCACTGGCCTTCGAGGCGCTTTCGGCCATGCTGAGTTGGACTACCGGCGACGGGGAACCGCCGGCGCCGCCTGCCACTCGCGACTTCATCGTCAAAGGCGGGGACTGGCAACGCCGGCGACAGATGGTCAAGGAGCTCATGAAGGGAGGCACACCATGAAACGCGGCACCAGGCTCTGGGCCTTCCTCGTAGCCATCGTTTCATTGTGGTTGTTCGTGGCCTGCGGCGGGTCGGAAGAGGCGACCCCCTCCCCGTCCGCCTCGCCGACCAGTGGGCAGCAGGCCCTACGGCCCCTGCAGATAGGACATATAGTCGATCAGACGGGAGCGTTGGCGCCCCTCGGCGCCTCCTATCTTCGCGGGGTTGAACTGGCCACCGAAATATGGAACGCTGATGCTACACGCAGGAAGGTCACCGTCAGGGTATGCGACAGTCAAAGCACCGGCGAGGGCGCGCTGGCCTGCTACCGCCAGCTAGAAGGCTGGGCTGACGCCATCGTAGGGCCCAACCTGTTCGTGGGGCTCGCCAGTGTGCGTGGGGTGGCATCGGGTAAGCCGCCCGTAGTCATAAGTACCGTTCCCTTCGTCGAGCCTCCGGCCAATTCCTATATCTTCCAGACCATCCCCAATGTAGAAGACGCCGTGGCCGTGGTGTTCCAGTACTTCCAGAGGAAGGGCATCCGCCGGGTGGCCACGCTCACCAGCAACGACCAGCCGGGCAACCTCGCCAAGGACGCGGCGTCCAAGCTGGCCGGCAATTACAACATACAGCTGGTGCGGTCCGAGGTCTTCGACCCACAGGCCCAGAACGTGGCGCCACAGGCGCAGAACATAGCCGCGGCCCAGCCCGAGGCCGTCTTCGTCTGGACGGCTGGGGCACAACTCATTACGGTGCTGCGAGCAATACACGGCGCTAACATCACAGTGCCGGTGATGCTGAATTACGCCAGCATGAACCTGCCACTGCTGCGGCAGGCAGGCAACGACGTGCCGCCGGAGCTCCTGTTCTTCGCCACCGACGTCTTCGACCCGAGCAGCGTTGCTGCCAACCGCCAGGCGTACAAGGATCGCATCGAGACCTTCAACCGCCAGTACCAGGCCAAGTATGGAGCGGTGCCTGACCTCCTGGCCTACGCTACCGCCGACATCCTGTTCATAGTCGCCCAGGCAGGTGCCAACGTCGATTCGCCGGCCGTCCTGAAACAGGCGCTGGAGAGCGGGGCCGAGTTCCAGGGAGTCCTGTTCGAAGGCTACAGCTTCAGCCGCGAGCAGCATGTGGCGAGGGTCAAGCCCGGGTTCAGTTTCCTGCGCTGGAACCCGAGCAGCGCCACGTGGTCGCTGGCTAGGTAACGACGAGCCATGTCGCTGGCTCAGCTGCTGAACGTCGGTTGGTCCGGCATCTGGCTAGGAACTCTGTACGGGGCCATCGGTGTCGGGCTGGTGCTGAGCTTTCGTTCGGCCCGACTGGTGAACCTGTCTCTGGGGCCGGTGCTCGTGTTCGGCGGCATGCTGGCGGCGTGGGTGCAAACCCATGGTGGGACAACGGCCGGCGGCGTCCTTGCGGCCTCGGCTGCGGGCGCCGCGCTCTCCCTGGCCCAGGAGACGGCAATGCTGCGGCGCCTGCGGGGTGCCTCGGGCTCCATGTTGCTCCTGGCGACGCTCTCTGCCTCGATCATCGTGGCAGGACTCATTGTCATCTTTTTCGGAAGGGATCCGGTCACCGGCGAGGGCCTGGTTGGCGGCTCACTCTCCCTGGGCGGCTGGAGCGCCAGCTGGGACTCCATCGTCTTCGTGGCGGTAGTGGTGGGCGCGTCGACCCTCCTGTGGGCATTCGCTGAAGCGTCGCCTTACGGAAAGGCCGTATCCGCTTCCGGACACGATCCGGCGGCCGCTGCCATGCTGGGGATAGACGTCAGGCTCCTGCGGTCGCTGGTCATGGGCCTGATAGGCGGGCTCGTCGGACTGGCCGGGGGACTCTTCCTGCCCCTGGCAGTCCTGGACTTCAGCATCGGCCTCCGGCTCACGTTGTTCGGGTTCGTGGCCGGGGCAGTATTCGGATACGAGTCGTTGCCCGGCGCCCTCCTGGGCGGGTGGCTGTTCGGTCTGCTGGACGCCTTCGGCACCGCCTACGTGTCGTCAGTGTTCTCGGAGGCAGTGGCATTCGGCGCCCTGCTGGTGCTCATCGTGGCTGGACGGAGGTTACTGCTTTTCGAGTCGATCCTCCGGTGGACATGAAAGGTCTGTACAGCACCTCGGTGGCGGCTGTTTCCGTGCGAGCGAGACTCATGGCGCCACTCTTCTACCGGGCGTTGCCGTGGGCCCTGGTCTCCGCACTGTGGCTGGGGCTGGCCCTGTGGTCCGTCAATGCAGGGAGCTTCGGGCTGCACCTGGGCGCCATCATCGCCGTCTACGCGTTGGCAGTGGTCGGCGTAGACCTGGTAGCAGGGCGGGCGGGTATGCTGCACGTGGGGTACGGTGTGTTTTTCGGCATCGGCGCCTACACCCTGGGGCTCGCAGCCCAGCACTGGACAGTGCCGACGCTGCCGCTAGTGCTGGTGGCCACCGTCATTGCCGCCGTGGTGGCATGGGCCCTGGGCTCCTTGCTAGCGCCACTCGGGGGTTACCTCTTCGCTCTCGCCACCCTCAGCACCTCGGCCATCTTCGAGTCGCTGCTGAGGAATCTTCCCGGTTTTGGCGGTACCTCGGGTCTGGGAGGCATCTCTCGCGACATGGTGGGTACCGGCGCGCTGGACGGGCGCGCAGTGTTTTTCCTGCTATTGGGCCTAGCAGCAGTCGTGGTAGCCCTGTATTCCAACCTCCGGCGATCGCGGCTGGGCAGGGCCATCGAGGCCATGCGCCTCACGCCCAACGTTGCTCAGGCCAGCGGCGTCGATATCGCGGCCCTCCGCAGCCAGCTCTTCGTCCTGTCGGGAGCCATAGGGGGACTGAGCGGCGCCCTGTTCGCCCTGACCGTACAGTATGTATCTCCTGACCTGTTCGGCGTTCTAGCCAGCATCAACTTTCTGGTGATGAACGTGGTCGGCGGGCAGGGCGTGGCCTGGGGAGGCCTGCCCGGGGCGCTACTCGTCCGCGCACTACCCCAGGCAGTCCAGGAACTTCGTGACTACCAGCTCTTGGTGCTGGGCCTGGTGACTGCGCTGGTGGTCCTGGCGTTCCGGCGCGGCATTGCCGGTTCCATGGAGCAATTGTGGGACAGACTCCGGGACAGGATCATGCCCGTGGTGCAGGCAGGGGCCGCGGCCACGGCCCTCACTGCGACGGATGACGACGCGGCGGCCCTCTCCCCGGCCAGCTCGGGGCGACGCAACGGCGGCGACGAGGCGGCCCTGCGCGTGGAGGGTCTCACAGTACGGTTCGGTGGGTTGGTGGCGCTGGACGAGGTATCGCTTCAGGTCAGGAGCGGCCAGGTTGTGGCCCTCATCGGGCCCAATGGCTCGGGAAAGACCACGCTAGTCAACGCCATCGCCGGAACCGTTCGCCCGACTTCGGGCCGTATCTGGCTGGACGATGAAGAGCTCACGGGGATGACGCCGGTGGAACGCGCCAGCAAGGGGATCGCCCGCACCTTTCAGCTCGTTTCCCTCTGTCAGACGTTGTCCGCTCTGGAGAACGTAATGCTCGGCGCCCACGCCTTCGCCAAGGCGGGAATTGCGCAGGGCCTCCTCCCTTTTCTGGCCCGGCGAGAAGAAGAGGCCCTCCAGCGATCCGCCCTGGAGGTGATGGAAGCACTCGGCATCGCCCATCTAGCGGCGAGTCGGCCGTCGGAGCTTTCCAGCGGACAGGCCAGGCTCGTCGAGGTAGCGCGCTGCCTCATGTCCCGCGCGAAGGTGATCCTTCTCGACGAGCCTGCCGCTGGGCTTCATGCTGGAGAGCGGGCCAACCTGGCCCAGGTCATCCACAGGCTAGCCAGGTCGGGCCGAGGCGTGCTCCTCATCGAGCACGACATGGGTTTCGTCATGGGGCTGGCCGATAGCGTGGTGGTGCTGTGCGATGGCAGACTGCTGGCTCAGGGCAGCCCGCGCGAGGTCCGACAGGACCGGCGCGTCATCGAAGCCTACCTCGGGGAGGTGGTGCAACTGTGACCGCTTTCCTCCAGGTGGCTGGGCTGACAGCAGGATACCAGTCTGTGCCTGTCCTGCACGATGTCTCCCTGGCTGTAGACCGGGGTCGCATCGCGGCAGTGATAGGGCCGAACGGGGCCGGCAAGACCACCCTCGCCCGGGCCATCACGGGGCTCGCCAAGACTTTCGACGGCGATGTGGTCGTCGGGGGAGTGGCCGTGACCCGCTGGAGCGTGGAGAGGCGGGCCCGCTATGGCATCGTCCAGGTCCCCGAGGGTCGCAGGCTCTTCGCGCGCATGTCGGTCATCGATAACCTGGACCTGGCCTTCTTCTGGCGCCGCGGCAAACTGCCCGCCCGGGAGCGGCGAGCAATGCTCGACCGCATTTTCGAGCTCTTCCCTGTGCTCGCCCAACGACGCCAGCAGGTAGCAGGGACCCTGTCCGGTGGGGAGCAGCAGATGCTGGCTATCGGCCGAGCCCTGTTGCTACAGCCTCAGGTCCTGGTCCTCGACGAGCCCTGCACGGGTCTGTCTCCGCTGATGGCGCAGCGCATACTGACCGCCCTCTCCACGCTGGTAAGCGAGTCCCGATGCGCCTGCCTCCTTATTGAGCAGCGCGCGTTGGCCGCCCTGCAAGTCGCCGGGTATGCCTACCTGCTGGACCGGGGGCGACTGGTCATGGCTGCCGAGGCGGCAAAGATCATGGACAGCGACTCTCTGCGCGAAAGCTACCTGGGAGGTATATGAACGGTGCGCGCATACGAAGGCGCTGGAGCCAGGCCTTCCAAGGGGAATAGCATCGCCCCGTCCGGAACATACGAACTGAGGAAGTTCGTCCAGCAACTGGAGACGGCGGGGGAACTGGAACGCTGGCGCGATCCGGTATCCCTGCGCGACGTGGCCCGCATGATCGAGTCCAGCGAAAAGGCCATTCTGTTCGAACGCGTACGTGGCTGCCACCTGCCGCTCCTCGCCAATACGATGGCCTCGCGGCGGCGCTGGGCCCTCGCGTTCGATGTCCCCGAGGACCAGTTGCTCGACGAACTGCGCCGTCGCATGGGCAGGCTGATTCCTCCCGTGCGGGTGGCGGATGGCCCGGTTAGGGAAGTCTTGCTGGTGGGTGACAGGGCTGACCTGACGGAACTGCCCGCCTACCTCCAGCACGAATACGATGGCGCCCCATACATTTCAGCGGCGCTGGACGTCAGCAAACACCCAGAGACAGGTTGTTACAACATCGGTGTGCGGCGCCTGATGTTGCGGGGCCCTCGCGAGACCGGTATAGATGTCGTGTCGCCTTCGGACTTGCGGGCATACTACCGCCGGGCGCGGGAGCTGGGCCGTCGTTTCGAGATCGCCTTCGTGATAGGGGCCCATCCGCTCGACTATCTGGCCACCCAAATGAAGGTCGAGACCGACGACGAGTTCGAGATAATGGGCGGATTCAGGGGAGAGTCGGTACCCCTGGTCCGGTGCCAGACCGTAGACCTGGAAGTCCCTGCCGACGCGGAGGTCGTTCTCGAAGGCTACCTCGAGGGCGACTGGACGGAGGTGGAGGGCCCGTTCGGCGAGTACACCGGCTGCTACGGCGCCGCCCACTTCAACCCTGTGTTCAGGCTGACCGGCATCATGAGACGGCGCGATGCCATTTTCGAGACGGCCACTATCGGCGGCGCCAGGCTGCACCATACCGATACCGCCGTCATCACTGCCCTGCGTACCGAATTGCTGGTCTGGGAATCGGTCTCGCGAGCAGTGGCAGAGCCGCGAGCTGTGTACTGCCCGCCCGCGGCAACAGGGCTTCATCATGTACGCATCTCCCTGCGCGTCCGCGACCCTGGCGATGGCCGCAACGCGGTCATTGCTGCCCTGGGCTCCAACGCCGAGGTCAAACTTGCCATAGCCGTGGACGACGACATCGACATCTACGACGACAAGGTGGTGGAGTGGGCCATCGCCACCCGCTACCAGGCCGATACCGATACAGTAATCATCGGAGGCCTCCGCACCTTCCCGCTCGACCCGTCCCTTCCTCCGCACGAGGGCTCGAAGGTGACCACCGCCAAGCTGGGAATCGATGCCACCAGACGGTGGGACAAGCCGGCCCATGTGTTCGCCATCCCTCGGCCACCTTTCAGCGACGCGCCGTCCCGGTCAGTGAACGAAAGGCAGTGCGAGGACCTAGAGGACGTAGTGCAGCGGATGGCGGCGACCCTGGTCGACGGGCCGCGGTTCGTCGACTGGCTGACCATGTTCCCGACGCTCCACCAGGCCGACCTGGTGCGCGCCCTGGGCGTTCTCCGCCAGCGGGGTCTGGTTCGTATGGACACCGAAGGGCGATACTGGCCAGTAGGCTGACATGGTCATGCGGGGCCGGAGGAGGCTCGTAGTGGGCATCAGCGGCGCGAGTGGCGTCATCTTCGGCGTGCGGCTGCTGGAGCAACTGGCGCTGCGGCCAGACATCGAGACCCACCTCGTTATCACCGATGCTGCGCGACTGACCCTTGCCCACGAGATGGGCATCACAAGCAGGCAATTGCGCGAACTGGTAGCTGCCGAGCATGACGTGCGGAACCTGGCGGCCCCCATCGCCAGCGGCTCGTTCCGGACCATGGGGATGGTCATAGCCCCCTGTTCCATGAACACGCTCTCGGCCATCGCCTACTCCCAAGCCAGCAATTTGCTGACGCGCGCCGCCGATGTGTGCCTGAAAGAGCGGCGGCCCCTGGTGCTCATACCCAGGGAGACGCCCCTCCACCTCGGGCACCTGCGGGCCATGGTACAGGCGGCGGAGCTCGGCGCGGTCATACTGCCCCCAATGCCCGCTTTCTACCACCACCCTGCTACCATCGACGACTTAGTGCTGCACATCGTGGGCAAGGTGTTCGACCAGCTAGGGCTCGAGCATGACCTGTTCCAGCGCTGGGGCGAGGCCGAGACAACCGGCCAGGCGTGCGAGGAGTGACGGCGATGGCGAGAGTACTGGGAGACACGCTGCCAAAAGAGATCATGCAGGCCCTGGACGGCCGATACCTGGAGCGCAAGTTCGGAAGCGCTTACCTGATGGTTACTAGCGACGCTGACGGGACCCCGCGGCCTTGCATGCTCAGCGCTGGCGAAGTGCTGGCCAGAGACGAAAAGACCCTCCGGGTCGGGCTGTGGCCTCATTCCAACACCAGTCGCAACCTGGCCCGTGGCAGCCCGGTGCTCATTTGCTTCGTAGCCCCAGGGACAGTGCTGTATGTAAAAGGACGGGCCCGACCGCTCGCTCCCGTCGAAGGGGTCGACATAGCCAGGTTCGAGGTCACTGTAACAGTCGTCGAGTCGGACCTGCACGAGGGACTCCCGGTCGTCCAGGGCATATCCTTCACCAGTGAGACGGGCGACATCGGCCCGATCCTCGACGGATGGAGACGGGTGCTGGCCGCCCTAGCTGCTGACTGAGGCTGGCCCGGCAATCAGCCGCCGTGTCAGGCAGGGTCGCACAGCCCGCTGTGTACAATTGACTCCGAAGCGCCATGAACGTTCGCACGACCAGGGCCAATCTGTCTCGCTCCGAGAAGACCAGGGAGAAGCTAGTGGCTGCCGCCCGGCGGGTATTCCGGCGCAAGGGCTACTTGCACGCCACTGTGGACGATATCGTCAAGAGCTGTCGGGTGGCCCGTGGCACGTTTTACCTCTATTTTCCCAACAAACGAGGTATCTTCCTGGAAGTGGTGGAGCGTGCCGTGAACGAGCTCTTGGAGGCTGCATCCGACGTGCGGCCCCAGGGCACCCCGTTCGAACGCATCCGGGAGAGCAACCGCCGCTACATGCAGGCTTGGGTGAGCAATAGGGATATCCTGAAGGAGCTTTTCACGGTCAGCATGTTCGATGACGAGGTGGCGCAACACCACACCCGCATCCGGGAGCGCTTCATCCGCCGGATCGCGCAGTCCATCCAGCGCAGGCAAGACCTCGGTCAGGCCCGTCCCGTGGACCCCATAATAGCTGCCCACGCCCTCAGCGCGATGGTCGACTGGTTCACCTATCTGTGGGCGGTCCGGAACCAGCCCCCCGAGCCTGATCTGGAGCGTCTGGCCCACCAGCTCTCGTTGCTCTGGTACCACGCCGTGTTCCTCGACACGCACAGCGCTCATCGCTCCCCGGAGTCTCCCGATGGATGACAGCCTCGCGTGAGCTCCAGCCTGCCTGCGGAAAGGAGCGCCCGAATCAGGCAGAGGGCGCGACGTGTCCTACACCCTCACCGAGTGGCAGCGCTTGGACAGGGCGTAAGCGTAAAGCTCCTGGTAACGCAGGCTCGGCCGCTGCCAGGAAAAGTCGGCGGCCATCAGCCGCAGGAGCAGCGCCCGCCATTGCGGTCGCCGTTGGTAGAGCAGAAGGGCCCGCGCCACCGCTGCTATCAGGTCGTCCGGTGCTGGGCCCCGCACGATGATGCCCAGTCCTCCCTCCGGGTCTTCCAGGCAATCAGGGATGGTGTCGGCCAGGCCGCCGGTGGCGCGGACGATGGGGACGGTGCTGTACCGCGAGGCGATCAGGGGCCCGAGGCCGCAGGGCTCGGAGGTGGACGGGGCGAGCAGCGTGTCCGACCCTGCGTAGACGAGCCGGGCCAGGCCCTCGTCCTCTCGCTGGTGGTAGGCCATGCGCCCGCGGCGGGCCTCCGCCAGTGCGAGTAACTCTGCTTCGAACTGTGGCTCCCCCCTGCCCATGAGCACGACCTGGACGTCCATATCCAGGAGCCCGTCCAAGGCAGCGACGATAGTAGCGATCCCCTTTTGCTCGGTGAGGCGCGCCACCACCCCCAACAGTGGCACCGCTTGGCTCGACGAAAGACCGCTCCAGTACTGGAGGGCGCTCTTGTTCTTGAGCTTGCGCGAGATGCAGCCCGGGCCATAGCGGACCGGTATGTGGGGGTCGTGTCTGGGGTCGAATTCCTCGTAGTCCACGCCATTGAGTATCCCCCAGAAGTCGGCCCGGCGCTGACGCAGCAGGCCGTCCATGTTGTGCCCCTGGCCCGGCGTCAGCACCTCTCTCAGGTAGGTCGGGCTGACGGTGTTGATGGCATCGGCATACCTGATGCCCAGAGACATCAGGTTCTCGCCGGGCGACGGCGGCAAGTCCGCCAGACGTCGTGTGCGCTCGGTGCAGGGGCCCTGATAGGCCAGGTTGTGGATGGTCAACACGGTGGCCACCGCCTGGAACCGTACGTCCCGGCGCAAGGCGTAAGGGATGTAGGCGGTGTGCCAATCGTTGCAGTGGACGATGTCCGGCCGCCATTCGCTGACGCTCAACAGGGCGACTACCGCGCGACAGAAGAAGATGAACCGCTCGGGTGTGCAGATCCCGCGCACGCTCCTCAAGCCAGCGCAGGCGCACGGCCTCCCGCTCGAGTATCGCCAGCAGCTTGCGGGCATCCTTGGGCTGCTGTGGCGTCACTACGTCCTTGGTGAGAAAGTTGCAGCACTTGCGGACTACCTTCACCAGGCGTTGCGCCCTGAAGATGTGGGGCAGCACCCGTATCTCGTCGCGGGACAGAGGCTCCACCTCGCGGTATGCCTGCACAAAAGCCCGCGAGCGCCGGTAGTCCAGCCCGATGCCTCGCTCGGGGCTGTCCTCTTCGTGCACGCGGCAGAAGGCCTTGATGCTGTAGGCCAGGTCCATGCTCCTGGCATCCAGGGCAGCGCGGTCGTAGTCGACTACACCGACCAGTTCGTCTCCCTGATAGATAAGGGCAGAGCGGCCTAAGGAGCCGTGCACTATCAGCTTGGGCAGCGATGGGAAAGCTTCGTTCAGCTCCCTCTGGACTCGGGCCAGGTGCGCCCGCAAGTGAGCGGCCTCCTCCTGGAACCGACGGCGCTCCTCCGTGCCCAGGAGGGGACGGGCCGCCGTCTCCGCTGCAGCCAGCCACCCGGGGCCCTCGGACCCCAGGGCCGGAAGAACAGGCGAGGGCGGGTGGTAGTAAGGCCCTGGGAACTCGGCCACCAGCCGGTGATACAGGGCCAGCCCCCGGCCGGCAGCGAGCAAGTGCGCCTCCCGCCCGGGATCGTAGGTGGAGCCGGGGATGAAGGCGGTGAGCAGGAACAGTTGGCCGCCCACCTCCGTGTAGGGCTCCCCCGTCCAGGTGCGGATGGGTTCCGGCGCCGGATAACCCCGCGACCGCAGGTACTCGATAAGGCGCACCTCGAAGCGCAGCGCCACTCCTGTCTTGCGACCGTTGGACCGGCGCAGCACATAGCGGCCGGCGGTGGTGGTCAGGAAGAAGCTGACGTTCGACGAGCCCTTGGGGGTCCTCTCCCACTCCAGCCACTCGCCGAGGTCGTAGACCCGTTGCAACGCCTCCACCGTCTCCGGTGGCAGCGTGTCCCGTTCCTGAAAGACGATGGAGGGCTGTTCCGGCGTGGACATCTCTCTCATCTCCTCTTCATCCGCTGTGGAGCCTGCCCGCGTCCCCTTCTTTCGCTGGCCAGCCTCCGGCCCCCGAGCCGCCCCGACCGAGCCACCCGCCCAACAGGCCCGCTCGCGCCTCCCGGCGGGCTTCGGGGCCTGCCGGCAGCGCCTGGGAGAGGCGGTATAGCTGCGCGTACCTGCCGCCGCGGCCCAGCAGTTCGTCGTGGGTACCCCGCTCCACGATGCGCCCGCCCTCGATGACGACGATGAGGTCTGCCCTGCGCACCGTGCTGAGCTTGTGGGCGATGACGACAGTGGTCTTCCCGGCCATGATACGGTCCAGGGCATCGAGCACGACTCGCTCCGATTCGGCATCGAGGCCAGTGGTGGGCTCATCCAGGATGAGGATGGCCGCGTTGCGGACCACGGCCCGGGCGATAGCTATCCGCTGCCTCTGGCCGCCTGAGAGGGTGTCCCCCCGCTCGCCGATAACCGTGTCGTACCCCTGCGGCAGCGCCATGATGAAGTCGTGGGCGTTGGCGACCTTTGCGGCCTGGACGATCTCATCGAAGGTAGCGTCGGGGCGGCCGTAGGCGATGTTTTCCCGCACTGTAGCATGGAAGAGCACCGAGTTCTGGAGCACCACGCTGATCTGTGATTGCAGAGTGGCCAGTCTGTAAGAGCGGATGTCCTCGCCATCGATGCAGACGCAGCCCTCGGTGGGGTCGTACAGGCGAGCGATGAGCGCGGCGATGGTGCTCTTGCCGGCGCCAGTTGGCCCCACTACCGCCAGCACCTGCCCGGGCTTTACCTCGAAGCTGATACCCTGCAAGACAGGCCGGCCCGGCACGTAAGCGAAGCCCACGTCGCGGAACTCGATGTGTCCGCGCAGGGCCGGCGCCGGACGGGCATCGGGCCTGTCCTTCACCTGGGGCTCCTGCCGCAACACTTCGGCTATCTTCTCGGCACGCACGCTGGTCCGGCTCACCTGGCCCAACAGCTTGGAAAGGGTGCGAGTGGGACCGTAGAAGTCCCGCAGGTAGGAGATGAAGATGATCAGGTCGCCCTGTGTGAGGCTGCCCGAAAGGACACGCTGAGCGCCCACCCACACCAGCGCCGCCAGGGCACAGGCCGTGAGGATGTCGATGATGGAGCCGTAGGCCGCCTCCGCCCGTGATACGCGCAGGTTAGCGTCCAGCGCTTCCTCGGAGTGCTCGCCGAACCGCCGCGTCTCGAATTCCTCCCGACCGAAGGCCTTCACCAAGCGGATGGAGGATATGGTCTCCTGGGCTATGGAAGTTATGTCGCCTTCCTTCCACCGCACGTACTGCTCCGCACGCTTGATGCGGTCGCGGTAGCGAGACACGGTGAAGAACAGGAGGGGGCTCAGGCCGACGGTCACCAGGCTCAGTTGCCAGTCTAGCCAGAACATAACCCCCAGCATGCCCAGCAGCATCATCAGGTTGGAGCTGGCCTCCACCACGTTGTTGGTGATGAGCTCCTGAACCTTGTCCACGTCCTTGGTAACCCGCGTTATGAGCTCGCCAGTCCGTTGCTGGTCGTGGAAGGTGAGGGAGAGACGCTGGAGCTGGGCGTACAGGGCCACTCGCATGTGGAAGGCCACCTTCTGCCCCGCTGCCTTGAGGATGTACTGGCGGACGAATCCCAGCAGCCCGTCCAGCACCGCGATGCCGGCAATGGCCCCTGCCACTGCAGCCAGGACGAGGTACACGGACGAAAGCTGGGCACCCGGCGCCAGGACGCGGTCGAACAGGTACTTGAGGGGCCACGGGCGGAGGAGACCCGTGCCCGTGCCGGCCGCTACCAGCAATGCCGCTACCACGATGGCCGGCACCTGTGGCTGAACGAAGGGGCGAAAGGTGCTTATGACCTCCCCGGGGCGCATCGAGCGCTCGCCGGGCGGCCCGCGACGCCCGGGCCTGGGGCCCAATGGAAGTCGCAGGCGCATCACGTCCCTCGCTCCCCGTTCCCGGGCATCACCGGGCCGGTACCGAGTTGCAGGGAGAAGCTGGGCCCGTAGGCGGTGAGGCGCAACATCATACCGTGGCCACACTCCTCCTGGGCCGGGGTATCCCAGGCGACCGGCTCGTCGGGTGGCACCCTGACCCACACGCAAACCTGGCCGTTGCGCCATCCCCGTGTGCTGCCGGCCCCGGACGGCCTGACGAAGCGCCTGCCGCCTCGCAGGAGCACGAGGTAGTCTGGCGAGAGGCAGAACTCCACCGCCAGCGGCGTCGCCTCTCTGGGCAGACGGTAGGTCACGTCGAGGAAGCTAGCCCCGGCGGAAAGGCGGAACACCTTCGTCGCGCCCTGCAGAGGACTGCCTGCTTCGGCGTTGGCCAGGTGGACCTCTGCCCATCGGCGGTCGCTGCGGATAGCCTTCACCACGTAGCGTTCGTTCTCGTGACCGACTTCGGCGAAGGCGCCCGGATGGTTTCGAGGCACCTCCATGAAGCGGTTGCACTCTTCCTGCCAGTTCCAGTCATCGGTCGGATTGCCGACCACCAGGCAGCCACCATCGGCTGCCAGATCGAACAGGAACACCAGCCGTCCACCGAACTCGGGCGCGATGACGGCGTACAGGTTCCCGCCTTTCAGCACCACCTCGGCCCGACCATCTCTGTCCACGTCCCCGAGCTGGGCGCGGGCCCTGCCGTCCCGTTCTCGTTGCCAGCGTGCGGCCCCGAGCATCACGTGCACCGCTCGCGCGTGCGAAGCCAGGGCGCGGGACCACGGCGCAGGTTGCGGTCCGCCCTCCTCCAGCACGTGCCAGCCGGTCTCGTAGCTGCACGCCATGTAGTGCTTCCAGGCCAGCTCGCCGATGGGCGTCTGCGCCAGCGGTCCGGACTGCAGCAGGTGCGCCTCCGCCTCGGCGAGCGACTCGCGATAGGGCTGCCAACCGGGCGAGAGCCACCAGCGACCGTAGTCCTCGCCTGCCCCCATGGTGCAGGCCAGCTCGTAATAGGTGCCGCGATCCACAGGGCGCCATCGCTGTGGTGGGTGGTCGGCGAGCCAGGCCGAGATGAGCACGGGCCTCACGGAGGGCTCTTCTCTCAGCCAGGCCAGGAATTTCTCGTAGGGCCGTAGCCTCTCCTTGCGCCACGGGCTGGTCCCCCAGGGGCCCACGGCGGCAGTCTTCTCCAGGTCATCGCCGTACACGGCGATGGGGCCCGGACAGCGGGCGGCCATGGCTTGCAGCGTCTCCTGCAGGTGAGCCCAGCGGGCATCGCTTAGGGGCGGCAGGCAGTAACGCAGCTCCCCCGAGATGGGCAAGGCCGCCAGTGCATCCGCTCCCTCTATCCAGTACGGCTCCAGATGCGACCCGTCCCCGAACTCCGCCCAGGACTGTGTCCGCGGGGGCTCGCCTCCGGGCACCCGGGCGGGAGCGCTGGTGGCATCGAAGCGCTGCCGCTGGCTGCCCTCATGACTGTCACCTAGCGGATAGACCAGGCGATCGTCCAGGAGGACATACCGGTAGCCGCCATTGGGCAGGCGCTGATCGCGGAGGAGGGGGGCGAGCTTGCCTGTATCCCATACGCGTTCCGGGACCCAGAACCCCTGCACTTCGAGAGGCTCCACGCCCAGATGGCGTCGGTAGAGGCGGAGCGCCTCGACCAACTGGCGCAAGTTATGCTCGGCGGAGGACAGGGGCATGATGTTCTGCGCATAGGCGCTGCCGATCAACTCCAGTAGCCCCCGCCGCCTGAGCACCCTGATCCATTCGAAGAACCGAGGCGAGTGCCACGCAATCGCTTCGATGAGCGTCCCGCTCAGATGCAAATGAAAGGGGACAGCGTAGCGCAGATGCAGGGCGAATACGGCCGCGAAGGCCTCCAGTATCTCTGACAGCCCTTCGCGGCCCTCGTAGCCATCGGTTATCAAATACTGCTGGCCGTGCTGGACTATGGCCATGGGCACCGCCTTCTCGCCCCGCCGCCCACCGCCTCTGACCCGCAGCCCCACGCGGATCACAGCCCTGCCCCTCGCTCCAGCCACGCCTCCGCCTCAGTCAGCCAGACAGGCAGGAAAGAGGGGTCCTTTACAGGGCGCACAAAGAGCTTGTAGTAAAGGACTTCCAAAAAAGTGCGAGCCACGAAGGTGGGCAGCCCCACCAGGGCCAGCGCTGACCCGCGGGCGACGTACTCGTCCAGAAAGGCCGCGTTCCAAGGCTTGATGGCATCGAAGGAGCCCGTGCGCACGTAACACATGGTCGAGCTCTGGCCGACGAAGTGCCCCAGGTCACGAGCGGGGTGGGCCAGGGCGAAGCGGTCGAAATCGATGACGGTCACCCCCCGCCGCCGCACGAAGATGTTCTTGGGCTGGAAGTCGCCATGAGTCGGCCTGGGCCGCCCATCTCGTACGATTGCCAGTCGGGCCAGCACGGCCTCCCCCAGCGCCCGTACCCTTTGTTGGTATTGGGGGAAGAGGTCCGCCAGGACGCGGCAATAGGTGCCCACCTTCTCCATCTCGTAGGCGTGGGCCAGCACCGGAGCGCCGATGGGGCCGGCCGCGTGCAGCTTGGCCAGCCACCGTGCCGTGAGTCGCACCGGCCCCGTGGCCGCGGCCGGGTCATCCAGGTACAGATAGAGCGGCCTGCCCGATGCCCGCGCCTGTAGCAGGAGCCCGGCATCGGCGATGTAGGCCAGGGGCTGAGGTATAGCGAGAGGGCTGTCCTCCCCGAAGCCGTCCTTCCACAACTGGCGCATGCAGTCGAAGGCCCGGGCGCCGTCCTCCCTGTAATAGCCCTTGCCGATCACCACCAGGCGCCCCTGCTCTCGTGCGCCATCGGCCAGGCAGGACACGGTGTACTGGAAGACGGGGCGAAACCGCGAGGGGCGTACCACTCGCCCGCGACAGCGCTGGATCGTCATACCGCACCGGGCCAGCGCGCTCGCCACCAGCGCATCCAGCTCCGGCGACGTCCGCCCATACTTTGTCGTTTGCGGTGTGCTGCCGCCCCCCACTCGTCTCCCCCCGGCCGTATGCGCGGCCCCGTGGACGTGCTGCTGGGGCGAAGATACCAACGGCCCTGCCGTCCACGTATCCTCGGAACTGTCAGCAGTGGCAGCCGTTGTTGCCTAGCCCGTCCGGGCCGCCGCCACGCACCTGGCCACTGCAAACGGTCACCCCGACCCTTGCACCCCCGCGCGGCTCGAACCGACGGGCCTCGGCCCCGTATGCCGCCCGGTCGGAGTGGCTGTCATGAGAAACGCTGACGCAGGAGCGGCTGCGCGACGGTTATAATCTCGTCATCGTATGGGCATGAGGCGCGTCAACTCGTTGGCATGGGCCGCCGCAGAGCTTTATGATTGGTAGTCAATTGTAAACCGGCGAATGCTAGGCTGATGACAAGTGACTCGTAACGCCGTCGCCGTGCAGGCCCAGGCGTCGACGTGACCGGCTAGGGGGCCGAGGAAGGGAGGGGGACAGGCTTGACGCCACGCTTGCTCAGTGCCCGCATCGTGCGCGCTCCATTCAGTCTAGGCGTATCAGTCATTGACGATTGCCGTTACGGACGACCACAGTCGCGGACGGGCTGGCCCATTCTGAGTTGTCGAGTAGGACCGTACTGCGAGCATTTACCTACATAGCGCTCTCATGGTTACAGTATCGGGGGGTGGGAAATCGACAACCAAATAGGTAGCGGCAGCACAGTCTGCCCCTGCTCGACCCGTCTCGCTTGCCGCACATTTCTTTCGGGGGGATCTACTGGGCCAAGGGGAGGAGGACAAGGGCCATGGCGCAGGTGCTCATCGTCAGCGAGCTCAAACTGTTGAGGTCTGGCCTCGGCAAGCTCCTGCTCGAAGCGGAGCCGCCCCACACTGTCAGCGAGGTCTCCGACGGGGAAGAGGCATTACGAAAGATCGAGGCCCAGCGTCCCCATGTCGTGCTCTTGCACATCGGCCATCCGGTGGGCAATGGCATGAGGACGCTGCATCTGTTGCGCGAACGCGCGCCGGACATTCCGGTGCTGACCCTCCTGGACACGGTGGACGACGAAGTGGTCATGCTGGCGATGCACGCCGGGGCCGCCGGCTGCCTGGACAAGGGTATCAGCGCGGAGACGCTCCTGCAGGCGCTCTCCGATGCGGCTGCGGGGGAGGTCACCCTCTCGGAGCGCCTGGCTAGCCGCACCGCCCGCATCATCGCCGCTAGCGGCGGCGACAGACACCAGCAGGTGTACCCGGACCATCTCACTCGCCGCGAGATAGAGATCCTCTCCTTTCTGGCCTGCGGCCTCACCAACAAGGAGATCGCCCGCGGGCTGTTCATCTCCGAGAGCACCGTGCGCGCGCACCTGCAGGCCATCAGTCAGAAGCTCCGTGCCCACAACCGGGTGCACGCCGGAGCCCGGGCCGTCGAAATGGGAGTTATCCCGGCCGCCGGGAACATGATCGAGGGGGTGCCGTTCCCGAGCGCTCAGCCCGGCGCCGAGACCCGTTCCACCCTCGCCCCCGTCTGGCGCTCCGGTCAGGGCATCTAGTACGTCACGAAGCGAGCGGGGACGGGCTGCCGGGCCCCTCACCCGGCAGCCCCAGCTCGCGCATCAGTTCGTCCAGGTCGCGGACGCCCAGCGTGCGCACACGGTACTCCCGCGCGATGCCCTCCGTCAGATCCAGGACGAGACCCTCTGCAGCATCCAGGCCGCCGCGAGCACTCTGGCCGCAGCGTTGTCGTTAGCTTCCTGCTCGACGATGACTATGTCGGGGCGGGCCCGCCGCAGGTCCTGCAGTAGCCTGCCCATGGGCACCTCGTGCACTGCTGCTGCCCCTACCACGCTCTCCGGACGCAAGACGCCAAGCAGGATATCGTGGAACAGGCGGTGCCGGTAGATGATGAACACCGCCGATGTCCGGCGTTCCAACTGGGCGCGTCCACCTCCTGACATCCCGCATCCGTCCGTCCTTAGGCCGAGGGCCGTCTTCCCGCCCATGCTAGCAGCCCGCCTCGAGCGCCGTATCGGCCGTTAGAGCAAACAAGCCCGACACAATCGCCCAAGGCCATGCCCGCCGAAACCCGAGCGCTCCTGCCGCAGGAAAGCCGCCCGAACGTGCCCACCGCGGGAGAACAGACGGGCTTTGCTTTTGGCCGGCCGAGACTGTGCAAGCCTTGACAATCCCTCGGGCCAGGCTATACATTCGGCAGGCCAGGCCTGCCGTCACCGGGCTGGCCACGGCGCGACCGGCCGATCGTAGGTGGGGCCAGACAGGACAGGGACAGCGCCGCCGGCACAGTCAGGGCCGAGACGGACGAGATGAGTGGGAGGTGCGCGGCATGCAGCTAGAGCAGATGGCAACCGGCGAGAGGCTAAGGGCCATCTACCAGGACCTGCTGCAGACCATCGCCGACTTCATCCGGCGGCACCGCATCACCGAGAGCGAGTACCGGGCCGCCCTCGAGTTCATGGCCGAGATGGCCAGGAGCCCCTACGAGATACCCCTTTGGTTCGACATCTTCTTCGGCCGCCTCGTCGACGACATCACTCACGAGGAGTACAACCGCCTGGGCGGCACCTCGTCCGCCATCCTGGGCCCCTACTACCTGGAGGGGGCCCCGGAGCGGCCCCGCCCCTACCGCCTGGGCCGCCAGGACGAGCCGGGCGAGGTGCTCTTCGTCCGCGGCCGCGTCAGCGACGCCGCCAGCGGCGCCCCCCTGGCCGGCGCCCTGCTGGACGTATGGCAGGCGGCGGCCAACGGCCTCTACGACCACCAGGACCCCGACCAGCCCCCCTTCAACATGCGCGGCAAGTTCCGCACCGACGAGGAGGGGCGCTACGAGTTCCGCACCGTCATACCCAACAACTACACCATCCCTCACGACGGGCCCACCGGCCGCTTCCTGACCGTGCTGGGGCGGCACTACTGGCGCCCCAAGCACATCCACTTCAAGGTCACCCACCAGGGCTACCTGCCGCTGGTGACCCAGCTCTACATCGGCCACGACGACCCCTATCTGGAGAGCGACGTCGCCAACGCGGTCAAGCCCGAACTGGTGGTGGACCCCGTACGGCACGACGACCGGCGGGAGATGGAGGCCCTCGGGGTCGAGCGGCCCTTCTACACCGTAGACTTCGACATCAGGCTGGTGCCCGCCCCGGCCTAGGACCACCGCCAGCGAGCCGCCCGCGGGGAGACGGTCCGCCGCACGGGCAGGCGAGACGGCACGCCCCACGGGGCAGGCGGCGGGCACGCTGCGCCTGCGCCCGGATGGCACCTGCCATCTCCCGCCAGACTTGCTGCCCTAGCCTTCGCTCCGCTATTCTGAAGGGCCGAGCTAGCGAGGAGGGAGGGACATGCGTGTGCTGGTGACGGGCGCCACGGGCCTCATCGGCTCTCACCTGGTCCCTGCACTGCAACGGGAAGGGCACCAGGTGGTGCGCTTGGGGCGGCGGCGTGACGCGTCCGATTTCGTGTGGGACCCACTGCGAGGTCAGATGGACACCGGCGCCCTCGATGGTGTCGACGCCGTGGTGCACCTGGCGGGGGAGAACATCGGCCAGCGGTGGACCGAGGAGCGAAAGCAGCGCATGTGGCGCAGCCGCGTGGAAGGAGCCCGCCTGCTGGCCGACGCCATAGCCTCGGTCTCCTCTCCGCCCCGCACGTTCATCTCGGCCTCGGCCACGGGCTACTACGGCGACCGCGGCGACGAGGCCCTCGACGAGGACGCAGGGCCAGGCAGAGGCTTCCTGGCCGAGCTGTGCCAGGCATGGGAGGAGGCTGCCCAGGGGGCGGCCCGCGCCGGCACGCGGGTCGTCAATCCCCGCTTCGGTGTCGTGATGAGCGACAAGGGGGGAGCGCTGGCCCGGCTGCTGCCGCTGTTCCGGCTGGGCCTGGGCGGAGCGTTAGGCGACGGGCGACAGTACATGAGCTGGATCGATATCGAGGACCTGGTATCCGCCGTCCTCTTCCTGCTGAGGCGCGATGATTTGAGCGGCCCGGTCAACGTGACCTCGCCCAACCCCGTCACCAACGAGGAGTTCACCCGCACGCTGGCCCGGGTGCTCGGCCGGCCCGCCTTCTTGCGGGTGCCCGCCTTCGCCCTGAAGGCGATGATGGGACAGATGGCGGAGGAAGCCCTGCTGGCCGGTCAGCGCGTGCTGCCACGGAAACTGCACCAGGCAGGGTTCGCCTTCCAGTACCCGGACCTGGAGGGCTCCCTGAGGCACGTCCTGGGTCGCTAGGTAGAGAGGCCGCCCTCCACTTTCTCGTAGACCTGCTCGGTCTCGCGGGCGCAGCGCTCCCAGGTGAACTGGGACGCCCGCCTGAGGCCGGCCGTGACCAGGCGACGGCGCAGAGAGCCATCCTCCAGCACCTGGCGGATGGCCTCGGCCATTCCCTCGGCGTCGCGGGGGTCCACCACCAGGGCCGCATCGCCCACCACCTCTGGCAGCGCCCCCGCGTTGGAGACAATCACTGGGCACCCACAGGCCATAGCCTCCACCGGCGGGAAGCCGAACCCCTCGTACAGGGAAGGGTTCACCAGCACCTCGGCGCCCGAGTAGTAGGCCGGCAGTTCGTGGTCTGGCACTGTCTCGGCGAAGACCACGTCGCCGTTCAGGCCCAGCTCCGCCATGGCGCGGAGGGTGTACTGGCGGAAGGGCGCCTCGCGGCCACCGGCGGCGCCCACCTTGACCAGCTTCAGGTGCCGGAAGCGGCGGTCGCTGTCCTTCACCAGCTTGAACGCCTTCAGCAGCGTGGACAGGTTCTTGCGCGGGTGCTCCGAGCCCACGAACAGGATGTACGGCTCCTCAATGGGCCGTCGCTCTACCGGCCGGAACATCTCGTGGTCGATGCCATGGTACACCACGAAGATGCGGTCCTCCGGATAACGGAGGTGCTCTACGATGTCGCGTTTGGTGGTCTCGGAGATGGCGATGATGGCCGCCGCACGCCGGATGCCGGCATAGTCCATCCGCAGGTAGATGCGGTCGCGAAGATTGGGACGGTGGATGTAGGTGGCATACCCCTTCAGGTCGAAGTAGCGTATCAGGTCGTGCACGGTGACGATGTACGGCTGGTCCAGGAAGAGCCCGTAGCGGCCCATGTGGTGGTTGGGGAAGTGGACCACGTCCCCCAGGCGACGCAGACGCCGCAGGAAGGCCCAGTCCTGCCACAGGGCGTACAGCGAGCGACAGCTCAGCAGGGGTACATTGAACAGCTCGGCGACCTTCTGATAGATGTCGGTGAACAGCTTGGGGGCCCGCAAGTGCCGGGCCAGCTTCAGCGAGTAGCGGTCCATCGAGCCGCGCCCGATGGTCACGATAAACGTCATCCTCACACCTCCCCGATTACATCGTGACCTGGGGCCGTGGCCCCGGTTCTACCGGCAGACCTTCTGCCAGAGAAGGCCCGCCATCTGGGCGACCTTGAGCAGCATCAGCAGCAGAGCTGACTGAATGGCCAGGGGCACGTCCCCAGGCCGGATGCGCCGCGGCCAGATGTACCCATCCCGCCTCCGGGCAAGCTCCGAATAAGGGTTCCCGGAGTCGAACACGGCCAGGCTGCGCCCGTAGCGGAAGTTCCGCCGCCACACCTCGGCCAGGCTGGACGGCTCCTGGTGGTAGACAGCGCGGGGCAGGAAACCCACCTTCTTCGAGAGCCGCCAGCACTCGAGATAGATGATGGCATGGTCATGGTGTACCACCCGCTCCATCACCTCTCCAGGGATGCGCTCGAAGGCCCGCAGCAGGAGGTCCCGACGGAAGAACCGCGGCAGGACAGTCCCACGGTAGGGGTCCAGGGACCGGGCGTCGATCTGGCGGTGAATGAGCCGGCGGTGGGCGGCGAAGAGCCGCTGCAGCCAGTTACGGGCGGCGAGCGACATCTCCTCCAGGACCAGCATGTCGTAGCCCTGGTCCATCATCGCGACCGCCCGTTCGATGGCCGTGGGCTCGAGCACCTGGTCCGAGTCGAGCAAGAGCACGTACCGGCCACGGGAGCGGAGCACGCCCTCGTAGCGGGCGGCCAGGAGCCCAGCGGGACAGGAGACCACCTGGGCGCCGTAAGCGGCGGCCACCCGGCAGGTGGAGTCGCTGGAGGACCCGTCCACCACCACCACGTCCAGGTAGGGGTACGTCTGACGCCGCACCGACTCCAGGCAGCGGGCGATGACCCGGCCCGAGTTGCGCGTCGGTATGGCGACCGAGACGACGGGCTCCGCCCGCTCCTGGAGTTCGCCTGGGCCCGCCCGGGGCGATTTCAGTGGCTGGTGGACGACCGCAGACAACGGAGCATCACCACCCCCGCAGTCCTTCTCCTTGCTCCGTCGGCTTCATTATAGCTCAGTCGCGCTGGCCTGGCAATTTACGGGCCGCGACCGCCCGAAGCCGTGGACAAGGTGGGGAAAAGAGTGTGGTCAGCCCTCTGCGGGACGGTGGCGGCGGGCCAGGTACCACACCCCCAGAGCGGCCAGCCCTGCCAGGTACAGCCCCAGGATGACAATCCCCACGATGGCGCCGGGCGTGAGCATGTCCTCCTCGGGCGGCAGCACTTCGGGCAGGCCACCGGGGCCGGTGGCGAACTCCTCGTTCACGCTCAGCCCGCCGATGTTCCCCAGCAGATAGAAGCGATAGGGGCCCAGGGCCGGAGGTACGAAGACCCCTTCGTAGACCCCGGGCCGCTCGCGGGACGGGCGCAGGAACACGGGGACGTACCGCCTCGTGCCCTCGGTGGGGAAGACCCAGCCCTCCATGCGGAGCGAGTCCTGCAGCCCCTCCACCCGCTCTCCGGACGCGATGTCCACTACCTCCAGCAGCAGGGCGTTGGTGTCGTCCAGGCGCGGAGGGCGCTCGAACGAGAGACGCAACAGGTACGGCCCCACCTGCCGCTCTACCCCCTCCTGGGCCAGCGCGGGCCTGTGGGCGGACTGGAAGGCCACCATCGCCAGTGCCCCGAGGAACAATACAGCGAGGCCACGCAGCACGGCCGCGTTCATGGCTGCCAGTAGTCCCCCAGGGTGTCCAGCAGTAGGCGCGAGCACAGGGAGCCCATCAGCGCTGCCGGCACCAGCAGCTGCGGGTCGCCCCACATCCACTCCGTGTAGTAGGTGACGCCTCGCTCCCTTCGCTCGGGTTCCAGGCGCGGCGGCCAGGACAGAGCCTCGGCCTCGAACAGCAGCATGTGCAGTACGCCGTTGGCGCGCAGTTGCTGCCCGTGGGCCAGCACCTTCCCGGGACGCAAATCCAGGCCGAGCTTCTGGCGGCCGGCACGGCGCACGCCGTCCTCGGGTGACTCGCCGGGACGGAGGGTGACAGCCGGCAGGCCCCACAGGCCGGGATGGTCCTCGTCCGGGTCGTCGGGACGGCGCACCAGCAACACCCGCCGACGGTCGTCAGGCTGGAAGATGGCCACCGAGATGGCTAGGGCCATCGGAACTCTTCCACCTCCGTCTCGGACAGGGCCAGGTCCACGAGGGCCGGCACGTCCAGGCTGGACTCCAGGCCGCGCAGGCGCTCGGGCGTGGACGTGGTAGCCACCCGTGGGGGCACCAGGTATTGGCAGCAGTCCATGTCGGGCTCGATGGAGATGTCGTACGTGCCGATGCGCCTCGCCTCGGCGATGATCTCCTGCTTGTCCATGCCGATGAGGGGCCGCAGCACCGGCAACCTGGTCGCTTCCTGGACCGCGACCAGGTTGTCCAGCGTCTGGGAGCCCACCTGCCCCAGGCTCTCCCCGGTCACCAGCGCCTTGCACCCCTCCCGCCGGGCGATGGCCTCGGCGATGCGCAGCATCATGCGCCGGTACATCAGGATGCGGTACTGGGCCGGTACCGCCACCACGATGCGCCTCTGCACTTCTCCGAGCCTCACGGTGTAAAGCTTGCTCTCGAACTGGTGTCGGGTCAGGATGCCCACCAGCGCACGGCACTTGTCCCAGGACGACGCGTCGGTGAAGGGGTACGAGGTGAAGTGGACGAAGGTCACCCGACAGCCCCGCTTCAGCATCCGGTAAGACGCCACGGGCGAGTCGATACCACCGGACAGGAGAGACACCACATTGCCGCCGGTGCCTACCGGCAGCCCACCCGGGCCGGCCACCTGTTCCGTGGTGCAGAACATGCCCTCCGGCTGAACCTCCACGTAGAAGGTCAGCTCCGGCTGGGTCAGGTCCACGCGGGAGCCCGTGGCCTCCTTGATGTACGCCCCCAGCTCTCGCTCTATCTCCTGCGACGTCAGGGGAAAAGTCTTGTCACCCCGGTGGGCCCGCACAGCGAAGGAGGCGGGAGGCCCGCCCACCAACGCATGATAGGCCTGGCGGGCCGCCTCCAGGGTGGGCGGCACCCTGAGACAGAGGGCATACCCGACGATACCAAACACGTTCCCCAGTCGCTCCCGGACGGCAGGCCACGCTGCGGCATCGGCGAGCCAGACGAAGCAGCGGTTGGGACGGATGGCCACGCGCTCCACGGGCAGGCCGACTAGCGCCCGCTCGATGTTGCGCCGCAGCACACCCATGAAGAGCTGGCGGTGGCCCTTCTTCAGCGCCACCTCGCCAAAGCGCACCAGCACAGCCCAGTGCGCCGTCCCGTCATCGGGGAGGGCGGCATCGGGACGGGGCAAGGCAGAGACGTCCCTACCGACCATGTCTGCAATGTCCAGTATAAACCGCTCTCCCTTCGCGGGCCGAATTGACACTCCACGGCTCGCGCGCCTACACTGGGCGTACCCCAGGAGGCTAGGCATGGCCGGACAGATCTCCGCCGACGACCCTCACCCCCGCCGCCGCGTGCCCGTCCTGGACTCGGAGATGGCCTACGTGGATACGGGCCAGGGCAGGCCCGTGGTGTTCCTGCACGGCAACCCCACCTACTCCTATCTGTGGCGGAACGTGATACCGCACGTGGAGCCGCTGGCCCGCTGCCTCGCGCCCGACCTTATCGGCATGGGTGACTCGGGCAAGGCGCCGGCCGGCAGCTACCGCTTCGTCGACCATGCCCGCTACTTGGACGCATGGTTCGAGGCGCTGGGCATCCGGGACGCGGTCCTGGTGGGCCACGACTGGGGCGGCGCCCTGGCCTTCTACTGGGCGCAGCGCAACCCCGAGCGGGTGCGCGGCCTCGTCTATATGGAGACCATCGTCATGCCTCTGACCTGGGACGATTGGCCCCAGGCGGCCCGGCGCATCTTCCAGGGCTTCCGCTCGGCCGAGGGCGAACGACTGGTGCTGGACGAGAACCTGTTCGTGGAGCGGGTGTTGCCCGGCAGTATCCTGCGTGGCCTCACCCCGGCCGAGATGGAGCGCTACCGCCGCCCTTACCAGCGGCGCGAGGACCGGCTGCCAGTGCTGGCCTGGCCGCGCGAGCTTCCCATCGAGGGCCAGCCCGCAGACGTGGTGGCCATCGTGGAGGGGTATGCTCGCTGGCTACAGCAGAGCCCCCTACCCAAGCTGTTCATCAACGCCGAACCAGGGGCTATCCTCACCGGGCGCCAGCGCGACTTCTGCCGCACATGGCCTAACCAGCGCGAGGTGACCGTGCCCGGCGTGCATTTCGTCCAGGAGGACTCGCCGCACGAGATCGGGCAGGCCATCGCCGATTTCCTGCGCGAGACCTAGCGCCGGCCGCTTACCGGCCCTGGAAGCGCGGCTCGCGTCGCTCCCGGAAGGCGCGAGTGCCCTCGGCCTGGTCCTCGCTCATGTGGAGGAGCCGACGGAACTCGTTGTAGAGCCGGAGGCCGTCGGCCAGGGGCACCTCGAAGCTGCGCAGGGCCAGTTCCTTGGTCATCCGCACTGCCAGCGGGCCGTTGCGGCAGATGCGCTCAGCCAGGGCCCGCGCCCTGGCCAGCGCCTCGCCCTGGGGGACCACCTCCTGCACCAGCCCCAGCCGCAGCGCCTCCTGGGCGTCGACGAACTCGCCCGTGAGGAGCAGGTAAAGGGCGCGGGACAGGCCGATGAGCCGAGGCAGGGCCAGGGCGCCGTAGCCGTGCAGCACGTTCCAGCGCACCTCTGGACACCCGAAGCGGGCCCCCTCACCGGCGACGCGTATGTCGCAGACCAGGGCCAGTTCCAGGCCCCCCGCGAGGCAGTAGCCCTCGATGGCAGCGATGAGGGGCTTGCTTACCTGCAGTCCCATATCGAACCTGTCCTGGCGCAGTGGCTCCCACCGGACTCCCGGCCCAACCTCGGGCCGGTGGACGGTGGCGAGGTCGGCGCCGGCCGAGAAGGCTCGGGTGCCGGCGCCGGTAATGATGCCCACCCATATGCCCTCATCGGTGTCTATCTCGCCCAGGCGGCGCGTGATCTCGGCGTACATCTCGGGCGTCATGGCGTTCAGCTTCTCGGGCCGGTTGAGAGTGATGACAGCTATGGGCCCCTCACGGGCGAACTCGACCGACATGGGCCACCTCCAGCGGCAGGGCTGGGAAGAAATTACGCTCGCCCCCCGCGGACGTCAAGGCCCACCCAAAATGTAGGGAAAGCTTGACACGGCTCCGCCGCGGGTGCTAGCTTCGGCGTGGGAACGCGCAAGGAGGTGCCGCTATGCTGGTCCAGGACGATTTGCTGGCCCCAGAGGTGGTGGCCGACCCTTATCCCTACTTCGCGCGCCTGCGAGAGGAAGACCACGTCCACTGGAACCAGCGCTGGGGCGGCTGGCTCGTCACCCGGTATGAGGATGTGGTGACGGTCCTGCGCGACTACGAGCGCTTCTCGGCCGACCGGATGGCCTCGCTCGTCCTCGAGTTGACTCCCGAAGACCGTGATCGCCTCTCGCTCCTCATCAACTACTTCTCCAAGTGGTTGGTGTTCACCGACCCACCTTACCACACGCGCGTGCGCATGCTCATCAACAAAGCCTTCACCCCTACCAGCGTCGAACGGCTGCGCCCCCGCGTCCGCGAGATCGTGGACGAGCTGCTGTCGGAGGTGGCCCACCGCGGCCACATGGAGTTCATCCACGACTTTGCCTTTCACCTGCCCGTGATCGTCATCTCCGAGTATCTGGGCGTGCCGCCCGAGGACCGCGAGCAGGTGAAGGAGTGGTCCGACGAGACATCGCGGATCTTCTTCATCCGCGCCGACGAGCCCGACCGCCGCGAGCGCTCGCAGCGGGGCTTGCAGCACCTGTTGGAGTACTTCGAACCTCTCATTTACGACCGTCGGCGGCACCCCAAGGACGACCTCATCACCGCCCTGGTGCAGGCCGAGGAGCGCGGCGACCTGCTCTCCCACGAGGAGTTGCTGGCCACGTGCACCGTCCTCATCTTCGCTGGGCACGAGACCACCACCAACCTGCTGGCCAACGGGCTGGTGGCCCTGACGGAACACCGCGACCAGTGGGAGCTTCTGAGGGACAATCCATCCCTGGTGAGGCCGGCGGTAGAGGAACTACTGCGCTACGACGGCCCGGTGAAGGCGACATTCCGCTGGGCCAAGACCGATACTGAGCTGGGCGGCAAGACCATCCGCGAGGGCGACCGCATGCTGGCGGTACTGGGCGCAGCCAACCGCGACCCGCGCAAGTTCCAGAATCCGGACGACCTGGACATCACCCGTACACCCAACCCCCACGTAGCCTTCGGCCATGGCATCCACATCTGCCTCGGCGCGCCGCTGGCCAGGCTGGAGGCCCAGGAGGCATTCCTGGCCCTCAGCCAGCGCTTCCCCAACATCCGTCTGGCCGACAGGCCGCGGGAGTACCACCGCACTATCGTCGCCCGGGCGCTGAAGGAACTGTGGGTGGAGTGGTGAGCCGTGGCCCGACGCCTGCGCATAGCCATCGACTACGACCGCTGCGTCGGCTCGGGCATCTGCGTGCTGACCGCCCCCCACGTGTTCGAGTTCAACGACCAGAGGCAGTCGTCAGTCATCGACCCGACGGGCGACCCCGAGGAGCTGGTCCTGGAGGCGGCCCACGGATGCCCCCAGATGGCCATCTTCGTCGAGGACGCCGATACGGGCGAGCGCCTGTTCCCCCCGCCCGGCCTGGAGTGACGCCCCAGCAAGGTGGACTGGGGCTCAGCCAGCCCCGGGCCGATCGCCTGCTCGGCAGCCCTCTTTGACCGCGCCTGACGCGGCGGGTAGAATCTAGCCCCGGACTACGGGAGGTGATTCATGGATCTCGGGCTCAAGGGGAAGGCGGCGCTGGTCACCGGCGCCAGCAAGGGCATCGGCAAGGAGGTCGCTCTGGCCCTGGCCAGGGAAGGGGTCTCGGTGGCCATCTGCGCCCGCAATGGCGAAGAGCTGGAACGGGCAGCCACAGAGGTCCGAGAGGCCACGGGCGCCCTGGTGGTGCCCATCGTGGCCGACATGGGCAACGCCGCCGACGTCCAGCGCTTCGTGGACGAGGCTGCCCGCGCCCTGGGGCGCATCGATATCCTGGTCAACAACGCCGGCGCTGCCCGCCCAGGCTTCGTGCTGGACCTGCCCGACGATGCCTTCGTCGATGCCGTAAACGTGAAGCTGCTCGGGTACATCCGCTGCGCTCGGGCCGTGGTGCCCTACATGCGCCGGCAGGGCGGTGGCTGCATCGTCATGATCGCCGGCGGTGCGGGCCGACAGCCGGGGGTGAGCATGGCCCCTGCCGGCATCGTCAATGCCGGGGTGATCAATTTCACCAAAGCCCTCGCCGACGCCGTGGGCAGGGACAACATACGGGTGGTGGCATTGAGTCCCGGCTTCGTGTGGACGGAGAGGGCCCGTTTCATACACGAAAAAATGTCACAGGAGCAGGGCTCGACGCTGGAGGAGGTGGTCCGGCGCACCACCGCGAACATACCCCTGGGCCGGTTCGGCGAGACGAGCGAGATAGCGGCTACGGTGCTGTTCCTGGCCTCCGACCACGCCCGTTACATCACGGGCACGACCATCGTGGTAGACGGCGGCATGTCCCGCGCCGCGCTGTGAGGCCAGTGAGAGGCGTCGAGCCCGCCGGCGGCGGCGAGCCCGGTCCGCAACACGGGTAAAAATGTTGGCGGGAGTGTATGGGAGTCGAACCCACCCGGGACGGGCACGCCGCCCCGCCACGGTTTTGAAGACCGGGAGGGCCACCGGGCCCCTGCCACTCCCGCTAGCGCACGCTCGACCTTCCTATAAGATAGCATGCGAGCCTTCGACTTATCCCCTCCGCTATGCGCGCGCCCATCGCCTGTCGCAGTTCCCGCGTCGCCTGCGCCCTGCTTGCCCGCCCCGCCAGGGCACTGGCCCGCCTCCGCTCTAGCACCGTCCGGTCTTGGTCGTCGAGCGGAGGCTATCCGGACCATAGAAGGTAGCGCATCTCGCGCCCGGGCTCGTCCGGTCAACGAGTGCCCCGCCGGGCGAAGGGGATTATAGGTGCTGGCCGGAGCGAATCAGGGCACGCCGCTGTCGCCGCCGGAATGGTATCTCGCCACAGAGAAGGCCAGCATCATGGGCACGTCGATGGCGCCCACCGCCAGCGTGGCCACCAGGAAGGCCAGCTGGCGGGCAGGCAGCTCGTTGTACACGAATATGAACATCAACATGCCCGCAATGACGGCATAGGCCAGCAATATCCATCTCCCCACCGTGAAGAAGACGCCCCAGGCGAACCCCCTCGCCCTGGCCAGAGAGGCGATGTTGACCAGCACGGCCACAGCCGCTCCCGCCAGCAGCCCGATGGCCGGCCCCAGCTCTGGCTCCCCCGGCAGGGACGACGTCAGGTAGCTCACCCCCGAGATGGCCAGGGCCAGCGACAGCACGCCCACGCCCAGCACCGGCGGCAACCGCTGCCGCCCAGCCCCGTCCTCGGCCGTAGCCGCCCCGGTCATGACGCCAGCCTGGCCATGATGATGAGGGTGCCCAGCTGCATGAGCCCCAGCACCGCCGAGCTGTAGATGAAGCGCCGCATCAGGCGCCCGATGAGCTCCAGGTCGGGACGTGGCTTGCGCATCTCGAACAACACGGCCAGGTTGGTGGGCTCGTTCACGCCCAGGGCCACCAGCGCCATCACCCCCACCACCGCGAAGGACGCCAGCACCCAGGTGTGGTAGGGATGGGCGGTGTTGATGGTGCCCAGCTTGAGGGACAATTGGAAGCCCGACACCAGCGTCACCGTCACCAGCGTGGGCATGAGCACCGCCATCTGGGGCATCAGGCGGGAGGAAAGCTCCAGGCGCGCCTGCGGCGACATGCGGGGCATGAGGGGCCCGATGACCAGCCCCATAAACAGGTCCACGATGGTCCAGGCCGCCCCGAACGCCACGTGGGCGAACTGCAGCACCGCCAGCCATCCGCCCACCACAGCGGTGAGCACGAAGATGAGGGCGGCCGTGGGGAAAGCCAGCCCGGGCAGAGGTATGATGGTCGCCGGCGGACGGGGCATCTCCCAGGTCGCACCGGGCCTGGCCGCCCCTGCACCCGCTAGGGCGTCGTCCATCAGAGGCCCCCGGCTTTCCTCTCCGTAGTCGCGTAAACCTTAGCGCCAGGCAGGCTCCCTGTCAACGAGCGGAAGGCTTCTGTCGCCGAAGACAGGCGCAGGCGAAGCACGATCTGGCAACGCTGCCCCGCTACCAGCCGCGTGGGGAGTGGCTGTCACCTAATGCTGGTAGCCGGGCCTCGGCTGCTCGTCACCGTTCGGCTCCGGCAACGCACGGGCCGCCCCATCTCCAGGTTCCTCGCGGACGGCGCGACGGAACTCGCGAACGGCCCGACCGAGAGCGCCGCCCAGCTCGGCCACTCTGCCCGCGCCGAACAGGAAGACAAGTATTCCCATAATGATGAGCAGTTCGGGCAGACCGATGTCCGGCACCCCATCACCCCCTTCGTGGGCCCACCTGCGGGCAGACACAGGTTAGCACCGCCGCGAACGCCGAACAATGCCGGCGTCGAGCCAGTTCTTTTGTCCGCCTATCTGCCGTATGTGCCCGCCACCCTGGCGCTACCGTCCGGCTGAATCTCGATCATAGTGATGGACTCGAAAGCGCGGCGGTCTCGCGGACCCAGCGTCACAGTGACGCCCTCTTGGGCCAGGGAGGGATGGAAGCCCTGAACCTGGTCATGGGCGTCCATGATCCCCTTGCGGGTCATGTCACCTCTCTGGCAGGCTATCTTCAGTATCTCGACCATGATCTCGGCGACACCCTGGCCATACACGCTGAACGTCTGTGAGGGCGGTCCGCCGTATTGCTGCATGATTCGCACATGCTCGCGCATAGGTGCTTTCTCGCCATCCACTGCCGGATCCATCATGTATACGGAGAATGAGGCCCCTCGCATAGCGTCAGCATCCTGCCCCAGAGCTCCCTGCACGCTTCCCACTCCGTTGGGATAATCAAGGACGGCTTTGACGTTCCACCCGCTAGATTTCATGTACCTGAGCGCCAAGGTAGCAGCCCGAGGGGTCGAGAACAGGACTACCACGTCAGGTGAGGCCGCCCTCAGGTTAGCGAGCTGCGAGTTGATGTCTGGCGCCGTAGCCTCGTAGGACTGGGTAGAGACGATGCGGCCCCGAAAAGCCTCCCGAAACGCCGCAAGCGACTCCCCTCCCAGGTCATCGTTCTGATATAGCACGCCCACCCGCACCTCGGTGGGCGACTTGCCGGCCAGGCGTTGGGAGTTCTCCTCTATATATCTGGCCATAGCCGGTGCCTCGATGGAATAGGAGGGATTAAAACCGCTGGTCCAAGGGAAACGGTCAGGATCGTTGAAAGCCGACGCACCGGTGATAACGAGCAGGTGCGGTACGCCATCGTCCTTACGCCCATCCCCGTTCGGATCGTTGACGAATTGCACTTGGGCCGTGACTGGCGCCGTGCCGACGTCGCCCACCAAGGCCACCACCTGGTCCTGCAACACCAGCTTCCGGGCCTTCTCTAGGCTGGCAGTGGGACTGAACTGGTCGTCCTCAGCGACCAGGTCGATTCGGCGACCGCAGACTCCGCCATCTTCACGGTTGACCTTCTCGAAGTATGCCCTCATGGCTGTGGTTAACTGAGGGAAACTCACAGAGCCAGAGAGGGCATTGGTCTGCCCGAGTTTTATCTCCGAGTCCGTCACCCCGAAGTCGGTCCTCACTTGCCGCCATCCAGGCGCCTCTCTGCCGAACGCCGGTCGTGCCGTCGGGGTCCCATCTATGGGCCTGCTCTCCTCCCCTCCGCAGGCCATCAGGTAACCCATGAACAAGAGTGGCAGGAGCACTACGAGCGCTTTCTTGCGTAACATCTGGTGCCTCCCGTCTGGTTGAGCAACACCTCGGCCGCGCGACATCGAGGCCTGCCCGCTGAAGCGTCAATGGCCGGGGTGCAGCATTCATTCCCATCTGCGGCCGGCTGGAGCAGTCCGAAAATCTCGCTCATATAGCGGTCCGGATATCCGTCTCGCCGCCGGTGCAGGCGCAAATGCACGCTGACCACTGCCTCTTCGTCGTCGCGTGTCAACGATCCTCAACACGCAAAGGTATAGCAAGCTCAATGTCCCACCATGCGGGACAGACCACACCGGTGCTCGTGGGAGGTCATCGTCCCAGGGGATAGCGTCACAGCAACGAACGGCCTGAGGCCTTTACCAGCCAGCCACTGCCAGCACATGCTCTTCGCCAGGGACACACGCTCCGGCCTGTCAGCTCGATGGGGGAAAGATCAGGCTGCGAGGTCGCTGCTATTTTTCGGCCCTTCGTCTAGGTTGCCGGTTGCCAGTGCTGCCAGCGTCAGCGGATCTGGCGGTTGGGCGTTCCCTCGCCAGACGATGTGCAAGTCCGGCCGCAACAGCAGCAACGAGCACCCGTATACCTCGCGAAGGTGGGGCTCGTCCAACCGCAGCACGCTTACTGGCGCCGTCAAAGACTGGAAGGCCGCTACCAACTCTGTCATATCATAATTTCCGTGCAGGTCTAGGACGGTGTACCCGGCACCGTCGATGACGTCTTGGAGAGCCCGGCCATCGCTGAGCCACATATGGGGGAGCCGGGCACCCGGCATTGTGGTAGGCGTGTAGCGCAGATGGTCCCACTTTGCTACACCCGGGAACTCGCCAGCGATGACCGGAGAACCTGCATACGTGTAGCCAAGCTCTGCCCCCAGGAATGAGCCAGCGAACTTTCCACCCAGCCGGTCCTCGATGACGCCACAGTAACGGCCCAGGTCGTGCCTCGCCGATTCGGCCACAGCGCCCCGCAGCCTCTCCCGGTCTCGAGGGCTCGAGGCACTCAGAAACGCCTTCACGTGAGCACGCCACCTGGCCATGCCCTCAAATGCCCAGGCCGAGGCCTGACAGTTCTGCTCAGCCACGGGCCGGCGTTCGCGCTCGTACGAGTCGAGCAAGGCCGGGCCTGCCCAGCCACCCACGGCACCAGCCAGCTTCCAAGAGATGTTCAGGGCATCGCCGATGCCACCGTTGGCCCCGAGCCCGCCGGTGGGGCTTACCAGATGGGCCGCGTCACCGGCCAGAAACGCTCGGCCTTGCCGGAACCGTTCCGCGATAAGGACCCGGCGGTGCCAGGTGAACACGTGCTTGATGCGCAGGTCGAAATCGATGCCGGCATACTCGCGCACCAAACGAGAGAAGTCAGATTCAGGAGGCAACCGCGTATGGAATATAAATTCCCGGCGATTACCCTGCACCACCAGTCGCGAACCGTATTCATCGACAAAGAAGTAGTGTCGTCCTTTGCCGATGGGGATAGCCTCGAAAAGGTCATCGGACTGGAAAATGACCTGCGTCTGGACCTGCTCCAGCTCGCCGTGGCCGGCCATCTCGATCCCGAGGGATTTCCTGACCGTGCTGTGAGCGCCATCGGCTCCGATCAAGTAACGTGCCCTCACCAACGCCTCGCCACCGTACCTGGAGAGCAAAGTAGCCGTCACGCCGGCCTCGTCTTGCTGTAGTCGCACGAACTCGCAACCGAAGCGCAGGCTCACATTAGGCATAGCTTCCGCTTTCTCTCGCAGCAGCGCTTCCAAGTCGTTTTGCGCCACCAGCTGGTACGGCTCCAACGGTAGAGAGCCGTCGTTGGACTCAGCTATTAGGGCCCGGTACTCGCCTACCGAGGGGCACTCCAGGACAGCCAGTGGCTGGTCGCAGAGCCTAGTCACCACGTAAACGTTCATGGGCACGTCCGGTGGAAAGCCCAGTGAGCGGACGTGGTCGGCGATGCCCAGCGCTCGGTAGCACTCCATCGTCCGGGCGTTCAGCCGGTCGGCTCTGGGGTATGGCTTGGTACTGGCCTCCTTCTCGACCAGCAAGCACTTCACACCTCTGCGCCCCAAGTCCAGGGCCAAGGTGAGGCCCGTCGGGCCGGCCCCGACCACGATGACGTCGAACGTACCTGCTGGTGGCCGGGTCATGTCCGTATGACAATGCAGATGTCCCAAAGGGGCCCTAGACCAGCGCCGCACTTCGCCGACCAGGTGGAGCCTCTCTTCATCATGGCCTGAAGATGGCGAAGACCTTGTTGGAGTTGAGTACCCAGGTGGGGATGAATTCGCTCTCGTCGGGCTTCCTCCCCATTTCCGCCATGGCCCCCACTAGGCACATCCAGTTCAAGACCTCCTGCTGCCCCGATTCCTCGATGGCCGCCGACGGGTAATCCCGCCATACCTCGTAGCGGCCGTCCCGCAGCGCCTCGTACAGCCGCGCGTCCGCTTCATGGTCGGGGTGCAGCCATCTCGTCTTGGCCGTGAGAAAGGCATGTGACCAGCTGGATGAGGCGATGACCACTGCCCGCCAGGGTGACTCTGCGAGCGCTCGTGCCACTGCCCGACCCAGATCGAAGCAACGCCACGGAGCCGGTGCGGGGGGGTCCAGCTCGTCCTCACCGAGGGGACGCGAGAAGTTGGGTATGCTGCCGCGCTGGCAGATAACATGCCGACCATAGCAGTTTACCTGCATCGGCAACAGCGGATACTCAAGCCCTCTTCGATCGTAGTCCAGGTATAGCAGGACGTTCAGAAAGGCGTGACCCAGCGGGTGATGCAACGGCTGATACGCATAGGCGACATCGAATCCGTGCGACAGGAGCCGGGCGGCTAGGTACTTGCCCGCCTGCTTGTGTCTCGGGTAGCGGAACGTCGTCCCTTCGTCCTCACCCCACACATTCCTTCCGCCGAGGAGCTGCATCAATCTGCCTGTCCACGGCTGGGCCTCGTGCCGCTCGTAGGCCAGCACGCAAAAGGCTGGTATCACATCCTCGCGGAAGTTCTCGTACTGATCGTCCCCCCAGATCAGCAGGAAATCGGGACGGAACATGTCGATCTCTTCCCGCAGCCGCCGGAACCACCACACCAACTTCTCGCGGTGGCGCCTAGCAGTGCTGGCGCCTTCGTCGTCGCCCCACTCCCTGCGCATCTCTTCCGGCCATGAGGCCGGATCACGGTGCTCGGCCGGGTAGCCCTCCTGGCTGATGGTCGCCTTCAAAATGCGGGTCATGTTCTCGTCCAAGCCCACCAGGGGCGGGTAGTGCGTCAGCCCGATGCCCAAGACCTCGCCCATTTCTTGAACCTCCATGCCCTCTAGCTGACCCGGCCTGAGTCGGGCAGGGTCAAGAAGTCGATGACCAGACGATTGAACTCCTCCGCATGCTCCCACTGCGCCCAGTGCCCGCACTGCCCGAAGATGTGCAGTCTCACATCGGGCATGAGCCGCAGTAAGATGAAGGCATTATCGAACGGCACGACCCGGTCATCACGTCCCCAGACCACCAGCGTCTTGTGGGTCACCCTGGGCAGGTCCCGCCACAGCTCCTCGGTCTGGGCCGAGACCTGACGACCCACCGGGGGGTTGGCAACCACTTTGGGGTCAATGCTTGCCTCGTACCGCTCCTTGATGAGCTCTTCAGTAACCTGTGACTGGTCGTACACCATAATCTCTACAAACGCGCGCAGCTTCTCCAGCGATGGCCCCGGGGGTGCATAGTAGTCCCACAGGCGCTTGATGCCTTCGCTCGGCTGGGACGAGAACACAGGTAGCATGCCGCCTGGCCCCATGAGGACTAGGCGTCCCACGCGCTCGGGCCAATCGAGGGCGAGCTTAAGCGCTATCCCAGCGCCGAGAGAGTTGCCGATAAAGTGGGCCCGCTCCATGCCCAGAGCGTCCATGAAATCCCGTACTGCCCGGGAGTAGAAGGCGAACCTGCCTCCTTGGATGGGCACCTTGTCCGACTGACCGTACCCCGGCAAGTCGACGAGGATGGTGCGGAACCGCTCCGATAGTGCCTCGACGTTGCGCTGGTAGTTACTCCAGCCAGACGCCCCTGGCCCGCTACCGTGGATGCAGATCAGGGGGTACCCGGAGCCGGCCTCGTGATAATGGATCCGCCACTGCCGCACCTGTACGAAGCGAGCGGTAGATTCCCTTGTCAGTGTCATCGGATGTCCTCTCTACGACTACGGACAATAAGCGCCCTTAGTGCCGTGCAGTCAATGTCGCTGTCCCATCAGATGGGACAGCATCCTATCCTAGCCTGCCGGCGATGGCATCGGCCGCGTCCCTTACCACGCGCACTAACTGGGCCATCCTGGCGCCGGTGAGCCTCGTTGCGGGCCCCGCCACGCTGATGGAGGCCGCCAGATCCCCGCTCCTCATGAGAACCGGCGCACCGACGCAACGTAGCCCTTGCCGCCTCTCTTCCCGGTCGAAAGCGACGCCCTCGCGGCGTACCTGATGAAGGTCAGCCAGCAGTTTTTCCGGTTCGACGATGGTATTGGGAGTGAATCGACGTAGCCCTTTGGCAATAATGCCGTCCAGCACCTCCGTGTCCTGGTACGCGAGGAGGGCCTTGCCCACGGCGGTGCAGTGAGCTGGGTTCCGCCACCCCACCCAGCTCGGCATGGCGATGCTGTTCGGCCCCTCCAGCTTCACCAGGTAGACCACCTGCCCCCCTTCCAGTGCCGCAAGGTGCACAGTCTCCCCAGTGTGGTGCACCAGGGCCCGAAGCACCGGCAGTGCCTCCCGCACCAGCTCGCTTTGGAGCTGGAACAGCCCTCCATATTGCAGCAATCTCAGTCCCAGCCGATACTTGCCCGTCTCCGCGTCACGGGCGAGGAAGCCTACCAACTCCAGCTCGTGGGCCAACCTGTGGGCCGCGCTCTTACTCAGCCCGAGCCGCCGTGCCATCTCTCGCACCCCTAGCTCCTCCCCTTCCCAGAAGAGGTCCAGCAGCCGTACTGCCTCCTCGATCCTGCCCATCTCTTCCTCCTGTCCCAGCAGACGGGACATCCCCCTTGAGCTGCCTATTGTATAGCCCTACCTTAGGGCTCGAGACCTCGGTGTCAATAGGCCCGGCTGTGGACGACGGGACACTGCATCGACTCGCCGAACGACTACTTCGAGCTGAGAATGCACGCTCCCCCATCCCGCCCCTGACCGACACCTATCCCGACCTGACGGTGGCCGACGCCTACGCCGTGCAGAGGGCGCTCATCGCCCACAAGCTCAAGGAGGGAGCGAGGGTGGTGGGCTGGAAGGTCGGTCTCACCAGCCGCCCCATGCAGGAGATGTTCGGCATAGACACCCCCGACTTTGGCCACCTGCTGGACGCGATGGCCCTCCCCTCGGGCTCAGAGCTCCCTTGCTCGCAGCTCATCGCCCCGCGGGTGGAGCCCGAATTTGCCTTCGTCCTGGCCCGCGACCTGGCCGGCCCGGGGGTAAGGGAGGAGGACGCCCTGGCGGCCACGGAGGCGGTAATGGTCGCTCTGGAGGTCATAGACAGCCGCATCGAGGGCTGGCGCATAAGGCTGGCCGACACCATCGCCGACAACGCCTCTTCGGCCCGCTTCGTGCTCGGGCAGGACAGGCGCCGGCCCCAGGGCCTGGACCTCGCCGCCCTGGTCCTTGAGCTCTGGGTGGACGGCGAGGTAGCCGCCGCAGGGAAGGGGGAGGCGGTGCTGGGGCACCCGGCCCGGGCGGTGGCCTGGCTGGCTAACGCCCTGGGCGAGCTGGGGGAGCGCCTGCGGCGGGGGCAGGTGGTGCTCTCGGGCGCGGTGGTGGCGGCAGTACCCTTGCGCCCGGGCCAGAGGCTTGCCGCCTCCTGTCCCGGCCTGGGGCGGGTGGAGCTGACCGTCGTCTAGGCGGGAGGTAAAGGGAATGGGCAAGGTGCGCTGCGCCATCGTGGGCACAGGCAACATCGGTACTGACCTGATGGTCAAGCTCGAGCGGAGCGAGCTACTGGAGCTGGCGCTGGTGGTGGGCATAGACCCCCAGTCGGAAGGGCTGGCCCTGGCCCGCCGCCTCGGCTACGAGACGACGGTGGACGGGATCGAGGGCTTCAGGGCGCGCTACAGGGAGCTGGGGGTGGAGATGGTCTTCGAGGCCACCAGCGCCCGGGTGCACGCCGCCCATGCCCCCGTCTACCGGGAGCTGGGGGTGACGGCCATAGACCTGACGCCCGCCGCCCTGGGGCCGCTGGTCATCCCCTACGTCAACATCGGCGACGTGCTTTCGGAGCCCAACCTGAACCTGGGCACCTGCGGCGCCCAGGCCACGGTACCCATCGCGGCCGCTATCAGATCCGTGACACAAGTCCCCTATGCCGAGATCGTCTCCACCATCGCCAGCAAGAGCGCCGGCCCGGGCACTCGCCAGAACATAGACGAGTTCACCCGCACCACCGCCCGGGCGCTAGTGCAGGTGGGACAGGCCGAGCGGGGCAAGGCCATCATCGTGCTGAACCCGGCCGAGCCGCCCATCCTGATGCGCAACACCGTCTACGCTGCCCTCGACGGGGCAGCGGACCGGGAGGCCATCGTCGCCGCCATCGAGGAGACAGTGGCCAGGCTGCAGGGCTACGTGCCCGGCTATCGACTGAAGGTGCCGCCGGTGTTCGACGATGAGAAGGTGACCGTCTTCTTAGAGGTGGAGGGCGCCGGCGACTACCTGCCCCCCTACGCCGGCAACCTGGACATCATGACCGCCGCCGCCGTGCGGGTGGGCGAGGAGGTGGCCCGGGCGAAGCTGGCGTCAAGGAGCGGCGCATAACGCGAGCGCACGTAGCCCCGCCACCGTGGGCCGGCGAGACGGAAACTCACGGCACGCCGCCAGCGAGCGAGGAGGGATAGATATGGAGTTCATGGTAGGTCTACTCCCGGGGCTCGGCGATACCGAACTAGCGCAAATGGCGGAAGATCTGGGCTACTCGCATTTCGGCGTGGGGGATGGCCCTATTCTGTTCGGCGACCCGTTCGTGCACTTGGCTGTGGCAGCCAGAACTACCCAGGCCATCAAGCTGGGGACCATGGTCGTGAACCCCGTGACCAGGATACCACCAGCCATCGCCAACGCCCATGCCACCCTCCAAGGTCTGGCTCCTGGCCGCGTCTTCATAGGCATCGGCGCAGCCAACAACGCCATGCGCTCCCTAGGCATGCCCCCAGCACACATGGACGAACTTGAGGACGCCATTCGCATCATGAGGGCGCTTCTCAACGGCGAAAGGGTACAGTACTCCTGGCGGGGACGGACGGTCGAAATAGAGCTGCTGGACAAGGCCGGCACCATGTACGATATCTCGCGACCGATACCCATCTATGTGGCAGCTGGCGGACCCAAGAGCCTGGACGTGGCGGCCCGCACGGGCGATGGCGTGGTGTACAGCATGGGCTGCAACGAGTCCCTTGTGAAGCTGGTCCGGCGAGAAATAGACGCCTCGGCCGAGTCGGCGGGCAGGGACCCCAGCAGTGTTAAGCTCATTTCGCTGGTCTGGTGGCGGTTCCGCAGGAAAGGGGAGTCAGTGGCAGACGCCGTTCGTGGCGGACTTGGTTCTGCTCTGATCAGCACGTGCGTGAACCGAAGACAGTTCCTGCTGGCACACCGCGGGATCTTCGAGCCCGAACTGGTGGACGACGTTGTCAGGCTGTCCCGCGCCTACCTGGGTGCCCAAAGAGAAAAGGCGGGAGCCCATCTCGACGTCTGGAAGTCTTACGTGCGCGAGGTGGGCGACCGCTTCTTGCCCCTCATCACCCCTCGTATCGTGGACTCCTTCGCGATCTACGGCACTGAGGACGAGTGCCTGGAAAAACTGGCGCGAATGGCCGCGGCGGGGACGGACGCCTTCGTTGTGTTCCTGAGCGACCGGGGCCGCTTCAGAGAAGACCTGCTAGATTTCTCACGCGCCATCATTCGCCGCTGGCCAGGGTGCGTCACCTGATAGGGGTCCCACATGGGCTTGTAGCAAGGGCTCGGGCAGGGGAGTGACCACCCACGCCTGTAGCGTGACCATGTGGCGAGATATCTGAGTGGCCGGACGGCCATATCGCACCCGACGAGTCCCGCCGGGTTGCTAATACGGTCCTCAGGCGGATACAATGCGGTCACTAGCGTAGCGTGGAGAACTGCCTGTCGCGGGCCTGTCGATCAGCGCCTCGCGCCCTGGCCGTCGGTGCCCCCCACAGGCGACAGGGAGGGCACCATGAAAGGACCCAGAGCATGGGGCTTCGCGCTGCCGGGCCTGTGGCTGGCGACGGGCCTGCTGCTCTTCCTGGCAGTGGCTCCTGGCGACATCTCGCGGCCGGCCCTCGCCCAGGACGAGTTCGACTACACCTTCTCCGTCAACGTGCTCGCCGACGAGCCCGACGCCGACCCGGGCGACGAACGCTGCGATTCCGATCCCGAAGACCCCGGCGACCAGTGCACGCTGCGGGCCGCCGTAATGGAGGCCAACGCCTTGGGGCTCGCCTCCACGGACACGCTCCGCTTCCGCATCGCGCTCACCGACATCAATAACGACGGGGGGGCGGACACTTTCGGACTGCTCAGGGAGCCAGAGGCGACGACCGAACCTGATATCGGCGCGAGCGACGACCTGGACATCCACACTGACATCACCATTCAGGGCCGCGGCGTGGACAGCGCCAGCGAGGCCTACCTGTCGATCATCAAGTTGCTGTCGGATGACCACTGCTTCCGGGCCTTCCACGTCCGCCCGGGCGCGAGCCTGACGCTGGAGCAGGTGCAGGTCGACTCGTTCTGCACCGATTTTTCGGACTTCGGCGGCGCCGTGCTCGTGGACGCCAACACCAGCGCCGCCACTAGCGGTGCCCTGAACGTCAGCGGCTCTTCCTTCACCAACAACTCGGCCTCCGCCCGCGGCGGGGCCATCTATGTATCCGGTGGGGGGACCCTGAACGTCAACGATAGCCTGTTCGACCAAAATAGGGCCGAGACGTTCGGGCTCGGGGGCGCCATCTACCTCGGGACGGCGGCCAGGGGCAGAGTGGAGGGCAGCACCTTTGCCGCTAACGCCGCCGAGGCCTATGGCGGGGCCATCTACAACGACGGTGGGAACCTGGACATCCAGGCAAGCGGCTTCAGGGGCAACTTCGCCGGCGGCGACGGCGCCGCCATCTACAACGGCGGCGACGGAGGCCAGGGGGCCCTGGTCATTACCAGTAGTGGGTTCCAGAGGAACTCGGCCGATGAGGACGGTGGGGCCATTACCAACTGGGGAGTCTTGGATATCGTAAACAGCACCTTCGAGGCGAACGAGGTCGGCTTCGACGGCGGCGCCCTGGACAACCACGGAACCGCTACCATCGCCGCCAGCATTTTCGCCGACAACTTTGCAGATGGCAATGGCGGCGCCATCAACAACTACCAGGGTCCGATGCTGACCATCGTCAACAGCACGCTCAAGGGGAACGATGCGGGAGGATCGGGAGGCGCTATCTACAACCGCGACACTGCCCTGCTGCAGGCCGCCTTCGTCACCATTGCTAACAACTACGACGGCGGCCTCTCGGCGGACTCCGCCGGGGGCATAGGCGGCGCTGGGGTGGCCGTCTTCAAGAACAGCATTCTCGCTGGCAATATCAGCTCCGACTCGACAGGCGACGCGGTCCCACTCAACTGCAGCGATCACCTGGCCGTGAAGGCGGTAAGCGTCAACTTCAGCGACGACGACACCTGCCCCGACTTCATCCACGAGGACCCCGGCCTGGACACGTTCGATGAGAACGGCACGGTGTTCCCGCTAATCCGAACCAGTCCGGCCCTCGGGGCGGCAGTGGACTGCACCGACTTGGACGGCAATGCAGTCGCCACCGACCAGGTCGGGACGACGAGGCCACAGCCAGCGGACGGCGGCTGCGATGCCGGGGCATACGAACAGCGCAGCGATACAGCGAGCACCCTCTCCGTCAGCCCCGGCCGGGTCGTGGACCTCGGCACGCTCGACCTCGGCGAGGACCGGGCCGTCATGTTCACCATCACCAACGATGGCCCCAGCGCTGCCACTATACAGGCACCCGCGCTGTTCGACCTGGGCCTCCAGGCGGACCTGGTCGAGGCCGAGACTACCTGCGAGTCCGGCAGCCTCGGCGGCTCCTGTGCCGTCGCCCTGGTGGTGATGACCACCCGTCCCGGGCCGCAGGCGGCGGCGGTGCGAATCGGCGTCGAAGGGGCCGACGAGCCTTTGTACCTGCTGGTGCTGGCCGAGGCCATTCCCGTTTTCAGGGTGAACACGACCGAGGACACTGGCGACACCCTCCCCGGCGACGGCCTGTGCGACGCCGACGAGGAGACCGATGCCAAGCAGTGCTCCCTGCGGGCAGCGTTCGAAGAGGCCAACGCATGGCCACGCGAGCGCTTCGTCATCGTCCTGGAGGAGGGCGAGACGTACGACCTCGGCGGCTATCTCGGCTTGAGCAGCGCAGTGAGAGTGACCATCGAGGGCGACGAGGCGACCGTGACCGGCGGCGGCACCAGCACCCCCGCCGAGTGTACGAACGATGGGACAGCTTCCCCACTGTTCGTCGTAGATGGGGGCGCGTCCCTCGCTATCGAGGACCTGACCCTGGCCCAGTCCTGCGGCGGCGCCGTCAAGCTGTCCGGTGGGGGGAACCTCACCCTGCGCCGGGTCACCGTCCGCGACAACGCCAATTACGGCGAGGGCGGCGGCATCCATGCCGACGGGTTCGGCGCGATCCTCATCGAGGATAGCGCATTCGAGGACAACATCGCCAAGGCTGACTCCGGAAGCGGCGTCGGGCCAGGCAGCGGCGGCGCCATCTCGGCCGTAAATGGCCAGTCTCTCGCCATTCTCGACAGCACCTTCAGCGACAACGTGGCATCGGGTGAAACGGGCGAGGGCGGCGCCCTCCATGTGACCGACGTTCGGGAGACCATCATCGAGGACAGCACCTTCTACGGCAACTCGACTGCCGAGGGGGGCGAGGGGGGCGGGATCTGGGCCAGGCTGGCGGTAAGAGAGACGGAGCCACCCTCGATGGCCATCCGCCGCAGCGCTATCGTCGGCAACTCCTCCGGCACGGGCGGAGGAGGCGGCCTCTACCTGGGCACAATCGGTGAGATGTGCGACAGCGGCGTCCTGTCGCTGGTCAACGTGACCATCGCCGGAAACGTCACCGCGGGCAGCGGCGGAGGCATAGATGTCGGCGCCTGCGACCGACTCGACCTCTCCTTCGTCACCATCGCCGGAAACGAGGCCAGCGTCTCCGGCGGCGGCATCCATGCCGGGCCAGGTCTCAGCGTCGCGCCCAAGCGCCTGCGAGGCGTCATCCTGGCCGATAACTCTGTGGGCACGGCCGGGAGTGGGCCTAACTGCTCCGGGCCCATCTCGTCGTCGGGTGGCAACGTGTTGGGAGACATGACCGGCTGCACCCTGACCCCGCACAGCACCGATGCTGTGGGCGTGAGCGACCCGGGCCTGGTCGAGCTCGACGCGAGCCGGAACGTGTTCCCCCTGCTGGAGACGAGCCCGGCCGTGGCTCGGGTGCCAGCTTGCACGGACGTGGCTGGGGCGGACGTGGACGACGACCAGTTGGGCCGGGCGCGACCTCGCCCCGCGTTTACCGACTGCGACGCCGGAGCATACGAGAGCGAATTTCCTCCCTCCTCGACGCTGGCGGTGAACTTCTCACCCCCGAACGCGGGGGTGGTGACCATCATCTACGAGGGCAGGCGAGTAACGTGCTTTGCGGACTGCACACTCAGCGTACCCGACGGCACGACCGTGACCCTGCAGGCCAGGACCTTCGCGGGCTTTCGCTTCGCTGGCTGGACGGGCGACTGCGCCGGCAGCGAGACCGACCCCGGCAGGGCCACCGTGACCATGGACGGCGACAAGTCGTGCACCGCCACCTTCGACGCCACAAGCGGTGGAGGCGGAGGTGGGGGCGCCGGTCCCATCGTCGTCCCCAGCCCTACCGGCACGGGCGACCTGGTCTTCCAGGTGATAGGTGACACGACGCCGACCCTGCTCCAGGTGTCGTCCTGTACGCCTCCGCCCGGCTCACCGCCTGCCCCCGGAACCTATAGCCTGCCCCACGGCCTGTATTGCCTGAGCGCCGCGGAGGTGCCCCTGGGCGGCAGTATCACGGTTCAGGTCACCCTGCCCCAGGCCATTCCCTCCAATGCCGTTTGGCTGAAGCTCCGGGCGAGCGGAGGCGGCGGCGGCAGTGGTGGCGATGGCGTCGACGGCGGAGGCGGAAGCGGCGGCGGGGGTGGCGATGGCGTCGACGGCGGGGGCGGAGGGGGAGGCAGCGGTGGCATCGGTGGAGGGGGTGAAGGCGGAGGGGGCCGGTTGTGGGCCCCGCTCTCCCTGGGCGACAACGACGGCGACAACGTCATCTTCCTCACCCTCATCGATGGCGGGCTGGGCGACGGGGACGGCATCGCCAACGGGGTCATCACCGACCCGGGCGGGCCCGCCATCCCGACCGCCCAGGAGCCTCCGTCGGCCCCGTCGCTGGCCTCCATCTGGCCCTGTGGGATGGGGGTGGCCTGCATCTCCTTCCTCCCTTCAGAAGGGGCCAGCACCTACCTCCTGGAGTCGGCCCTGAACCGGGAGTTCAACTTCGGCACCAACTCGGTACAGGTGCCTGTCCCCTCTCTGCTCTGGGGCAACACAATCCCCGTCGGCATGCCCACGGGCGACATGTGGTCGTTCTACTACCGGCTGTCCGCCTGCAATGGGGCCGGCTGTTCACAGGCCGTCTTCGTCGGAGGCATGGTCGCGCGCAGGTTCCCCGGGGACACTACCGAGCACTGGGCCTTCGTGGCAGGCGTGTACCGGTTCCTGGGCGTGGCGTTCGCCTGGGCCCAGAATCAGGTGAGCGTGCCCGGGAAGGCGTCCAACATGCACTTCTATGAGGGCGTTCAGGGGTTCGGGGGGCCGAGGGTCCAGTCGTGCACCCTGGTCCAGCCCGGCGAGTCCTGCTCGCGGAGTTGGGCGAGCTCCGACCCCTGGACCAGCGTTTCCCAGGACTTCCCGCCGACGGGCGAGGTGGGCGCCGCCCTGCGACCCGACTGAGCGCATGCCCCACCGATGACACCGGGGCCCCACTGCTGATCCCCGGGCGCTGGCTTGTGAGAGGGTGCCGAGGCGCTGTGAGTTGCCGCCGTGCGGGCCGGAGTTCAGATACGGTACGTCAGGGGAATGGGAGCGTCGGCCACCTGTCGCGGCCGCTCTCCCTGCCACCAGACGCCCGGTATGCGCTCGCCGCAACCCGGGCATGCTCCCTCGGGCGTCAGCTCGTAGGCGAGGATGCGGTAGCCGTAGCGGCCGATGAGGAGGCGCTGGCAGCGAGGGCAGCGGGTGTTCTCGAAGTCGCCCACCATGCCCGGCAGGTTGCCGGCGTACACGTAGCGCAGGCCCTCCTCCCGGCCGATGGCGGCGGCGCGCATCAGTGTGCGGGCGTCCGTGTTTTCCGGGTCGGTCATCTTGTAGTCCTTGTGGAAGGCGGTGACGTGCCAGGGAATGTCGGGAGAGACCGAGGCGATGAACCGGGCCGCATCGCGCAGCTCTTCATTCGAGTCGTTGAAGCCCGGCACGACCAGCGTCACCACTTCTACCCAGAACCCCATCTCCCAGGTCATGCGGATGGTCTCGAGCACGTGCTCCAGCTTGCCGCCGAGGACGCGATAGTTCTTAGGGTTCATGGACTTGAGGTCGACCTTGTAGCAGTCCAGCCAGGGCCGGAGGTACTCCAGTGCCTCGCGGGTGGCGTTGCCGTTGGAGACGTAAGCAGTCAAGTGCCCCCTCGCCTTGGCCAGGCGGAACACCTCCACCGCCCATTCCGAGGTGATAAGGGGCTCGTTGTAAGAGCTGACATAGGCCCGGGCCCCCATGCGCTCGCCTATCTGGACCAGCTCCTCAGCCGAGACCTCCATGGGCTCCACCCCGGCTACCGGGTCGCGCAGGGCCTGGGATGTGACCCAGTTCTGGCAGTAGGGGCAGTGGTAGTCGCAGCCCAGCATGCCGAAGGTGAGGGCGAGCGCGCCGGGCAGGGCGTGGAAGAACGGCTTCTTCTCGATGGGGTCGCACTGCAGGGCAGCCACATAGTTATGGGGGACCATGAGCGTGCCGTCCCGGTTGAACCGCACCTGACAGATACCCCGCTGCCCCTCCAGCACCACGCAGCGGTGCCCACAGGCGTAGCAGCGCACCTTGCCCCCCTCGAGCCGTTCGTACAGCTCGCCGGGGCGGGCGTAGCGGTCGATGACCTGGGCGAGGGTCAAAGAGCGGCCAATGAGCTTAGGCATTCCACACAGATTATACTCCAGGGGACGGGGCGCCGTTCCCGGTGCCGGCCACTTCGTCGGCGGAAGACAGGGCAACACCGCGCAACGCAATTTGCAAATCCAGGTCGTGTAGGCGGGGAGGTGCCGGCCTATAAAGGACTCATCAGCCGAAGTCGCAGGAGGGTGCCGTGCGGGAGCGGGTACGCCAGCGAGAACGGGAGGAGGGGCCGGGTCCCAGGCCCGGATACGAGCTCTGCTTCGAGAGACGCCAGACCTTCGTCGAGCGCCAGCACCGGGGGAAAGTGGTGGTCTGGCCCCACGAGCGGGAGTGGGACGTGAGCCGGCAGGGGAAGATCATGTGGTTCCTGCACCCGGGGGCCTACAAGGACACCTGTCTGCAGGACTGGTACGTCTTCGTGCAGGAGATCCCCAGGGTCTCGGGGAAGCACCGGCACCAGGGCGGTCTGGTGATCTTCGCCCTGGAAGGGGAGGGCACCACCACCATGGACGACGTGCCCCACCACTGGGAGGCCGGCGACCTGCTCATCCTGCCGGTGAAGGAGGGCGGCGTAGTCCACCAGCACTTCAATCGCCGCCAGGACGGCCAGTCCTCCTTCTGGCTGGCCTTCATCAACGACTTCATCTGGGACCACGTGGGCAGCGAAATGGAGCAACTGGAGCTTTCTCCCCTCTGGCTAGAGCAGCAGGGGCAGGCCCGGGGCAGGTGAGACGATGGAGACGGAGCGCTACCAGCAACTCAAATCGCGCAACCTGTTCCAGGAGCTGCTGGAGCTGCGCGACCGCCAGCGCGAGTGGCGTCGCTCCGCCCTGAACCTGGTGAAGGGCAGCGAGGTGCCCGTCGAGCTGAACCCCTGGGGCCTGGTGCAGTGGTACCTCCACCCCTCCATCACCGACACGTCCAACCGGGCCCTCATCGTGTGGACGATGCACATACCGCCTGGCAGCCGCACCGGCCGGCTCAAGTGCCAGGGCGGCCACGTCTACTACGTCTGGAAGGGCTCCACAGGACACACGGTCCTGGACGGCGTCCGCTACGACTGGGCGCAGGGCTGCGTGATCAACATACCCCTGCGCCCCGAGGGCGTCGTCTTCCAGCACTTCAACGACGGCGACGACACAGTGGTGCTGGTGGCGGCCCAGGAGAACCTGGTGGACGCCCTGTACGTCGACCAGGGGAGCGGCTTCGAGCTCCTGGAGCCCTGCCCCGAGTGGCTGGCCGCCCAGCGCTAGACGCGTGGTGCCCATGCGCCTGGTCGTCGACCGGCTTCCGCCCGACCACGCCCCGGGAGCCGGCGCCTTCGCCTACCTGGACCCCGTGTGCATGGACGAGCTGCACCTCGCCCCGGGCGATGCGGTGCTGCTGGTCAGCAGGCGCGGCCGCAGACTGCCGGCGAGAACGGCCGAGCCCTTGCCGGGGGACCGGGGCCAGGGCACAGCGCGCCTGGACCGTTACCTGCGCCAGGCACTGGGCGCCCGTGTGGGCGAGCAAATAAGCGTAGAGCCCTTCCCGGACCCGCCGCTGGTGCGCCATTTGGTCCTGTCAGCGGCGGTGGACGTGTCCATGGTGCCCCGCCTGTACGAGCACCTGGCCCGTTACCTGGCGGCCCAGGGGGCGCTGGTGGGAGAGGGGTCGCTGGTGTACGCGCCCTTCCCGGGCGGCCGCGGCGGCACCGTCTACAGGGTGGCGCTGGTGGAGCCGGGCCCGGGACTGGTGACCGCCGACACGCAGGTGGAGCTGGCCCCTTACGCCGAGCACGAGGCCGAACTGGCGGTGACCTTCGAGGACGTGGGGGGCATGGCGCAGCACATTCAGCTCCTGCGCGAACTGGTGGAGGTGCCCTTGCTACTGCCCCACGTCTACCACCAGCTAGGCATTCAGGGTCCGCGGGGCATCCTCCTCCACGGGCCGCCGGGCGTGGGCAAGACCCTCCTGCTGAGGGCTATCGCCAACGAGATCGACGCCCGTTTCTACTACATCAGCGGGCCGGACATCATCGGCACCTACTACGGCGAGGGGGAGGGGAACCTAAGGCGCATATTCGGCGAGGCCGCCCACAATGCGCCCGCCATCATCTTCTTCGATGAGATCGACTCCATAGCGCCCCGTCGCTCGGTGGCGTCCACCCAGGCCGAGGCACGGCTCGTAAGCCAGCTGCTCGCGCTCCTGGACGGCCTGCACCAGATGGACGGCGTGGTGGCCATCGCCACTACCAACCGGCTGGACAGCCTCGAGCCCGCCCTGCGACGCCCCGGGCGCTTCGACTGCGAGGTGTACATCGGCCCGCCAGACCAGCATGGCCGCCTGGAGATACTGCGCATCCACACCCGCGAGATGCCCCTCTCGCCCGATGCCGCAGAGTTCCTGCCCGAGCTGGCGGCCCGCACCCACGGCTTCGTCGGTGCCGACCTGATGGAGCTATGCCGGGAGGCGGGGCTTTCGGCCCTGCGACGCCACCTCCGCCCGGCCGACCCATCCCTCCGGCCCCTCGACGCCGACCTCTCGCGCCTGCACGTGACCCGGCAGGACCTGGAATCGGCCCTGGCGCGAGTGCGGCCCTCCGCCCTGCGACAGGCCCTGGTGGCGGTGCCCCAGGTGTCCTGGCAGGACGTGGGCGGCCTGTTCGCGGCCAAGCGCCGTCTGTGGGACCTCGTGGTGCGGCCGTTGAGGGAGCCCGAGCGGTACCGCCGGCTGGGCCTGCACCCACCGGCGGGGGTGCTGCTGGAGGGGCCCCCGGGCAGCGGCAAGACCCACCTGGCCCGCGCCCTGGCCCACGAGACGCAGGTCAATTTCATCGCCGTGGACGGGCCAGAGGTGTTCAGCCAGTGGCTGGGCGAGTCCGAAGAGGCGGTGCGACAGATATTCCGACTCGCCCGGCAGCTCGCCCCGGCGCTGGTGTTCATCGACCAGCTCGATGCTGTGGCCCCCCGTCGCGGCAGCGACGCTTCCACCCGGACCTCCGAGCGGGTGGTAAACCAGCTCCTGGCCGAGATGGACGGACTCGACAGCGGCGCCCAGGTGGTGGTCATCGGCGCCACCAACCGCGCCGATCTGCTCGACCCCGCTCTGCTGCGGCCGGGCCGCTTCGGCCTCCGCATCAGCCTCTCTCTGCCCGACCAACGGGAACGAGAGGACATCCTGCGAGTGGTGTTGAGGCCCCTCGGCCTGGCCGAGGACGGGGAGCTGATAGAGTCCCTGGCCCGGCGCACCGAGGGGTGGAGCCCCGCCGCTCTGTCCGAGCTGGCCGTGGAGGCGCGCCGGCGAGCGCTCGCCACAGCAGGCGAGGGCGAAGACGTGGCCGTCGGCCCTCGAGAGCTCATGGAAGCGTTGGAGGCCCTGGCGACAGAAGCCGGAGAGAAACTTCCTACGGACAGCGCTGGGGGTCAGGGGCCTTCACAGGGTCTGCGCCCGCGCGAGCCCGAGGGGCCCTAAGACCCGTTCCGCCAGCAGCCTGAGCTGGTCCGCTATCTCGGGCACCCCATCCACCGTCAGCCCGAAGGTCGTCTGGGCATAACGGGGCCCCACCACCATCAGTACCAGGTGCCGCGCGCCGGAGGCCAGCACGTGCTCCCGTAGTTCGTGCAGACATTCCTCCGGCGTGCCGGCGATGGCTATCCTGTCGGTCAGGTCGCGAGTGGCGAGCGAGACCATCTGCACCACATCCCCCCGGGCGAACGCCTCGCGGACCGGCACGAGCCTCTCGGGCGGGATCCCGTTCAGCTCGGCCAGGACGTCGGGCACGATGGGCAGGTACGTAGCGACGAACAGACGGGCCAACTCGTGGGCCGCTTCACCGTCCTGGGAGCAGACGACGATTTGGACGGCAGCCATGTCCAGCGACCCGTCGTCGCGGCCCGCCCTGCGTGCCCCCGCCCTCACCTGTTCCCAGGCGTACTCCCATGCCCGGCGCGACCGGGCCAGGAGCACATGGGCCCCGTCGGCTACCTCGCCTGCCGTTCGCATGGCCAGCTTGCCGCCGGTGCTGGCCATCATCAAGGGCAGGTGGGCCTGGACCGGCCGCGAGAGGGTGGCCAGAGCAGCGTAGCGGAAGAACCGGCCCTGGTGGTCGCACTGGCCACTGTCCAGGAAGGAGCGCATCACCTGGAGCGCCTCCTTCACCCGCTCTACTGGCCTGGTGCCCTGCCACTGCACGTGGTAGCGGCGCAGCAGGGCGGGCCCGCCGAAGCTGACCACCGCCTCCACCCTCCCCTCGGAAAGCTCGTCCAGGGTCGCCAGTGACTGGGCTATGAGGGTCGGGTCGCGCAGGAAGACGTGGGTGGCGCTGGGCCCGAGCCGGATGCGGCGCGTGTGCACGGCGGCCGCAGCCAGCACCGTCCACGGGTCCTTGAAGCGGTAGGCGTCGGCGCAGTAGCAGGCGTGAAAGCCGAGCTCCTCCGCCGCGCGGAATACCTCCAGCGAATATGCGAGGGGATAGATGGGGTGATGCAGCAGGCTGACCTTGGGCCTGCGGGCCGCGTCCGGGGTGGTCATGTCCGCTGTCGCTCCTCCTACCTGCCCCTATCGCGGTGGCACTCTCGCCGCCAGCCAGTCAGCTATGATGTCGGCCGCTTTGGGGCGAGGATCGTCCTCCTGGCCTTCCAGGGGCAGCAGGTAATGGTCGCCCCGCACCTCGACTGCCGTCTTGTCGGTGGCAGCGCTGCTGGCGACGATGGCCGCGAACTCCTGGGGCCGTATCTCCGTGTCGCCGGTGGCCTGCACGAACAGGCAAGGGCAGGTGATGTGGCGCAGGCTGCGGGTGAGGTCGGCGTTGGTAGAGAAGGGCGACCACGTGCTGAGCCAACCACGTGGTGTGAGGACGCGGCCCAGGCCGCCCGGGCCGTAGTTGCCCACCACCGGGTCGAGCCCGGGCGTGAACATGGAGCCCAGGGGCCTTTCCGAAGGGTCGATGGTCGGGTCGAGATAGGCCGGGTCGGCCAGCGTGCGGTAGACGACCAGATACCGCGTCAGGCGTCTACGCCGTTCGCGGGCGTAGCGGCCCTCCGGGCCGCCGTCGCCGGCCTCGGCCGCCGCGTGCTCGTCCAGGTATGCCCGCGCCAGGACGTCGAGGCGGCGGCAGCGCTCCTCCTGTGCCCGCCAGTACGCCTGCAGCCAGCCGCGGTCGTACCGGGAGGGTTCGGGCCAGGGGCGCCGGCCGTTGGCAGGATGGTACATATCTACGGATGAGTCGGTGAGGAGGGGGTCGTTCTCGTCCACCACCGCCGGGTCGATGACCCTCCGCATGACGTTGCCCTGGCCGGAGTGGACGGCAATGTGCACCATCGCCTCGGCCACGGGCATGTCCTCCTCGGCCAGCGGCACCGGGTCGCCGGCAGGGCTCGCCGTCAGGCGCTCGGCCGGGGGCGTGGTCGCCTGCCACTGATAGAAAGCAGTGAGGGAGCCGCCGCCGCTGTTCCCAAGCAGCACGAGCCGCTCGTAACCCCTGGCCCTCAGCTCCCGCAGCGCCGCCGCTATGTCCAGCAGCATGCGCTCGTGCAGGGCGTCGCTGTCGTTGTTCACGTAGCGGCTGTTGTGGCCAAGGACGGCGTACCCGCGCTGGGCGAGGAGAGGCGCCAGGTAGTGGCGCGTGAAGTCGGCCCGCGGATGGATCACCAGCAATGCCGTCCTGGCGCGGCCGGTGGGCGGTTCGTGGAGGAGGCCCAGGGTCTGAACGCCATCGCTGGCGGTGACGACCACCGGCTCCCGACGCACCCCCTCCGGCGTCTCGTAGTACTGGTGGCGGACGAGCAGGTTGCGAGAGGCAGTCCTCATGGCATCCCCCGTTCCCGGACGAGCACCTACCTGCGGGCCTCGCCCGAGATGGGCCGGTCGCTCAGGGGACGGAGGGAGCCGTCAGCCTGCACCTCCACCGGCACCATCGTCTCGATGGTGTAGGGGTCGCCCTGCGCCACCGTGACCAGGATGCCCGGCCACAGGCTGAAGGGATGGAAGTCACGGATGGTCTGGGCCGCCCGCAGCACCCCGTCGCGGGTCATGTCGCCCTGGTCGCAGGCCCGCTTGAGCGCCTCCACGGAAAGCTGCGCCGCCGAGGCCATGTAGATGGTGGCGGGCTGTACCGGCGGCGCCCCGTACTGCTGGGTTATCTGCTCCAGTTCGCGCCACTCGGGCGTGTTGCGGTGAAGGGCCGCCTCCATCACGTACACGTTCAGGACCGCGCCGGCGATCTGCCGGTAGCCGGCCTCGGCGTTGCCTCCGCCGACCGCGCTGGCCAGGCCCGAAGGAGTGTTGGGGTAGGCCATGAAGACCTTAGTCTGCCAGTTGGTGCCAGCCATGTAGCGGAATACTTGCTGCGTAAAGGTGATGGACAGGCTGATGGACACGAGCAGGTCGGGGTTGGCGGCCTTCAGGTTGGCGAGCTGGGACGTCAGCTCGGTGGCGGTGGACTCGTAGGACTGCTCGGCCACGATGCGCCCGCGGAACTCTTGTTTGAATCCCGCTAGCCCATCCTGCCCGGCGGCATCGTTCTGGTACAGGATGGCCACCGTCGCGTTGGGGAACCGCTCGTTGATGAGCCGGGCCATGATGCGGAAGTCGGAGGCGAAGGTGGGGACGAAGGTGATGGTGTAGGGGTACTTCTGGGGATCGAGGAGCCTCTCGACGCCCAGCGTGGCGAACAGTTGCGGCACCTTAGCCTGGTTCATGTAGTCCAGCGTGGCGGCCACGGCGCTGGTGCCCACATCCCCTATCGTGGCCACCACCTGGTCCCGGTCTACCAGCTTCTGGCTCACCTCCAGGGCGCGGGCCGGATTCCCCTGGTGGTCCTCGACGATGAGGCGGAGGTTGCGACCGCAGATGCCGCCTTCGGCATTGACCTTCCTCACGTATGCCTCCAGGAAGGGCGCGCCGGCGGCGAACACGGCCAGGGGCCCGCTCAGGATGTTGCGGTGCCCGACCCGGATCTCCGTGTCGGTTACCCCGTAGTCGGTCTTGACCTGTTTCCAGCCGGGCGGCCGTCCCGTCTGGGGCGTGCCGCCAGGCGTCGCCTCTTCGCCGCCGCCGCAGGCGACAGCCAGCAGCGCCAGCCCTGCCAGTGCAAAAAGCAGCCACTTCTTCATGCCAGCTTCCTCCCGGGGCATATGTGCCCCCTGGTTATGGCGCTGTGCCGTGGACGATCCGATGCCGCGGCCTATCCAGGGAGGTCCACCCGCTCAGGCAGGGGCATGCTCCTTGAGCCAGCTCTCCAGCATCTGCTGGGCGCGGCGGGCCTCCTCCTCCGTCAGGTCGCGGCTCTGATAGGTAATCTCGAGCTGGAGGCCGTTGGGGTCGCGGAAATAGATGGACTCCCAGACGCCCTCGTGGTCGATGACGTCGCTCACCTGCACGCCGTGGGCCTCGAGCCGCTTCTTGGCCTCCATCAGCTCGTCCATGCTGTCCACCGCCAGGGCGATGTGTCGCGCCCACCAGGGCACGGGCTGGATGACCTCCTCCCTGGGCAGCCCTTCCACGGCGAAGAACGCCAGGCAGGTACCGTCGCCCAGAGCATAAAAGACGTGCAGGAACCGCCCGCCCGTGCCGCCCGTGCGGGGCACGCCGCTCACTGCGTCCACCAGCGGGAGGCCCAACACCTTGGTGTAGAACTCGTGGGTGGCCTCCAGGTCCCAGGTGGGGAAAGCTACATGGTTGAAGCCGCTCGGTCGCTGGAATCCCATTGCCTCTCCCTCCTCGCGGGGTTGTCTCTCCTTTGCAATAGAGCTATAGAGGGCGCAGGGAAGGGTGTCATGACCATGCCTTGCAGGTTTTATTGTGCCTTTTTGCCCTTCGCCGGGGCGATTCTAGGCCACGGGCATCACGCCCCGGCGGGCGGCGAAGCGCCGAGGGCTCATCCCCGTACGGCTTTTGAAAACACGGCTGAAGTGGCTGGCATCGCTGTAGCCCACCTGTCGCGCAATCTCTTCCAGGCTCAGCTCGCTGGCCGAGAGCAACTCCTTGGCCCTCTGCAGGCGCACCTCGATGAGGAAATCGCGGTAGGTCATGCCCGTGTAGCGGGCGAAGAGACGGCTGAAATAGTGGTAGCCCATGTTGACGATGGCTGCCACCTCCTGCATGGGCAGGTGACGGTGGAAGTTGCTTCGGATATAGCGGCAGGCCATCTCCATGGTGCGCAGGCGGCCGCTGCTCTTCAGGCATACCACCATATCGATGAGCTCGTCGATGAGCTGCTGGGTCATGCGTCGCAGGTCGCTCGGACCGGCGGACAGGACGGCGCGGGCATAGGCCGCCGCCTGGCATAGCTGCTCTTCAGTGTCCACTCCTGCCTGCCGGCACTTACGCAGGAGGACGATCTGGAGCTGAAGGACGTAAGAGCGTAGTTGGTCGAGCTGCCCGGTGCCGGCTAGGACGCTCTGCATGAAGGCATCCAGGTAACGGACGGCGCCCGGGCGGTTGCCGGAAAGGACAGCGCTCAGGATGCGCCGCTCCAGTTCTTCTGGATAGTACGGCTTTCGCGCTGCTGCCTGGGCCACTCCGTACACCTCAAGGATTGTGGGGCCATTATACCGCACGGCCAGTCAAAGCAAGCCCAGCCAGAATTCCTGCCGGCCACCCGATGCTCCGTGTGTCTGACCGCCCCAGCCGGTGTAACGCCAGGGCAGTCGGCGCGATTCCATACTAGTGGTCACCATATCAGGGAGGGCACGGATGGAGTTGGTGCGCAAGCTGCTCGATGTCCCGCGTCGGGTCGACCTCACTCCTCAAAGCCGTGAGGAATTTCATCGCCTTGTCCATGAGATAGGCATTGAGGACGACCGCAAAACGCTGCAGAGGGCAGAAGGGAGGCTACCCTCAGCATTGGCCCCCTGGCTCCGCCCTGCCTTGTGGGCCTACCTGCGGTATACGCGCGGCATGGAAAAACAGCGCGGCAATGCAGGCGAGCTTCGCGTAGGCGAAATGCTGGGCCGCCTGGGCTGGCGGTGGATCGTTTCCCGCTCTGTAGTCCTGAGAGATGGTAACTCCTGGGCAGAGGTGGACCTGCTGGCCATCGGACCTGGCGGCGTCTGCCCCATAGAGGTCAAACACTGGGGGCACTGGGTAAAGCTGGGCATCAAGGAAGCCTGGGTATGGCGGGCAGACACGAGGAAATGGCAGAAAAGGGAATCACCTGTCAATCAGGCATCCCGAGGGGCAGCCGCTATCCGCCGACGCCTGCACGCGGAGGGGATCGAGGCGCCGGTGATGCCGTTGGTGATCATGGTCGGGACGCAGAAGCTGGAACGCACCCGCGAAAGCGCGGAAGAAGACTTGGGGATGCCGATATTCTACGGGCATCTGGGACCACGCCAGGCGATGGAGCACCTCCGCTCTCTGCCGCAGGCGCTCGATGACGGAACCATACGACACATTGTCGAGGCCCTTCGGGACAAGTAAGGCCTCTCTGGAACGCGGCCCCCGCAGCGCGGGTGGACTGGCCCTGTCTCACCGCGCTTCCAGCCAGCGCACGATGTCGTGTACGTGGTCGCGGATGTTGAGCTTCGCCTCTCTGACCAGCCAGCGGAAACAGTCCAGTCGCTGCGAAGGGTCTTCGGCGTAGTCCTGCCAGGCGAGGACGTAGGCGCGGCCAGGCCGCCGCGCCGCCGCGGGCCCCGGGAACAGGTGCACGTAGATGGTAGAGCCGTCGTCGGTGAAGCCGATGCCCCCTACCGCTCCCGCCATCAGGTCGGCACGGCCGATGCGTTCCAGTTCTCGACGCAGGTACTCTTCCAGGAACTTCAGAGCCATCCCAGAGCATGGTAGCACTGGCCCTTGAGACCCGCGCAGCGGCTAGCCTATGCTGGCGACAGTATGGCGGAGTTCGTGCTGGCTCTGGACCAGGGCACCTCCAGTTCCCGCGCCTTCCTGTTCGACTCGGAGGCCCGGCCGGTGGCCTGGGCGCAGGTGCCCTTCACCCAGCACTTCCCCCAGCCCGGTTGGGTGGAGCACGACCCGGAGGAGATCTGGCAATCGCAGCTCGCCGCCGCCCGTGAAGCGTTGGCTCACGCCGGGGCGAGACCGCGGCAGGTAGCGGCCATCGGCATCGCCAACCAGAGGGAGACCACGCTGTTGTGGGACAGAGACGGGCATCCCGTGGCCAACGCCATCGTCTGGCAGGACAGGCGCACCGCCTCCATGTGCCAGCGCCTCAGAGAGGAGGGTCTCGAGCCTCTCTTCCGGCAGCGCACGGGCCTGGTGCTGGACCCTTACTTCTCGGGCACCAAGCTGCGCTGGCTACTGGACCAGGACCCATCTCGGCGACAGCTCGCCGCCCGCGGCGAACTGCGCTTCGGTACCGTGGACTCGTGGCTCGTCTACCGCCTGACTGGCCGCCACGCGACTGACCCCTCCAACGCCTCCCGCACCCTCATGCTCGACATTCAGCGGCTGCGCTGGGACGAAGAGTTGCTGGCGCTCCTGGGCGTCCCCGCGGCCCCGTTGCCGGAGGTGCTGCCGTCCTGCGGCTACTTCGGCGAGACGAGGGCCGAGCACTTCGGCGCCCCGATACCCGTGCTGGCGGTGCTGGGCGACCAGCAGGCTGCCCTTTTCGGGCAGGCGTGCCTCCAGCCAGGAATGGCCAAGAACACCTACGGCACCGGCTCCTTCCTGTTGATGAACGCCGGTCGCAGCCCTGCCTACGCTCCCGGGCTCATCACCACCGTCGCCTGGCAACTCGGCGATGAAGTGACCTACGCGCTGGAGGGCTCCAACTTCATCTCTGGTGCCATGGTCCAGTGGCTACGCGATGGCCTGGGCATCATAGACTCGTCGGACGAGGTAGAAGCGCTGGCGCGCCAGGTGCCGGACAACGGCGGCGTGTACGTCGTTCCCGCCCTCGCCGGCCTGGGCTCTCCCTACTGGGATCCCAGCGCCCGCGGCCTGATCATCGGCCTTACGCGGGGCACCAATCGGGCCCACATCGCTCGCGCTGTGCTGGAGGCCATGGCCTTCCAGACACGGGACGTGGTGGAGGCGATGGAAGCGGGCGCAGGGCTTCCACTGCCCGAGTTGCGAGTGGACGGGGGCGCAGCCCGCGACGACCTGCTGCTCCAGCTCCAGGCCGACATCCTCGGCAAGCCGGTGGTCCGGCCCAGGGTGGTGGAGACCACCGCCCTGGGAGTGGCCCTGATGGCCGGCGTGGCCGCAGGGCTGTGGAAAGGGAGCGAGGACATCGCGCGCCTGTGGCAGGAGGAGGCCCGCTTCGCGCCCGCCCTGACGCCCGCCGAGCGCGACCGCCTTTACGCCGGCTGGCAGCGAGCGGTGGAGCGGGCCCGAGAGTGGGCCCGGGACGGGGGCTGAGCCGATTCAGGCCAGTCGGCCCCGCACCTCCCTGGCGAAGCGCTCCAGAACCGACAGGGCTACCTCGGGGCCAGGCCTCAGCGGTGGCTCCAGCAGGACATGCCCCACGCCGATGCGGCGGTACTCCTCCAGCCAGCGGACTATTTGCTCGGGCGTGCCGGCCAGCGGACGGTCGTCGGGCCGGGGCTTGTCCCGAAAGCGGAGCAGGCAGCGCACCGAAAGAACGAGGGCAGCGGGATCGCGGCCACATTCCCGCGCCATGTCCTGCACCCTGCGCCAGGACTCCGCCAGCTCATCGGGAGGAAGACCGACGGCATGCCAGCCGTCGCCCAGGCGAGCGGCCCTGCGCAGGGAGGCCATCCCGTGGCCACCCACCCAGATGGGAGGCATGACGGAGGGGCGGGGCTCGCAGCGGACACCGGCCACACGATAGTACCGGCCTTCGAAGCGGGGGTCTTCCTGCCCCCACAGGACCCGCAGCACCTGAATGTGCTCATCGGTGCGGCGGCCGCGGTCGTCCCACGGCATGTCCAGGGCCATAGCCTCCTCTGCCATCCAGCCAGCCCCCACCCCCAGCACCAGCCGCCCGCCCGACAGCACCTGCAGCGTGCCCAGCATCTTGGCATTGAGCACCGGAGGGCGGTAGGGCAGCACCAGTACGGTGGTCCCCAGCAGGACCCTGGACGTGGCGCCGGCCACGAAGGCCAGGGTAGTCACGGCCTCCAGCCAGGGGGCCGCCGGCGACAAGGGGAAGTCGCCCGACTCGGCATACGGGTAGCGGGAGCGCACATTGAGCGGGAAGACGATGTGGTCGCTGGCCCACACGGCGTCGAAGCCCATCTCCTCCACTGCCCGGGCGAACCGCGCTATCTCCGCTCCTGGCCAGGCTACGCCGATCTGGGGCAGGTGCACGCCGAACTGCATCTCGCCCTCCTCGCGCCTTGGAGTCGGCCCCATCATATCCACCTTTGCCACGCCAGTGATAGACTTGGGGTGTGAACGCGCGCCTGCTCAGCGAACTGAAGCGCATAGTGGGGCCGCGATACGTCCTCCACCGGCCGGAGGAGCTCGTCGTCTATGAGTATGACGCCACTATCGAGCGCGCCCTGCCCGAGGCGGTCGTCCTGCCCGGCTCGGCCGAGGAAGTGGCGGCCGTGGTCAGGCTCGCCCGGGGCTATGGCGTGCCCGTGACGCCCCGCGGCGCCGGCACCGGGCTGTCGGGAGGCGCCGTCCCCTGCGAGGGCGGCATCGTCCTGGCCACCAGCCGCTTGCATCGCATCCTGGAGATCGACCCGGAGAACGCCGTCGCCGTGGTGGAGCCGGGCGTGGTGAACCTGGAGGTCTCCCTGGCCGCCGCTCCTTTCGGCCTGTACTATGCGCCGGACCCGTCCAGCCAGAAGGCATGCACCATTGGCGGCAACGTGGCCGAGAACGCCGGAGGCCCCCACTGCCTCCGGTACGGCACCACCACCAACCATGTGCTGGGACTGGAGCTGGTGACCGCGGAGGGCGACCTGGTATGGCTGGGGGGCAAGACTGCCGACTCCCCCGGCTACGACCTGGTGGGCGTGGTGGTGGGCTCCGAAGGCACCCTGGGCATCGTCACCAAGGTGGTGCTGCGCCTCCTGCCCCGGCCGGAGACCACCGTCACCATCCTCGCTATCTTCGACGACGTGGACGCGGCCTGCGAGGCCGTCTCGTCCGTCATCGCCCATGGCATCGTCCCTGCAGCCCTGGAGATGCTGGACCGGAACACCATGCTGGCGGTGGAGCCGTACGTCCAGGCAGGATACCCGCCCGATGCCGGCGCTGTACTCCTCATCGAAGTGGAGGGGCTGCGGGAGGAGGCCGAGGAGCAGGCGGAAGCGGTTCGCGGCATCTGCGCGGAGCTCGCCGCCCGCGAGATACGCATGGGCTTCACTCCCGAGGAGCGGGAGAGGCTGTGGGCCGGTCGCAAAGCCGCCCTGGGGGCCCTGGGCCGCCTCGCACCCTCGTACTACATTCTGGACGGCGTGGTGCCCAGGACGCGGTTGCCCCACGTCATGCGTCGCGTCTACGAGATTTGCGACCGCTTCGGCCTGCGCGTGGCCAATGTGTTCCACGCCGGCGACGGCAACCTCCACCCCAACATCTTGTTCGACGAACGCGAACCCGGGGCTGCCCGCCGCGTCCTGGACTGCGGCGAGGAGATCCTGCGCGTCTGCGTGGAGGCAGGAGGCTCCATCACTGGCGAGCACGGTGTCGGCTACGAGAAGCGGGACTACATGCGCTGGACGTTCTCCGACGACGACCTGGCCACCATGGCCGCGCTGAAGCGGGCCTTCGGCGCCGGCGACGCGTTCAACCCGGGCAAGGTGTTCCCCACCCACAAGGGCTGCGGAGAGGTGTCGTCGCGCATGCGCTCGGCCATCGCCAAGCTGGGACCTGAAGCCTACGTCTAGGGGAGCGGGATTGGGCCTGGCTGCTGCCCTGGAAGCCGCCCTGGCGGACATCCTCGGCCCCGAAGCGGTGCTCACGGGGGAGGGTACCGCCGCCTACGCCGTCGCTGGCCTCGCGCCCGTGGCCGCCGTCCGTCCAGCTACGGTGGAGCAGCTAGCCGCGGTGATGCGCCTCGCCCATGCCCGGGGGCTGGCCGTGCTGCCCTGGGGCGGCGGCACCATGATGGGTCTGGGCAATCCTCCGCGCCGCTACGACCTCGCCATCGACATGAGGCACCTCGACCGCGTCCTGGAGCACGAGCCAGCCGACCTGACCTGCACGGTGGAGGCCGGCATTGCCATAGGCGACCTGCGCTCCCGTCTGGCGGCCGCCGGGCAGACCGTGGGACTGGACCCGCCCTGGCCCGAGCGCGCTACCGTCGGTGGTACTCTGGCGACGGCCATCGCCGGCCCGCGCCGGTACGCCTGGGGCCACCCGCGGGACTTCACCATCGGCATGAGGGTGGTGCTGGCCGATGGCCGTATCACCAGGGCAGGGGGCAAGGTGGTCAAGAACGTGGCCGGCTACGACCTGTGCAAGCTGTACATCGGGTCCCTGGGCACCCTCGCCATCATCGTCGAGGCCACGTTCAAGCTCCTGCCTCTGCCGCGGGCCAGCGCTAGTCTCGCCTTTTCGTTCCCGGGGCCAGGGCCCGCCTGCCGGACAGCGCGGGAGCTATGGCGCCGCGGCCTGGCAGTCACGGGCATGGCCCTGCAAACACAGGGCGGGCAGTACGAACTGCTCGTCGATCTCGGCGGGAGCCCGGGCGCGGTGGCCCGCAGCCAGCGCGAGGCGACGGAGCTGGCCGTGGCGCAAGGCGGTCGAGAGGCCGGCTCGGAGCCCTTCTGGCAGGAGGCGCTGGCCTCGCCCGTGGCGTCCCGGCACCTGACGGTGCGACTAACGGTACTGCCGTCGCGGCTGGCTGAGGCGCTGGCGTCGCTCGAGGCCCTGGGCCCCACCCTGGTGGTGGCATTCCCCACTGTCGGCCATATTTACGCCCGCTGGCCGGAGGGGGCGGACGCCCGGGCCGTGGTGGGGCAGGCGCTGGCCGTCGCACGGGCCGTCGGAGGGACGGGGGTCGTCCACTCCTGGCCCTGGCTCGCGGCCGGCGCCCCGCTCGTTGACGTGTGGGGCCCGCCGCCGCCTTCCGCCGCCCTGATGCGGCGTGTGAAGGAGGCCTGGGACCCCGCAGGCGTCCTCGCCCCAGGGAGAATGGTGGCCGGGATATGACCGACGGGCCTCCGGCGCCGCCCTTCCTGCCCAGCGAGGCTGACCTGTCCCGCTGCGTCCACTGTGGCCTCTGCCTGCAGAGCTGCCCCACCTACCGTGTGCTCCGGCTCGAGCCCGATTCCCCCCGTGGTCGGATACACATCATCCGCTCCCTGGTAGAGGGACGGATCGGCCCCACGCCCGTCGCACTGGAGCACCTGGAGCTGTGCCTCCAGTGCCGCAACTGCGAGGCAGTCTGCCCCTCAGGAGTGCCTTTCGGTCGCATCATGGAATCGGCCCGGGCGATGGTGACCAAAAGACGCAGCGCCCCCCTGTCCTGGCGGGTTCGGCAGGCCCTGCTGCGCCTGTTCCTGGCGCGCTCGCCGCTGGCTGACGCCGCCATCGCCGCGGCGTCCCCCATCGCCCCTCTGGCCCACCGGCTGGCGGGCCGCTTGCCACCGCCGCTGCGCCTGCTGGCCGCATCGACGCCGCGTCCGGAAGCAAGGCCCTATCGTCGGCACGGCGTGCTGGCCCGGCCCCCTCGCCCCTCCCGAAGGGTCGGGCTGCTGCTGGGGTGCGTGATGCCGGCCCTGTTCCCGGCGGCACACCGCGCCACCGTGCGCCTGCTGGCGCTGGCCGGCTGCGAGGTGGTCTCGCCGGCCGGGCAGGCCTGCTGCGGCGCCCTCTTCGCTCACAGCGGCGATATGGACATGGCCCTGGCGCTGGCCAGGCGCAATATCGACGCCTTCCTGGCCGTGGGAGTGGACGCCGTTGTGGTGAACGCCGCCGGCTGCGGCGCGCTGATGAAGGAATACGCTCACCTTCTCGCGCACGACCCGGCCTACGCCGCCAAGGCACGGCTCTTCTCGTCTCTGGTGCGAGACGTCACTGAGTTCCTGGACGAGGCCAACCTGCCCCCGCCGACGCGCCCGCTGCCCCTGCGAGTGACCTACCAGGACCCCTGCCACCTGGCCCACGCCCAGAGGGTGCGCGAGGCGCCCAGGCGGCTGTTACGGCGGGTGCCCCACCTGGCTCTTATAGAGATGGAGCATCCGGACAGGTGCTGTGGCAGCGCTGGCGTCTACTCCCTCTCCCATCCGGGACTGGCTCATGTGCTCCTGTCCGAGCGCATGCAGCAGGCGGCCTCCACCGACGCTCAGGTGATCGCCACGGCCAACCCGGGTTGCATGCTGCAACTGCAGGCTGGCGTGCGGCTGTGGCGGATGCCGGTCCGCGTTGCTCACGTCGTCGAGCTACTGGCCCAGGCCTACGAGGGCTAATGACCGGGCCCAGGGCGCAGGCCAGGAGAGGAAGTAGAGAAGATGTCAGCAGAACGACATATTGGTCGAGCGGCGCTGTTGGCCTCGGCCACCAAACTGGGTACAATGTCCGTGACCGCCCGGAGCATCAGCTATGGCGGGGGGCCGGTCAGGGCAGGGACGATAGCGATGGCAGTGCCGAGAGAAGAGACAGCACGGGCGCGCCTGCTGGACGAGGCTATCGGGCAGTTGCTGCGGGGCGAAGAACCGTCGCTGGGGGAGGACGACGAGCTGTCCGACCTCCTGGAGGTGGCGCGCCTTCGCTACCGCCTGTCCCGGTACCTCCGCCACGTGGCGGCAGCGCGCCAGCAGGCAGTGTGGGGGCAGGTCCGGTTCAGGCTGGGGCTCGACGCCGGCAGCGGCCCGGCGGGCGGCTTCTGAGCTTGAGCTAGCACCGCTATTGACAGCCCTTCCGGCCTGACCCATGATACTTGAGGGCTGGGCCGGTGGCCCGGCCGGGGGCCAGACCAGTGGAGCAGAGAAGGGCTTCGCACCTGCGCTGTCCTCGCGCCCGGCTCCCGCACCGTTATCACGTCAGCGTACGCTCCGCGGAGCGGCCCCTACCCTCCCAACCAGACGCGAAGGGGGATGAGCATGGCGCGTGAACTGGAGGTGCTGGCCGAAGGCCAGGGAGAGTACCACCGGGTAGACCCCGACGGCTTCCGCGAATGGGTCCGCGACCACAAGCAGCGGGCCATGGTGCCCAAGCTCATGAGCGCGAAAGAGGCCGTCGAGCGCTTCGTCCAGGACGGCGACTACATCGTCTACGAGTGCAACTACATCCAGCGCGGGCCCGCCGCCCTCATCCGCGAGATCATTCGCCAGGGGAAGAAGGACCTGTGGGTCGGCGCCAAGTTCACCTGGGTTGACGTGGCGCTGCTGGTGGAGGCGGGCTGCGCCTCCAAACTGGACGTCGGCTTCTTCCTCTTCGGTCCGGTGGTGGACCGGGCAGTTAAGGAAGGTCGCGTCAAGATATACGAGTACTCCAACGTGGTCATGACCAACCGCATCAAGGCCGGCGCTATGGGGCTGCCCTTCATACCGGTGCGCTCCTTCGGCGGCACCGACGGCTTCAAGTACTCCGGCGCCAAGCTCATCAAGGACCCGTACACAGGCCAGCCCATTACCATCGTGCCCGCCCTAAACCCGGACGTGGCCCTCATCCACGTGCACCAGGCCGACATCTACGGCAACGCCCGTGTGTTCGGCACCGGCATCTCCGACGTGGAATCGGCCCTGGCCTCGCGCAAGGTCATCATCTCCACCGAGGAGATAGTGGACACGGAGGAGATCCGCAACAATCCGGGCATCACCGCCATCCCATACTACTGTGTGGACGCAGTCGTGCACCTGCCCTTCGGCGCCTACCCGGGCGAGATGGCCGGCCGCTACGCCTCCGACGTAGAGCACGTCGTGGAGGTGGTGGGCGCCACCATGCGGGGCTTCGTCCGCCAGTACCTGGACAAGTGGGTATACAGCGCCCAGGACCACTTCGAGATGCTTGACAAGCTGGTGGGCTGGAGGAAGCTGCAGGAAATGGTGCAGCGGGCCACCATAAAGGAGGGGTACCTGCCATGATCCAGATCCACACGGCCAAGGGCGAGAAGGCCTCTTACTTCAACGAGCGGGAGCACCAGATCTGCCTCATGGCCCGCCTCATCGAGGACGGCAAGACCTACTGGGTGGCGGGCGGCGGCTCCCCTATGGCCAGCATCCTGCTGGCCAAGAAACTCTATGCCCCCAACGCTGTCTACGTCACCGAGGACGGCGTGCTGGCGCCGGAGCCGGTCCTCCCCTTCGATCCCATCATGACCATGGTAAGCTCCCGCGCCGGGTATCGCGCCCTGCAGTGGGGCACCATGAACAGCATCGGCTTCCATGCGCAGATGGGGTACATGGACTACGGCATCCTGAACACGCTGCAAGTCGACCCGTACGGCAACATTAACTCTACGCTGCTGGGCGATTACGAGAGCGGCGAGTTCCGGCGCTTCGGTGGCCCGGGCGGTGCCGACTCCATCGCCTCCCTGTGCTGGCGGACCATCCTCATGACCGACCACCAGAAGCGCAAGTTCGTGCCACGGGTGGACTTCATCTCGTCCCCGGGCTTTCTGGACGGCTCCGAGGGGGCCCGGGAGCGTGCCGGCCTGCCCCGCGGCACCGGCCCGTACCTCGTGCTGACGCCCTGGGCCCTGTTCGACTACGAGGACCGCTACCTGCGGCTCATAGGCATTTCGCCGTTCGTGACGCTGGAGCAGGTGCTGGCCGAAATGTCCTTCCGCCCCAAGATGGCCGACCAGCTCCTGACCCTGGAGACGCCCACCGAGGAGGAGCTCACGCTGCTCCGTACCGAGATCGACCCGCGCGGGCAGGTGACCATCACCGGGGACATCGGGCGCTGGATCATGCGCCGCGAGGACGGCAGCTTCGGCCCAGCCGACGAGGTCGAGGCGCAGGGCGGCGACCCCAACCTGCCGCGTAGCTGGTAGGTCTAGCGGAAGAGGTCCCGCTCGGGCGGGCGCACCATGTCGGTGGCGCGGCCTTCGCCTGGCTGGTAGGGGTAGCCGCGCACGATAGCGACGGGCACCCTGTCCAGCTTGCCCATCACCAGCTCCGCGGCTGCTGCCAACTCATCGGCCACGGCCATAGTGGTGACGCGCAGCACGTAGCCGTAGGGATCCGTCTGCCCGACGTAGTCGATGAAGGGCGACATGCCCGCCACCCCCACGGCCACGTTCACATGCCCCTCCCGCCACGGCCGGCCGAAGGTGTCGCTGATGACGACGGCTACCTCCGCCCCGCTCAGGCGGCGGATTCCCCGGCGGATGGCCTCGGCAGAGGCGTCCGGGTCTTCGGGCAGCAGAGCGACGTAGCCCTCTCCGGCCACGTTGGACGAGTCCACCCCGGCGTTGGCGCAGACGAAGCCATGCCGGGTCTCAGTGATGAGCACACCCCGCTCCGCGCGCACGATGCGGCGGCTCTCCCGCAGCACCACCTCCACCAGGCGGGGGTCCTTGTCCAGCGCCGCCGCCAGCTCCAGCGCCCGGGGAGAGGGCATTACATCGGCCAGGGCCACCAACCGCCCCTCCGCCTTGGAGACGATCTTCTGAGTGACTACTACCACGTCGCCCGTCTCGATGGGCGTGCCCTGGGCCCGCGCCGCCGCCACCACCAGTTCCGCCACATCGTCGCCCCGCCGCACCTCACCGATGCCGTCGACAGGTATGATGCGCACCTCGCGCGCTGCCCGGTCGCCGAGAGCCGCCATCACTGCCCACCCCGGGTCGCTCTGCCGCCCGATCGCCTGCGCATGGCCGCTCCTATATGCCAACGATGCGCACTCCAGTGCGCGCCTTGTAGATGCGGTTGATGTTCAAAAGCAGGGCCGTCCACTCTTCCACGTAACGAGAGTTGGCCAGGACGCCGCCGTCCACGGCCCGCAGGTATTCTATCTTCTCGGCCAGCTCCATCACCGTGCGCTTGGCGGCCCGGTGGTCGGAACAGACGATGACGTCGCCCTGCATGGGCTTCTCCACGTTCTGGAGCAGGGTCGCATCCAGGTGATGGAAACCGCTGACCACTTTGGCGTTGGGCACCAGCGCCCGGGCCTGCTCCGCCGCCGAGCCCTCGGGCACATCGAGGGCCCGCACGCCGTGCCCGCCGAACTGCAGGGGAACCGCCACATCCACCAGTATCTTGTCGTCGATGAGCTCGGCCAGTGAGGCCAGCGTCTCCTTGTGGGCCTCGTACGGTACCGTGACAAACACGATCTCGCCGGCACGGCAGGCCTCGGCGTTGAGTCCGCCGGAGACGCGTGCGCTGGGCACCTTCTCCAGGACCTTGGCCACCGCTTCGGCCGCGCGCTGCTCGGAGCGTGAGCCTATGAACACTTCTTCCCCCGCCTTTGCGAAGCGCATGGCCAGGCCCAGCCCCTCGGGCCCCGTGCCGCCGATGAACGCGATGCGTGTCATTCCTCGTTCTCCTCCCGCCTCCTGGCTCGGTGGTCTAGCTGTTATTATGGCACCGGCCTTCAGCAGCGAACAGGAGTCGACGCCGTGGCGCGGTGGACCTGGGCAGCAGCCTATCTGGTGCTGCTCGCCGCCCTCGTGGGCGGCTGCATACTGCTCGGCGCCCGCCTGTACGCGGCCCTCGGCCCCCGCACGGCGGTAGAGCGGCTGGGAGGTCGCTACAGCTACAGCGCCCTGTCCTGGGAGCTGCGCTATGTGCCCCAGAAGCTGGCCGTGAAGCTGGGCGCGCTGCTCAGGCGGCAGAGCGACCAGGACCGCCAGCGCGATTTGGAGCGGTTCCTCCAGGCTGCCGCACGGCTCCGTCAGCTCGCCCGGCAGCCCGACCAGGCAGACCCTAGGGAGCGCCAGGCGCTCGTGAACGAGCTGTCCGCCACCGAAAACAGCGTCGAGCTGCTGCTGGAAGGGCGCATAACAGCGCTGCTCGAGGAGGCGGGGCTGACGGCCCGCCCGCCGCTGTTCGGGCGCCTCGGCCTCGTATTTCCACCGGTGGCGGTGGAGCTGGGGTCCACGCCCAAGGTCCTGGCCATCTCGCCGCGCCAGCGTATCCACCTGGACTCCGCCTTTCTTATCAGCCCGCGCCTCACGGCCGCTCAGCGGGATGCCCTGGAGTCGGCGGTGGACGCCACCGGCGTTTCGTCTCTGGTGATAGACGTGGGCGGGCTGGGCGCGTACCCCAGCATGGTCCCCGTCAGCGACAGCTACGCCTTCCTCGTCGAGACGGCCATCCACGAGTGGGTGCACCATTACCTGGCGCTTTACCCGCTGGGCCGCAATTACTTCCGCAGCACCGAGACCCGCACCCTCAACGAATCGGTGGCGGACCTGGTGGCTGAGGAGCTGACCAAGGAGTATTTCCGGCGCTATCCGGTGGACAGCGCCGTGCCAGGCCCCAGCGAGCCACCCGCGGCTCTGGTGAGAGAGCTGAGGGCCCTGCGCTTCGAGGTCGAGTCGCTGCTGGCGGCGGGCCGCGTGGCCGACGCAGAGGGGCTGATGGAGTCCAAGCGGCAAGAGCTTGCCGCCCAGGGGTACTACATTCGCCGACTGAACCAGGCATACTTCGCCTTCTTCGGCCTCTATGCCGACAATCCGGCCTCGACCAGCGTTATGGGGCCCAAGCTGGAGCTACTGAGGCTGCAGGCCGGCAGCCTGCGGCGCTTCCTGGAGACGGTGCGCGCTATTACCAGTGAGGCCGAGCTGGACGCGCTGGTGGCCCAGCTCTCGGCCGCATCGCCTACCCGGCCCTAGCGCTCCAGCTCCACGGGCACCTCCAGGACGCGCACGCCGTCCCTGTCCTTCAGGTAGCGCTTCAGGCCGAGGACGGTCTGGTTGTGCAGCAGCCGCTCCCACCAGTGGCGGGTGCGCAGGCTGGGCAGGAGCACCAGCACGTGCCCATCGGCGGAACGGGAGAGGTAATCGATGCAGGCGAGCATGGGGGCGAGGAAGGCCCGATAGGGAGATTCCACCACCAGCAAGGGGGCATCGGGCAGCAGTCGCTCCCAGCGCTGCCGGAACTCCTCGGCCTTCTCGCGCTCGTCGCTCACGTGCACGGCGGTAATGCGCCCGCCCCATTCCCGCGCCACCTGCACAGCGCTCAGGGTGATGCGGTTCAGGTCGTCCACCGGGATCACAATGAGCGGCCGGTGGGCACCGGGCGCCAGTGGCATGCTGGCCGGAGGCGGGAGCCGCGCCACGTCCTCTTCGCTGACCTGCACCAGCTCCTGAAAGCGCCGGTAGTGACGGTGCACGAGGAGGAACAGCACCACCAGCAGGCCCATAAGCAGGGTGGAGATCCAGGCGCCGTGGGTGAACTTGGTGAGGAGGAAGATCATGGCCACCACAGCCGTGGCCGCGGCGCCCACACCGTTGAAGAGCATGCTCGTCCGCCAGCCCGGCTCCCGCAGCCGCCACCAGCGACGCACCATCCCCGACTGGGACAGGGTGAAGGACACGAACACGCCCACGGCATACAGCGGGATCAGACGCGTGACGCTGGCGTTGAAGACGGCCAGAAGCACGCACGCTCCCACGGCCAGCGCCAGGATGCCGTTGGTGAAGGCCAGCCGGTCGCCTTTGAAGGTGAACTGCCGCGGCATGTAGCCATCGCCTGCCAGGATGGCCGACAGGCGCGGGAAGTCCGCGAAGGACGTATTGGCCGCCAGGAACAGGACCATGGCCGTGGCCGCCTGGTACACGTAGTAGAGGGGGCTCTCGCCCAGCACCTCCCGCCCCAGCTGGGAGACGATGGTCTCCCGCTCCTCCGGCATCAGCCCGTAGCGGCTGGACAGGAAGGTGATGCCCATGAACAGGAAGGCCAGGATGCAGGCCATCCAGGTCAGGGTGACACGGGCGTTGTAGCTCTCGGGCGGCTTGAAGGCCGGCACACCGTTGGAGATCGCTTCCACGCCGGTGAGCGCGGCGCTTCCGGAGGAGAAGGCACGCAGGATGAGCAGTATGCTCAGGGCCTCTACCGGCTCGATGGGGTGTCGCGGCGGCGCAGCGTGCAGCAGGCTGCCCGGGGCATCGCCCAGGACTACCTTCGCCACCCCTACCAGTATGACCAGGCCCATGGACGCGATGAAGAAGTAGGTGGGGGCCGAAAAGATGGTGCCCGACTCGCGGATGCCTCTGAGATTGCCCCAGGTGAACAGCACTACCACCGCCACCGCCAGCACTACCTTCAGATCGAACAGTCCTGGTGCGGCGGAGGTGATGGCCGCGACGCCCGCCGCCACGCTCACCGCCACCGTCAGGGTGTAGTCCACCAGCAGGGCCGCCGCCGCCACCAGTCCCGGCAGCTGTCCCAGATTATCGTGAGCAACGATATACGCCCCACCGCCGTTGGGATAGGCGCGGATGGTCTGGTGATACGAAAGCGCCACGATAGCCAGAAGGGCCACGATGACCGCGGCGATGGGCAGCGACCACTTGAGCGCCCCCGAGCCGGCCAGGGCCAGCACGATGAGTATCTCCTCGGTGGCATAGGCCGAACTGGACAGAGCGTCGGACGAGAACACCGCCAGCGCCTTTACCTTGCTGAGCCGCTCGTGGATGGCCTGGGAGGTGGCGAAGGGGCTGCCGATGAGAAGGCGACGCAGGTCGGCCAGGTACCGCCCCACCGCATCGATGGGCCGGCTCCCCACAGGCGTGGCCTCCAGATAGCCGGGCGCGACCTTGGTCAGCCGCTGCTGTTTGGGGACGATGCGCAGGTAGGGCGTGCGCGAAGTCGCCCCGTAGCGCACCTCCCGTACCTCGATGTCGGCATCGGGAGAGACGGCGGCCCTCCCCCTCTCCTGGCGGGGGATCACCACGCGCGTATGGGCGTCGGGCGGCGCCGCGGGCCTGGCTTCCGTAACCTGAGGGGGTTCAGGCGCGGCCTCGTCCCTGTCCCGGGGCCGCTTCACGCGCACAAACGATGACCGACGGGGCCTGGACTCGTCCATGCCGGCGCGGGGGCGCTCCGCCCCTTTCCATTCAGACTAGCGCGAGGCTTTCTTTAGGTCACCTGCGGGCGTTGGAGCCACGGCCTCCGCGTCCGTTGCCGTTGTCATTGTTCCTCGTCCCCTCGTCTTCGTCCGGCGTAGGCGTGGCAGTGGCCGTAGGCGTGCGCGCGGGCCGCTGTGTTGGGGTGAGCGTCGGCGTCGGCGACGGCGTAGGGGTAGGCGTAGGGGTAGGGCTCGGCGTCGGAGTAGGCGTGGGGGTGACGGCTGGCTCGGCGCCGCCCGTGGGGGACTTGCAGGCGCCCGGACGCGTCACCGGCACTCCCCGGGCGAAGACCTCCTGCCTGCCGTCACACTCGGCCAGCACCACGTCGTCGGGCGGGCGGAAGGGCGTGGGCGGGTACTGCAGGTGGGCCAGGGCCTCCCGCATGAATTGCTGCCACATAGGCCCTGCGCCGGATGAGCTGAAAGCGCCCTGGGCCATGGGCGTCCCATCGCTGTTGCCCATCCACACGCCCACGGCCAGTTCGGGTGTATAGCCCACCACCACGTTGTCGCGGAAGTCGTTCTCGGTGCCCGTCTTGGAGGCCGCCGGCCGGCCGATGGTCAGCCTGGACCAGTTGATGGCCTCCTTGGAGAGTATGTCGGTGATCATGTAGGCGAAGGCAGGCCTCACCACCTGGTCCACCTGCGGCCTGTACTCGTACAGCACCCGCCCCTGCGAGTCCTCGATCTTGAGCACCCCGGACGGGTCCAGCTTGCGGTACCCGCTGGGCAGGTCTTCCAGCGTGGGCATTCCGGCCATGGCGCCGTTGGTCGCCAGGCTCGAGTAGGCGTACGTCATGTCCAGCAGCTTCACCTCGCAGGTCCCCAGCGTCCAAGTGATGCCGCAAGACCGCTCCGTGACCGGTACGTTGCAAGAGGCCGACCCGACCGGATTGGTGAAGGTGAGGCCCATGCGGGCGGCGGTGCGCACGACATTGGCCTCGCCCATGGCCTCCAGGGTGCGGACGGCGGGCGTGTTCACCGATTCGGACAGCGCCTTGCGGACGGTGATCCGCCCGAGATACACGTCACCGTTCCAGTTACGTATCCGCTGAACCTGGCCACCCGGCCCGCGGTACTCGTACGGCTCGTCCTCGACGATGGTCGAGGGCACCCAACCGCGCTCGAAGGCGGTGATGTACGTGAACACCTTCATCGTCGAGCCGTGGGAGCGGCAGCTCACGGCCATGTTCACGTTGCCCTGGACCTGGGGGCTGGTGTCGAAGTAATCGCGGGAGCCCACCATGGCGAGGATCTCGCCCGACTGGGGTCGGATGGCCACGATGGCCCCGTTGTGGGCGTTGTAACGGCTGCCGATGCGGGCCAGTATGTCATTGACTGTCTGCTCGCCGATGTGCTGCAGCTCCAGGTCGAGGGTGGTAGTGATCTTGAGGCCGCCTTTGGTCACCACCTCCTCGCAGTCCACGCCGCCCGGGGCCTTGAACAGACCCCGCTCGCACATGCGCACCACCTGGCCCTCTACGAAGTCCACGAAGTGCCCCGCCTGCTTGGGGAATGACGCCTGGCGGGGCTCTACCTTCTCCTGTCGCGCTGCCTCGATCTGCTGGGGGGTGATGACGGTGCCCCGTTCGGCCAGGGGCGGGATGCGGTTCACGGTGTCCAGGTGGCGCAGCAACAGGTCCAGCACTTCCTGCCGCCGCTGCTCGGCCCGCTCCTTGTTCTCCGGCCGGTCGGGCCGCGTGGGGTCGTACAGGGCCGGCGCCTTGGGAATGCCTGCCAGGAGGGCGGCCTCGCCCAGGGTCAGATCCTTGGCCGACTTGCCGAAATAGTTCCGCGCCGCCGCCTCCACCCCGTATGAGTTGTTGCCGTAAAAGACCTGGTTCAGGTACCACTCCAGGACCTGGTCGCTGGAGTACTGGCGCCTCATCTCCAGCGCCAGCACCACCTCCTTCACCTTTCGCTCTATGGTGCGCTCGAACCAGCCCTCCTCGATGCGGCCGTACAGGTTGCGCACTAGCTGCTGGGTGATGGAGCTGCCGCCGCTCCCCTCCAGGAACCCCGGGCCGAAGGGCGTGAAGTTCTCGAGGAAGGCGCGGGCCAGACCGCGAAAGTTGACGCCCGGGTTCTCATAGAAGCTGGCGTCCTCGGTGGCGATGGTGGCAGCGATGAGGTATGGCGAAATCTCCGACAGCGGCACCGGGTCGTAAAGCCCGCCTACCGGGTCCACCGCCCGGTACAGAAAATTGCCGTTCCGGTCGTAGAAGGTGGAGCTCTGCCAGGAAGTCTGCTCGATGACCTCGTTGGGGGGTATGAACTCGTCCGCGAAGTGATGGTAGACGGCGTAGGCAGCCCCGATGCCACCCAGGGCGAGGACGGCGAGGGACGCCAGGGCCACCAGCACCGCCACCCCCAGGCGGGCCCTCCCCGCACCCTCCCGGCGGGCCTCGGCCCTCCGCAGCCGCGACCGCCTCGTCCTGATGGCCCCGTTCAAGACTCCCTCGATAAGATAACGAAATGCGACAGCCCCAGGATTCGGAGAGGAGTCCCTTCCAGCCTCTGGAGCTCCCTCAGGGCCCGGCCGGCAGGCCCCCAGCGCCAGGCTGCCTTATCGAACCCGGGAAAGACCTGCGTGTGCACCAACACTCGCACGGGCAACCCCCGCCACAGGCGGCGCAGCCCTGCCGCCGTGTAGGCGCGAGCGTGGGGCACGAGCCGCCGCCGCAGAGGGTCAGGCAGGTAGTTGACCAGAGGCGCGTTGCCGAAGATGTACCGCCGCCCGAGAAAGACGCCGTGCGTCTCGAAAGGGAAAAAGCGGTTGGGACAGAACACTACCAGGTGCCCGCCCGGCCCCAGGACTCGACACGCCTCCTGCAAGGCCGCACGGTCATCCTGCACGTGCTCCAGCACCTCGTGCATGAACACTACATCGAACGCCGCATCACGGAAGGGCAGGTGCTCCGCCACCGCCAGCGCCACGGTGGGCGTGACCTGGACTGCCTCCCGCAGGCTCTTGGGGTCGATGTCGATGCCGCACACGGCAGGGGACAGCTCCAGGAAACGGCGCAAGAAGATTCCCACACCGCAGCCCACGTCCAGCAGCCGTCTCCCCTCCAGAGGTATATACCGCTGGACGAGGGCGAGACGTCGCGCCAGGCCCGAAGTCCACACCTGGCTCGGGTGGCCCAGCAGGGCGCGGCGGTCGGTGGTCTCCAGCTTCCGCATCCCTCCCTCTACGAACTGGCCGCAAGGCACTCGCTTGCTATAATAGTTTCGACAGAGCCGGGCCGCCAGCGCGCCCCCCGCGACATGCCCATCGACCGCGACGAAGTCCTGCACATAGCACGCCTGGCCCGCGTTGGCCTGAGCGAAGAAGACGTCCACCGTTTTCAGGAGCAGCTCTCGCAGATCCTGGACTACTTCCAGGTCCTGCAGGAGCTCGATACCAGTGAGGTGCCCCCTACTTCCCACGTCCTCCCCCTTCAGAACGTCATGCGGGACGACGAGCCCGGCGCCTCGCTGCCCTCGCAGGAGGTGCTGGCCAACGCACCCCAGCGGGAAGGCGACTTCTTCAAGGTTCGGGCCGTCTTCGAGGAGTAGCCGGTGGGAGACGACCTGTTCCGCCTCACCGTCCACGAGGCCGCGCACCTGCTGGCCCGTCGCGAGGTCTCGTCCCGGGAGCTGACAGCGGCGGTGCTGGACCGACTGCAGGGGGTGGAGGGCCAACTCAACGCGTTCGTCACTCTCACGCCCGAACTGGCCCTGGAGCAGGCCCGCCAGGCCGACGAGCGGCTGGCGAGGGGCGAGGACGTGACCCCGCTGACGGGCATCCCCGCCGCCATCAAAGACGTCATCTGCACCCTCGGCGTGCGCACCACCTGCGGGTCGCGGATGCTGGAGAACTTCGTCCCGCCCTACGACGCCACCGTAATCGTGCGCCTGAAGCGGGCCGGCCTGGTGATGGTGGGCAAGACCAACATGGACGAGTTCGCCATGGGCTCCTCGGGAGAGAACTCGTATTTCGGGCCCACTCGCAACCCATGGGACAGGGAACGGGTGCCGGGGGGCTCGTCCTCCGGCTCTGCGGCGGCGGTGGCGGCCGATGCCTGCCTCTATGCCCTGGGCAGCGACACGGGCGGCAGCATCCGGCAGCCGGCCGCCCTCTGCGGCATCGTGGGCCTGAAGCCCACCTATGGCCGCGTCTCCCGTTACGGCCTGGTCGCCTTCGCCTCCTCCCTGGACCAGATCGGCCCCATGACCAAGGACGTGACCGACGCCGCCCTTGTGCTCCAGGCCATCGCCGGCCACGACCCCAACGACTCCACATCGGCGCCGGTAGAGGTGCCCGATTACGCTGCCGGCCTGATGCCCGACGTGAAGGGGCTGCGCATCGGCGTGCCGCGGGAGTACATGGGCGAAGGGGTGGAGGAGGGGGTGCGACAGGCGGTGACGGACGCCATCGAGCGGCTGGCCGAGATGGGCGCCGAGGTGGACTGGGAGGCGTCCCTGCCCTCTACCCCCTACGCCCTGGCCTGCTATTACATCATCGCTCCCAGCGAGGCCTCGGCCAACCTGGCCCGCTACGACGGCGTCAAGTACGGGTATTCGTACACCGAAGGGGCCTCCATGTGGGAGAACATGGAGCGGACGCGCCAGTTCGGCTTCGGGGCCGAGGTGAAGCGGCGCATTATGCTGGGCACCTACGCCCTTTCCGCTGGCTACTACGACGCCTACTATCTGAAGGCCCAGAAGGTGCGCACCCTCATCCGTCGCGAGTTCGAGTCCGCCTTCCAGCGCTACGACGTGCTGGTAACCCCCGTCTCGCCCACGCCTGCCTTCCGCCTGGGCGAAAAGCTGGAGGACCCCTTGCAGATGTACCTGAGCGACGTCTTCACCATCCCGGTGAACATCGCCGGACTGCCGGCCATCAGCGTGCCCTGCGGCTTCAGCCAGGGGCTGCCGGTGGGGCTGCAGGTTATCGGTCGGCCCTTCGATGAGGCCACTGTGCTGCGCGTCGCCTACGCTTACGAGCAGGCGGCGGGTTGGCGCCATCGCAGGCCGCCCCTCTAGTGCTAAAATCGGGCCAAAGCCAATCGGACCTCGCCGAGCGAGAGGCGAGATATGGACAGAGAGCGGTCGGGCACTGTCATTGCAGTCTGCCTCAGCACACGCGGCGGCGTGCCCAAGTACCCGCAAGAGCAGGTGACCGTGGGCCCGTACGGCGTCGAAGGCGACTATCACTACGGCGCCTTTCGCACCAGCCGCCGCACGGGGCAGACCGTTCCCAACCTGCGCCAGGTGTCCGTCTGCGCCCGCGAAGTCTACGACGAGTTAGAGGCGCAACTGGGCGTGCGGGTGCCACCCGGGGGCTTCTCCGAGAACGTGCTGGTGGAGGGCCTCGGCGACTTGAGCGACCTGGAGCCAGGCGACCTGCTGCGCTTCGCAGGCGGGGTGGAGTTCGAGGTCACCGACCAGAACGTCCCCTGTAACAACCTCATGGTCTACCACCCGCTGGTGCCCAGGCTGGTCTACGGCCGGCGGGGCATCGTGGGGGTGGTCCGCGCGACCGGCACCCTGCGGCCGGGCGAAGCGGTGACGGTGGTCCGCGGCAGCGAGGAAGTGCAGGTGGAGGCGTACGGCGGCTCGTTCTACCCCGAGCGGCCCTTGCGCGTCCAGTGGCGGGACAGGTGGTGGGACGTCAGAGGAATCCTCAGCCAGGGCAAGCAACCGGGGCGCCGCCTGTACGTTGTTCTACTGGAGGATGACCTTCACGTCATGCTTTGCTACTATGAGGGGCAAGACCGCTGGAGCCTGCGCTCGCTCAGGAGGACGCGGAGTTGAGTGACAGCCCCACGCCAGTACGCGGCTACATCTCGCGCAAGGTAGAGTCCATCCCCTCGTCAGGCATCCGGCGCTTCTTCGAACTCATCGCCAGCCTGGACGGCGTTATCTCCCTGGGAGTCGGCGAGCCAGACTTCGTGACGCCCGAGCCCTTCAGCCGCGCCGCCTTCCAGGCCGTCGCTCGCGGCGAGACCCACTACACGTCCAACTACGGCCTCCCCGAACTCCGGCGGGCCATCGCCCGGCACCTGGAGCGCCTGTACGGGGTCTGTTACGACCCGGACAGCGAGATCATCGTCACCGTGGGGGTGAGCGAGGGACTGCTCCTCGCGACCCATGCCCTTCTGGACCCTGGCGACGAACTCCTCTGCCCTGACCCTTATTACGTGGCCTATCAGCCCGTGTGCGTGCTGGCCGGGGGCACCTTCGTGCCCGTGCCCACCGACGAGGAGAGCGAGTTTCGCCTGCGGGCCGAAGACCTGGAGGAACGCGTCACGCCCCGGTCGAAGGCCCTGCTCATCGGCTACCCCTCTAACCCCACGGGAGCGCAGATGGCCCGCGACGACCTCCTGGCCATCGCGCGAGTGGTAGAGCGCCACGACTTGGTGGTCATCTCCGACGAGATCTACGACCGCCTCAGCTACGACATTCCCCACACTTGCTTCGCCTCCCTGCCCGGCATGAAGGAGCGGACGGTGCTCCTGGGCGGCCTGTCCAAGGCCTATGCTCTGACGGGCTGGCGCGTCGGCTGGGCCTGCGCGCCGGCGCCCATCCTGGAAGCGATGATGAAGGTCCACCAGTACGTCATCATGTCGGCGCCGACGCCCAGCCAGTACGCCGCCCTGGCCGCCCTCACCGAGGGGGAGGAGGACAGCCGGCGCATGGTGGAGGACTTCGACCGCCGCCGTCATCTGGTGATGGACGCCCTGGCCAGCATGGGCCTGCCCTGTCCGCCACCCCGGGGTGCCTTCTACGCCTTCCCCAGCGTCCGCGCTACGGGCCTGGACGACGTGGAGTTCGCCCACCGCCTGCTGCAGGAGGAGAAGGTGGCCGTCATCCCCGGCTCCGCCTTCGGCGAGCGAGGCCGCGGCCACGTCCGCATCTGCTACGCCGCGCCCAGGCACCACCTGGAAGAGGCCTTGGAGCGCATGGCGCGGTTCCTGCACCGTCTCTAGAGGAGATGGGGCCTAGGTCCGCCAGGGCCGACCCGCGGCCCGCGCCACCAGATCCTGGACTGCGCCTGGCGACCCCGCGATGACCCCCTGGCTGCCCAGCCGCGCCGGCCCGCCGTCTCTGTCCAGGATCAGGCCCCCCGCCTCCTCCACCAGAAGAATGCCCGACGCCACGTCCCACGGCTTCAGATTGTGGTGCACGTAGATATCGAACCGGCCGCAGGCGGCGTAGGCCAGGCCGAGGGCAGCCGACCCCATCAGCCGAAAGCCCATCATGTCAGGCCAGAGGGAGCGCATGGTATCCAGCAGGTAGGACGCCCTGGCATCGTCGTAGCCCAGGTCGATGCCGATGAGGGACTGGGACACCGACTCGGCCCCCGACACACGGGCGGGCTGGCCGTTCACTGAGCAGCCCTGCCCGGCCACCGCCAGGAACTCCTCGCCCAGCAGGGGCGCGTAGGTCAGCGCCAGCAGGGGACGCCCGTCGCGGCACAGGGCGATGCTGTAGCAGAAGTGGGGGATGCCACGGGAATAGTTATGCGTGCCGTCCAGGGGGTCCACCACCCACGCCCAGCCGTCGCCGGCTGGGGTGGTGCCGGCCGTCTCCTCGGAGAGCACGGCGTGCCCCGGGAACTCCCGGGCCAGCAGTCGCAGCGTCTCCCTTTCTGCCAGCACATCAGCCTCGGTAACGAAATCGCGGCGGCCCTTGGCCCGCACTGCCTGCCGCGGGCCGAAGCGTTCACAGAGGATGCGGCCTGCTACCTGTGCGCACTCACGCGCCACATCGAGGGCGGACTTGCCGCTGGCCGAGACGGGTAGCGCGGCGCCCATGCCCCCTCACATGCGGTCGGGGGCAGACATGCCCATCAGGCCCAGCGTGCGGGCGAGCACGCCCTTGGTGGCCGCCACCAGCTTCAGTCTGGCCTTGGAGAGCGGCACGTCTTCGGATACGACCCGGCAACGCTCGTAGAAGTCGTGGAAGGCCGTGGCCAGGTCGATGGCGTAATAGGGGAGCAAGTGAGGCTCCAGCTTGCGGGCAGCCGTCTCGACCAGTTCGGGGAGGCGCAGCAACTGGCGCACCAGCGCCAGCTCCACGTCCTCTCGCAACAGGGACACGTCGCCATCGGCGTAGTCGGGCACGCGCTCGCGGGCATGGGCCAGGATGCCGGCCATGCGGGCATGGGCATACTGCACGTAATAGACCGGGTTCTCAGCGGACTGGCGAGCGGCCAGCTCCAGGTCGAAGTCCATGTGCGAATTGGGCGCCCGCGACAGGAAGAAGAAGCGGCACGCGTCCGCTCCCACCTCCTCCACCACCTCCCGGAGGGTTACGATCTCGCCCGCCCGCTTGGACACCCGTACCTCCTCGCCGCCGCGCTTCAGCGTGACGAGCTGGTGGATGATGATGACCAGCCGCTCGGGGTCGATGCCCAGGGCCGCTACCGCTGCTTTCATGCGCGGCACGTGGCCCTGGTGGTCGGCGCCCCATATGTCCACTACGCGGTCGTATCCGCGGACCAAAAACTTGTGGTAGTGGTAAGCGATATCGGAGGCGAAGTAGGTCGGCCGGCCGTTGGAACGCACCAGCACGTTGTCCTTGTCCTCGCCCAGGGCGGAGGAAGTGAACCAGACTGCGCCCTCCTTGCGGGCCACGTAGCCCCGCTCCTCCAGCAGACGCATCACCGTCTGGTACGGCTCGGGGTACAGGGAGCGCTCGCTGAACCAGGAATCGTAATGGGCGCCCATAAGGGCCAGGTCTTCCCGTATCCGCTCCAGCATTCGCTGCATGCCGAAGTCGTGCAACTCCGGCGGGCAGGGGCCCTCGGCGTAAGCGAGGAAGCGGTCGCCGAAGCGCTCTTTTGCTTCGCGGGCCAGGTCGATGACGTACTCGCCAGTGTACGCACCGGGCGGCACCTCGACGGCTTGGCCGTGGAGCTGGCGATAGCGAGCGAACAGCGTTGCGGCGAAGGTCTCCGTCTGGGTGCCGGCGTCGTTGATGTAGTACTCCCGCTCCACCTGGTGTCCGGTGGCCTCCAGCAAGTTGGCCAGCGTGTCGCCGATGGCCAGCCCCCGGCCGGCCGCCACCGTCAGGGGGCCGGTGGGGTTGGCCGATACGTACTCCACCTGGACCCGCTGGCCCCGGCCGACGTCCACCCTGGCGAAGGCGTCGCCCTGGCGCAGCACCTCTTCCACCTGCCTGGCCAGCCAGGCGGGCGACAGGCGGAAGTTGATGAACCCCGGGGGCGCGACCTCCACCCGGGCCACGATATCGCTTTCGGGGATGCGCGCAGCGATGGCCTCCGCCAGCGCCAGCGGTGTGGTGCCGGCGGCCCGGGCCAGCCGCAAGGCTATATTGGAGGCATAGTCGCCGTGCTCCGGGCGCTGGGGTCGTTCCACCGTCGACTCCGGCAGGGAGACGTGGGGGAGTGCCCCCGCATCCATAGCGCGGCGGGCCGCCTCCTGCACCAGAGCCTCGATGTCTCGCCTGACCACAGGTCGTCCCAAAAGCGATGCCGCCCCTCGCGCGGGCGGCTCCATGAGCATTCTAACGCAAGGGCAGCCGGGGCGCACCTAGCTAACTTCGGCCGTGAGCCCTTCCCATAGGCGGGAAAGGCGCCGGCCCAGGAGCCGGTGCTCGGGCCGCGACAGGTCGGGATCCTCGTCCAGGATGCGCATCGCCTCCTGCCGGGCCAGCTCGATGAGGGCAACATCGGCGATGCTGGCGACCTTCAGGTCGGGCAGGCCCGATTGGCGCACGCCGAAGTACTCGCCCGGCCCGCGCAGGCGCAGGTCCTCCTCCGCCAGCCGGAAGCCGTCGTGCACCGTCTCCAGGATGCGCAGCCGCTCCTGTGCTTCCTCGGACGGGTTCTCCGAGAGGAGCAGACAGAAGCTCTGGTGCTGGCCCCTGCGCACCCGTCCCCGGAGCTGGTGGAGCTGGGCCAGCCCGAATCGGTCGGCCGCCTCGATGAGGACCACAGTGGCGTTGGGTACGTCCACGCCCACCTCCACCACCGTGGTGGTCACCAGAATGTCCAGCTCGCCGTCGCGGAAGCGCCGCATCGTCTCGTCCCGCTCGCGCGATGACATGCGCCCGTGCATCAGGCCCAGGCGCAGGTCCGGGAACACCTCCCGGGAAAGGCGCTCGTACTCCGCCTCGGCAGCGCGGGCGGCCACCGCCTCCGACTCCTCGATGAGAGGGCAGACGACGTATGCCTGCCGACCCTGCCGGACGTGGCGGCGGATGAAATCGTACGCTTGCTGCCGTTGGTGGGGCCGCAGCCGGTAGGTCTTCACCGGCGGCCGGCCGGGCGGCATTTCGTCCAGCACGGTTATGTCGAGGTCGCCATATATGGTCAGGGCCAGAGTGCGGGGAATGGGCGTGGCCGTCATCACCAGCACGTGGGGACTCTGCCCCTTCTCGCGCAGGGCCGCGCGCTGCACCACGCCGAAGCGGTGCTGCTCGTCGATGACCGCCAGCCCCAGGCGAGCGAACTGCACATGCTCCTGGATGAGGGCGTGGGTGCCCACGGCGATGTCCACTTCTCCCCTGGCGATGGCCTCCTGCACCTGTGCCTTTTCGCCAGGCCGGAGGCCACCGACGAGGAGCCCAATGCGCAGCGGCCTGTCCAGATAGGGTGGGCATGCGACAGCATATCCCGGGCCCGAGAGGCCGAACCACGGGCCATCGCCCGCTGGCCCTTCACCCCCAGCGCCGAACAGGCGGCACAGGGTGCGAAAGTGCTGCTCGGCCAGGATCTCGGTGGGGGCCATAATAGCCCCCTGCCAGCCGGACCAGGCCGCGGCCAGCAGCGCCGCCGCCGCCACCACCGTCTTGCCGCTGCCCACATCGCCCTCCAGCAAGCGGCTCATGGGCACAGCGCGGGCCAGGTCGGTCAGTACCTCGCCGATGGCCCGCTGCTGAGCGCTGGTGAGCGCGAAGGGCAGCGACGAGACGAAGGCGCGGAGCACCTCCTCCGGCAGAGTCAGGGCAGGCGCGCTCGCCCCCTCCTGCCACTCCTTGCGCCGGCGCATGACCCCCAGCTCGATGGTCAGCAACTCCTCGAAGGCGAAGCGACGGCGCGCTTCCTCGGCCCGCTGCCGGTTATCGGGGAAATGCATCTGCCAGAGGGCCTCCGCGACGGGCACCAGCCCTAAACGGGCCCGCAGCGACTCTGGCAAGGCCTCGGGAACCTGGTGGGCGCATGCATCCAGGGCCTCTCGCGTCAAGCGACGCAAGAAACGCTGCGAAAGTCCCTCGGTACTGGGGTATACCGGCACCAGCCGACGGGTATTGACGGACTCCTGGTCGAGGGGCTCCCATTCGGGGTTCTCCATCTGGCGCTGGCCGCGAAAGACCGTCACCTTACCTGAGAAGGCGGCCTGCATGCCCGGGCGGAGCTGACGGGCCACGTGGGTCTGCCCCCACCAGACCAGGCGCAGAGTGCCCGTCTTGTCGCCCACCACGGCCTCGGTAGCCTTGCGACCACCCAGCGAGGCCTGACCTGCCGTCCACACAGTGGCGATGACAGTCTGCTCCTCCCCTATCACCAGCTGGGAGATGGGACGGATGGCCGCATAGTCGTTGTAACGGTGGGGAAAGTGGTATAGCAGGTCGCCCACCGTTCGCACTCCCAGGCGCTCCAGCTTGGCGGCATAGGTGCGGCTGACCCCACGAAGCACAGTGACAGGGCTGCTCGGGGAGAGAGGCGCCGCTGGTCGCTCGTCCGCCGCCTCCCGCTGCCACCGCCGGCCTGCCTGACGCTGCGGCCCCGAGATGGCCCTGAGCAGGGCGTCGACTATCCGCCGGCGCTGGATGGGGTGGAGCGAGGCATAGCCCTTCGGCGGCAGGACCGAGAGCACACGCCGAACCTCATGGCCATCGGGCAGGGGGTTGGCGGCCAGGAAGCGCCTCAAATAGGCGTCCAGACCCCCTACTACGGCGGTATCCGTGAACTTCCTGGCGCGCTCCAGCTCCAGGACCTTGCGCAGCTCCTCGAGCCGTGCCGTCAAGCTGCGTCTTCCCCTCCCCACGCACGCCGTCGCGCCGCGAGTGCCCGGGCGCCTCGACCGGGGCCGTATGGGCTCACTCCTCCCCTTCCAGAGTACCGACCCCCAGCAGGCCAGGGCCAGCGTGGGTGCCTACCACCGGCCCGATGCGCACCAAGTGGGCCCTGGCGTGGGGCAGCATAGGCTGCAGCCGCTCCAACAGGGCCTCGGCCTCCTCGCGGTCGGTCGTGTAGCCCACGCCCAGCTCCCTGATGCGGGGGGCAGCCACTGCCAGCTGAACCAGACGCTCGCGGGCCTGCTGCCGCGTGCGCACCCGGCCCTCCGGGTGCACTTCGCCCTCCCGTAGGGAGAGGATCGGCTTGACATGCAGCAGCGAGCCCAGGAAGGCACGGGCGCGACCGATGCGGCCCCCGCGCCTCAGGTACTCCAGGGTGTCCAGCACGAAGTACAGGCGCACCCTCTCCACGCAATGACGAGCGATGGCGAGCACCTGCTCCATGCTGGCCCCGCCCCGGGCAGCCCGGGCAGCCGCCATCACGGTGAACCCCATCCCCATGGAGACGTTCAGGGAGTCCACCACCTCGATGCGGACGCCACGCTCGCGCAGCGCCTCAGCGGCACGACAGGCGTTGTTATATGTGGCCGAGAGCTTGGAGGAGAGGTGGATGCAGACAAGCTCCTCGCTCTCGCGCGCCAGCTCCTCGTAGGCCTGCAGCAACTCCCCCACCGAGGGAGCGGAAGTGGTGGGCAGCGTCTTGCTCTCCTGGAGGAGGCGGTAGAAGGTCTCATGGTCGATGTCCACCCCCTCCCTGTAGGCCCGGTCGCCGAAGATGACAGTCAGCGGGACGACGGCGATGTCCAGCTCGCGCACGATCTCCGCCGGAAGGTCGGCCGTGCTGTCGGTGACGATCTTTACCGGCAAGCGCCACCTCCGGAGCGAAGGCTAGGGCTAGTATAGCACGGGGCCCGGGCGGCGGCCCTGCGACTCGGGGCCTACCACCAGACCTTGCCTTCCACGTCCTCGGGGCGCAGGTCGTCGTAGGTCTTGAGCCAGAGGCCGGTAGACAGGTACTTCCAGCCGCCGTCGGCGAGGAGGCAGACGATATTGCCCCGCTCCAGGCGTTCGGCCACCTTGAGGGCCGTCCTCAGCACCGCTCCGGAAGAGATGCCGGCGAAGATGCCTTCCCGCTCGAGCAGTTCCTTCGTCATGGCGAAGGAGGTACGAGAGTCCACCACGAAGCGGCCGTCCAGCACCGACTCGTCCAGCACCGGCGGGATGAAACCCTCCTCCAGGCTGCGCAGGCCCTGTACAAGGTCTCCCGGGTGAGGCACGGTGGCTACCACCTTCACGTTGGGATTGTGCTCTTTGAGGCGCCTCCCCACTCCCGTCAGCGTCCCACCGGTGCCCAGCCCCGCCACGAACACGTCCACCTCGGGCAGGTCGCGGATGATCTCCTCGGCAGTGGTCTCGTAGTGGGCGCGGGGGTTGTGCTCGTTGCCGTACTGGTAGGGCATGTAGTAGCGTTCGGGGTCCTCCTCCAGCATCTTCTGGGCCAGGGCGATGGCGTCGTTGGTGGAGCGGGCGCCGCGGGCATACACCACTTCGGCGCCGAAGGAGCGAATGAGCTGCTCGCGCTCCGGGGTCACGTTATCGGGCAGGACACAGATGAGACGATAGCCCTTCATCCTGGCCACCATAGCCAGGCTAATGCCGGTGTTGCCGCTGGTGGGCTCCAGGATGACCTTGCCCGGGGTGAGCTGTCCCGACTCCTCGGCCGCCCTGATCATGTACAGGGCGATGCGGTCCTTCAGGCTGCCGGTGGGGTTCTGGCCCTCCAGCTTGGCGAATATGCGCACCCCCGGCTTAGGACTGAAGCTGCGCAGCTCCACCAGGGGCGTGTCGCCTATGCACTCCAGGATGTTGCCGTAGACGCGACCGCCCCGCCTGACAACTGCCAAGGGCCCCTCGCCCCTGGAGCCGACTCCTTCAGGGCCCACTTTGTCCCCCGGCCAGGGCCGGCAAGATGGAGACCACGTCCCCGTCCTTCAGGGGGGTCTCCAGTTGCTGCAGGAAGCGTATGTCCTCGTCGTTCAGGAAGATGTTGACGAAGCGGTGCAACTGACCGTTATCGAGCACGCTGCTCTTGAAGCCCGGGTACATATGGTCCAGGCGCTCGAGGAGCTCGCCCACCGTGTGGGCCTCGACCTGCACCGCGCGCTGGCCCCCAGCCAGGCGCTGGAGGTTGGCCGTCAGCCTCACTTCGACCGTCATGGCACCTGCCCGCACTTCATTATAATTGCGCTGTCTATTTTGCGCATACCTACGCCTCGTCCCGACCCGGGAAGGGCGCGCCGCAGAACCCTTCGTAATCGATGAGCTCGGTGATGGTGGGGTCGTCGCCGCACAGCGGGCACTTGGGGTCCCGCCGCACCTTCACCACTCGGAACTCCCCCGAGAGGGCATCGTAGAGCAGCAGTCTACCCGCCATGGGCTCGCCGATGCCCAGGATGAGCTTCATGGCCTCGATGGCCTGCAGCGAGCCTATGACACCGGTCAGCGCCCCCAGCACCCCTGCCTCGGCGCAGTTGGGCACCGCGCCGGGCGGCGGCGGCGAAGGAAACAGGCAGCGGTAGCAGCCCTGTCCGGGCACGAACACCGTCAGCTGGGCATCGAACATCAGGATAGCAGCATCTACCAGCGGCTTGCGGGCGAAGTAGCAGGCATCGTTGACCAGGTAGCGGGTGGTGAAGTTGTCGGCCCCGTTTATGACGATGTCGTACTGGGGGATGATGTCCATGGCGTTGTCGGACGTGAGGGGCGCCTCGTGCAGCACCACGTTCACGTCCGGGTTGTAGGCGAGGAGCGTCTCCTTGGCCGACTGGGTCTTGGGCTTGCCCACGTCGTCGTTCTGGTGCAGGACCTGCCGCTGCAGGTTGGACAGGTCCACCACGTCGAAATCGACTATGCCGATGGTCCCGACTCCGGCCAGCGCCAGGTACAGGGCGGCCGGCCCGCCCAGGCCACCCGCGCCCACCACCAACACCCTGGCGGCCATGAGCTTGCGCTGGCCCACTGGCCCCACCTGGGGCATGATGATGTGCCGCGAATAGCGCATGACCTGCTCCGGCGTGAGCACCTGTCCGCCCGCCAGGGCAGGGATTACGGCCACCTCGTCGCCATCGCGCACCGGTGTATCGGGCCCCTGCAGGCTGTGGATCTCCTGGCTGTTCAGGTAGATGTTGATGTGGGCCTGGATGCGCCGGTCCTGATCGAAGACCATGGTGGCCAGGCCCGGGTAGCGCCGGGCCAGGTGCTCCAGCACCTCCTGCACCGTCTGGCCCTCGGCCTGCACATAGGCCTGGTTCCCCGCCAGCTTGCGGAACGGCGTCGGTATGTAGACGTTCACCGCCAAGACTCCTCTCCTCCTGTCACTCCGTAAAGCTGTAACGCTCGCCCGTATCGGGCAGGACGGTGACCACCCGCTTGCCCTTCCCGAGACGCCGCGCCACCTTTATGGCCGCCACCACGTTGGCCCCGGCCGAAATGCCCACCAGCAGCCCCTCCTCCCGAGCCAGTCGGCGGGCCATGGCCATGGCCTCCTCGTCGCCCACACCTATCACCCGGTCGATGATGCGCCGGTTGAGCACCCCGGGCACGAAGCTGGCGCCGATGCCCTGGATGCCGTGCAGGCCCGGCCGCCCGCCCTGCAGTACCGGCGAGCGGGAGGGCTCTACCGCTATCACCTGTATGCTCGGGTCGTGCTCCTTGAGCACCTCGCCCACGCCGGTGATGGTGCCCCCGGTGCCGACCCCGGCGACGAAGGCGTCCAAGCGTCCGCCGGTGGCCTCCAGGATCTCCAGGGCAGTAGTGCGGCGGTGGACTTCCGGGTTGGCGGGGTTCTCGAACTGCTGGGGCATGAAATAGCCAGGGTTGTTGCGCACCAGCTCCTCGGCAGCATAGACGGCGCCGGTCATGCCCTCGATGGCGGGCGTGAGCACCACTTCCGCCCCGAAGCGGGCCAGCAGGTCGCGGCGGGCCAGGCTCATGTCCTCGGGCATGGTAACGATGAGGCGGTAGCCTTTGACCGCGGCCACCATGGCCAGGCCGATGCCGGTGTTGCCGCTGGTAGGCTCCACGATGGTGTCGCCGGGCTTGAGAAGCCCACGCCGCTCGGCGTCCTCGATCATGGCCAGGGCGATGCGGTCCTTGACCGAGCCAGCAGGGTTGAGGGACTCCAGCTTGGCCAGGACTTCGGCCGCGCCGTCCGGCACCACACGCCGCAGACGCACCATGGGCGTATCGCCGATGAGGTCCAGGACGCTGTCGGCAATGCGGCCTCGCCTGGCCATGGCCCGCACCTCAGATGACATACCGGTCTGCCCTCACTGCCCGCTGCCTGTCCTTGGCCGCCAGCTCGCCGATAGTGGTGCCTTCCAGCACATCCAGAATGGCCTGCTGGACCCGTTCCCACATCTCCCGCTGGGCACAGCCGCCGCTGCGGCTACACTCCGACGAGTCGTCCAGACACTCGATAGGCATGATCCTGCCCTCCAGGGCCTGCACAACCTCGCTCACCCGGATCTCGTCGGGGTGGCGGACCAGTGAGTGACCGCCTGCGGGCCCCCGGATGGAGCGAATGAAGCCGGCCCGGCGCAGGGTAGCGAGGAGCTGCTCCAGGTAGGACTCGGGTATCCGCTGCCGGGCTGCTATCTCGCTGCTCTGGATGGGCCGCCCCTCGCCGTAGTGGTGGGCCAGCTCGATGAGGGCCCGTATGCCGTAATCGCCCTTGGTAGAAATGCGCATGCCGCTCGCCGTGGGCAAAAAGTAGACTAATTCCCTCAACAATCATACCATGCCGGCTCCGCAAGCTACAAGGCGAGGGGAGCGTTTCGTGTAGCGACGCAACGCCTGGCAAAGGGACGCCTTCTCAGCGCGCGCCGCCGGGAGCGGTGTCGGTCACGCGCTACGGTCCGGCATCCGGGCGCGCCACTGTGGGGGGGGTGAGCTCGCCGACCGCAGAGAGCGTCCCATCGGCGGCCTGCCAGCAACAGGGCATTCAGGGGCCCCTGGCGCGTCATCATCACCTGCGGCCAGGGCTCGATGGGGCGAGTACCGCGAGCGCGGGCCGGCCCCTAGCCACCGGCGACGGCCGGGACGATGCTCACCTCGTCCCCCGGCTTGAGGGGCGTCTCTAGGCCCTGCAGGAAGCGGACGTCCTCGCCGTTGACGTAGATGTTGACGAAGCGGCGTATCTGGCCCGCCTCGTCCACCAGCCTCTCCTTCAGGCCCGGGTACTGGGCATCCAGGGCCTCGATGCACTCGATCAGGCGGCCGCCATCACCGACCACCACGTCCTGCTGGCCGGTGAGGCTGCGCAGCGGTGTAGGTATGCGTACCGTGACGCTCATGTCCTCCTCTAGCCCTCCACGATGTCGCCGGGGACGGGGTCCACCCGCACCCCCTGTTCCTGGACCCAGCGGATGCCCCGCTCGATCTCTTCCAATTCCCCTTCCAGCTCCAGTATTACCCAGCCCCGGTCTTCGGTCACGTCGGCCCGGCGGATATTGGTCACCAGGTCGAAGTGCCGGCCCAGCCGCCAGATAATGGGCTCCTGGATCAGGTCGGGCGGGAAGGTGAACTTGACTCGTTGCCTGGCCACAGCCGACTCCTATCCCCGGGCAGTGGGCAGGGCACCGCTTCGCTGGGCCATCGCCTCCTCGAACGAGGCGATGCTGGGCTCCACCAGCACCGGCTCGTTGAGGGCATCCTGGACCGCCTCGGCCGTCTTCAGCCCTGCCCCTGTAATGAAGGCTACCACAGTCTCGTCCGGGTCGATACGCCCTTGCTGGACGAGACGGCGCAGGGCCGCCACCACCACGCCGCCGGCTGTCTCGGCGAAGATGCCCTCTGTCTCAGCCAGCAGTTTCATCCCTTCCACCACTTCCTCGTCGCTGACGGCCACGCCGTAGCCGCCCGTCTCTGCCAGCACCTTGAGGGCATAATAGCCGTCAGCCGGATTGCCGATGGCCAGGGACTTGGCGATGGTACGGGGCCGCTGGGGGCGGATGTCGAAACTGTTGCGCTCCCAGGCCTCGATGATAGGGGAGCAGCCCAGGGCCTGGGCGACGCTCATGCGCGGCTGTCGCCACTCCACCAGGCCTAGCCAGGCCAGCTCTTTGATGCCCTTGTAGATCTTGGTGAAGAGGGAGCCGCTGGCAGCGGGGACGATGCAGTGGTCGGGCACGCGCCAGCCTAGCTGCTCGCACACCTCGTAGCCCAGGGTCTTGGAGCCCTCGGCGTAGTAAGGCCGGACGTTGATGTTGACGAACGCCCAGCGGTACTTCTCGGCCAGCTCGCTGCAGAGGCGGTTCACGTCATCATAGGAGCCGCGCACAGCCACCAGCACCGGGCCGTACACCGCCGAGCCCAGCATCTTACCTACCTCCAGGTCGGCGGGAACGAAGACCAGGGCGCGCAGCCCGGCCCGGGCGGCATGGGCGGCCACCGAGTTGGCCAGGTTGCCAGTGGAGGCGCAGGCCAGGGTGTCGAAGCCGAACTCGCGAGACTTGGTAGCCGCCACCGACACCACCCTGTCCTTGAACGACCAGGTGGGGTTCACGCAGTCGTTCTTCAGGTAGAGGCGGCGCAGCCCCAGGGCACGGCCCAAGTTGCCCGCCGGGAGCAGCGGGGTGAAGCCGGCGCCGATATCCACCGGTTCGCCCTGGGCAGGCAGGAGGTCGGCGTAGCGCCAGATGGTCAGTGGCCCCTGCTCGATGCGCTCGCGGGTGACGTGCCGTCTCAGCCCCTCGTAGTCGTACATGACCTCCAGGGGCCCGAAGCAGAACTCGCAGACGTAGATGGGGTCGAGCGGGTAGAGTCGCCCGCACTCTCGACAGCGCAGGTTCTTCGCGAAGGACATGGCACCAGACCTCCTGCCGGAAATGGCGGGCCCGACCGCCCGCCGGCTGTGGCCTGGCCTCCGCGTCCCTCGCCCCTGCTCTGCCTCCGCCTGGCTAAATAAAAGCCCCTTCCGGTGTCGAGAAGAGGCCTTGCTTCGCCTTTTCTCCCCCTTATCGTCCCCCGCCGGAGGCGGGGACGGCGTTGGCACCGCTGCAGGGGCCTCGCTCGCTGCTCAGGCAGGCCCCGGCCGGTTGCCGGGCTTCACCGGGCCGTTCCCTCCACCACTCTGGATAAGAGGGGCCATATTCTGTTGTCGAGTGCGTATGCTACCATGGCCCCCGCCCTGTGTCAACGAGATACGACAAGAAATCTGCTCCATCGCCGCGCCGGGCCTCGGGCGGGCTACGGGCAAGCTTTTTCGGGCAGCCTCGGTGTCGTAACCTGGAATGACAGCCTCGTTGCGAGGAGGACACATGGGGAAGGGCGAGGGCCCGCCAGACAGGGCCGCGGGGGCCGCCGAGCGCCTGGCCTTCCACGAGGTAGACGCCGAACGCTGGCCCGACATGGAGCGCCTGTTCGAGTCCCGGGGCGGCCCCAAGGCATGCTGGTGCATGGCCTGGCGCGCCCGGGGCGAAGAGACGCGCCGTCGGGACGGTGCCAGCCGCAAAGCGGCCATGGCCCGGCGGGTAGCCGCCGGCGTCCCCGTGGGCATCCTGGGCTACCTGGACGGCGAGCCTGTCGCCTGGTGCTCCATCGCTCCCCGCTCCACCTACCGGCGCCTGACCGACGACCCAGGGCCGGACGAGGGCGTATGGTCGCTGGTGTGCTTCTTCGTCGTCAGGCGGCTCAGGGGACAGGGCATCGCCCGTCGGCTGCTCGAGGCGGCCGTGGAACATGCCCGTGCCAGGGGCGCCCGAGTGGTGGAGGCTTACCCCGTTGACCCCGACTCCCCTAGCTACCGCTTCATGGGCTTCCTTCCCACCTTCTTAGCGGCCGGCTTCCGGGAGGTCGGCACCGCCGGCAGCCGGCGGCACGTGGTCAGACTGCATCTGTGAGGTAACGGCTGTGAGGAAATGGAGCGCAGCGCTGGTCGTCCTGGCCCTGGCTCTAGCAGCGTGCGGAGGGGCCGCCCGCCCTCCGGCCACGGAGACCCCGGGCGTGGCCCGCCCGCCCGGCTGGCGAGCGGTCAGGGCCGATTACGGGGTCACCGACTCGGAGATACGGCTGGGTCACCGCAACGCCCTCACAGGCGCTCAGGCCGTGTTCGCCCCCAGCGCGTATTTTCTCGAAGCCTACGTGCGCAAGGTCAACGACGAAGGCGGCATCTGCGGCCGCAGCCTCCGCCTTATCGTCGAGGACCACCAGAACAGCCCGGCTAAGGCCATGCAGGACAGCATAAAGCTGGTGGAGGCCGACCAGGTGCTGGCCACCATGGGCGACCTGGGGAGCGTGGCCATCGTTTCCACTCTGGAGTACATGAACCAGCGGCGGGTGCCCCAGCTCTTCGTCACCCTGGGGATAGAGCGCGCCCTCGACCCGGACCGTTACCCTTACACCATCACTTTCACGCCCACGTTCGCCGCTGACGCCCGCATCATGGCGCGCCTGGTCAACGAGCGCTTCCCCGGGCGGACAGTGGGCATCCTCTACCAGAACGACGACTCGGGCCGCGATGCGCTGGACGGGTTCAGGGCCACGTTCCAGGGACGTATAGTCGCTGAGCAGTCCTACGAGGCCACCGCCCCGGAGCTGACCTCGCAGCTCGCTAGCCTGCGTGCAGCCGCCCCCGACGTGCTGGTGGCGCTTACTGCCTCGCCCACCTTCACTGCCCAGGTCTTCCGGTATATGGCCGGCAGCGGCTGGCGACCGCAGGTGGTCATGTCCAACCCCAATACCCCTTCGGTCCTGGCCAGGCTCGTGGGCGATGGCAACCCGGAGGTGGGGTACCGGCAACTGGCGGGGGCTATCCTGAACGTGTATACCCTGGAGCCGACCATGCACCGCAACACGCCCGAACTGCAAAGCCTCGCCGACCTCAGCGCCCGCTACGGCGCGCCTCCCGTCCAGCCGCCGACCATCTTCATCGCCGCGGCTGCCGAGCTGACCATGGAGGCGCTGCGGCGCGCCTGCCAGCAGGGCGACATGACGCGCGAGGGGGTGCTGCGGGCCGCCCGCACCATCAGCGATTTCCATCCGTCCACGTTGTGGCCCGGCATTACGGTGACCCTCGGCCCCCGCGATCCCTTCTCCATCGAGGCGCTGCAGCCCGTTGAAGTCCAGGCCGATGGCACCCTGAGAGCACTGACTCCGGGCCCGGTATCGGGCTCGCCCGGCCGCTGAGGCCCGCCGCGCTCACTCCAGGCGAAAAGTCCTGACGGCGAGCGCGAGGCTGACCAGGGCCCACACGCCCACCAGCAGGACCTCGCGCCAGGCTGTCAGCACGGGCTCACCGTCCAGCAGCACGGCCCGCAGCGCTTCCAGCAGCGGCGCCAGCGGCAGGAAGGAGACCGCCTTGGCGAGGAAGGGCGGCAGCTGGTCGGTGGGGAAGAAAACGCCGGACAGGAACATGAGGGGCAGGCCGATGGCGTTGCCCATGCCCGCCGCAGCCGGCTCCGTGGACGTAAGGCCTGCCACCACTATGCCTATGTTGAGGAAGACGAAATTGCCGAGCAGGGCCAGGGGGAAGGCCCAGAAGAAAGTCCCCGGTATATCCGCCCCCACCAGCCGTCCCGCCCCCAGGATGACCGACGTCTGCAGGAGCGACAGCACCAAGAACGCGGCTACCTGGGCCAGCACGAACCGTGACACGGGCAAGGGGGTGGTCTGGATCCGTCTCAGGATGCGTTTGGCCCGGTAGCCCACCAGTAGCGTGGCCATGCCGATGATGGCGTACTGCATCAGTCCCATGCCCAGGATGCCCGGGACCAGGAAGTCCATATAGCCGACATCCCGGCCGGAGACAGCCTGTTGCTCCAGGCGCACCACCGGCTGCACCCCTGAGGCCTGCAGGTTGAACTCGTCGAAGAAGCGCTCCAGGGCACTCAGCGCCATCTGGTTGAGCTGGACGTGGGCGGTGCTGTAGTAGACGCGGGCGGGCTCCCCATCGGGCGCTGCTGGCAGGACCAGCACCACGTCGTAGTCGCCGTTGCGCAGCTTGCGCAGCGCCTCGGCCTCGCTGGGCTCGTCTTTGGTCTCGAAGAGCTCCATCTGCGCGAGGGCCTGGCGCAGGGGAGCGCTCAGGGGGCCGGGCACCTCCTCCACTAGGGCCATGTCCACCTGCGGCGGCCGGTCCAGGTTGAACAGGGCAAAAACGCCCATGAACATCACCGGGAAGGCGAGGGCCCAGAAGAGGCTCACCCGGTCGCGGAACATCATCTTCAGGTCGGCGACGATGAGCTTGAGCAACATCAGTCGCGCAGCTCCTTGCCGGTGAGTGCCAGGAACACGTCTTCCAGCGTGGCCCTCTCCACCGACAGGTCCACCAGCTCCATGCCCAGCTCGGCCAGACGGGAGAGCACCAGGGGCATGGACTCGGCCACGCTGTTCACCTGCAGGCGGTACAGGTTCCCCAGGCCATCGGCGGCACAGGCCACGTTCACCACGCCGGGCACCGCCAGCTGGTGCGGCTCCACCGGTTGGGCAAGACGCAAGCGGATGTGATAGGGTGCTTCGAGTCGGGACACCAGCGCCTCCGGACTATCCAGCGCTACGATGCGGCCGCCGTCCATGATGGCCACGCGGTCGCACAGGGCCTCTGCCTCCTCCATGTAGTGGGTGGTGAGGATGACGGTCCGGCCCTGGGAGCGCATTTCCCGAACCAGGTCCCATAGCGAGCGGCGGGCCTGCGGGTCGAGACCGGTGGTGGGCTCGTCCAAGAACACCACCTCGGGGTCATTGACCATGGCCGCCGCCAGGGAGAAGCGCTGCTGCTGGCCACCCGAGAGCTGCTTCAGCAGCGCACCCGCCCGGTCGCGCAGCCCGACCATCTCCAGCAGTTGGAGGGCAGGCACCCTCCGCCGGTAGAAGCTCCCGAACAGCTCCAGGATCTCTTTCAGGGTGAGGAAGTCGAAGTAGGCCGACGCCTGGAGCTGGACGCCGATGCGCTGCTTGACCTCCGCGGGCTGGCGCTGAGGGTCGAGCCCCAACACCTCTACACGACCGGAGTCGGGCTGCCTGAGCCCTTCGATGATCTCCAGGGTGGTAGTCTTGCCGGCACCGTTGGGGCCGACGATGCCGAACGTCTCGCCACGTCGCACGGCGAAGCCGACGCCATCTACCGCGACGATATCCCCGTAGCGCTTGCGGAGCCCGTGTACTGTTACGACGTCCTGCGCGCACATGACGCGGCGAGCACGCTCCCGCTTCCAGTATCGGGCACCGTCAGCCCTGGGGCAAAAGGGCGCGCAGGTCCTGCGATTCGTCCGCCAGTTGGCGAGGGTCGACACTAACGCGGGCGCGGATCATCTCCCGGCAGGCCCGAATGTCCCGCGGCCGGTTGATGGCGAGAGCGGCCTCCAGCCGTCCTTCCCGCAGGTAGAAGGCGGTGAATCGACGCCCCTCCACATCGCCCCGGAACACCACCTCGTCCCAGCCATCGGCATAGCCAACGTACTGCATGTTCAGGTCGTACTGGTCCGACCAGAACCAGGGCACTTCGGCATAGGGCTCGCGGCGGAGCATGCTGCGGGCCGCCGCGGCGCCCTGGTTCTGGGCGTTGTGCCAGTGCTCCACGCGCAGGCGGCGCCCCAGCACCGGGCTGTAAAAGTTGGCCACATCTCCGGCGGCATAGACATCGGAGTGGGATGTCTCGCAGAACTCGTTGACCACTATGCCGTTGTCCACCTCCAGCCCGGCCGCCTCGGCCAGCTCCACAGCGGGGGCGATGCCCACGCCCACCAGCACCAGGTCGCACTCGACGCGTCGGCCCGAACTGGTCACCACCGCCCGCACGCGCCCATCGCCCTCGAATCGTTCGACCCCCTCGCCCAGCACCAACTCCACGCCATGTTCGCGATGGATCTCGGCGTATATGCGTCCCACCTCGGGGCCGAGGGCCTTCTGCAACGGTACCGGCAGCACTTCTATCATGGTCACTTCCAGCCCCTTCTCGCGCGCGGAGGCGGCCACTTCGGAGCCGATGAAGCCGGCGCCCACCACTGCCAGGCGACGTCCGGGCTGCAATTCACGGGCGAGGGACTCGCAATCGTCCACCGTACGCAGGTAGTGGACGCCCGTCAGGGCGGCCCCGGGCACGCCCAGCCGCCTCACCCGACCGCCGGTGGCTAGCAGCAGCTTGTCGAAGGAGAGGCGCTCGCCCGAGGAGAGCTCCACTCGCTTGGCGGCGAGGTCCAGGGCCACCGCCCGCACGCCCATCACCAGCTCAATTTCTTGCTCCGTCCAGAAGGACTCGGGCTGGATGAACAGCTCCTCGCGGGGCATCTCGCCCCGTAGGTACTCCTTGGAGAGGGGCGGCCGCTCGTACGGGGGGTGGGGCTCCTCCCCTACCAGGAAGATCTGCCCGTCGAAGCCCTCCTTGCGCAGGGCCTCCGCCGCCCTGCCCCCGGCCAGGTTAGCGCCGATGATGACGATGGTTGTGCGTCGCGCCATTTTCCTACCTCGCCCCCTTTTGCCTCCATTCTACGCCTGGCGGCCACCGACGGCTGCATCTATACTGGGTGCTGAGGTGGCATAGGCATGAAGTACCGCAGGCTGGGCAGGACGGAGCTGACGGTCTCCGAGGTGGGCTTCGGGGTATGGTCGGTGGCCACTAACTGGTGGGGCGTGACTGACGAGGCGCTAGGCAAGCGACTCCTGCGCCAGGCCTACGACCTGGGCATCAACTTCTACGACACCGCCGATGTCTACGGCAGCGGCCGCGGCGAGACTATGCTGGCCGAAGCGCTGGCCGACGTCCCCCGCGACCGCGTCGTGATCGCCACCAAGTTCGGCTACGACTTTTACAGCCATCCCCGAGAGCGCAGCGGACACAAGGAGCTGCCCCAGGATTTTTCGCCCGCCTTCGTGCGTCGTGCTCTGGAGGAGAGCCTGCGCCGACTGCAGACCGATTACATCGACCTGTACCAGCTACACAATCCCCGCCTGTGGGCCATCGAACGGGACGACCTGTTCCAGCTGCTCGACAACCTTTGCCGCGAGGGGAAGGTGCGCTACATCGGCGTAGCCCTGGGACCGGACATCGGCTGGGAGGAGGAGGGCATCGCCTCCATGCGCCAGCGGCGACTGCACAGCCTGCAGATCATCTACAGCATCCTGGAACAGCAGCCCGCCCGCCGCTTCTTCCCCGTGGCCCACGAGACCGAGACGGGGCTGCTGGCCCGGGTGCCCCACGCCTCGGGCCTTCTGGACGGGACCTACACCCCGGGCATGACCTTCCCCGAGAGCGACCACCGCAGCCACCGCAAGCGGGAATGGCTGGAGCGCTCCCTGCGCCGGGTAGAGAAGATCGGCTTCATCTACGGCCCGGATACCGGTCGGACCATCGCCCAGGCGGCCATCCAGTTCTGTCTGTCGGAGCCGGCCATCGCCTCCGTACTGCCCAACATCACCAACGAGCGCGAGTTGCAGGAGTTCGCCACCGCCCCCGAGACGCCTCCCCTCACAGCCGAGGAGGTGGCGCGACTGCACGACCTGTTCGACCACGACTTCTACCTGGAGCCGGAGGAGGCGCGCGCCTAGTGCAGGCGCTGGTTTGACTGGCCGCTTGCTAAGCTATAGAATGCTGGCGACGCGGGGGTGGTGCCGATGCTCGAGCCCTTCAACCCCTTCCGGCCACAGGTCGTAGCCGACCCGTACCCCTATTACCGCCTCTACCGCGAAGAGGAGCCCGTCCACTTTAGCCAGACCCTGGACGCCTGGGTGCTGACCCGCTACCGCGACGTGGAGGCCGTCCTCAACGACGGCCGCTTCTCCGCCAACCGCCGCCTGGCCCGCAACCGCTTCGCCCAGATGATGGTGCAGCAGGAGATGCAGCGCATGGGGCCCGTGGGCCAGGTGGTCACCATGCTGGGGGCCGACCCTCCAGACCATACCCGCCTGCGTCGGCTGGTGAGCAAGGCCTTTACCGCCAGGGCAGTGGAGAGCCTGCGCCCGCGCATCCAGTCCCTGGTGGACGGGCTGCTGGATACAGCCGAGCAGAAAGGCGACTTCGATCTCATAGCCGACCTCGCCTTCCCCCTGCCCGTCATCGTCATTGCCGAGATGCTGGGCGTGCCCCCCGAGGACAGGGACACCTTCAAGCGCTGGTCCGACGACGTGGCCGCCAGCCTGGGCCTGCTGACGCCGCCCGACGTGGCCGAGCGGGCCCGCCGGAGCATCATCGAGATGACCGAGTATTTCAGCCAGGCGGTGGCCGAGCGTCGCAGGCGCCCTCGCGAAGACCTCATCAGCGGCCTGGTGGCGGCCGAAGAGCAGGGCCAGGCCCTCTCCGAGCAGGAGGTGCTGGCCACCCTGGTCCTGCTGCTCGTTGCCGGCAACGAGACCACGACCAACCTCATCGGCAACGGCATGCTGGCCCTGTTCCGGCACCCCGACCAGTGGGAGCGGCTCTGTCGACAGCCGGAGCTGGTGCGGACGGCCGTGGAAGAACTGCTACGCTACGAGAGCCCTGCCCAGGCTACCAGCCGCGTGGCCCTGGAGGAGATCGAGATCGACGGCCACCGCATCGAGCCCTACCAGCTCGTCTTCTGCATCCTGGGGTCGGCCAACCGCGACCCGGAGATCTTTGCCGAGCCCGACCGGCTGGACATCGCCCGCGAGCCCAACCCGCACCTGGCCTTCGGGGACGGCATCCACTTCTGCCTCGGCGCGCCACTGGCCCGGGCCGAGGCCCAGGCTGCTTTCTCCGCCCTGGCGCGCCGCTTCCCCAATATACGGCCCCTGGAGGGAGCGCCCGAGTGGGCGCCCAACTACATACTTCGCGGCCTGAAGCGGCTGCCGGTCTCCGTCCGATAGGCCCCGTCCCGCCCTCAGCGACCGAGGCGGTGGGCGCCAGTGTAGACGTTGAAGCGGCCTTTACCCAGGAAGCCCACCAGGGTCATGCCGTAGGCCTCGGCCACCTGCACGGCCAGGGAGCTGGGGGCACCCAAGGCGGCCAGCACCGGAATGCCTGCCATCACTGCCTTCTGGACCAGCTCGAAGCTCGCGCGCCCGCTCACCAGCGCCACCGTGTCGGACGCGGGCAGGCGGCCCGACAAGAGCAGCGCCCCGACCAGCTTGTCCATGGCGTTGTGACGCCCCACGTCCTCCCGCATCAGTAGTAGCTCTCCCCGGGCGTCGAAGAGGGCGGCTGCATGGACGCCGCCGGTGCGAGCGAAAAGGCCCTGGGCCTCTTTCAGCGCCTCGGGCAGGCGCAGGAGAAGCTGAGTCGTCAGGCGAACGTTCCCCCTGGGCGCCCGCGGGCACAGCGAGCGCAGGTGGTCCAGCGATGCCCTGCCGCAGACGCCGCAGGCGGACGTGGTGTACACGTGCCGCGACAGGGACTGGGCCGAAAAGGGCACGCCCGTCGCCAGGCGCACCTCTACCACGTTGTCGGGGTGGGGCTCGCTCTCGTCGCCCCGGACTATCTCCGCGATGTCTTCGGACCGCGCGACGACACCCTCGCCGTAGAGCAGGCCCGCGGCAAGCTCCGCATCGTGGCCGGGGGTGCGCATGGTCACCGCCAGGGGAAGGGTGCGCGCCACGCCGCCTTCCACCCACACCAGCCGTATTTCCAGCGGCTCCTCCACCGCCACTGCATCGGGCACGAGGGAGGCCCCCTCGCCCTGCACCTTCAGCACCTGCCGCCCCTGCACGTCCTCCATGACTGGCCACCGGGCAGGGCGATGATAATGGCGCCCCTGGGACGGGTCAAGCTGTTATGATGTGGGCGGCATGGGCTGGCGCGCTGCGGCCTCCCTCCTAGTGGCCCTGACGGCCCTCTCCGCCAGCTGCGTCGGGGAGGGGATGCCGCCTCGGGGGGAGCCAGCCAGTGACGGAGCTGCGACACCCCAGCCGGTGCATGCGGAAGGCGAGGCGGGGCCCCCAGCCGCTGCCGTTCAGCCGCCGGCAGCCGGAGAGGAACTGGCGGCCCTGTCCGGCGGCAAGCGCATCTGCCTCGATCCGGGCCACGACGCCAATTCGCCCGGGGCCAGCGCCAGGGACGCCTCCGGCCGCGTGATCTTTAACGAGCACGACCTGACGCTGGCCGTGGCCTACCGCCTGAAGCCCCTGCTGGAGGCCCAGGGATTCGTGGTGTGCGTCACCCGCAACCCGGACGGCACCCTGGTAGCCCGGCCGCGAGACGAGAACGGCAACGGTCGGCTGGAGGGATGGGAGCGCGCCCAGGCCAAGATAGACTATGTCAACGCTTTCGGCGCCCGGGTGTTCGTCTCGATTCACTTCAACGGCATCTCCGACCCGTCCATCGGCGGGACGGAGGTCTATTACGCCGATACCGGCCCTCACGAGGAGGACAACCGCGCGCTGGCCAGGACGCTCCTGGACTCGCTGGTCTCGGCCATGCGTTCTGCAGGCTACGGGGCCATCGACAGGGGCATCAAAAGCGACAACTACAAGCCATACGGCCGTCTGTGGGTCCTGGGCTACAACGACCAGCTCGCCCGCAAGGCCCACTGGCAGGCGGGGGCGCTGGTGGAGGTCCTGTTCCTGACCAGTCCCGCCGACGTCTCCTTTCTCCAGCGCCCCGATGCGCTGGACATCGTCGCCCGGGCGCTACTGGACGGCGTCGTCCGCTTTTGGGAACAGCGCTTCGGCGCCGAAGCGGCCCAGGCCCGCCTGCCTTAAGGCCTTTAGCCACCTCCGAGTGCCCGTTATCCCTCTGTAACGGTACCTTCGGGCACGTTTATCCTGGTGAAACTATTTACCACCTATTCTAGCCCTGACCGCACGTGGCAGAGAGGAGACCAGCGATGTTCCAGTTCAGGAGCTGCCCCCGCTGCCGGGGAGACGTCTTCCTGGAGGACCAGGGAGGGCTTCAGGACCTCGTCTGCCTGCAGTGCGGGTACCGCCGACCGCTGCCACAAGGGGCCCTGCCGCCGCAGGGGATCAGGGTGGAAGTGGTGATCGCCGGAGAAGGACGCTAGGAATGGAGGGAGCCATGGCTGGCGAAGGAGACATCGAGCGGCTTAAGGGAGAGGGCAAGCTGGACCAGCTGCGAGGCCGCATACGCTCCATCTGGGGCGACCTGAGCGACGACGACATACAACGGAGCCAGGGCGATATAGAGCGGCTGGTCGGCATCATCAAGGAGAAAACGGGCGAGAGCGCCGAAAGCATTCGTGACAGGCTCCGGGAGCTCATGGGCAAGGAGTAGCCCCAGGCCCCAGGCACCGAGGAAAGAAAGAAGGAGAAACAGGATGCCGAGACGGACACGGAAGACAGAGACCGAAGAGGACGCTCGCAACAGGCCGGCGCCGGAGGAACGCGACCCCGAGGCCCGGGCCACGGTCTGGACGGCCATGGCAGGATGGGGCAGCACCATGACTGGCCTGGTGGTGGCAAGCATCTTCGTGGTGGAGGCCCTGCTGGCCACCCGGCTAGGCTTCCGGCTGGCCGGAGCCAACCCCAATAACGACTTCGTGGACTTCATCTACGACCTGACCGATGCCCTGGTGGCCCCGTTCCGGGGCATCCGAGAGACCGAGCAGATCGAGGGCGGGGTCTTTGAGCCCGAGACGGCGGTGGCCATGGGCCTCTACCTGCTGGCAGCCATAGCGCTGGTGCTGGCGGTGCGTGCGATAACCCTGGGACCCACAGCCGGGCGAGAGCGGGCGGCCCGGCGCCGCGCCGACGAGCGGCCTCTGAGGTAAGCGGGCGGGCTGCTTCCGGGTAGCAGGCGGTAGCACCGGTCTCGTGGGTGGCGAGGGCGGTGGTGGGGATGGGGCCCACTACCGCCTGCTATCCGGGGGCAGCCCGGACGGGACAGACCGAGGGAGGGCGAGGGGCGAAGTTGCCCCTCGCCTTATTTGGGCCCCGTGCTGGAGGCAGGCCGTGTCTCGTCCGGGCGGACGACCTCTGCGTCCAGCATGTAGCCGATGCCGGGCATGGTCTTGATTATCGCCGGCTCGGACGGATTGTCTCCGAGCTTCCGCCGCAACCGCGATACCCACACCCTGAGGTACTGCACGTCGTCGCGGTACTCCGGGCCCCACACCTTGCTCAGGAGCTCGCTGTTGGTGAGGACCTTGCCGGCGTGGGCCGCAAGCTGCTGCAGCAGCAGCCACTCCGTTCGCGTCAGCGGTACGAGCTGGCCCTGTCGCGTCACCAGCCGCCGCTCTAAGTCGATCTCCAGGCCCCCCGCCGATACGAGGCGCCGCCCCGCCGGTGCGGGCCCGGCAGCCCGGCGCAACACGGCCCGCACCCGCGCCGCCAGCTCTTCCGGGCTGAAGGGCTTCACGATGTAGTCGTCGGCGCCCATTTCCAGCCCGCGCACCTTGTCCATGTCCGTGTCCCGGGCCGTGACCAGGATGACCGCGGCGTTGCTCTGCTCGCGCAGGCGACGCATCACCTCCAGTCCGGACATGTCGGGCATGAGCACGTCCAGCAGGACGATGTCGGGCCGGTGCTCCTCGGCCACGCGCAGGGCCTCCTCGCCGCTGCTGGCCACCAGGACACGGAACCCCTGCGCGGAGAGCTCCTGCTTCAGGAGGCGGAGGATGCCTGGCTCGTCGTCGACAGCCAGGACCAGCGGTTGGGTGCTCATTCCTCGTCCTCGTGCCAGATGGGCAGGGTGAAGGCTACGTCCAGGCCGCCGCCCTCCCGCGGCTGCGCCCAGATGCGGCCGGACTGGGCCTCCACCAGACGCTTGCAGACGGTGAGGCCGATGCCGCCGCCCGCCTTCCCGCCGGAGCTGGTCTCGGAGCGGTAAAACCGCTCGAATATGCGCTCCAGCTCCTCCTCGGGCACTCCGGGACCCCTGTCCAGCACGTGCACCTCCACCTCTTCTTCCTCCTCCTTGTACCTTACCAGTACCACTACCGGCGAGTCAGGCGGGCTGTAACGGAGCGCGTTGTTGAGCAGGTTGCGCAGCACCTGCTCCAGGTAGACAGTCTGGGCGGCCGCCGGCCTGCTTTCTCCCTCCACCCTGAGCTCGAATCCCCGGCCGGGGAAGCGTTCGCTGTAGGCGGAGAGGAGCCGGGCAGCCACACGGTCGACCATCACCGGCTCCATCTCCGGCGTCTGCCCCAGCTCCAGCCGGGCCAGTGCCAGCAGGTTCTCGACCATCCGGAACAGCCTCTCCGACTCCTGCTCGATGTCCGCCAGGATGCGGTCACGGTTCTCCGCACCGAGGCGCTCGCCGCGGCTGCGCAGCATGCGCGCCCCGCCGTAGATGGCGGTGATGGGCGTGCGCAGCTCGTGAGAGATCAGGCCCAGGAACTCGTCCTTGGCCTCGATGGCCCGCTGCAGCTCGCTGTAAAGACGTGCGTTGTCCAGGGCCAGGCCCACCCGCCGTCCCAGCTCTTGCAGCAGGGCCAGTTGGCGCGGCCCGTAGCTGCGCCCAGAGCCGTTGGTAGCCACCGTAATGGCCCCCATTGCCCTGCCGCCCGCTACCAGCGGCGCAACGATGGCCGAGCGATAACCCGCCCGCGCCAGCGCCCTCAGCAGGCGGGACTGACTGCGGGGCGCATCGTCCGATGCTCCGTGGTCGATGTCGGCGTACAGCAGCGGCCGGGCAGTGCGCACCACCCTCGCCACGGGGTGAGAGGAACGCAGGTGGGGAGGGCAGAGCCCCTCGACAGGGCGGCCTTTGCTGCCCCGCCGCCCCCTCCACACCACCGGCACGAAACGGTTATCGTCGTCGAGCACGCAGACCTCGCAGTAGTCGGCCAGCCGCGGTACCAGCAACTTCGCCAGGGAGGCCAGACACGCCTTCACGTCCAGGGGTGGGGCGAAGATGACCGCGATCTCGGCCAGGATGGCCAGCGACTCCTCCTCTTCCTTGCGCTCGGTTATATCGGCGCACACGCCGATCATCCGGCGTTCCAGGCCCTCGCGACCGCGCACCACTCGACCGTGGCATTCCAGCCAGCGCATGGTCCCGTCCGGACAAACGATCCGGTACTCGAGGTCGAGGGAGCCCTCGTCGACCGCGTTCAGAAAAGCACGGCGCACCGCCTCGCGGTCGTCTGGGTGCACTCGCTCCAGGAAAGCGTCGAATGCGCCGGGGAACTCGCCGGGGCGGAGGCCGTGCATGACCTCCAGCATATCTGTCCACCGCATCTCGGCCGTGTCCACCTCCCACTCCCAGGCCCCGAACCGTCCCGCCCGCAGGGCAAGCTCGATCAGCTGACGATGGGGCCGCCACTTCGTCCGCCTGACCGGGCGGGGCGAAGCTTTACGCCCAGACGCCTCGGCGGTGGACTCGGGTAGGTCAGGGCTCGCGCGACCGCTCACCGCACAGCCGCCCGCGGCCCGGTATGTTCCGGGGCAACACCCCACTCCTGCCAAAGGGCTTCCATCGGTAGCCCTCTTCGCGGCCTGCCAGGTCTTCCCTGTCCACTTCGTCAAATTTTAACCGAGCCGCCCAAGCCGAACAACGACGCCGGCCTGCGAAACGTGGCCAGCCTTGCGTTGTTATGAGTATGTAATGTCGGGCTGGCCCTTGTTAGCTGAAGACATACCCCCCTGGCAGCTACACTGTAGATTGGTGGGACACCTGTGCCTAGCGGAGGAAACGGCCCCGAGCGAGCGGCCCGGGCACCGGCCATGACCGCGCTCTGCCTGGTCGTCGAGGACGAACCGGCGATCCTCAGGCTGGTGACCATGGTCGTGCAGGACCTGGGGTTCCAGGTCATCGCCGTGTCCGATGCCGAGGCGGCCCTGGAGGCCATAGCCAGGGAGAAGCCCCAGGTCGTCCTCACCGATGTGCGGCTGCCAGGCATGGACGGGGTCGAGCTGGCCAGGAGGATCAGGAGCGATCCAGCCCTGGCCGGGGTGCCTGTCCTGCTCATGAGCGCCTACGGCGAACCGCCCGATCACGATGGCGACGGCTTCCTTTCCAAGCCCTTCGATCTGGACCAACTCATCGAGTTCCTGCGCCGTCATCTCCCGCTCTGAACGCTCGTTCGCGTGCAAGGTGCCTGTAACTTCCATGGCCCACCCTGTTATGCCCTCGTAGGTAGTCGACATGTAGGCTGGATGACGACGAGGTATGTCGGCCACTGCCGAGCAAGACCCGAGCACCGCGATGGGCCCGACGACCTGGGCCGACTGCCTCCGGGCACTCTTGCCGGCCCTCGAACGCAAAAGGAGGTCACGGAATGCTGCTGTTGATCCTGTTTCTGGTGCTCTTGGTAGCCCTGTTCGGTGGACTGGGCGCCCTGCTGCATCCGCTGTTCCTGCTGGGCCTGATCATCGTCCTGCTGGTGGCTGGGGTGGGCTGGTACGGCCACCGCCACTACTGAGCCACTGACATGCAGGGGCGGGCCGGAAGCGGTGCAAGCGGGCCCCGGCGAGTGCCGGGGCCTTCGTTTTCGCTGGCGATGGTGGACTGCGGCGCTGGCATATGGCCAAAAAAGCGGGGCCCCGGAGCTCAGTATCCGGGGCCCCGCAGGCCAAGGGGAGGCTGCTCAAGGGTATGGCTCGCCACCGTGGACGGAACCCCGCCAACCGCCGGTCTCCCGGCCGTGGGACTCTATGAACTCCTTGAAACGCTTCAGGTCGGCCTCCAGTCGACGGGACATGAAGCCGAGTTTGTCGCCCATACTCTCCATGAAGTCCTCGGGCTCGTATTCGAGCTGGACTTCCACCCGTGTGCGAGCGGGCCCCAGCGACTGGAAGCGCACGATGCCGGCATTGCCCGCGCCCTCCTCCGCCTGCCAGGCAATGACCTGGTCCGGCACCTGCTCCACGATCTTGGCCGTCCACTCCTTGCGACGGCCGCCCACGTCAGCGACCCAGCGCAGGCGTGTCGGGTCGAGCTGCTCGATCTGCTCGACCCCGTCCATGAAAGCCGGAAACTGCTCGAACTGGGTCCACTGGTTGTACACGCTGCTGATAGGCATCTCGACTTCGATGGCCTTTTGCACCGTTGCCATGCTGCCACCTCCTCCCTGACTCCGACCTCGTTCTCCGCTGAGGGTATGCCATACGGGCATCCCGGCGCATAAACCGCCGTGACCGCCCAGGGTAACAGCCGCATAACACGTCCGGCACGGGGCGCCAATCGTTAGTGAAGTTTTGCCCCGATGGGCCCGCCTGTTACGAGACGGTTACCTGCGCTGGACTAGGCTTCAGGCAGCCTCAGAGCGAAGGGAGACGTGACGATGACTGACGTGGGGCGACTGGCGGTGCGAGAGCCGGGGCTGGACAGCCCCAGGCTGTACGCACGGCGGGTGCATGCCCTTGCGGCCATCTACGTGGGGCTTTTCCTGTGCTCCCTGACGGGCCTCGCCCTAATCGTCTGGAAGGCACGGCTGTTCGTCACCCTGTCGCAGCGCTCCAACGTGGAAACGCTGGTGCTGGCCTTCTTCTTCGTGTTCTTCTCGTACGTCGCCCTGGTGAGCCGGCCAGGCGCAGCGGGCGCCCTGCGTATCGCCCGCTACGCCTTGGGGCGCCTGATCAGCGGGGACAACTCGACAGAGCTGGCGAAGACAAAGGCGCTTCGGTCCGGGGGGACGAGCGAACTGGTGGCCGCTCTGAACGTGGCCCTGGAGCTGGAGGGGCAGCCAGGAGAGCCGTTCACCGTGCCCGTAGCCGACGCGGCCGGCAGCATCGGCGAGATCGTCGTGGACGGGGCGCGCCTCGCCTTCCGGCGCCATTGCGCGGCCGGCTCCAACGGCTTGCTGGCGTTCTGTAGCCACCAGCTAAATCGCATGCTGTCAGCGCGGGGCATCCAGCGCGACGTCGACATCGTCCATTGGAAGACCCTGGACGACGAGAAATGCGAGCAGTACCTGTCGCTGGTAGATTTCGCCCGCAACCTCGCCCGCCGCATGGACGGCGGGCCCCTGTGGCCGACGGTCATCCTCCAGCCTCATGAAGCCGAGGCGCTACGGGACCGGCTGTCCGACCTCTGCCCTGCCCTGCGCGACGAGGGCTTCCTGCCCGACTGGGAGTACCGTGCCGAGCACAAGCTGCCCATCGTCCCCGAACCACTGGGGCTGGCCAGCCTCTCCCGTTCGGAGCAGCGGGCAGACCCGCTGGCCTCCATGGGCTTCATCCTCGGCATCGTGGTGATGGTGGTGGCACTCCTGGCCTTCCTGGTCCTGTTCCCGCCCTGGGTGCCCGGGTGATAGACATGAAGGCGCATCTGCTGGTAGCGGCGGTGGCGGTGGCTGCTGGAGCCTTCCTGTGGACGCGCAACTGCGTCGGGCCCCAACCGACGGTGAGCGAGGCCCGCGTCGTGCCGCCGTCGGTGCAGGGCGAGCCATCCACCCTAGAGGCCGTCGTCGGCAGCAGCGGGCCCGGCCAGGGTGAGGTGACGGTGGTCTTCACCCTGCGCGACCGGGCGACGGGGGCCTCCTATCGCGAGGAGCGGACTGTACACCTGGGACCCGGCGAGCGGCTCCTGGTGACCGCCTCGGTGCCAGCGCCCTCCGGCGACTACGAGCTGCACGTTGAGGCCCTCTACCCCCCAGACTGAGGCGGGGCTGATACCTCCTTGCAATGGCGTCCCTGGCGGCATTGATGCGTTCGCTTCACAGGCGCAGTTACCCTGAGTCGAGATGGACACCGGAGGTGGTAGCCATGCCCAGAGGTAAGGGTGAGGCGGAGAAGCCGGAGATACCCGGCACCATCCTGCGTTCCGACGCCCGCGCCCAAGAGATATGGAAGAAGGCCCACGACAGCGCCGTAGAGACCTACGGCGAGGGGGAGACCGCGCATAGGGTCGCCTTCGCCGCCCTCAAGCGCGAATACCGCAAAGAGGGCGACCGCTGGGTGCGCAAGGAAGAGGCGAGCGCCACCGGCCAGGGCACGCGACGGGGACGCTCATCCACCGGGCAGAAAGGCACTCGCCGCCGACGCCCTCGCGCCTAAGACCTCTACTGTCGCCCGTGCGCATCAGCGCGTGGTCAGGCGGTTCAGGCGAGGTAGCACCTGGCGCTGATAGAACCTGAAGAGCCCTTCCTGATCGGGGCCAACTTGGTGCACGTATATGTGGTCGAACCCGGCCTCCACGTACTCCGCTATCCGCTGCAGGTGGCGCTCGGCGTCGGGCCCGCAGACGATGTGCTCGGCCACATCCTCTTCCCGCAGCGGCGCCACTGCCTGCTCGAACTGGGCGGGCGTGGGCAGCTCCTGCAGAAGATCGCCGCGGAGGGCCGTGTTGGCCCACCAGCGATGGGCGGTGCGTCGCGCCGCCTCCTCGCTCTCCGCCCAGCACACAGTGACCTCGCCCACGACTGGCTTGCCCTCGCCACCCGCGGCGCGGAAGCGCTCCACCAGTTCCCGCTGCGGTGCCACGCACACCAGGCCATCGGCTATGCGACCCGCCAGAGAGGCCGACCTGGGGCCGGCAGCGGCCATGAACAGCCGTGGCGGCTCCGGTGGGAGGGTATAGATGCGGGCACGGTCGACAGTGAAATACTGGCCCTCGTAGCTCACATATCCCCCGCCCCACAGGAGCCGCATGATGCGCACTGCCTCCTCCAGCATTCGCAGCCGCACGCCAGGCCGCGGCCAGCGCTGGCCGACGATGTGTTCGTTCAGGTTCTCACCAGTGCCCACGCCCAGGAAAAAGCGGCCGTCCAACATGGCCGCTGCCGTGGCCGCCGCCTGGGCGACGATGGCGGGGTGCATGCGCACGATGGGGCAGGTCACGCCGGTGCCCAGTTGCAGCCGGTGGGTCGCCTGGGCGATGCCCCCTATGACCGTCCACACGAAGGGGCTGTGTCCCTGCTGGTCGAGCCAGGGGTGGTAATGGTCCGAAATGCCGGCGAAGGCGAACCCCGCCTCCTCTGCCATCTGTGCGTACCGGACCAGGTCCCTGGGCCCGTGTTCCTCCGAGGCTAGAGCGTAGCCCAACCTTACCATGGCATCCCCCGTCCTTCGCGCGCCTCTCTGCCTCAGTCCGACCCGTGCCTGCCGGTGGCCTCGCGCGACCGCTCGATGAGCCCCTTGATCATGGCCAGCAGGTCGCCCCTCAGCATGCGCCTGACCTCGTCCAGGTACTCGAGCCGTCGGCGCTCCATCTCCTCGGCCAGCTCGGCCAGGCGGGCATCGCCCAGCTCCCGGGCACGGGGCAGGACGTCCGATTCCTCCTCACGGATATGGTGGAGAACCATTTCCTTGAGCACGTGATACTTCGCATCGAAGTAAGGGTTGGTGGGCTCCAGACGCGCCACTTCCAGGGCCAGCAGCTTGGCAGCGTGGTGCTCCTCCTCCGCCTCGTTCATGGTCGAATCGATGCCACCCACCTGACGCACGGCGGGATAGAAAAAGTTTTCCTCGAGCTTGGCGTGAACCTCCAGCTCCATAACCGTCTGCTCGGCGATCTCCTTCTTCTGCAGGCTGGTCACGGCCCGCTCGAACTGGTCGAACAGGTCTCTGACCTTCTCGTGGTCCTGGCGGATCAGGTCTATGGCGTTGGCCATGGCTGCCTCCTCCTCCACACCTTCTCGCCTCCGATTGTCGCGGCCTCCGGTTCCAATCGCCTCAACGGCTTTGCCCAGGAGCCTTGCAATTCCGTTAACGCTGGCGCGAAGACTTTGTCCCTTTTATATGCGCTGCCCCAGGCCGTTTATCGGGCTGCAACGCTTCTGGCCCGACCATGAAGGCGGGATTGGGGAGGTGAGGGGCAATGCCACACGCTAGTTGCGCCCATTGTGGCTGCCGAATAGTAGACCACAGCACCATGGTGGAGCGTGAGGGGAAGACCTACTGCTGTGTCAACTGTGCCGAGGCCGACAAGGAGCACGGCGACTAGGCGCGACACCCGGCCCTCGGGATATGTCTCTCCGCAGCTTCCCTGCCACTGAGGTGCGACCGTTCCGAGGACGCCACCCGCGGAGGTGATCTTTGTGACCTTTGCCAAGAAGGCCCTTCTCATGCTCATGGCCGCTGCCTTGGGGGCAGTGGCCATGTGGGCCTGCGGCGATGGCGATGGCGGCGAGCCTACCCCTGTCACCAGGGAGCAGGCCGAGCGCGAGATCGAAGAGCGCCTGGACGAGCTACGCCAGCGCTGGGACGAGCTTTCCCGGGAGACAGGGCAGATGTCAGAGGACGCACGGCGACGCATCGAGTCGGAAATCGAGGAACTGCAGCGCCAGCTAGATGACCTGCGGACGGCAGGAGACGACCGCGTCGACGACATCCGCTCGCAGATCGCCGAGGGGCTGGACCGGCTGGAGCGCGGACTGGACGACCTCGAGCGCCAGATAGCTCCCGATACGTCCCGCTGACCGGCTTCTGGGGCGGAGGCTAGAGCGTGGAAGGATGGCACGACCGAGTGCTATGGCTGGGCCTGCTCTTCGGCCTGGCCTACGTGATGGCGATAGCCATCATAGGCATAATCGCCACGTAGCCGGCCCCCGCCCTACCACTGCACGAACATGGGCATGACGACGTGGACGTAGTTCTCGAGCCCCACCGGCCGGAACACCCCTGGGCTGGTGGGGCTGGTCGTCTCCAGCGCCACCTGGGAGCAGTCGAGCACCTGCAGGACGTCTTGCAAGTATTTGGCGTTGAAAGCGATCTTGGCCGGCTCGCCCTCTACCAGGGCGTCCAGCTCGCCCCGGTGCTCGCCCAGCTCCTCGGCCCTGGCCCAGACCACTAACCGCCCGACAGCCCCCTCTGCCGCCGGCTCTATGTGCAGCCGCACGATGTTGGAACCGTCCCTAGCAAAGATGGCTGCCCGTCGCGTCTCCTGCAGGAACTCCTTCAAGTCGAGTACGGCCCTAGTCCGGTGCTCCTGAGGGATGAGCTGGCCGTAGTTGGGGAAGGTGCCCTGCACGAGCTGGGCCACCATTTCCACGTTGCGCAGCCGGAAAAGGGCCTGGCTGCGCGTCTCGTTGACCGTGAACACCACCGGGTCCTCCTCGTCGGCCAGCAACCGCTGCAGCTCGCGCATTGCCCTGGCTGGCACGATGACCTCGATGCGCTCTCCGGGCGCCTCCTCCACCGGCAGTCGGTGCACTGCCAGCCGGAAGCCATCGGCCGCGGCCAGGGTCAGCACACCCTCTTCCAGGAGGGTGTGGACGCCAGTGAGCACGGGGCGGGTGTCGTCGGTGGCGGCGGCGAACTCCACCTGAGAGATGCCCGTGCGCAAGGCCTCGGGGTCGATACGGGCGACCGGTCCATCGCCCACCTCGGGTATGGGCGGAAAGTCGGAGGGGTCGGCGCCGCTGATGGTGGCCTCGTTACGGCCGCAGGTCAGCCGCAGCTGGCGGGCCCGTGGAGCGATTGCCAGATCGATGCGCTCGTTGGGCAGAGAGTTGACGAACTCGGTGAACAGGCGCGCCGGCACGGTGATGGACCCTTCTTCGTCTACCTGGGCACCCACCCAGGAAGTGATGGCGATTTCCAGATTGGTGGCAGCGAGGCGCAGGCGGCCGCCGTCGGTCCGCAACAGGACATGCGTCGTCTGGGGCAGGGTGCTGCGGGTGGCCACAGCGCGGCCCACCACGGCAAGGCCGCGGGCCAGGTTCTCCTGCAAACACGAAACCCTCATGGGCTACTCCCCTGCAGAGTTCTCGGTTAGGGATTTATTCCCTTATACAGAATAGGCCGGGTCGCGCACTAGTATACACCGACTGACAGGGGCCGACAACGGGGTTATGTCAAGCAGATGCCAGGGCGCGACGGGCCGCCGCCACCGTGCGTTCGATACCTTCCTCGTCGTGGGCCAGGGAGACGAACCAGGCCTCGAACTGGGACGGTGGCAGCAGCACCCCCTGCTCCAGCATGGCAGCGAAGAAGCGGCCGAAACGTCCCGTGTCCGAGCTGCGCGCCGAGGCGTAGTCCCGCACCGGCCCGGGCGCGAAGAAGAGCGTGAGCATGGAGGCTGCCCTCTGCACGGTGGCCATCACTCCCAGCTCGGCCAGGGCGGCAGCCAGGCCCTCCTCCAGCCGCGCCGAGAGCTCCTCCAGGCGCCGGTAGGCGCCCTCCTCCCGCAGCAGGCGCAGGGTGGCCACGCCCGCCGCCATAGCCAGGGGATTGCCGGCGAGCGTCCCCGCCTGGTAGACGGGGCCCAGGGGGGCCACCAACTCCATGACCTCTCGTCGCCCGCCGTAAGCGCCTACTGGCAGACCGCCGCCGATGACCTTCCCCAGGCACGTCAGGTCGGGCTCCACGCTGTAGACGGTCTGGGCGCCTCCCCAGCAGAGGCGGAAGCCAGTCACTACCTCGTCGAACACCAGCAGGGCGCCGTAGCGCCGGGTCACCTGCCTGAGTCCCTCTAGAAAGCCGGGCTCCGGCGGCACTACCCCCATATTGGCCGCCACGGGCTCCACGATGACCGCCGCTATCTCCTCGCCCCGCTCGGCGAACAGGGCGGACACGACCTCCAGGTTGTTGTAGGGCAACACGACGGTCTCGGCGGCATAAGGGGCAGGCACGCCCGGGCTGTCGGGCAGGCCCAGGGTGGCAGCGCCCGAGCCGGCCCGAGCGAGGAGGCCATCGGCGTGGCCGTGATAGCAGCCTTCGAACTTGACGATCTTGCTGCGTCCTGTGTAGGCGCGGGCCAGGCGCAGGGCGGACATGGTCGCCTCGGTGCCCGAGTTGACGAACCGCACCAGTTCCAGGGAGGGCAGGGCCTCCCGTATCAGTCCGGCCAGCTCCAGCTCCAGCTCGCTGGTCAGGCCATAGGCGGTGCCGCGGGCTGCAGCCTGCCGGACCGCCTCCACCACCTGCGGGTGGGCATGGCCGGCTATCAGAGGGCCGAAGGCCATCAGGTAGTCGATGTACTCGCGACCGTCGGCGTCCCACAGCCGTGAGCCGGCGCCACGCACGGCCACGATGGGCTCCGCGGCGACCGCCTTGAAGGAGCGGGCCGGGCTCGAGACGCCGCCCGGCATGAGGGAGCGCGCTCGTTCCATCAGTTCCCGGTTGCGGTCAGGCATGCTCCACCCCCAGGGCGGGGAGCAGCTCCAGCAGGGAGCCTATCTTCAGGTCCGGGGCGGGCACGCGTCGGGGGCGTCGCCTCCGCCTTTCCCGGTCCAGCCACACCACCCGCAGGCCGGCGCGCCTGGCCCCCAGCACGTCGGGCAGCGGATTGTCGCCCACGTACAGGACGGCAGCGGGCGGCACGCCCAGCCTGTCCAGCAACGTCTGGAAGATGCGCGGGTCCGGCTTCAGCGCCCGTGCCCGCTCCGAAGTGACGATGACGTCGAAGTGCAGGCCGTTGCGCTGCAGGGCCTCCATCAGGAAGTCGTCGTCGGCGTTGGAGAGGAGGGCCAGGCGATAGCGCGGCTCCAGGGCAGCCAGGACCAGCGGCACTTCGGCATGGACGGGGGCGCGTGCCAGCCTGTCGCGGACGAAGCAGGCGGCGGCATGAGGGTCTCCCCGGACGCCCATGCGGGCGAAGGACTCCTCGAACTGCCTGGCCCAGGCATCGATGAAGCGCACGTAGACGGGCTGGTGGTGGTTCTCGCTGCGCAGCCTGTAGGCGGCGCGCAGGAAATGCCGCCAGAGCTCGCTGGCGTCAGCCTCGATGCCCTGGGCCGCCAGCAGCTCGGCGAACGTGGCGATGAAGTCCGCTTCGGAGAAGTCGAAGATAGTGCCGTAGCCGTCGAAGGCCACGGCCTCCACGCCTTGAAGCTCGGGCAGTCGGCGCCGCCGCGTCCTGGCGGTGGGCATGGTCGGCGGAGGCGTCAGCCCGCCAGCCAGCGGGCCGCCTCCTTGGCGTGATAAGTGAGGATGATGTCCGCCCCTGCCCGGCGGATGGCCGTCAGCACCTCCAGGGTGATGCGCCGCTCGTCCAGCCAGCCCATGCGAGCTGCAGCCTTGACCATGGCGTACTCGCCGCTGACGTTGTAGGCGGCTATGGGCAGGTCGAAGCGCTGGCGCGCTCGGGCGATGATGTCCAGGTTGGGCAGGGCCGGCTTGACCATGACGATGTCGGCGCCCTCGGCAATGTCGGCCTCGATCTCGCGCAGGGCCTCGCGCGCGTTGGCCGGGTCCATCTGGTAGCTGCGGCGGTCGCCGAACTGGGGCGCCGACTCGGCCGCCTCACGGAAGGGGCCGTAAAAGGCGGAGGCGCCCTTCGCCGAGTAGGCCATGATGGGCACATGAGTGTAACCTGCCTCGTCCAGGGCGCGGCGGATGGCTGCCACCCGCCCGTCCATCATATCCGACGGCGCCACCATGTCCGCCCCCGCCTCCACGTGCGAGAGGGCCATGCGGGCCAGCAGCGGCAGCGTGCGGTCGTTGTCCACCTCGCCCCGCACCACCACGCCACAGTGGCCGTGGTCGGTGTATTCGCACAGGCAGACATCGGTGATAACGACCAGGTCGGGGTCGGCGTCCTTCAGGGCCCGGATGGCCTGCTGCACGATGCCATCGGCAGCGTATGCCTCGGAGCCCACATCGTCCTTGGCGCGGGGTATGCCGAAGAGGATGACGGCGCCGATGCCCAGGGAGCGCAGCTCCCGCGCCTCGTCGGCCAGCATGTCGGGCGAGAGGCGGAACTGGCCGGGCATGGAAGATATCTCCTCTCGCAGGCCGCGCCCGTGGGCAACGAAGATAGGGTAGACGAAGTCGCCCGGGTCGAGGGTCGTCTCCCGCACCAGGGCACGGATGGGCTCGGTGCGGCGCAATCGACGGAAACGCTGGAAGGTCTCGACGGCTGTGCGAGTGGTCATCGCTCTCCACCTCCGCCGCCGAAGTGGCGGCACAGCGCCTCTACCAGTCCGGCCATAGTATACTCTCGCGCCACGATGTCGGGCGAGCGGCCCAGCACCTCCCGCACCGTCCTGGCGGTGATGGGGCCGATGCAGGCCAGCTTCACCCGCCGCAGGCACTCCACGTCCGGCCCCAGCAGGACGGCCAGGTTGCGCACCGTCGACGAGGCGGTGAAGGCCACCACGTCTACCTCGCTCCGGCGCAGCGCAGCCAGCGCCTCTCCAGGGACCCGGTCGGGCAGGCGCGCGCGGTACAGGGGGAGCACGTCCACCCGGGCGCCCGCTGCGGCAAGGGCCTCCACCAGGTCCGGGCGGGCCTCTTCGGCCCGGGGCAGCAGGACGCCGTCGCCGGGCCGCAAATGGGGCGAGAGGGCCCCCGCCAGGCCCTCCGCTACGTACTCCCTCGGCACCAGGTCGGGGCGAATGCCGCGCGCCTGCAGCGCCTGGGCGGTGCCGGGGCCGATGGCTGCCACCTTCACCGGCGCCAGGGCGCGGGCATCGCGACCGCGGGACTCCAGCAGCCGGAAGAAGAACTCGACCGAGTTGGCGCTGGTGAACAGGAGCCAGCGGTAGGCCCCCCTGGACAGGCCATCGAGGGCCTCGGCCGCCGCCGGCCCCTCGCCCAGAGGTTCGATCTCGATCACAGGCACCTCCACCGGCAGGGCCCCGGCCTCCAGGAGGAGCCGCGACAGCTCCCCAGCCTGATGGCGCGCCCTGGTGACTACCACCCGCCGTCCGAACAGGGGCCGGCGCTCGAACCACTGCAACCGCTCGCGCAGGCGCACCACCTCGCCCACCACTACGACGGTTGGCGGGCGGAGGCCGGCCGCCTCTACTCTGGCCACGATGTCGGCCAGAGTGCCGGTCACCGTTGCCTGCTCCGGCGTAGTGCCCCAGCGGATCACCGCCACCGGCGTCTCCGGCGAACGTCCGTGGGCCAGCAACTCCTCTACCAGCCGCGGCAGCGTGCGCGTGCCCATGAGCACTACCAGGGTGTCGGTGGCCGTGGCCAGGCGGTCCCAGCGCAGCGCCGAGTCGCCCTTGGCCGGGTCCTCGTGGCCGGTGACGACGGCCAGCGAGGACGAAAGGCCACGGTGCGTGACGGGTATGCCAGCGTAGGCGGGCACGGCTACCGCTGACGTGACGCCGGGCACGACCTCGAACGGGATGCCAGCCTCGGCCAGGGCCAGGCATTCCTCGCCCCCGCGCCCGAACACGAAGGGGTCGCCGCCCTTGAGCCTCACCACCCGCTTGCCCTCCTGCGCCCGGGCCACCAGCAGCCGCTCGATCTCCTCCTGGGAGACGGACTCGCCCCCGCCCTCCTTTCCGACGAACACCAGCTCGGCATCGGGACGGGCATGGGAAAGGAGCAGCGGCGACACCAGGCGGTCATAGACCACCACGTCGGCCTGGCGCAGGGCATCCAGCCCGGCCACGGTGATCAGCCCCGGGTCGCCAGGCCCGGCCCCCACCAGCCACACCTTGCCCGTACCGTCGCGCGCCATCACGTCATCCTGGGCGACAGGACGCCCGCCCCCCGCCGCAACAGGTCGTCGGCCAGGCGCTGTCCGATGTCCTCTGCCTGACCGATCGGCCCGCGGGCCTCGCCGCGGAACAGGGCCTGGCCGCCGGGGCTGGCGGCCAGGCCACGCAGCCACAGGGAATCGCCCTCGCAGACGGCCAGGGCCGCGACCGCTGCGTTGCAGCCGCCTCCGAACCGCGCCTCGAAGGCGCGCTCGGCCGTCACGGCAGCGCGGACGCGCGGGTCGTCGGCGGCGCGGCAAAGGGCCAGGGCCTCGACATCGACCTCTCTCGCCTCCAAGACGATGGCCCCCTGGCCGGCAGCGGGCAGCATGACTTCCGGCTCCAGCACCTGGGCCATTGCGTCGGCCATCCCCAGCCGGAGCAGCCCGGCCGCGGCCAGCACGGCCGCTTCGACCTGCCCGTCCATGACCTTGCGCACGCGCGTGTCCACGTTGCCGCGTATCTCCACCAACTCCAGGTCTGGTCGCAGCGCTAGCAACTGGGCTGCCCGACGCGGGCTGCCGGTGCCCACCCTGGCAGCGGGGGGCAGGGTGTCCAGAGTGCTGCCATCGCGGGATACGAGGCAATCACGGGGGTCGTCGCGGCGGGGAAACGCCGCCAGCACCAGGCCAGGAGCGGGTCGCGAGGGGAGGTCCTTCAGGCTATGTACGGCGATATCTATCTCGCCCCGGAGCAGCGCTTCCTCCAGTTCGGCCACGAAGATCCCCCGGCCGCCCAACCGGGCCAGCGGCGTCCTCTGGTCGCGGTCGCCCCGTGTCCGGATGACCACCACCTCGTAGGAGAGGTTTGGTGCTGCCGCTCGCAGGGCCTCCAGGGCCAGGTCGGTCTGGGCCAGGGCCAGGCGAGAGCCGCGGGTGCCGATGCGGAAGGTGCGCCCGGCCACGGCCGGCCACCTCACTTGCGCGGTGGTTCTAGGGGCAGGCCGAACAGGTCGGCCAGCACTTCGCGATAGAGGGCGATGTCCGCCCCGTCCTTCAGCCGGGCGATGGGCGCATGCAGGAGCTTATTGACGATGGCCGCCGTCATGGCCTCGATTCGCTGACGCTCCTCGTCGGAAAGGGACGGGAGGCGGCGCAGGGTCCGCTCCAGCTCCTGCCTGCGGATCTCCTCCGCCCGTTGGCGCAGGGCGGCGATGACCGGTACCACATCCAGGGACTGCCACCAGTCCTGAAAGCGGGCCACCTCCTCCTCGACAATGGCCTCGGCCCGCCTCAGCTCCCGTAGGCTGGCCCCTTGGGGTGCCGCCACCTCCTGCAGGTCATCGATGTCATAGAGGTGGACGCCGTCCAGCACCCCGACCGCGGGGTCGACGTCCCTGGGCACAGCGATGTCGATGATGACCAGCGGTCGGCCAGCCCGTCCCGGCAAGGCTGGGGCTACCTCTTCCGGGCCGAGGACGAACCCCTGAGCGCCAGTGGCGCTGATGACGATGTCCGCCTGGCCCAGGGCCTGAGTCAGCTCGGAGAAGGGCACGGGGCACCCGCCGAGGGAACGGGCCACTTCCACCGCTCGCGCATAGGTGCGGTTGGTGACCAGAATCCGCCCTGCGCCGGCATCGGAAAGCGCCCTGGCCGCCAGCTTGCCGGTGGCGCCAGCACTTACCACCAGGACCGCCCGCCCCTCCAGGCCTCCCAGGACATGCTTCGCCAGGGCGACAGCCGCGCCGCCTACCGATGCCGCCCAGCGGCCGATGGCCGTCTCGCGGCGGGCCCGCTTGCCCACAGCCAGAGCGGTGTGGAACAGGCGGGAAAGGATGCCATTGACACAGCCGGCATCCGTGGCGGCGGAGAAGGCGTCGCGCACCTGGCCCTGGATCTGGCTCTCGCCCACCACCATGGAGTCGAGACCCGCTGCCACGCGGTACAGGTGACGCACCGCCTCCAGGCCGCTGAGGGTATAGAAACGGGACGACGCCACCTCGGCACCCTTGAGCTCCAGCAGCAAGGGGACCAGCCGCTCCGTTTCCTCACGTGAGGGTACGACCGTATACAGCTCCGTACGGTTGCAGGTGGAGAGCAGCACACCGGCGCCGAGCTCATCGCGTAGCCGTGCCAGTGCGGAGGAGAGTTCGCTGGGGGCGAAGGCCAGGGCCTCCCGCTCCTCCACTGGTGCGGTGTGGTGGCTGATGCCCGCCAGAGCGATGACGGGGGCCTTAGCCTTCATGCACCGCCTCCGCCGCGAGCAGCGAGCGGCGCAGGCGCTCCTTTGCCTCTTCCCGGCGCCCCTGTCTCAGCAGGGACATGAGGTCGTCGTCCAGGGCCCGGTTCCAGGTCTCGGGGTCGACCATGATGCCCCGTGACCTCAGCTCCTGTCGCACCTCGCTGGCCACTTCCAGCATGAGCGCATACTCGTCGCCCAGGAGGCGCTCGAGCTCCTCACGCAACTTGCGGGCAGCGGCGGGGCTCCCCCCGCCGGTGGAGATGGCGATGGTGATGCTGCCCTTGCGCAGGACGGCAGGCATGATGAAGTCACAGTTGGGCGGGTCGTCCACGGCGTTGACCCATACGCGCCTCTCCTTGCCCTCCTGGGCCACCTGGGCGTTAACGGAGCGGTCGTCAGTGGCCACGAAGGCCAGGTGGTACCCTTCCAGGTCTCCGGGCCGGTACTCGCGGGCGAGGTGCCGCACCCTGCCCTGGGCCGCCAGCTCCGCCACCTCGGGGTGCAGTTCGGGGCTGATAACGGTGACCTGAGCGCCCGCCTCGAGCAGGCCCTTCACCTTGCCCAGGGCTACGGTACCACCGCCGATGACCACCACTGGCCGGCCCTGGAGGTCGAGGAACACGGGGTAGTAGGGCCTGCGCACAGCCCGCCCCCGTCTAGCTGCGGCCGTTGACGCCTTCGGAATAGGCCTCGGCCAGCGCCACCAGCACCTGGTCGGCCAGGGTGGAGAGCAGGTCCCAGACCTCCACCGCCTCCTCGGCCGACAGGTTGTTGCGCTGGCACAGCTCCACTGCCGAATCGGTGAGGCCGCGGCGGAAGAAGACGAACGCCTCGACCACTGCCCGCAGCCCCAGCCCCTCTTCTTTCAGCTCACGGCCGTACTCCAGACCGATCTCGCGGGCCTCGTCCAGCAGGCGCCCGCGCTGGGCCCCCCGCCCCAGGTAATCGGACACGAGGGCCACCAGGCGCCGGCCCAGGGGCCGCAGCTTCTCGCGCGTGCTCTCGGGCAGGGCCGTGTACCACTCAGCCGCCTGGGCGCGGCCCCGCTGCAGGCGGCGGCGGATGCGAGCCAGGGCGAGCTGGCCCAGGTCACGGTACGAAGCGCGGCGCTCCGCCGTGTGCCCCTCTATGAGGGCGCGCAGGTCCTCTTCCGAGAAGCGACGGTGGCCGCCAGGGGTGCGGAACGAGCGGACGTGTCCGGCATCGGCCCAGCGGCGCAGGGTGGACTCGTTCACCCCCAAGAGCTTGCATGCCTCGCCCAGAGTCAACCAGCGGGTGGTCTTGGTCTCGGTAGCCTCGCTCAGCGTACGCGTCGTCACGGCAAAACCTCACCAATCCTTTTGAATTTAATCTTCGCCACGTCGCCACTTGAGATATTACAACCGCGTAGCCGCTCGTGTCAAGCGTCACAAACCTCGCTCCCGGGCCGTGACAGCAGGCCCGCTATGCCTCGGCTGGCAGGTAACGCAGCGTCAGGCCGATCCAGTCCGCCCGCGAGTCCAGGGAGCGGCCCAGTCCGCTCAGAAGCCCCACCGCCCGCATGATGAGCACCACCTCTCTGGGATAGCCCACCAGGGGATTCTGCCGGAACAGTCGGAGGAGCCGGGCGTTGGCCTCGGCCACCAGCTCACCGTCAGCATAGGCGTATCCGGGCCGCGCCCCTGCCAGGAAGGACTCGCGGAAGGCCAGCAGCAAGGCCGGGTCCCAGCGTTGAGTACGAAAGCCCAGGTCGGTGAAGGCCTGCACCAGTTCGTCCGGCTGGCCCGTCAGCATGGCCCGCGTCAGCCGCAAATAGCCACGGTGGAACTCGGGAGGCAGCCGCCGGCACAGCCCGAAGTCCAGCAGCACCAGCCGCGGGCCTGGCTGGACGAGGAAATTGCCCGGGTGGGGATCGGCGTTGAAGAAGCCGTGCACCAGTATCTGCTGGCAGTAGACCTCCAGCAGGAGCTGGGCGACCTGCTGCGGGTCGATGCCCAGTCGCTGCATGGCTGCCACGTCGCTGACCTTGACGCCATCGACGTACTCCAGCACCAGCACGCGGCGGGTGGTGCATTCCCTGACCACGGCTGGCACCACCACGTTGGGCCAGTCGGCGAACACCCGGGCCATGGCCTGGGCGTTCTCGGCCTCCCTCAGGAAGTCGAGCTCCTGGGGGATGAACTCCTGCAGCTCCTCGACGATGGGCATGAAGTCCAGTCCCCTCTCCAGACGATTGAGGATGGACAGGAGCAGCCGCAGGGTGGCCAGGTCGACGCGGACGACGCCCTCCATGTCCGGGTACTGGACCTTCACGGCCACCCGACGCCCGTCGTGCAGCCGGGCGCGGTGGACTTGGGCCCAGCTGGCGGCAGCGACGGGCTCGGGCTCGAACTCTGTGAACACTTCCTCGGGCCGGCCCAGCTCCCGCTCCAGCACCTGCCTGACTACGGAATAGGGCCGCGGCGGCACCCGGTCCTGCAGGCGCGAGAGCACCTGAACGTACTCGTCGGGCACGAGGTCGGGCCGACTGCCGATGACCTGGGCCAGCTTTATCATGGGCCCCTGCAGGCGGACGGCCGTAGCGTAGATGTTGCGGGCGCTCCATGTATGATGGGAGCGGCGCAACGCTTCCGCCCGCTCCGATGAGAGGCCCAGCCGCTTCTCCCGCAGGGAGATGAGCTTATAGCCCAGGTAGATGCGCGCCGCCAGCAGGGCGACGCGCAGGGCGCGGGCAAGGTGGCTCCGGCCGAGCATCGTTCAACCGTTCCCTTTCCATTATCGAGCCTCCGGACGGGGCAAGCCAGGACGCAGCCTCAGCGCACGTGAACCCTTGCCAGAAGCGGTGCGAAGCGCGTGTGTCCCGTCTGCAATACCGCATCGCCGTAACGCTGGCGGAGCCTGTCCGTCCAGCGAGCCAGGCTCTCCCAGCGCCACAGCGGGTCGCGCACGCCTGCCTCGGCCAAAGGCAGAAGGAGCTGGGAAGCAGGCACTAGCTGCGAGGCGCTGAGACCCACCAGCCGCACCGGTCGCCCGGGCGGCTGCCAGGCGCGAGGCAGGAGCTGACAGGCCGCCTCGAACAGAAGATGATCGGCATACGTGGGCGCGGCGAGGCTCCGGGAGCAGGAGATGGAGGCCATGTCGGCGAAGCGGAGCTTGAGTGCGACGCGCCGGGCCTTTTGCTCCCGCTCCCTCAGCTCGGCACCGACGCGCTCGGCATGAAGGCGGAGCACCGCCCTCACCGCCGCTGCCGAGGACACATCGTAGGGAAGGGTGACCTCCCTCCCCACCGACTTGGCCGGAGCGCTGCCCTGCACCGGCGCCGCATCGAGGCCCCGGGCGTGCAGCCACAGCACATGCCCCCGCACGCCGAAGCGCCGCGCCAGATAGTCGCGCGAGAGGCACGCCAAGTCGCCCGCCGTGGCCACGCCCAAGGACGCTAGAGCCTGCTGCGTCTTCCTGCCCACCCCCGGTAGCACAGCGACTGGCAGCGGTGCCAGGAATTCCGCCTCTTCGCCCAGGGGCACCACTAACAGGCCGTCCGGCTTGCACTGCTTGGAGGCCACCTTGGCCACCACCTTGGATGAGGCCACTCCCACCGAGCAGGCCAGGGACAGCTCCGCCCGCACCCGCCGCCGCACCTCGCGGGCCACGTCTTCGGCGCTGCCTACCAGCGCCTCGCAGCCGGTCAGGTCGAGGAAGGCCTCGTCCAGGCCCAGGGGCTCCACGTCGGGCGTGTAGTCGTGGAGGATGGCGTGGAAGCGGCGGGACAGGGACTCGTAATAGGCGATGTCGGCGGGCAAGAAGACGGCCTCGGGGCACAGCGAGCGGGCCTGGGCCAGGGGCATAGCTGTCCTGACGCCGCGGGCGCGGGCCTCGTAGGTGGCGCTGCACACGACCCCTCGGTCCGTGCCCTTCGGTCCGCCGCCCACTATCACCGGCCGCCCACGCAGGGCAGGACGCCGGGCTACTTCGGCAGCGGCGAAGAAACAGTCCAAATCAGCGTGCAGCACGGCCCTGGGCCGACGTCCGGCTACGGGCATGCCCTTCACCCCCGGGCTCAATGAAACATATGTTCTCCAGGCCCCGCAACGGGACGGTGGCACCGTCGCCTCTGGCGGACCCTCGCCAGGTCCGCCCCGGGTAAGGTCGGGGTATACTGCCCTCGAAGACCAGGGCCAACGGGGGCTAGGGCATGGCACAGGAGAGCAGAGACGAGGAGGAAGTGGGGCGGGTGATGGACTACTTCGCCCGCATCGGCGTGGCCGGGGTCGAGCTCACCGGCACGCTGCGCGTGGGCGACCGTATCCGCATCCGCGGCCACACCACCGACCTGGAGCAGGTGGTGGAGAGCATGCAGATCGAGCGGGAGTCGGTCCGCGAGGCCGGCCCCGGAGCGAAGGTGGGCATCAAAGTGGTGGACCGCTGCCGCCCCGGCGACCGCGTCTACCGGTTGTTAGCGTAGCTCACGCCTGCCGCCGCACCGGCCTGTCCACCGCCTGCACCTGGATCAGCTCTCGCAGGTCGCGGAAGCGATAGTCCTGCCGGCGCACCAGGGCGTGATACGAGCCGAAGCGCTGGTCGGCAGTCTCGTCCTCCACCAGGTCCAGCGGGTCGTAGTGGTCGTCCTCGTCGGGCGGGAACACGCGCCGTATCTCGTAGGTGGTAGTCCGTTCCGCAGGGATACGGCCGATGTCGCGGATGAGCCGCCGCATCTCTCGCGGCCGCATCCTCTGCCCGTACTGCGCTCCGGCCGCCGTAGAGATGGACTCGTTTATCAGCGTGCCCATGAAGTCGTTGCAGCCCGCGTTCAGGCAGAACTGGGCCAGCTTGGGCCCTTCCTTCACCCAGGAGACCTGCAGGTTGGCAACCCAGTTGTTGAGCATGATGCGCGAGACGGCGTACATCTTTACCACCTCGGCGCCCGTGGCACCGGGGCGGACGCCGGGCACGAGGCCCTTGCGCCACATGGGCGCCTCTTCGTGCACGAAGGACAGTGGCACGAACTCGGTGAAGCCGCCGGTCTGCCGCTGGATATCGCGAATAAGGGCGATGTGGGCGGCCTTGTGCCGTTCCGTCTCCACGTGCCCGTACATGATGGTGGCGGTGGTAGGTATGCCCAGCCGGTGAGCGGTGGTGATGACCTCCACCCACTGGGCCACACTGATGCGCCCGGGGGAGATCCGCCGCCGCACCTCGTCGTCGAGGATTTCGGCCGAGGTGCCAGGCAGCGAGCCCACCCCCGCTTCCTTCAGCGCCTTCAGGTAGTCCTCGATGGAACATCCGGCGCGGATGGAGCCGTAGAGCACCTCCTCCGGCGAGAAGCCGTGGATATGTATGTCGGGCAGCTCGCGCTTGATGGCCTTGGTAAGCTCCACGTAGTAGTAGCCGTCCATCTTGGGCGGGAGGCCGGCCTGGATGCACACCTCCGTGGCCCCTAGCTCCCACGCCTCGCGGGCGCGGCGGACCACCTCCTCCATGGGCAGGAAGTACCCCTCTTCCTCGCGATGGTCGCGGGAGAAGGCGCAGAAGCCGCAGTGCTTGATGCAGACGTTGGTGAAGTTGATGTTGCGGTTGATGACGTAGGTAACGATGTCGCCGACGCGGCGCCGGCGCAGCTCGTCGGCCACGAGCACCAGGGCGTTGAGCTCCAACCCCTCGGCCTGGAAGAGACGCGTCCCCTCCTCGACGTCGATGTCCTCGCCGGACAAAGCCTTCTCGAGGATGCGGGCCACTTCCCTGTCCAGCAGGGCCAGCAGGCGGTCCCACAGGCCCCTCATCTCTCCCAGTCCTTCCAGGCGCTCCGTCTCGGTGGCCATCACGACTCCCCCTGCCTCAGTAAGGTCCTTCCAGTTCCCGCCGCACCAGCCCGGTGGCGTCGGCCAGGGCCTGCACTCGCTCCCGCACCCCGTCCGGCAAGAATTCCGGTCGGTGCACGTATTCGGGATAAACAGGCAGTCGCTCCCGCAGCTCGAACCCTTCCTCCCTACACACGTCCCGCAGCTCCCTGAGCTTCGGCCAGGGCGCCTCGGGGTTGATGAAGTCCTGGGTCACAGGCGACACGCCGCCCCAGTCGTTGATACCGGCACGGAGGTACCAGCGGTACTCTCTCGGTGCGAGGTTGGGCGGCGCCTGCACGTTCATGTCCTGCAGCACCAGCCTGGCCACGGCGATGGTGCGGAGCATGTCTTCCAGCCCGGGCTCGGGACGGTCCCACATGGCGATGTCCGGCTTGGCCCGGAAGTTCTGGACGATAACCTCTTGAATGTGGCCGTAGCGCCGGTGCAGCTCCCGGATAGCGAACAGGGAGTCCACCCGCTCCTGGGGCGTCTCGCCGATCCCTATCAGGATGCCGGTGGTGAACGCCACCCGCTGCCTGCCGGCCGCTTCCATCGTCTCCAGTCGGCGGGCGGGCACCTTGTCGGGGCAGCGGTGGTGGGGCATGCCCGGGCGCAGGAGACGCGGCGACACGTTCTCCAGCATGATGCCCATGGAGGCATTGTAGGGCCTCAGCATGACGATATCGGCCTCGGTCATAAGGCCCGGGTTGGCGTGGGGAAGGAGGCCCGTACGGCGCAGCACCAGGGCGCACATATCGCGCAGGTACTCGAGGGTGGTGGCGTAGCCCCGCTCCTGGAGCCAGCGCCGGTAAGAGGGGTACTTCAGCTCCGGCTTGTCGCCCAGGGAGAACAGGGCCTCCTTGCAGCCCAGCAGCCGCCCTGCCCTGGCCACGGCCAGCACCTCGTCGGGGGTCATGGTGTGGGCGCCTGCCTCACCGGGCTGCTTGACAAATGTGCAGTAGGCGCATACGTCGCGGCACAGGTTCGTAAGGGGTATGAAGACCTTGCGAGAGTACGTGACCACGCGGCCTTTGTAGCGATCGCGCAGGGCGGACGCTGCCTCCAGCAGGGCATACAGGTCGGCCCCCTCGGCCGCCATGAGTCCGTGCGCCTCTTCCGGCGCGGGGGGCTCGCCCTCCAGGGCGCGCGCCAGCACCTGGCGTATGTGGAGGCTGGGCGCCTGGCGTACGAGGGGCATCGTTCCTTCCGCCGGTCGAAGTGCACCCTCAAACTTACTCTCGACCGGCACCCCTGTCAATCGCAGCCAGGGATGGCCCACCTTCGCGAATTGTCAACGAACCCTGGGCGCGTCTCGCAGAGACAGGTGGAGGTCTGCGAGCGATTTCAGGCCAGCGACGTCAATTTCGACCGGCGGCACGGGGAACCAGGATAGTCACATGCACCGCGAGCTTCAACGAGCCGCGCAAGCCCCTCAACGAGGCCAGCCTGTGGGCCGTCGCCGCTCAGCGGTCGGCCCCTGAGCTTTGCAGGCGGCGCCAGTCCTCCTCCGTGTCCACGTCCAGCTCTCCACCCGGGAACTCTATCGCCCGCGCCCTGTCCGCGTGCCGGGCTATGACCGCCTTGGCCCCTCTGTCACCCTGCAGGGCCAGCAGCTCCGGCCACAGCTCCCTCGCGAACAGCGCCGGTACGCCCAGGGTCCCGCCGTAACGGCTGGCCGCCACCGCCGCACAGCCGCTCTCCCAGGCCTGCGCCAGCCCCCGCAACAGATCGGCCGACACGTGGGGCTGGTCGCAGGTCATGATGATGGCCGCTGCGGCCTCCGGCCACCCCTCGGCTAGGGCGCGCAGCCCTGTCCGGATGGAGGACGCCATCCCCTCTCGCCAGCCTGCGTTGAGGACGACATGGGCACCTGTGGGCACCTCCGCTCGCAGCGCATCGGCGCCGGCACCCAGCACGACGATGACGGGCCCTAGCCCCGCGGCCAGGGCCTGGGCCACTGCGTGTCCCAGGAGGGTGCCGCTGGCGAAGGGGAGCGACTGCTTGGGCCTGCCCAGGCGGGAGGACTCCCCCGCCGCCAGGACGATGACGCCTATGGCTCCGTGTGGCACCTCACTCGACCTGGATGTCGACGCTGATGTTACGGCCGCCTCCCGGCCACTCGTAGGGGACCTCCTGCCGCCACTTGTCCCAGACCAGGGTGCGGCTGTCGTTGTCTATCGCCACGTAGGCCGCGAAGGCCATGGCCACCAGACCGAGGAGCAAGACCATGGCCGTCATGGAGCGGAACACGAGGCCCATCACCCGACACCTCCCTCGCTTGCCTCCCGACCAGCATATCCCGACACCAGGATATCATCTCCGAGGCGGCGGACGGACACGCCCCGCAACCGCAGGGTCTCCGCCATCACCCCGGCGCCTCGCCCTTCCACCGCCGCCCTGGCGCCGCGGGCGCCCACGATCAAGGGGGCGATGACAGCGTGCACCTTGTCCACCAGCCCGGCATCGAAGAAGGAGCCCAGCACCTCTCCTCCTCCCTCCACCAACAACGAAAGCACGCCCCGGCGCCCCAGCTCAGCGAGCAGTGACGGCAGCGACAGGTGCCCGCCGTCCCGCGGCAGCACCAGCACCTCCACGCCGCGCTCTGCGAGCGCCTCCCGCCACTCCGGAGAAGAGGCGTCCGTGGTGGCCACCAGGGTCGGCGCTTCCGGCCCCAGCACTCGCGCCCCGAGCGGCGTGCGGCCACGGCCGTCCAGCACCACGCGCAGGGGCTGGCGGCGGGCGAGTCGGCCCCGGGGGCGGGCCGTGAGTTGAGGGTCGTCGGCCAGGACGGTGCCCGAGCCTACGGCGATGGCGTCTACCTGCGCCCTGAGCAGGTGGGCCCACTCCCTCGCCCGCGGGCCGCTCACCCAGCGCGAATCGCCGCTGGCAGCAGCGATGCGGCCGTCCAGGCTGGCAGCGAACTTGACGATGACGAACGGGAGGCCGGTGCTGCGATGCTTGACGTAGGCCTCGAGAAGGCGTCTGGCCTCGGCCGCCCCTTCGCCCAGGTGTACGATGACCCCCGCCCGTTCGAGAGCGGCTATGCCCCGACCGCTGACTCGCGGGTCGGGGTCCACCATGGCGACGTGCACCTCCGCCACCCCGGCCGCCAGGATGGCCTCGGTGCAGGGAGGGGTGCGCCCGTGGTGGGCGCAGGGCTCCAGGGTCACATAAAGGGCGGCACCCCTGGCCAGGGCCCCGGCCCGGCCCAGCGCCACCACCTCGGCGTGAGGGCCCGGAGGCGGGCGCGTATGCCCCCTGGCTACGACCTGACCCTCCCTCACTACCACCGCGCCCACGGCCGGGTTGGGGGACACGCTCCCCAGCGCCCGTCGCGCCTCGGCCAGGGCCAGCCGCATGTAGGGCCCCACAGCAAGACTATAATAGCGCCCGATGGTACCATGGACGGCGGGGGCACGCCATGTCCGACGAGCCACGGGTCAACGAGCTCATGGTCCGGGGCATAGTGGTGGGCCTCTTCGCCGAGAACTGCTGGATCATCGGCAACCGGCGCACAAGGGAGGCCATCTGCATCGACCCGGGCGACCAGCCCCAGGACATCCTGAACCTGGCCCGCGACCTGGGCGTACGCATCAAGCTCATCGTCAACTCCCACGGCCACCTGGACCACATCCTGGGCGTGAGGGCCATCAAGGAGGCCACCGGCGCCAAGTTCCTCATGCACCGGGACGATCTGGACATCGCCCGCAGCGCCAGCCGCTCCGCGCTTATGTGGCTGGGACGCTACGTGGAGCCCCCGCCCGAGCCCGACGCCTTCATCGCCGATGAAGACGAAGTGGACGTGGACGGGGTGAAGCTGAAGGTCATCCACACCCCCGGCCACACGCCGGGCTCCTGCTCCTTCTACACGGAGGGCATGCTCTTCTCGGGCGACACCCTATTTCGCGGCTCCATCGGCCGCACCGACCTGCCCGGCGGGGACTACGACCTGGAGATGGCCAGCATCATCGACAAGCTGCTGAAGCTTCCCGACGACACGGTCGTCCTGCCGGGCCACATGGAAGAGACGCGCATCGGCGTGGAGAAGGCCACCAACCCCTTCATACTGATGGAAATGCGCCGTCGCCAGCAGGGCTAGGGGCGACGCCGGTCGTCCAAGAAGTCCTGATAGGCCCGGGAGGGCGTGGGCTCCTTCTGTCCCTGGTACTTGCTTCCCAGCCCGGGCGAGCCATATGGCCTCTCTACGGGCGTAGAGAGGCGGTAGAACGACAACTGGGCTATCTTCATCCCGTAATACAGGGCGATGGGCATCTGCGACTGATTGGAAAGCTCCAGAGTCAGCTTGCCCGACCAGCCAGGGTCGACGTACCCCGCCGTGGCGTGCACCAGCAGCCCCAGCCTGCCCAGGGACGACTTGCCATCCACCCTGGCCACTATGTCATCCGGCAGGACGATGGTCTCGATGGTGCCGGCCAGCACGAAGGTGCCCGGCTGGACCACGAACGGCTCATCGTCAGCCACGACCACTCGTTCCGTTAGGTCATCGGTGGGCTCGCGCACGTCGACGTAGGGCCGGCGCGTGACCTTAAAGATACGGAACACCCTGTCCAGGTGCAGGTCCACGCTGGCAGGCTGGATGGCGTCGTCCCACAACGGGTCGATGACGATGCGCCCTTTGGCCAGCTCCTCGCGGATAGACCGGTCCGAGAGCACGCTCATGACCACAAAGATGACGCGCCGGGCCGACTCTCGCTCCCCCATCCTTGACCCCTTACACGGCGCTCTTTCCACAAAGTTCCCTCATGAAGGGCGCCAGGCGCAAGGCCCCCCGGCCCCGCCGCATCGTCCGCTCGTATCCCCCTTCTCCCCCAGCCGTTGCATAATGGGAACTGACAGCGCAGGCGGCAGGGCCAGGGGGAAGCTTGTCCGAGAACGAGAAGGACGGCCAGCGTCCTCTCGAGGAGGAGCAGGGGTCCGACCCACCCGAGCAGGGGGAGACCGCATGGGTGGAGCGGCGATCATGGCAGTGGCCCCCCACTTCCCCTGAGGTGTCGCAGGGCCGGCCGGAAGGGAAGTCGCCGGAGTCCGACCCGCCCGAGCACGACGCCCCGCCCCCCGCCCCGGCCTCCCCCTGGGGCGAGCCAGTGACAGCCGAGCCGCCAGACACGGGGCCATCCCCCGCGTCCCGCCTGAACATGCGGCGGCTGGCGATAGACGCCATCGAGACCCTGCTCCTGGCCGCGCTCATCTTCCTCGCGGTGCGCCTCTCCTTCCAGAACTTCCGGGTGGAAGGGGTGAGCATGTTCCCCAGCCTGCAGGACGGTGAATACCTCATCGTCAACAAGCTGGCCTATCTGAAGGTGGACCTGTCGGCCCTCGACTGGGTGCCCTTCTTCGATCCCGGAGACCATCCCGTGCGCTATATCTTCGGCTCGCCCAAACGTGGCGACGTCGTCGTATTCCATTCGCCCGACCGCCCCGAGCGCGACTTCATCAAACGCATTATCGGCCTGCCCGGCGACACCGTGTCCATCGATGGGGCCTCGGGTCGGGTGTACGTCAACGGGCTCCCCCTGGAGGAGCCGTATGTCCGGGGGCGGACGCAGTGTAGCGCCACGCTCATGGGGTGCGGGCCATGGGTGGTGCCCGCCGGACATTACTTCGTGCTGGGCGATAACCGAGAGCAGAGCACCGACTCTCGCTTCTTCGGCTTCGTGCCCGAAGAGAGCATCGTCGGCAAGGCCCTGATCACTTACTGGCCCCCCGAGGACTTCGGTCTCGCCCCTAACCATTCGGTCTCCTTCGCCGGCCAGTAGCGCCAAGGTGCTTACGCCCGAGCAGGAACGGTTCGTGTCCCGGCAGCGGGTGGCCCGACTGGCCACCGCTGACGCCAGCGGGCAGCCGCACCTCGTGCCCGTATGTTTCGCCTACGTGCAGGGGCGCTTCTATATGGCCGTGGACGAGAAGCCCAAGCGCAGCCTGCGACTGAAGCGCCTGCGCAACATCCAGGAAAACCCAAGGGTCGCCCTTCTGTTCGACCAGTACGATGAGGACTGGTCGCGCCTGGCTTGGCTCATGGTGCAGGGCAGGGCAACGCTGCTGCTGGGTGGGGACGAGCACTCCCACGCCTTGGCAGCGCTGCGGAGCCGGTATCCCCAGTACCGGGCTATGGCGCTGGAGGAGCGTCCCGTGGTGCGCATCGAGCCTGAGCGTGTCCTTTTCTGGCAAGCGCGGCCGTAGCTCGGTCCCGGCCCGCTGTCACCGTGCGCTGGCAGCCCATTTCCGCCTCTGGCCCGTCGCGTCGAAAACGGGCGGCGTCGCACCCAGGACGGCGATCGGCGGCCGAGCCTGGGTACCGCGCAACTGAGCGACCGGCCCACGTTCCGTGCCTCGGGTCCCGGTCCGGGTTTGCGCTCTAGCTCGGTGCGGACGCTGACCATAGCACGTGTCTCGGCAGAGACGCACGCAGGTCTGTCTGTAGTCCTGGACGGGCACGGCCCGTTGACCTGTGGCATGACGAGCGCAGAGGCGCAGGCCATGCCGCCCTTTTCGCACCCGCGGCACAGGCTCCAGCAGGACACAGACCCTCCTCCGCCTTTGACAGGCCAGGAGGGCGGCCGGAAAATAGTCTTGGGCCCGTAGCTCAGCGGCAGAGCGGGGGACTTTTAATCCCAGGGCCGTGGGTTCGAATCCCACCGGGCCCTCCACCGCGCTCAGTGCCCTCAGTTATCGGCGGGCAGGTGATCGGAGGCCGTCACCGCGCTCCGGTGGAAGAAGCCCAACCCCACCCCCAGCAGCGCTATCATGCCGAAGGCCATCACCGCCACCGGCACCCCCAGCTTGTCCGCCGTCAGCCCCAGCAACTGCCCGCCGATGGGCGTGCTGCCTAGGAACAGGAGCACGTACAGGCTCAGCACGCGGCCCCGCAGGTGCGGCGGCGACAGCAGCTGCAGGCGGGTGTTGGCCGTGGTGGTGAACACCACGCCGGCGAACCCCAGCAGCACCAGCACCACCACCGTCAGCAGCAGCCAGTGAGACGCCCCCAACAGGACCAGCAGCGCACCGAACGCCACCGCCCCCAGCAGCAACTGCCCCTCTCCAGCCTGGCGCCGGTAGGCCAGCGCCAGCGCCGCCAGTATCGAGCCCACGCCCATGGCCGCGCTCAGCCCGCCGAACCCTACCGATTGCACTCCCAGCACGTACCGCGCCAGCAGGGGCAACACCACGCTGAAGTTGTAGCCGAAGGTGCCGATGAACGCCATCAGCAGCATGACCCGAAACACCGGCGGCGTCTCCAGGGCATACCGAAGCCCCTCCCGCACCTGCTGCCAAAGAGGCGCCGCCTGAGCTGGTGGCGCAGGCAGCAACTCGCCGGACCGCATCATCAGCAACCCGGCGATGACCGGCAGGAAGGTGGCGGCGTTGATGAAGAAGGTACTCGCCGTCCCCACCACGGCGATGGATATCCCGGCTACCATGGGCCCCACGATGCGCGCCAGGTTGAAGATGATGCTGTTCAGCGCTACCGCGTTGGGCAATAGCTCCCGGCCCACCAGCT